>X355_Hoffmanns_Two_toed_Sloth__coassemble_1807_pt1 | contig 426183 bp, 299 predicted proteins | sample X355_Hoffmanns_Two_toed_Sloth__metabat2_high_PE_009 | metagenome-assembled genome bin X355_Hoffmanns_Two_toed_Sloth | reverse complement strand
TCTCGCAGAGCCAGTAGCGGAATTCAGGCATCACCAGCACATGCCGGACCTTGCGGTTCTCCGCACGATTCAGCGTCCAGGGATTGTAGCCGAACGACACATCGAGAGTTGTCCGGTCCCCCAAGCCGAATTCGGCCCCCACGTTAGGCGTGGAAGTCGCCCAATAGAGCAGGTTGGTCTTCACCGCAACCTGTTGTGCCGCAACGCCCGTCGTTCCTCCCCACCAGATGACTCCCACGAACAAAAGCAGCCGACGCAATAGCTGTTTTCCTTTCATAATCCAGTTTCAGTTCCGACATGCATACCGCCCGGGAACGACTGCCCGGCAACAAAAAAGCATACGAAACCCTATCCGGGCCGAAAACCGATCCGGATAGGGTTTTTATATCAAAAAGGAATGCTTTCTGCCTATGCAGCGAGGGGGGGGGAAATCCGAGCTTCAGAACGCCATTCACCCACCGGGCAAACACCCGGCAGGCCGACCGGAACGGTCGAGATTACCCTATTTGCATGTAGTGTCATAACGCATCGGCAAATATACAAGATATTTTTTATTTCCAAAAATGAGGGGGGGGGGAATTTTCGAATAAATTTTTCTTTTCCGGAAAAATCCGACAAAAAACTATCCACCCTCCCTATTCGACAGTTTCCGAAAGCAAGGCTCCGGCCCGGTTCAGGATTTCGCCAAATCCGGTGGCATCGTAACCCTCCGAAAGGGCCGCAACACGCCCTTCGCAGTCCAGCAGGTAGTTGCGGGGGACGGTTTGCGTAGCATACAACCCGTAAACCGAACCGTCGGGATCGAGCCCCATCGGAAACCCGAGTCCGGATTCTTCTCGGAACACAGCCAGTTGCTCCCGGCTCTCACCGCGCGAGACAGCGAGCAGCACGAACTTCCGACCGGCAAAACGGTCCAATACTTCGGTCGGGAGGAGTGCCAGTTCCATCCTGCACTCGGGACACCACGAAGCAAAGAAAACCAGCAACACGACATTGCCGCGCAGTTCGGAGAGCCGGATTTCACCGCCGTCATACATCTCAACGGCGAAATCGGGTGCAATATCGCCGGCCTGCACTCGTGATTCAAACGACTGGCCATCCTCCCCGATACATGCACCGGCCAACAATACCGACAACATAACTCCCCGTGTCATTACAACACGGATGCACTCGATAATTGTCCGCACAAAATATCCGGGAAACGTTCCGCTATCCATTTTTATACATTATACGGATAAAACAAGTTTCAATCACAAATTTAGGGAAATTTCCTGAATTTCATCAGTCCTCTTGTCTGCCGATTGCAATTACCGATCTTGATCAAAAGAAATATACTCTTTTTCAACTAATGAGAAATATTTTACCTGCTAAAAGAGAAAATAATCAAAGATTGCATCAATTTTCCCAATCTTTGATTGTAATTTATTGATATTAGGCTATAACAACCATCGTGGTTCGTAGCCACGATAACCCTGCTCAAGGATAACCGTCCGCTGGTAGAGGAGTTCGCCACAGACTCCCCGGGTACTTCGAAATCCGGTACGCGGAACACCCTTAGAATAATAGGATTTCGCCAAACACACATCAATGCAGTCAGGGGGGGGGCACACATAGTGTAATATATCATTATCTAAAGTTCCAATTTTATTGTAGCGTTGTGAAAACCATTTCTTGGCTATTTGAAATAAATGATTCAAACCTCTTGGAAGAATAAGATTCCAACTTTAAGTTTTAACAAAAATGATTTTTTTTTCGTATTTTTGTCCAAATCTTGCTTTCCTAAGCCTGCCGCCGGGTGACGAAGAGCATCCGACTTAATAACGCATCGATACAGAATCCAATGTCACCCAAAGAATTCGAGCGGTTCTTTCAGGCCAATTTCCGGAAAGCGACCTATCAGGCACAGCTGATCGTCATGTCCAAAGAGATTGCCGAGGACATCGTTCAGGATGTGTTCATCAAACTGCTCGACCGGGAGAACCTTTCCACGATGCGGATTACGCCGACCTATCTGAATACCTGCGTACGCAATGCGGCCATCGACTACATCCGTTCGCAGGCATCGCGTATCTTCGTGCAGCTCAACTCGATAAATACCGGGAAATTCGAAACCTCCGACCTCGAGGCGCTCGCGGCCGAGGAGGCCGAATACACCGCGAACCTCCACAGGCTCTACGACGCGATCGAGGCGCTGCCCGAACAGGCTCGCAAAGCGGTTCATCTGGTGTGTTTCGAAAAATACAGTTACAATGACGCAGCCGAAAAACTCGACATCTCGGTCAATACTCTCAAGACACATCTCTATCGGTCGTTCAAGAAGTTAAGGAAGCATCTGGCAGTACTCCTGATGCTCTGTTAGGACGGGATTCCGAAAAAAATCCACTACCCCTGGTTACGATTTAAAGCCGAACGTGTCACCCGTTCGGCTTCTTCTTTCGTTATAATAAAAAAGCCATCTCCATACAATGAATAAAAACAATCCTACCCTGGACGAACTATTTCTGCTCTTCAGCCGGGGAGAATTAACGGGAAACGATCTCGAACGACTGCTGGACTGGAGTACCGGAACGGAATCCGGAGACCGGATTCTGGAGTTGCTCGAAGGCAAATCCCCCTACGGCAAAGCGCTCAAACAGATGTACGCCTACGATCAGGAGCGAGTCTGGAAGCCGATAAGGAAGAAAATGCAGCGGAAATACCGCATGCACCTCCTGCGCCGGGCCGCAACAGTCGCGGCAGCAGCCATCGTCATCGCAGCCCTTACATGGACCGGAGCCCGGTTCCTGCCCGTCGATCCCGATGCCCCCGAGCAGAACCGGATCACCACCATCGTGAAACCCGGCAAAACGGGTGCTGTCCTGGAGGTCTCCACGGGAGAGGCTCTCGCGCTTGACGGCCGGGAAGAGGGCCATACCCTCAAAACCGCAGATAACGCCATCCACGTCGAAGAAGGAAGCGCACGTTTCGTCCCGGAAACAGCTCCAGCCACCCGTGAAACGCCTTCGGTCAATACGGTCCGCGTCCCCCGCGGCAGCGAATACCGGCTGACACTCTGCGAAGGGACGCAGGTGTGGCTCAATGCAGAATCGAGCATCACATTCCCGACGCGTTTCGACGGGAAGGAGCGCCGTGTGACGGCCTCCGGCGAGGTCTATTTTGAGGTGGCGCACAATCCCGAGCATCCGTTCGTCGTGGAGATAGACCGCGCGACGCTCACCGTGCTCGGAACCTCATTCAACGTATGCAGCTACCCCACAACCGGACAGACGGAGATCACGCTGACCGAAGGCAGACTGAAAACGACGGCCCGCGCAAGCGGCGAAGAGACGACGCTCCGGCCGGGAATGCAGACCGCCGTGGACGATACGGGACATCTCTCGTCGCGCGAGGTGCGCACCGAATTCCTGACCGCCTGGCGGCACGGCATGTTCGTCTTTTTCGAAGAGCCGGTCGTCCTGATCTGCCAGAAACTCGCACGCTGGTACGACATCGAGATCGCGGCCGATCCTGACGAACTCGGGGACATCCGCTTCACGGGAATCATCAAACGGCAGGAGACTTTCAACAAGGTCGCCGAACTGCTGGCCTCGACCGACGAAATCTATTTCACGGAGCAGGACGGTCGTTTCGAGGTCCACGCCCGCAAATAAACCCTACCCGACACTATTCATCTTAAATACATGCATATGAGGAAATTTTACTTAGCCATCGAAAGAACGGCCCGCAGGAGTCTGTCAGCCGCTCTGTCGGCGGTCCTGCTATGGGGCGGTATCTTCACCGCGCCGGATGCACGGGCGGCCCAACCGGCTCCCGTCAGGGTATCCGTTTCGCTTCGCAATGCCAGCCTGGAGGATGTCCTGTTACAGTTGAAGAGTCAGACCGGTTATTCGATACTCTACAACAGCGCCCTCGTCAAGAACGTCCGGGGAATCACCGTCCAGAAACGGAATGTTCCCGTCACCGAGGTGCTGGATGCGAGTCTGAACGGCACGAACCTCGTCTATACGCTCAACGACGAAACGATCGTCATCAAGCAGAAAGGCGCCCAGGAGGGAAAACCGGCACCGCAAGAGCGGAAAACGCTCAAAGGCCGGGTTACCTCTGCGGGAACACCCTCACAGCCGCTGGCCGGCGTATCGGTCTACCTGACCGACCAGGCCGGGCACATCGTCCAGGGTACGCTGACCGACGGGCAGGGCAACTATGAACTGCAAATCCCCGACCTGACCGGGGGGGGGAAACCGACCGCCGTGTTCAGCTTCATCGGCATGGATGTCGTCAAGATACCGTTCACCGGACAGGCCACGCTGAACGTCAAGATGGTCGAGAAGATTCAGAACGTGGAGGATGTTGTGGTGACCGGTTACCAGAAGATCCGCAAATCCAACATGGCCGGTTCGAGCACGACGATCAAACGAGAAGATATGTACTTCGACGGAACCAACAGCATCGAACAGATGATGCAGGGCAAGCTCTCGGGTACGGTGGTCATGAACACCAGCGGTATGGTGGGATCGCGCCAGAAGGTCCGTGTCCGCGGTACCTCCACGCTGCTGGGCAACCGAGAGCCGGTATGGGTCGTCGACAACATCATCCAGCAGGACCCGCTGCCCTTCAAGACGCAGGAGCTGGATGCGCTGGGAAACATCTCGGAGGACAATTTCGACATGGTCCGGAACTTCGTGGGAAGCGCCATCTCGTGGCTCAATCCCAATGACATCGAGTCGATCACCGTCCTGAAGGACGCCTCGGCGACGGCGATCTACGGCGTGAAGGCCGCCAACGGCGTTATCGTCATCACGACCAAGAAGGGAGAGGCCGGCCGCTTGTCGGTCAACTACTCGGGCAACGTGTCGATCGGCTCCAAGTTCACCTACGACAAGATGAACCTGATGAACTCCAAAGAGCGCATCGACGTGTCGCGCGAAATCTACGAACGCCGCCTGATGGGACAGAAACCGCTGGAGAATATCGGCTACGAAGGCGTGCTGAAACGCTACCTGAACAAGGAGATCTCCTATGCCCAGTTCAACGAAGAGGTCCGCATGCTGGAACAGGTCAACACCGACTGGTTCGACCTGCTCTACACCAACCCGGTCAGCCACAACCACAGTGTCAGCGTCTCGGGCGGTTCGGAGAATCTCATCTACCGCACCTCCCTGAACGCCACGTTCAACAACGGCTCGGCCCGCGGCAACGACTCGGAGCAGTACAGCGCCTCGATCAACCTGCAGGCGAAACTGCGCCACAATATCACCCTCGGAGTCGGCATCACCGGTGCGGTCGGCAATACCTCGGGATTCTTCGGATCGGTCAATCCCTACACCTATGCGACGTCTACCAGCCGTGTGATCCCCGCCTACAACGAGGACGGCAGCGAGTTCTACTACGAAAAAGAGCTCGACGGGTTCCGCTACAACATCCTCAACGAGCTGCACAACACCAGCAACACCAACGACACCAAGTCGTTGAACACCAACATCAATTTCGAATGGGACATCGTTCCCGGACTGAAGTTCACCAGCATCTTCGGCCTTGCCGCGAACAACACCGTGGGCGAGACCTACGCCACCGAGCACAGTTACTACATCACCGACATCCGTGACTACGAATTCGGCGCCTACGGTCCCGAGGACGACAAGTACAACCAGTCGTATCTGCCCCACGGCGGTGAGCTGAACACGCTGGAAAACCGCCAGATCAACTACAGTTGGCGCAACATGCTCGCCTATAACCATACGTTCGCCCGGAAGCACCGGATTTATGTGATGATCGGTCAGGAGCTGGCCAGCAACAAATACGACGGTGTCTCGGCCACGACCTACGGCTACTTCCCCGACCGCGGCAAGACCGTGACGCTGCCGCCGCTGCAGATTCAAGGAGCGACCAGTACCTCGTCGATGGACAATCCGCTCTACGACCGCATGTCGACGCGCATCACCGACCGCAGGACCAATACCGTGGGCTATTTCGGCAACGTCAGCTATTCGTTCGACGAACGCTACGTCTTCAACGCCACAATCCGCTCCGACGCCTCCAACCAGTTCGGTCAGGACACACGCAATCGCTTCCTGCCCGTATGGTCCGTGGGCGTGCGCTGGAATGCCTACAACGAACAATTCATCAAGGAGCTGGAATGGATCAGCGACCTCAGCCTGAGCGCCACCTACGGCTGGCAGGGCAACCTGGCCGACAACTTCGGGCCTTCGCTGATCACCTACATCCCCTCCGACAACATCGACACCTCGACGGGCGAATACCTGCAGATGATCAAGAACCTGCCCTACAACGACCTGCGCTGGGAGAAGGTCAAGAGCATCAACCTGCGTTTCGACCTGGGTCTGTTCAACAACCGCTTCGTCGCTTCGGCCGAGTACTATCACCGTAAGACTGAGGACATGATCGTCTACAAGCAGATTCCCTATTCGTTCGGCGTCACCTCGATGCCGATCAACGGCGGCAGCATGAAGAATTCGGGTTGGGAGCTTACCGTAGGCGGAACCGTCATCCAGACTAAGAACATCTCGTGGTATCTCTCGCTCAATACGTCGAAGAACTACAACGAGGTCAACTCCACGATCGAGGAGAACGCCAACTGGCGCGCCGCAACCGGCGGTACGCTCAACAAGAAGGGCTATCCGGTCGGTGCCATCTGGGCCTTCGAACTGAAAGATCTCGACGACCGGGGATACCCCGTATTCGACATTCCGACGGCCGAAGAGATGCCCGAGGCACAGTACGACGCCACGCTCTACATGAAATACATGGGATCAATCGAACCGGACTTCTCGGGCGGTTTTTCCACGACGTTCCGTTACAAGTCGTTTGCGCTCTCCACGTCGTTCAACATCAACCTGGGCGGCAAACGGTTCCTTGCGCCGCTCTTCGACAGCGGGCTCACCAACAACATCCCGAGCGCCTACGACAACCTCTCGAAAGACCTGCTCAACCGCTGGCGCCAGCCGGGTGACGAGGCCAAAACCAACATCCCGACCCTGCCCTCCTATATCAGTTCGAGCACCTCGCCGTCGGTTACGGCCTATCAGGCTTTGCTGCCCAACGGCAGCCGGGAGTATCTCCACGCACTTTACAACTACTCCGACGTGCGTGTCGTCGACGGCTCCTACATGCGTTGCAACAACATCATGCTGACCTACAACTTCCCCTCCAAGCTGCTTAACCGCTGGAAGATGAAGAACCTCGGCATTACGGCCAGCGTGAGCAACCCGTTCACCATCCACAGCAGCGATTTCAAAGGGCTCGACCCCGAGGTGGCCACCGGATCGCAGCCGCTGATCAGAACCTACACACTTACCGTAAACATCGGATTCTAACCCTTGAAAGACATGAAAAAGATCCTATCATATATACTTGGCTGGGCTGTGGCGGCCTCGATGCTTCCCGGCTGCTCGTCCTTTCTGGAGGAGTCGAGTCAGGACGAAATCCGCCCCAGCACGACGAACGACCTCGCACAGCTGCTGCTGGGCGAAGGTTACCCCCGCAACAGCTTCTTCATCGGCTATCTGGACCTGATGACCGACGATGTGGAGAGCGCCTACAATACCCGGCAGGGCGAATACCTCCGGCGGGGACGCGCCCCCTTCACCTGGAGCACCGACGTTTTCGAGGAGATGAGCGCCGCCTCAACCGAAGGCATCACAACCTGGCAGGACTACTATAACCAGATTTCGGGTTGCAACGTCGTGATGGACAATCTCGACAAGGTGACGGGTTCCGAAGAGGACAAGGCCAACCTGCGCGGGCAGGCGTTGGCGCTGCGGGCCTACTACTATTTCATGCTGGTCAACGTCTTCGCCGAACCCTATAACGCCGCAGGCGTCGATGTCACCACATCGCCCGGCGTGCCCATCATCCTGGAATCGGCGGTCACGGACTATTTCCCCGAACGCGAAAGCATCGCCGAGGTCTATGCCCGGATCGAGGCCGACCTGCTGGAAGCTGCGCCGCTGATGGAACAATACGGCACCAACAACGGGAACTCCAAGGTCACCGACCTGTTCGTCCACCTGTTGCTGAGCCGCGTCTATCTCTACATGGAGCGCTGGGACGAAGTGATCGAAGAGGCCGACTACGTCATCAAGAAACGTCCCAATCTGATCAACCTCAGTACCTATTGGAGTTCGGCCTCAATGAATGTCTATGCCACCGGCAGCCCCGAACGCATCTGGGGTTACAGTTCATTCATGGAATACGAGGATTTCTTCTACGGCTCGAACAACGGGCAGGATGCCTTTTTCGTCTCCAAGGATCTGCTGGGCATCTACGAGGTCGAATATGACGAGTGGAATGTGGAGTACTCCGGCGACCTGCGTTACATCTACTACTATGAGCTGGACAACAACTACGATCAGCCGACTCCGGTCTCTCCTTTCAAGAACCAGACCCAAGCGGTAAGAACGACCGATTACCAGAAAGGATTCCGCGTAGCCGAAGCCTACCTGAACCGCGCCGAGGCCAACATCCGCCTTTATCTGGAAGACGGCAGCGAGGAACGGCGGCAGTCGGCACTCGCCGACCTGAACCACCTGCGCGAATACCGGTTCGACTCCTATCCGGGCGATTCGGACTACTCGGGCGAAGCGCTGCTCGATTTCTGCAAGACCGAACGGCGCCGCGAGCTGAGTTTCGACGACCATCGCTGGTTCGACCTGCGACGCTACGGCAAACCGGCGCTCACGCACAGTTTCTCGATGGAGTCCGGTCCCCAACAGACCTACAGGCTCGAGGAGGGCAGCTCCCGCTACGTGCTGCGCATCCCGCAGGTCGTCATGCTGCGCAACCCGGCACTGGTACAGAATCCCTGACACAAGCGTCCCGTAAACCGACATAAACTTTCAGACACGGAAAAACATGAAAAAAGAGTTGAAAAACATATGCTTCGGAGCAGCGCTTCTCGCCCTGCTTCTGGGTTCCTGCTCCAACGAGGATACGCCGACGCCGAGCACCGGAACCGAACCGTTCTGGTCGCTGGCCGATCTGCCGCAGGGCGACCACGAGTACGATCAGCGGATCGTGGAACTGTCCGAAAAATACAACAGCGTCATCCTCTACAAGTTCGACATAAAGGAGTTCTACTGGAACGTCACCTCCGATATTCGCTGGTGGGGCGATAAATATGACTCCTTCCATCCGGGATATGATGCCAAGGTGGCCGATGAGAATTACGTCGGGGAGCTCGTGAAGCTGCTCGAAGAGAAGGTCATCGTCCATTTCCCCGACACGTTGCTGACCCGGACAATGCCCCATAAGGTACTCCTGCTGAGTAAACTGGATTACGCTGCGGAGATGTTTCCAAGCGGCAAAATCACCTGGGAGACCGTCGATGCCTATTCGGGCTACGACTACCTTGCGTTCAACTGGGCCAATGCCGACATCGAGGCGTTCACGCCCGCCGACCGCACCCGCTTCAAAAGCAAGGGATGTGCGGCCTTTCTCAACCGGCTCGCGGACAAGGAGCTGATCGAACGCTCTTCGGAATTCCACGACCTGACGAACTATTCGGCCTCCTACTCCACGACCAGTGACTACCCCTCCGATGCAGACATCACGAAACTGCGTCAACAGGGCATTATCAATTGGAGTTCCCGCGCAGACCAGATGCTCGACTGGAAAGACTATGTAAACGCCATTACCGGCAGCACCCTCGAGCAGTTGGAGGCCGAAGGCGGTATTCTGAATGCGTCATTCGACAAATACCGCCGTATCCGTGCCAAATACGATCTGATCGTCGCCCATTTCAAGGAGCGGTACAACATCGACCTGCAGGCGATCGGCGACGATTCCGAAGAGTAATTTCACCCAATAAACAACAAAGAAAACATGAAGAAATGGATTTTAGCGGGTACGATCCTGGCCTTGTTGGCCGGGACCGCAATCCCCACCTCCTGCGCCGCCGCATCCAAGCGCAAGAAAAAAGCGAAGACCGAGCAGGCGAAGGAACAGCCTCCCAAAAAGAAGCAGACACCTTACGAAAAGCTGTTCGACAAACCCGGCTGCGAAACGGTCACCGGCAAATTCATCACCCTGCATAAGGTCAACGGCAAACTCTATTTCGAATATCCCCTCCGGCTGCTGGGACGTGAACTGCTGATTGCTTCCACGCCCGTGGAGTCGAGCAATTCAGACATCTGCACGGTGGGTTACAAGAGCAAGGACCCGATGCACGTCACCTTCGACCTGATCGACAGCGCCATCTTCCTGCGGACGGTCAACGCCATGGTCAGCTACGACGAAAAGGATTCGCTGATGCGCAACGCCGTCCAGAAGAACTACATGTCCGCATTCAAGGGCAAGTACAAGATCGAGACCTTCTCGCCGGACAGCACGGCCGTCGTATTCGAGGTCACGCCGCTGTTCAACAGCAAGGTCGACGAACTCAACCCGGTGCTCGAAAGCAACGGCATGTACCAGATTACGTCGAACCTGAAGTCGGACCTCACGGCTTTCGGCAAACTGAAGGCCTTCGACGACAACGTCAGCATCGAGACCTACCAGACCTACTCCTACGACATACGCCTGCTGTTCTTCAACCTCGGCAAGGGCGAACTCTCGACCAAGGTCAACCGCACGATCCTGCTGCTGCCCGAGGACCGCATGAAGCCGCGTATCTCCGACTCCCGTATCGGCGTGTTCCTCACCGGCAAGCAGCGCATCTCCAACGAGGAGGATCAGATCCAGCTCTACACCTTCGCCAACCGCTGGCGCGTCGAGCCCAAGGACCAGACGGCCTGGGAGCGCGGTGAACTGGTCGAGCCGGTGAAACCGATCGTCTTCTATGTGGACGACGCCTTCCCCGTCCTGTGGCGCGACCCGATCAAACGGGCCGTACTCCGTTGGAACAAGGCCTTCGAGAAGATCGGCTTCAAGAATGTGCTTCAGGTGCGCGGCTTCCCCAAGGACGATCCCGAGTTCGATCCCGACAACCTGAAATACTCCTGCATCCGCTACCTGCCCGTCAGCGTCGAGAACGCCATGGGCCCGTCGTGGGTGGATCCTGTCACCGGCGAGATCATCAACGCTTCGGTCATCGTCTACAACGACATCGTCAAGCTCATCAACAACTGGCGCTTCATCCAGACCGCACAGATCGATCCCCGCGCCCGCGCCAAGAAGATGACCGAGGATGTGATGACCGAGTCGATCGAGTACGTCGTGGCCCACGAAGTCGGCCACACGCTGGGACTGATGCACAACATGGCCGCTTCCAGCACGTTCCCGGTGGATTCGCTGCGTTCGGCCACCTTCACGCAGAAATACGGCACAACGCCCTCGATCATGGACTACGCACGCTTCAACTATGTGGCACAGCCCGGCGACAAGGGCGTGAAACTGACGCCTCCCGACCTGGGCTGCTACGACGAATACGTCATCAAATGGCTCTACTCGCCCATCCCCGGCAACAAATCGGTGAAAGAGGAGGCAAAGGTCCTCGAGAGCTGGGTGGATGAGAAGGCCGGCGATCCCCTCTACCGCTACGGACGCCAGCAGGTTTCGGCCCGCTACGACCCGAGCGCCCTCGAGGAGGACCTCGGCGACGACCCGATCAAAGCCGGCACCTATGGCATCGCCAACCTGCGTTACATCCTCCAGAACCTCAATACATGGATCACGGACGATGAATCCACGGCACACCGTCAGGAACTCTACACCGGCATCCTGAACCAATACTACCGCTATCTGCGCAACGTGCTGATGAATGTCGGCGGCATCTACCTCACCGAGGTCAAGGACGGCACGCCCGGCGAGCGTTTCCGCGCCGTTCCGCGCGACACGCAGCGCAAGTCGCTGCAATGGGTGATCAAGCAGATCCGAGAAAGCGGCTGGCTCGATGACAAGGCCCTGACCGACAAGTTCCCGGTAGCTCTGAATCCCTCGCTGAAGATCGTTTCGGCCCTCGGGACCAGTATCCTCTCGACGTACAAAAACGTCACGCTCTCGGCCTATATTTCGGACAAACCCTACCTGCCGCGCGAGTTCTTCGACGACATCTACAACGGTTTCTGGGAGAACACGATCAAGGGCCGCAAACTCACCGACACGGACAAGCTCATGCAACGTCTGATGATCGGCGAAATGATCAAGGTTCTGACCAAATACTCCGGCAAGGGCGGCAACAACGGCGGCATCACGATCCCTGTCTCGGCCTACGCTCCGACCATCGAGGATATCCGGGCTTACGGGCTCGATGCCTCGGGCCTGACCGACCGTTACATCGACCGCCTGCGCGAAATCGAGCAGGAGCACGGAGCCGGGTATATCGCCACCGAAACTGCCAAACAAGCTCCATACAGTTTCGGCGACCGCTACGGCTACGGATTCCAGTCGCGGGTGAACATCAGCACGATCGACGAATCGGAAGCCTACTACTGCGAAACGCTTGACCGCATCGAACGGCTGCTCAAGAGCCGGGTGACGACGGCCAACATAGCCGACAGAGCTTACTACAAGGCTCTCCTGATGCAGATACAGTCCGCCAAAAAATAGACGATCTCTTTAACAGATCGGAACAGACCGAAAACCGATGTTGAAACTTTTTCAGTTCCGACATCGGTTTTCCTATAAAAAGATCGATTTAGTAACACTGGAATCTATACTATTGCCATATTGCAGGTCATATTGATATGGCGTGACCTGGGAACGCCCCGCCTCGCAGAGCATGCTGTATTTTTGTATGCCGAAAACCTTGAATGAAAATTTTGACAAACGGCTGGCATCCGAGGATTTCAAGGAAGCGACCGGAAAGACCTTGTCCGAATTCCCGGAAAAAAGTCTGTTGAACCGGTTTGTCGGAATACGGTACTTTTCAAGGATTGCTTTTGCGACCGGAAGCAGTTTTACCGTGAACGCGACTTTCGTCTTCTGACGGATACTGGTTATCCACCATTCTCCGTCCGGGGTTTGTGTCAGTTCGTCATATATGTGAGTTTGGCCAGATCGGCATACGACAGACCCGTAAAACAGCAGAACAGAAACATATCCCGCGTCCGATCCTGACGCTGCTGCTTGACTTTGCCATTTATCAGGCTGTTGATATCCTCTTCGGTGAAGTATTCGATCGCCGGCTGTTCGACAACATAATAGTAATAGGCGGCGATTTTCTCTGCAAAAGACTGATCCAGTTCCGCAAGGGGGATATCCTTGACTTTATAGTTCTGGCAGACGAAGAGATTCAAATCGCGTCGTAATGTCTGATAATGAAGTAAGGAGTGAATAGCACGGTCGACACCTACACGGGTCTTGTAATCCTTGCAGAATTCATCGCATAACTCCAAAAGAAGTTTGTACTTTCTTCCCAAGCCCAGATAAGCATTTTTCACCTTATCGGCGGAAACATATCCGTCATGATCGCAGATAAACTGATAGTGTTTACCTATCTGGATACGGATATTATCCAGATGGCGGTTGATACGGTCGGCTTCGAGGCTTTTACCTATTGAATGGTTAAAACTAATTTCCTCAGAGTTGTCTGTCAAGATGAAGGACGATGCAAGAAGCTGCAAATGATTGTTCTATGCAAAATACAACAAAACAGACGAGGTAACAACAATCTGGAAACCGAAACCTCGTCTGGAATTACCTTTTTATGCATGGTTTATCCAAAAGGAGAAAGCCCTTGCAAATATTAACTATCTGAAAATTTAATATTTACACTTATTTTCGTCTCTCGGAAAACGAATGGATAGTACCGGAGAATGATACTCCCAAAGATGTTACAATCATTCCAAGATAACGATCTCCGCCCGGCATGCCGTTCGTGCAAACGGTTCCTGCATGGGTGTGCGGAAAAGGTCTGTAAAACCCTGAAGCACGTCCCGTAAGGCGCTCGGTCGCTGTTTGTCGATAAAACCATGCGGCAATAGCAGAACGGAGTAGTCTCCCGACCTTTGTACTTTAGTAAGCCAGTCGAAGAATGAAATGCATTCCGCCGTCTCGAAAGGAGGATTGGCAATGATATTCTCACAGCGAAAATCTATCTCTTCGAACCGCATCCGCATCGCGTCTACGGTCGGATACATTCGCTCGTAAATAGCTATCATATCACCATCTATATCGAACCCGACGATTGCCGAGGGAGTACATCCCTCGGCAATCAATGCGCGTGTCAGTTGTCCCGTGCCGCAGCAGGTATCGACGATCCGACTGTCATTGTCGAAATACCGTACAGCCAATGCAGCCATCTGCTGCGCCGTACGATCCGGCGTCAGGTATTGCGACAAGTATAGCCCGGGCGCTTCTGACACTCACACAGCGCATCGTATGACCAGTTGTCGCCCTCATAGCGGAACGGCAGTTCGCCGTGCTGCTGAAGGTAATCGTAAATCTCTGCCAGCGTATCGGGCCATCCTGTTGCCGGTGTTTGTAGTAGCTGTTCGTCAGCGAATAGCGCTTTGTAATTTTTTCAAAGGTTTTCATTGTGTAAAAGTTATTATTCAGTTAATTCCGACAGTCGTGTCGAGGGTGAAGTGAGGACCTCGGAACTGTAAAAATCCTCACCGCAGTACTTGTATTGAAAGACATAGTCCTCGACATGGGAGCCGGAGAGGCGGCGCCCGCAGTGCGGGCAGTATCGCTGGGCCGCAGCAGTCTGCTGCATCCAGATTTCGATTTTCTCCAGGTCGGAGTGCTTATTCCACCACTCCCCGCAGGCTTTCATGAAAGCCCGACATCCGTCCGTGGGGTCGAAGTCCGACCGTCGCAGGCCCGTAATAGATTCCAGCACTTCATCGCCGGCCTCTTTCCACCAGTAATCCCAGACTGCGCCTGTCACGTTGTCGGCAAGGTCGTCTCCGTCGTCAAAAATGATGTCAATGGTTGAGTTGCCGTCGCTTTCTTCGACTGGGATTTCGTCCATCGTATCGTAAAGCGTCTCCGACTCCTCGATGCTGATCTGTTCATCTTCGGCCTCGGTATCTTCGACATCTTGCCCGACAAGGGTTGCCGCCTTTGCAATGGCTTCCGCTTTAGTCGGAGCGTCTATTGTAAAATGGGTTCTGGTCCAGATCGCAGCGCACAATTAGATAAGACAAAGCAGCAAAGCCTTGTAAACGAATCGTTTATAAGGTTTTCTTATTTTTATACATGCGCAAGAAAGAGTTGTTTAAAGCAGATTGTCTGTGGCCTATTCGGTGTACTTTTCAGGCACCGGAAAAAGAGTGTTAGTTCATGGATGAAACGGGACATTAAATTTCTTACTTTCATTTCTCGCCAAGTGCAGAGCTTCGCATAACAGCTCCATAATTCCTTCGATAACAAATATGCTTTTGTTAATTCCGCCTACCGGAATATAGTGGACGGAATATATAGACAATTACGGCACAATTCGGGCTGGGATCAATTGCTCTTAAAATTTAGTTGCGAATTATTTGCATTTACAAATCATTCGCAATATATTTGCAGCACAATACAACCGACAGATGGAGACAACAGATACGATACGCAAAGCGGGACTGAAGATGACACCCCAGCGAAGGGCTGTCTACGAGGCCATGATGGAACTGCGCCATGCGCCGATCGAAGCCATCATAGCCAAAGTCCAGTCGAAGGATAAGGAGATGACGCTCTCGACGATCTATCGCGTCCTCGACTCGTTCTGCAAAGCCGGCATCCTATCGCTGGTATGCCATCCGGAAACGGGCAAATGCAACTACGACATCACGGTGCACGAGCACCACCACCTGTTCGACGGAGAACAGATCATGGATTACGACGATGCGGAGCTGACCCGCCTGATCCGGCAATATCTGGAGAGCCACAACATACCCGCTGCCGATATCGAGAAAATACAAGTACAGATAACACTCAACAAATCATTCACAAACAAACAGTAAATCAACATGAGAAGCATCACAACATTCGACTTGCAGTACGCACACCGCTTTTACGGTTTCAAGGGCGAGGCCCAGTATCTTCACGGCCACACGGGAGTCCTGACCATCGAGGTCGAGGACACGGTCAACGAAGGGGTAAACATGGTATTCCCCTGCAACGAGATTCAGAAGACGGCCTGGGAGGTGCTGAAGAATTTCGACCACGCACTGATCCTGCGCGAAGACGACCCGCTGCTGCCGGCTGTTCTCGACGTATACGAGAAGCAGGGCATCAAGAACGGCCACCCGCAGAACACGATGAAGGGCGAAGCGTTCAAGACCGAACTTGCAACGGCCTATCCCGACTGCCGTCTGGTCGTCACGAAGGAGACGATGACCGTCGAGGGCATGATCAAGATCGTCTACGACCTGCTCAAAGACAAGCTCAACATCGCCAAGATTACCTTCACCAGCGGTGTGAACGCCGGTTCGGCCGAGTTCGAGACCAAGAACAACATCGACCGCTGCCCGCTGTGCGGCATTTCGCTCAACGACGAGGGCGTATGTCCCAAGTGCGGCTACAAGAAGAAGTAAAGCCCCCGGTACTTACCGACGGAAGGGATGCCTTGAAAGAGGCGTCCCTTCTACTCATCGGACGATCAATACACACACATCTTTATCACATACGAACATGAACAAACATCTTTTTCAGGCAGGAGCACTGGCAGCCGCTTTCGTATTGTCGGTTTCCTGCGGACAGAACAACGCCGGAACCGCCGATGCGGCGGCCGCAGCCGAAACAGAAAACGCACCTGAAATCGTATTGAAAGACTACGGCAACGCCCCGACTGTGCTCGACATCGAGACCTACACCGTGGGCAACGAAAATTTCCGCACGGCACTGTGGACGGGCACGAACCTGCAGGTGACGCTGATGACCATTCCCGTCGGCGGCGATATCGGTCTCGAACTGCACCCCGACATCGACCAGTTCCTGCGCATCGAACAGGGACAGGGCCGCGTGATGATGGGCGATGCCGAGGACAAGCTCGACTTCGTGCGGGAGGCGAAGGTCGACCATGCGGTATTCGTACCCGCCGGCAAGTGGCACAACATCGTCAACACGGGCAGCGAGCCGCTCAAGATCTATTCGATCTATGCACCCGTAGAGCACCCGCACGGCACGGTCCACAAGACCCAAGCTGAGGCTATGGAGGCCGAACATCATCATTGATGTTTATTTTTTGTTTGTGCTTGAGAAAAGGACTCCCATAAACCCCGGTATTATATCTGCGTCTTTCAGACGTTCACCCGCTATTCACCGGAAAGAGCAAGCAGCCCCACCCGACGGTGTGCTGCTCGATCAACTCCCACCAGTGGAATGATACCATAGCGGAGAAAACACCGAACTTAACAGCGACTTCTTTTATGGCTCAATTTCCACTGGCAGAACGCTGTTCATAGAGTTGTACCTTTTCCATGACCATATCGAGGAATCGGCGACCCTTGGCGGTGTCTTCGCCAAAATAGCCGATCATTCTGGAAATGCTCTGCTCATTGGAGAGCCATTTCTCGTAATAGTGTCCGCCCATCCATGCCCCGAATGTCTCCTCGAAGGATTGTTTTGAAAGCGCTTCGGAAAGGTCGAAATTGTACCACCACCGGTAGATACGGAAGAAGAGTTCGTAGTCGGGAATGACTTGCCATACCCCGGCATAGCGCACCGGCTCACGGTCATCGAGAGTGAAGAGTTGGCCGGAGGCAACTTCGCACGTGCCCTGCATATGGTGGAGGCAGAGTTCGCTGCAGATGTCACCCAGCTCTTCGGGAAAAACGGGTCGTAGCGAGCAGTCGGCGGCAAAACTGAGAAAGGCGTCGAAACCCTGTCCATCCTTGTCTTTGAGGCCCCGGATCAGTTCTGTCGCTCCGGTAGTGAAAAGCTGCTCGAAATGGGTATCTGTAAGGTCTATATTCAGGAACCGTCGGGGAACAATATGGGCACATTCGGGATTGGTACATTGAGCGAATCTGCGGCGCAGGATCATCTTTCCCGCATGACACTTGGGACAGGGAAGTGTTCCGGCCCCGACATCGGGAAAGCGGATGGATATCACCTCCTCCGTGACCTGCCGGGCATAGATCACAATCGACTCCATGAAGCTCCCGGCTTTCAGCTCCCCCCCCTGCCGGATCATGCGCAGGGCCTTAAACCATCATGTGTCTTTTTGCATCTGAATTGTCTTAATTATGAATAATAAAGACTCTCCAACTCAATCAATAGAAAGTGCGTATAATTTCAATTTTAACCAGTCTCTTTTTCTTGTCGATTATTCCGGTATTGGCAGCATCGAATAGTAATGTCTTGCGCTTGTCCGGTTCTACATGGCAGGCGATCGTCAATCCCCAAACCGGTACGCTCCTTGGTTATACCCAACAAATCGGCAATGATTCTTGGTGCATTCCCTTCCAAACTGAATTGAATGCCGGACCGGCCTTCGAAGGCATAACACTACAACCGTCGCCTGACTCGCCTTCCACATTTTCCGGACGACGCGGTACAATCCGTTACGAACTTCGTTATCGAGAGGAAGAGGACCACTTGCGCATCGAATGCCGGATTACTAACGAAGGCACAACAACCCATGCTCCCCTGCGCGAACGGCTCGTATTGGGCGTGGACAGCGAAATGCGGAGTTTTCCGGCATGGGACGAAAAGTTCTTCCCCTCATTGATACGTTGCGAACGAGATTTTGCATGGGGCTATTTCATGTCTCCCCGGGGACAGATACTGGCATTCGGCGTCGAAGAACCGACGGCGTCCTACGGTTTGAACTATATCTTCGAAGGGAACAAGGCATGGCTTTGGGGACATCAAATCCATACGGCAAGCCTTGATTTCCTGCACACACCACCCCTTCCGGCACGCCATCCGCAACACCTCACGGAAATCGCCCCGGGAGAAAGCCTCCGCTGGACAATACATCTGGGAGCAGTCGATAAGCTAGAACAGGTAAAGCCCACCCTTGCAACGTGGCTGTCAGCTCCGCTGCCCGAGGCCCGGAAATACACACTCTGCTCAGGCGAAGCGGCATCGGTGAAAATCCATGGAACGCAAGCTGTTTCGGAAGCGGTATTGCACCACCCCGACGGTCGCACGGAAAGTCTCCCGGCAACAGACGAGAACCGACTCGTCACGCCTCCGCTCCGGGAAAAAGGGCTTTACCGCATCACGATTACCGCAGGCGGCAAACAGTCCGAAGTATCGCTCTACGTCCGCAATCCTTGGTCATGGTACCTGACACAGGCCCGTAACTCCATCGCGGAACATCCGCCCTTTTTCAGCGCCTCATGCGAGACTTTTTACGGTTATTATCCGGCTTTCCTCGCCGCACGGCATTTCCCGGACCCCGTCCGTGACAAAGCACTCGAAGAGCGATTTTCCGGGCTCCTGCCGCAGTTGATCGATTCCCGGGGTCATCCGCAGGAACAGGCCAATCCCCGACGTATTCAAAATTTTTCGACACTGGCAGGCATGCTTGTCGACTTGTGGGAAGCTACCGGTAACGATACATACCTGCTGAACGCATCGCGGTTGGGAGACTTCATCGCCTCCGATTCGGTCCAGTGGAGCGACGGTTCCTACCGCTCGGAGGGTATCCACTATACGGCAGTCATCTACCCGGCCAAGTCGATGTTCGAGCTGGCCGACGCCGAACTGCGGGCCGGATGGACCGACCGGGCCCGACGGCACCATGTATCGGCCATACGGGCGGCCGAAGACCTGCGACTTCGTCTGGACGATATCGAAACAGAAGGAGACATGACTTTCGAGGACGGCATGATCACCTGCAGCGCCCTACAGATGGCACTCTGCGGCCTGCACATGCCGGACGGCGCCCTTCGCAGGCAATATGCCGAAGCTGCCCGCCATATGATGGAAAAGCACCGCTGTCTCGAACAACGGCTTATTCCCGACTGCCGGATGCGGGGTGCCACGCTCCGCTACTGGGAGGCTCTCGACATCTATTTCTCGCCCAATCAGGCTATGAACTCGCCCCACGGATGGACGGCATGGAAAATCTACGCGGTATGTTATCTTTATCTGTTGACAGGCGAAGAACATTATCTCGATGAATTGATGGAAACGACCGGCGCCTGCGTACAACTTATGGACCTCGACGGTCGACTGCGTTGGGGATTCATTCCCGATCCCTACATCGAAGGACTGGTATGTACACCCGCAGCTGACAATCCTCATGAACGTCAGATGCGCGACTCGGTCGTCGGCGAACAATACCTCGGAATGATAAGTCCCTGGCTGCGCCCCGACGACGAGCACGCCTTCACCCGGTTCGGCAGTCCGGGCGGTGCCGGAGACAACACGGTTTACGAAATCTTCAAAGCCCTCGAAGAATGCGTACTGACCACCGCCTACGTCATCGTGTCCGAAACGGGAGCAATCCGAGCCCATAACTGTTCGGCGCATTGGACCCGCCCGGACCGGCTGCACATCGAACCTGCCGAAAAGTGTATCGAACGCATTCATCTGAACATCCGGAAACCCATCGTGGCGGAAACCCGGTTGCAAGGGAGGTCATACCGGCAACGAGCTGCATCCGGCATGAGCTGGATCGGCACGGATCCTTACCCGAAAGTCCGCCGCTGACAAACAGTTCTCTCGCATATGAAAAATCCCGCAGGTTCGAATTACCTGCGGGATTTTTCATACGCGGGACGAATTATTCGACCCGGAGCTGCAGTTCGAAAGAACGGATGCCCCGACTGCGAACTTTCAACCGGATATCGCCCGGTTCCCCGGTCGGCCGCAAGACAACCAGCGCAAGACCGTTGAATGCGTTAACCGAAGGGCTCTGGAACGATGCATGACTCGTCGGATCGCCGTTATCGGTGGCAACGATCCGGGCCGGGCCTTCGACCGAGAAATCAAGTCTGTCAGCAGCCTGCGGCACAAAGCGTCCCCGGCGGTCAGTAAGTTTCGCCGTAACAAAAAACAAATCTTCGCTGCCAGCCTGCACCGTCGTCCGGTCTACTGTAAGCTCCACAAAGGCGGCCTTCCCAGCCGTTTCGATTCGGTTTTCAGCCCACGGTTTTCCGTTCCGGTAAGCCACAACCCGTACCTCTCCCGGTTCGTAACGGACGCTGTCCCAACGCAGGCGATATTCGAACGCCCCCTTGCGGCGCAGGCCCTGCGAACGTCCGTTGACGAAGAGCTCGGCAGCATCGCCCGAAGTGTAGACATGAACGGGCGTCACTTCACCTTCGCGGCCGGGCCATGTCCAGTGAGGTAGAATGTGAGCCATCGGCAGGTCGGGACGCCACCGAGCCTGATAAAGATAATAACGATCCTTGGGGAATCCCGCCAAATCAACGATCCCGAAATAGGAGCTGCGTGACGGGATACGCAGCCGCCCCAGCCGAGCCAGCTCTTCAGCCGCCCGGGTGCGGGCTTCCGGATCGCTGAAGTTTTCCAGAATAGTGTAGTCGTCGTTATAGGGCGTGGGTTCCCCGAGGTAGTCGAACCCGGTCCAGACGAACTCCCCGGCGGCCGTAGGATTGCGGTCGAGCCCCTCGAACTCTGTGTCGGGCGGCGTCGACCAGTCGGGAGAAAAACGATCGTAGGAGCTGACCTGAAAATCGGCACGTCCCCGGCTTTTGTCGTCGCTCAACGGAAAGACATAGAAACCCCGCGTACTGATACACGAGGCTGTTTCAGAACCCATGAAGGGCTGAAAAGGGCTGTTGCGGCAAAAACCTTCATAAAGCATCGGTTTGTAGTTGAACCCGAAAATGTCCACCGTATGGCGGAAATCGTTGGACGCAGACAGCCAGTAGTTGCTCCCGAAAGTCGCGGGACGCGAGGGATCTTCGCGGTGTACCAAGTCGGTCAGCTCACGCGAGACATCATACGTCTCGGGATACCACTGCTCGGCAGTTTCGTTGCCCGTACTCCAGGCAATCACCGACGGATGGTTGCGGTCGCGGCGAATCAGGGCCGTAAGATCTGCCGTACCCCAATCGTCGAAGAGCAACGCATAACCGTTCGGTTTTTTGGGGATACGCCAGGTATCCGTAAATTCATCGAGAACGAGGAATCCCATGCGGTCGCAAAGTTCCAGTAACTCGGGCGCAGGCGGATTATGGGCCGTCCGTATCGCATTGGCGCCCATCTCCCGGAGGATACGCAGTTGCCGTTCGATTGCACTCACATTGATCGCCGCCCCCAATGCCCCGAGATCGTGATGCATGCAGACGCCCTGCAGCATCAGCCGCTCGCCATTGAGAAAAAAGCCCTCATGGGTAAACTCCGCCCGGCGAATGCCGAACGGCGTGGAATAACGCTCCACAACCCGGTCGCCGCAACGTACCGTCGTGACGGCGACATACCGATCCGGATGTCCGGGCCCCCAGAGCCGGGGATTATCCACGGAAAACTCCTGTACGAGCAACTGCCCGTCCTCCACGCGGTCGACGACATCTTCAGCCCGGGCCAATACCTCTCCAGAGCATGCACCGTCGGCGCCGAGCGCAAACAACTCGGTCGTCACGATCGCAGCAGGCATCTCCATCCCGTCGTTACGCAACTCGATGCGCAAATTGACCGAAGCACGGTCGGAGGTGACATGCGGCGTGGTTACAAAGGTGCCCCAATGTGCAATGCCGACCGGATCGGACTTTGTAAGCCACACGTTGCGGTAGATTCCGCCGCCGGGATACCAACGGCTCGATTCGGGCGGATTGTCGAGCCGGATGGCCAATGTATTGTCGCCCGGCACGAGGCAGGGGGTCAGGTCGACTCGGTAGGAGGTATAGCCGTAGGGCCATCCACCGGCCAGACGGCCGTTGCACCACACCGTCGAAAAAGACATGGCTCCGTCGATCTCGAGGAAAATGCGTTTTCCGAGGTCAGCGTCGCCGACACGGATCGTACGACGATACCATGCCCGGCCCCACCACGGCAATTTCCCGGTCTCACCGGGATACTCCTGCCGGAAAGGGCCCTCGATACCCCAGTCATGGGGAAGATCGAGCGTGCGCCATGCCGAGTCATCGAACTCCGGAGCAGCGAAATCGCCCCCGTCGGGAGCGCCATCAGGAACAGCAGACTGCTTCCCGGCAGGCAGCAGGAAGGGTTTGAGCCGCTCGTAACTCAACCGCAGCGAATCACCCGGAGCAGCGTCTCCCCGATAGAATTTCCAGCCCTCGTTGAGTTTCACGCGTCCCGAAGGCTGTGCCGTTGCCGTACCTACGGCAAACAGACACAGCAACGATAATCCGGAAAAGAGATTCATGGCATGTATCATTTGACGTTAATGCGCGTCTTCAGCCGGATATCCTGCGACGACGTTCCCACGAAAAGATCGAAATCACCTGGTTCCACGACAAAATCACGCCGTATGCAATCGTAATGGCGGAAAGCCTCCTCATCGAGCCGAATCTCCACGCGACGGGTCTCACCCCGCTTCAGAAAGATTTTTTCATAACCTTTCAACTCCTTGGCGGGACGCACGACGGAAGATTCCACATCCCCGACATACAACTGCGCCACCTCGGCAGCATCGTACCGGCCGGTATTGGTCACATCGAACGAAACGATGAACTCCCCGTCCCCGGCCGCTTCGGCCTTCAGCCCGGAGTAATCGAACGTCGTATAGGAGAGTCCGAACCCGAACGGGAAGAGCGGTTCGACACCATTTCGCTCGTAGCCCCGGTAACCGACAAACACTCCTTCGTTGTACTCGACGCGCTTATAGGGATTATCCTCCTTGACCTGATCGGTATTGGGATAGTAGTTGTCATAAACGGGATTGTCCTCCCAGCGCTTCTCGAGAGTGAACGGGAGTTTGCCGCTGGGCGAGATCTTTCCCGTAAGCAGTTCGGCGATGGCGTCACCGCCCTGCTGACCCTGATACCAGGCCATCAGTACACCGCCTGTGCGATCGATCCACGGCGCCATCTCCACGCCGCCGCCCGAGTTGATCACGACAATCGCCTTGTCGGTATGTTCAAGGATGGTTTCCAAGCAACGCAGATGCCCCTCGGGGAGTGCGAAAGGACGATCCCAGCTCTCTGATTCGAGATACCAGTCGTAACCGACACAAACGACAACGGCATCAGCCGTGCGGACCGCTTCGATGAAAGCCGGATCGTTCAGGTAATCGGCATAGCGAAACATCGTTTCCTGTTCCGAACCGCCGTCGAAATGCTCATAGGCTATTCTGTAAGTCCGACCGCCTTTGAACTCCTTATAGCCCTCCTTCTGACGGAAAGGATGGCCCGACCATTGTTCGATCAGCTCCTCGCCGTCGACCAGCACCCGGTAACCGTCGTCTCCACCCGCCGAGAAATAAAGTACGGCATCCTTCTCGGGTTTGAAATAGAAGGTGTAGCGGTCCGAATAGTTGTCGGGATTCACCACGCCGGGAACCGGGGATTCCCACCCCTTGTAACCGATACGATGCACGACCTCCGTGTGAACGGGTTCGCCCTCCAGATCAGGGTTGTTGAAAAACTCGGCCGTAGCTCCCCGTACCGTGCACGACGGGTCTGCATAAAAAGCATCGAGGTCGGTCTTCCACAGATCAGGCGTATAACCGAAGCGCAACTTGCGCCCCAGATTTTTTTTCATCCCCTCGGCAACCGTGCTGGTGACGAACGGAAAAACCTCACCGCTGCCGCCACCCTTGGCGACGAGTTCCGAGTTGGGACCGCAAACGACCACCTTACCCCTGGTCAGCGGCAGCAGGTCGTCGCGGTTACGGAGCAGCACGGCCCCGCCGCGCTCCACATCCAGCGCGGCCTGTTCCGAAAGGGGATTCCGTACCGGAATGGTCTCAACCTTTTGCGCCCGGTCGAAAAAGCCGAACGAGAGGAGCGTCTGAAGTACATGCTGCACTTTCAGGTCGATGATACGTTCGTCGATGACACCGTTCCCGACCAGTTCTTTCATTCTCTGCGGGTCGAGCAGCCATCCTTTGGGCATTTCGATATCAAGTCCGTTGTAAACCGCATTGATCGTCGTGTAGGTCGCCTCCCAGTCCGAGGTGACGATCCCCTTGAATCCCCAGCGGTGTCGCAGTACGTCGATGTTCAGATAACGGTTCTCCGTGGCATGGACGCCGTTCAGCAACCCGTAATAGTCCATCACCATTCCCACATGAGCCCGGCGAACCCCCTTCTCGAAAGCCGGAAGGTAGATTTCGTTGAGCGTCCGCTCGTCGATGTCGGACGAGATGTGGTGCCGGTTCCATTCCTGATTATTACCTGCAAAGTGTTTCATACAGGCCATGACACCCTCACCCTGCATCCCCTCGATATAACCGGCAGCCGTCTCCCCGGCCAGATAGGGGTCTTCGCCGTAATACTCGAAATTCCGGCCGCAGAGCGGCGAACGATAGATGTTCACACCGGGTCCCATCATAACGTGAATGCCCCGGGCCCGGGCATCCTGTCCGATACCGGCTCCCGTGCGGTGTGCCAGCGTCCGGTCCCAACTCGCCGCGAGTGCCATACCGCTCGGGAAAAGCGTGCTCTGCGAATCGATGCGGATACCCTGGGGACCGTCGGCAAACCAGATCTCCGGAATGCCGAGCCGCGGCACTGCCCTGAGGTAAAACGAATTGTAGCCACCTATGTAAGCCAGCTTCTCGTCGAGTGTCATCTGCGACACGAGCTCACGGGCCCGGGCCTCATGTTCGGGTGTGACGATTTGTGCCCGCACACCGAAAGCCGTCAGCACAAGCGCCGTTATAAGAAATATTCTGCAAGTTTTCATCCGATATTGGTTTTAAATTATTGGTTTACGGTGATACATGTCCGGAGCCGTATATCGCGTGACGAAGCACCGACGAAAATGTCGAACGCACCCGGTTCGACGACGAACCGATGCTGCTTGAAGTCATAGAAGCGGAAAGCCTCCTCCCCGAGCCGGATCTCCACACGGCGTGTCTCGCCCCGTTTCAGAAAGACCTTTTCATAACCTTTCAACTCCTTGGCGGGACGGGGCGCCGAAGCCTCGACATCCGACACATAGAGCTGCGCCACCTCGGCGGCGTCATATTTGCCGGTGTTGGTCACGTCAAACGAAACGACAAACCCGCCGTCGGCCGTCTCCCCGACCTCCAGCCCGGAGTATTCGAACGTCGTATACGACAGTCCGAAGCCGAACGGAAAGAGCGGTTCGACACCATTGCGTTCGAATCCCCGATAACCGACAAAGATACCCTCGTTGTAGGCTACCCGCTTGTAAGGGGTATTGAACATACTCATATCCACATTGGTATGGTAGTTTCCGTAAGCGGGATTGTCTTCGAGTCGTTTTTCGATCGTGAAAGGAAGCCTGCCGCCCGGCGACACCTTGCCGGTGATGATCTCGGCGACGGCCTGTCCGCCCTGCTGACCGGGATACCACGCCATGACTACCGCAGGCACGCGGTCCAACCAAGGAGTCATATCCACGCCGCCGCCGGCGTTCAGCACGACGATAACATTGGGATTGCGGCGAAGCAGCGCATCGATGAGGTCTTCCTGTCCTTCGGGCAGGGCAAAGGTACGATCGCCGCCCTCATGCTCGGTCACGGCATCGAATCCGACGCAGGCGATCACCGCGTCGGCCCCGGTAAGCGCCTCGTTGAAAGCCGGGTCGTTCATGTGGTCCGAATAACGGAACATCACCCGGGAAACGGAATAATCGTCGGTGTGCTCATAGGTGAACTTATAAACGCGCCCGGCCTCGAAGCGACGGAAGATATCCTTCGAACGGTAGGCCTTGTTCTCCCAGTCATCGATGACTGGTTCACCGTCGATCAGCAGCCTGTAACCGTCGTCTCCACCCGCCGAAAGATAGAGGTAAGAATCGGCGGCGGGTTTATAATAGAACGTATAGCGATCCGAATAGTCGTCATCGACAATACCCGGTACGGGTGAAGCCGGGTATTCGGCATCGATCCGCATGACAACGGCCGTATGTACGGCTCCGCCGGAAAGATCTTTCGAGTTGAAATACTCGACCCTGGCCCCCGGCACAGTGCATGCTTCATCGGCATAGAATGCGGAGAGATCGGTCTTCCAGCCCGAGGTGTCGTACAACGATCGGTATTTCCGGCCCATCTTCCGCATCCCCTCGGCCACGGAACAACTCTCGAAAGGATAGACCACCCCGCTGCCGCCACCCGTGACGATCGTGTTGGCGTTGGGACCACAAACGACTACCTTGCCCTTGGCAAGCGGCAGCAGGCCGTCGTTCTTGAGCAGCACCACACCCGCGCGTGCTACCTCAAGGGCCACACTGTCAGAATAGGGATTACGCTCGCTGATCCGCTCGTCCTTCTGAGGACGGTCGAAAAAACCGAAGGCAAGAAGCGACTGGAGAATGTGCTGTACCTTCGTATCGATGAGCGACTCATCGACAACGCCATTCTCGACGAGCGGCATGATTTTGGCACGGTTCATCATCCCACCGCCGGGCATCTCGATGTCGAGGCCGTTGAACACGGGCCCGAGCGTCGAGTAAGTCCCTCCCCAATCCGACATCAGAATCCCTTTGAATCCCCAACGGTCACGCAGTACATCGACGTTGAGATAGCCGTACTCGGAGGAGTGAACGCTATTGACGAGGTGGTAGCCGCACATCAGGGCGCCGATCCCGGCCCGGCCGACAGCCATTTCGAACGACGGCAGATAAATTTCATGTAGCGTCCGTTCGTCCACATCGGACGAAACGTTATAACGATCCCACTCCTGATTGTTGGCAGCGAAGTGTTTTGCACAGGCCATTACTCCCTGACTCTGAATACCTTCGACCATACTCACGGTTGTTTCGCTCACCAGATAGGGATCTTCGCCGAAATATTCGAAATTGCGTCCGCAAAGCGGTGAGCGGTAGATGTTCACACCGGGCCCCAGCAGGATATGCACCCCGCGGGCACGCGCGTCCTGTCCGATACCGCTCCCCATCTTGCGCACGAGCTCGCGGTCCCAGGTCGCAGCGGCGGCCATGCCGCACGGATAGAGCGTGCTTTTCTTGTCACGGCCGACGAGCTGGGCGCTGAAATCGTTGCGCACGCCCTGCGGGCCGTCGGCCATGCGGATTTCGGGAATCCCGAGCCGCGGTACGGAGCGGATGAAGAAGGTATTGTAACCTCCGATGTAGTCGATCTTCTCTTCGAGCGTCATTCGCCCGACCAGCTCACGGGCACGCGCCTCGTGTTCCGGAGTGACGGGCTGTGCCCGCAAGGCCGTCACGGCGGTCAGCGCCGCCGCGATCAGCAGGAAAGTCTTGTGCATATCGTCGTAATTTTTATTCGTTTACACTATCGAATGACGAGGACGAATCCTCCCCAGCCATCCACGGGCAGCGAAATACGGCTGTCGCCCGGAATCTCCACCGGGATTTGTTCGACGGCATTGCGCTCCCCCGCCTTATCGCGGATCAGCACGGCACGGCCCGATGCCGGAAGCGTGAGGTCGAAAGTCTTGCCATACTCCTCACCGTTGATGCCCGCCACATACCACAGATCGCCTTTACGCCGGGCCAGCACCGCATCGCGGCCGGGATATCCGGCCAGACAACGAGTCTCGTCCCAGACAGTCGGCACGTCGCGCAGATAGTCCCAGACGAATTGCGGGAATGCATGCAGATTTTCGGGAACAATCCCCAGATGCTGGATCGGCGAATAGAACACCACAGGCAGCGCCAGTTCGAAAGCTGCCGTCGTGACACGTGGAATATGGTTGCCATAGACCTCCATCGCGGAATTAAGCACCGTCGGCGTGAAATCCATCGGTCCGGCAACATTGCGCGTAAAAACCGCCACGGTACTCAGCACAGGACGTTCCCGCTCCTTTTCCCCGACGTATTTGCTGTTCTCCATGCCACGCACGGCTTCGGCCGTCACCATATTGGGGAACATCCGTTCCCATCCCCGGGGCAGCGTCGACCCGTGAAGGTTGACCGAAATACCGAAATCGTTGGCATCGGTAAGCAACTCCTCGTAGAGGCGCATACCGCTCTGCTTGTCGCCGCCGAAAAAATCGACTTTGATGCCGCTGATACCCGTCCGCTGTAACCACTGCAATTCTTCACGCCGGATTTCCCGCGTATCCATACGGTGCAAGGGCCCCTGCGGAGCATCGTTCCACTGCCCGTTGGAGTTGTACCACAAAATCAACTTTACATTTTTATCATCTGCGTAGCGAGCCAGTTCGGCAACCTTGTCACGTCCGATCCGCGTGTCCCACAGCGCGTCGATCAGACAATATCTGAACCCGAGATCAGCTGCCAGATCAATATAGCGGCGCGAATTTTCACAGGTCGTGCCGGGATCATCCTCGACCAGCCAACTCCAGACGGCCTTGCCGGGCGTATAAGCTGCAGCAGCCTTGTAGCGGGGCCACACCAGATCTTGCGCAAGGGTCGATTCGACAATCTTCGCCGGAGTCTTACCCACGGCAACGGTCCGCCACGGCGTAGTGAAGGGAAGCGTGACAACTGGCGTCACAGGATCCTCGGGCAGATTGTTGTCAACATGGGCAAACTCAAGCCGCAGGTTACCCTCCACGAGTGAATCGGCCAGATGCGAGGCGACATAATTGCCGTCAACGCCCGTTTCAGAGATCAACAACCAGTGCTTCTCCGTGCGAAACAGCGCCGGAAACACCCATCCCTGCCTGAAATCGGAAGGTGTACCGGGAACTACCTCCAGATTGTAATGCTCTTCATAGCCGGGATTGGTCCGGGCCCAGCCCGTTTTACCTTCGGAGAGAGGTTGCAGGAAACCGCGGGCATCCTCCCCGAGTCCGAAACCCGTACATTCACGCAACACGGTATCGCGTCCCGTACCTTCGATCCGGTAGGCAAAGGCCGCTCCGTCGTCGGTCAGGCGAAACGTGACACCCAGCCGCTGCCCGGCGGCATTCCTTACAAAAAGCGTCTGTTCGCAATAGGGCTTGTTCGCCACGACCTGCCGGCCGAGCGGGAAATTGTAGTCGTAAAAACCCTCGAAAGGCAGTGTGCAACTGTCGGCGAGAAGCCCCTGAGAAAAGTCAGCAGAGGCCGTTACGATACCCAGCCGCGAAGGGCCGAGCAACTGCTCCTTTCCAGCCATCAGCCGGTAGTTCAACACACCTTCGTCGAGCGAAAGCTCGGCTTTCAGTTTCCCGCCGGGGCTCCCGATCGTGACAGCGGGCCGGGATTCAGCACAGGCGGCAAACATCAGCACACCCAGCAGAACGGTCGTCATATGTATCGTCATCGGATAGATTTATTTAAATTTGGAATCAGAAATCATTCAGTGCCCCGAGCACCGCCTCGTTGGCCTTCCGCACACGCTCCGGATCGAATTTCACGACAGCCCGGTCATAGGTCATCAATCCGTTCACCTCTATCTCCACATCGGTCGTCTGGGTATAGATGGCGCCCGAAACACCGGCAACGACCAGCTGACGGAGCAGTTCAGCAAAGCGCACATACTCATCGGTGGCCTCTTCCGGAGTCTTGTACTGCACATAGCCCCAGTTGCGGTCGGGAAGCCAGAGGTGGTCTTTCAGGGCCAGTCCGATCCCGCCATACTCGCCGATAACCAGCGGACGGCTGTTGTCGGTGGTGTGGATACGGGGATGGGGATAGGCATGAACATCGAACACATCGCCTGCACCGGGATAGTGGTTGCCGCCACTGGCCGCATCGACCAGACGCGACGGGTCGTAACCTTTCGTCCATTCGGCAATCTCACGGGTCTTGAACTGCCCCCATGCCTCATTGAAGGGAACCCACATCACAATACTCGGATGACAGCGCAGTTGGTCGATGACACCGCGCCACTCACGGCGGAAAGCCTCCTCCGAAGCAGCGGAACGGACCAGCTCCCGGTCATCGAACCAGCGGTCGGGAATCCAGCGGGGATTCTCGTCGCCGCTGGGCATGTCCTGCCAGACGAGTACACCCAACCGGTCGCAATGGGCATACCAGCGGGCCGGTTCGACCTTGATATGCTTGCGGATGGTATTGAATCCAAGCTCTTTGGTTTTGAGAATATCGTAAGTGAGCGCCTCGTCCGTCGGGGCCGTATAGAGTCCGTCGGGCCACCAGCCCTGATCGAGCAGTCCCAACTGAACGTAATCTCGGTTGTTCAACTGCATGCGCACGGCATCGCCTACCGTGCGTTTCACCGATATCTTACGCATGGCGGCATAACTCCCCACACGGTCGAGCACACGGCCACCGCGCAAAAGGGTCACTTCCAAATCGTATAAAAACGGCTCTTCAGGCGTCCAGAGTTTCATCCCCGGAACAGGGAGCGTCACGGGCAACCCGGCGGCACAACGAGCCTGCGCCACGGTCTTCCCTCCATCTCGCAGCGTAATCTCCACGACATCGCCCTCGACGGCATTCCCGACTGACGGCACGACGCACAGCCGCCGGGTGTCGATGTCAGGCGTCGTATAGAGCCCTTCGATGCGGGAAACCCCGACCGGCTCGAGCCACACGGTTTGCCAAATACCCGTAACGGGCGTATACCAGATCGCTTCGGGTTTCGAGCGCTGTTTGCCACGAGGCTGCGGACCGGCATCAGTAGGGTCCCAGACCCGAACGACGAGCCGCTGCTCGCCGCGCGTCAGATAAGGAGTGAGATCGAATCGGAAAGCGGTATATCCGCCGCTATGGGAACCGACTTTCACGCCGTTGAGCCACACTTCAGCCTCATAGTCTACGGCTCCGAAGTGGAGCAGAATGCGTTCTCCTTTCCAGGAAGCGGGAACCGTAAAAGACCGCCGGTACCACAGGGCATTTGCAGCCCCCACCTCGCGCTGCACACCCGAGAGCGACGACTCCACCGGAAACGGAACGAGTATCTTCCCGTCGTAATCGGCGGGCTCTCCTTCGGATACGGAACGAACGGCATAATCCCACTCACCGTTGAGATTCAGCCAGCGGTCGCGCACCAGGGCAGGGCGCGGATACTCCGGGAGCGGGCACGAGGGGTCGACGTCCGCCGCCCATCGAGTCTTGATCCGGTCTCCGGCGGGCTGCCAGGCAGCGGCATTTTTGGCGCCCGTGAACAACAGGGCGGCCAGGGCAATCAGAAATAAATTCGTTTTCATCGGGTTTCGTTTGGGTTAGAACGGTCGCGGGAAAGACCGTTTCTCCTATAAGACAGCCCAGCGGGCCGATGACACAATCCCCGAGGCAATTTTTTACCGACAGAATGTATCCCGCAACATGAAAACAGCCTCCCGAAGGAGGCTGCCATACGCTACTTGCCGTAGACGCGAATATGTTGTTTGGGAATGTTCGGGGCAGGAGAATCCGCCTGCAAAATCTCATACCGTATCGGAGCGCTGATCTTCAGCATCTCCAGGATTTCAGGCAGCGTCTCGTCGGTAAAGACCGCATGATAGACATAACAGTTGACCGACGGGTCGCAAACAGTGAATTCTACGTTATATAATTGTCCGAGGCGATGAAAGACATAGTCCAGCCGGTCGTTCTCGAAGATGATCTCCCCGTTGCGCCAGGCGCACCATTTCTCCGAATCGGTCTGGTCGACGGTGTACGTGCCGAGCCGGTTATCATAGCAGATACGCTCACCGGGAGCCATACGCCGGGTCTCCCCCTTCATGTCCACATCCACGACGCCGCGCACCATCGTCACCGAAACGACATCGTCATTTCGGAAAGCATCCACGTTGAAAGCCGTCCCCGTAGCCGTCACCCCGACGGTCTTCGTATGCACGACGAAAGGATTCGTCTTATCCGACTTCACCTCGAAATAGGCCTCACCCGTGAGCGACACGGAACGTTCGCCGGCCCCGAAAGCAAGCGGATAGCGAAGCGTACTACCGCCGTTGAGCCATACCTTCGACCCGTCGGGCAGCTCCAGCTGTGTCTGCGTGCGAAACGGTGTAATTACGGTCTGCCAGGTCGTATCGGACGCCGCAGGCTCCGGCCGGGCCATGAACAGATAAACCGAAACGAGGACGAGCGGCAAAAACAACACGGCCGCGGCCCGTTCGAAACCACGGACGAAACGCAACCGCCGGCGTCGACGCTCCTCGCCCTGCAACAGAAGCATTGTCCGCTCCCGGGCAACATCGACAGAGATCCCCGCCGGGTCGAAAGGAGGCCGCACAACCTGGTCGATATCCGTCAACCGGGCAAACTCCCGGGCATGGCTGCGGTCTTCCCCGATCCATGCCGTCAGTTGCGCCGTCTCTTCGGGCGACGCTTCGCCGGCGAGGTATTTTGCCATGATCGCACCGAGGCATTCGTTCATCTCTTCCATTTTCTATCGTATTCTAATATGAAGACAGTTCTAAGGGAATTTACCACAGTCATAAGGCTAAAAAAAGCAGCGCGAGCGGCAGAAAATCCTTCAGGTCCCAGCGCAACAGGGCCAGGGCCTTACCGATACGAACCTCGACCGTGCGTTTCGAAACGCCGAGCGTATCGGCAATCTCCTGGTATTTCATGTGACGGAAGCGGTTCATCTCAAAAGCTTCGCGGTAAAGGGGCGGCAGCGCCTGCAAGGACCGGTCGAGCCGCTCGTTCAGCTCGGAATATAACGTCGCCTCCTCCTCAATGCGAGCAGGCATCCACGTCAGGGTATCGACGGAGGTGTTCAACGCCAACTTGCGGTGTTTGATTTCGTTCAGGCAGCGGTTGCGAACAGCCCCGATGAGATAGACCCGCAGCGAAACGGCGATATCCAGTCTGTCGCGCAGATTCCAGACCTTCAGAAACGTATCCTGCACGATATCCTCACACGCCGCCTGCTCGGGCAGGTAGCGTCCGGCATAGAGCACCAGGTCCCGGTAATAGAGCGTAAATAACCGGGAGAAAGCCTGTTGCCCGCCCTCTCTGAGTTGTATGAGCGTAATCCCCTCTTCCATGCAGCTGGATCAATCGATATACAAATATAACATTTTTCCACGGGATCGATCCCGAGATAACAAAGCATGTTGCGGAAGAGCCGGATTGTTCGGCTCTTCCGCAACACGTTCGGCGTATGCTATTCGGCAAGTTCCGAAAGCATTTCCCGGAGCGTATCGGGATGGTCGGTCGTAATGAAATCGACACCCATACCAATGAATTCCATCATATCGGCCTGCGAATTGACAGTCCACACATTGACCTTCATCCCACGCGCATGGGCATCCCGTACCCAACGCGGATTCTGCCGCAGGGCCGCCATCGAATAGTCGATACACTTGATATCCGGCGACATCGACCACGGGGACTTGTCACCCTGAAGATAACCGACAAGCGCACCCGGGACCTTGGCTGCCAAACGCTGGCAGATGGCATAGTTGAACGAGATGAAATCAACCCGGTCGTTCATACCGCGTGCGGCGAGTTCCCCGACAATGGCGTCGACCACCCGGTTGTTGTGTTCCGTCGTGGAGTGTGGCTTTATCTCGATAATGAGTTTCGTTACAGCTTCCGCAATCTCATCGAGGTAGACATCCAGCGTGGCGACCTTTTCGCCGTTGGAAAGTTCGATATCCTTGATATCGTCATAATCGGCACTCTCGATCTTCACCCCGTTAATATCGGGATCGTGGTTGGAAACGACCACCCCGTCGCGCGTGATGTAAAAATCAGCCTCCGAGCCGTAGACTCCGAGCGCAATGGCCGCCTCGAGCGAAGCCAGCGAATTCTCTGCCGCGCCGTTCGTCGTGTGGAAGCCCCGGTGGGCGATCACCTGCGGAAGGTTCTGCAGGGTGGGATTGTCCGAGAGCGTCAGCTCCACGAACCCAATCGGACAACGGGCGTCGCCCCGCATCAGAACCATCCGATAATTACCCGATACGAACCCTCCGGGAATTTCGAATCCGATCGAGGCGTCGGTCACTGTCGCATCGCAGAGGAAGGAGCTCTTCTCATCGTCCACGGATTCGAGCCGCATGCGATCGCCCGCCTGGAAGCCTTTGCCCAAAACCTTATAGACCGAACCGGCCTTCACTAAAGCATTCGGCAGGAAGGTGATATCCGAAAGCTCGATGACACTACCCTGCGGCTCGAGGTCCTTCACCTCGTTCCAGAGCGTGGCTACCTTGTCGGCCGAAAGCGGGTCGCCGTAGATGCGCACAATAGCTATATCGCCCCGCCAGCCGGCTTCCGCCTTATTGTCCCCGGCATCGCAGCCGATACCGAACCAATAGCAGTTGTCGTTGTTCGGGAAATTGAAGTTCCCCTTGGCGGCGATCTCCGCTTTCTGTTCACCGTTGACATAGATGCGCGATTTCTGCGCCGTCTTGTCCCAGACACCCACCAAGTGGTAGTATTTGGCACGCTGGGGCGTGACACCGCTGCGCGTCCACTGCCAACCTCCGGAGGTGAGGTGCGGCAGAAAAGTAAGCTCCGTTCCTCTGTCTTTCTTGGTGATGAGGAACCCGGTACCGCCGCCCTGCATCGAACTGAGCGGCTTGATCTCCTTTTCCCCGTCGGCCTCGGCATCGAACATCACAAGCACCTCCAGCGTATGTCCGTCGGCCAGCGCATCCCGGAAAGTCTGGTTGTTGAAATAGTCGACCTTGTAATACCCCGACGAGGGATTGGCCCCGGGTTCGTGGTTGAACCGGGCGACATAGCGTCCGTAACTGTCGTTGTAATAGGTCATCAGCGACGCCCCGGGCAAACATTCCACGACATTATGCATCGGGGAGATGTCGGTGGCCGTGCCGTCGTTATTGAAAACCAGATCGAGCAGATCGGCCGTGAAACCGTTCTGCGTCACCTCGACCTCCTGTTTCAAATCGGGATAGCCTGTAACGGAGAAGGTCACGGTGGCCTTCAACTGCGAAAAACGTTCGTTGGCGGCAGCCGTCAGTGTCAGGCTGGTACTGGTCTTTGCCTTTTCGGCGAGCCACTCGCCATCGCCACTCGCCACGGCGTAATCCCACTCCCCGAGATTCGTATCGACGAGCAGCGTGATGTCGCCTCCGCCCACCGGAACGGAACCCGTCTCGGGCGTAATGGTCAAATAGGGCGTATTCGCGGCCTGCTCGAAAACGAGCGTATGCACCGGCTGTGCGCCGGCATAGAAGATGATATCCGCGCTGCGCGGCTCAGGATTATCGTTGGACGCCGCCGAAAAATAGACCGACGCAGCCCCCTCGCCCGATTCGGGACGCACCGAGAGCCATCCGGCCGTTTCGGATTTCTCGATCCGCCATGCACCGGGGGTTTCAATCGTGAAGATCTTCGAATAATTGCCGGAACTGATCCGCACGGCGGAAGGATCATTCCCGTCATCGGGCGATCCGAGTGTAAACACGGCTTTTCCCGAGCCGTCGGTGTCATCGTCTCCGCACGACGTGCAGGTCAGCATCGCCGTCAGGGCCGGAAGCAGTGCGAACAGTAGAAGTTTTCTCTTCATAAGCATTCTGGTATTAGAAGTTGTAGGTAGATTTGTCGCGGTTTTTATATAAAGACAACCGACCGCTGTTTTCCCACACAAAAAAATGCAAATAAAAAAAATCGGTTGCCGGGATGTGTCTTTTCTCCGCCGGGATGTCTTAATAATAACTTGTCATCGCAGGCCGGCCCGGGACCATGTGGTGACAGCCAAAACCAGAACCTAAACAACTGATCTATGAAAAAATCTTTGACGCTATTTCTGTTTTTTCTGTTGTCAGGAAATTTCGCGTGTACGGACGACTACGATTTCCGGCCCTATGAACCGGAAAAGAGCACCGTTCAGGAGTTGACCCTGCTCAAGTACGATTTCCTCGCAGATGGCGAAACGGCCCTGGCCGACTTTTCCAACATCGAGAATTACGGTTCGTGGATCCTCGATGAACGCGGCCTGGCGTTCGACGGCCAGGACGATGCGGCCCTCTATCTCGGTCTGGACCGCCGTATCACTTTCGAAGAACGTGTAACACGCGTGCGCCTGTCGCTATTCGACGACACCCGTTTCGGGCTGCACTGGCTCGAGCGCGACGGCAGCGGCGGCTCGCTCTTCACGGTGGATGCCGCGGAGGGAACACTTAACATCCACACCTACCGGGATGAGGCTAAGGTAGAATCTTCAGTATCCTTCCCGGTAGAAAACGGGCACGTCTACACGCTCGAAGCTGTGAAATCCTTCCGCAGCAACACGTTTACCATCACCGACGAAACTACCGGCGCAACGGCGTCCGTGGCTACGGCATCGGAACTCGACTCCAACACCGGGGGCAACACCATTCAGCAGAACGAGTTCAAGGGCGGCCGCCAGAACAATGTCTTCGGCATGCGCCGTCTCTCGGGCAAATCTCCTTATATCAAGCAGGTGGAGATAGCAGCTACCGTAGCCTCCGAACCGTTGATGTATATTATCGGCAACTCCATCACCGAAGGCGACCACATCCGCGAATCGGCCCGCTACGGACAGGTAATGGCTTCGTGGCTCAACGGTCGTGTGGTCTTTTCGGGCCAGAGCGGTTCGACCATCGACGGGGTGCTGGTCCGTGTGGCCAACGAGGTCCCGGTCATCCGGCCCAAATACGTGATGGTGACGATCGGCACCAACGGCGGCAATACGCGTGAAAAACTCGTCGAACTCGTCGAGCTGATCCACAGCTACGGCGCAATACCCGTTCTCAACCGCATTCCCGTCAAAAGCGACGACAGCAGCTATGCCGTGAACGAAACGATCGGCTCGGTCTGCGACGAACTGGAGGTCGCCAGCTGCCGCTTTGATCTGGCGACGGCCTACGAAGGCGACACGCACCGTCAGGACGCCTCGATGTTCCAGTCCGACCTGCTGCATCCGAGTGTCGAAGGTAACTATGCCATGGCCAAGCGGCTGTTCGACATCCCGGGCATCCTGCTCCACACCAAATAGCCGATTTTCTAACCTGAAACTTTCGTGATATGAAATTTCTTACGCATTTCCAGTATGCAGCGCTATTGTGCTGCGTGCTTTTGGGCCCGGGATGCAGCGACGACAAGACGGGCGGCAAGACCGACGGCGAACCGACCCAAGCCCCGGTCTTTACTGCCTTCTCACCCGAACGGGGACAGGCGGGCGACGTCATAACCATCACCGGCAGCTACTTCGGTACCGATGCCTCGCGCATCACAGTACTCATCAACTCGACCCCGGCCAAGATCACCGGCGTCACCGATACGGCCATCTCTGCCGTCGTTCCCGACGAGTGCGGATCGGGTGAAATACGTATCGGACTGCGCCGTAGCAGCGGGGGGGGGAATCTGCAGCTCTATGAAAAGACTTTCGAAACCCTCTTCACCTACACCGTCGAATCCAACGTTTCTACCTTTGCCGGACGCACCGGTGTCACGGGGCAGCATTATTTCGGTCCGTTGCTCACCTCGTGCCTCTACGCCCCCAGTCTGTTGATCTCCGACAACGAGGACAATTTCTATCTGGCCGAGTGGGCCCGCGGCATCCGTCTGCTGTCGAACGGCGAAACCTCCTGGATGCTCAAGATGTACGGAGCCGGCGACCCCAGTAACAACCAGGGTAATATTGCCACGAGCGAATGGGATTACCGGTTCCGCTGCATGGCTTTTTCGAAAGACCATTCGCGACTGTGGATACTGGTCAACCGTTCACAGGCCGACGGTCCTTATCTGGGCTATGCCCTCAGGAGCGACGGTTATACGACCTGGTATTCGGATTCTACAGACGACCGTCCCGACTGCGAAGGACTTGCCGTCAACCCCGTCGACGAGCGGATCGTCATCTGCCGCAATCAGGACGGATCGAGCCGCATCTATTTTTACGATCCCGACACCCACACCTCCTCCGAAGCCACCGGATACACCCCCATCGGTGTCACGGCCCAATCACGGCCCGTTTTCTCGAAGGACGGAAAGCGGCTCTACATCATCCACAAAGGGTGGAACTTCATTTCCGCATACGATTACGACCCCGTATCGCACCAGCTGACGGGCGAAACTCCGGAATTCGCCGGTCTGAAAACCGACACGGCACGGGACCACGCCGATGGCACCGGCGCCGAAGCGCGTTTCGCCTATCCCGAATGGGGCTGCTGCGACGACGCTGGCAATCTCTACGTCGCCGACAGTTGGAACCATTGCATCCGCAAAGTCACGCCCGAAGGTGTCGTCACGACATTGGCCGGCATACCCACTCCCAATGTCGAAACCAATACCGACACCTTCGCCAACGGCAAACTCGCGGAATCGGTATTCTCACGGCCGATGGGTATCTGCATGGACTCGAAAGGCAATTTCTACGTCGCGGAGGAAGGTTTCGCCGACATCCGCAAGATCACCATCGGCAACGAACCCGAAAACGAATAAACAACCTTAAAAACTGCACATATGAAACTTTTCCACAGATTCAGTTTGCGGCATGCGGCGACGCTCTGCCTGGCGGCGGCCCTCGCATGTACGGCCTGCAACGAAGATGAAACCGAAGACGACGGCACGAAACCCGGCACGGCCAAAGTGCCCGAATTCGTGACTTATACGCCCGAATATGCCGAAGTAGGCACCGAAACCGAAGCGATGGTGCTGGGCAAGAATTTCGGCACCGACGTTTCGAAGGTTTCCGTCAGCCTCGGCGAAACGGAAATGAGTGTCAAGGAGGTCGGCAAATCCGTCATCAAGTTCACGGTTCCCGCCACGCTCGAGATCGGGACCTACCCGCTCCGGACCCAAGTGAGCTATACCGACACCGAAGGCAGGGAACAGACGGTTTCACACACCTTCGAGGTGGATTTCGAAGTGCGCGGCCGCACACCCGAAATCACGGGCTACAAACCCGCGACGGGTATCTATCCGGGCGGCGAACTGACCATCGAGGGCAAGGAGTTCGGTTCCGACCCGGCACTCGTAACGGTTATGCTCGGCGACAAACGACTTGACATCAAATCGGTAGCCCCCGGTGCCATCGTCGTCGTCATTCCCGAAGACACCGCATTCGGCAACTATGCACTGAAAGTCGAGATCAAATACGGCGTTGACAACGGCAAGACAGAAAGCAAGACTTTCACCGATTTCCAAGTGCTCAAAAAAGAATACGTCGTAACTTCGGAGGTATATGCCGGAACAGGCACGCAGGGCGCCGACAATGGAGGACGCCTTTCGGCGACATTCTTCGCACCGCAGAGCCTCGCCTACGACGACAAAACCGGTTCGCTCTATGTAGGCGAAATCTACAACGGCGTCCGGATGATCAATTCCGCCGGCAATGTCTCCTATTACCGCGCTCCGCAAGATAATAATCCATGGTGGGACGGAGGTCGTATCACCTGCCTGGTTTCGGTCGAAAACGACCGGCTGGCCTACATCATCCGCGAGGCCCGTGACCGGAACAGCAAATACGTTTGGATGTCCAGCCGTACGAGCGGAGATTTTCCCGAGGCAGTCGGCTATCAGGATTTCAACAAGGACGTTGAATACGAGGATGTAGCTGTCAATCCGATCGACGGATATGCCGTCGTCAGTGCCTCGCAATGGTGGTGGAATCGCACGGAGTCCCGGTTCTTCCTGGTTTCCGCCGACGGCAATTCGGCCTCCGAACCCGACTTCTCAATCACTGACGGCAACAATGGCAATTCATTGTGGAACAGCCATATTTCCCGTCTCGTTTTCTCTCCCGACGGCAAATGGCTCTATATCGCACGGTCCGGAGACAAAAACGGAGGCGATCTCGAAAAGCCTATGGCCTATATCGAGCGCTACCCCTACGATCCGACAACACACACGCTCGGAGGTGCCGCCACACGCGAAATCATCGCAGGTAGCACTGCTAAGGGGGAAACGGGTCTCATTGATGGTGTAGTTGGCACATCACGCCTGTCGGGACCGAAACAGATGTGCTTCGATTCAACCGGCGAAACGCTCTACTTCGTCGAGAGCCTTAACCACACGTTACGCAAAGTGACCGACCTCAACGGGACGCCGACCACTACGACCGTCGCCGGTAACGGAAGCAAAGGTACGAACGACGTGACAAACGCTCCGACGGACGATATGAAGAACATCACTTTCGACACTCCGAAAGGTCTGGCACTCGGCGACGACAATACGTTCTACATCGCCGAAGAGGGCGACCGCAAGATCATCCGCCGTATCTCGATCGGACTCAAGACGCAGGAATAAACTCCGGGGAACGGACACGGGAGGGGCGCTGCCCCGCAGCCCCTCCCTCTTTTACCGCAAACAGACAGAGTACAGCTTATGAAAAAGATCATTTTACCCCTATTGACGTCGGTACTGCTGACGGCAATGGCGGCCTGCAGTAAGGTCGAAGGCGACGTCCGCTTCACCGACCTGCCCGATGAACCGCTTCAGCCGTGGTCGCTCGAGAAAGCCCGCGACTGGTACGCCGCACAGCCATGGATCGTCGGCTGCAATTTCTTCCCGAGCACGGCGATCAACCAAATCGAGATGTGGCAGTCGTCGACCTACGACCACGAAACCATCGACCGCGAGTTGGGATGGGCCGCCGATCTGGGTTTCAACACCGTGCGCGTCTTTCTGCACAGCGCCGTGTGGGAGTACGAGCACGACGCTTTCTTCCGCAACATCGACGATTTCCTGACACTGACTGACAAACACGGCATCAAGGTCATGTTCTGCTTCTTCTCGGGAGCCGGAGACCGCGTGGACCGTTGTCAGATCGGCAAACAGCTCGACCCCGTAGCGGGCATCCACAACCTCGATTTCAAAGGCGACCCGGCCGTAATCGACGAGAATGAAAAGGCCATTCCCGAACGTTTCGACCTGATGCGCATGTATGTCGAGGAGGTCGTGGCCCGTTACCGCGAAGACGACCGCATCCTCATCTGGGAGGCATGGAATGAACCCGGCACCGCCTCGACACGCGAAGACATCGTTTCCGAGCTGTTGCCCAAGACGATCCAGTGGATACGCGGACAACAGCCCGTACAGCCGATCACCGTAGGCATCCACTCTCCCGACCGCGACCACGCCGCATTCGGAGAAATCGCCCTCTCGATGTCGGACATCAACTCCTACCACAGTTACAGTCCCTGGGAAGACCTCTACACCGACACCGGGACACAACTCGTAGGTATGAAGAATTTCGCCATGGCGATCCTGGCCTACGGACGCCCCGTGATCTGTTCGGAATATCTGGCCCGCGGAGGCGCTTATAAAGGCACGTTTGAGAACACGCTTCCTTTCATGAAACAATACCGGATCGGTGCCATCAACTGGGGCCTCGTCTGGGGCAAGACCAACACGATCTGGCCCTGGGGTTCGGTAGCCGGAGACCCGGAGCCCGAGTACTGGTTCCACGACATCCTCTATCCCGACGGCACACCGCGGTATCCCGAAGAGGTGGAATTCCTGCACAAAATCATCGGCGTAACCGACAACGGAGAGCAATGATGCACAGCGGAGTTTCCATATTCCGGCTTGTCCGGGCCATCTCGGCACTCGTCCTGACGACCTTCACCCTGACGTCTGCAGCCCAGACGCAGGCCGATGCCTACTGCGACATGCCCGCCGGACAAACGGTCGTGCCCGGCGGCGCCCGGCAATGGACGGCCCGCAAAGCGGCCCGCTGGTATGCGGAACAGCCTTTCCTGGCGGGATGCAACTACATCCCCCGCAACGCCGTCAACCAGTTGGAGATGTGGCAGGAGGAGACTTTCTCCCCCGACCTCATCGATCAGGAACTGGGATGGGCCGAAGAACTGGGATTCAACTGCCTGCGCGTTTTCCTGCAGAGCACCGTCTGGAAAACCGACCCCGAAGGGTTTCTCCGCCGCGTCGACCGGTTCTTGGAGATCGCTGACCGCCACGGGATGAAGACCATGCTGGTCCTCTTCGCCGGCTCGGGAGGCGTCAATAACTCCGGACCGCAACCCGAACCCGTTCCGGGATGCCACAACCGTTATTTCTGCGGCTCACCCGATCTCCGACCCGACGGCACGGAGGACACCGACGCCTACCCGCAGGTGGAGCGCTTCGTGAAACAGGTAGTAGGTACTTTCCGCTGCGACGACCGTGTTCTGGCATGGGACCTCTGGAACGAGCCCGGCTGGAAAAACCACCGGGGCGTCACAGCCTACGGCCTTCTGGCAAAGGTGGTGGGCTGGACACGCGACGCCCGTCCGCGGCAACCCCTGACAATCGGCATATGGAACACCGACCTCAACGTCCTCAACGAATTTATCTTCTCGGTCTCGGACATCGTATCGTTCCATTCGTACAGCGACCATTTCAAGGTGCTGTCCGAACTCGACGAACGTTACAAGCCGCTCGGACGCCCCATCCTCTGCACGGAGTACCTGGCCCGAAACTTCGGCAGCCGCTTCGACAACGTGCTGACGCTTTTCAAGGCCGAACGGGTAGGCGCCCTCTGCTGGGGCCTCGTCGACGGCAAGACCTGCACCAAGTGGCCCTGGTCATGGGACGGCGGCGCCCGTGAACCCGATCCGTGGTTCCACGACGTGCTGCATCCCGACGGCTCGCCCTACGACGTCCGGGAGGCTGAATTCGTCCGAAGACTGCTCCGGGACAAGTAACCCCTCGTTTTAACCCAATTTCAAAGTAACCATTTATGAAAGCATATCAAATGACAGACTTCCGGTACGGACGGGACATTCCGGTCTTCCGCCGTACGCTGGGCCGTTTCGCATTGCTGCTCTGGGGGCTGTTGTTCTGCGCCGGAGCCTATGCGCAGAACGGCAGGATCACACTCGACGTGCGCAACGTCACGCTCGAAGAGGCCATGACCCGCATCGAACGGCAGGGTGAATACAGTTTTCTCTACAACAAGACCCTGATAGACGTCACCCGCAAAGTGACACTCCGGGCCGAAAACCAGCCCGTTCGTCAGGTCCTCGACCGGCTGTTCGCCGGAACGGACATCAGCTATACGCTGCGCAACCGGCAGATCATCCTCGCCCTGCGCCCCGCAGCAAAGGCGCAGCCGCCCGTCCCGGCGAAGACGAATGCCATCACCGGCCGGGTTTCGGACAAGAACGGCACACCGCTCATCGGCGTAAGCATCATCATCGAGGGCACGACGACCGGCACGACGACCAATACCGACGGATCGTTCAGCCTGAAAGCCGAGGCCGGCAATGTCCTGACGGTCTCCTATCTGGGATTCGAGACGACAAAAGTGGCCGTAACCGCAGGCCGCAACTCCTACGCCATCACTCTGCAGGAGAGCTCCGAAGTACTCGACGACGTGGTGGTCGTAGGCTACGGCGTACAGAAAAAAGCCTCGATCACGGGAGCCATCACCAACATCTCGGGCGACGCTCTGAAAGTCAATTCGACGGTGAACACTTCGACGGCCCTGGCCGGAACCATCGCCGGTATCAACAGTCGTATGAGCGACGGTCGCCCGGGTGCCACAACCAAGATCAGCATCCGCGGCATGGACTCGCCGCTCTACATCATCGACGGCGTGCAGCGCACCGAGGCACAGTTCAACAATATCGACGCCAACGACATCGAATCGGTTTCGATTCTCAAGGACGCCTCGGCAGCCATCTACGGACTGCGTGCCGCCAACGGCGTGGTGGTCGTGAAGACCAAATCGGGCCACAAGAACACCCGCCACACGGTCAATGTCAAGGCTCTCTACGGCTGGCAGGAATTTTTCAAATTTCCGCAGCCCGCATCGGCATCCTCCTATGTGCGGACCAAATACCAGTCGGATGTAATCAAGGCAGCCGAGAACCCGAGCTACACCCCAACCTACACCCGCGACGAATACCTCAAATGGCAGCAGGGAACCGAACGCGGCTATCAGGGTTTCGACTGGTACGACTTTGCTACGGCTCCCGGCGCACAGTCCTATTTCGGCGCCAACATTTCGGGCGGTTCGGACAAGGTGAGCTACTACATGTCGCTGAGCAACACCGATCAGGAGTATGCCATCCGCGATTTCGGCGGCTTCAACCGCACCAACATCCAGATCAACGTCGACGCCAACATAACCAAGCGGTTCTCGCTGGGCGCACAGGTGAGCGGACGCCTGCAAACCACCAAGGCCCCGGGTCTGGGCGGCGGCGACGAGGTGGGCTGGATGCTCTTCGGTTCCTACCGCAACCTGCCGACCGTACGGCCCTATGTCAACGACAATCCGCTCTACCCCGCCAAGACGGCTCCGAGTTACATCTACACCAATTTTGCAGTCACGACGCTCAGTAAAAACGGCGAAGATATCCGCCAAGAACGCGCCGCACAAATCAACCTGAATGCAGACTACAAATTTACAGACTGGCTGTCGCTGAAACTTATCGGAGGTTATGCGTACCAAAATTCGTCGCGCGTAAAGCAGGTCAAAACCTTCGACCTCTACGATTACGACAAGGCGACGGGCGAATACTATGTGATCGACGGCGAACGCAACCCTTCGCTCTATAAATCCTACGGCAACACGGAAGACTACACCGGGCAGTTCACGTTCGACTTCCACAAACAGTTCGACCGCCACAACGTCGCACTGACCCTCGGCGGCGAGGCTTCACACCATATTTCCCCCGGACTGGACTTCACCTCTCAGCCGCAGACCGATCTGACGACCCAGACCAATACAGCGACGTTGCAGGCCATCAATGACTATCTCGAAACGCCTCAATCCCGTGCGGGCTTTATCGGCCGCTTCACCTATGACTACGACGGCCGTTATCTGCTGGAGGTGATGGGCCGCTACGACGGTTCGTGGAAATTCCCGCCGACGAAACGCTGGGGATTCTTCCCTTCGGTATCGGCCGGATGGCGCATCACCGAGGAATCGTGGTGGTCGGAGCGGACGAAACGCTGGTTCTCGAACCTGAAACTGAAAGCCTCCTACGGCGTAGTGGGCGATGAAAGCACCTCCGGTTATTCTGCTTTCGACTACCTTGAGGGCTACAACTACAACTCCGGCGGTGCCGTACTCGACGGAGAGTGGATATTGGGATCGCAATACCGCGGATTGCCCGTCACGGACCTCTCGTGGCAGAAAGTCAAGATGTTCAATGTCGGTCTCGAATACGGATTTTTCGAAAACCGCCTGACCGGTGAACTGAACTATTTTACCCGCACGCTCGAAGGCATCCCGGCCAGCCCCGGCATCACGCTGCCCAACGAATCGGGATTCACGCTGCCCAACGTGAACATGGCTTCGCAGAAGATCCGCGGCATCGATGGAAGCCTGAAATGGAGCGACAGCGTCAAGGATTTCAACTATTCGGTCGAAGGCAATTTCACCTTCTCACGCAAATACGAGTGGAAACGCGAGCCGTGGATACTGAGCAACTCATGGCAGGAATACAGTTCCTATTACAGCAAGCGCTACGCCAATCAATGGTGGGGCTTCGACTGCATCGGCCAGTTCCAAAACTGGGAGCAGATCGCCGAATACCCGGTCGACATCGACGGCAAGGGCAATACCACGATACGTCCGGGCGACCTGATCTATAAGGACCAGAACGGTGACGGCGTGATCAACGACATGGACAAACGCCCGCTGGGATACCGCCAGGGCGATGTACCCTACATGAGCTTCAATTTCAACATCGCCATGTCGTGGAAAGGCTTCGATCTCGCCATGCTCTTCACCGGTGCCTCGATGGCTTCGTTCTACATGGACTACGAAATGAAAAATCCGTTGCACGACGGCGGCAACAGCCCGGCCTTCATGCTCGACGACGCCTGGCACCTGGCCGACATCGACGACCCGAACAGCCAATACCTGCCGGGGAAGTACCCGATGGTCATCGACGGCAATGGAAGCCATGTCAATTATCAGAAGGCCAGCAATTTCTGGCTGCGAAACGTCCGCTATCTGAAACTGCGTAACTTCGAGCTGGGCTATTCACTTCCGAAACGGATCACCCGCAAAGCAGGCATCGAGAATGTCCGTATCTTTACCTCGATGCAGAACCTCTTCTCGATCGACAACCTCGGCGAGGTCGACATGGACCCCGAGATCGCCACCGGAAGCGGTCAGCAGTACCCCACTACGCGGGTCATCAGCTTCGGTCTCAACTTAACCTTTTAACGAACGAATATGAAAGCTTTACGAACTATCTATATGGCAGGGGCGCTGCTGCTGACGGGCTTCGGAACGGGATGCAACGATTTTCTCGACGAGGATGCCGACAACGTCTTCACGCAGCACCAGATATTCTCCGACAACGCGCTGATCGAATCCGCCATCGCCAACCTCTACGGTCGCGTGGAATGGGGTCAGAGCTTCAGCAACATCACCGAGTATACGGTACTCGACGAAGCAGCCTACGGCTGGGGCGGTCCGAGCGAAACGGCGCAGTTCTTCCAGAACCACTGGCGGATGTATGACTACGGCCTGATGCGCGAGATGAACCTCTTCCTCGAGGGGCTGCAGTCCGAGGCCGCCGACAGCAACCGCCAGCTGACCGACGACATGAAACGCCACTACGAAGGCGAAGTGCGCTTCCTGCGAGCCTGGCTCTATTTCAACATGTGCGAACGACTGGGCGGATTGCCGCTCATCGGCGACAAGGTTTATGAATACGAAGGGCAATCGGAAATCCCGAAGATGTATGTGGCTCGCGCCACCGAGGAAGAGACCTACGACTACATCATCTCCGAATGCAACGCCGTGGCCGATTACTTCTTAAACGACGTCGTCGACCCGATGTCCAACATCCACGCCGCCCGCGCCACGAAATGGGCAGCGCTGGCGCTGAAGGCCCGGGCCGCCATCTATGCCGGTTCAATCGCCCGCTACAACATCGTCAACAACTGCCTTATCAAAACCTCGGGACTCGAGGTCGGCATCCCCGAGGAGCAGGCGGCGAAGTTCTACAAAATCGCCTACGAAGCCGCCAAGGAAATTATCAAGGGAGGCAAGTACAGCCTCTACCGCCAGAACAGCGACAAGGCGCTCAACTTCTACGACCTGTTCGTCAAGAAGGACAGCAACCCCGAGGTGATCTGGGCGTTGGACTACATCTACCCGGGCAAGACACACACCTGGACCTCCTACAATTTCGCCACCTCGGTCAAGACGGGCGATTATGCGAATACGGTGCTTCCCGTGCTGAACCTCGTGGAGGATTTCGAGTATGTGAACGACCGCAACGGCGCACTGAAACTCCGAAACGGAGGCGATTACGTCTACTATGACAACCCCGAAGATCTCTTCAAGGACAAGGACCCGCGCCTGTGGGGCACGGTCATCTACCCGGGAGCCTCGTTCCGGTCGACGCGCATCGACTATCAGGCGGGTATTATGGACAAGAGCTCCGGAGCGTTCCGGACCGTCACCGGCACCCCCGGACAAACCAATGCGCAGTACGGCGGCATCGTCACTGCCATCAACGGCCCCGTGGCCAACAACGACCTCTATATGAACAAAACGGGCTTCAATGTCCGCAAATATGTCTCCGAGAGCATGGACCAGGGGACGCGCGGTAGCGATGTGTGGTTCATTCGCTTCCGTTACGCCGAGGTGCTGATGATCGCTTCGGAGGCAGCACTCGAACTGGGCTACACGGGCGAAGCCCTCGATTACATCAATCAGGTGCGCGACCGGGCCGGTATCAGCAAGCTCGAGACAATGACCATCGAGGACATTCAGCGTGAACGCCGGGTGGAGTTCGCTTTCGAAAATCACCGCTGGTGGGATGCCAAGCGGTTCCGCATCGCCCACACGATCTGGAATGCCAGCTCCGACGCACGTCTCTACTCGCTGTTCCCCTACAAGGTCTTCGCACCGGGCAATCCGGAAATCGACGGCAAGTGGGTCTTCGAGAAGACCGATTGCTATATGAAACGTTACCCGCTCTATTTCGACCGTATGTGCTACTACAACGGCATCGACGACTCCTGGATCACCGCCAACCCGCTGCTGAAAAAGAATCCTTTCCAATAACAGTTCGCCCAAGGAATTAATACGGACAATAACGCTATGAAAAAGACAATCTGCATACTTGCTTTCGGCGCCATCGCCCTCGCGGGGTGCGACTATGACAACTATGAAGCGCCCCAAAGCCAGCTGACCGGCCGCATCGTCTACGAAGACGAAGCGGTGGGATTGCGGCAAACCGGCACGGGTCAGGACTACAACGTGCTGGAACTCTACCAACCCGGATTCGAAGGCACGGCACCCATTCCGGTCTATGTCGATCAGGACGGCAGGTTCTCGGCCATGCTTTTCGACGGGACCTACCGGCTGGTCGCCAAGAACGGCTCGGGACCGTGGGTGGACAGCGGCACGGAACTCAACTTCGACGTGCGCGGCAACACGAACATCGACTTTCCCGTGACCCCCTACTATGTCATCCGCGACGTACAGTTCAACACGGGAAACGACAAACTCACCGTTTCATTCCGTATCGACCGCGGGGCTTTCACGCTGATCAACGGCAAACCCGACGCGTTGATCGAAAGTATCGCGCTCTACATAAACAACACGCGTTTCGTCGACGACGCCACCTACCGCAAGAAGATCGATGCCGCATCGCTCACCACCGGAACGCAGAGTATCACAGTCAACCTCGAAGATGCCGAACTGCAAAAATACCCTGTGCTATACGCCCGGCTTGGCGTAGGGACACAGGGCGTTACTCCGAAGATCTATACACCCGGGGCCGAACGGGTCAAATAGACCTGCCAGACGTTTTACCGGCGTTGCCCGCGCCTGCCATCTCCAGTCGGCAGGCACGGACAACGCGTTTTTCACCGCATATGAAACCGACTCTTCTCTGCCTGCTTCTTCTCGCCGTATCGACAGGCTGCACTTCACGCATCGACCGGGAAGCGGTCGTGGCGCGACACCGTATCGTGACCCACGCGACCGACCCGCACAGTCCCGCACAGGTCGGCAACGGAGGCTTCGCATTCGGCATGGATATCACCGGACTCCAGACTTTCGTGCCGTTCAATACGCTCTCGGACTGGGGCTGGCACAGTTTTCCGCAAGACGAAACGACCCGGCGGCAGCACTACCAGGGTGTCCCCGTCGAAGTCGGCGGACGCAGCGTGCCGATGGACTTCCCGGATGAAACACAGCCCGGAATATCCGATTGGCTGGCAAAGAATCCGCACCGGTTCAACCTCGGACGATTGGGATTCCGGTTGCTCAAGGCCGACGGAAACGCCGCTGCGGAGTGCGACCTGCACGACATTACTCAGGAAACTGACCTTTGGACCGGAATCGTAACCAGCCGTTTTTCGCTCGAAGGTCATCCCGTCGAGGTCCGCACCGCCTGCCACCCCGACCGCGATGCCGTGGGTGTAGAGGTAGCCTCCCCGTTGCTGAAGCAGGGACGTCTGCAACTGTTTCTGGATTTTCCCTATGCCGACGACCGGTACATCACCGAATACGTCGGGGACTATGACCGGCCCGAGCGGCATGTGTCACGGCTTACCGCACAAAACGACACCACGGCGTTGATCCAGCGAACAATGGACTCGGTCACCTACAACGTCGCTTTACATTGGAACGACCCGTCGGCACGGCTCGACGCTCCGCAGACAGGGGCGCACCGGTTTTTGTTACGCCCCGGCAACTGCAGCCGATTCTCCCTGACCTGCGAATACGCCCCCGAAGTCACGGAGGCTCCACCCGTCCCGGAACTCTTCACGCAAAGCCGGGAAGCATGGCGCGAATACTGGTCGTCGGGAGCGGCGATCGACCTCTCCGGGAGCGAAGATCCCCGCTGGCAGGAACTCGAACGCCGCATCGTACTTTCTCAATACCTGATGCGGGTAAACGAAGCAGGAGCATGGCCGCCCCAGGAGAGCGGACTGGTGAACAACGGTTGGCACGGACGGTTCCATTTCGAGATGATCTGGTGGCACGAACTGCACTTCCTGCTCTGGAATCGTCCGGAATCGGCAGCCAAAGCGCTCAGTGTTTACCATAAGTTCCTCCCCACCTCCCGTCTGCGGGCCGAACGACAGGGGCTGCGCGGGGCACGATGGCCCAAATGCACGGCCGACCGGGATGTGGAGTGGCCGCACCTGATCCATGCCACACTCATCTGGCAGCAACCCCATCCGATCTATTTGGCAGAAACACGCTATCGGACGGACCCGAACCCGGAAACACTTGAAAAGTGGAGTGACGTAGTATTTGCCACCGCCGATTATATGGCCGATTTCGTCCGGCTTGACACCGCACGCGAAGAATATGTGCTGGGACCGCCCTTATGCCCCGTCTCGGAGAACACCCCGATCTTCGAGACATGCAACCCGACCTTCGAGCTTGCCTACTGGCGTTATGGGCTCAACACGGCACAACGGTGGCGGGAACGGCTCGGGCAGGAACGGGACCCTCACTGGGACGACATTTTGCAGCGGCTTGCTCCGCTGCCCGTTCAGGACGGAACATATGTTACCTACGAAGGCATACCCGACATGTGGACACGATACAATTTCGAACATCCCGCACTGGCGGGCATTTACGGCATGCTCCCCGGAGAGGGTGTTGACCGTACGATTTTCGAGAAGACGCTCGACCGGATATTCGACACATGGCGGTTCGACCGCGTATGGGGATGGGACTTCCCGATGCTGGCAATGGCCGCGGCCCGATGTGGACGACCTGACAAGGCCGTGGACATGCTTTTGCATGATTCGAAAAACTTCCGTTTCGACGTCCACGGATTCGCTACAGGAGGGCCGTTCCCCTACTTCCCTTCGAACGGAGGCTTACTGACGGCTGTGGCGATGATGGCTGCAGGGTGGGACGGTTCTGCAGGAACGGCACCGGGTTTCCCGACTGGCTGGCACATCAAATCGGAAGGATTCTCAAAAATGCAATAGCCCCCTCTCTTAGCCATGAAACGTTTTTTTCTGTCACTGGTAACGCTTGCCGCCCTGCAAACCGTAACTGCAGAAATTCGTATGCCCAAATTTTTCAGCGATAACATGGTACTCCAACGCGAACGGCCGATACGAATATGGGGATGGGCATCCCGGAACGAATCGGTAAGCGTTCTGTTCAACGGCACGCAAGTTTCGGCAGGTACGAATCGCATGGGTCGCTGGCAGGTAGAACTCCCGGCCATGCCGCACGGCGGCCCCTACGAAATGATAATCCGGGGAAACAGGAGCGAAATCCGTTTTACCAACATACTCCTCGGAGACGTATGGCTCTGCAGCGGCCAGTCGAACATGGAATGGCCGCTCGACCCCACGACCGGATGCGAAGAGGAGATCGCTGCATCGGCAAATCCGAATCTGAGGCTGCTGACCGTCGAAAAAGCCGTCTCTCCCGATGAGATGGAGGACCTGAAAGGCGGTGCATGGGTGGAATGTACGCCCGAAACGTCTCGGAGCTTTTCCGCCGTAGCCTACTACTTTGGAAAGTTCGTCCAACGGGAAACTGGCGTACCCATTGGTCTTATCAACAGTTCGTGGGGCGGAACGGACATCGAACCGTGGACCAGTTGGGAGACGATGCGAAAGACGGAACAATACCGGGAGTACGCTGACCGAAATAACACGAGGGCTGCGATGGGAGAAAGCCTGAAAAGGTGGGAACGCTATGATGAGGCGTTGCAGAACGATCCCGGGGAGAAGAAATATTGGTATAAACCGGAGATCGCGGTCCGGCAGAAAGGATGGGCAAAAATGTACGTTCCGAAATTATGGGAAGACGAGCTCGGAGAGATTAACGGCAACGTCTGGTTCCGCACGACAGTCACGCTTCCGGAATCAGCTTCCGGGCAACAAGCCCTGCTATCCCTTCCAGCCGTGGACGATGCCGACGTCACCTATCTCAACGGACAGCAGATCGGAACGACGAACGGGTACAACCGGCCCCGCTGCTACGCAATTCCGGAAGGAGTGCTCCGCGCAGGGGAGAACCTCATAGCCATCCGGGTGTTCGACCGTGTAGCGGCAGGTGGTATCTGGGGCGATGCCGCAGAGCTGTACCTCGAAGTCGGCGGCAAACGTTACGGACTGGCCGGCGAATGGGAATACAAACCTTCGGCAACGACAGCGATGTACGGCGTCACGATGGACGCCACGCACCCGAACAATTTCGCCGCACTGCTCTACAACGGCATGATCCATCCCCTAACCAGCTACGGTATCCGGGGCGTTATCTGGTATCAAGGCGAGAACAATGCACCCCGGGCCCGGAGCTACCGGCAACTCTTCCCGAACCTGATTCGCGACTGGCGAACGAAATGGGGATATGAATTCCCGTTTTTATGGGTGCAACTGGCCGGTTACATGGCAATCGAAGACCAGCCGGCCGAAAGTTCCTGGGCGGAACTGCGCGAAGCGCAAAACAACGCCTTGGTACTCCCGGCTACGGGGCAAGCAGTCATTACCGACATTGGCGATGCGAACGACATTCATCCGCGCAACAAGCGCGATGTGGGCTATCGTCTTTGCCGGAGTGCTTTGAAGGTAGCTTACGGCAGGAAAATCGTAGCTTCAGGTCCGACATATCGATCAATGGAGCGCGACGGAAACCGCATCATACTCACATTCGGCTCTGCCGACGGAGGTTTACGGCCTGCGGACGACAATCGTTACGGGTATCTCCGGGGATTCACGATTGCCGGAGCCGACAGGAAATTCGTCCGGGCAAAAGCCTGGGTTCTTGACAAAAACAGAATTGCGGTTTTCAGCGACGAAGTCCCGGAACCGGTCGCCGTGCGCTACGGATGGGCGGATAATCCATATGATAACGATCTGACGAATTGTTCCGGATTGCCGGCATCACCCTTTCGAACCGATGATTGGCCCGGTATTACCCGGTAATTCGATACTTTCAGAGAGTTATGCGCCGTAATACTGCCGTGCGGAACTTTTTTCTGAAAAGTTCCACTTTGGGATAGGTACTCCTATGGTCTTCATACCAGTTTCAGGCAAATCTCCTGCTCGGTCATCGTAGGTACTATCATGGTTGGAATCTGTTTATTTGCCCGATACAAATATACCGATAAAAACCTTCGGGAGAAATATCAATCGGACAAACTGAAAGATACAGGCATTGAATATTTGACACTTACAGGTACATTATCACATTTCCCAGGAATCCATGCAGGCGCCGTTCCCATAACTCGGACGACTTCGTTCGACAACGATTTATCGGGAGTTTTTACGACGTCTATATTTGAGAGACTTCCATCCAGTTTTATCACAAATTCAACGACAACCGTTCCTTCAATATAATTCTCTATTGCTATCTGAGGATATTCAATGCGGCTGTTTACCCATTGTGCAAAATGAGACAGGTCTCCTCCTAAGAATGTAGGTTCCTCGGTTATCGTTGGCACTGCTGAGGTATCTGTCGGTTGTCTGAAAGTGTCATAGTCTGATTTCCAGTCATAATTGTGTTTCGAATCAGGGGTTTCATCATCGTCATTATCCGCACCTTTACAATTATCTGTCAAGTATGTTTTAAGATAACGCACACTCTCCTGCGGAATACCGTCAATACCGGGTTCCGGAGACAGCGTAAATACTCCGGTCATAACCATTTCGTCCGGATTCTTGCTTTTCATTCGATAGGTCTTTCCTTGATATAAAAAGTCGATGGCAGCATCAAAATATGGCCGTTCATTGATCCTTTGGGATTGAATTGTAATTTCGCCTCCCTCATAACATGAAGTGACAGATACCGGAAATCGGCCTACGATATCTGCATAAGCACGTTCTTCATTCAATAAAGCAGCACGCCAGGCATCTTTAAAATGCGCTAAGGCCTCGAAAAGCAATAAGTCCGGTTGGAAGGCAATGTCATTTCCATACTCCCGGCAAGTCACTTTTATCGGAACTTTCAAATTTATAAGTCCTTTATTATTGGAATATGTAATTAAAATATCATATGAGTTTTGTGCATATTTATTACTTTCACCATAACGGGTATTAAGTACGTTGATAAAAGCTGTTTTGGCTTTTTGAGCATACATAGCTACCCTATCTGAAAGTCCAGTGACATTTATCACGACATCATCGGACAACACCTCGCTGTGAGAACCATAAACCTTTCGCAGAGTCTGAATATCCATATAGTAAGCCGGATTTCCATACTCTTTCAAAATATCGGATGAGGGCCTATACTTATAAACGTAAATTCCACCGGCTTGTATCGTATTCTCAAACGTGTCACTGGCTTCAAAAAATCGCAACGGGAACCAGGCAATCTCCCGGTCTTTATCAATGCCATATACCAAGGTTGTTTTGGGAAGGTTCCGCAGTCGGAGCAAAACAGAATCAGGTGCTATTATCGTCAGTCCCGCTGAGTGGTAATCATTCATATCCTGTGCCCCACTCATGATTGAACCAAACAAAACGATCGGCTCATCATTTTTTGGAAAAATATAAAAAACAGCTTCTGTATCTGTCAACACTTCATATTTGTCGATCGCGGACAAAGCACGTTTAGCCTTATCGAAAATATTCTCCGGTACGGCGAGCTGAACCTCATCCTCAAAAAGGTTGGTTTGTCCTGTGATAACCTTATCCAAAAAATCCCATTTTTCTTGAAGCAAATATTTTCCCAATATGCCGTCTACCGAATTGTTACCCGGGTTAGGGTCCTGCGCCAAAACAGACGATACGGTAAATAATAACACGACCAATAAATCGGCTAATCTTCTGTGATTCATCATCAACTATTTATTTGGTTTTGAAACAGCGGAGCCTGCGTTGTGCTTTCCCAATATGACATAAACGCCAGAACAGACGGGCTGTTTCCGACCGTTTTCCTTTCATCGGCAAAAGGCCTTATCGAACCTTCATCCGCACGATGGGCTGTTGCCGCACCTCGTCGAGCGGCAGGGCCCGGTATTTCACTTTCGTGAAATCTATCGTTTCCAAATCAAAACAGCGGATCGCGCTGTCGTGCATCGTGCGGTAGTAGATGCGCCGATTCGTGATGTCGGTGGCCGAAGTCCATTGCGTGGCGCTCGGAATGTCCGCCGGAACTTTGCCTGCGGCGAACTCGACACCGACCGGTATGTCGAAATTATTGAGTATCTGGAAACTTTGCAGCACGGTGGCTTCGGCTTCGGCCTGCTGCGGAGCCGTCGTCTGGTAGAATGCCGCACGGACGAACCGCGAAGGAGGCGTCACGTCGCCCGGAATACCGAGCATCCCGCTTCCGGCCCCGAAAGCCGCCAGCCGGACACCGCCCATGTCGTGATCCGGAGCCGAACCCGCATAGAGATTGACATAGTTGTTCAGGTTGGTGAGCTGCCAGTCGAACCCGGGCGAGTTGGTCAGCACCCCCAATTTGTTTTCATAGAAAACAGGCTTCCCGCCGATGAACTCCAGCACAACCTGACGCCCCGAACGATCGGCGAAGCGCCAGTGAACCGTCGAAGCCCGCGGATCAATGTTGATCACCCGGATTCTGCCGATTAGTTCCTCCACCTCCCCGACATCGCGGCAGGTGCTCAGCACCAGCGGCACGAGCTGCAGGTCGGCGACGCTCGAACTCTTCCGTGCCGGATCGTAGTCTTCGTATCGGCCGTAATTGGGAAAATAGAACAGTCCGGCCGAAAGCCCAGCCTCGTTCAGGCCTTCGGCAACGAACTCCTGCTGCTCGACCGCCAGGCCGACATAGCCGTACTGCGCCGTGAAGACCATGCCGTCGGTCCCGCCCGGAACGAGCGACTGCTGGCGATAACCGCGGGGAACGATCACATACTGGCTGCGAAGGTCGCTGCCGCCCCATTCGATCGTGCGTGCCACGACGCAGGCTCCGTCGCCGGACGTCAGCGTAATGCCCGTACAGGCAGTTGCGGATTCCACTCCGAATCCGACGGCGGATAAAGCCGTCAGGAGAATCAAACTCTTTTTCATGGTTGTATTATGTTTGAGAGCAAAGAAAGCAAAAAATCCGGTGAGCTCCTATATCGGCCCGCAAAAAAGACTTCATTGACCTAATAACAATCCGGATTATACTTTTTCAATAAAAGCTCTTCCTATGCTGTAAATTTACGAGGCACTCTATCGAAATACGAGTTGGTATGGCTGTATAGCTCGGAGAGAAGAAGCCTATGGAGTAAAAAGGCGTATAGTTCTACGCCACACGGCCCATAAATTGCAGGTACTGCGAGTAATAAATGGTGTCGGGAGTACGTTTTATCTAAGAAAAGTTGCTAACTTTGCAATATGGATATTCGGAATCATCTCGTGGACAAACTGATCGAGGCTGGGGCGTTCTGGTCGTATGACCAAGCCTCCGTCCGGGATTCCATATCGGACAACCAACTGATCGAAGCGGTACTCGTCAAATTGGATATAAAGGATATCGACCTGCTTTTCAAATTATTCCCCAATAGTAAAATCAAGAGCGTCTGGCTGAAGACGATGGTCGTTCAGGGAGATTATTATTACTCGCTGAACCGCTTTTACGCCTGGTATTATTTCCATGTCCGTTATCCTGACCGTTACCTGAAATCAATGCTTACGCGCCATTTATCACGACTAACGGCATGAAAGGAATCGCACGACGTACCGAAGCGCTTATCGAACCGGTTTCGCAGCTCGACTGCCTGAAAGGCTGGGTATTGGTCGGAGGAACTTGGCCACAGGTTGAGTGAGGATTTGGATTTCATGCGCTGGCAGACCCGCAGGGACGAGCGGATGGATGTGGATTGGCCGACGATTCGCAAGCAGCTGGAAACAGTGGGCAAAGTGGAATCAATGGATATTCTCTCTCGACCATAACCATGTGGAATTTGTCGTCGCGGGCGTGAAGTTCTCCTTCTATGCACAGGAGAGCGAAGCTCCGGAAATGACGCTGATTCCCTTTATGAACAACATCGTTTTGGCGGATGCCGCATGCATTGCCGTAATGAAAATGGAAGTGATGCTGCGCCGCAGCAAGTTCCGGGACTACTACGATCTTTACTGCATTTTCCGCGAAGATCCCGATGTGATGAAGTACGTCAAAAGGGCCGGCGATTATTCGAACCATATGCTCAAAAGCAAGCATATTCTCACCATGCTGACAGATTACAGACGTTTCGGCGAGGATCGCAATTTCAGCCAGCTGGAACCCGCATATTCCATCGGTGCGGAAGAGATTGAAACGTATATCAAAGGATTGTTGCAAAAGCCGGAGTAATCCCTGCTTCCAACAACGCTATAACTATAATAAAATCGCCCCAAACTCTGTGTTGGGGCGATTTTATTTTTCGGAATGCTCTGTTTGTATCAAGTAAAAACGTCATGCAGGTGCAGGAACAAAATTGCCGACTGTCAGTCGAGGGTCTGCACGCCGCCACCATTGACGAAGAGCACCTGACCGCTCACCCATTCGGAGACCGGTGCGGCGAAATAGAGCACGGCGCCCGCGATGTCGGAAGGTTCGCCGAGGCGGTGAATTGGCGTATGCGTCAGCATGCGGCCCTCGATCTCGGGCGTCAGCACCGTCGAGAGGGCCCGCGTGCGCGTGGCGCCCGGCCCGACGCAGTTGATGCGCACGTTCATCGGCCCGAAGTCGAACGCCAGGTTGGCCGTCATGTGGTTGAGCGCCGCCTTCGACGAGGCGTAGGCGCTCATGTTCGGGCTTTTGTTGATGCTGGCCATCGAAGTGATATTGACGATGCTGCCGTAACCCGCCCGGGCCATGTGGGGCACCACGAGTTTGCAGAGTTTCCATGCGCTGAAGACATTGAGGCGGAAAATTGCCTCGAACTCCTCGGCGCTGAGTTCGAACGGATTTTCGTGGCCGCCCCGGCCGCCGCCAGCGTTGTTCACGAGAATGTGTATGGCCCCGAACTCCTCAACGGTGCGCTCGACCAGGTGCTCCAGCGCCCGGTCGTCGAGAACGTCGCATGCGATGGCGAGGGCCTTGCCGCCCTTGTCGCGGATGGCCTGCGCCACAGCTTCGCCGGTTTCAGGAGTACGATTGCTTACAACAACGGTGGCTCCCGCTCCGGCAAGCAGTTCGCAGCAGGCGCGGCCGATGCCGTTGCCGCCACCGGTGACGATGGCCACCTTGCCCGTGAGATCGAATAAAGGTTGTATGGACATAACGTTAGCTTTTAATAGGTATTCATCTGCAGTTCCAGCAACAAGCCGAAAACACCGAAAGTAAAAATAACTATTTTCCCGGATATTTGAACACTCCCGACAATTACTTTCTCCGGTGATATGCCGTGCTTAATAGCTTTTCGTTATTGTGGTTTTGTTTTTATGTGAAAAGTGCAGGAGGATGACCGTCCTGCGGCAACCTCACGGCCAGCCGTATCTTTAGTTGCATTTAAAAGCAAGGCTACCTCTGCAGAAATGCTAATACCCGAATGAGTTTTTCATGTTCCAGAACTGTCGAAATAACCTTTCTGCGAAGAACCCTCGTTTTATAGGATATCACGAGAACGGACTTTCCTGCCACCGGTTTTACGTCCTGCCAACTCAAACGCCAAATCCGCATCCACAATGATTTTGCGACCGATTTGCGTAATCGCTTGATCAATTTTTCCGCTCGCCTTTATACGGTTAGCAGTCGGAATACTACACCCGAACAATTCGGCGATGCCCCGAATTCCGTAAACGTGTTTTTTCGGCGGAGCAACAATGTAAGGCTGACGCTCTGATTGCTCCACGCCATTCTGCTGAAGAAAGAGAAATTCTTCTCCCGTCATCTGCCACAACAGTTTCAATTTCAATGCTTCTATATCCATATACAAATTACATTGGTGAGACATGAGATTGTTGACCGGTCAATTATAGCACAAATGGATAGTCGTTCGTATCAAATCCCGCAGACGGGTCAATATACGATCGTTAATCCCCTCAGCAATAAGATGCAGGGCGATTGGTTCCACTGGCGTGCTTCGTAATACAACGCAAATATCCCGATATGCCTGTTGGTAATAAACCTGAGATGCGTCTGTCGCACAAGGATCGGAGTTCAGCTGCTCAATGAGCCTTTCATAAGTAACGGTCAGTTCTGTTATTGAGGAGTAAAAATCCATCGTTATATCGTATTGAATTTGTACAGCTTCGCTCCATCACTCATTGCAAGATCTGATTTGTTCCTTCCAAAGCTTCTTCCATCTAACTTCTTCAAGAACGCAAAAAAAAATACACACCTTCTTTCGAAAGTGTGTATTTTAGTGTGCAAATATCATAAAATACTGATATTCAATACACTTTGTGGAGGTGGCGGGAGTCGAACCCGCGTCCAAACAGGGAACCCGAAAGCTTTCTACACGTTTATCCGCCATTTGATCCTTCTCCCCGTGCCTGGCAGGCGGCAACCGAACGCGGGGCCCAGTTCCTAAAATTTCGCACGACGGCCGGAACGCTCCGCCGCACTATCTCTAAATGGATGATACCCCGTATGAAGAGCCGTTAAAGAGCGGAACGTCCCTTCGGGATACTCGTCGCCAAAGCGCCTGGGCTTCGGCGATTAAGCCAATTTTCCTTGAAAATTAGGCAGCGAGTGCAAGGCGATTATTGCCATTTGTAGTTTGAGCATCGGGATTAACGAGCCGCCACACAGCGCTCGACGTGCTTACAATCAAACTCTGCCTGCTGTCAAAACCGGGCACCCCCAGTCTTTCCGGTGCAAAGCCTATCGGAAACTGGTACAAAGATAATGCAAGGGAACCGGAATGCCAAATTTATTCAGACATTTCCGAACCGCAGTCTGTCGGGACAGCACCGATTTTCGGAATTGCACGCTTCCGCCCCGGATTACTCGCTCGAAAGCAGGCGGCGGAGTTTTTGCAGCAATTTATCGCCCGTCAGCGGTTTGGCAAGGTAATCGGTGCACCCTGCGTCCAACGCCCGCTGCCGGTCCTGATCGTAGGCGAACGCCGTCACGGCAATCACCGGGACCGACGTGTTTCGCCGCCGGATTTGCCGCGTGGCCTCCAGTCCGTCCATTCCGGGCATCTGGATGTCCATCAGCACCGCATCGGGACGCTTCTCGTCGAACAGCCGCACGGCTTCGATGCCGTCGCACGCATGCACCACCTCAAACTCCTTCCTGAGCATCAGCAGCACCAGCAGGTAACTGCTCTCCGTATCTTCGGCCACCAGCACCACATGCCGCTTCTCCGCTGCCGGCATAGCCGGGAGTTCGGATTCCGGCAGTTCCGGCTCCGTTTGCGGGAGTTCCCCGACGGGAACCGAGAACCAGAACCGCGAGCCGCGTCCGACCTCCGATTCCAGTCCGATCTGCCCGCCCATCTGCTCGACGATAGACTTGCAGATGGAGAGTCCCAGCCCCGTTCCCTGCGCAAAACTGTCGAGTTTGACGAACCGTTCGAAAACGGCAGCCTGCTTCTCCGGGGCGATTCCCGAACCGGTATCCTCGACCCGGAAACGGATCTGGTCGCCGATGATCTCGTAATCCAGCGAGATATACCCTTTCTGCGTAAATTTGAGGGCGTTGTTGATGAAATTGGTGATGATCTGCATCAACCGGTTTTTATCCCCTCGGATAATCCTCCGAGGCTCGTGGCAGCCGAAACGCAGGTCGATCGAACGTCCGTCGAGTTTCAACGCCAGCGTTTGCACGGCCTCCTCGCACATCTGGTTGACATCGACGACGCCGTAACTGAACTCGAAGGTGCCCGCCTCGATTTTCGAGAGGTCGAGGATGTCGGAGATGAGTTTGAGCAGCAGGTCGTTGTTCTCTTCGACCAGGTGCATGAACTCGCGGCGCTCCCCGGGGTCGCCGGTCTCGGCCAGCAGGCTCGAAAAGCCCACGATGGCGTTGAGCGGCGTGCGGATTTCGTGGCTCATGTTGGCCAGGAAGGCCGATTTGAGCCGGTTCGACTCCTCGGCTTTCTCCTTGGCCCGGCGCAAATCCTGCTCCAGCTCCTTCTGCATGTCGATCTGCAACGACGCACCCACCAGCATCTGCGGCTTGTGGTCGGCGTCCCACTCCATGACGACGGCAAAGCTCTTGACCCAGTAATATCGTGTCTCCCCGGGAACATAGATGACACGGTATTCCTGCTGCAGGATGTCCGTGCGCCCCTCGTGCAGGTCGACATAAGCCGCCCGGATGCGCTCGCGGTCGCCGGGATGAATCAGGTCGTAATACACCTCCGCCGGGACGACCAGCCGGTTATTCTCGATCTCATAATCCCCGGGCGTATATTCGAAATCGCAGTCTATCAACTCCGTCCGTTTGTCCCAGGTCCACGGCGTGAGGCCCGTGGCCCGCACGACCAGCTTGTATTTTTCATAGAGTTTTTCCCGTTCCCGGTTATGCTCCTCCATACGCAGCTGGGCAAGGTGTTCCTCCGTGCAGTCGATGCAGAAAATATCGTGCACGCCGGTCTCGCTGCTGCTGAACGTCAGCCGGTTGAAATAACGCTCCCCGGCATCCCCCGGCAGGACGAAAATATCGGACTCCATTCCGAGGCAGCGCATCTGTTCGTGGGCGGGAAGCAGGTCGCTGAGCTTTTTGCCCACCGCCTCGTCGCCGCTACACCCGAAGGTGCGTTCGAAAGCCGTGTTCACATCCAGAAAAACAAAGTCCCCGGACTCCCCCAGCGGTTTCCGGCGGATGTAAATCACCGGCATGTTGTCCACCAGCCGGCGATACCGCGCCAGCAGCCTGTACTCCCGGCGGAGCTGGTTCTGCCGCAGGAGAGACAGCCGCAGCCACAGACCGCCCCCGACCAGGATGAGCAGCAACAGCGACACGACGGAGATGAACTGGAATTTGTATTTTTCGAAGAATCCCGGCGGCATCTGCGAATAGACAGCATCCGGGGGAAACAACTCCTCGGGAACGTTGTGACGCAGGAGGTGCGCATAGTTCAGGTAGAGGGCCGGGGTCCCGCCGTCCCGCCAGGGAATATCACGTGCGGGAGTGCCCGCAAGCATCTCCTGCACCGTAGCGATGACCTCCGGGGCGAAATCCGCGGCGGCGATATAGTAGCCTCCGGCGAAATCCCCGACTTCGGTGCTGCGATCGGCAATCGAAAAGACCGGCGTGCGGGTGAACGCGAAGAGCACCTTCTGAATATTGTCGTCGAGATAGCTTTGCTGAGACCTGCTGCCGGTGACGAACCACGAATAGTAGATCAGCCCCACCGTGTCGTCGTATTCGGACAGCTTGTCGAGCAGCTCTTCGGTGCTCAGTTCGGGCGTGCTGAGCAATTCGAGCTTCAGTTCGGGAAAATGCTCCCGGAGCGTCTTTTCGACCTCTTCCCGCACCCGCAGGCTGATGTAGCGGTGGTCGGAGATAAACGCCACGCGTTTCATCCGGGGCAGGAGCCGCTGCATCGACGCGACCGTTTCGCGGACATAGGAAGGCTGGCGGAGCACGGTCAGGTTATATCCTTCGGTCACTTGTGCGGCAGGCCGGAGGGTCCGGTCGTTCAGGGTTCCCGAAAGGAGGTCTTCGGTGCGGACGGGCATCCGGTCGCGGGAATAGAGAATCAGCGTCGGAACCTCTTTCCACTCCGCATCGAAAAGCGGCCGCAGGGCCAGCCATCCCGGATCGCCGATGAAAACGACGGCCCACGGGCTATCCGGGTATTTTTCGAGCAGCATCGCCCGTCTGGCCTGCGCATCTTCGAGGGTCCTCATTTTCGGGACCTGCAAAATGTCCATTTTGACCGCTACGCCCTGCCGGCTGATACCTTCGACGAGCGATTGGAGAATCACATCCGACCACGCCTCCCCGAAATTGGCCGAATTCAGCAGCAGTATATATTCCTCCTGCGCCGCCGAAACTCCGGCTCGCACAGGCAGATAAGGCCCGACGATCAGCAGGCATAAGACAGCGGTAAAAACAGATTTTCTCATACAATTTGCAGGGGACGCGTAAAACCCGGCTAAAAGTAGGTAAAAAACGCCGGAAAGTAACAGCCACAGCGTAAAATTATTCGGTCCGACGAAAAATCCGGCACACCGCGGCGCACCGTATGCAACGAAAAATCCGGTTCCTGCAGGAACCGGATTATCGGATTCAGCTATCGGAAGCGGATTTATTCGTCCGGATAGAGCCTGCGCAGCGTCTGCCGCAGCGTATCGCCCGTGAGGGGCTTGGCGAGGTATTCGTTACACCCGGCGTCGAGGGCTTTCTGCCGGTCGCGGTCGTAGGCGTAAGCCGTCACGGCGATGATCGGCACCCGGTTTCCGCTCTCGCGGATCAGCCGCGTGGCCTTCAGCCCGTCCATCACGGGCATCTGGATGTCCATCAGCACGACATCGGGATTGACCTGCCGGCACAGCCGCACGGCCTCCTCGCCGTTGTCCGCACGAATCACCTCATACTCCTTTTTGAGCATCAGCGACAGCAGCAGGTAGTTGCTGTCCGTATCCTCGGCGATCAGCAGCACGGGACGGCGTCCGTTGCGGGGCGCCGACGATGCGGACACCTGCTGCTGCGGCACGGCGTCGGAGACCGGAAAGGTCTCGGGCATCCCCATCGGCACCGTGAACCAAAAGCAGGCACCCTTGCCCAGTTCCGATTCGACCCCGATCCGGCCGCCCATCTGCTCGACGATCGATTTCGAGATCGACAGGCCGAGTCCCGTTCCCTGCACGAAGCTGTTCAATTTGACGAACCGGTCGAAAATATTGGCCAGATGCGCCTTGTCGATACCCGAACCGGTGTCCGCGACCGCAAAGCGGATTTGATCCCCCTCGACCGTGTAGCTCAGCGTGATGCTGCCCTCGGCGGTGAATTTGACGGCATTGTTGATGAAATTGGTGATGACCTGCGTCAGGCGGCCCTTGTCGCCCAGGATGAAGCAGGGGCCGCCGGGACCGACGAACCGCAGTTCGACGGGGCGTCCCTGCACCTTGAGGCTCAGCGAGCGCACCACCTCCTCGCACATCTGGTTCACGTCGACCGACCCGTAGTTGAAATCGAACGTTCCGGCCTCGATCTTCGAAAGGTCGAGGATGTCGGATATCAGCGTGAGCAGCAGGTCGTTGTTCTCTTCGACGACGCGGAGGTAATCGCGCCGCTCTTCGGGATCGTCCGTTTCGGTCAGCAGGTTCGAGAATCCCACGATGGCATTCAGCGGCGTGCGTATTTCGTGGCTCATGTTGGCCAGGAAGGCCGATTTGAGCCGGTCGCTGACCTCGGCCTTGTTCTTGGCTTCTATCAGGTTCCGTTCGGTCATTTTCAGTTCCGAGATGTCGTAGTTGACGCAGACCATCTCGATTTTCGACGGATCGTTGTTCATCGGATTCCGCACCACGTTGATGCGGGTCCATTTCTCCGTGCCGTCGTCATTCAGGATATGCAGGTCGAGGTTGAAACTGTCCGACGTGCCGGCCTTGACGCGGCTGATATTCTCGAGAATCGCCGCCTTGTCGACGGGATCGACGTGGTTGTAAACGCCGAGTATCTGGTTGAGCGGCGTATCGGGCTCCTCCCCGAGGTTCCGGTACCACTGGGGCACCCCGCTGCCCTCCCGTTTCAGCAGGTCGAAGCGGCAGAAACCCATCTTGCCCAGCTGGCTTACCAGTGCAAACGAGCTCTCGAACTCTGCCAGCCGCGTGTGGGCGCGGTTGATCTCGGTGTTGTCGATGTTTATCAGCATGAAGTTGGAGATGTTCCCCTCGATGTCGTAAAGCATGTTGACCGTGGTGTAAATCTCCAGGAATCCGGTTTTCGACGAGTCGTAATAGCCGCCGAGCCGATCGAAGGGATAGTCGATCCGGAACGCCTGCTCCTTTCCTGCGCGAACCGCGTCGCGAATCTCCTGCGGCACGAGCGGATGGTCGTAGAAACTGAGTCCGACAGCCTGCTCCTTGGTCACGCCGAAGATCTCCATGTCCTTGTTGTTGATGTCCACCAGCCTGCCGTCCGGATCGTAAAGCTCCACGCCGACCTGGATATTGTCGAAGATGTTGCGCAGGAAACGTTCGTTGCGGTAGAGCACCTCGTGGGCCTTGTGGACCTCGGTCTGGTCCGAGAAGAACGCCACGACCTCCCCGGCACACGGGGAGTAGAGGATGTATTGCAGGTAACGCCTCTCCGTCCGTTCCAGATTGATGTGCCCTTCGACGTATTTCCCCGTCCGGAGCACCTCCGAAGCATCCTCCAGCACCGGCGTGAGGTCGCTTCCGAGTTCGGAAGCGGCGTGTCCGACGTAGGCTTCGCGCGGAAGGTTCAGGATTTTGTCCGCGGCGTCGTTCGTGTCGATCACCCGGTAATCGCACAGCCGGCCCGTCTCGTCGCAGAGCATCTTCATCCGGACATAGCCCATCGGCATGTGGCGGTAGAGATTCTGCAGGTAGAGCCTGTCGGCCTGCGCCGCCTGCTCGGAACGCTGCAGCTCGAGGCACAGCCCGATGATATTGACCAGCGACGCGAACCATTGGCAGTCCTCGTCGGTCCATTTCCGAGCTCCGTCGACAATGTCGATGCCCGCGTACCCCCACACCTTGTCACGAGAGTAGAGGGGCATGATAATCAAGGACTGGATATGCTGCACGGCCAGCAGATCGCGCTCGTTCGCCGCTTCGGACGGCAGCTCGGCAAGATCGGACAGAATGATGGGAAGCCCCTTCGAAATCCGCTCCGTCCACCAGGGAAATTCCGACATCGGAATCTTGCTGAGCCGGTCCTGTTCGCTGGAAACGCCGTCGGCCGTCACCTCGTGCGTGCAGTCGTGGGTCCGGCCTTCCCAGTCAAATTCGATGATATAGGCTCTTCCGCCGTGGAACATCGTCAGCATTTCATACAGGATCTTATTGATCGTATCCTCTGTCCGCTCGGTGTGCAGCAGCGAGAGCAGCGTATGCGAAATGCTGGTGAGACGGTAGAGCAGGTCGTCGACCCGGGCGCTGTCCCGGTCGGCGACAGCCGGCTGTTCGAGTTCCGTCTGCTGCACATAACCGGTCATGACATCCCGTCCGTCGGGGGTCGTCTCGCGGTTAATCACTTTCCACTGAAGCCACAGCCGCCGCCCGTCGGGGGCGATCATCGGAATGGCACGCTTGAGCGTATGGGCATCCCGCAGCAAACAATTTTCCGGGCCGGATATTTTAGCGTAAGCCTCCGGGATCAGGCTTTTTATCTCGTCGAATCCAACCTCCGGAGTGGGATACCGAAGCAGATCCTGCAAAAAATCGGACATGTGAAATATCCGCCGCGTCATATCCGCCTCCCACCAACCGGTCCTGACATCTTTCAATACTGCCCGCAGTATCTGTTCTTCTTTCATCAATAAGTTCCTCAATATTTGGACAAAAGTAGGCATCCGACGCCGGATTTGCAAATAAAAACGTGCATTTTTCTATACACAAACGTCCATCGACACTTGCATTCGGTCCTTTCCCCCGGGGCGGACGGCTCCGAAAGTCCCGGCGGCGTTTTTTTTGCGCCGGAGTGTTTTGCGGGACGATATTTTGCTTATCTTTGGTGTCGTAACGACACTTTTATCAGTCGGAGGGTTCTATCGAACCGGTGCTCAGTTTTGCACCCATCCGGCTTTTTTGCACCTTATAGTTTACAGCATGCAGGATAAAACGACACCGATGGACAAAAAATACGTTGTGAGGCTCCGCGACGCGGCGATTTACCATGCCGACAATCCGTTCGGCAGCTGTCCGGAAAAGAAGCTCCTGCGACAGGGGGAGATGGTGCTTTCGGAGATCAACCTCTCGGTCGCCCCGGGCGAGTTCGTATACCTGATCGGACGCGTCGGGAGCGGAAAAAGCTCACTGCTCAAAACGCTCTATGCCGAGGTGCAGCTGCTCACGGGAGAAGGACACGTCGCCGGTTTCGACCTGCGCAAACTGCGCCGCCGGGACATCCCCTACCTGCGCCGCCGCATCGGCATCGTCTTTCAGGATTACCAGCTGCTCACCGACCGCAACGTCTTCATGAACCTCTACTATGTGATGAAGGCCACGGGCTGGAAGCGCGAGCAGGAGATCCGCGAACGCATCGACCAGGTGCTCGGACTGGTGGAACTCGGGGCCAAAAGCTACAAAATGCCCTTCGAGCTGTCGGGCGGCGAACAGCAGCGGCTGGTGATTGCCCGCGCCCTGCTGAACGACCCGCAGGTGCTGCTGGCCGACGAGCCCACGGGCAACCTCGACCCGGTGACGGCCGACGGCATCATGCAGCTGTTCCAGAAGATCGCCGCACGGGGCTGCGCCGTGGTGATGTCGACGCACAACACGGCGCTGATCGAGAACTACCCCGCCCGGGCTGTCCTTTTCGCGCAGGGTAAAATCCGCGAGGTGGACCTCAAAGTCGAACTGGCGTAGATTCCGCAGCGCAGTCCCAAAGCATAAAAACAGGCAAAAAAATCGAATATAAAGGCTTTTCCGGACGCTTGTTTTATCCGGAAATATTTCGTATATTTGTACGATATTTTAAAGATTACGATGAGTACCGAATTAGAAAACGTAAAAAAGCAAGAAGAAGAATACTCCGCGTCGAACATCCAGGTCCTCGAGGGCCTCGAAGCGGTGCGCAAGCGTCCTGCCATGTACATCGGCGACATCGGCGAGAAGGGTCTCCACCACCTGGTTTACGAGGTCGTGGACAACTCGATCGACGAGGCGCTGGCGGGCTACTGCACCGACATCGACGTGACGATCAACGAGGACAACTCGATCACCGTCAAGGACAACGGCCGCGGTATCCCCACCGATTTCCACGAGAAGGAGGGCAAATCGGCGCTCGAAGTGGTGCTGACGGTGCTGCACGCCGGCGGTAAGTTCGACAAGGGCAGCTACAAGGTCTCGGGCGGTCTGCACGGCGTGGGTGTATCCTGCGTGAACGCGCTTTCGAACCTGCTGATCGCCGAGATCCACAGCCGCGACGGCAAGATCTACCGCCAAACATACAGCAAAGGCGCTCCGACCTCGCAGGTCGAGGTCGTCGGCGAATGTACGGACCGCGGTACGACCATCACGTTCCGCCCCGACGACACGATCTTCACCCATACCACCGAATACAAGTACGAGATTCTGGCCAACCGTCTGCGCGAGCTGGCGTTCCTGAACAAGGGCATCAGCCTGAACCTCTACGACAAGCGTCCCGACGAGGAGGGCAAGACCCGCGAGGACCATTTCTATTCGGAAGAGGGACTGAAGGAGTTCGTCAAGTACCTCGACGCCACGCGCGGCACGCCGATCGTCGACCAGATCATCTACCTCGACACCGAGAAAAACGGCGTCCCGGTGGAGGTGGCTATGCAGTACAACGACTCGTTTTCGGAGAACGTGCACTCCTATGTAAATAACATCAACACCATCGAGGGTGGTACGCACCTGACGGGCTTCCGCCGTGCGCTGACCCGCACGCTCAAGAAATACGCCGAGGATTCGGGCATGTTGGCCAAACTGAAATTCGACATCAACGGCGACGATTTCCGCGAGGGCCTTACGGCTGTCGTGTCGGTGAAAGTCCAGGAGCCGCAGTTCGAGGGGCAGACCAAGACCAAGCTGGGCAACGACGAGGTTTCAGCCGCCGTCGATCAGGCCATGGCTTCGGCGCTGGGGCTCTATCTCGAGGAGAATCCCAAGGATGCCAAGGCCATCGTACAGAAGGTGATTCTGGCCGCCACGGCACGCCATGCGGCCCGCCACGCCCGCGAACTGGTGCAGCGCAAAACGGTGCTGTCGGGAGCCGGACTCCCGGGCAAGCTGGCCGACTGTTCGAGCCGCGACCGTTCGATCGCCGAGATCTTCTTCGTCGAGGGTGACTCGGCAGGCGGTACGGCCAAATCGGGCCGGGACCGTAATTTCCAGGCCATCATGCCGCTACGAGGTAAAATCCTGAACATCGAGAAAGCCCAGGAACACCGCATGTGGGAAAACGAGGAGATCAAGAACATGTTCACGGCCCTGGGCGTCACGATCGGCACCGAGGAGGACTCGAAGGCCCTGAACCTCGAAAAACTGCGCTACGACAAGATCATCATCATGACCGATGCCGACGTCGACGGAAGCCATATTGCCACGCTGATGCTGACGTTCTTCTTCCGCAAGATGAAGGAGCTGATCGAGAACGGCCATATCTACATCGCCACCCCGCCGCTGTACCTCGTAAAAAAGGGCAAGCAGGAGCGTTACTGCTGGACCGAGAAGGAGCGCGACGAGATTTCGGCGGAGTTCGGCAAGGGCGCACACGTGCAGCGTTACAAAGGTCTCGGTGAGATGAACGCCCACCAGTTGTGGGAGACGACGATGAACCCCGACACGCGCATCCTGCGCCAGGTGAACATCGACAACGCCGCCGAAGCCGACCGTATCTTCTCGATGCTGATGGGCGACGAGGTTCCGCCCCGCCGCGAATTTATCGAGAAGAACGCGCATTACGCGAACATCGACGCATAAGAGACAAGGATGGAAGAGGATTGCCCGCAAGGGTGATCCTTTTCTTTATATAACCTGCCTAAAATTCTGACACAATGAACGTAACGGTAATCGGAGTCGCCGGGGGCACCGGCTCGGGAAAATCGACGCTCGTCAAGCGTCTGCAGGAGGCGTTCGTGGGCGACGACGTTGTGACGCTCTGCCACGACTACTACTACAAGGCACACCCCGAACTCACCTACGAGGAGCGCACGAAGCTCAATTACGACCACCCGCAGGCCTTCGACACGGAGATGCTCGTGGAGCATATCAAGGCGCTGAAGAACAACGTGCCCGTCGAGCACCCGGTCTACTCGTTCGTGGACCACGACCGTATGGCCGAAACTGTTTGTGTAAAGCCGTCGAAGGTGATTATCGTCGACGGAATCCTGATCTTCGAGAACCGTGAGCTGCGCGAACTGATGGACATCAAGGTCTACGTGGATACCGATGCCGACATCCGGCTGGCGCGGCGGATCCTGCGCGACGTCTGCGAACGCGGACGGACGATGCAGTCGGTCATCACGCAGTACACCTCGACCGTGAAGCCGATGCACGACGAATTCGTCGAGCCGTCGAAGAAATACGCCGACGTCATCATTCCCGAAGGCGGTTTCAATTCAGTGGCCGTCACGATGCTGATCCAAAATATCCGCTCGCTGATCCAAAACGGCAAATAAGCGGCTTTGCCGCAACCAAAAGCCCCGGACCTCCCTACGGAAATCCGGGGCTTTTCTTATTCGTGAAACGCGCCTATTTGCAACTTGCCCACCTCAAGCATCGCTTTATCAAATGCCGGTTATCTTCTTGATTTCATTGAGCTTATTCAATGCCTCGATTGGCGTCAGCGAATTGATGTCAAGGCCCTTGATCTGGTCGCGGATCTGCACCAGCACGGGATCGTCCAGCTGGAACATCGACAACTGCATGTTCTGGGGTCCGGCGCTCTCGGCGGCCTCCTTCACGGCCTGCGCCGCGGACTTTTTGCCCCGCTCCTTGAGACTGCGGCTCGGCACGATCTCGTTGTTGCCGTAGACCAGTTCGAGGTTGCGCAGGATTTCGTCGGCCCGCGAGACGATCGACACCGGCATACCGGCCATACGGGCCACGTGGATACCGAACGAATGTTCCGTGCCTCCGCGTTCGAGTTTGCGCAGGAAGACAATCTGGTTGCCGATCTCCTTGACCGAAACATGATAGTTTTTCACCCGGGGACACATCTGCTCCATTTCGTTCAGCTCGTGGTAATGTGTGGCGAAGAGCGTCTTGGCACGCGTCGAGGGGTGATTGTGCAGGTATTCGACCATCGCCCAGGCGATCGAAATGCCGTCGTAGGTCGAGGTGCCGCGCCCGATTTCGTCCAGCAACACGATGCTGCGGTCGGAGATGTTGTTCAAGATGCTGGCCGACTCGAGCATCTCGACCATGAAGGTCGATTCGCCCTGCGAAATGTTGTCCGAGGCCCCGACGCGGGTGAAAATCTTGTCCACAAAGCCGATATGGGCCGATTTCGCAGGCACATAACACCCCATCTGGGCCATCAGGATGATGAGCGCCGTCTGGCGCAGCAGCGCCGACTTACCCGACATGTTGGGACCCGTTATCATCATGATCTGCTGCTGCTTGTCGTCGAGCATCACGTCGTTGGGGATGTACTCCTCCCCCACGGGCATCAGGGTCTCGATCACCGGGTGACGGCCCTGACGGATGTCGATGCGCTTGCCGTCGTCGAGCACCGGACGCACATAACGCCTCTCGCAGGCGATACGCGCGAAGGACTGCAAGCAGTCGATGCGTGCCACCACGGCCGCGTCGCGCAGCATCGGCGCGAGCGAACCGCAAATCGAGGCCATAATTTCGGCGTAAATGCGCTGTTCGAGCACGAGCATTTTCTCCTCGGCGCCGAGTATTTTCTCCTCGTACTCCTTGAGTTCCTCCGTAATGTAGCGTTCGGCGTTGGCAAGGGTCTGCTTGCGAATCCACGCTTCGGGAACTTTCTCCTTGTGCGCGTTGCGGACCTCGATATAATAGCCGAAGACGTTGTTATAGCTGATTTTGAGCGACGGAATGCCCGTCGCCTCGCTTTCTCGCTGCTGGATGCGCGAGAGGTAGTCCTTGCCGTGAAGCGCAATGCGCCGCAGGTCGTCCAGCTCGGGATCGACGCCGTCGGCAATCACCCCGCCCTTCTGTATCTGGTTGTTCTGCGGATCGGGGTAAATCTCCCGGGCGATGCGGTCGCGGACCTCCGCCAGCACGTCGATCTGCCCCGCCAGCGCGTGCAGACGGTCGTCGTCGGTGGATTCCAGCGCGGCCTTGAGGGTCTCGATGGCTCCCAGCGAATTCTTGAGCTGCACCAGTTCACGCGGCGTGACCCGCTGGGCCGCGATACGCCCCGCAATGCGTTCGAGATCGCCCACCAGCGCCACCTGCTCGCGGATAACATCGGCGAGGTCGGCATCCTTGATAAACCGTTCCACCACGTCGAGACGCTCGTTGATCCGCACGGGGTCCTTGATCGGCATGGCGATCCAGCGTTTCAGCAGACGCCCGCCCATCGGGGTCAGCGTGCGGTCGATCACATCGGCGAAACTGCATTTCTCACGCGCCCCGTTCGACGAAAAAAGCTCCAGGTTGCGAATCGTAAACTTATCGACCCACACATAGTCGTCCTGGTCGATACGCGCAATGGAGGCGATGTGCCCCGTCTCGCGGTGCTCGGTGAATTCGAGGTAGTAGAGGATGGCCCCGGCGGCCGAAATGCCGCTGGTGAAATGTTCCACGCCGAAGCCCTTCAGCGACTTGGTTCCGAACTGCTTGCAGAGCTTCTCGCGGTTGACATCCTCCGAAAAGACCCATTCGTCGAGGCGGTAGGTGTAGAGCTTCGAGCCGAACGAACCGGAAAAACGGTCCTCGTAGCCGCGCTGATAGACCACCTCCTTGGGCTGGAGGTTCGAAATCAGCTTGTCGACGTAGCTGTCCGTGCCTTCGGCCACGTAGAACTCGCCCGTGGAGATGTCCAGAAAGGCCACGCCCGTGGTTTGCCGGCCGAAATAGACCGATGCGATAAAGTTGTTCTCCTTGTTGGCCAGGATGTTGTCCCCCAGCACGATACCCGGAGTCACCAACTCGATGACGCCGCGCTTCACGAGCCCCTTCACCAGCTTGGGGTCCTCCAGCTGCTCGCAAATGGCCACGCGCTCTCCCGCCCGTACCAGTTTGGGCAGGTAGGTGTCGATGGCGTGGTAGGGAAACCCCGCCAGTTCGACATACGTCGCCGAACCGTTGGCGCGGCGTGTGAGCGTGATGCCCAGAATACCGCTGGCCTTGATAGCGTCGTCGCCGAAGGTCTCGTAAAAGTCGCCTACGCGGAACAGCAGTATGGCGTCGGGGTGCACCGCCTTGATGGCATAATACTGCTTCATCAGGGGCGTCTCGACATATTTTTTGTCGATTTTCTTGTCTGAGGTCAAAATAAAATCTTGTATAAAATTATACAGCAAAGATACAAAAAATTCAGACCATTGCAATAGCCGATTGTCAGCGGCAGCGTAAAACTATCCGGCAATAAAAGTATCGTTACCAGACCAAAGATAACGGATTTTCGGATGCCGTGCAAAGCCGGCACCGATATTTTTTCGCTCTCTGCGTCTGTTTTCCCGGAAGATGCGTCAGATGATTCCGCTTTCGGAGAACACCTTACGATAAAACCCGGCTTTCCACTCCACCGGGCGGGGATAGGCCCGCGACGAGGAGGGCATGCGCCACAGCCGCATATCGCGCCCGGCAAAGTGCATCGGCACCCATTCGCCCACGGCAGGTTCTTCGCAGCCCGTGATGACACGCAGCGTATCGGTGGCCTTCTGGCCCGTGGTGACAATGTTCCGGCAGTCGGGAATGCGGGCCAGGAGGGCCTCGAGATTCACCTCACGCACCACTTGAAGTGACGCATCGGAAGCATTATCCTTCAGCCGGATAACCTCCACGGCCGTATCGTACAGCGCAATTCCCCGCTCGCGGCAGAAAGCTTCGATGCGGCCTTGGTCGAAACGCCGTCCCCCGGGCTCCAGAAAGTGCGTCTTGTCGCCCGCGGCGAGATAGCCCACGATGCGCCACATATCGTTCTGCAGGTTGGGATAGAAGAACTCCATCGACCAGCGGATGCGTTTGGGCGGGAAGCTGCCCAGCATCAGCAGGCGGGCATTTTCAGGAAGGAAGGGTTCGAGGGGATGCTGTTCGCTATTCATAGAATTGGTCGTCGAAATTTACCAGGTATAATTTATCGGTGGCACGCGTCAGCGCCGTGTAGAGCCAGCGCAGCATGTCGCGCGTCATCGGTTCGTCGCCGAACAGGCAGCGGTCGATGAAGACCGCCCGCCATTGTCCGCCCTGCGCCTTGTGGCACGTGACGGCGTAGGAAAATTTCACCTGAACAGCGTTAAAATGCGGATTCTCACGGATTTCCTGAAAGCGTTTGAGTTTGCTTTTGATGTCGAGATAATCCTTCTCGACCTCGTAGAACAGGCGCGTGGATTCGTCGCGCGTGAGCGACGGGGATTCCGAAGCGATCGTGTCCAGCAGAATCTTGCACTCGATCTGCGTATCGTCATAGTCGGGAAATTCAAGCACGGCATTGGCGAAGCGGAACCCGTAGAAATCCTCGAAACGGCGCAGACGCTTCAGCCGCGCGATGTCGCCGTTGGCGATGAAATTCATCGGACACTCCTCCGTATGCTCGGGGAAATAGTAGTTGTTCTTCACGACCATCAGCATGTCGCCGCTCTCGATCTCCTCCTCGGCGCAGAGCACATTGCGGCGGATACCTTCGTTATAACGGTTGGCACGCTTGTTCGACCGGGTGACCACAATCGTCTCGTCGCGGCCGTAGAGGGCATAGCAGTCTTGCAGTTTCTCGAGGAACTCCCCGCCATCGACCCGCTCGACATCGGGGAAATCGGTCCGAAAGCGGGGAATTTCATACAGGCCGTTTTCGAGCATGCAGCGCACCAGCGTGGCGTTGAACAGGATGCCCGACTGCGCCTCCTGCCGCACCACCTCGTCCATCGTGCCGTAGACGATGTCGCCGTAGGCATTCATCGATGCCGGATCGAGCGCCGGACTGAAATCGGCCCCCACGGGCGGCAGCTGGGCGCTGTCGCCGACCAGAATCAGGCGGCACCCGCGGCCGCTGCGGACATATTCCACCAGGTCCGAGAGCAGCGAGCCGCTCCCAAAGACCGCCCCACCACCCGACGAATCGGAGAGCATCGAGGCCTCGTCGACGATGAACACCGCCCCGCGCTCCTGGTTGAAATTGAGCGAGAATTTCGACTCGTAATCGGCGTTCGTGCGCTGGCGGTAGATACGTTTGTGGATGGTAAAGGCTTTTTCCTGAGCGTATTGTGCCAGCACCTTGGCCGCCCGCCCCGTGGGCGCCAGTAACACGGGTTTGATTCCCAAATCCTTGAGCGCCCCGACCAGAGCCGCTATGAGCGTCGTTTTTCCGGTACCCGCATAGCCGTTCAGCACGAAAATCCTCGAAAAATCGTCGTCTGCAAGATATTCGGACAACTTTTCTATGATTTTTTTTTGTCCGGGAGTTGTTTCGAAACAAATTTTAGCGTAAATTTGGGTCGCGATACGTGTGTTGAACATGCGGTTGCTTTTATGCGTGCAAAATTAATAACAAATATTTATTTAAAATGAAAAAACTCTTTCAAATCATTCTTGCCGTAGCTATCGTGGGCCTGATCTACGTTATCTACGTCCAGATCTCCACCCCGATTCGTTTCGACGATGAAATGAAGACGAAGAAGGCGCAGGTTATCGACCGCATCAAAGACATCCGCACCGCACAGCGTGCGTTCAAGTCGAAATACCAGCATTTCACCGGCAGTTTCGACTCGCTGATCAATTTCGTGCTCTCCGACACGCTCGAAATGGAGCGAAAAATCGTGGATGAGGACGACTCCGTGGCCATGGCCATGCTGAAGAAGTCGGGCAGGAAAAATGTTGAAAAGTTCAAAGTGGCCGTGATCGACACCATTTTCGCCCCCAAGAAGGTGAGCCGTCAGGAGGTCGAGAATTTCCGCTATATCCCCGGAACCGGCAACCAGAGCCAGTTCATCATGGAAGCCGGCGTCATCACCACCGAATCCAAGGTCGTGATTCCGGTCGTGGAGTGCCGCGCCCCCTACAAGATGTTCCTCGACACGATCAACTACCGTCAGGAGGTCATCAACCTGATCGACGACGAAGAGAACAATTTCAACCGCTATGCCGGTGTCAAGTTTGGTTCGATGGATTCCGGAAACAATGAGGCCGGTAACTGGGAGTAACACGCCGCAGGCAGGCAATAAGGTGTCCATTCAGCGCTCGTTGGATGGACACTCTTTTTCGATCCCTGCGTTGGCGGATGTACCTGCGGACCATGATCCCGTGCAGGTGGAGCTGCTGCTCCCCCACACGATGCTCGTCCCCACGGAGCTGTTCGACGAAGAGCACGCCGCAGAGATGCTGGCCGCGAACGGTATGCCCCCGGCTGCGGACGAATGCGCCGTATGCTGCGGCCGGGAGGAGGAATACGCAGCCGTTGCGGCGATCAGCCGCGAAGCCCTGCGGCTGGTACGGGAAAAGCTGGGCGACCGGGCCCGGTTCACCACCCCGCTGCTCCGCACGCCGCGCAACGCAGCCAAAACCGTATGGATGTGCCGCCGCGCGGAGCTGCTATATATAAAGGTATACGACGGCGGAGCCCTGCAGCTGGCCGAGGTGGTGCCCGCGGAGAGCGATGTCGACCTCGTCTATTTCTTCGAGCGGCTGGGCGGGGGTTTCGCACTGAAGGAGTTCGAACTGCGCATCGCGGGCGACAATTCCAAGGCAGCACGCAAACTGCTGGGAAAACGGTTTAAACAAGCGTTATGCGAATAGTCAGCGGAATATACAAGGGCCGGGCGATCAATCCGCCCCGGAACCTGCGGGCACGCCCGACGACCGATTTCGCCAAGGAGAACCTCTTCAACGTACTGGGCAATCTGGTAGATTTCGAGGAGTGCGACGTGTTGGACCTCTTTGCCGGCACGGGATCGATCAGTTACGAATTCGCCTCGCGCGGGGCACGGAGCGTCACCTCCGTGGAAATCAACACGGTTCACTACAATTTCATCCGGCAGACCGCGGCACAGTTGGGCATTGAAAACCTCTACCCGGTGAAGGCCAACGTGTTCCTTTACCTGAAAAGTTGCCCTAAACAATTCGACATCGTCTTTTCGGATGCCCCCTACGATCTGGAAGGCAGCGAGCGGGTCGTGGAACAGGTCCTCGGAGGCGATCTGCTGCGCCCGGGCGGCATCCTCATATTCGAGCACTCGAAAAAAATGGATTTTTCGGCTTATTCCGAGTTCTGGCAATTAAGGAGTTACGGAAGCGTGCAATTTTCTTTCTTCAAAAAGCCCTGAAAGCATTTGCCGATTAAAAAAATTCCATTATCTTTGCACTCGCAATAACCGGAATGGTGCGTTAGTTCAGCTGGTTAGAATACGTGCCTGTCACGCACGGGGTCAGGGGTTCGAGTCCCCTACGCACCGCAGAAAAGGGTGTAAATCAAGCAAATGCAAGATTTACACCCTTTTTGTATCCAAAATGCCGAATCAGCTAATAGTTTGCTACGCACCGGACGTTGTTTGAGGACCCCGTCTCGGCATAAGTTGAGAAATTACAACTGTTGTTGCCGATTGTAATACGATAGTTCTTGTTATCGTTGGTCACAGTAGCTGTCCAATGGAACGAATAGGTTCCGAAATTACCAAATTTATCCCCCGTATATTTGCCGCAGGGCAGGATATTGAATCCGATCCGTTCAATTACATCGGGGAAATACATCGGGTATTTTCCGACCGGGAAAATACCGCTGGGTTTCGTCAGGTTGAACATCGTTCCCCCATCCACCGCACTGGCATTTGCCGCCCACAATCCGCCTTCGACCGCCGGACGGCTGCCGCGCAGGTAGGATGCCACAAATCCGTGATCGACCATATTCATAGCAGCCATCGGGCTTGTCTCCCGGTTGTCAGGCATGTAAATTCCCTCTTTAGCGGCGAGCACCTCCTCGAGCGAATTCTTACGTAGCCCGTAATCATCGGCAATACCCACTGCCAGATCGTAAAAATCATAGGCATTGGGAACATGCCACCCTTCGGGGCAGATGCCGCGAATCTGGACATTGTACGAGGTGACTCCATTATTGAGCGTATAAGAATTACCCATATCATCGGTTCCCGAAGCCCCGTACACATAGGGATTATCCCCGGCGGAGAGACCCGTCATGGCTTCAGTCCAGGTATAGTAACGGCCATATTTCGAACCATCCGGATCGTCGGGAGCCGTGCGTCCCACCGAACCGTCCTCCCCGGCATAACTGAGATTCACGGTCATCCAGGTCTTCGTACCGTAACGCTTGGCCGGATATCCGTCGGTCGGAAGCACACAAATCATCTTTTCGAGGCTATGGGTCTCCGAAAGCCCCGTCTTGCTGACCGTGGTTACCGTAATGCTGTTTGCGGGAATGTTCACTGACTTGCGATTGGCTTTGAGCACAACCCGTTCCGTATCGCTTCCGCCGACGATAGTCAACGCCTCCGGAACCTTCCAGGAGTAGGTCGCTACCTGTTCGTCGTCAGGAACGTAGACCGAGAACTCTTCGTCCAGATCCACCGTCAGCGAACCGACGATCGAACTCTGCACATAAGCCGGACGCGGAGGGAGCCCCGTGATAACGATCTCTTTCCACAGGGTACGGGGAGTACTGGTCCCCGCAACGTTCCGGGCAGTAACGGTGATAACGCCGGCCGGAATGACGCCCTCGGCCAACCCGGCCACCAAAAGGCGCGAGGTATTTTCGCCCTCGACGATATTGAGCATTTCGGGCAGGCTCCAGAAGTAATCCTCCGCTCCGGACTCTTCCGGAACCGAAAGTTCAAACGAATCGCCCATCCGGACGGTATAAGGGGCTTCAAGCCCCACGACGATAAAATCGGGCTGTGACGGAACCATAGGTTCATCATCGCCGCATGCGGTCGTAAGCAGAGCTCCGGAGAGCAGCCATGCCGCATATCGAATAAGTCGTTTCATAGTTGTTGATTTTTATTTCCTATTTTTTCAATCTCTTCAAGACGGGACTCCATAGCCCGCCAGGTATCGGCCACCTGCCTGAAACTGTCGTAACCGCCGACTTCGAACATGAATACGCCATCATATCCCGTCGAAGCGATTGCCCCGATCAATACGGGCCAGTCGATCACACCCTTGCCCATTGTCCAATGCTTCTCATCCACGGCGTCATAATCCGAAATGTGAAGACTGGCGATACGGCCACCCACAGCCCGGGCAAAGGCTTCGGGAGTTTCTTGCAGCAAGTGGTTGGTATCGAAGCAAATACCGACCGAAGGATCTATCCGTCCGAATATTGTCAGCATCTCGTCCGAGGTGTTGCAGAGACAAGTTCGCGGCAGGTCCTCGATAAGCAGTTGGGCATCGGTGCCGCGGGCAGCTTCGGCCAGCGTGTTGATTGAATTCACGCTGTTTTCGAAATGGACGGCACGCAGCGAGTCGGTGATCGGCTCCGCGCTGGGATGCAGAACCATTTCCCGGGGTTTGAACGCCTGTACGGCATCGATGAACCAAGCGATCTGCCCTACGACCGCCGTGCGCAGCGAATCATTCGGCGAACTGATATCCCAGGCGCGGCCGAAAGGAAGATGCACGGACCAGACAGTGAGCCCGGCCTGTTCGGCATCGGCGCGGAATCGTTCGATAGCTGCAAGCCGCTCTTCGAAGGATTTTCCGCGCAGCGAATTGAGCGTCACCTCGACATAATCGAATCCGGCTTCTTTGACCTGCTGTAATTTTTCAGCCGGCATGGTCAGCGATACCGACAGCCCCATCGGCCAGCTGCGATATGCCTCGAGCGTACTGCGTCCGGCTGTCCCGCAACCTGATGCCGACGCGATCAGGAGCAGAAATACGATAAATTTTACGGTATGTTTCATCATTCTGTCAGCTTTGATATTGATGGTCAGCCGGATAGCTGAACGTATTGTTGAGCATCCAACGACCCTTGTAAATTTGTGCACCGTCCCGTTGGTAAACACTGCGGCCGCCGGTATCGATCAGCTTGTCCGACCAATAGCTCTGTGTCGGATAGAGCAGGATCGTTTCGTAATCAGCCGGGCCCGACGACACGCACTTGACATTGGCCGTCGTGCTGGCATTAAAGCGCACGAACTCCTTGGTCGAGACATTGAATTTCCAGATCGCATTGGGCGTGGTGAGCCAAAGTTGGTTAAGCCCGTACACCGGAAACAGCTCATGCGCATTGTTCTGTCCTTCGGGAAGCGGATAGGTGTCCTGCAGCACCAGTGCCGGCCTGCCGTCGGACCGGATATACCGGTAAGTATGGATCACATCGCCGGCCGTGGCCCACAGGAGTTCGTTGGTGCGGTCCCAGACGGCATTGTGCCCGAAGGTCAGCGGATAGGTCGCCACTGGTTCGGATGCGAATCGCTGCCCGAAGTCGACCTCGTAAAGACGCAGCTTATCACCGTCGGCCGTGCCGTCGGTCGATGAGGCTACGACGACATTACCGTCGGGCAACAACTCGGCCGAGTGAGGCTGGCCTTTCGGGCAGGCATAGAACATCACCCGCTTGTCTTCGATCCGGATGATCGCTACTCCGCCGCGGGTCGCCGTAATGAGCAGGTATTTGCAATTATAGATCGGCTTGACTTCGTCGGGCAGTTCGAACCAGGCCTGCTCGGCTGCCGTCAGGTCCGAATCGGCGGGTGTCCAATACCAGAGCATTTCACCGGTTATGCGGTCGACGAGTGCGACACGGCTCGGGTTCTGTTCGACGAGTGCAATCACCTTTTCGCCGGTAGATGCAGGCGGATCGAGCGGCGGCAGCGGAATGATCGGCTTGTCGTCCTCGCTGCAAGCCGCACACAAAACGGCAACAGTACATAGGCCGATGACAAATCTGAAAAATCTGTGGTTGTATGTCATGGTTATAATAGTTTTTTACGGGTTATTTGGCTACCAGCCGGGATTGTTGGGACGCAGCGTCGGAGCGATCTCAATCTGGCTCGACGGCACGGGCCACCAGTAATCCCGCTCCTTGTTGAAATTACGCGTACCGATCAGCGTGCCGTCGTGTTTGTAGATACTGAGATTATTCATCACGTTTTCGGCTTCCCGCCAACGGCGCAGGTCGTTGTAATAGGTGCCTTCGCCTGCCAGCTCGACACGGCGTTCATAGCGGATATGACGGCGTATTTCGTCGGCATCGTTCCCCGGATAAGCCAATGCGGAGGAAGAGGTGAACCCCGCACGCTGGCGGATCGTCTTCACCGTCCGGTTCCAGATCTCCTCGGTCATCTCGCCCAGCTCGTTTTTGGCCTCGGCATACATCAGCAACACATCGGCATAACGCAACAACATGATATTCGTCGGCGAACTGTTCTCACCCAGGTTCAGTTCCTGATCGCCCGGCACTTTTTCGGTGTAAACCGTGTATTTCTTATAAATAAATCCGGTCTGCTTGTTGGTAAATCGGACGTTGGTATTGTCGGTCTTCACGGTTTCGCCCATCCAGGTCGAGCCGGGATAGACGATCGTCTGCCCGAAGCGCGGGTCGAGGTCGTCATAATCCTCCGAATCGGCATAGGCAGACTCGTCACGGGGTTTCCCGTCCTTCATCCAATAACTGTCGACGAAGTTCCTGAGCGGGGCCGCACCGTTATACTGACGCATCACGATATCCATACTATGTCCCAGCCCGAGCGGATTGGAAACAGCCTCGACATTGAAAATCGATTCCGAAGAGTGCTCGGCCGCTTCGGTGAAAAGTTTTGCATAACCGTCCTGATACAGCGAATAGACTCCCAGTTCCATAACGTCCCATGCAGCATCGGCAGCATCGTTCCAGGGCTTTACTTCGTGCCCGGGATTACACAGGGCGCTTGCCTCGAAGCAGAGTACCCGGGCGCGGAGCGCCAGTGCGGCGCCTGCGGTAGGGCGTCCCAGGTCGGTCTTGGCTGTGTATGTCCGGGGCAGGATCTTCGAAACGGCTCCTAATTCATCGACGATAAAGCGAATTAGTTCCGCCCGGTCGGTACGTGTACGACCTACCTGCGAAATATCGGGAGAATCGACGATCAACGGAACCTTGTAGTAATAAGTAGTAAGCACCGAATAATAAAGAGCTCGCAGAAAACGCGCTTGCGCCTTCATCTGGGTAATCGCTTCGGTTGAAAGTTCCTTGTTGAGATCGACATGCTGAAGCAGCATGTTGCAGCGGCCTATACCGGTATAGGCATCCTTCCAGCGACCGGCAAAGATAGTGCCGTCGGCCGTGTGGCTGCCCTTGGCAAGATCGTTCCAGTTGAGCGTATTGGAATAGTTGTAAGCATTGGGCGTGGCGCACTCCTCCATGGCGATAGCCATGCCCCCGAACATGCTGCCATTGCGCAGCGGAAGATAACAGCCGGTCAGCCCGCTCTCCGCGTTTTTGGCACTATACCAAAAAGTCTTGTCGCTGTATGCACCCGTCGGCTCGAAATCCATCGAACAGGAGACAGTCGCCGCGGAGAACAGCAGGCCCAGTCCGAAATATATGATCTTTTTCATTTTCAACTTTTTATCGTTAGAAACTCAGGTTCAGACCTATCGAAACGGTCTTCAGATTAGGATACTCATAGAGATCCGTGCGGGTCGTGGTAATCTCCGGATCCCAGAGGTCGAAGTCGGAAACCGTCCAAAGATTCTGGCCGCTGACATAGACCTGCAATGCTTCGATACGCAACGGCTTCAGCAACCGTTTGGGAAAATTATAGGTCAGCTGAATATTCTTCATGCGCAGGTAAGAGGCGTTGCGGAGCCACTTGGTCGAGGGGATGAAATTCTCCGGAGCATCGGTGTAGGTAGTCAACAGCGGCAGCTTCGAATTGCGGTTGTTCTCGGTCCACGAATCTGTGGCCCAGTCCCGGGTCACACCGGCGCCGTTGTTGAACGGCACCGCGAGATTCGCCCGCGGATAGGTATACACCTCGCCCACACCCTGAAACTGGGCTTCGAGCGAAAGGCCCTTCCAGCCCAGATGCACGCCGAACGAGTAGGTCAGTTCGGGAATGGAGTTGCCTACGACAATTTTGTCCTTGTCGTCGATCACATCGTCATCGCAATTATTTTTGTATTTGAGATAGCCCGGGCGGAGTTTCGTACGGTCCCCGTAAACGACAGCCGCATTGTCGATCTCCTCCTGCGACTGGTAATAACCGTCGGCTTCATAGACATAGAACGAGCGGATGGGATACCCCTCCCGGGTGATAAGCGTATTGCTGTTGGCCAGAATCTGCCCGCCGTCGAGCGATTTCACGCGGTTGCGGACGAAACTTACCGAGCCGTTCACACCATAAGAAAAGTTCTTGATCTGATCGCGCCAGGCACCCGAAAGTTCGAAACCCTTATTGAGTACCGTCCCGACATTGCTTTTGGGACCGGCGAGCCCGCCGACATGCGAAGGGATCGTGCGAGTCATGATAATATCGAAAGTCTCCTTGTGGAAATAGTCCGCATCGAAGATCAGACGGCTGTTGAAGGCCGCAAGGTCCACACCGACATTGTACGAACGGGTCTTTTCCCAGCCCAGCATACGGTCGGTAAGTTGCGTCACCGCAAATCCGGCTGCGGGCGTACCTCCGAACGAATAGTTTTGGTCGATAGCATCGTAAGTCATCTGGTAACTGTACGGGCTCACGGACTCGCTGCCCATTACGCCGTAGGATGCACGTATCTTGAGCAGGTCGATCTGTTTCACATCGAAGAACTTTTCCCGGCTGAGGTTCCACGCCACCATGACCGAAGGAAACATGTGCCAACGGTTGTCGCGCGAAAGGTTGCTCGAACCGTCATAGCGCAGCGTACCCTCGATCATGTAACGGTCGTCATAGGTATAGGCCAAACGCCCGTATACCGAGATCATGCGCTTTTCCCAGGAACTGCCGGTCGCCTGGGCATTGGTCTGGTTCGTGAGCGCCTCGAATTCGGTCAGCGTATTGTCGTTGAACCCGTAGTTGTAGGCCTGGAAATTCCGGCTGTCGTTGTGCTGCCAGTCCTGCCCCACCATGACATGGATGTTGTGACGGTCGTAGTCGTTCTCCCAAACAAGGCGGTGGGAAACGGAGTACTGCGCCGCGACGGCATCCCAGTCCTTCAAGCGCGGGGCCGCCGAGTTGAATTTCTTCGTATCGCCGGTCTTGGGATTGACCGTATACATCTGCGGAATGAAATTCTTGCTGTAATGGTCGATCTTGCGGAATCCGACCGTCGCATAATATTTCAGGTGCGGAGCCAGCCGCAGGTCGGCATTGATCGTGGAGAGCAGCTCCTGGTAATTCCGGTAGACAAAGCCCTGCTCAACCTGCATGCGCGGATTCTCGATGTTGTTGCGCCCCGGAGTAAAGAGCCACGTCGATCCGTAAAGGCCGTTGCGGTGGTAGTCCGAGAAGATCGGCAGGCCGCGCATGATGGTATTTAGCACGGTCCCCGTCGAATATCCCACTTCGTTGAAAGTCCGCAAGTTCCCCTGGAACGTTCCGCTGATGTTGAGTGCATCGCTCACACGCGCATTGAGCTTCAAATCGAAGGCATAACGCTGAGCATCGTCGTTATCGATGAAAACACCCTTCTGGTCGGTATAACCGAAGCCCATCGAATAGGTTACGGCATCGGTACCGCCCGACAGGCGCACGCTGTGCTGTTGCACATAACCGTCCTCGAGGCAGATATCGAACCAGTCCGATGCGGGATAGACCGACCGGTCGGTCTTCATGCCCTCCATATACTCGAGAATCTGGTCATTGTTGTAAGATACGGCACCGGGACTGATACCGGAATTAATCTCGGCCAGATTGCGCAGCCGCATATAGAGTATCGGATCTGTAACCACATCCGGAAGATAGGTAGCCCGTTGTACACCGTACTTACCTTTGTATTCGATGCGGGGACGCCCTTTGGAACCCTTCTTCGAGGTCACGAGAATCACACCGTTGGCCGCTTTCAGTCCGTAAATGGCGGCCGATACATCTTTCAGCACCGAAATCGACTCGATCGTGGAAGGATCAATTTCCGAGAAATCATATTCCACGCCATCCAGCAGCACCAGCGGTGCGCCTCCTGTCGAGTTCAGCGAGTTGACGCCGCGGATCGAAATCGTAGCATTGTCACGACCGGGTTGCGAACCACCTTGGTTGACCCAGATACCCGGCGTGTTATAGAGCATCTGCGTAGAATTGGTGATAGGTTGGTTCTCTTTGCGCTTGATATCCACGGAGGCCACCGATCCGGTGAGGGAGAGTTTTTTCACAGTACGGTAACCAACGACAACCAGTTCCTCCAATTCGGTGGACTGATCTTTCAGCACCACGTCGATCTGCGAACGGTTATTGACCGCTTCCGTGACACTCTCGTAACCGATATAACGGAACGTAAGCCTCGCATCGGGAGCGACCAGCAGCGAATAGGAGCCGTCGGAGCCAGTAGCCGTACCGTCCGTACCGCTCACAATGACGGTAACGCCGACAAGCGGCTGTCCCTGTCCGTCACGGACGGTGCCCGTCACCCGGTATTTCTTGGGAACCGAAGAAGATCCGGCGCCGGAATCGGATTTGCGGCTCAGAAAGATCCGGTTGGTGCCCTGCATCCGGTACTCGATACCGGTACCGGATAGAATTCGGCCGAGAATGTCCTTGACGTCTCCTTCGAGTCGTCCGGCAGCATTCGAGCGCGTTTTGACCAGTTCGAGCGCATAAGAGAATTCAATACCGGTCTGTTTGGATATTTGCGGCAAAATGTCGGCAAGTGTCTGTTTTTTAGCCGAGACATTCACGACAACCCGCTGGGCCGACGCCGGGAGGACTACAGCAAGGAGCAATGCCGCTACCAGCAGTATCTGCAGTTTCCCGACACCGTTTCGAACAGGCAATAACATACCTGCCGCGCCCTTGCGGGCGACGTTCGGAATAAAGTTCATATAGTGTGATTTTAAAGTTTAAGATTGGATTTCAGATGAGACGGTGCGAGATTCCCCCCCCCGCAGTACATGTCAGGCTGTCGTCATAGGCATTTCCGTTTTTGGATTCTTCAAAATTATAATAGTCGCGCGAATTATTCGGATTAACGTTTGCGTTTGATCAGGACATGCCGGTCCTGAAGGGTGTATTCGATCGGTACGATCAGGTTCAGTATCTCGAGCATCTGTCCGAGCGCCTCGTTGTTGCCCACGACCAGACGGTAGGCCGTATCGTCGAACGATGCGGGATCATAGATGACCGAAACGTCATAGCGTTCTTCAATCAGACTGACAATCTCGGCAAAAGAGATACATTCGTAGACCTTGTGGTTGTAGTGCCATGCCGTATATTTTCCCGTCTGCACCTCGTTTACCGAGAGCAGTTGCCGGCTCCGGGCATCCACGACGGCCTGTTGTCCCGGGCGGAGCGCGGCCAGTTCTTCACCCGAAGGGCTTTCGAGCGCGATACGCCCCTTTTCAAGCGTCGCTTCGACTTGTTCGCCGGCCTTGACATTGAACGAGGTACCCAGCACCCGGATATGCACCCCCGGGGTCTCGACCACAAAGGGATGGACCGGATCGGATTTGACATCGAAAAAAGCCTCTCCGGAGAGTTTCACCCGGCGGCGGCGCGAGTCGTAATCTTCACGGAACGAAAGTTCTCCGCCCTGGTTCAGATAAACCCGGGTACCATCGTCCAACACAAAATCCAGCACCTCGCCCGGAACCATATTCGCGATCGTGTGCCATTCGAAACGTTCCCGATACTTGTCTACTCCGATCCCGGTCAGTATCGCTCCGAAAAGCAACGCCGCAGCGACCGCCGTGCGGGCCAGATATTGCAACCGCCTGATACGCCGGCGCTGGTCCAACTGCTGGTTTATCTTGCGGACTGCCCCTTCGACCTCGGAAGCCGAGGCATGTTTATAGGTATTTTTCAGTGCCCAAAGTTGTTTGATCCGAAAGAATTCGTCCCGGTTCTCTTCGCTCCGGGTCATCCACTCTTCGACCGCACTGCGGGTCTGTTCGTCACAGCGGCGGTCGAGATAATCGACGATTTTCTGAGGGCTGATCGTTTTCATCGTTGTCATTTTACTGAATAAACAATCCAGAACCGGAATTTACGCAGCCGATCCTGGATTTATTGAAATTTATTTGAAAAAACTCAGATCATGGAGATTGCAGCCAACATCAACGCGAACAATTCTTCGGTGGAAATCCTGTTCCGCAAGAACTTCAGCGCCAGATAAAGGTGCCCCTCGACCGTGCGACGCGGCATCCCGAGCAATTCGGCAATCTCTGCGTTCGACATGTCGTGCAAAAACGAGAGCCGGAAGACCTCCCGCCGCTTGTCCGGCAGTTCCTCGATAATGCCGAGGACCCGTTCGAGTAACTCTTTATTGCAAAGCGTACGGACAATGTCATCGTTATTGGCCCGAAGCCATTCGGCCTCATTCTGCAACAGCGTATCAAGCGATCCTCCTCCCGAAAAATTTTTACTGCGTTTCAGGCTGTTCAGCATCCGGGAATGACAGGCCCGGAAAAGGTAGGTCTGGATTCCGGAGACAAAAGTCAGTCGGGAACGATGTTCCCAGACATAGAGAAAGACATCCTGTACGACGTCGCGGGCTGTTTCGTCATCGAGCAGAATGCAGGCATACCCCATCAGCCGGGGATAATACTCCTGTATCAGGCTGTCGAAAAGTTCCCGGTCTCCGGACCTCAATGTATATATCTCGTTTGCGTCCATCGTAGCAATAAAGTGAGGTTAAAGATATGAAAAAAATAGTTCCGGACAAATCGGGCCGATTAAATCTTCGGTGATTACATACTATTTCATCCCGGGAAATTCTCACAAAAACTCGGGCCAGAATAGATTCAAGGACAATAGGCAGGCCAACGGAACGGGAGGGGCCTTGACTGCACCCAACGGCGGTACGCATCGTATCTCCGCTCAAGACGGGATCAACCCCACTATCTCCATCGTTCAATAAAAAAGAACGATATATCACAAAAGCGAATCGGCCGCCCCTTTCAGGAGGCGGCCGATTTCGTATTCAATCTCTGCAAAACCGGCAGAATGCAAATTCTCGCCCATTCGTCCTCAAACCTGTTGCTGAGAAAAATCCGGCAGAAATATTACTTTACAACTTTATTTAGGTGGGGAGACGGTTTGAATACCGGAATATCATGCGCAGGGACAACTATTATCGTATTCTTCGAGATGTTCGTTCATTAGTGTGACAATTTTCTCGAATCCACAGGATTCGTCAAACCCCATAAAGCAACAGCTAACAGAACTCCCCTACTTTACGATAACAGGCAACTCCACCGCAATATCCGCCGACGAGGTTCCCAGCGAAAGCACATATTCTCCGGGATCGGTACGCCAATCGTGCGTTCGGTCATCCCAATACGCCAAAGCGCTGCGATCAAGTTCGAATTCGACCTCCCCGCTCTTGCCCGGAGCCAATTCCACCCGGCGAAACGCCTTCAGCTCCTTCTTCGGCCTCACGACCGCGGGATTCCGCTGCGAGACATAGAGCTGCACGACCTCGGCGCCGGAGCGGGAACCCGTGTTGGTCAGGACGACCCGAACGGTCAACGGGCCATTCGCCGGAAATATCTTCGCCGCACGGGGCTTCGACAGCGAAAAAGTCGTATAGGAGAGCCCGAACCCGAACGGATAAAGCGGCTCGATACCTTTGGTTTCATACCAGCGATACCCCACCAATACGGATTCCGCATAGTCGACATCGTAGATTCGGATCAGCTTCTCGTTGTAGGCCCGCGGCGCCTTGTTGTAAAATTCCGCACCGGCCGGCATCGTCCCTTTGGCCGGAGAGTCTGCAAACTCCCGTTCGATGGTGATCGGGAGTTTCCCCGAAGGGTTGATCCTGCCGGAGAGTATTCCTGCCAGGGCCGTCATGCCGTTCTGACCGGGATACCAGCCGTAAATCACCGCTGCCGCCCGGTCGTTCCAGCCGCTCATGCGGATTCCCGACCCCGTGTTGACCAGTACGACCGTGTTTGGATTCACCTCGACGCACATGCGAATGAACGCCTCCTCTTCCTTCGGCAGGGCGAACGGACGCTCGAACGACTCCACGTCGATCGTTCCCGCCGAAAGCAGGACGACGTCCGCAGCCGCGAGCTGCTCCCGCGTGGGGCGCTCCACGACCTGCACAGCGTCGCCGAATTCCGCCCGGACGGCATCCGCAAGCGAAACATTGTCGTATCCCAACACCTCGGCCGACGAAGAGGTACTGCCTCCGGTACGGGGTATCTCCCGAATAAAGCGTCCGGTGAGCAGAATCCGGCGACCGGCGGCCAACGGCAGAATCCCGTTGTTCCGCAACAGCACCGTGCCTTTCGCCGCAACTTCGCAGGCCGTTTCGGCATGCGCCGGGAACCGATCGAGCAGTTCGGGCCGGTATTTCACCCGGTCGTAAAGCCCGAAAGCGACGGCGGTGGCGATATTGGGCCGGATCATCCGTTCTATATCCTTTTCCGAAATGCGCCCTTGGCGAAGCAACTCACGCACCTCCTGAACGAACTCGCGGCGACCGGGCATCTCCGCATTCTGGCCGCTTTTGACGACCTTCTCCGTATCATACACGGAGCTCCAATCGCTCATCACGCATCCCCGGAATCCGAGCTCGCCGCGCAGCAGCTCCTTGATGACGCGGCTGTTCTGACCGGCCCACTCCCCGTTGAGCTGGTTATAGGAGGTCATCACGTAGGCCGCACCGGCTTCGATGCCGGCGCGGAACGGAGGCATGTAGATCTCATGCAGCGCCCGTTCGCCGATCAATGAATTCGACCGGCGGCGGTAGAATTCCGTTTCGTTACCGATAAAGTGTTTCAGGCAAGCTGCGGTTCCCGTCGACTGCATGCCCTGCACGTAAGCCGACGTCAGGACGGAAGTCAGCAGCGGGTCCTCCCCGAAATATTCGAAATTGCGGCCGCACTGGGAGTTGCGGGCGATGTTCAGCCCCGGGCCCAGCAGCACTTCGATACCGCCCGCACGGCACTCCTCCCCCACGGCCTCCGCATAACGGAAAGCCAGATCAGGATCGAACGATGAGGCGAGCATGATCGGACAGGGAAAGGCCGTCGAGCGTTCCAGCTGGCGGACCATCGTGGAGTCGGGCAGGTTGTTGCGCAGATGAACGCCCTGCGTGGCGTCGGAGAGATAGAGGTAAGGAATCCCCTTCTCCGGAACACCGTAGAAGAAAAAGGAGGAATAGCCGCGTGCAAAACAAATCTTTTCGTCGAGGCTGAGCCGGGCGATCAGGGAGTCGGCCTGCCGGTAGGCTTCATCCCAGGGGACGGACTGCCGGGCAAAAAGTCCGGTAGCGGCACAGCAGGCCGCCAAGAACAACAGGATTTTTCGTATCATAAATAATCAGTCTATTTTTAAAAAGGGAGGGGTCGGAAAGTACTCCGGCCCTCTCCCAGTTTTCTTCGTTTTTTATTTCGTCACGCAGATATTGTCGATGAACCAGCGGGAGAACTCCCCCGAAGCGGGTTCGCTCGTGAAACGTACGGCCGTGGAAGCCGTTGCCCCGTCGATCGTCAGCGTGAAACGGTTGAACTCGGTGTAGGTCAGGCCGCTCACGACCTTCTTCGCCGCGCCGTCGATCGTTCCGCCGCCGATCACCTCGACGACCACCGATTTCAGATCGCCATTCAAATCCTTCGCGCCGCTGCTGCTGAACACCGACGTATTTTTATAAGCCATTGCATCGAACGACAGTGTGAGTATTCCCGATGCTCCGAACGCCGGAGTGATCAGTGCACCCGTGTTGTTCGTATACGAGCCGTGAGCCACGGTCTGCGTCTCCACGAAGCCGATCTGCGCGTAACCCGGACGCTGGCGGACATGCGTACCCGAAAGGCCGTTCTTCGCCGCCGCATCCCAAACCGAGATGTCGCTGCCGCAGAAATTGAGCATCCCGGCCAGTTTGTCGCCGTGGCGGTAGTCGAGCCCGGTAGTCAGATTGTCGAACGGCTCGAAATAAACCGCTCCCACGGGTTTCTCGGTGTTGAAAGCGGGAACCTTCTCTACGACCGCGCACGAGTGAAGGCGGATTTCACCACCGTTGCCAATCGCCGCTCCGCTACGGTCCACGCGCGTTCCGTCGTAAGGCGAAATGCGGATATAAAGCGTTCCGCGGCGTTCGAGCGGAATCTGCGGCGTGATGTCAATCGTCCAGTAGAAGAAATTTTTACCGCTGCCGACCGCTTTCCCCTGTTCAATCACGAAATGCGGAGCATCCGTCGGCACAGGCGTATACCAAGTGACATTGTCGTTCGAATAGCGCAGATACCAATTCGCCGGAGCCGATCCCGAAGCGCTCCATCCGAAAGAGAAGCGGAACGGTCCGTCAATAGTCTCGTTAAGCGGGAATGTAAACAGGGCGTAATTCTGATCGAGCTCCTGCCACGATTTCATCGGCAGATTGTGGTGTCCGCTGGACTCGGTCCAGTAGCGGAAACCCAGATTGCTGCCCGAGGAGCTCAACCTGGCCGTGATGTTGGCACCCGTACCGTCCATCGCCGTCGCCGAAACGCCGTCAATCGAACCCGTGCTGTTCGAACCGGAATAATAGATATACTTGCCGTCGCCGTTGGTCGCCGTCCGGGTCATGATCGAAAGCACGTAGGGAAGCGTGATGCCGCCGTCGAAACGGGGCGAGTTCATCGCCGCGAAATCCGCCGCCGTGCAAGGCATCACGACGCTGTTCCCGTCGTACACGCCCGCAATGCCGCACAGCCGGCCGCTGCCGACCGGCACGGCGTCGATGCCGAACGTACTGTTCTGCCGCGCATACAGCATGAAACGCTCGTCGTCGGCCGTCTGTACGGTGACATTGTCGCTCAGCACCTTGTTCAGGTCGCTGACCACCACCTGTACGTCGAGCGACACGTACATCGACTCGTAATCGCCCGACACGAGCTGGGCATAGGTCACCGGCAGCGCCTCGGGCGTCACCTGCGTAGTTTCCGAGCGTACCACACGGTCGTCCGAAACGGGTTTCAGCTCCATCACGCCGGTCTCGGAGTTCACGCCCACCACGGCGCCTTTCAGGTCAATCTCCAACTCTTCGCCCGGATTGCGGTAAAGCGTTTCGTCGGTGCGCAGCGTAATGCCGCAGCGGGGTTTCAGGTCGCTTTGGAGCGCGATACAGCCGTCGTAATAGTTGTTGTCCTGAACACTCGACACGACGATACCGCGGAGTTTTACCTCCTGCGTCACGGTGTAGTCGCCGTCGGCAGCCAGCGCTCGCAGGTCGGAAACGCTCAGATAACCCTCAGCCGTAGAGGAAGCCTGCACGAAACTCAGTTCCTCGGCCACCGCAGCATTGCGTCTGGCCGCAACGCGCAGTGTGAGCGAGCGGCTCGCGGATGTCGTATTTTCACCGATCACCACCGCCACCGTCGCCGTACCCGTTGCTTCGGAACGCGAGAGTTCCGCCCACGATGTGTCGTCGCCCGTGACGGATATTTGCCAGTCGCAGTTGGCCCTGACCTCGAACGAGAGCGTCGTGCCGAATGACGGGGCGAGGATCGCATGGGTATCCAGCGTGATCGACTGCATCGGCAGCGCCACGTCGTCCTTGCACGCCCCGGCCGAAAGCAGCAGCGCGAAGGCCGCCGCCGTTCGGAAAAAGCTGTTTGAAAGTATGTTTTTCATAATCGCTTACTTTTTGAGGTCTACCAGTACGGGAAGGTGGTCGGAAACCTTCATCACATTGATCTCCTCATACGACGGCACAGCCGTACGCAACACCTCGTACGACGGCGAATTGCCCGTATATACAAGCACATAATCGATACGCGACGGCGAAGAGGTATTGACAAAGGTGTTCGCCGAAGTGCTGATAATCTTCCACGATTCGAGCGCCGCCTCCGGAATTTTCGACGTATTGAGGTCGCCTGCCAGATAGATCGGCTTCATATAAGAGGTATAATTGTTGACGATATATTCAGTGATGATCTCGAATGACCGCCGGCGGTTTTCGTCGGACTTGTGACAGAAGTGCGTGGCGATAAAGATATAGTCATCGAACTCCGCCAGGAAGAACTTGCGCGGCTCCTCGCCCGGCAGGTCACCCGCATACGTGTTTTTGGGCGCCGTTTTGCAGAGGATTCCAATGCCGTAATCGCCGCCCCGGTAATCGATTGTCTTGCAGTAATAGGGCCGCATCCCGGTACGGTCGGCCAGCTCCTGCAGCTGGTCGTTGGGATGCCAGGTGGTGTTCTTGTCCAGCTCCTGTAAGGCGATCACGTCGGGGTCCATCAGCGAGATGACCTTGGCCGTGTTGTTGTAGTTCGCACGGTCGGTCCCGGAGTTCTGGGTCCACCCTTCGCAGCGGTGGGTGTTGTAGGTCGCCAGCCGGACCGAGTTGGGCAGGCGGTCGTATCCCTGCCCGTCATAGGGGTTTTCGGGTTCGTTGGAGGTCATGTCCCCGAAATCGAAATCGGAGTTGTCGCCCGACAGGTCGGAACACGCCGCCGCAGAGAAGACCAGGCAGCAGCCGAATAAAGCAGACAATATAAATCTGGTGATTTTCATGGTTGTTCGTTTTTAGGTTTCCGTTTAAAAATTCAGTCCGTCTTTCCAGCCGGGATTCTGGGTGATGGCACCCTGCGTCAGCACCCGGTCGTCGGTCGGAACGGGATAGAGATAATCGCGTTCTTCGTTCCAGGTCCGGACATAGTCGGTATGAATGATGATGTTGCCGCGGTCGCCCTCGCTGAAAAAGATCTCCTTGTTCAGTTCGTAAACCGTCGCCGCCGAGGTCGCGGGCTTCGATCCCGACCAGATGCACACGTCGTCCACGCCGTCGCCGTTCAGATCGTAGCTTCCCGTACCGGGGAAATAGAGCCCCTTGAAGGGTTTTTCGAAACGCTTGCCCTCTTTCCAGCGCATGATGTCCCAATAGCGGAGGTTCTCCATCAGCAGTTCGACGGTGCGTTCACGGCGTATTTCGAGGATTACCCCCTTGTTGTCGCCCGTCACGTTGGCGTAGCCCGTCTCCGCAGAAGCCAGGTAGGGATCGGGATGAGCGTTGGCATCCGCGAGCGAAAGGTCCGCGACACCGGCCCGCCCGCGCAGCGGATTGATCGACAGGTCTATGTCGTCCTGGGTCAATGTTCCCAATTCGGCTTTCGCCTCGGCATAGTTGAGAAGCACCTCGGCGGCGCGGAACAGCGGCAGGTCGTTCGTCGAAGCGTTGTACGAATCGTACTTGGCCGACTGCAAGTATTTCACCAGCTGGTAACCGGTCATCGTCGCGGCGAGGTTCGGGGCCGATTCGGCCGTATCGTCCACACGTTTGTAACCGGGCGTGCGGACCGTCTGAGCGAAGCGGCCGTCGCGGTTCCGGCTCTCGTCTGGTAACTGCATCGTCTCCCAGCCGGGCTGCGAGGTGAAAGGCGTACCGTCTTTCATCAGGTACATATCGGCGATATTCTTCAACAACCCCGGACGCCCCATCGTAGTACTGGTGAGGTAACCGTTCACGTCGTGTTTCAGGCCGACGGCCGTGTTGTACGCCCGTGCGAGGACGATCTCCGTGTCGAGCGCTTTGAGCGACGAAAAAAGGTTCAGATAAGGCGTGCTCCCCGTCGTGTAGATCCCGTAACCACTCTCGTCGATAAAGCGTTTCGAAGCCGTCGCGCAAGCCGTAAGATAGGCCTCGTAGCCGTCCGATCCGTGATATTTGCGGAAGGTTCCCTCGAACAGGCAGGCCCGGCTTTTGAGGGCCAACGCGGTCCAGCGAGTCACGCGGTAAAGACTCTTTTCGGCAGGCAGGTGCAGGATGGCAAAGTCGAGGTCCTCGATCACCTTCTGCATCACCAGTTCCCGCGGATCGCGACCCTTTTCGAAGAGCAGCGGATCGCTGGCGTCGATCGGGCGGTCCACCCAGGGCACGTCGCCGTAATATTTCACCTTCTCGAAATAGAACCAGGCCCTAAAGAAACGCGCCAGACCCTCGTATTCGAGCCGCACGTGCTCGTCCGGGCAGTTCGAGGAGTGTTGCAGGAAAAAGTTGATGTCGCGCAGTTTCTCCCATTTCCAGGTGCTCGCCGTAGCGGGAACGGTGCGGTTACCCAGCACCTCGCTCGTAAGCGTAGTCTTGGCGATGATATCGGCCGTTTCGCCGTAGATTGTCCCGGCGGCGGGAAACATCGTGTAGAAATCGTTGGTGTAGAGTTGGCACTCCTCCTCCGTGCGGAAGAAATTTTCGGGAGTGAGCCGGTCTTTCGGGAAACGGTCGAGCGCATCCTCGCAAGCGCAGAAGCCGCACGCCGCAACACCGGAAAAGATATAAAGAATGATTTTTTTCATAACGGCAGTCGCATTAGAAGGTTAAGTTCAGACCCACGGAGTAGGTTTTGCACCAGGGATAGACGTTCGACTTCTTGTCCGAGTCGGCGGCCGCCTGCTCGGGATCGAGGAAATCGCTCTCCAACGCCGACCACGTGGCGAGATTCTCACCGCTGAAATAGATGCGGCACTCCTTGATGCCGACCTTCGAAGTCAGCCGTCTGGGAATCGTGTAGCCGATCGTGAGGTTTTTCAGACGGCAGTAGGCCAGGTTCTGCAAGTAACGGTCGTTGGTGTAGTAGGCCGTGCCCTGCGTCGAATTGAGCGACGTGTAGGCGCGGGCACGCGGAAAATAGGCGTCGGGATTCTCCTCGCTCCACACCCGGCTCATAAAATTCTTCGGAATGAAAGTCACATAGGGACGGCTGTAAGGCCCCCAAAAGCGCAGATTGTCCGCTCCGGGATACCAGTCCAGCCGACCGATGCCCTGCATGAACACCGAAAGGTCGAAGCCGTACCACGAAAGATTGAGCGTGAGGCCGTATTGGTAGCGGGGCGACGAGTTGCCGATCACGCGGCGGTCGCCCGGATCTTCCAGCGTGCCCTTACCGCCGTTGACGATGTTGTCGCCGTTCAGGTCGAGGTATTTGATGTCGCCCGCGCGAACCCCCTTGCCGTAGGCCCCCGTCGCCGAGTAATAGCCCGCGGCGACGGTCGAAAGGTCGATTCTCGAAGCATATTCGGCAGCCTCTTCGTCGGTGCGGAACAGCCCGTCGACCTTATAGCCCCAGATCTCGCCGTACTTCTTGCCCACATAGGGATCGCCGATCAGCCCCGAAGGGTTGTCGCACTTGGTATATTTAGCCGTATAATCCGAGAACGATCCCGTAATGCCATAGCTGAAAGTACTTCCCGCCAGCTTGAACGAGTCGCGCCAGCCGAGCACCAGTTCGTAACCCTTCGTGCGAAGATTGTTCGAATTGACCTGCGGTTCGTCCGCTCCGTAGATCGACGGCAACGACTTGCCCTTGCCCAGAATGCCCTTCGTGTCGCGGATGTAGAAATCGGCCGTCAGCGACAGGCGGTTGCTGAACATGTTGAGGTCGAGTCCGAGGTTTTTCGACACGACCTTCTCCCAGGTCTGGTCGCCCGACACGGGATCGCTCACCGTGGCATGCTGTCCGAGCGTCGTTCCGTCGAACGAGTAGTCGCTCATCGAGCCTTTGGTCGTGACGGTCTGGATGAAATCGTAGTAGCCGATCTGCTGGTTGCCCAGCGAACCGTAGGAAAGACGTATTTTCAGGTTGTCCACCGCCTTGCGCAACGGCTCGAAGAAGGGCTCCTCGCTGATGCGGTAAGCCGCAGAGAACGAGGGGAAGAAGCCGTAACGCTTGCCGCGCGGGAAGCGCGAGGTGCCGTCGTAGCGGCCGTTGACCTCGAAGAGGTACTTGCCCCTGTAATCGTAGGCCGCCCGGTAGAAGAGGCCCATGATGGCGTATTCGTTGCGGCCGCCGTTGAGCGTGAAGTTGGTGGTGCCCTTGGCCAGGTTGAAGTCCGAGAGCTCCTCCGACAACAGTCCGTCGTTGGCAGCCGTCAGGTCGCGGAAATACTTGGCCTCGTAGTTGTAACCGGCGATCAGCGTCAGGTTATGCTTCTCAGCGAAGGTCCGGTTGTAGGTTCCGTAGACGTCGGCCACATAATAGTTCTGGTCCCAGACGACCTCCTTGTATTTATTGGGGAAGCTGCCTTCAGGTTCGGTCATCACCTCGCCCGGATACTGCGAATACTGGACGTTAACGCTGCGGTAGTCGTTGTGCAGGTAGCCCTGCGTGTAGCTGAAATCGGCCTTGACATTGAAATCCCGGTGCAGTTTGAACGTGGCTTCGAACGTCGTGGTGATCTCCTGAGTCTTCTTGTTGCCGAAGCTCTTGCCCTTCTGCATCATGGCGTTGTAGCCGTCCATCACGTAGTGGGTCGAGGACTGCGTCATCGAAGTATGCGACACGGCCGTTCCGTCGGGATTCACCGGTACGAACGACGCCAGCGCATGCAGCGTGGGCTTGCGGAAATTGTTGTACTCGTCCTCGTATCCGTAATACCTGTAATTCGACTGGAAGAATTTGGTGTTGCTGGCGATGGTCAGCCACGGCTTGATCTCGGCCTGCAGTTTCACGCGGAAATTGTAGGACTTGAACATATCGGGTTCGAGCCGGTTGACGCCCTTCTGCTGGTAGTAACGTCCGCTGACCATGTAGGAGAGCGACTTGGAACCGCCCTTGATGTTGATGTTGTGGTCCCACGTCGGACGGCTGTCGTCGTAGAGGTAGTTGTACCAGTCGAAATTGGCCAGATAGACATACTGCTGGCGGCCGTTGCGGTTGTCGGTGACGACCCACGGACGCGCCGGATTTTCGGTCTTGTCGTTGCGCCGCTCCCAGAGCGCCTTGTAATCAGCCTCGGTATAAGAGGTGTAGGGTGTGTTCTGGGTCGCCATCATAAAAAAGTCGGCGATCTTGGCCGAGTAATAGCCGCGGGTTTCGTAATCGGTCGAGGTCGTGGGGCTGGACACGGAGAAATACCCATTGTACGATACCTCGGCCTTTTCGTTATACTGCCCGCTCTTGGTCGTGATCAGAATGACGCCGAACGCGCCGCGGGCACCATAAATAGCGGCCGAGGAGGCGTCTTTCAGCACCGTGATCGACTCGATGTCGTTCGAGTTGATACGGTCGGGATAGGTCTCCACGCCGTCGATCAGAATCAGCGGACTGCCTCCGTTGGGCGAGGTCGTACCGCGGATGTTGTACGACGCACCGGCTCCGGGCTGCCCCGAGGAGAGGGTTACGTTGAGGTTGGGGATCACCCCCTGCAAGGCGCGGCCCACGTTCGACACGGGACGGTCTTTCAGCTCTTTCTGCGACACAGTGGCGACGGCTCCGGTCAGATTGGCCTTCTTCTGCACGCCGTAACCGACCACCACCACTTCGTCGATGCTCTGCTGAGCGGATGTCAGGACCACGTCGAAAAAGGTCCGGGCGCCGACCGCCGCCTTGTATGTGTCGAACCCAATGAACGACACTTCGAGCGCGGCTTTGTCCGAAAGGCTGAACGAGTCGAAAGCGAAAGTGCCGTTCGTCCCGGAAGAGGTTCCCCGAACCGTCTCTCCGTCTTTGAGCAGGACGGTGGCCCCTACGACGGGATTACCGGAAGCGTCAGCGACCTTGCCCGAAATTTTGCGGGGGGGGGAAACTTGCTCACCGCGGCGCGGCGTCAGGATCACCTTGTTCCGCTCGACGTTCACCAAAACGTCGGGAATACATTTCAATACGATTCGTTCGATGGGCCAGGCATCCGCATCGACGGAAACAACGCGCGTCAGGTCGATGTCGGCGTTGTTATACGCAAACGAATACTGCCCCTGCGCTTCGATCTGCCGCAGCAGTTCGGCGACAGTGACATTTTTCAGATGGATCGTCACGGGCGGATTGGCGGCGGAAACGCCCCCGACGAACACAAACAGAAAAATGAATAAGGACATGACTTTTACAGGCAATCGCCTCTTGTGCGGGGCGCTGCTATCGGATTGTCCAAAAAATTTCATAATTTTGTAACGATTTAAAGTTCATCATTCGTAGTAATATCTACGATAAGGTCTAATTTTAAGTCATGGGACGGGTGGTAGGAACATCCGTCCCAATTTTTTCAAGGTCGTCAGATCGTCATAGGCAAATGGTTTTCAGGGTTTGAATTCGAGATTACGTCATTCCGGGGTGAGAAAAACCGTCCCGCCACGGATGTCGTAGCGTATCGGGGCGATCCGTGAGATCAGGCGCATTGCCTCCTCCAACGATTCGTATTCGATATGAAAAGAGAGTTTCGCCGAAAGATCGATGTTCCCTTCGGAATGGAAATGCACGCCGTACCAGCGTTCCAGGTTAACCAGTATGGCGGAAAGCGATTTGTTGGTAAAGACCAGACGGCGGGCCGTCCAACTGCAATAATCGCCGGCGGAAACCTCGGAAACCGCAATCCGGCCGGTCTGCGTATCGAACAAAATCCGTTCGTCGGGGCGCAGCAGGATCGGACTTTTCCGGTCCGGGGTCAGGACCCGGACGCTGCCGGATTGAAGGACCGTTTCGGCATAGCGGGTACCGGCCCGGTGACGGGCATCGAACTCCGTGCCGAGCACCTCGACCTGCATGACCTCCATATCGACGACGAAGGGATGAGAGGCGTCGTGCCGGACCTGAAAAAAGGCTTCGCCGTCGAGCCGGACCCGTCGGGTTCCAGCATCGAATGTTTCGGGATAGCTCAGGCGGCTGTCACCATTGAGCCAGACCCGCGTTCCATCGGGAAGCGTGAACTCGCCCTTGCTGCCTTGGGCCGTGACCAGGCACACCAAGGGGCTGCGTTCGTATCGGGAACGCAGGAACAGGTATTCCCCGCAGACAACAAGCGCCAACAAGGCTGCCGCTGCCGCAAACCGACGCAAAGATATGAATCGGCTCTTCTTTCCGGCCCGGTCCAGCAGGTCGATCCGGCGGTGTATGTCGGGGAGTTTATGGCGGTAATCGCTTTCCGCAGGCCGGGCGAGCAATTCCGTCCATGCCTGAAAAAGCGCCGCATCCTTCGTTTCCCGGTCTGCCGGGGCGGTCATCCACCGTCGGAAACGGCGCTGAATCTCCTCCGGCATATCGCGGTGCAGGAAATCGCGGATGAGTCTGTTAATTTTGTCGGTCTTCATCGTTTGGGGTGCTGTTCATAATATAGAACGGCGAAAGGCCGGCGAACCCCCAGTGGGACAGAACGATTTTCAGAAAAAGATCGTGATCGAGACGAGCAGACGCCGCAGTTGGCCGAGTGCGGCGGTCATGTGGTTTTCCACGGTCTTGACGCTGATCTGGAGCCGTTCGGCGATTTCCCGGTTCGAAAGGCCCTCGTAACGGCTCATCCGGAAGATACGCCGCCGCTGATCGGGCATCTTGTCTACGGCGATGGAGATCAGCAGCGCCAGATCGTTCGTTTCCACCTGGCTGTCGAGCGTATCGTCGTGAAAATAGCGAACGGAAGACAACTGGGCCGATTCGTATTTCTCATGCACCAACGAACGGCTGTAAATGTCGAAAATGGCGTTTTTCGTCATCGTAAAGAGGTAATTGGAGAAACGGGTCATCTGTGCGATCTCCTCTTTCCGTTCCCAGACTTTCAGCATGATGGACTGCATGACATCCTCCGCCTCCGTCCGGTTCTTCAACATCCAAAACGCCATTTCCTCGACTTTCGGAGCATAATGCAGATAGAGCGCATCGAAGGCCTCCCGGTCTCCCTGCGCCAGCCGCTCCAATATTTTCCGCTCCTGGTCCACTCAATGCAATATTTTGGATGAACAAAGATACAAAATTATTCGAATCGCGTTCAATCATGGCAGTAAACCCCGGCGAGGTGATGAAAACCGGCAATGCCGAAGGAAGGAATAAGACAGAGCAGGACAGAGGACATTATCAGCGTAACGAAAGAGAGAAATTCGGCATGGCCAACAGGCAAAAATATCCTGACCTGTGGCCGAAAATACGCATCAAAAAACACGCTCACGTAATTTGTAAGCATTATCCGAGGCTGGTCCTATGCCGTCCATACGGGGACATGACCAAAATTATCTATTTCATCGCTGCATTAATCGGAGAAACCCTACCCTAACCGGCTATTATTTGCGGTTAAAGAAAAAGTTAAACGACATCAATCCACAAAATAGTTACAAAACAAAACCAACGGAAAAAGATTTCCGTTGGTTTTATTCCCTTATATGATTCAAATAACAACTACATATCAAAATGAGAACAAAAATTCTCATTTTGAAACAATATTACAATAAATATAAAAACGTAACCACTGATAATCAACAGAATACACCAAATCCCTATAAATGGCATACCGGTTGAGTTTTTTTATGACATGAAACTTTTTATCGTATCCAACAGACTGCCCGTGAAAGTCGCAGAAAAAGAGGGACAACTCCTTTTCACGCGGAGCGAAGGCGGACTCGCAACCGGGCTCGATTCATTGCAGACCCAATACGAAAAACACTGGATTGGCTGGCCGGGACTCAACGTGGAAAAATCCGAAGACCGGCAACGTATCCGCGAAGAGCTGGAAAAGTTAGACTTTCATCCCGTGTTCCTTACCGGAGAACAGATCGAGAATTACTACGAAGGCTACAGCAACAGCACGATTTGGCCCCTTTGCCACTATTTCTTCTCCTTCACGCAATACCGGCAAGATTTCTGGGAAACTTACCGCGAAGTTAACCGGATCTTCTGCGAAGAAGTGCGGCACCTGGTCGGCCCCGACGACATTGTCTGGGTGCAGGACTACCAACTCATGCTGCTGCCCGGGATGCTCCGGGAAATCATGCCTACACTCTGCATCGGCTATTTCCACCATATTCCATTCCCTTCCTACGAATTGTTCCGGATACTGCCCGAACGGGCCGAGATACTGCAAGGGTTGTTGGGCGCCGACCTGATCGCCTTCCACACCCACGATTACATGCACCATTTCATCAGTAGTGTGAAACGAGTGCTGCACATGGATTTCAAACTCGACGAGGCCCAAATCGGAAACCGCTATATATGGGTCGACGCCCTACCGATGGGCATAGACTACGAAAAATTTCACCGCATATCCTCCTCAATAGATGTCAAACCGCTGATCGCCCGTACGCGGGCCCATTTCGGAAACCGAAAACTGGTGCTCTCTGTTGACCGGCTCGATTACAGCAAAGGTATACTTCACCGCCTGCATGGATTCGACTCCTTCCTGAAACAACACCCCGAATACCTGAGTAAGGTGACGCTGGTAATGGTGATCGTCCCCTCGCGCGACCAGGTCGGCTCCTATGCCGACCTGAAAACTCGCATCGACGAGGAGATCAGCGCCATCAACGGTCGTTACTCCACGATGGACTGGACGCCAATATGCTATTTTTACCACAGTTTTTCATTCGAGGAACTGACGGCCATGTACTACGTCGCCGACGTGGCGCTCGTCACTCCGCTGCGTGACGGCATGAACCTCGTGGCCAAGGAATATGTCGCCGTCAAGAACGGCAATCCGGGAGTGTTAATCCTCAGCGAAATGGCTGGAGCTTCCGTGGAATTGGCCGATGCCTTGCAGATCAACCCCAACGACACGGAACAGATTGCCGCAGCACTCGACCGGGCCTTAGAAATGCCAATCGAAGAGCAGTTGCAACGAATGCAACGGATGCAGGCCACTATTGCGGAGCAGACTGTGAACAAATGGGCTGCAGATTTCATGGCAGAACTGGACGGCGTATGCCGGAAAAATTCATCGGTAAGGCGGCGTAAACTGACACCCGATGCCGCGGAACAGATACTCCACACCTACCGGAATACGCGTCAACGCCTGCTGATATTCGATTACGACGGAACACTGGTTCCTATTTGCCGCAAGCTCGAAGAGGCCACACCCACCCGAGCACTCTACAAAGTATTGTGCGATCTCGCCGCAGACCGGAACAACAATGTGGTCATCAGCAGCGGCCGCGACCCCGCGACCCTGGAGCGATGGTTCGGAAAACTGCCCGTCTCTCTCGCCGCCGAACACGGAGCCTTTTACAAGGAGGCCAAAGGTGAATGGCACCAAAACCTACACCATGTTTCCTGGGACCCGGAACTGCTGGACCTGATAAATCTCTTCGTCGAACGAACTCCTCATTCGCGACTCGAACAGAAACAAACCGCTCTGGCATGGCACTACCGCGAAGCCGATGATTGGCTTGGAACGTTGCGTGCACAACAACTGGTCAATGCCCTCATCCCGCTTTGCATGCGTTTAAACTTGCAGATCATGCCCGGAAACAAAGTCGTAGAGATTAAATCACCCGAATTCTCGAAAGGTTCGGAAACCCGCCGTCTGCTACGCCGGGAGCGTTACGATTTCATCCTCGCAATGGGTGACGACACGACCGACAACGATATGTTCCAGGCCCTACCCAAAGCTGCCGTCACGATAAAGGTCGGAGCTGTGTCGGAATACGCCCGCTACAGCCTCTGGCGACAGTCCGACGTACTGCCGTTTCTGGAAACACTCGCCGCAAGTGGCAACTCGACCAATTCAGTCCGCGAAACGGTTGCACACGGCATTCGCACGGTCTGGGAGCATTTCAGGAATTTGTTGATCAACAAAAGATAATGAAAAATAATCTCAATTACGGTGTCATCGGCAACTGCCGGACCGCCGCGCTTATCTCCGAACGGGGCAACATCGAATGGCTTTGCTTCCCCGATTTCGACTCGCCCTCGGTGTTCGCCGCCCTGCTCGACCGCACGAAAGGCGGCTCGTTCGGATTCGACGTACCCGACGACTACGTTGCCCAACAGAGTTACATCCCGCACACCAACATCCTCTCGACGCGCTTCGCGTCGGACGAGGGTGAATTCGAGGTGCTCGACTACATGCCCTGCTACCACTCGTTCGAAAAGGAGCACTACCTGCCGGCGGAGCTCTACCGCTACATCCGTTTCGTGAAGGGACGGCCCCGTTTCCGCATCCGTTACGATCCCGCCCCGAACTATGCGCAAGGTGAGGTGCACATTCGCCAAACCGCCGGATTCATCGAGAGTTACAGTTCCACCGACAATAAGGACCGCCAGTACCTCTACTCCTCGATTCCGCTGCAAGCCGTCGCCGACCGTGAGGAAATCCGGCTCGAAAAGGACGAATTTCTGCTGCTATCGTACAACGAGAAGGTCATCCCGATCGACATCGAACGCGAAAAAATCGAATATTGCCGCACGCTGGTCTACTGGCTCAACTGGACCAACCGGACCCGGCAATACTCCTGCTACAACGAAGTCGTCGAGCGAAGCATGCTGGTACTGAAACTGCTCTCCTACTACAACGGCGCAATGCTGGCGGCGCTGACCACCAGCCTGCCCGAAACCGTGGGCGAGGTACGCAACTGGGACTACCGCTTCTGCTGGCTGCGCGACGCCTCGATGTCCATCGAGACGATGTTCCGCGTCGGACACACCGGCGCCGCACGACGGTTCATGAAATTCATCCAGTCCACGTTCATGTCACGCCACGACTACCAGATTATGTACGGTATCCGCGGCGAGCGGAAACTGACCGAAGTGATCCTGGAGCATCTCGACGGATACAAGGGTTCGAACCCCGTGCGCATCGGCAACGACGCCTACCACCAGAAACAGAACGACTCGTTCGGCTACCTGATGGACCTCATCTGGCAGTATTACCGGCTGATGCCGGGCACACTCGACGAAATAGAGGACATGTGGGAGATGGTCAAGAGCATCCTCGCCACCGTCGCCGAAGAGTGGCGCAATCCCGACAAAGGTATCTGGGAAATCCGTGGCGAGGAGCAACATTTCGTCTCCTCGAAGGTGATGTGCTGGGTGGCGCTCGACCGCGGGGCCCGCATTGCGGCGAAACTCAAAAAAGAGGAGTTCGCGGCCCGCTGGCGCGAGGAGGCCGAAGCAATCCGCCGCGACGTAATGGAACACGGCTGGAAAAACGAGATACAGAGCTTTTCGCAGGCTTACGGCAATCTGGCGCTCGATTCGTCGCTGCTGCTCATGGAGCCCTACGGATTCATCGCCGCGAACGACCCGCACTACCGCAAGACGGTCGAGGCCGTCCGCAAAGCGTTGTTCCGCAAAGGGCTGATGTACCGCTACAACAGCGAGGACGATTTCGGAGTTCCCAGTTCGGCATTCACGATGTGCACCTTCTGGCTCATCCGCGCGTTGTTCGTCACGGGACAGCGCAACGAAGCCAAAACACTTTTCAGTCAGATACTGCAATACGGCAACCACCTGGGGCTGTTCAGCGAACACCTCGATTTCAACACCAAGGAACAACTGGGAAACTTCCCGCAGGCCTATTCGCATCTGGCGATCGTCAATACGGCGTTGCTTTTTGCGGAGGAGGAGGAACGGCTGGATTTCATCCGGCCATAATAATATCAATCAATACATTCCAATATGATTCAATTACTTCAAACGACTTCCGTAGCAACCCAGACCAGCGGAATGTTCAATCCGTTAATCATGGTCGGACTCATGGTTCTGGTATTTTGGCTTTTCATGTGGCGTCCCGAAACAAAACGCCAAAAACAAATGCAAAAATTCCGCGACGGTTTGCAGCCCGGGGATAAAGTAATTACGGCCGGAGGTATTCACGCTGTAGTCCAAGAGGTTGAAGAAACCACTCTCCGGATTGAAATCGACCGCAATGTCGTACTGCGTATCGACAAGAATATGGTAGTAGCAGACAATCAGGCTGTTGAAAAATAAAGATCTTCTCTTTCCCGCCCTGAATACCAGGAATCTCCACCGTCTCGGGTTAATATGCAGTGGCCTGCTCCAGAACCACGTCAGACATGGACAGTAGCGGATTCCGGTAGGATGGGCGGATGAAAGGGAGCCTCCTTACGACAACTAAAAAGACGAAAGCAGCTATCATAAAAGAAATTATTCGGCCGACCTGAGACAGACCCGCAAGTATCCCCATGCGTTTGCAGCTGGTCGCCATTCAGGATAAATAACCGGAAAAAGAGGAAGCCCGCGAACAGACGGGCTTCCTCTTTTCAATACATACGCTCAATAGCCGGGGGTCTGCACCATATCCGGATTGGGATTCGATTCGAATTCCGAGGTCGGGATCGGCATGGCGTAGTTGGTGTCCTTCCAGACGATGTTCGTCTTGGCAGCTCCCGGGCCGGACACCGTCTTGTAATAATCGGCCTCCTGCTTGCCCAGGCGTAGGAACCGCACGTATTCCCACCAGCGCATCTCGCCGAAGAACTCGGCCCAAAGCTCGTAGAGCAACGGATCGTTGGCCAGATGGTCGGCCGCATCGGCGGTCAGCGTGCGGTCGGTCAGCGACCCGTAATCGACGGGCGAGGCTCCGTCGGGCGAATAGCCGTAGGCGCGGCGCTTTACCTTGTTGACATATTCCAGCGCCGTGGCCGGATCGGAGTCTTTCAGCAGGTAGGCGTACATCAGGTAGATCTCCGGCAGGCGGATAAAATAGATGTTGTAACCGGCGACGTTGCGCGTGGCGTCGGCCAGATGGCCGTCGAGATAGTTGTATTTCCGCACGGGCCAGCCGTAGAAGGTCTCGGGGTCATTGCCCGTGTTGGGGTCCATCTCCCACCATTTGTTGAACTCCACCTGCGCGACCTTGCGGTAGGCGTTCACCCCATCGATAGTCATCTGCACCGAGTCGACGAAGGGCTGCAGCGAGCAGACGAAGAGCCGCGGGTCGGGCTCGCCCGGCTCCCACTTGCCCAGTTTCTTGCGGTGAGCAAGCTGTTGGTCCGTATACTCCTTGCTGAGCGAGTAGCGCAGCGAACCGTCGGACTTCGTTTCCGAAAGGACATGCCCCTCGGCGAGCGGCGCGGCGTCGGTATAACCGAAGCGCGGCAGGTTGCGGTCGTGCATGTACTGGTTGCCGTAAGACATGGCCGTCCGCGTGCTGTCAGGAGCGATGCAGAACGGCGGGTAGTAGAGCGAAAGGGTCGAACCCGTATTCTGATTGCCATAGGCCGAACCATTGGTCGGATCGGCCTTGTTGGCCATCTCGTAGAACGATTCGCTGTTGAACTCGTATTCGTCGTAACCGTTGAACATCATGCGGTAGCGTTCGAACGGTTCCAGCGTTTTGCCACTGTTATGAATGCAGTCTTCTAGGTCGATCTTCGCCTTGTCGTTCTGCCCCGCGAAGAGGCAGGCCTTGGCCCGGAAAGCCTTGGCCGACCAGACGGTCACACGGTGGTTGTCGGTCTGCGTGAGAAGCCCCACGGCCCGGTCCAGATCGTCGATGATGGCCTGATAGCAGGCGCCCGTCTTCGCGCGTCCGACGTACATCTCCTCCAACGTTTTGGGGACTTTGTCGATGATGGGAATACCCACGCCGTCCATGTCGGGCTGACCGTAGAGCGACAGCATGTGCCACCGGTAGAAGGCCCGGAAGAAGAGACATTCGCCTTCGTAATTGTCGAGCGATGCCGCCTCGGACGCCGGAGCGGCAGCCCGGTAGGCGTCGATCTCCTCCATGGCCGTATTGGCGTAGTAGACACCCATGCTGAGCGCCGTCCAGGGGTCCGTCACCTTGCTGTTGCCGGTCTTCACGGCCCCGGAGCAGATGTCGACCCATCCCTGATCGTTGTGCCATTGGAGGTCGATGGTATGGTCGAGGCAGTACATGACGTATCCGGCCCAGTAGTTGCCCAGGAAACACCAGTGATGCTGAGCGCCGTAAACCGAGTTCACCAGCAGGTCGATGTGCTCGATCGACGTGGGGAAATTGCCTGTGGAGAGTGAATTGGGATCGTTCAGGTCGAGGTAATTCGTACAGGAGGCCGCCAGTGCCGCACAACCGGAAACGGCGGAGATTCGAAGATATTTGATCAGTTTTTTCATGTCGTATACCAGTTAAAAGTTCATGTCAAGTCCGAACGAAATCATCCGGGTCTGCGGATAGGTGCTGCCGTAATAGATGCCGTAGGCGGTCTTGGTCGTCGTCGAAAATTCGGGGTCGAGGCCCGAGAAATCGGTAAAGGTGAACAGGTTGCTGGCCGATACGTAGACGCGGATGCGGTCGATTTTCGCCTTGCGCGTCCACCGCTTCGGGAAGGTGTAGCCCAGCGTGATATTTTTGAGTTTGAGATACGAGCCGTCCTCGACGAAATAGTCGGAATAACGCTGGTAGTTGTAGTTCGGGTCTTTGACCGGAGCGTTGCCGTTAGCAGGGTCGGGAGTGACGATGCGCGGCCGCGAAGTCAGCCCGTTGCCCAGGAAATAGGAAGCTCCGAATACGTCGGCCGTGGTGTTGGAACTCTGCTGCACGCTCTCGGTGTAGGACCTCGAAAGGTTCATCACGTCGTTGCCCGCGATGCCCGTGAAGTCGGCCGAGAAGTCGATGCCGCGCCATTCGAGCGAGATGTTGAACCCGTACTGCACTTTCGGCCAGGGATTGCCGATGAAGGTGCAGTCCTCGTCGTCGATCGTGCCGTCGTTGTTCAGATCGACGTATTTCAGGTCGCCGATGCCCGTCAGCCGCTGGTGGTAGTAGTCGTGGCCGTTGGCCTGCGCCTTGGCGTTGAGTGCGTCGATCTCCTCCTGCGAGGTGATCATCCCGTCGGTTTTCAGCCCCCAGAACTGGCTGATCGGCTGTCCGTTGACCGTCTTGCAGGGACTCGGGCCCGTGTTGGGATGCCCGCCGCCGCCATAGATATAGGCCGTGGGAAGGCCCAGATCGACCACCCTGTTGCGGTTCTGCGAAACGTTGCCGCTGACGGCATAGTTGAAATAACCGATGTTGTTGCGGTAGCTGACCAGCAGCTCCCAGCCTTCATTGTCGATGCGGCCGATGTTCACCGGCATCGTGCTCATTGTAGTCAGTCCGCCGCCCATCGACGTAATGCCCGCCGAATTGGGGGTCGAGAGGGCATAGATCATGTTTTTGGTGATGCGCTGATAATAGTCGAACGAGAACGAGAGGCGGTTCTGGAAAAGATCGAGGTCCAGACCGACGTTCGTGTTGTAGATAGACTCCCACTTGATGTCCTCGTTGATGACCTTGATGTTGTTATAGCCGCCGACGGCCGTGGTGCCGTCGAACGAATGCACCGTCACGTTCTGGAACGCCGCCATGTAGGCGAACTTGTTCAGCGCCTGGTCGTTGCCCAGGATTCCCCAGCTGAAACGCGGTTTGAGCGAGGTGATCCACTGCTGATTCCAGGACTTGAAGAAAGGCTCCTCGGAGATCTTCCAGCCCACCGACACCGAAGGGAATACGCCCCAGCGGTTCTTGGGACCGAATTTCGGCGATCCGTCGCGGCGGAAGTTGACCGTCAGCAGGTAGCGGTTGTCGAACGAGTAGTTCAGGCGTCCGAACTGCGAGAGGAAACGGTCTTCGCTCAGGGCGCCCGAAGCGGTCTTGTTGATATTCGTCGAGAGTGCGAACGACAGCGGATCGTTCACCGGGAAATCGGTCGCCGTGGCGCTCAGGTCGGCGAAATGGGCGTTCTTGGCCTCCCAGCCGAGCATCACCTTGAAATCGTGGCGTCCGAACTTGCGGGCATAGGAGAGCGTGGCCGTGAAGGTGTACTGCTCGTCGTAATTGAGCGCCTTGGTGTAGCTGTCCTTCGAAGGCGAGCGGCCGAGGTTGTTGGGCTCGGAGTAGTTGTCATCGTAGCCGCCGCCCAGCTGGGCCGACCCTGTAAGATTCAGTTTCAGCCCCTTGACAATCTCCCAGTCGACGAAAAGATCCGCGTTGGCCAGCAGGTCGGACTGCTTCTGATGTTGGAGATTGATGACAGCCACGGGGTTCGAACCGTCGAAATCGATCCCCGAAGGAACCGCCGCATAGCCTCCGTCTTCGTCATAGACGTTCATATAGGGAATCGAAACCCAGGGGAAAGATTCCGTGTAGGGATTTCCGCGCAGACGCGCCAGATAGATGCGCGTACCGACGGTGACGGCCTTGTTTACCTTGTAATCGACGTTCAGGCGTGCTGAGATACGCTCCCAGTAGTTTTTCATCTGGATGCCGTTCTCCCGCTCGTAGGCACCCGAAAGGTAGTAGCGGAATTTCTCGCTGCCGCCCGTCAGCGAAAGGTTGTAGCTCTGCTCAATGCCCGACTGATAGATCTCGTCGACCCAATCGGTATTGGGGAGCGACGCCGGATCGGACCAGATCGGATAGTTCTCGCCCAGCGCCTGCTTTACGCGGATGTAATCGGTCGTACCCAGCAGATCGTACATATCCGTATATTGCCGGACACCGACATGGCTGGTGAACGAGAGTTTGGGCTTGGTGTTGAAACTGCCCTTCTTGGTCGTGATGAGCACCACGCCGCCGGCCGCACGCGAACCGTAGATCGCCGCGGCGCTGGCGTCCTTGATGACCTCGATGGACTCGATGTCGTTCAGGTTGTAGTTGCTGTTGTTGTCGCAGGCCACGCCGTCGATGACGAACAACGGGTTCAGGCCGTTGATCGACCCGACGCCGCGGATCACGATATCCGAACTGCTGCCCGGCTTGCCGCTGGTCTTCGAGACCATCACGCCGGCCACCTTGCCCTGCAAAGCCTCGGCCACGGAACGGGCCGGAACGTCCTTGAAGTCATCCGCTTTCACGGAAGCGATGGAGCCCGTCAGGTCCGATTTCGACTGCGTTCCGTAACCCACGACGACCACGTTGTCCAGTCGTTCGGTCTCTTCTTCGAGGACGATCTTCAATTCATCGCGGTTCAGTACCGGAAGTGTCAGGCTCTTGTAACCGACATAGGTGACGAGCAGGGTCGAACGTGCGGGGACCTTCAGCGAAAAGGAACCGTCCGGACCGGTGATCGTACCGCTCACGGTCGGAGCATCCTTGACGACAATGGTGGCACCGATGAGCGGGTTGCCGCGTTCGTCCGTCACCTTGCCGGAAACGGTGCGCTCGGCAGGCTGTGCCGCCTCGCCGGCCGTAGCGGCCGCAGGTTTCTCATCCGCACGCGCCGGCGCGGAAAGGCAACACAACAGGAGCAGGGCGATGTACGTCCGCCCACAAAACGAGGAGTAACATCTTTTCATAAATCGGGTTTGAGTTTGTCCAAACCCGGCTCAATCGGGATGCCAAAGCAATCACGCCGCAACAAGTCACGTGAAAATCAAAATTTTGCCGCAAAGGAGGTTTTTCGCAGCGTGTGGAAGACCTCTACAAAAGTGTGGAAAAAATCCACACTCCGGATGTGGAAAACCCCGGTTCTGCCAGTCCACGGCATCAGCAGCTACCGGGAAAGAGGATCACAGCGATTCCAGCATCTTACAGGCTTCTTCGGCATACTGGCGTCCCATAGGAACGGGGCTGTCGCCCCCCTATCAAACGAATCTCCCGGCGCGAAAAACATTCGACTTTCTCCGTGGAAACGATATAGGAACGGTGCACCTGCACGAAGCGTCCGCATGGCAGCAGGCATTGCTCGGCTTCCGCAACTCCGAACTGCTGATGCGCCACACTCACAAAACTATCTGAAAGTGCTCACGGCACGTCAGACACTCTTGCAGGCCGAACTGGACGCGACATCGGACCGGGTCGACGAAATCCAGGGCGTTGTCAATCTCTATCTCGCTCTGGGAGGAGGTTATTGAGATCCCTGTTATACATGCGCCCGATCTGAAAATTTGAGAAAATGACCGATATTTTTTATATTTGTAAGGATTGAATGTTTTTTTAATGCATTTGGTTTCAGATATATAACATTCGGTCGTTTTATAACCTTTCGGATATGACAATCGAGAAACTGGACGGAACTTCGCCCCGCCTTTATACACTCGTCGCACCGCTGGTCATGCGGCGCAGCGTATTGCGCCAGAACAACAACTATCCGTTCTGGACCTCGCGTGCGCATACGTGGTTCGTCGCGTGGGAAGGCGAAACCGTCTTCGGGTTCATGCCCGTGGAAATCACCGACGGCGGAGTGGCCAAGATCAACAACTACTATGTTTCGGGCGACGACCCGCAGTTGCTGTCGCGCTTCCTGCGCGAAATAATCCAGTATTATCACCGCGATTATATGATACGCTCCGTCACGCTTATCCGTCATGCAGAGGTGTTTCGTGCCGAGGGATTCGCACAAGTTCGGGAGTGGAAAGAGTACGTAGCGATGGAATACGGGAAAACCGCCAGCCATGAACGTCTATGAGCGGACACAGCAGCGGTTGAAAACGGTCTTCGACCTTTTCGACAACATCTACGTCTCCTTTTCCGGCGGCAAGGACAGCGGCGTGCTGCTCAACCTCTGCATTGACTACATCCGGCGGAACGGCCTGCGACGCCGGATCGGCGTATTTCACATGGATTACGAAATCCAGTACCGCGATACGCTCGACTATGTGGACCGGATGCTGGCCGCGAACGCCGATATTCTCGATGTCTACCGGGTCTGCGTGCCGTTCAAAGTGCAGACCTGCACCTCGATGTTCCGGCAGTACTGGCGGCCGTGGGAGGAGTCGAAACGGGACATTTGGGTGCGGGAGATGCCCGAAGGATGCCTTACGTGGCGCGATTTTCCGTTTTTCACCGACGAAATGTGGGATTACGAATTCCAGAGCCGGTTCGCCGAATGGCTCCACAAGCGCAGCGGTGCGGTGCGCACGTGCTGCCTGATCGGCATCCGCACGCAGGAGAGCTTCAACCGCTGGCGCACGATATACAGTGACCGCAACCACCACCGTTTCTCCGGCAAACGGTGGATACGCCAGTGGGTCGGCAAGGGCATTTGCAACGCCTATCCGCTCTACGACTGGCTGACGACCGACATCTGGACGGCGAACGGACGTTTCGGCTGGCCCTACAACCGACTGTACGACCTCTTCTACCGGGCCGGCGTGCCGCTCGACAGCCAGCGCGTGGCCAGTCCGTTCATCTCGCCGGCCATCGCCAGCCTGCATCTCTACAAAGCCATCGATCCGGATACGTGGGGACGTATGATCGGCCGGGTCGACGGAGCCAATTTCGCAGCGTTATACGGCCGGACAACCGCTGTCGGCTGGCAGTCGGCACGCCTGCCGAAAGGAATGACGTGGGAAAGCTACATGCACTTTCTGCTCTCAACGCTTCCGGAGCCAACGCGGCGCAACTATCTGGAAAAGCTCTCCGTAAGTATCCGGTTCTGGCGCGAAAAAGGCGGATGTCTCTCCGAGGAGACCATCGCCAGACTGCAAAAGGCCGGTATCCGGATCGATGTCGGCGACAGGAGCGCCTACCGCACCGACAAGCGGCCGGTGCGCATGGAGTATCTCGACGACACGGACCTGCCGGAATTCAGCCAGCTGCCCACGTTCAAACGCATCTGTATCTGTATCCTGAAGAACGACCACGCCTGCAAATACATGGGTTTTTCACCCAACAAGAGCGAAACGCAGCGCCGCAAGAAAATCATGGAAAAATATGAATCGCTATTACGAACATCCAACCGAAAAAAGCTACCGGAGCCCTGTCTATAACGTCCGCGCCGTGCCGGTGGAGAAGGTCGTGGCGAACAGCTACAACCCCAACGTCGTGGCACCGCCTGAAATGAAGCTGCTTGAACTGTCGATCTGGGAAGACGGTTACACGATGCCGTGCGTCTGCTATTACGACGCCGAAAAGGACCGCTACGAACTCGTGGACGGCTACCACCGCTATCTGGTGCTCAAAACCTCGAAGCGCATCTACGAACGCGAACGGGGCCTGCTGCCCGTCGCCGTGATCGAAAAGGACCTTTCGAACCGCATGGCCTCGACCATTCGCCACAACCGGGCGCGAGGCACGCACAACGTCGAGCTGATGAGCGAGATCGTCGCCGAACTGACCCGCGCCCGAATGTCCGACCAGTGGATCATGCGCCATATCGGCATGGACCGCGACGAGCTGCTGCGCCTGAAACAGATCACGGGTCTCGCCGAACTCTTCGCCGACAAGGAGTTCAGCCTCGGCGATGCCGAAGAAGATGCGGCCGAAATAATCTGCCTACCACCGAAATAAGCCGCCGCAAATATCAATAAGACTATAAAAACGACAACGCCACAACTGAAAAATTGTGGCGTTGTATGTACATTTCCACTACATCAAAATGAGAGTCGAGACTCTCATTCTGAAAGGTTTTTCACATTGTCATTGTCGGTTAAAACGCAGTAACAAATTAATTATAAATCCAATAGAATTATATCAACGATAATGGCACATACATTGTCCGGATAATTTATAACGATTTGTAATAAATATAGTCTAATCCAAACAAAAAGAGTCATTATGTCACGCTACACCTTACAGCCGGGTGTGATTGTCCCCCAGACACCGTTCTACTACTGCGACATAGACCTGTTGCAACGAACCCTGAAAACCGCAATGACTGAAGCTGCGAAATACGGCTACCAAATTCACTACGCCATGAAAGCCAACGCTGAACCTCACATTCTCCACGAAATCCGGCAAGCCGGGTTAGGAGCGGATTGTGTGAGCGGCTATGAGGTGGAATGTGCAATAGAAAACGGATTCCGTCCCACAAAGATCGTCTTCGCAGGAGTCGGGAAAAGCGACCACGAGATCGAATACGCCATCCGTCAGGGTATTTTCGCTTTCAACTGTGAATCCCTGCAAGAACTGGAAGTAATCAACGAACTGGCGGCCAAACAGGGGAAACGGGTGAACGTCGCCCTGCGAATCAACCCAGACGTCCGTCCTCATACCCACCGCTACATTTCGACCGGACAGTCGGAGAGCAAATTCGGTATCTCCTATACCGAGATCGACGCGGCCTTGGCAGAGCTCCACGCCATGAAAAATGTCCGCATTTTCGGACTGCATTTCCACATCGGATCGCAGATTCGGGAGATGGATTCGTTCGCTGAACTGGCTGGAAAAGTCAACGAAATCGCGGCGTGGTTCGCCTCGAAAGGCGTAGAACTCCGCCATCTCAACATGGGCGGTGGTCTGGGAATCGACTACAACGATCCTGACGCCGAGCCGATCCCCGATTTCGCCACCTATTTCCGTACGTTTCATAAAAATCTGAAACTCATTCCCGGACAGACCGTACATTTCGAACTGGGCCGTTCGATCGTCGCACAGTGCGGCGAGTTAATTACGCGGGTACTTTACACGAAGACCACGGCCGGCGGAGCACATTTCGTCATCACCGATGCCGGGATGACCGAACTAATCCGTCCGGCGCTGTACAGCGCCCGTCACAAGATCGAGAATCTAACAGCATCCTTAGAACACCGCCCGACGGAACTTTGCTCGATAGCCGGACCGATCTGCGAATCGTCGGACGTCTTTGCCCGCGAGATCGTGTTTCCCGAATCACGCCGCGGCGACATCCTCTCAATCCGTTCCACCGGGGCCTACGGCAGCATCATGGCCTCACACTACAACATGCGGCCTACGGCCCCCAGTCGATTCAGCGATGGAACGATATGGGGACAATCCAATCTCGCAGAGTTATAAAACGAGTTATTCAGATTCTTAATCAATCTTCACAACTATCAAACTATTTTCTCAAATCCAGCCTCATGCAGATGGCTGAATTTATCAATAAGAAGAAGCTGTCCCATAATGGACAGCTTCTTCACCAAAAACATACCATATATCAAAATCCTAACCGGATCGATCAGGCCGGTAACAGAATGGAGAAGCGACTGCCCTCATTAACTTGGCTCTCGACCGAAATCGTGCCTCCATGTGCTTCGACGAACTCCTTTGAGATGGCCAACCCCAACCCGCTACCCTGCACTTTGGTCCCGGGGACACGGAAATAGCGTTCAAAGATGCTTTTGTGGTAGCGCGGGTCGATGCCGCGACCGAAATCCCGCACATAAATCTCCACCGCCTTTTCGCGCTGTACGGCGCCGATGATGATACGCGATTTCTCGGGCGAATGGTGGATGGCGTTTGACAACAGATTGGTGATGACCCATGCAATCTTCTCGTTATCGACAAAGAGTTTCGAAATCTTTTCGGGATAATCAATCTCCACGAAACAGTGGAAACGATCCGCCAATACCTGAGTGGCATGCACGGCATAGTCGATCAGCTCAATAGGCTTCACGACTTTGGGCATGAGTTTGAGTTTACCTGACTCGACCTGGGACATATTGAGCAACTCACCCGTAATATTCAACAAACGATCGCTGCTATCCTTGATACTGCCTACAAGTTGTTTCTGCTCGTCATTGAGCTGTCCCAAACGGGTGTCATTCAGCAGTTGCAAGCTCATCAGAATCGAGGAGATCGGAGTTTTCATCTCATGCGAAACGGTCGAGATAAAATTGGTCTTGGCCGAATCCAACTCCTTGTATTTAGTTACATTGTTCAGAACGATCAGATTACCGATAAACTGCTGCTCCGTACTGCCTACGGGCGTAATGTAAAGCGGCGTATTTTCAACTTGGAAATAGCTTTCCTTGTTGTCGGCATAGATTTTCAACGGTTGTTGTTCATCTCCTTTCTCATTTTCGTCATAAAGACCGCGGACAAGACGCCGCAGTAAGTCGTTCGAAAGCGCAACCTCCGTTGCATTGCGTCCGACAACATCCTCTTTGAGATTCAGCACAGAAAGAGCCTCACTATTCATAAACAAGATATTGCGGGATGAATCCAAACCGATGATCGGTTCATGCAGCGTATTCACGATCGCTTCGACACGAGTCTTCGCAGTCATCAGCTTATCAAGCGAACTACGACGGTATTCGTCCAATTTGGCAGCCATGTCGTTGAATGACTGCGCCACTTCTCCGAACTCCCGGTTATCTCCGAAATCAAGCCGTTGACCGTAATTATGATTGGCAATCTGCGTAATCCCCTGCTTCAACTTGTCAATAGGCCGCAGCACAATTACCGGAAAACGAATCAGGAAGATCATGGCCAGCAAAGCACACAGTACGGAGACGATTGTCAACGACCACATTGCGTCGGCAGCGCTCGCTGCCGTATCGGAACTTTTCATACGAATCGAGGCCATATTAAGCTCCATGATACGATAAAGATCGTCTCGGATGAGTTTAATCTCAGTATCTGTTACGCTGTCCGTCAATGCCGCAACCTTATTACTCAAGGCAGCAGTGACCTCCCGCTCATTAACTTCGGTGATATTTTCCCGCTGCAATTCGAGACTGCGGATCAGTGCCCGCCGGGAAGCGGAATCCTGAGACATACGATCCAACGACCGCAGCATATCCTTGGCATAGTGCAAGGAATTATAATTGTCCACGAGAATCTCCTTCGACGACATCGACAACTGCCGCACATAACTGACGGACTGAACCCCCAGCAACAAAATCAGGGCAAACAGGAATCCGATACCCAATGTCAATCGATAACGCAGTTTCATAAATTACGATAAAATGGTTAAGTCAATATTCAAACGCGACAGGCTATTCAATAAGAAACGCAGTCGTATTGCCGTAATAATCAAAGAATAAAGGGAAAACTCCGGTTTGCTGATACAGACATTGCTGATCTTCCTGTCAATACATGCCTCGACAATCGTATCGACATGCCGGTTCGAATGCACACGCATCACCTCTCCGCCCAGTTCCTGCGCCAGATTGAAGTTATTGATAAGGTAGCGTTGCCGCGCCAACGGAATCTTATCCGGAGCCTCCCGGTCACTCTGGACATAGAGAACCGTGAATCCGGCGTTGAGATGCGTAGCCATACGCGCCGTTTTGCGGATGACCTTCCGGGCCCGCTTCTCGCTGCTGTCTATTACGGCCAAGATGCGGCCATGCAGTTGCGCCGTATTGACGATCTCGTTTTCAACTTTCTTCTCCACACGCAGCGCCACCTCTTTCAGTGCTAATTCGCGTAGCTGGAGAATATGCTCCTGCCGGAAAAAGTTGTTCAGGGCCATCTGTATCTTTTCAGGCTTATAGATTTTGCCCGCCTTCAAACGGTCGATCAGATCTTCAGCCGTCAAGTCGATGTTCACCACCTCGTCGGCCATCGCCAATACGCTGTCCGGAACCCGCTCGTGAACCTCGACTCCGGTAATTTCCTGCACCTGTTCATTGAGGCTCTCAATATGCTGGATATTGATCGCCGAAATAACGCTGATCCCCGCATCAAGAATCTGCATCACGTCCTGCCATCGTTTGGGGTTCTCACTTCCTTCGATATTGGTGTGGGCTAACTCGTCGACGACAACAATCTCCGGATGCAAGTTGACGATACCCTGCGTATCCATTTCATCAAGCTCCTTACCTTTGTAAAAGAGCTTACGGCGCGGAACGAACGGAAGCCCTGCTACGAGGGCTTCCGTTTCCGCACGGCCGTGCGTTTCAATATATCCGATACGCACATCGACACCTGCATCGAGCAACTGGTGCGCCTCCTGCAACATCCGGTAAGTCTTGCCTACACCGGCGCTCATACCGATATAAACCTTAAACTTGCCGCGATGCGACTCCTTAATCAGATTGAGAAAGTGCTCGGCGCTTCGCCGGGTGTCATGTGTATCCATAATATTTACATCCTGAATGAGAACCCACCGACAAAGTTAACATCATCGAGAGCCGGATTCCAAATCAAATTGGTGAAAATTCCAATTTTCATACCGTCTGCACCATTGATGTCCCAGGTCTTGCCAGCATTGAGGAAGACATTTTGTACGTAGAAATCACGGTCGCCACAGTTATAGGTTGTGGCTGCGTTCCAAGGAACCATACCCACGCCGGCTTTCATGTCGATCGTCTTCACCGTGAAAGGATAGGCCACCTCGAAATAGGAAGCATAGGCACGTTCTCCCTTATAGTTCCGGTCAGCGGCGCCGAACAGGATCGTGTACCACGACAACGTGAAAGGAAGCCGCTCCGATACGATCCAACTTGCACCGACCTCGATACGGTGGGGAGAATGGCTATTGAACATGAAATAACGGTCATCGTCATGTCCGGTCCAATAAAGGTCGGCCACCGAAAGCGTTACGGGACCGAGCTGGTAGGCCAGCGTGAGATCCATCTCCTTGTAACCGCTGTCGCTGAAATCGATCGAGCCCCATGCCGTTACCGAAAAGTTCCCGGCTGTCATGGTCAGCGTGGGCTGCAGAGCCGGCCCCGATTCCCTGACACCACGCCAGTAATACGAACTTACGAGATCGGAACCGCCGCTGAACGATACACCTCTGTTTTGAGCGGCAACATGATTCGTTCCAAACATGGCCACTGCGGCCAGTACTCCAAGTAAAATACGTTTCATAAACTTTTAAATAGGTTTCTTCTTGTTTGATTCAAATTATTTTTCGTCCGTTGCGCCCCGAAACCCGTTTCCGGGTCCGGGCGTACGCGACGGGAAATACAGGATTTGCCAATCTGACTTACGAAAACAGGATGACCAACCGGAGTGTCAAATCAGGTCCGTAACCAGAAATACGACCAGAAATACAATTAGTACGATCAGCCACCGTTTGGCCAGTTTATCCAATTTTTTCATAAGTTTCACACACTTTATTTGTTCTGTGCGGCATCCAACGCCACATTCAGTTTCAGGACATTGACCTTATAGGTACCGAAGAGTCCCAGCCACGGTTTGTGGATATTCTCTTCGACGATCTTCTTCACCTCCGCCTCGGACATGCCGCGGGCCTCAGCCACTCGGCGAATCTGAACCTCGGCGCCGTGAATCGAGATATCGGGATCGAGGCCCGAACCGCTCGCGGTCACCATCTCGGCGGGAACCTCCCCGCGGGTGAGGTAGGGATGCGCCGCGAGGAAATCGGCGATGCGCTGTTCCACCTCGGCGAGGTATTCGGGATTGTTCGTACCCTTGTTGCTACCGCCGGAACCACCGCCGTTGTAGTCCACGTTCGAAGGGCGCCCCCAGAAGTAAACACTGTCCGTAAAGACCTGGCCCACATTGGCCGCACCGACTACCTTGCCGTTATAGGTCACTACCGGAGCCTCTCCGTCATTGGGCGATGCCACCCACGCCACGAGGCGCAGCACCAATACATAACCGACGAACAGCACGACGCACATCGCCAACGTTATCTTGATTGAAATCCAAAGATTTTTCATAATTCAAGCAATAATACTTTAAAAGAACACACTTACTAACATGTCGATCAGTTTGATGCCGATGAACGGAACGATGATGCCGCCCAGGCCGTAGATGAAGAGGTTGCGGCGCAGCAGGGCCGAAGCTCCGATCGGTTTGTAAGCGACACCGCGCAGCGCCAGCGGAATCAGCAGCGGTATGATGATCGCGTTGAAGATCACCGCCGAGAGGATGGCGCTTTCGGGCGAATGCAGATGCATGATATTCAGCGCCTGCAAAGCCGGAATCGAGGTGATGAACAGCGCCGGAACGATGGCGAAGTATTTGGCCACGTCGTTGGCAATGGAGAAGGTCGTCAGCGTACCGCGCGTCATCAGCAGTTGCTTGCCGATCTCGACGATTTCGATCAGTTTCGTAGGGTCGTTGTCCAAATCGACCATATTGCCCGCCTCCTTGGCGGCCTGCGTGCCGCTGTTCATGGCCACACCCACATCGGCCTGTGCGAGCGCCGGAGCGTCGTTCGTACCGTCGCCCATCATAGCCACCAGTTTGCCGGCCTGCTGTTCACGCTTGATGTACTCCATCTTATCTTCGGGTTTAGCCTCGGCGATGAAGTCGTCCACACCGGCCTGCTCGGCAATATATTTGGCTGTCAGCGGGTTGTCTCCCGTAACCATCACGGTCTTTACACCCATCTTGCGCAAACGTTCGAAACGTTCGCGAATACCCGTTTTGATGATGTCCTGCAGTTCGATCACCCCTTTAATCCGCTCGTTCTCGCAGACAACAAGCGGCGTACCGCCATTCTCCGAGATCGTGCGCACGATCTTCTCCACTTCCGACGAGAAGCTGTTGCCCGCTTTCTGCGCAATCGCACGAATAGCCTCCGAAGCACCCTTGCGGATACGACGGCCGTCAGGCATGTCCACACCTGAGCACTTGGTCTCTGCCGTGAATTTCACCATACGCACGCCCACCAAATCGGTCTGGCTGAACCGGAAGCCTTGTTCACGTCCCAACTCGACGATGGATTTGCCTTCGGGAGTCTCATCGGCAGCGGAAGAAAGGACGCAAAGTTGGAGGAATTCCTTGGGATTCACGCCATTCGCAGGATAGAACTTAGTAGCCTTACGATTACCGATGGTGATCGTGCCGGTCTTATCCAACAACAGCGTGTCGATGTCACCTGCAGTCTCGACAGCCTTACCCGACTTGGTAATGACATTAGCCTGCAGAGCGCGGTCCATACCGGCAATGCCGATGGCCGAAAGCAGGCCGCCGATGGTGGTCGGGATCAGGCAGACAAACAGCGAGATGAAGGCTGCGACGGTGATATTGGCACCTACATAGTCGGCGAAGGGTTTCAGCGTGGCGCAGACGATCACGAAGACGATCGTGAAGCCAGCAAGCAAGATGGTCAGGGCAATCTCGTTCGGGGTTTTCTGACGAGAAGAACCTTCCACGAGAGCAATCATCTTATCCAGGAAGCTCTCACCCGGCTGTACGGTTACTTTTACCAAGATACGGTCGGAAAGTACCTTCGTGCCGCCCGTGACCGAACTCTTGTCGCCGCCCGCCTCGCGGATTACCGGGGCCGATTCGCCCGTGATGGCGCTCTCGTCGATCGACGCCAAACCTTCGATAATCTCACCGTCGGCAGGAATGGTGTCCCCGGCAACACATTCGAACACGTCGCCCTTGCGCAGCGCCGAGCTGCTGACGATGTGCGACTGTCCGTCCTTCTCGATACGTTTGGCAGGGGTCTCCTCACGGGTCCTGCGCAGCGAATCGGCCTGCGCCTTGCCGCGGGCCTCGGCGATAGCCTCGGCGAAATTGGCGAAGAGCACCGTAGCCAGCAACACCAGGAAGATCACGATATTATAGCCCAACGAACCCTGTGACGTATTCCCCGTCACGGCAATCCAAACAATCAGCAGCAGCATGACGAACGTCACGACCTCGACGGTGAACATGATCGGGTTCTTGATCATCACACGCGGATCGAGCTTGCGGAACGAATCAATGAAGCTTGCGTTTACAAGCTGTTTGTTGAACAACGAATTATTTACTCGATTTTTCATTTTTTCAAATCCGGATTAAAAACTTAAATAATCGGCGATGGGCCCCAGAGCCTGTGCAGGAAAGAACGAGAGAGCTGCCACGATGATAATGACGGCGAAGGTCATCAGCGAGAAAGTAAACGTGTCGGTTTTCAGCGTACCTGCGCTCTCGGGAATAAATTTCTTAGAGGCGAGAAGTCCGGCGATGGCAACCTGTCCCACGATCGGGAAATAACGCCCCATGATCAGCGCGATACCGGTCATGATATTCCAAAACGGCGTGTTGTCACTTAATCCCTCGAAACCCGAACCGTTGTTAGCCGCGGCCGAGGTATACTCGTAGAGCATTTCGCTCAAGCCGTGGAACGAGGGATTGTTCAGCCACCCGATTTCGGGGTTCGCAGCGGCCACGGCAGCAGAAATACCCGTACCGACGAGGATCAGGAAGGGGTGCATCAGCACAACCATCGTGGCGATCTTCATTTCGCGTGCTTCGACCTTGTGGCCGAGGAATTCGGGCGTACGGCCCACCATCAGTCCGCTGATGAAAACGGCAATGATAAGAAATGCAAAATAGTTCATCCAGCCTACGCCTACGCCGCCGAACCAGCAGTTGATCTGCATGTTGAGCATCTGCATCATACCGCTCAGCGGGGTCTGCGAATCGTGCATCGAGTTCACCGAGCCGTTCGACGTGACGGTCGTCACCATGCCCCACATGGCTGAAGCGGCCGAACCGATACGAATCTCTTTGCCCTCCATCGAGCCAAGATCCTGCGCAATGCCCATTTCGTCGATATTGGGGTTGCCGCCCATCTCCTGCGGAACGGAGACGAAAATACCTGCCGTGAAGGCGAAGAGCATCACGCCGAAAATCCAGGCGGCCAACTTACGGCGACGGATGTAAAAGCCGAAAGCCCAGGCCATCGCCATCGGGATAATCAGAATCGACCAACACTCCAGCATGTTCGTGAAGGCATTGGGATTTTCGAGCGGATGAGAGGAGTTGACGCCGAAATAACCGCCGCCATTGGTGCCTAACTGTTTGATCGGCACTATAGCAGCTGTAGGGCCCTGTGAGATGACCTGCTCGGTGCCTTCGAGCGTCGTGATGGTCTGTTTGCCGTCGAACGACATCGGAGTACCGTTGATCACCAGCAGAATGCCGACCAGAAGCGACAGAGGCATCAGGATACGGGTAGTGCTCTTGACCAGATAAACCCAGAAATTACCGATAGCTTTCGTGGTCTTCGCCGCCAGCGCTTTCATAATACCGGCCATAGCGGCCATACCGCACGCTGCTGTGATGAACTGGAAGAGCATGATCACGAACAGCTGCGTAAAATAAGTAAGACCGCTTTCTCCGCTGTAATGCTGGAGGTTGCAGTTCACCATGAACGAAATGCAGGTGTTGAACGCCAGGTCGGGGGTCTGGTTGGCATTGCCGTCGGGATTGAGCGGCAGCCAGCTCTGGCAGCAGAGCAGCACCATGCCCCAGAAAAACCAGAAGAGGTTGACCATCAGCAACGCTTTGAGAAATTTCTTCCAATCCATATCCTCGTCTGGATTGATGCTGCAGACCTTGTAAATGCCTCTTTCGAGAGGAGCCATGAAATCGAGCCACGTACGCTCGCCGCGGTAGACTTTGGCAATGTAACGCCCCAGCGGATAGCAAAGCACTACCAAGGCCACCCATTGCAGAATTACGCCTAAAATTTCCGTATTCATTTATTTATTTTTTTACGGGTCAGACAATTAGAATTTTTCGGGTTTAATGAGCACATACATCAGGTAGATGAATCCGATGATACTCAGAATAAGCAGTCCTGTAAACATTTTTATTAAATTTTTTCGAACCAATCCACACATTTGAAATAAAACCAGTAGCACAACGCCCCCAAGGCGCAGAGCAGAATGAAAAGTACAATCGCGTTCATCGCTTTAGTTTTTTTGAATTAGACAATAGTTTCACAAATTCTTCCAACATACAACTCATCATATATATGGCAAAGCAGAATCCCAGCAGCCAAATTACAATAGCCATATTCATAATTTTTCAATACGCGATGAAGCTACACGAACGTCATGCCATAAAGAGAAAAAAAGGATTTAAACACATATAAATCAAAATATTAGACACAAATCAGAAAGGGTGAAGATATTGAGTGATTCTATCAAAACGATAAAATTACCCTTTCAAAATGAGATGAAATCCGGTCTCCGACAGCTCCCGCCTTTCCATTAAAATCAGGCTAGTGTCCTCACCTGCTGCAGAAGATAGAAATTCATCCACTCTCAATCTCTTCATCTTTTTTCAAATATTTTTACGTAAATTAGCCATCGCTATTATTTTTTCATAATCCCCGGATTCATCAATCACTCGACAAAATGGATAGGCAATCGGATGAATTGATTTTACAGGGCCTCCGACAGGGCGACTACAAGGCATTCGATGAATTGTATATGTGTTATGCCCCGCACGTGGAGGCGTTTGCCTATTGTATGCTGAAGAACAAGAGTGAAGCAGAAGATCTCGCCACGGGGACCGCACTGGGTATCGTCGGAATGGCCAGCTACGTTGGGGCCGGGTTGCAGGACATCGTCAGCGGATGGCTCATCAACTCGGGCAAGACGGTTACGGACGGTGTCACGACCTACGATTTCGACACGGCCATCATTTTCTGGATCGCCGCTTCGGCTCTGTCGTTCGTTCTCGCGCTGTTCGTTTCGAAACGGTCACATTAATAACTGTTCTGCATCGTGCCGTAAAAAAATCCTATGCGACACGGTGCAGACCGGTTTACCGAAGACCGGAATGGTGCGTTAGTTCAGCTGGTTAGAATACGTGCCTTCACGCACGGGATCAGGGGTTCGAGTCCCCTACGCACCGCCAGAGGCCGACGAAGAGTCGGGTTAAATGAAGCAGAAGCCTTGTAAATGAATAGTTTACGAGGCTTTTTGCTTTTGGATTATCTGCATGAGAAAGCAAAAAACAACCGGTTTCGGTTGTCCAAATCGGTGGACTTTTCCCGAGGGCCGAACCGTCCACCGAATAAGCATTTAACTCATTGATTTGCATCGTATTTCATCTTGACGCAAAAGGCTCTTGAAAGTAATTTTGCAACCTGTAAATACGATGTTATGGAAAGGACAACCTGCACGCTGATTTACTACCTGCGCAAAACCCGGATCGACAAGGAAGGGAAAGCGCCGATTTATGTATGCCTCACAGTCAACGGCCAACGCGCCGAAGTTTGTGCTCGGGCCCGCATCTTGCCCCGGTATTGGAACCAGGCCCGTGGCAAGGCTGTGGAAAACAACCGGGAAGGCCGTGAGATCAACCGGCTGCTGGAGGCCATCTCGTTCAATATTGCGCAGACGCGACGCACGCTGGAGGCAGAAGGGAAAGAGATTACGGCTACGGGGATTATGGATCGCTACCTGGGCAAGGACCTTCCCGAACGCCATACCCTGATGGAGGTCTTTCGGGAACACAACAAACGGTGCCGGGCTTTGATTGGAATCGACTTCACCGCTTCGACCGTACAGCGTTACGAGAGTCTGTTGCGCATCACGGGCGAGTTTCTGCTAAAGGAGTATGGCTCCGAGGACCTCTATCTGGACGAATTGCCTGTCCATTTGGTCGAGGATTATGAGTTCTACATGAAGACCGTAAGGCGATGTGTTCACAATACAGTGATGAAGAATCTGAAAAACTTCAAGAAGATCATCCGCATCGCGCAAAGCAACGGCTGGCTTCCGAAGGACCCGTTTCACGGCAAACATATCCACATGGAGCCGGTCGACCGACCTTTTTTGGAGAAACAGGAGTTTTTGTCAATGCTCCACAAGGAGATCTCGATCCCTCGACTGGCGCAGGTCCGCGACATCTTCTGTTTCTGCTGTCTGACGGGCCTGGCCTTTACGGACGTGCAACAGCTCAAGGCGGAGCATCTCGTGGCGGACATCCACGGCAAGATCTGGATCCGCAAGGCGCGGCAGAAGACCAAAAACATGTGCAATATTCCGCTGCTCGACGAGGCGCAAAAGATCCTCGACCGTTACAGGGAACACCCCTACTGCCAGACGCACGGCGTGCTGCTCCCCGTATGCAGCAACCAGAAGATGAACTCCTACTTGAAGGAGCTGGCCGACATCTGCGGCATCCCCAAAAATCTGTCGACTCATTGCGCGCGCCATACGTTCGCAACCCTGACGCTGGCCAGCGGCGCGACGATCGACAACGTCGCCAAGATGCTCGGCCATGCCAATGTCAACATGACGCGCCGCTATGCGAAGGTCCTCGACTCGTCAATCATGCGCGACATGGAGGTCGTTGCTGAAAATATGGCGTTGTAACCCGTCGGAACATTTGAGGAATTTTCGGAACGCCCGGACAGCAAAAGAGACAAGGCCGCCCTGTGCAAACGAGGACAAGAGCAGTTCTCTTGGCATCTTTGCATGGGGTGGCTATCTTGCTGGACCGGGCGGCAGTGACGGGTGTTCATTGTGCTTGTGTAGTATAAAATGAGGTTGGATCAGCGCCGATTCATGGACCTTTTCTTCCTTTTCCGAATCTGCTGTTGTTGCTCCTCCTCATAAGCCTGTACGTCCGCCAACTCCAGAATTGCATCCAGCGGATGGATGGACTGATTCTGACAGGAAGGGCTCTTTGAGGAAGACTGCGCCTGTGCCGAAGATTCCCGAGAGACTCCACGTTCCTTTGCTTCGGCATGGAACAACTGTTCAAAGACGTTGGCCGAGAAATCCCGTCCCAACAAGGAGCCGTTGGCTACGATTCCCTGCTCATGGTCGATAAAGGTTACACCATAGATCCGTCCCGCAGCATTGAGGCGGAATACCGCATCAACTCCCGTGTCGTGCAGCCGCTCGCAGAACTCCGCCCTGCAGGAACACCGCGCCATGCCATCCGCAATCTTACCCCGCAACTCGTCAAGTGCTCCGGGCTTCTTCAGGGCAGTTTTCGAACGCTCGTAATAGCGTTGCAGGGCCTCATAGCCCACATCCTTCCCGATCCGGCTTGACTTGAACGGCGTCCCGATGCCATAGCCGTCGTCGGTCAGCGCCCCGTAAATCATTCCGGCATAATCACGGCCTTTGATGGTTCCGGTCCGTTCCTCGACCGAGACATTGAAGGCTTCGAGCAGCGTCCGCCACTCCCCAAAAGAAGCGCAGCGGTAATGCCGCAAGCACGACCTTACGGTGGATGAAACCTGTTGCTTGACATCACCCTTCTTATAATCCACCTTGCGCAAACCCTCCCGGTCCTGCAACTCCTGGCCTTTGATGCTCGGGTGAAGTCCGTATTTTTGCTCAAGGTCCCGCAGGATCGACATCGAACGATCATACTCGTGTGAGTCGGAGATTTTCCGGCCCGTCGAATCGACCCTTAATGAGACAATATGCAGATGTTCGCGCGCAATGTCTCCGTGTTTGAAGACAATGTAGGGCTGCTCACCGTATCCCATCCGCTCCATATATTCACGGGCAATCTCGCCCAGTTGCTCATCGGTCAGACGATCTTCGGGAGAAGGGTTCAGCGAAACGTGGAAGACCGTGTTGGTCGTTCGCCGATTGGCTTGCAGGAAGGGCTCGAAGCTGGCCATGCACCGTTCGTGGCTCATGCGGCCGGCGGTATCGAACGGATCAAGCATCCGATTCCAGAAGAGTACCTCGGCCTGTCCCTGGTTGACCTTCTCCTCGTTGTAGCGGATAGCACCGCCGACAGTCGCTCCAGTCCTTATATTCGCAACCATCCTTCGGCCTGTTTGGTAAGATTCAGAATCTCTATACTCAACGCTTTCAGTTCACGGGTATGCTGTTCCAACGCAGCGATCTGGCGGGGAATCGAGACGTTGGAGAAGTGGCTGTTGATGGCTTTGACTATCTGGTTATAGTTGTTCCCGACACGCTGGAACTGGAAGTAAAGGTCGTTAAGTCGAGTTAGAAACTCAATCTTCGAAGGGTCGCGGCGTATGACTTCAAAGCGCTCGGAAAAGAGTCGTTTGACGATGAACTGGCTGCGGTTGTGCTCCAATCCGGCGGCTGCAAGCATCTGCCGGAAGCGGATCTCCTGCTCCTCGTTGAGACGGAACGAGTATTTGTAACTCGGAGTTTGAAATAGAGGGTTGAGTTTTCGCTGACGAGTCATTCGATAGAAGATTTGGGGTTCGACTTGGGAGAACACCGCCCGCCTCGCAGAGCGAGCGTTTTTGTCGGACAAACTGCCGGTTGTCGGACAAAAACACAGCTCGCTCCCGTCAGGCGACGGGTACAGTTTCGGCATCCAAAAAGGGTGTCTCCGCTCTTGAAAGAGCATCTCCGAAACGAAAAATCACGGGCGGATTCTCTGCTGCAATATTACGAGGATCTTCAGGGATTAAAAAGTGCGGTTGTCGGCCATGCGAGGCCTCTAGAGGACACCGGGGCGGGAATTAGGAGTCTTGTCGTATCTTGTGGCGGAAACTCTCCATCAGTTCGTTTATTCATGTGAAGAGGCCGAAATGAAAACATGCGAGAATGGTGTTTTGAGAAGATCCGCACATGAAATCAATCGTCTATGAATGGATGTAGTCAATTTGTCGTTTCACCTTTAATATTTGTACTCATGAACCGAACCAAGCAAACTTCAAAGCCAACATCCAAACAAAGTGCGCATAAGAAAACTTCTATTGATGAGACCTTTGCGCAGCTTCTCCCGAATCTCCTTCCCGTAACGGTAGATGCTGTGCCGGCAAAGGTCGCTCCGGACGATGCGCTTCTGAACCTCCCGGAGGCTCGGCCCACTCCGGCGACTTTGCCCCACGGAGAGAAGACAGCGGCCTCCGGGCCGGATACGGAACCAACGGTCTCCCGTCGAAAACGGGTTCAGCTTCCCGATTTTCAGGAGACTTTTTTCAAACCGGTTCGATGTGGTTGTGAACGTTCGGCTATCTATGTCAGCCTTTCGACCAGACGACGGGTGATGGAGGTCCTCCACCTGCTGGGTGGGGACGGCGCGAGGTTGACGGCACTCGTGGACAATATGCTGTGCTTCGTACTTGATCTGTATGGTGATGAATTGAACGATCTTCACGAAAAGAAGAACTGTCGCCGGATGTTTTAACTTCAGTTTGTTCAAACCGGTTCTTCGAAGGTGTTGGGCGGTAAGGTTTTAATTTGAGACTTTACCGCCCAATAGCCTTTCTCTTGGAATGTGCTTTAGAAAAATCATCACACAGGGAGCAAGGTATTTCGGGGGGGGGCGTTGCAGACGAAAAAAAGGTGATATGGGACATGATCTTTGAGATTGAAATTCCTCGATATTCAGCCAAATTGATTAACTTTGTAAAATAACACTGCATATTCATGAAATTGAATAAGATTAAAGAGGTGCTTGAAGAGCGCGGCATTTCTCAAATGTGGCTTTCTAAACGTCTGGGTAAAAGTTATGGCATGGTCAACGCCTATGTCTGCAACAGAACCCAACCAAGTTTGGACGTTCTGCTACAGATTGCAGCCATCCTGCAGGTCGATTTGAAAGATTTAATAACCGACAAAGACGAGCGCGAATAAACAATATGGATAGTCAATTCATAACCAATAAAGAGAACGTACTCTCGGACATCATCAACGCGATTCTACCCAAGTGTGATCATGCCTACTTCCTGGTCGGATATTTTTATTTCTCCGGCTTTGCCGAATTATGCGAACAGTTGAAGGATATCAAGTTGAGAATCCTTGTAGGGCTGGAGGTGGAACGAAATATCATCAACGGCATAAAGGAGGTAGAAAATTTTGTCAGTGAGAAGAAATCACGAGGACAAATTCGAGAAGAATTTTACAATAGCTTCGTTGATATATATAACAATACGGACTTCTTCGATTCGGAAGAGCAGATAGAAAAATTCAAGCTCTTTTTGGACAAGCTGGATAACGGGACGCTGGAGATTAAGAAAACCGCAGAACCCAATCATGCCAAAATGTATCTGTTCCAGAACATGGAGTCCGAAACCATCATGGGTACCTTCCCTGGCACCATGATTACCGGCTCCAGCAATTTATCCGTAACAGGCTTGCGGAATCGCCTGGAACTGAATGTTATCTTGCGTAACAAAACGGATTATGAAGCCGGGAAGAACGTGTTCGACGAGTTGTGGGATACAGCCATATCGGTTGTGGATGGCGATACGATTGATACGTTCAAGGATCGTGTTATCAAACACATCTGGTTTGAAAAACTATACGCACCGTACAAAATGTTTGTGCGGGTTCTGCACGAATACTTCAACATCCCGACAGATGAAAATATACTGACCCCGGCGGATATTACAGAAGGCACCTATTCCAATCTGAAATACCAAACCGACGCGGTGCAACTGGCACTGAACTCGATCAAAAATCATGAGGGAGTCATCATCTCCGACGTCGTAGGACTCGGAAAAAGCGTTATTGCATCAACCGTCGCCCGCAATTTACGATTGCGTACAATCATCGTCTGCCCACCACACCTGAAACAACAATGGGAGGAGTATAAGGATCAATTCGGTTTTACCGCTTCCGTTTTCAGCTCGGGAAAGATTGAAGAGGCTTTGAAGCATTATCAGATGATTGCCAAGCCGGATGAAAAATTTCTGATTATTGTGGATGAAGCCCACAAATACAAGAATGAGTATATCCTCGATTACAGTATATTGCATAACCTCTGTATGGGTAACAAGGCCATGTTGCTGACTGCTACGCCCTTCAACAATCGCCCTGAAGATATCTACTCCATGCTGAAGCTCTTCCAGATTCCGAGTAAATCGACTCTTAAGACCGTAGAGAATCTGGGCACGGCATTCAAGGAGCTGATTGCTAGATATAAGGAACTGTCCGATTCGCAACGCAAAAAGAAGTTGTCTCAGACCGAGATCAGAGCAGAGGCCGAGGCAATAGCCAAGAGCATACGCTCGATCATATCGCCGCTGGTGGTTCGCCGTTCGCGGTTGGACCTGGAGGATATTCCGGAATACCGAGAAGATCTGAAACGACAGCATATTTATCCGACCATCCCGGAAGCACCCATCGAACTGGGGTACAACCTGAATGAGGTCAAGGATCTCTACTTGCGGACACTCGACTTGATCTCCCCTTCGGACGAGGACAAAGAGAAGCACAAGGCGGATCCTGCATTCCGGTATTTCAAGGCCTCTCGATACAAACCGACTGAATACATCGTTCCCGACGAGAAATTGCGGAAGGAACTCGATAAGGAGCTCAATGAAAAGATGGGAACCGGACTGTATATGCTGGCTGGACGACAGGGAGTCGTATCCGATTTCATGCGTCGGTTATTAGTACGTCGATTCGAAAGTTCGGTCGCCGCATTCCGGGAGTCTCTGAAGATGATGATTGAATCATTTGAACGCATCCAGGCCTGGATTGAGAAGCGCGACAAGGTGCCAGTATACAAAAGAGGCATCCTGCCGGATGTAGAAGACTTTTATGAAACTTCGGACGATGATCTGACCGAGGAGATAACCGCCATGTTCGAGAAATACCAGGAACGAGGATTTTTCGAAATCGACATGAAGTACATTCAACGCGAAAAGTTCATGGCGGATATTCAATCGGATCTGCAGTTGCTGAAAGACATTCAAACCGAATGGTTTGGTGAGAAGCCTCAAATTCGATTCGATTATAAACTGGATGCGTTCCGCAAGTTGCTGAAGAAGCTGCGCACGGAGGACCCGAAGCGAAAAATCATTGTCTTCACCGAGTTTGCCGATACGGCCAATTACCTGGGCACGGCGTTGCAGAATGACAATCTGGGCGTTTTCAAATACACCTCCAAGGAGGCCTCTTCGACCAACAAAGAGACAATCCGCGCCAACTTTGACGCCGGATTGAAACCTCAATACCAACGGGACGATTATCAGATTCTGATTGCGACGGACGCCATATCCGAGGGGTACAATCTTCATCGGGCCGGGACGATTATCAATTATGATATTCCCTACAATCCCACCCGCGTGATTCAGCGTATCGGGCGTATCAACCGAATCAACAAGAAGATGTTCGACAAGTTGTACATCTACAACTACTTCCCGACGGACATCGGCGAGGCAGAAACGCGAACCAAACAGATTTCCACCCTCAAAATGGCGATGATTCACGCCATTATGGGTGAGGATACGAAGGCGCTGACGAGTGATGAGCAATTGCACGCCTATTTCAAGGAGCGATACCAGGCCGAACTGGCCAAAAGCGAAGGGCGCTCCTGGGATACCCGATACCGGAATCTGCTGAACGAGCTGAAAGGGACGGAGGTTTATACCGAGGCCCTTGCTATTCCCCATCGAGCACGTATCTGCCGACAAGTGGATAAGTCTCACAAAGGAGTGTTGCTATTCGGTAAAAAGGGTAACGATTTTGTATTCAAGATAGGAGACAATACGCACGATTCACCTTTACAACTTACAGACGAACAGGCACTCAATTTGTTTGAAGCTACTGTTTCAGAGGAACCATTAAAAGTAGATAACGAGTTCAATCAGATATATCAATATATTAAAACTCGTTTGTTCCGAAGCGGGAAGCCCGATGCAGATGAAAAATCGCAGGCTATGGCGCGCGACCGATTATATATATGGATGGATAAGGCGATTCTTCCTAAAGATTATTTGAACGACCTACTAACGGTGCTTGACATAGGTGGCTTGACGGGTGAGGAGATTCGTTTTATCAACAAGCATACAGCTAAAAAAGCCGATAGGGTAATGGAAAGAATCACTCAGGAATACTTGAATCGTGTAATAAGAAAAATGAACAAAGTGTTCGAAGGCGATGAAACCTTGATTCTCGCAGAACAACTAAAATAAGATTGCCGTTATGATTGATTTTAGCACGAAATATAATCGAACAGAATTTGTTCGTTTTTTGCAAAATGATTTTTTGCCCGAGGCGGACTTTCTGCCTGAAGTAAACGAGGTCGAAAATCTGCAAACGACAAAGTATATCAAAACCATTACGAAGTTGGGTGTATGCCCATCGCTTCGTCTGGCTGTGTATGAGGCTCGTCATAGCTCGATGCACGATGCCCGCGTTAGCCTGTCAAAGGAGATATTCCAGTTTATGGCAGACAAACGGGAACGAAGAGCGTTGGTTCTTTTTGTGCCAGAGAATAATGATGCGAATTATCGTTTTTCCTTAATATCCATCGAATTGGATGAGCTTGAAGATGGTACAATCAAACGTTCCTATTCCAATCCCCGTCGATATTCCTATTATTTGGGGGAAGGTATAGCAGCACGTACACCCAGAGAATATCTGCTTAAAAAGACAAGAGTTCAAAGTGTCTCAGACCTGAAAAGCCGCTTCTCAGTTGAGATTCTCAATGAGAACTTCTTTAAGCAGTATAAAGCGCAATATAAAAGATTCTGTGATTTTCTCCAGAATGATCCAGAAATGCAGCGGAGTTTTATAAAGTATGAGGATCAGGGCAAGGCGATTCGCGACTATGTCAAGAAGATGATGGGACGAATTGTGTTCTTGTATTTTGTGCAGCGGAAAGGTTGGCTCAATGGAGATTATCGCTACATGAGTAATTTGTATACTAATTCTTCCGATGCTATTAAAGCCGATTTCCTCGACAAAGTATTGGAACCAATGTTTTTCGGTTTGCTGAATACTCCTGCATCGGAACGTGTAACTAATGCTAAAAGACACGATTGGGATCTTTCTTTAATTCCTGGTTGGGAGAATATTCCCTATTTGAACGGAGGTTTATTCGAGCAGGATGATATTGATAAATGCAGATCTGTATTTCCGCAAGAGTATTTCAAACAATTGTTTGAATTCTTTGACACCTATAATTTCACTATTGACGAAAATGATCCTGATGACAACGAGGTCGGCATTGATCCCGAAATGTTGGGACACATCTTTGAAAACTTGTTGGAGGATAATAAGGATAAGGGGGCGTTCTATACACCCAAGGAGATTGTGCAGTATATGTGTCGCCAAAGTGTCATCCAATATCTGAAAAGCCATGAGCCTGATGGGCAGTATGCTTCGGCAATTGAACGTCTGATCAACGATGGAATTGTGAGTCCTGAGTTGCAAAAAAGGGATGTTGCGGTACGATTCACTCAATTGCTTAGAGGTGTGAAAGTTTGCGATCCAGCTATTGGCTCGGGAGCTTTCCCGATGGGCATTCTCTATGTGCTATATCATTCAATACATAATTTGCATCCCCATGCGGAACCTCACGGCGACTTCAACTCTACTAGAACGAAGCGAGAAATCATCCAAAACAACATCTTCGGTGTCGATATTGAGCAAGGTGCTGTAGATATTGCCCGCCTGCGTTTTTGGCTGGCATTGGTCGTCGATGCCCATGAGTCAGAACCTCTACCGAATCTCGATTACAAGATCATGTGCGGTAACTCACTCCTAAGCCGATATTCTTTGGAGATGCCCTTGGATGATGTTTTTGTAGAATATAACAAAACGCACGCAAACAATCCAATGTCGTTGGATAAGTACAAAGAAAAGGTTCAGGCCTTTACGAACGAGTCCAACCATGAAAAGAAGGAAGAGTTAAGAGCCATTATTGAAGAAGTCAAACGAACATTCCGGACGTTGCTTATTGAAGAAGTTCGCACTGCAATACAACGCATAGGCAAGGAACTATCCGAACTGACAGCACCTCGACTATTTGGCACTCTTGATGCCCAACAAAAGAAACGCATCAAGGAGCTACAAAAGAGGTATGCTGAGAAGCAAAAGGAGTTGCCAGAGAAACAAACAAGTCTCAATTACCAAAATGCATTCGAGTGGAGATTTGAATTTCCTACGCTACTCGATGAGCAGGGGCGTTTTATGGGTTTTGACATTATAATTGCCAATCCTCCTTTTGGGGCAAAATTGTCAGAGTGGGAAAAGGCGACCTATAAAAAGGAATACGCTGATGTACATATGCGTACCCCCGAAACGTTCTGCTATTTTATATCCAGAGCGTTTTGTCTTGCCAAGACTGGTGCCATAGTTACTTATATCGTACCTAATAACATGTTTTTCCAAAACGAGAACGAAAATACCCGGTCTTTACTGCTGTTCTCGAATCAACTTATTAGAGCGATTAATTTAGGGGATAATACATTTGAGAATGCAGATGTTCCGACTTGCATTTTTATCGCACAAAAAAGGCACGTCGAGGACTATTATGTCAAATATTCAGATTACAGAAATTATAACATAAAGGATATCGACTGGGATAAGAATATTGAGCAAATAGCAATAGATAAGATCAAGTCTATCCCGGCATACGTCCTTGGCATATCCAATAACGACATTGATATTTTAGATACGATTCGTCAGAACGGTATTACGATAGATTCTTTGGCTGAAGAGATGGCAAGCGGAATATCAACCGGAGGTGATAAGATTTTCCGTATATCAGAAGAATTTGCACGAGAAAAACATTTTGAACAAGACATATTGCACAAAGTGTTAATTGGTTCTGATATAGATAAATACGTTATTAAAGATGCAAATCAACTGATTATATATTCAACGAAATCAGCCAATACGCCCACGTATCTCAACATTTATCAATATTTATTGCCTTATCAGGATAAATTATCAAGCAAGAGAGAAACCCGAAAGGGGACTCTACCATGGTGGTGCTTGCATTGGCCAAGGTACGATCAATTATTTGAAGAGCCCAAAATCATTATGCGGCAAACATCCGACAGCATCCGTTGTGTATATGATGAATCGAGATATTATGTACTGAATAGCATCTTGGTATTTAAGAAGAATTCCGAGCGATACAGCTATAAGTACATAGCAGCCGTGCTCAACTCAACGCTGACCAATTATTTGTATAAGAAACTGACTCAGGAAGAAGGGAGAACATTTGCAGAGGTCAAACCTGCAAATGTGCGAAAACTCTATATACCTAAAGCCACGAGGGAAGAACAAGATTTACTTTCGATATTATATGATTACCTGGTATTCCTGAAGAATCCCAATCAAACAGACTCTTTTGTCTCTTTGAATTCTATGTTCATAGATCTCTTTGAGAAAATCATCGATGGATGTGTTTATGAACTTTTATTTAGGGCGCATATGAAAGAGCGGGAGATTGATATTATGAGCTATCTTTATCAACAGATCAAACCTATTGAAGGGCTGTCTGATCAAGATAAAAACAATATCATTATTTCCGTTCACAGCAATATCTTCATGACTGATAATCCGGTAAGAGCACGATTGAAATTATTTGTTTCGCGCAGTCCAGAGTATCTCAAACCCATTATTCAGCATTAGTATGGCAGCGATAACCAAAATACGGATCGATGGATTCAAGGCATTTCCCGAAGAGTTTGAATTGGCTTTAGATGGGAAAAATCTGCTCATGTATGGAGAGAATGGCAGCGGAAAGTCTTCGATATATTATGCTTTACATGCCCTTCTGCAGAGTCAGTATCACGATAAAGGATCTATCTATTTTGACAAAGATAATCCAGAGAGTCTTGTAAATAAATATACAACAACTGCAGACCCATATATAGAGGTGGAGTTAGAGGGCGGTGATACAAAATATCATTTGTCAAAAGATGGATATAAAGAACTTCCGGCACAAGCCATCTCTCCTCTAAGAGATATGAATGCAGAGTGTGTTTTTATTAATCATAAATTCCTGTTTAATTGCTTCAGCTTTCGTAATTCACAATATATAGACCTGTTCCCTGTTTTTATCAAAGATATTTTACCGTTTACATTTACAAACGATAGGGCTAAATATATCAGTGAACTATATGATGAAGTTGTAGCTGGAATTCAAAGGAAAGGCCAAAGTAAGAAAATAGATCCCGGCTATGACGAGCTCATTGAAAAATTTAATCAGGAGGTTTTAAGGATTATTGAAAAAATAAATCATAAGGATGGTATAAATGCCTCATCATCAGTAAGCAAAATATATAATAATCATTTCAGAGATTCAGACGACAGGGAGTTGTCAATAGAACTCAATTATGAAAATAACAAAGATAAAATACCTCAACCAAATAAATCTTATTGGTTGAGGTATGGATATAGATATCAACAAACATCTGTAGCTCATGTAATACAAGAAGAACGAGTAGGACGAGTGATGGAAATTCTTCCTCCTGTAATCAGATTGACTATTAAAGAGAAGAAAGAGGATGGAACCTGGATTGACATGGAAAAACCCCAGACCCAGCTTAATGAGGCTAAATTAACCGCAATAATTCTGTCGATAAGATTCTCATTATTAGATTTAGTGGCGGCTCCTGACGGTCGTTTCTTAGCTTTGGACGATATGCTTATCAGCCTGGATATGAGCAATCGGTCTAAAGTTGTAGATTATTTGCTGGAAGAGGTGGTTAATAAATATAAAATATATTTATTTACTCATGATAGAGCCTTTTATAACTTTTTATGCTATAAAATAAGACAACAAAGTTCATTAGAAACATGGACATTTAAAACAATTAGCTACAACATTAAAAGAAAAAAGCCAATTATAATAGATGAGTATAGTGATTATTTATCTAAAGCAAAATCTTTTTACGATATTGGTGACTATGAAATAGCTGCTATCAACCTTCGAAAGCAGTTAGAGCAATGCATTAGAATGCTATTACCATATGAGTTAGCAACTAAAGCTGACGGAAATTTTATAGAATTAGAAAATCTGTGGCGTAAGTTGGTAAAATTCTACTCCGATAATGGACAAGCAATCGATCATTCAACTCAAAAACTATTTTCTGATTCTAAGTTATTGATATTAAATCCTGCAGCTCATGCTCAGCGATTGTCTATGCCTATATATCGAACAGAATTAGATAATGTATTTAAATTAGTTAATCATATTCTATCATTAGATAGAATAGATAATAAACTTATTATAGAAGGAGGGAAACGAATTGAATTTAATCATCCCCAAAAAGATTATACATGCTCTTTTACATTAGACTCTGATTTAGTAGTTGTTGCAAATGAACATATTGTCGCAAAGATCCCTAAATGTAAGAATATAAAATGGTCATATAACGGTGTGGAGAATTGGGATTTTGAAACAGGTGCCCAGAATAATAATCATCCGTTATTAAAAGCCTCTCCTAAACTGACTAAATTTTTTGAGGGTTGTTGTACAATACATCCATTAGATATAACACATGATATGTTAATGACCCACTGTAAAGTAGATGGTGTTCCTCTTATTGATTATTTCAAAGGATTAGATGTGCTTACAATTGCTATAAAGGCATAATAAATATAATTCAGGTTATTGTCATGCCAATTGTTCACGATTATCTGGGATGATTATCATAAGAACTGCAAATGATTCTAATTTAGTTGTTATAAATTCGCTCAAATGCTTATATAGCCTTGGAATCATATGTAAAAGAGGAGCCTAATAACCGTCAAAGATCGAATCCGTTCCCACCGGAATTGGATGAGACATTACAAAATTGTTTGAATATTACATTGGGATTGCGAAATGAAAAGGCATACATCAAATCGAATCTTGAATCAGCAAATGTCCAATACAGAAAAGTGCACGATAAAATAGCAGAAATAAATGAGATATGCCGTCCTAAGCATGGCTGACTCTTCGGCTGTGGCAGCGTAAAAGATCTTAAACAAAGAACAACGCCTCATCCCTCATAATTATTCCGTTATTATGGCAATAGAATATATTGTTGTAATTCTGATACTGGGTTGTGTTGTGGTTTCATATTTGCATCATCGGCAAAATATGAAATTGCTATGCTCCGTCTCCTCTCCCGATCGCGGAACGAGAGCAGAACGACGACTGGTAATCAGCATGCTGCGGCGAGGAGTGCATCCCAAAGCGATATTCCATGACCTTTACCTGCAAAAGAGGAACGGTGAGTTTTCGCAGATTGACATTGTGGTTGCTACCCCGCATGGATTACTTGCCATAGAGGTAAAAGATTATAGCGGATGGCTGTTCAGCAACGAGAAACAGCGTTATTGGACACAAGTTCTGAATTATGGCAAAGAAAAGTATCGTTTCTACAATCCAATCATGCAGAATGCCGGGCACATAAAGCGCTTCGGGAGCAGTCGGAGCAATTTGCACATTTACCTATCTTCAACGTCGTCCTTTTCGCCGGGAACTGTACGCTCAAGAATGTGAACTACTGGGCTGACAATACATTTGTAGGCTACACCAGCAATATCTCCTTTGTGCTGAAAAAGATGAACGAGTTTCGGTTCGCCCAATATACCGATATGAGAGAGGTTGTACGTGTGCTTCGTAAAGCCGTAGAGAACGGGGATAATCCGAACATCGTTATAAGCCACATGGCTTCTGTCCAAAGGAACGCGATCGGACAACCACAACCTACCATAAGTTGGAGCCCCCAGATTTTCCGAATAAACTGGAGACGATTAATCAGGTATTAGGATAATTCCCGATTCCATAAATCGCTAATGGCGGGACAAATATCCCGTTAATATATATTCGATATGTGCCTGTGAAAATAGGATGTTCAAGCGAAAAGTCGCAAGTATGCAAGACAAAAAACGCATTTGCATTTTTCTGAAAAAACGATTACTTTTATGTCGTAAAAGAGCACAAGGCAAGCAAGATGTAATTCGATGCGATTGTGAAGACACCTAATCGGTGGACAACGTTTTGTAATCGCGTATCTTGCTGATAATCTTTCTGGTGTGCGTAAGTGTTCATTTCCCCTACGCCCCGCAGAAAACGGAATGGCTTCGAAGCCGTTCCGTTTTTTCGTTTCAGGGATTCATACAGCTTGGATTTCAGAAAAAAACGCTGTATTTTCGTGAAAATTTACCACTCCCATGAAACAACTGTCCCGCTTTTTACTGCTCTTCGGGCTGTGCATCCTCTGCAGCGATGCCTTCGCCCGGCAATTCCCCAACTACCCGATCCCCCAGCGCCCCGACACGCTCCGAATCCTCGGCATCGGCAACAGTTTCACCGAAGACGGCATGGAGTATCTGCCCGATCTGCTGGCCGCGGCCGGAATCGAGAACGTCATTCTGGGCCGCATCACCCTCGGAGGCTGTTCGCTGGAGCGGCACTGCCGGGAATATGCCGCCGATACAGATTACTACACGTACAGCAAATCGACGCACAACCGTTGGGAGACCGTTCTGAAAAAGGCCCGCCTGCGGGAGGGTATCGCCGACGAACGGTGGGACATCGTCATCATCCAGCAGGTCTCCGGAAAGGCCGGCATGTACCTGACCTACGAACCGTGGCTCGGACATCTGGTGGAGATCGTGCGGCTGCACTGCCCCAATGCCGGGGCCTGCATCGGCTGGCAGCAGACCTGGGCCTATTCGCCCGATTCACAGCACGGGGACTTCATCCGTTACGACCGGAACCAGCAGCTGATGTACGAAGGGATCGTCGCGGCGGTGAAACAACTGAGGGACGAAACCTCGATCGAAGTCATCGTACCAACCGGAACGGCAATCCAGAACCTGCGCGGCACTCAGCTGACAAACTGGGCGAAAGTCACCCGCGACGGCTTCCACCTCAATTTCAGGACCGGGCGATATACTGCGGCCTGCACCTGGTTCCAGACGCTTGTGGCCCCGGCACTCGGCACGACCATCGTCGAAAACGGATGCCGCCTGCGGGGAACGTCCCATGAACTGACCGAGGAGGAAGCAACTGTCTGTCGGCAGGCCGCCCAGCGGGCCTGCATCCGGAATCTGGCCGTTTGGACGGAGGACAAGGCTCATGAAATAGGGGTTCCGGCGCAGTAAAAACAAAAAAATACACCGCAAATATTTGCGGATTTCAGAAAAAACGGTATCTTTGCACTCGCAATAACCGGAATGGTGCGTTAGTTCAGCTGGTTAGAATACGTGCCTGTCACGCACGGGGTCAGGGGTTCGAGTCCCCTACGCACCGCCAGCCAATGACAAATCCCTGCTCCTATGGAGCGGGGATTTGTCGTATACAGCGGCTGCCGGCGAAACTTTCAACGGTCATTTTGCGTATTATATAACATGATGGAATACGATTTCGATGAGCTGATCCCGCGCCGGGGAACGAACTCGGTGAAATGGGACGAACAACCCGCATCCGACATCCTGCCGATGTGGGTCGCAGATATGGATTTCAGGACGGCTCCACCCGTCGTCGAGGCCCTTCGCCGCAGGGTCGAACACGGGATTTTCGGCTATGCGAAAGTCCCGGAGAGTTACTATGCGGCAATCATCGGATGGTTCTCCCGGCGGCACGGCTGGGCCCCGGAGCGGGTATGGATACACCCCGTGACCGGTGTGATTCCAGCCTTGTCGGCCATTCTCCGGGCGCTGACCCTTTCGGGCGACAAGGTGCTGATGCAGACACCCGTCTACAACCATTTTTTCATATCCGTCGCCAACAGCGGCTGTGAAGCCGCCGGGTGCGACCTGATCTACCGCGACAACACCTACACGGTCGATTTCGAAGCCCTCGAACGCACGGCGTCCGATCCGGACGTGAAGCTGATGCTGCTCTGCAATCCCCACAATCCTGCGGGACGGGTCTGGACGCCGGAGGAGCTGCGGTGCATCGGCGAAATCTGCCTGCGCCACGACGTTTTCGTCGTCGCCGACGAAATCCACTGCGAGCTGGTAATGCCCGGCTTCCGCTACACGCCGTTCGCCTCGCTTTCGGAAGAGTTCGCCCGGCGTTCAGTCACCTGCACCTCCCCCAGCAAGGCTTTCAACCTCGCGGGACTGCAGGTAGCCAACATTTTCGCCGCAGATGCCGCAATCCGGGAACGCATCGGGCAGGCGCTCGGCCGGAACGAAACGGGTGAAATCAGCCCCTTCGCCATCGAGGCCCTCACGGCGGCTTACAACGAAGGGGACGAATGGCTCGACGCGCTCAACGCCTATCTTGCTGAAAACTACCGTTTCCTGCGGGATTACCTCGCCCGGGAACTGCCGCAATACACGGTACTGCCCCTCGAAGGCACCTATCTGGCATGGATCGACTGCCGTGCCGCAGGCATGGACTCGGAAGCGTTGGCGGAACGCCTGCTCACGGATGGACGGCTCTTCGTCAACCCCGGAGCGATCTACGGCCCGGCAGGCAATGCATTCATCCGCTTGAACATCGCCTGCCCGCGGAAACTGCTGGCCGACGGACTCGAACGATTCAAAAAAGTTGTTATAAAATGAAAAAAACCGCACTCCTGCTGCTCCTTGCAGCCTGTTTCTCCATGCCGGCATTCGCCGGCGACGGCGCCCGGCCGATCAAACTGATCTCCTACAACCTGCGTAACAGCGGCGCCCGGGACGGCGACAACGACTGGGCGAAACGCCGTCATGCCACGCCGCAGATGATTCGTCAGGAAGCTCCCGACGTGTTCGGCGTGCAGGAAGGACTGATCGACCAGCTGCAGTACATTGACGCCAAGTGTCCGCAGTATGCGCGTGTCGGCGCAGGACGCGACGACGGAGCCGAAAAGGGAGAGATCATGGCCGTCTACTACCTTCGCGACCGTTTCGAGCTGGTGAACAGCGGCACGCTGTGGCTCAGCGAGACCCCTGCCGAGGTGTCGCGCGGCTGGGACGGAGCCTGCAACCGCACGATGACGTGGGTCGAGCTGCGCGACAAGGCTTCGGGCAAGGAGTTTTTCTATTTCAACACCCACCTCGACCACCGCGGCAAGGTGGCCCGTGAGGAGTCCATAAAACTGATCGTCGGTGAAATCCAGCGCATTGCGGGCAAAAAATCCGCGGTGATCCTGGGCGGGGATTTCAACACCCCAGTCGACAGTCCGATCTTCAAGCCGCTGACCAAATACATGCAGTCGGTCCGCGCCAAGGCTCCGGAAACGGATCGCAAAGGAACCTTCAACGGGTTCGGCTCGGCTCCCGACACCATCGTGATCGACCACCTTTACTACCGGGGCAAGCTCAAGTGCCTGACCTTCGCCACTCTCGACGGCGATTACGGGGCTCCCTACATTTCGGACCACTACCCGATCGCCATGACCTTCACGTTATAAAACAAGTAAAATCCCGGAGTCGACGCTCCGGGATTTTACTTGTTTCGGATTACTGCCGCCGTCCGCGCAGGACGACGACCGACACCGCTGCGACAATCAGCAGGATACCTCCCGCCCCCTGCAGCGTAAGGGGCTCGGCGAAGACCCACACGCCGATCACCACGGCCGTCAGCGGCTCCATGGCGCCTAAAACCGAGGTCAGCGTCGGCCCGATACTCTTGATGGCCCGCACCAGCGCCATGTTCGACACGGCGGTGGCGGGCAGGGCGATGCCGAGGATGTAGAGCCATGTGTGAGGGTCGGTTTCGAGGCGAATGCCGCCCGTGAAACACCCGCCGATGATGAAGAACAGCGCCCCGAAGGCCATCACGTAACAGGTCAGCACCGTGGAGTCGATCTCCGCGGCCCGGCTCTTGCGCACCCCCACGATGTAGCCGCCGTAGGCGACGACCGACACCACCGACGAGACGATGCCCAGCGTCGTATCCCCGCGCGTGAAGCCGCCGTTGCCCTGCGAGAGCAGCACGGCCCCGATGATCGACAGGCCGATGGCCACGAAGGTCCACACCGTGCCGCGTTCGCGGAAGAAACACATCATCACCAGCGCCACGACCAGCGGATACATGAAATGAATCGTGGAGGCCACCCCGCTGGCGATGTTCTGGTAGGCAATCACGAGGCTCAGCGACGTGGCGGCGCGGAAAATGCTCAACAGAAACACCGTACCCAATTCGCGCCTGCCGAGGCGGAAATCGCACCCCGCCGCCAGGCCGTAGGCCACCAGGCAGAGCGACGCCACGCCCCAGCGGTAGGTCAGCACCTCGAACGACGAATATCCCACCCCGATCAGCAACAGGGTGAACAGCGGAGCCAGTCCGAAAGTCGATGACGAGAGGGCCGCCCAGAGAATTCCTTTGACGCGATTCATACGATTTCCGTTTACGGCGACAAAAGTAAACAATATTCCGCATTCCACACCGCCGGGAGCCGAAAAGCAACCTCCTGGGCCGTTTTTCCGCAGGGCCGGCCCACACCGCCGGCGCATCCCGACGGAAATGTTTGGCAGAGCGGATTTTTATGTTACATTTGTACAATCAAATACGCATCCGCATGAAATGGTACGCCAAATATCTTCCCGTCTATGAGAAGCCCTTCGCCGAAGCCCCTGCGACGGTCGTCGCCGAGGTCCGCGCGAAACTCGCCGAACGGCAGTCGGACCGTCCGCTGGTGACGGTCTCCGTCATCGCCTACAACGAGGAGCGGCGCCTGCTGGCGTGCCTCTGGTCACTCGCCGAACAGCAATGCCGCTATCCGATGGAGATCATCGGCACGGACAACGTGTCAAAGGACCGCACGGCGGAGGTTTTCGAGGCTGTCGGCCTGCCGTGGCAGCGCGAGACGACGCCCGGATGCGGCCATGCGCGGCTTTGCGGACTGGGACGCGCCCGCGGCAGGTACCACATCAATATCGACGCCGACACGATGTACCCGCCGCGCTATGTCGAGACGATGGTCGACGCGCTGGAACGCCAGAGCGTCGTGGCCGTCAGCTCGCTCTGGAGCTATATCCCCGACGCCTCGCACTCGGCTTTCGGACTCTGGTTCTATGAATTGGCCCGTGACATGCACCTGTGGCTCCAATCGTTCAAGCGGCCCGAACTGAGCGTCCGCGGACTGGTCTTCGCCTACAACACGGAACTGGCCCGCAAAGTGGGCATCCGCACCGACATCATCCGCGGAGAGGACGGCTCGCTGGCCCTCGGGCTGAAGCAGTATGGCCGCATCGCCTTCGTCCGCAAACGCCGGGCACGCGCCGTGACGGGCTACGGCACCGTTTCGAAGGACGGGTCGCTGCTGGACAGTTTCCGGGTAAGGGCCGTCAAGGCGCTGAAAGGCCTCGGCGGAATATTTTCCAAGAAATCGGAATACAAAGACGAGGAGGACAATCTGTTGAAATGAAAACTCCCGGCCGCATGGCCGGGAGTTTTCATTTCAGAAACGCTTGGTATAACCGTGGCAGTAAGGCTGCGTGCCCTTGCGGTCGTAATAATCCTGATGATACCCTTCGGCGGGCCAGAAAGTCGTGGCCTGCGTGACCTCCGTCACGACGTCATACCCTTTCGCACGCAATTCGGCAATCAGCTTTTCAGCCGTTTCGCGCTGAGCGGGCGTGGTGTAGAAAACCTCCGAACGGTACTGGTCGCCGATGTCGGGACCCTGCCTGCCGACCTGCGTGGGGTCGTGAATCTCGAAAAACAGGCGTGCCAGCTTCTCGTAGGAGACCTTCGACGGGTCGAACGTCACACGCACCGCCTCGGCGTGTCCCGTGCGGTGACTGCACACCTCCTCGTAAGTAGGGTTCTCCGTGTGTCCGCCGATGTACCCCGACTCGACATCGAGCACCCCCGACTCCTTCGAAAGAAAGTGCTCCACACCCCAGAAACAGCCTCCGGCGAAGATTGCCGTCTCGGTACGTTCCTTTTTGGCCGCAGGCACGAATTCCAGCGAAAGGGAATTGACGCAATGGCGGGTATTCCGGGGCGTAAACCCTTCGCCCGTAAACACATGACCCAGATGTCCGCCGCATTTGGCGCAGGTGATCTCCGTGCGCCGTCCGTCGGCATCCAGCGTGCGTTTCACGGCTCCGGGAATCTCGTCGTCGAAACTCGGCCAGCCGCATCCGGCGTCAAACTTGTCCGCCGAACGGTACAGCGGCGCCCCGCACCGGCGGCAGACGTAGGTTCCCGGCTCCTTATGGTTGTAATAACGTCCCGTGAAGGGCACTTCGGTGCCCTTGTCCACGATCACACGCTTCTCTTCCGGTGTCAACGGTTTCATATTCTGTGCATTTACGGCCCCGCACACGGCAAGGCAGATTATCAAACACGCATTTCGCATAACCCTGAATCTTCAAAAACTAAGCCATCGCGGAAACCTCGGCACCCCGTAGGAACACCTGCCGGATCAGCGGCGTCTGATAGGCATAGGAGAAGAACTCGACCGATGGCATCGGCTTCGTAATGAAGAAATTGGCAATCTTACCTAAAGTGATGCTTCCGTAGTCGCGGCTCAATCCCATGGCATAGGCGCCGTTGAGCGTCGCGGCGTTGATGGCCTCCGCGGGCGTCATCTTCATGCGGATCGAGGCCAGCGAAACCACCATGCGCATGTTGCCCGAAGGCGACGACCCGGGGTTGTAGTCCGAAGCCAGCGCCACGCCCAGCCCCGCGCCGATCATCTCCCGGGCCGGGGGATAGCTCATGCCGAGGAAAAAAGCCGCTCCGGGCAGCAACGTCGGCATGGTCACTGCGCCGTGCAGGGCCTCAATCTCCTCGGCACCCATGCGCTCGAGGTGGTCGACCGAGAGGGCGTCGTACTCCACACCCACCTGCACGCCGCCCGAGACGGCCAGTTCGTTGGCGTGGATCTTCCCCCGCAGGCCCAGCTTGCGCCCGGCCCGGAGGATGCGGGCCGTCTCTTCAACGGTGAAAAACCCTTTGTCGCAAAAGACATCGACGAAATCGGCCAGCCCTTCGGCGGCCACGGCGGGCAGCATCTCGCGGCAGATCAGGTCGACATACTCCCCCTGCCGGCCCCGGTAAGCCCGGGCCACGGCATGCGCCCCGAGGAACGTGGCACCCACCTCCAGCGGCGACGTCTCGCGGATACGGCGGATGACGCGCAGCATCTTCAGCTCGTCTTCTGTCGAGAGGCCGTAACCGCTCTTAATCTCCACACATCCCGTACCCATCGCCGTGATCTCGCGCACGCGCTCCATCGCCTGCTGATAGAGGTCGTCTTCAGAGGTTTCGTGCAGCAGGTCGGCGGAATTGAGGATTCCCCCGCCCCGCCGGGCGATCTCTTCATAGGAGAGTCCGTTGATCTTATCCAAAAATTCCCGCTCGCGGCTCCCGGCATAGACCAGATGGGTGTGCGAGTCGCAGAACGACGGAAAGAGCATACCCCCTTCGGCATCGACCACCCTGTCGGCGGCGATCTCACCCAGTTCTTCCATGCGCCCGAAGGCCGCGAAACGTCCGTTGTCGACCAACAGCCAGGCATCGGCGAAGGTTTCCAGCCGGTTCATCTCCGCGCCGCAGACCCGGAGACGGTCCGTCGAATCGATGCCGACGATGCGGCCGATATTCGTCACGAGCAATTTCATAGCGTATGCAGGAACCGGATCGAGGCTTCGATATGGGGATACATCACCTCGTCGTTATCAATGAACGGCACCTGCCGCCGGTAGTCGGCCAACAGGCGTTCCAGCGCGGGCGACGTATGCGCCGGACGGCGGAATTCGATGGCCTGCGCGGCGTTGAACAGTTCGATGGCCAGCACCCGCTCGGTGTTGCAGACCACGCGCCAGAGTTTTGTCGCGGCATTGGAACCCATGCTCACATGGTCCTCCTGCCCCTGCGACGAGGGAATCGAGTCGACCGACGCGGGCATGCAGAGTCCTTTGGACTGGCTGACAATCGACGCCGCGGTGTACTGCGGGATCATGAAGCCGCTGTTCAGTCCGGGATTCGCCACGAGGAATTTCGGCAGTTCGCGGGCTCCCGAGATCAGTTTGTAGGTGCGGCGTTCGGAGATGTTGCCCAACTCCGCCAGAGCTATCGCCAGAAAATCCATCGCCAGGGCAATCGGCTGGCCGTGGAAATTGCCCGCCGAAACGACCATGTCCTCCTCGGGGAAGACCGTCGGATTGTCGGTCGTGGAGTTGATTTCGGTGGTCAGCACGCTCTCCACATAGTCGATGGTGTCCTTCGTCGCCCCGTGCACCTGCGGCATGCAGCGGAACGAATAAGGGTCCTGTACGTGTTTCTTCGGACGGACGATCAGTTCACTGCCCTCCAGCAGGCTGCGGATGGCGCGTGCCGTGGCCAGCTGTCCCCGATGGGCGCGAATCCGATGCACCTCGTCGCAGAAAGGCTCGATACGCCCGTCGAAGGCATCCAGCGCCAGCGCCCCGATGCGGTCGGCCCACTCGCTCAGCCGCCGGGCCCGGATCAGCGACCAGACGCCGTAGGCGCTCATGAACTGCGTGCCGTTCAGCAGGGCAAGTCCCTCTTTCGAATGCAGTTCGAGAGGTTGCAGCCCCGTTTCGGCCAGCACCTCGGCCGAAGGCCGCACCCGGCCCTTATACTCCACCTCGCCCAGCCCCAGCAGCGGCAGGCTCATGTGGGCCAGCGGCGCAAGGTCGCCTGAGGCGCCCAGCGACCCCTGCTGGTAGACCACGGGCAAGATGTCGCGGTTGAAGAACTCTACGAGGCGTTCGACCGTCGCCAGCTGCACGCCCGAATGGCCGTAGGAGAGCGACTGGATTTTCAGCAGCAGAATCAGCTTCACAATCTCCGACGGAACGCGCTCCCCGGTGCCGCAGGCGTGCGACATCACTAAGTTCTGCTGAAGCCGCGACAGTTCGTCGCGCCCCACCGAGATGTCGCACAGCGACCCGAAACCGGTGGTGATGCCGTAAATCGGCCGCTCGGGATTCTCCATCTTGCAGTCGAGGTATTCGCGGCAGCGGACGATACGCGCCCGGGCGTCGTCGCTCAGCGCGAGCGGCAGATGTCGGTCGAGGATTTCGCGGACCCGGTCAATCGAAAGATGGTCCGCGGTGATATGATGATGTTCCATGTGAAATAACGGGTTTTTAATCGTTCTCTTTCAGTGCATTGCAAATGATGTCATCGTCGGCGAAAACAGGCAGCGTCACGCGCAGTCCCGGCGTGCGTTCCATCTCGCGGCGGATGGCCTCGACGGCCCCTTCGTTGCGGGCCCAGCTGCGGCGGGCAATGCCGTTATTGACATCCCACAGCAGCATTTCGCGGATGCGGCGGCCGGCATCCTCCGAACCGTCGATCACCATCCCGAAGCCGCCGTTGATGACCTCGCCCCAGCCCACGCCGCCGCCGTTGTGGACCGAAACCCACGTGGCGCCGCGAAAAGCATCGCCGATGACGTTCTGCACGGCCATGTCCGCCGTAAGGTTCGAGCCGTCGTAGATGTTCGAGGTCTCGCGGTAGGGCGAATCGGTGCCCGAAACGTCGTGGTGGTCGCGTCCCAGCACCACGGGAGCCGTGATGCGGCCCTCGGCGATGGCGCGGTTGAAGGCTTCGGCGATCTTCGTGCGGCCCTCGCAGTCGGCATAGAGGATGCGGGCCTGCGAGCCCACCACCAGTTTGTTGCGTCCGGCCTCGCGAATCCAGTGAATATTGTCGTCCAGCTGGCCCCGGATGTCGTCGGGAGCCGTCTTCCGGATCTCCTCCAGCACCTCGGCGGCCAGCCGGTCGGTCGTCTCGAGGTCCTCGGGACGTCCCGACGTGCAGACCCAGCGGAAAGGTCCGAAGCCGTAGTCGAAGAACATCGGGCCCATAATATCCTGCACATAGGAGGGATAGCGGAAACGTCCGCCCTCGCCCGTCACCGCTGCCCCGGCCCGCGAGGCTTCCAGCAGGAAGGCATTGCCGTAGTCGAAGAAATACATCCCCCGGGCGGTCAGTTTGTTGATGGCCTCGACCTGCCGCCGCAACGACTCCTGCACACATTCGCGGAAACGCCCGGGCTCTTCGGCCATCATCTTGTTCGAAGCCTCGTAACTCAGCCCCACGGGGTAATAACCGCCCGCCCAGGGATTGTGCAGCGAGGTCTGGTCCGAACCCAGGTCGACCGCAATCTCCTCCGCGGCCAGCCGTTCCCAAAGGTCCACGACATTGCCCACGTAGGCCAGCGACACGACCTCTTTTGCCTTGACAGCCTGACGGATACGCGGTATCAGTTCATCCAGCGCTTCATGCAGTTCATCGACCCACCCCTGCTCGTAGCGCTTCTGCGCCGCCTTGGGGTTGATCTCGGCGACGACCGACACCACGCCCGAAATGTTGCCCGCCTTGGGCTGGGCTCCGGACATGCCGCCGAGGCCCGACGTGACGAACAGCATGCCGCGCGTGTCCGTGCGGCCCTCCGCGAAGCGCTTGCGGGCGGCGTTCATCACCGTGATCGTCGTGCCGTGGACAATGCCCTGCGGCCCGATGTACATATACGACCCGGCGGTCATCTGTCCGTACTGCGACACCCCGAGGGCATTCAGCCGCTCCCAGTCGTCGGGTTTCGAATAGTTGGGAATCACCATGCCGTTGGTCACCACCACGCGCGGAGCGTCCGGGTGCGACGGAAACAGCCCCAGCGGATGCCCCGAGTACATCACCAGGGTCTGGTTTTCGGTCATCTCCGAAAGATATTGCATCGCCAGCCGGTACTGCGCCCAGTTCTGGAACACCGCACCGTTGCCGCCGTAGGTGATCAGCTCATGGGGATGCTGGGCGACCCGCGGGTCGAGGTTGTTCTGGATCATCAGCATAATGGCCGCCGCCTGCCGGCACCGGGCAGGATATTCGCCGATCGGCCGCGCATACATCTCATAGTCGGGACGCAGGCGGTACATATAGATACGACCGTAGCGGCGCAGCTCCTCGGCAAACTCCTTCGCCAGCGCGGCGTGGTGCTTCGCGGGGAAATAACGCAGGGCGTTTTTCAGCGCCAACGCTTTCTCCTCCTCCGAGAGTATCTCCTTGCGCTTGGGCGCATGGTTGATCTGTTTATCGTAAGGTTTCGCGGCGGGAAGCCGGTCGGGAATACCCGCACGGATGTCGTTCTGAAATTCTTCGCGTGTCATATCGCTTAAATTTTGCTTTCCACTATGTTCAGCACCTCGGCTTCGAGGCGCACGGCTTCGGCGGCCAGCGCATCGGCCTCTCCGACGAGCGCATCGGCTTTCGCACGGTCTTTCAGTCCTGCGGCGTTGATCTTCACATTGAGGCAGGCCCCCAGCACGGCGCTGCGGGCGGCCAAAGCCCCCACTCCCGCATCGGAAACCGAGTTGGGATTGCCTTCGGCAGCCATCGCCCGCACGATTTCGAAAACCCGCGACGCAGCCTTCATCGTCCGCAGGGGCACCTCCGTGGCATAAAGCGTCGCTTCCTGCAGCGCGGCGCTGCGAGCCGCCTTCTCCTCGTCGGTGGACTTGGGCATCGCGAAGACCGCCATGATGCGGTTGAACGCCGCAGTGTCCTCGTCCACCAGGTGCAGGAGCTCTGTGAGCACCGCCTGCCCTTTTTCGGCCCAGTCGGAAAACTCCTCCCAGCGGTCGTCCCACCCTGCCTTGTGCGACGAAAGGTTGGCGACCATCGTCCCGAGGGCCGCCCCCAACGCACCCATATAGGCCGCGATCGAGCCGCCGCCCGGAGCGGGCGATTCGCTCGCCGTCTCCTCAGCGAACGCCTTGCAGGTCATGTCGATAAGCTGCTTTTGTTCAACCTCCGCTTCAAGCAGATATTCGATCACCTTTTCAGCAGGGTTGAAGGGTTTCAGGTCGTCCAACCCCATCGACTTCACGGCGATGCGGACGATCTCCTCCTCGGCGATACCCGTCGAACGGCATTGTTTTTTCAAAAAGTATTTGCCCGCCTCGACCAGAGCCCGTTTCGGAACCAGCCCCACGATCTCCGTGCCCGTGACCCGCACGCCGCGGGCATCCGCCTTGCGGCACACCTCGTTGAAAGCGACGTGCAGCGGTGTCACGGCCAGGTCGGTGATGTTCATCGAGACCTGCGCGATGCCGTATTCTTCAATGAACCAGCCGATGGCCTTCGTGGCCTTCAGCGTTCCGGGCTGCATCAGGGGATTTCCGGCGGCGTCCTTCACCACCTTGCCCACGGGGGAACCGCCCTCGCGCACGGGACGCCCCTTTTCGCGCACATCGAAAGCGATGGCGTTGGCGCGGCGCGTGGAGGTGGTGTTCAGGTTGAAATTCACGGCAATCAGGAAATCGCGGGCCCCGACGGTCGTGGCGCCCGTGCGGGCCACACCTTCGTCGAAAGGCCGGGCCCCGAAATCGGGTGCAGACTCCTTATGGGCCAGTTTTTCGGGCAGCGCTTCATACTCCCCGGCACGGCAGACCGCGAGGTTTTTCCGTTCGGGAGTAAAGGCAGCGGCTTCGTAACAGTAGGTCGGGATGCGCAGTTCGGCGGCAATCCGCTCGGCCAGCCTGCGGGCCAGCGCGGCGCACTCTTCGAGCGTGACGCCCGCAATCGGGATCAGCGGCAGCACATCGGTGGCCCCCATGCGGGGATGCGCACCCTTGTGGCGGCGCATGTCGATCAGTTCGGCGGCCCGCTTCACCCCCGCGAAAGCGGCCTCCACGACCGCTTCGGGGTCGCCGACGAAGGTGACGACCGTGCGGTTGGTCGCCTCGCCGGGGTCCACGTCCAGCAGTTTCACACCCCCTGACGCCTCGATGGCGGCGGTGATCTGCCCGATTACATGCTTATCGCGCCCTTCGCTGAAATTGGGGACGCACTCGATGATTCGGTTTGTCATAGAATCGTTGCTTTGGAGTTCTTATACTTCAAAGGTAAAAAACATTCGGGAATTTTCCGATAGAATCGTAACAAAAAAGGCCCTTTTCACCAAAAAACAGGAAGGTCCGGTGCACGATGCACCGGACCCCTGATTGCAGCCGGACAGGGAGCGCGGCCCGCTCCCGGAGAGGATCACCTGCCGATGGTCAACACCACACCGCCCGTACACCAGAAGCCCGGCAGGGGGATACCGCCGATGTCGCAGTAACGCGCATCGGTGATGTTCGCGGCATCGACGTACAAGCGGCAAATGCCCTTTTCCCACTGGAGGCGTCCGTCGAGCAGGAAATAGGGCTTATAGCCGCGCACCTCGGAGACAGAGGCATTGCCCGGCTCGGGATAGTACGTATAGCTGCCGTTGCGGTCATAGGCCGAGCCGGTCAGCGCAAGCGACATCCGCCGCAGAAAACGCACCTCCACGGCCAGCGAGGCCTTGTGACGCATGAAATCCATGGCACTCCTGGCCACGACATTCGCGTTCCGGTCGGTCGTGATATAGCCGTAGGAGAGCGTGACGCGGCGCAGGAAACCCTCCGGAGCCGTGTAGCCGCCCGAAAGTTCGGCCCCGAAGGTGTCGAGGCGGCTCGTCTGCTCGGAATGCCACTTGTCACCCATATCTTCGCGCCACACCCAGTCGATAATGTCGCGTCCGGAGCGGTAGTAAACCTGCGCCGAGATGTTCCAGCGATACTTTAAGTAATCGGCTCCTATACGGTATGTTACAGCGTGTTCCGGCGTGAGATCGAGGTTGTTGATCTGTGCCGGAGAGGTGTAATAGAGGTCCGTGAAGGTCGGCAGGCGCATCGACTGCCACACCCCTGCCCCGACGCGCAGGCCGTCGGCGGGCGTCCACCCGGCCGAGAGGCTCCACAACGCCGACGTGCCATAAGGCGTGAGGCTCACGCCCGCCGAAGCCGCCGCATCGAAACACCGCCACGATTTCGCGTGCCGGAGCCAGAGGTTGCCCGTGTGGCGAGCCTTGGCGTGGGTGTAGTGCCCTTCGGGAACCGCGAGCCTTTCGCCGAGATTCGTGCTGTAAATATGGTTGAAGGCCCAGTCGCCGCCCAGCGAGGTCACGCCCGCCGCCCAGTCGCAGTCGGCCCACGCCTTCGCTCCGGCGTTGTCGGTGTTGTGGCGGTTCATGGCCGTGCCGCGCGTCCAGTCGTAACGGTCGAAATTCTTGCGGTAGCTCACGGCGGCCCCCAGCGAAAAACGGCCCGCGGTCTTCAGCCACCGCAGCGACGCCAGCGCCGTGGCGGTGTGCTCCCACTGGTCGGGGTTGTAGGCGGCATAAAAGCCGTTGGAACCGAAATCCCGGTCCTGCCACCCGGCCTGCAGATCGAAAAACCCGGCACGCCCGCCGTCGCAGGTCGCACGCACGAAGGCGTTGTAATTGGAAAAGTCGGTGTTGTGCCGGTAGCCGTCGCTGCGGCGGTACGAAGCCGCGCCGAGCACCGAGAAGCGGCCCGAGGTAATTGCGCCCGAAAGGTTCCCGTAGGCATAGCCGTACTGGCCGCCCGAACCCTCGAAACGCAGGTAAGTCGGGCGCAGCGGCGCAGTGCGGACGTTCACCGCCCCGGCATAGGCGCCGACGCCGGGCACGCCGTCGATCAGTTCGACGGACGAAATGCAGTCGAGATCGACGGGCAGCGCGTGGGACTGGTGTCCGGTGCGGGCGTCGGTGAAATCGATACCGTTGAGAAGGACCATGGTCTGGTCGAAAGAGCCTCCCCGGATGAAGATGTCGGCCTGCATCCCCTTGCCTCCGCGTTCGCGGACATCGACCGAAGGCGCAAGGCGCAGGGCGGCTTCCAGTGTCTGGACAGGCGCCGGGGCCTGGGCTTTCCGGTCGAAAAGCGGGGTGTGCGACTGGGCGTTGCGCGTGGGAGCCGTCTGGCTCCCGGTGACGCCGACCTCCCGGATCCGCAGCGTCCTGAGGACGGCGGCCGTGTCGGCAGTCTGCGCGGACGCACCTTGCGTCGCAAGCAGCAGGATCGACATCCCGGCAGAGAGAACCCCGATAGTCACGTAGCGGCGGAGACTCGCAAAGACCGACCAGCCCTTGCGGTTCCAGCGCTTGAAGCAGGGGTACTGCTTTGCTTGGATGTTTTCCATGTGTTTGAAATTTGGGTTAAAGATAAAAAAACTGCGGTCTGAACCGGGTCCGGCTGCAGGCCCCCGGGTTCAGACCGCAGGTATCGGAACGCCTGCAAGACAGGCGAATCATCGAAATATCAGTTGAACAGCGCCTCGACCGTCTCCACGACGTTGTCCGCATCGGGTTCGAGCGGAAAGACGTGGCTCGGCTTGAGGTACCAGAGCTCCTTGCCCTCCTTGAAATGCTCCTCGCCGCCGCCCGTGATGTTGAGCATGACGGTGGCGTCCTTCTCGATCTTTCCGGCGGCAACGGCATTGATGAGCGACGCCGTGGCAACGCCCGCCGCCGAGTAGATGTCGACACCCTCAAGGTCGTGGAAGAGCTTGCGGGCCTTGCGGGCCATGGCATTCGTGGCCACGAAGAACTCGCCACCGGAGGCTTTCAGCGCGTCGTAGAGTCCGCCGGCGATGGCGTAGGGCGGACGGCGGTTCGACAGCACCTTGGCGTCGATGATCTCCGCATCGCGGCGGGCCTTGTCGGCGTCGTAGGGCAGCATTTTGCGCGAATCGGCCCGCCAGGCGTCGTACATCGGGACGAACGGCGCGTTCTGCGACACCATGATCTTCATGGTGTTCGTGCCGAAACGGCCGTCTTCGATGAGGCGCATATTAGCCTCCCAGGCGGCGATGGCACCCGTGCCGCTGCCCACGGCCTGGAAATAGTAGTCGGGAATGCGGCCGATGGTCGTCACGGCCGAAAGGACCGTGCAGGCCATGCCGTCGCGGCGGGCGATGTTTTTAGCCCCGCCCTCGGCATAGAATCCCGGGCCCTTCAGCGCCAGGTCGCTCAGGTAGATGGCGTCGAAATAGTCGCCGCCCTTATCGCACGATATGAGCTTCACGCAGGGGTTCAGCGGCTCGTCGAACCACAGCGCGTCGATATTGTCATAGGGAACCGACAGCAGCAGTTTGATGTTGTTGTCGGAGCAGACCTTGGCAAAGGCGCGGGCCGTATTTCCCGCCGAAGCGACCACCAGCACACGCTGTTCGTCGGCAGCAGCACGGCCGCAGACCGAGTAGGCCTCAGTCTCCTTGAACGAACAGGTAGACATCGTGGCCCCGATAGCCGGATACCAGCCGTTGAAGGTGATCCAGAGGTTCTCCAGCCCGAGGTGTTCGGCCAGCCCCTTGCTCTTGTAGGTCACGGGGGCCGACGAGCCTTTGAGGATGCGACGCACGGGCATCCAGTCCGCAAAACGGTAGAGGCCCCAGTCAGCGGGTTTCACGTCGAGCTGTTTGCTGGCGTATTTGGCGCGGATGAGCGACGGCTCCTTGTACTGCGGATCGGCGAGCATCCAGCCGGTGTCCTCGAATTCGCGCCCCGTGGCGACACACTCCAAAGTGTAGGAAGTAGGTGTAAAATCTTTCATTTATCGTTGTTTGTATTGTTTTACGACATGCGGTTTCTGAAATCCTCGTAACCGAACTCGCGGATGACGTCGATGCGTCCGTCGCGGCGTGCGATGACGATCGCGGGGTGCTGGACACCGTTGAACAGCGTGGTCTTGACCATCGTATAGTGGATCATGTCCTCGAAGACGATGCGCTCCCCCACCTTCAGATCGTGGTCAAAGGCCCAGTCGCCGCAGTAATCGCCCGCCAGGCAGCTCGTGCCACCCATGCGCCAGCGTTTCTCCCCCTCGGCAGGATCGTGCGCCCCGACAATGGCCGGTTTGTAGGGCATTTCGAGACAGTCGGGCATGTGGCAGGCGAACGACACGTCGAGCATCGCCGTATGCACCCCGCCGTTCTCGACAATGTCCTCGACCGTCGAAACCAGATAGCCCGTGCGCCACGTAAAGGCGCTACCGGGTTCGAGAATCAGCCGCAGATGCGGGTGCCGGGACTTGAACTCCCGAAGGAGGGCGATCAGGGCATCGCAGTCGTACCACGAGGCGGTCATCAGGTGGCCGCCGCCCATATTGAGCCATTTTATTTGATCGAGGAAATGTCCGAAATGCTTTTCGACAGCCTCCAAAGCCAGCCGCAGGTGCTCGGGGCGCGATTCGCAAAGGACGTGGAAATGCAGTCCCTCGACGCCCGCCGGGAGTTCCGGGAGTTCGTCGGCCGTGACGCCCAGCCGCGAGCCGGGGACACAGGGGTTATAGAGGTCCGTCTCGACGGGCGAATACTGCGGGTTAATCCGCAGGCCGCACGACAGGCCGCTGATAAGCGCCCGCTGGCCGAAGCGTTCAAACTGGGAGACGGAATTGAAGGTGATATGGTCGCTGCATCGTAGTATCTCGTCGATATTGCGGTCCGTATAGGTCGGGGCATAGGTGTGGGCGGGCTTTCCGAACTCCTCGAAAACGAGACGAGCCTCGGCAGCAGATGACGCCGTCGCACCGTCGGAGTGCTGCGCCAGTTCGGGAAAGATGCTCCACATGGCGCATGCCTTCAGGGCCACGATAATTTCGGCGCCCGATTCCCGGCGCACGCGGTCGACAGTAGCCAGATTCCGGTCCAGCAGTTCCTCGTCGAGAACGTAGCACGGCGAAGGCAGTTTCAGAAAGTCAATCATCGAATTGTTTTTAGTTGGATTTCATCCTTCGTTTTCTCCGCTCGGCATAATCCGGGCAAGCCCGGCTCTGCCCTCGCTCAGCGAAAACGTCCAAAACAGTTGCAAAAATAACAAAATCATCGGCACGGAACGACGCCCGGCCGATGATTTTCAATAAAAATAGGTATTTATACCTACTATGACGACAGCGTATTTCAGACCTCCAGGTTCACATCGAACAGCTCGTGCCACGGCAGTCCCTGTTCGCCCAGTTCGGCGAGGAACGGATCGGGATCGAACTCCTCGACGTTGAACACTCCGGCACCGCGCCAAAGCCCCTTGGCCCACATCGAAGCACCCAGCGCAGCCGGAACGCCCGTCGTGAACGAAACGGCCTGCGTACCGGTCTCCTTGAAGGCCTGCTCGTGGTCGCAGTTGTTATAAATATAATAGGTGCGCTCCTTGCCGTCCTTCAGGCCCTTGATACGGCAGCCGATCGAGGTCTGGCCGTGATAGTTGGCGCCCAGCGACTTGGGGTCGGGAAGCACCGCCTTAAGGAACTGAATAGGAACAATCTCCACACCATTGTAGATGATCGGATCGATACGCGCCATACCGATATTCTGAATCACGCGCAGGTGCGTCAGGTATTCCTGCCCGAAGGTCATCCAGAAACGCGCCCGCCGGATCGTGGGATAGTTCTTCACCAGCGACTCCAGCTCCTCGTGGTAGATGACATACGATTCGCGTTCGCCGATGCCCGGGTAGTTGAGCGGACGGTGGATTTCGTGCGGCTCGGTCACGACCCACTGCCCGTTTTCGAAATAACGACCCTTCTGGGTCACCTCGCGGATATTGATCTCGGGGTTGAAATTCGTGGCGAAGGCCATGCCGTGGTTGCCGGCATTGCAGTCGACGATGTCGAGGTAGTGTATCTCATCAAAATGGTGCTTGGCGGCGTAGGCCGTGAAGATGGCCGTCACGCCCGGGTCGAAGCCGCAGCCGAGGATCGCCGTAAGTCCCGCAGCCTTGAAGCGGTCCTGGTAGGCCCACTGCCACGAATATTCAAAATGCGCCTCGTCTTTAGGCTCGTAGTTGGCCGTGTCGAGGTAGTTGCAGCCGCATTCGAGGCAGGCGTCCATAATCGTCAGGTCCTGATACGGCAGCGCCACATTGACCACGATGTCGGGTTTGAACGAACGGAACAGTTCGCAGAGCTGCGGCACGTTGTCGGCATCGACCTCGGCGGTCTTCACCCGGTTGCCGCCGATGGCGGCCGCCACGGCGTCGCATTTGGATTTGGTGCGGCTCGCCAGCATCACATCCGTAAAAACGGGATTGGCCGCGATCTTCTGGGTCACCACAGTTCCGACGCCTCCCGCACCGATAATCAGCGCTTTACACATAGAGTTATTGGTATTTTAAAGTTAATTTCGCGTTAACGCCTACAAAAATATCTTTTTATTTCGGCAAAACAAAATCGACGCCGGAATTTTCGCAGCCCCGGCGACAGGAAAGCATAAAATGCGGGTTTTGCGCAAAATTTGCAGGCCGGGTGTTGTAAATTAAAAATAAATCCGTACATTTGCACCACCAAAACGGAAGCGATTCACGATTGGTACACGGAGATCTCCTAGCTCAGCTGGTAGAGCACAACACTTTTAATGTTGGGGTCGTGGGTTCGAGCCCCACGGGGATCACGGAAAAGCACTCTTTTTAAGAGTGCTTTTTTTGTCTTTACAGCCAGATTGCGCTATCTTTGCATACATACATCCAACAGAACAGACATGGCAGACAACTATCTGGAACGGAAAATGGAGGAGTACCGGAATCGGACGGCGGCCGGACAGGGCGGCCGCAGGCCCTTGGCGACGCTCGGCCGGCTGCTGCTGAAAAACCGCAGCCACCGCGGCTACGACGCGAATTTCATCGTGCGCGAGGATCAGCTCCGGCGCATCATCGAGGTGAATGCCAAAATCCCCTCGGCACGCAACCAGCAGGTGCTGCGGTTCCGGCCCGTATTGTCCGACGAAGCGCAGAAAGTATTGGCACATATCCGGCTCGGAGGCGCCCTGCCCCTCCTGCACCTACCCCTGCCGGGAACCGAACCCAATGCCTTCATCATTGTCTGCTCAACGGTCGAAGAGAATCGTTACGTGGATATCGACCTCGGCATTTCGGCCCAGAGCATGCTGTTGCAGGCCGCGGAGATCGGGCTGAACGGCATCTGCATCGGGGCTTTCGACAAAGAGCGCATCCGGCAGGAATTCGGGCTGGAATGGGAGCCGCTGCTGATCCTCGCCATCGGACGGGGCATCGAAAAAATAGAACTGGTGCCGATCGGTGCGGACGGCGACCGCAATTACTACCGTGAGAACGGCACGCACTACGTCCCCAAGGTCCGCTCGGAGGAGCTGACAATCAAGTGATGGAGACGGCCAGAACCATATATATACGTAACATGGTGTGCGACCGCTGCCGAATGGTCGTGCGGGAGTTGTTCGCGGAACTCGGGATAGAAACCCTCTCCGTCGAGCTGGGCGTGGTGCGCACGGCGGCCCCGGTGGAGGGCGAAGTGCGGAAACGGCTCGGCGAACGGCTGCAGGCACTGGGATTCGAGCTCCTCGACGAACCGAAACAGCAGCTCGTCGAGCTGGTGAAGGCCGAAATCATCCGGCTGGTGCACCGCGACGACGGGAATCTCCGGGTGAACCTCTCCGACCGGCTGACCGAAACCACGCACCACGAATACAGCCAGATCAGCAAACTCTTCTCCGAAACGACGGGAACGACCGTCGAAAAGTATTTCATCGCCCAGAAGATCGAACGGGTGAAGGAGCTGCTGGCCTACGGTGAGTTGACGATCGGCGAAATCGCCGACCGGATGAACTATTCGAGCGCCGCCCACCTCAGCGCACAGTTCAAAAGCCTGACGGGGATGACCCCGACCCGCTTCCGGGAGCAGGCCGAAGGGCATCGGAAAGCCCTCGACAAGGTGTAATCCCGGAATCTTGTAAATCTATTCCATAATTCTGTAACGGCCCCAGGGCCCTGTGGCGTTACCTTTGCAACGAAGCAAAAGGCGAAACGACATGGCAAAAAATCAGATCACGAAACAGACCTTTCCCATCGCCGACATGAGTTGTGCGGCGTGTGCGGCGAAAGTGGACAAAGTCCTGAACAACGTTCCGGGCGTGAGTCGCGCCGCGGTGAATTTCGCCGCGGCGACCGCCCTGGTGGAGTACGACCCCGCGCAGTGCTCCCCCGCCGCCCTGCGGGAAGCCGTGCGGCAGGCGGGTTACGACCTGATCGTCGGGGCCGGGGATGCCGCACGGGAGGCCGAAAAGGCCGCAGGTGAACGTTACCGCACGCTGAAACGCCGCACGGTGTGGGCCATCGCCCTGTCGGTGCCGGTGGTCGTCGTGGGGATGTTCTGGATGGAGATGCCCTATGCCAACGAATTCATGTGGCTGCTGTCGACGCCGGTGGTATTCGTGCTGGGGCGCGATTTCTTCATCAACGCCTGGCGGCAGCTCCGACACGGCGCCGCCAATATGGACACGCTCGTGGCCGGAAGCACCGGGGTCGCCTATCTGTTCAGCGTGGCGAACATGCTCTTTCCCGGATTCTGGGAGGCCCGGGGCATTCATCCCCACGTCTATTTCGAAGCGGCGAGCGTCATCATCGCCTTCATCCTGCTGGGGCGCCTGCTCGAAGCCCGCGCCCGGGACAATACCTCGGAGGCCATCCGCAAATTGATGGGGCTTCAGCCCGCAACCGTCGTCCGCATCGGGACGGACGGGCGGCAGCAGGAAATCCCGGTCGGCGAGGTCCTGCCCGGCGACCTGCTGCTGACACGCCCCGGCGAACGGATTGCCGTGGACGGAACGGTGGCCGAAGGCGGTTCGTATGTGGACGAGAGCATGCTCACGGGCGAGCCCGTCCCGGCGGCGAAAGGCCCCGGCGACGAGGTGTTTGCCGGGACCGTCAATCAGCGGGGAAGTTTCCGCTTCACGGCCGCGAAAGTCGGTGGAGAGACCCTGCTCGCACAGATCATCCGGCTGGTGCAGGAGGCGCAGGGCAGCAAAGCCCCGGTGCAGAAACTCGTGGACCGCATCGCGGGCATCTTCGTGCCCGTGATTATCGGCATCGCACTCCTCGCCTTCGCGGCGTGGATGCTGCTGGACCCGGAGAACGGATTCTCGCACGGCCTGCTGGCGCTGGTCACGGTGCTTATCATCGCCTGCCCCTGCGCCCTGGGGCTGGCGACGCCCACGGCCATCATGGCCGGAATCGGCAAGGGGGCCGAGAACGGGATTCTGATAAAGGACGCCGAGAGCCTCGAAACGGCCGTCAGGGTCGATGTCGTGGTGCTGGACAAGACCGGAACGCTGACCGAAGGGCGTCCCGAGGTGACGGACCTCGTGTGGGCCGGGGGCGACGACACGCACCGGGATATTCTTTACAGCCTCGAAAAACTGTCGGAACATCCGCTGGCCGGAGCCGTCGCCGCGCATCTCGAAGGAAGCGTCCCGGTGACGGTCGAGGGATTCGAAAGCATCACCGGACGGGGCGTGAGCGGCGCGGTCGGCGGCCAAACCTACTATGCCGGAAACGAAGCCCTGATGCAAGAACACGGCATCGCCGTCGGCGAAGAGCTCCGCACGGCGGCGGAACGCATGGCCGGGGAGGCCAAGACCGTCATCTGGTTCGCCGACGCGGAGCGGACGCTGGCCGTGGCGGGGATCACCGACCGGCTGAAGGAACATTCGGCGGAGGCTGTTAGGGAACTGCGCGAACAGGGCATCGAGGTCTGGATGCTGACGGGCGACAGCGAGGCGGCGGCCCGCGAGACGGCCCGCAAGGCGGGCATCGACCATTACCGCGCAGAGGTGCTCCCCCACCAGAAGGCCGAATTCATCCGCACGCTCCAGTCCGAAGGCCACACGGTGGCCATGGCAGGCGACGGCATCAACGACAGCGCGGCGCTGGCACGGGCAGACCTCGGGATTGCCATGGGGCGCGGCAGCGACATCGCCATGGAGGCGGCCCCGGTGACAATCATCTCGTCGGACCTCACGAAGATCGCCGAAGCCATCCGCCTGTCGCGGCTCACGGTGCGCACCATTCGCCAGAATCTTTTCTGGGCGTTCATCTACAACCTGATTGGCGTGCCCGTGGCAGCCGGCGTGCTCTACCCGCTGTTCGGGGTTCAGCTCGACCCGATGATCGCGGGAGCGGCGATGGCGATGAGCAGCGTCAGCGTCGTGGGCAATAGCCTGCGGCTGAAACGCGCGAAATTACAGCAAAAGAAAACCATAAAACAACAACGGATCATGAAAAAGTATCAAGTGGAAGGCATGATGTGCAACCATTGCCGCATGCACGTAGAAAAAGCACTCAACGCTCTGGAAGGCGTCTCGGCGTCGGTGACGCTCGACCCGCCGGTGGCATCAGTCGAATTTACGGGCCGAACGTACTCCGACGAGGAGCTGCAGCGGGCCGTCGCCGAAGCCGGCGACTACCGATTGAAATCCTTGTAAGGCACTTTCGGAAACAAACAATGGCGCAAAGGTGCGGAAATCCCGAAATTATCCGTATCTTCGCGCCATCACCAATAATTACTGCGATGAGAATACAACAATAAACGGGTCGGGTTCAGTCAAACCGACACCGTATCCGCCCGGAACGAAACATCGGTTTAACCGGTCTTCACGCAAGACCCCCATTTATTGTGTATCTATGCATATCATCGTCAGTGATCTCTCCTATCACTATACCAATCGGCAGTCGCTGTTCGAAGCGATAGATCTTTCCGTGCCGCCGGGCGGAAAAGCCGCCGTCGTCGGCAGCAACGGAGCCGGAAAATCCACGCTCCTGAAACTGCTGGCGGGCGAACTCACCCCCGTGTCGGGCAGCATAGCCTGCGCCGCACGTCCCTGTTATGTTCCCCAGCAGCCCTGTCTGGCTGGGCTGAGCGTCGCCGAGGCGCTGGGCATCGCCGAAAAACGCGCGGCCCTGCATGCCATCTGCGCCGGAAGCACCGACCCGGCCCATTACGACACACTGGGCGACGACTGGGAGATCGAATCGAAATGCCGCGCGGCGCTCGACAGCTGGGGGCTCCCACACATCGGTCCGGACACCCCGGCCGACGCCCTGAGCGGCGGGGAGAAAACCAAGCTTCTGCTGGCGGGAGCGGCGCTCTGCCAGCCCGGGATACTCCTGCTGGACGAGCCGACCAACCACCTCGACGAGGCGGGGCGGCGGCAGCTCTACGCCTTCGTCCGCGACACCCGGGCCACCGTGGTGGTCGTGAGCCACGACATCACGCTTTTGAACCTGCTGGAAACGACCTACGAACTCTCGCCGCTGGGGCTGAAACGCTACGGAGGGAATTACGATTTCTACCGGGAGCAGAAACAGATCGAACAGCAGGCCCTCGAACAGCATATCGACGCCGCGCAGAGCGCCCTGAAACAGGCCCGCAGAAGGGCACAAGAGGTTCGCGAACGGCAGGAGAAGCGTGCGGCGCAGGGCGAGAAAAAGAAGGACCAGTCACCGCGCATCCTGCGCAAAGGTTTGAAGGATAGCGGAGAACGGACGGCCTCGCGGCTCCGGGACCAGCACACCGGGGTCATCGACCGCGACCGCGAAAAGATAGCCGTGCTGCGTGCCATGCAGCCACGCGAATGCCTGCTGCGAATCGATTTCGACGATGCGCAGCTCCACAACGGCAAATTGCTGGCGGAGGCCCGGGGTGTGAATTTCGCCTACCCCGGGGGCGAACCGCTCTGGAGCGAACCCCTCGACGCGACAATCCGCAGCGGGGAGCGCATCCGGCTGCGGGGCGGCAACGGAACGGGCAAGACCACCCTCGTGCGGCTGCTGACCGGAGAGTTACAGCCCACAGAGGGCGAAATTAGGCGGAGCGAGTTTTCGCACGTCTACCTCGACCAGGAATACAGCCGCATCGGGACCCCGGCGACCGTGCTGGAGGCCGCGCAGGCCTGCAACCGCAACCACCTCGAAGACCACGAACTGAAAATGCGGCTCCACCGGGCGTTGTTCCCGGCCGAGACGTGGGACAAGGCGTGCGACACGCTCAGCGGCGGCGAGCGGATGCGCCTGAGCCTCTGCTGCCTGATGATCGAAAACCACGTCCCTGACCTCTTCATCCTCGACGAGCCGACGAACAACCTCGACCTGCAGAGCCTCGGCATCCTGACCGACACGATCCGCAGCTACCGGGGAACGCTGCTGCTGATCTCCCACGACGGACATTTCGCCGACGCCGTCGGCATCACGAAGGTCATCGAACTGTAAACGGAACGGGACCGGCATCAGCCGGTCCCGTCGTTTTATGCGGAGATGGATTTCGGACGTTTGAGGTGCGCCCAGACCGAGTTCACAAAGGCTCCGGCAAGGCTCTCGTCGTAGACGATCCGGTGTTTCCAGCGGTTGGCCCACCAGCGGCGGGTCTTGAACCACATATTCGGCAGCAGTCCGTTCGGCTTTGCGCCCGCAAATTCGGGCGACAGGATTTCGTTCAGCACCCGTTCCTTCAGCTTCGGGTCGCAGGCGGACGGCGGCAGCAGCGAGGCGTCGAGCCCCAAATCTTCGGCGCAGATGGCGTTCAGGCACTCCAGGAACCGGTCCATATTCGCCTCGCGGGCCAGCGCACAAAGCTCCTCCCAGTCGATCCGGCCGGCATTGCGCTCGACGAAGACATACCAGTCGAGCACGTGGCGCAGTCCGATGTTGATGGCGGCGAAATGCACCGCGGCATGGCGCAGCAGGAACAGCGCGTTGAAAGGCACCGAAGGCAGGCCGACCGCCACGCCGCCCAGCTCGACAGACTCTCCGGGCTGCGCCGCGAAGCGCTTGAGCGGCTGTTCGATCCGGCGGTTGGAACTATGGGTCTCGTTGTTGACGATGTCATAATGGTTCTCGACCATAATGCCGTCGAAAAGGAAGGTCGTGTGGTGCTCCTTGTCCTCGTCAACCTGCAGGCCCAGCTCGCGGGTCACGATCCGGTCGGCCTCGGGCTGACGCCCGTAGAGCCAGATGTCGATGTCTCCGAACGGGCGGTGCGACGGAACGGGATAGGAAAGGCTCAGCCCGTAGCCCTTGAGGAGCATCATCGGGATGCCGTGTTTGTGGTAGAAGGCCGCAAGACGGGTGACGGCCGCTTCGTGACGGCGGTAGCGTTTCTCGATCTGCTCGACGTTGAAGGCCCACTCCAGCAGCAGCTGACGCGACGGGCACAGTTCCCCGGGGAGCATCTGCAGTCCGTCCCAGGCCACCGCCAGCACCCCCTGCACCGACGAACGGCTGTAAATCTCGCGCCACCACGCCTCGTCACCCTGCGCGAAGAGCGCAGTATCCTCCATCTTCCCGTGCAGCGCCGCCCGCAGCAGGGCGAACAATCCATCCGTCGCCGTATCCTTCATAATCCCAAAAATTGTTGGTAAAGATAGCGATACTTTACAAAAAATCGGTCCCGGGATACCGGAAATTCGCAAAAAAGCCGTACCTTCGACTGAAATTCCCCCGTGCGGACGCCGCAGAGAGGGATCAACACGCAACGATATGAAAGGCATTGTCTTGGCGGGAGGCTCGGGAACGCGCCTCTATCCGATAACCAAGGGGGTCAGCAAACAGCTGCTCCCGATCTACGACAAACCGATGGTTTATTACCCGCTGTCGGCGCTGATGCTCGCCGGCATCCGGGATATACTCATCATCTCGACACCAGCCGACCTGCCGCCTTTCCGCCGCCTGCTGGGCGACGGTTCGGATTACGGCGTGCGGTTCTCCTATGCCGAACAGCCCTCGCCCGACGGACTGGCGCAGGCGTTCCTGATCGGCGAGGAGTTCATCGGCGGCGACTCGGTGTGCCTGGTGCTGGGCGACAACATCTTCCACGGCTCGGGATTCACGGGGATGCTCCGCGAAGCGGTGCGGAACGCCGAAGAGCAGGCCAAGGCGACCATCTTCGGATACCGCGTCGAGGACCCCGAGCGGTACGGCGTCGCGGAGTTCGACGCGGCGGGCAACTGCCTCTCGATCGAGGAGAAGCCCGCGCATCCGAAATCCAACTACGCGGTCGTAGGACTCTATTTCTACCCCAACAAAGTGGTCCGGGTGGCCAAGTCGATAAAACCTTCGGCACGCGGCGAGCTGGAAATCACCTCGGTGAACCAGGCGTTCCTCGGCGACGGGGAGCTGAAGGTGCAGACCTTGCAACGGGGTTTTGCGTGGCTCGACACGGGCACGCACGACTCGCTGGCCGAGGCTTCGATTTTCGTGGAGGTTATCGAGAAGCGGCAGGGACTCAAGATCGCCTGCCTCGAGGGCATCGCCTACCGCAACGGCTGGATCACGGCCGACAAGGTCCGCGAACTGGCCGGGCCGATGCTCAAAAACCAGTACGGGCAGTACCTGCTCAAACTCATCGACGAACACAAATGAAGATATACAGAACCGACATCGAAGGGGTCCTGATCCTCGAGCCCGAGGTGTTCGGGGACGCCCGGGGCTACTTTTTCGAGAGTTTCTCCCGCAAGCGCTTCGAAGAGGCCGCCGGCGCGGTGGATTTCGTGCAGGACAACGAATCGAAATCGCGCTACGGCGTGGTTCGGGGGCTTCATTTCCAGCACGGGGAGGCTGCGCAGGCCAAGCTGGTGCGCGTGGTCTCGGGCCGGGTGCTCGATGTGGCGGTGGACATTCGCCGCGGATCGCCCACCTTCGGGCGTCACGTCGCGGCGGAGCTCTCGGGCGAAAACCACCGCCAGCTGTTCATTCCCCGCGGATTCGCACACGGATTCGCCGTGCTGAGCGACGAAGCCGTGTTCCAGTACAAATGTGACAACTATTATGCTCCGGAGAGCGAGGGAGGCATCGCGTGGGACGATCCCGCACTCGGAATCGACTGGCAGCTTCCGGCCGACGCCATCGTGCTCTCGGAGAAGGACCGCCGCCGTCCGGCGCTGGCCGAAGCCGGGGAATTATTCGAATACCGTAAACCATGAATATATTAGTAACGGGCGCCAACGGACAGTTGGGACATGAAATGCAGCGTCTGGGCGCCGTATCGCCCAACAATTACATCTTCACCGACGTGGCGGAACTCGACGTCACGGACGCCGGGGCCGTTCGCCGGGCCGCGGAGCAGACCCGCGCCGAAGTGATCGTCAACTGCGCAGCCTACACCAACGTGGAGCGTGCCGAAGAGGACGAAGCGACCGCCGACCTCCTGAACCGTCTCGCCCCCGCGAACCTCGCGGCGGCGGCAGCGGCCACGGGAGCCACGCTGATTCATATTTCGACCGACTACGTCTTCGACGGAACGGCCCACGTGCCCTACACCGAGCAGGCTCCGACCGCGCCGCTGGGTGTCTACGGGTGCACGAAGCTCGCCGGGGAACAGGCTGTCGAGGCGTCGGGATGCAGTTATCTGATCCTGCGCACGGCATGGCTCTACTCGGCGTTCGGGAACAATTTTCTGAAAACGATGCTGCGGCTGACGGCCGAGCGGGAGTCGCTGAACGTGGTCTTCGACCAGATCGGGACCCCGACCTATGCCGGAGACCTCGCGCTGGGGATATTCTCGGTGATCGAGAGCGGCCAGCTGCGCGGCAACGAGGGGCTTTACCACTTTTCGGACGAGGGCGTCGCGTCGTGGTACGATTTTGCCGTGGAGATTGCAGCGGCCGCCGGGCACGATAAATGCCGCATCGTGCCGTGCCACACGGCAGAGTACCCCTCCAAAGCCCCCCGTCCGGCCTATTCGGTACTTGACAAAAGCAAGTTCAAAACGACGTTCGGCATCGAGATACCCCACTGGCGGGAGTCGATGCTCTACTGCCTGAAAACGATGCAACCATGAAACGCACCCTTCTCATAACCGGCGGCGCCGGATTCATCGGCTCGCACGTCGTGCGGCTGTTCGTCACGAAATATCCGGATTACCGGATCGTCAATCTCGACAAACTCACCTACGCGGGCAACCTCGCCAACCTCCGCGACATCGAAAAGGCGCCCAACTACACCTTTGTCCGGGGCGACATCTGCGACTACGACGCCATGCGCACGCTGTTCGCGGAATACGCCGTCGACGGGGTGATCCACCTCGCGGCCGAAAGCCACGTAGACCGTTCGATTCGCGACCCGTTCACTTTCGCACGGACCAACGTCATGGGGACGCTCGCGCTCCTGCAGGCCGCGAAGGAGGCGTGGGGAAACGCCCGGGAAGGCAAGCGGTTCTACCATATCTCGACCGACGAGGTCTACGGAGCGCTGCCGCTGGACGGCGGACTGTTCACCGAGACCACACGTTACGATCCCCATAGCCCCTATTCGGCGTCAAAAGGGTCATCGGACCATTTCGTAAGGGCGTTTCACGACACCTACGGGCTGCCCGCCGTGGTCACCAACTGTTCGAACAACTACGGTCCCTATCAGTTCCCCGAAAAGCTCATTCCGCTGTTCATCAACAACATCCGCCACGGCAAGCCGCTGCCGGTCTACGGCAAAGGCGAAAACGTCCGCGACTGGCTCTACGTCGAGGATCACGCCCGGGCCATCGACACGATCTTCCACCGGGGCCGCGACGGCGAGACCTACAACATCGGGGGATTCAACGAATGGCGCAATATCGACCTGATCCGGGTTGTCATCCGGATCACCGACCGGCTGCTGGGGCGTCCCGAGGGGGCTTCGGAGAAGCTTATCACCTATGTCACCGACCGCGCAGGACACGACCTGCGCTACGCCATCGATTCACGAAAACTCAAAGAGGAATTAGGCTGGGAACCCTCACTGCAATTCGAGGAGGGAATTGAAAAGACCGTCCGCTGGTACCTCGACAACCAGCCGTGGATGGACAATATCACCTCCGGGGAATACGAACGCTATTACGAGGAAATGTACCTGGGACGATAAGGGCCGGTGTCTTAGGCTGGCCGGCTGATTTCGGCGAACGTCGCCCGCACATAGGCCGCCAGGTCGGCAGGGGCGAGCTTGAGCTGCAGACCGCGGACCCCGGCGCTAATATAGATAAAGGGGTGTTCAGAGGCCGATGCGTGGATATAGGTCGGAAAGGCTTTCTTCATGCCGATCGGCGAACAGCCGCCGCGGATATAGCCTGTCACGGGCAGCAGCTCCTTCATCGGAATCAGATCGACTTTCTTGTTGCCCGAGACTTTCGCGGCGGCCTTCAGGTCGACCTCGTGGTCGCCCGGTACGACGCAGACGAAATAGCCCGTGCGGTCGCCCTTCAACACAAGGGTCTTGAAGACGCAGGCAATCTCCTCGCCCAGCTGTTCGGCGACGTGCGTGGCGGCGAGGTGCTCCTCGTCCACCTGGTAAGGTATCAGTTCGTAGGCGATCTTCGCGCGGTCGAGCAGCCGCGCTGCATTTGTCTTCTCGACTTTCCCGTGTGCCATATTGTTCCTTTTATCGGCTAATCTGCCGCAAAGGTAGTTTAAATTACCCGAATGTGTGCATTTTTGCTACATTTGCCGCGGTATGACGCAAAGGATGATTATCACGTTCCTGCTCGGAGCGCTCTGGGCAGTCGGCGCCTCGGCACAAACCACCCGTGTCCGCGGTCGGGTGACCGACGCCGCCGACGGAACGCCCCTGCAATTCGTCAGTGTCGTATTCCCCGGGACCACGACGGGTATCGTCACCGACGAACAGGGCATCTACGCCCTCGAAACCCGCGACACGGTGAGCCGCGTGCAGGCCTCGATGGTCGGTTACGCCGCCCAGACCCGGACGCTGACGCCCGGGACGTTCAACCACGTGGATTTCGCCCTCGAAGCCGTGGAGTTGGGCATCGGACAGGTGGTCATCACCCCCGGCGAAAACCCCGCGCACCCGATTCTCGACGGCGTCATCCGCAACAAACCCCGCAACAACCCCGACCTGTACGACACGTACAGCTGCCGCACCTATACGAAAATGGAACTCGACCTGACGAATATCAAGCCGCAGTTCCGGAGCAAACGCCTCCAGCGCAATTTCGGCTTCGTGTTCGACTATGTGGACACCTCGGCGCTCACGGGGCAGGCCTATCTGCCGGCAATGATCTCCGAATCGACGGCCGACCTCTACCGCAGCAACCGTCCGGAGTTCAAGCGCGAGGTAATCCGCGCCAGCCGTGTCTCGGGCGTCGAGAACAGCTTCGCCGTGGCCCAGTTCACGGGCGGAATGCATGGCGACGTGAATTTCTACGACAATTTCATCGACATCTTCAACGTGCGCTTCGCCAGCCCGCTGGCCGACGGAGGCCGCGCCTTCTACAACTATTTTCTCGTGGACAGCGTGGTGCACGAAGGACGCAAAATCTACAAAATACGCTTCCATCCCAAGCGTCTCACGACCCCGGTGCTCGACGGCGAGGTCAATATCGACTCGGCGACCTATGCCCTGCAGTCGGCGTCGGCGCGTATGCCGAAGGGCGTCAACGTCAACTGGATCAAGCACATGATATTAGAGAACGAGAACCGCCCCACCGACAGCGGCAGCTGGTTCCGCAGCCGCGACCGTGTGTCGGCGGAGTTCTCCATCTCGGAAGCCGACTCGTCGAAGCTCACCTCATTTATCGGCACGCGCGAAGTGGCGTACAGCGACGTGCGGATCGGCGAACCGCTCCCCGATGAAGTCCTGCGCATGGACAACAACGTCGTGGTCCGCGACGAACAGCCCGCGCAGCACGACGAAACCTACTGGGAGCGAATACGCCCCTACTCGCTGAGCGAAAAGGAGAAGGGCATCTATTCGATGGTCGACTCGGTGCAGCACGTGCCGCTGTACCGCAACATCTACACCTTCATCAACACCGTGATCGTCGGCTACTGGAACACGAAATACATCGGCATCGGGCCCTACTACAAGCTCGCCAGCTTCAACAAGCTCGAAGGATTCCGCATGCAGCTGGGAGGACGCACGACCACCAACGTCAGCCGCACGGTGCGCGTCGGGGGTTATGTGGCCTACGGCACGCGCGATGAGGACGTGAAGGGCGGCGGCAGTGTCGAACTGGCCTTCAACCGCCGGCTGACGCGCAAGCTGACCCTCTCAGCCCGGCACGACGTAATGCAGCTGGGCGCCGGGCAGAACGCCCTCACGGAGAGCAATATCCTCTCGTCGATACTCTCGCGCGGCGACCAGCGGCTCTCGATGGTCAACCGCGGCGAGGCGGTCTACGAGCACGAGTGGTGCCACGGCGTGAGCACCTTCGCCGGGGCGCGTATGCAGCGCATCTTCGCCAACCGGTATGTCCCGATGCTCCGGCCCGGAGGTGCGCCGGTCAATTCGGTGTCGGACGCCGCGGTGAGCGTCGGACTGCGCCTCTCAAAGAATGAGACGGTCTACCGTATGCCCTTCGACAAGCAGTACATGGGCTCGACCTACCCCATCCTCACGCTCGGGTTCACGGCCGGAATTCCCGACGTCCTGTCGGGCAGTCACGAATACTACCGGCTCGAGGCCGGACTCCGCTACCGTCCCGAACTGCCGCCGCTGGGCTATTCGGACATCACGGTGCAGGGAGGCCGCATCTTCGGCAAGGTCCCTTACCTGCTGCTGAAGCTCCACGAGGGCAACGGCACCTATTTCTACGATCCCTATGCCTTTTCGTGCATGAATTTTTATGAATTCGCCTCCGACACCTGGGTCGCCCTGTTCTGGGAGCATCATTTCAACGGCATCCTGCTGGGACGCCTGCCGCTCATCAAAAAGCTGAAATGGCGCGAGGTGCTGGTCTGCAAAGGGGTCTGGGGGACACTCTCGAGGCAGAACAACGGCTCGCTGGCCGGAACCGAAGCCGACCTGCTGTTCCCCGTGGGCATGACCTCGGTATCGGACCCCTATGTGGAGATGGGATTCGGCGTGGAGAACATCTTCAAGCTCTTCCGCGTGGACTGCATCTGGCGGCTCACCCACCGTGATCCCACGCCCGGACAGGACACCCAGAATTTCGCCGTCAACCTCAGCCTACGGCTCAAATTCTGACCTCAGCCTGCAGAGGTGTCGGGGATTTTGACTATCTTAGCGGCCGGAAAATTCGAATCGAAATGAAAAAAGCAGCCCTGTTCGACATGGACGGTACATTGGTGGACAACACCCCGGTGCATATCCGTGCCTTCGAGCTATTTTGTGACCGCTACGGCGTCACCGACTGGAAAGAGAAACTTGCCGACAGTTTCGGCATGGGCAACGACGACATCATGCGGGCAGTCATGCCCGAGGAGGTGATTCGCGAAAAGGGCCTCGCGGCGCTGGCCGACGAGAAAGAGGCCATCTACCGCGAGATATACGCCCCCGACATCCATCCCGTCGAGGGACTCGTCGAACTGCTCGAACGGCTCCGTGCGGCGGGTATCCGCTGTGCCGTGGGTTCGTCGGGGTGTAAAACGAACGTCGATTTCGTGCTCGAAAAGTGCGCCATAGGCCCTTATTTCGATGTGAAGATTTCGGGCGACATGGTCACGCGCTGCAAACCCGATCCGGAAATATACCTCACGGCCGCCGCCACGCTGGGCGTCGCACCCGCCGACTGCGTGGTCTTCGAGGATGCCAAAGCGGGTCTGGAAGCCGCACAACGGGCCGGAGCGGGCCGCATCGTGGCCCTGACGACCACCCTGCCGCGCGAGGTGCTGGAGCGCGAAACCGCCGCCGACCTGATCGTCAATAACTTTGCCGAGCTGACCGACCTCGGCACCCTGCTGGCTTAACGGCTGCACCATGTTCAAGGGAATCGCCACCATCCTGCTGCTCGTGGTCTCCAACGCCTTCATGACGCTGGCATGGTACGGGCATATCGCCTTCAAATCCAAACTCGAACGATTCGGGATACTCGCCATCGTCCTGCTGAGCTGGGGAATTGCGCTGTTCGAATACTGCTTTCAGGTCCCGGCCAACCGCATCGGAAGCGCCGAATTCGGCGGTCCGTTCTCGATCTGGGAGCTGAAAGTCATTCAGGAGGTCGTGTCGCTCTCGGTGTTCACGGTCTTCGCGCTGGTTTTCATGAAATCCGACACGCTGCGCTGGAACCACCTCGCGGGGTTCCTATGCCTGATCCTGGCCGTCTATTTCATTTTCCGCAAATAGCGCCAGCTCTTCAGCCTTCCCGCCGCGAATCAGCGGCAAGGCCCGGCGGATCGTCTCCGCAGACCATTCCCACCATTTTATCGCGAGCAGGCGTTCCACCGTCGCCGGGTCGAAGCGGTATTTGATGACCTTAGCCGGAACGCCTCCGACAATGGCGTAGGGCGGCACGTCGCGCGTCACGACGGCCCGCGAGGCGACGATCGCCCCGTCGCCGATCCGGACGCCCGCCATCACCACCGCCTCGTAACCGATCCACACGTCGTTACCGACGACGATGTCGCCCCGATTGTCCCAGGCCGACGCCACCTCCGACTTGTCGATGCCCCACTCCTCTCCCCAGAAAATCGGGAACGGATAGGTGGATAGCGATTCGAGCGTATGGTTGGCGCTGTTGAAGAGGAACCGTGCGCCGCAGGCCAGCGAGCAGAACTTTCCAATAACCAGCCGATCACGGTTCACGGGATAGTGGTACAGCACGTTGTTGCGCTCGAAATCGACGGGATCGGCCTCAAAATCGTTGTAGATCGTCCACTCCCCGACCTCGATGTTCGGGTCGCTGACGACCTCTTTCAGATAGACCGTCTGCCGGTCTCCCTCGCGGGGATAGATCTTATTTTTCATGCTTTTTCAATTCTATATTCGGTAAAAAGCCCGTGATGACGCCCAGCAGGGGCAGCAGGGTGCTGATCTGGAAAATAAACTCGATGCTCGTCCGGTCGGCCAGCCACCCGAAGAAGGCCGAGCCGAGGCCGCCCAGTCCGAACATCAGTCCGAAGAACACCCCGGCGATCATACCGACCTTGCCGGGCATCAGGTCGGTGGCATAGACCAGAATGGCCGAGAAGGCCGACGAGATGACCAGCCCGATGACGACGGCCAGCACGATGGTCCCGGCCAGACCCGCATAGGGAAGCATCAGCGTGAAGGGCGCCGCACCGAGGATGGAGCCCCAAATCACGTATTTGCGCCCGATACGGTCGCCGACCGGGCCGCCGATGAAGGTTCCCGCCGCCGAGGCCGCCAGGAACGCGAAAAGCGCATACTGGGCCCCCTGCACCGACATCGAGAATTTGTCCATCAGGAAAAAGGTGAAATAGATGGTCATCGAGGCGATGTAGAAATATTTCGAGAAGACCAGCACGCCCAGAATGACGAGCGCGTTCCGGATTTTCCGTTTCGAGAGTCCGGGTCCCGCGGCATCTGCCGAGACGGCGGGCCTGCGGGCCGACAGGGCCAGCTGGCGCTTGTACCAGTTCCCGATCTTCACGAGGATGAAGATGGCCAGCAGCGCGGCCAGTGCGAACCAGCCGATCGAGGCCTGTCCGAACGGAATCACGATCAGCGCGGCCAGCAGGGGGCCCATGGCGCTTCCGGCATTGCCTCCGACCTGGAAGATCGACTGCGCCAGCCCCTTGTGGCCTCCCGAGGCAAGCTGGGCCACCCGCGAGGATTCGGGGTGGAAGACTGACGAGCCGCAGCCGATCAGCCCGACCGACACCAGAATAAGCGCGAATCCGGGAGCGGCGGCGAGCGCAAGCAGTCCGCACAGCGTGAAACACATCCCCACGGCCAGCGAATAGGGCCGCGGATGAAGGTCGGCCAGCCGCCCGGCGACGGGCTGCAGGAGCGACGAGGTGAGCTGGAAGACCAGCGTGATGAGGCCGATCTGGGCAAACGTGAATCCGAATTTCTCCTTGAGGAGCGGGTAGACCGCCGGAATGACGGACTGCATCATGTCGTTAAGCAGGTGGGTGGCGCAGACCATCAGCAGGATCGGATAGACCGTCCTGCCCGGCCGCGCAGCGGTGGCGGTAGTGTTCATGGATCACAGCTATTTCTGTCGGGCAAAGATAGCAATTTTCGGGTTGTTCCCTAATCATTTTCCATATATCTTTGTAACTGCAAAAGAGAGAATACCGCCACGAAAAAATCCTAAAATCCACAACGAATGGAAACTGAAAAACCAGACAGCACGAAACGTCCCGCCGGAAAGGTCATCCGGATACAACCCTACCAGGCACCGTGCGGCGTGCTGATGCTCGGGTCTTTCGGCGACAAACTCTGCCTGTGCGACTGGCAGGTGGAGAAACACCGCGACCACGTGGACCGGCGGCTGAAACGAATCCTGTGCGCCGAGTTCGAAGAGGGCACGTCGGACGTGATCCGGAAGGCCGCCAGGCAGCTCGACGAATACTTTGCCGGAGGGCGCCGGGCATTCGACATTCCGCTGCTTTTCGTCGGCACGGATTTCCAGAAGGCCGTATGGAACGAGCTGCTGAAGGTTCCGTTCGGCACGACGGTCTCTTACGCCGCGCTGGCGATGCGGCTGGGCGTGCCGAAGGCCGTCCGCGCCGTGGCCAACGCCAACGGGGCCAACTCCATGTCGATCTTCGCACCCTGCCACCGGATCGTCGGCAGCGACCGTTCGCTGACGGGTTACGGCGGCGGATTGCCGGCCAAAAAGTTTCTGCTGGAGCTGGAGTCGGAGTCGCGGCTGCCTTTATAAACGGATTTTGAAAACCCAACAGGAGATAGACAGCCAACGCATCACCGCGGCCATCGGGTTTCTGATCCGAAACTACACCCTTCAGCCCCGGCTGGACGATGTGGCGGATCACGTGCACCTGAGCCCGTTTCATTTCCAGCGGCTGTTCCGCGAGCGGGTCGGCGTAACGCCGAAGCAGTTCGCCCGGTATTTGAGCGTGGAGCATGCGAAAAAAGTATTGGAGGAGACCCATGCCACGCTTTTCGATGCCGCAAACGAAATCGGTCTGTCGACGACGAGCCGCCTGCACGATCTGTTCGTCGGGATAGAAGGCATGACACCCGGCGAATACAAAAACGGAGGGGCGGCGCTTACGATCAACTATTCGTTCGCCGGAACGCTGTTCGGCCCGGTCATCGTCGGCTCGACCGAAAAAGGCATCTGCCACATGACCTTCGCGGACGAAGGCGAGGAAGGGGCGTTCGAACGGCTGAAAAGTTCCTTTCCGAATGCCGCCTACCGAAGGCTTACCGACCGGAATCAGCAGAACGCCCTGTCGATTTTCAGGCAGGACTGGAGCAAACCCGACGAAATCAGGCTCCACCTGAAGGGAACCGACTTTCAGCTGAAGGTCTGGAACACCCTGCTCCAGATTCCGAGCGGCGGCCTCACCACCTACTCCGACCTCGCCCTGAAAGCGGGACACGAACGGGCACAACGCGCCGTCGGCACGGCTCTGGGCAACAATCCGGTCGTGCTGCTGATCCCCTGCCACCGCGTCATACAGTCCTCCGGCATCATCGGCAACTACCGCTACGGCCCGGTGCGTAAAAACGCCATCATCGGCTGGGAGGCAGTCAAACGGGAAACGGAGAAATAACCGGATCAGCGATTTTTCCCGCCCCGGTCATGCCGGTAAATCTGCCACGAATTCACGAAATTCTGCCATACGATATACGCCGTCGGTGCGATCGACGAAATGGGGTTCAGGAACGACTGCGCCATCCACACCGCCAGCACCGTGTTTTTCTGGCCGAGCGACTGACCGCCCGCCGCGGGATCGCCGTAACGGCGGCCCAGCATACGGCCCACCTTGAACTGCACGAGGCAGATCACCAGCGCGGCGAACGCCAGCCACAGCTCCGTGGTGAGCGATGCGTCGTGCAGGTCGATGATGAAGGCCGTCGTGCGGCCGATAATCACCAACAGCGACGCCAGCCACATGTAAAACGAAATCTGGCTGTGGTCGCCGACCCACTGCGCCGCCTTCGGGAAGACGAAACGGCAGAACTGCGCGGCGGCAAAAGGCATCACCAGCAGCGGCGCGATGCGGGCCAGTATCTGCGTGAACGAGCATGCCCCGGTCCCCGTAAAGGTGAGAATCACCGGGGCCAGCAGGGCGACCGCCATGTTGCACAGCAGGCTGTACGTGGCCATCGTGGCGACGTTGGCCCCCAGCATGCCGCCGATGACCACCGCGGCCATCGCCACGGGCGCCAGCACGCAGATCATCGCCCCCTGCGCCACGATGGCGTTCAGGGGCAGCAGCACGAGGTAAACCCCGATGCAGACCGCCGTCTGGAACAGAAGCAGCCATATATGCAGCATCGAAGGCTTCATCTGGCTGGGCTTCACGCGGCAAAAGGTGACGAAGAGCATCAGGAAGATCAGCGTCGGGGTGATCATCTGGTGCGTCCACGCCTCGAGCGCCGAAATCGGACGGCATAGCAACGCCCCGACCACCATGGCCGCAGGCATGGCAATGGTCTTCACATTGCGGAAGGAATGCGCTGTCAGGTGCATCTTACGACAGCAGTTCCTTCACCTTAGCCGAAATGTCCTTGCCGTCGGCACGGCCAGCGAGCCTCTTCGAAGCCACGCCCATCACTTTGCCCATCTCCTTCATCGACGTGGCGCCGACCTCGGCGATCACGGCCTTCACCTCGGCAGTCAACTCCTCGGGAGTCAGCTGTTTAGGCAGGAACTCCTGATAGACGGCCACCTGGGCCAGCTCCTCGGCCGCCAGGTCCCCGCGGTTCTGCTCCGTGAAGATCGCCGCCGAGTCGGTGCCCTGCTTGGCGAGCTTCGAGATGATCTTCAGCACGTCGGCATCCGCCAATTCGGCGATTTCCGGACCCGCGGTCTTGGCTTCGATGATATACTTCTTGGCATTGCGCAGTGCGCTCAGGCGCACCGTATCCTTGGCCTTCATGGCCTCCATGATTCCAGTCGAGATTTGCTGTTCCAATGACATAACTAACTTATTTTTAGAAATTAAACATCCTTTTCATCCGACGGGCTTACGCGCAGCGGCAACCTCTTCGAACCGCTTTTGCGCCCCCACGCCGGCGACCTTCTCTTTCGCGGGAAACTCCCGGTCGAAAACCCCGGCGGCGGCTTCGTCGATGTCGAAGATCGCATCCTCGACAAAACGCCCCGCAACGCCCGAAAGCGCTCCGTCGTACAGTTCGCAGACATGCAGGGCCATCGCATACATGTTGTCCGCCGTGCGGATGCCCAGCAGTTCGGCCGGAACGAACCCCTGGTAGAGGTAGTAATCCGGATCGCCGTAAAGCAGCACGGCCCGGAATCCCATGTCGCGGGCCGCCTCGCGGGTGCATTCGATCAGCCGTCCGCCGATTCCCCGGCGCTGGAACTCCGGCAGGACCGAAACGGGCCCCAGGCACAGCACCTCGTGTCGGCGGCCGTCGTCGCCCTCGACAAACGCCTTTGTGCAGGCGACATGGCCGACGATCCGGCCGTCGAGCTCTGCGACGAAATCCAGTTCGGGGACGAACGCCGGACTGCCGCGCATGACGTGCAGCAGGTAGTGTTCGTTGCAGCCCGGGGAATAGTGGTTCCAGAACGCCTCCCGCGTCACGTTCTCCGCCTCGCGGTAATCCGCGGGAGTTTCGGGTCTCAGTTTTATCTCCATCGTAACATTATTTTTCAGGTAACAGAAATTTCAGCGCGTCGCGCATCAGCCGGTCGCGTTCCGTACGGCTGAGGATCGACTCGAACGGGAATCCCACGACGAAGGTCCTCCCCTCGGCCTCGCAGGCCACGCCCGCCGTGCGGCCGTTCTCGACGTAGCGCATCACGGAGAAGGCTCCCTCGCCTGCGGGGTTCAGCGCGTCGGGCGCCTCGACGATGTATCGGTCGGGACGGTATTCGTCGTTGAAACGGTATTCGCCGCGCGAAAAATCCCGGTGCGAGGTCACGACCCGCACCCGGCCGCGCTCGGCGGCGCGACCCGTGTCGAGGGTGCAGTGCAGGACCTCTTCGGCGAATGCGCGTCCCTCGTCCGGAGCGTCCCCGGCCCAGAGGTCTGAAACCACATAGGCCCCCGAGGCGAACAACGCGCCCCCGTCGGCCAGATAACGCCGCAGGACACCCTGCAATTCAGGCGAGAAGGTCGCGAACGCGGGTTCCTGCACGCCGCGGCCGATCGTCGTCGTGCGCTGTTTGCCGAGAATCAGATCGACCGCCGGATATTGTTCGAGCGCCGCCTCTCCCCGTTCAACGGCCTTCAGCGACGCCGAACAGAAGGAGTAGCCCGCCGCCGCCGCGGAACGTCCGTGCAGGACCGGGTAGTCGAAGGTGTTGCCGCCGATCACGTCGGTCTCGAAATCGCACCCGCAGGCCCCGAGGGCGAGGCTGTCCACATTGCAACGGGCCTGCGCCAGGTCGAAGACGTGCTGCGCCCCGACAAATGCGATGTCCTGCCGGTCGGGAACCCCGCCGTCGATCTCCATGCGGAAGCCCGCGAGCGAATCGTTACGCTCGCTCAGCGGGGCGCTCACGCGGTCGAATCCGTTGACGATCAGCACCCTGCCCTTTTCATCAGGCATCCGGCACACGGCAAGGGTCTCGCTCGGAAAACTCTCGCCGCCCTCGTTCACCGCCGTCACCCGGTAGCTGTATATACGGCCCGGCTGCTGTTCGACGATCAGGTAGGGCTTGTCGACCTGCCGGCCGTTGTCGAAACCGCCGTCGTCCACGCGCGTATAGACCACATAACCCGTCGGCGCAGCGCTCTTTTCCAACGGGTCCATCACCGGACTCCACGACAGCACCACATGGTCCGCGGCGGTAAATTCCGCGGCGAACGCCTCGACGGGCAGCGGCTGCACTACATAAGGTAATCCGTATTGCGAACTGATATACTGCAAGATACCTTTATAGACAGCACGACTCACGAGGAACTTGAAACGCGGGTCGCTGCCCAGCCGCATATCGGCGAAATTCTGGTGCGAGAGCAACTCCAGCAGCATCGTCGGGACGCCCGGAACACGCGCTTCGTAATAGGCGCGGTTCCACAGTCCGCGGCGCTGCCAGCCGGGTTCGAACGTGCGGCGGATGTCCTCGACGACCTGCGCCTGCACGAGGTCCGTCAAGTCGCGCGAACGGTAACGGTCCGCCCCGCCGGCGAATTTGCCCCGGTTCTCGCGGGTGTAATAGATACCCAGCGTGCCGACGATGCCGTCGCCGTCGCGAACGCCCGCATCCGAGTGGAACGCCAGCGCCATATCGACCGGAATGCGCAGTCCCACGGAATCGGGCAGGCGCTCCGAACCGCCCATCAGGGCATTGACCCAGTGGGCACGCGACATATAGTCGTCCTTATAGTCGTCGGTGTTGCGCTTCGGCGTGTAGACCTCTTCCGGGAATCCGGCCCACTGGAGCCAGTAGCGGGCACCCTCGCAGAAACGGGGATAACCGCTCGTCTCCTCGATATACTCCGTGTCGGGCAGGCGCAGCGAGTCGCAGGGCGTGCGGGCGATATTGCCGTAGCCGCCGCCGATCTTCACGGCATCGGCCGAGAGGATGCGCCCGGCCGTGCGCGAACCGTTCGAAAGGGTCACGACCTCGCGGTGTCCCGGAGCGAAAGAGAAACGCCCCAGATAAATCCACGTCCCGCCGCCCATCGTCTGATTGACGGCGAACGAGGTCTCCCCGCCGAGGTGGTGCACCGTATAGTGCGCATCGTCGGCGCTTTCGGGTGTCGATTCGTAGCTCACATAGACCGCATATTCGCCCCGTTCGGGGATGTCGGCCCGCCACGCGGCGCGGGCCGTACCGTCGCCCGTCACGGTGCGCGTGCGGCGCGTCGTGCCGTCACGGAACGGGTTTTCACCCGTATGGTAGACCTGCCGCAGGTGTGCGAAACCCGGACCGCCGGGCTCCCAAGCCCCCTCTTCCGCATATTGCCGGGCATCGTCGTTGTCGGCCAGCACCTCGAATTTCTGCACGTCGCGTTCGCGCGGCAGCATCACGCAGGCCCCGGCACTTTCGAGCATCGGAACCAGATACGGCAGCACGTAACTCTGCGTATAGAGGTCCTCGCAGGTCTGCCAAAGCATCGAACGCTGCCATTTCCAGCGGTTCTCGGTCTGGTCGAAATAGCGTCCGTGGCTCTGCCAAAGGGCGATATGACGCCCCGAAAGCCCCTGCGAAGGAGTCGCGGCAGCCGAAAGGCGCGTCACGAGCGGCCGCTCGGAGCGGTTGGTGAACGGCACGATCTGCCGCTTTGCGATCTGCTTCTTCAGTTGTGCGGCGTTGCGGCAGGCCAGCGGCACCAGTTCGCCGATTTCGCGCTGGTCCGAGTAAAGTTCGATGCGGGCTTTGCGGAACTCCTGCGGCAGCAGGGCACGCACCGAGTCGCGCAGGGCCTGCACGTTGTCCTCGCGGAAAGGATAGTAGGACAACCCCACCGTCGTGTAAATCTGTACCCGGCTGCGCGAAGCCTTCACGGCCTGAATCCGCACATAGGTCGGCTCCGCTTTCTGATAACCGCCCGTGACCTCGCGGGAGACGATGCGCGACAGCGTACGGGCAATCTCGGCACGGGTGGCCGTTCCGATCTCGGCAGCAGTCACGCCACTTAAAGCAAAGATTGATATAAGAAAGTATAAAATTCTATTTTTCATTGCGTTTTGATAATAGCAACATACCGAACATCGTGAATGCGGCATTGTAAATCAATAATTCGAAACCGATCTGGTAGCCCCACGCCTCGCGGGCCCATCCCTGCACCAGCGCACTCAGCACGGGAGCCGCGACGGCGACCAACGGTATCCAGCGGTCGCGGACCCTGCGGCGCGTGAACATACCGAAGGCGAACATGCCCAGAATCGGGCCGTAGGTATAGCTGGCGACCTTGTAGACCAGATTGATGACGCTGTCGTCGGCCCAGTATTCGAAAGCCAGGATCACGGCGGCCATGCCCAGCGCCATCACGACATGCACCCCCTTGCGGAGGCGCGTGAGGCGGTTTTCGCCGTAACGTTTCGTACCCTCCAGGATATCGACCGTGAAGGAGGTCGTGAGGGCCGTCAGGGCCGATCCGGCAGCTGAATAAGTACTTGAGATAAGACCCACAACAAACAGAATGCCAACAATAAGCGGCAGTCCGCCGTCGACGGCGACCAGCGAAAAGACCTGATCGCTCTTGGCGGGCGCCGTCAGGCCGCTGCGCTCCATGTAGAGGTACAGCAGCACGCCCAGCACCAGAAAGAGAAAGATGACGAAAATCTGGCTCACGGCCGTCAGCACGATGTTTTTCTGCGAGTCGCGCGGCGTGGCGCAACTCAGGTTGCGCTGCATCATATCCTGATCGAGTCCCGTCATGGCGACCAGCAGGACGATACCCGCGGCGAACATCTTCCAGAAATAGCGGTCCGAAGCGGGGTCGTCGAAGAAGAAAATCCGCGACATCGGCGAGGCGGAGACCTCACGGACCGTGTCGGCCAGCGAAAAATGCAGTCCCCGCATGATGAAGACAATCGACAGCACGAGGCTCGCCACGAGGCAGACGGTTTTGAGCGTGTCGGTCCAGATCAGCGACTTCACGCCGCCCTGCTGGGTGTAGAGCCACACGAAAAGCATCGTTATCAAGGCGTTGGCCCAGAACGGGATTCCATAGTGGGAAAAGACCAGCAGCTGCATCACGGCGCAGACGACATAGACCCGCAGCGCAGCCCCCAGCATCTTGGAGATGAAGAAGAACCACGCCCCGGTGCGGTGCGAGGCAACACCGAAACGGTCGTCGAGGTATTCGTAGAGCGAGACGACCTTCAGGCGGTAGAACGTCGGGATCAGCACGAAGGCCACGACGAACTGCCCCACCGTGAAGCCTGCGACCATCTGCATGTAGGAAAACGAATCGACGGCGACCGAACCCGGAACCGAGATGAACGTCACCCCCGACATCGCGGCGCCGACCATGGCGAAAGCCGCCATATACCACGGCGTGCGGCGGTTGCCGGTGAAGAATCCGGCATTGTCGGCACGGCGGCCCGAAGCCCACGCAACGGCGAACAGGACGGCTATGTAGCCCAGGACGGTGGCAATAACGGCTGCGGGTGTCATGATTACGGATTCGGAAAAAGTATCGTTACGAGCCCAAAGATACAAAAAATAGGAACACGGCGGACGCACAAGGCCGATTTTATATATTCCGGGGAGGTGGCGGCAGAAGATCGTATATTTTATTGGAAAACCGGAAAAAATTCCTATTTTTGTTCTCAATTAAAACATCAAAACCTCAACGATATGGCTTTTCTCAAGGAATTCAAGGAGTTCGCCCTCAAAGGCAACGTCATGGACATGGCCGTCGGCGTTATCATCGGCGGTGCATTCGGTAAGATCGTGTCGTCGCTCGTCAACGACATCCTCATGCCCCCGATCGGCGCACTGATCGGAAACACCGATTTCTCGCAACTGCGCCTCGACATCTCGAAGGTGCGCGACATCACGTCGAGCGCCGTGCAATCCGTGGAGGGCATCGTGGCCAAAGGCGACGCCGCGCAGGCTGCGGCCGCGGCAGAGCCGATCTACTGGAACTACGGCGCATTCATCCAGCAGTGTGTGGATTTCACCATCCTGGCGCTCTGCGTGTTCCTGATGGTCAAGCTGATGAACCGCCTGATGAAGAAAAAGGAGGAGGCGCCCGCTCCCGCTCCCGAACCGCCCGCTCCGACGAAAGAGGAGCTGCTGCTGACGGAAATCCGCGACCTGCTGAAAGAACAGAAGAAATAAACGCACGGCAACGGCCCTGCGGCGATCCGGCTTCCCCGAGGGAGCCGGATTTTTCGATGTATGCGAGCGGGTTCAAAATAAAACGAAACACAAAACCGAAAGAAATAATTGTCATTTAGCCGAAAATTATTATTTTTGCGAAACACAAACCCACAAAAACGAAACCCAACCATGAACAGGGAACTCAGAACGGCCGGACTCGGCCTGCTGGCGGTTGCCGCCGCAGGATGCGCCCCGAAGCAGGAAACGCGCCCCAACATCATCCTGATACTGGCCGACGACATGGGGGCCGAATGTCTCGGATGCTACGGAGGCACCAGTTACAGCACACCGCACCTCGACGCACTGGCCAAACGGGCCATCCGTTACGAGAACATGCACGCGACACCGCTCAGCACCCCGTCGCGCGTGCAACTGATGACGGGCGTTTATAACGACCGCAACTACGTCAATTTCGGATACATGAACGACGACGAGCACACGTTCGCCCATCTGGCCCAACGGGCCGGGTATTCGACGGCCGTGGTGGGGAAATGGCAGCTCGGACGGTCGCGCGAGATGGTCGGCAAGCTCGGATTCGACGAGTGGTGCCTCACCCAGCTGCAAATCTACAAGGAGCTGGCCGGAGAGCGGGCGACAGACCGTTACGCATTCTCCTATGTCGACGACAACGGCCATTACGAATTCAGCTACTATGCGCCGGACGATTTCCAACGTTACGCCTTCGACTACATCGACCGGCAAACCGAAGCCGGCAAGCCCTTCCTGCTCTACTATCCCACCCCGCTGGTGCACACGCCGCACGTCGCCACACCCGATTCGGAGTGCTGGACCGACGACGTGGACTCCCGCTTCAAGAAAGACACCCGACATTTTCCGGATATGGTCGCCTATCTCGACAAGCAGGTCGGGCAACTGGTGGCGAAACTCGAAGAGCGCGGCATCTGGGACAACACGATTCTGATCTTCGTCGGCGACAACGGCACCTGCCACCTCATCACGTCGCAGACAGCCGACGGACTGCAAATAGAGGGCGGTAAAGGCTCTTCGACGGTTTACGGAACGCACGTCCCGCTGCTGATCGCATGGGGCGACAAGACCCGCGAAGGACGGGTCAGCGACCGGCTGGTAGACCTGACGGACTTCATGCCGACGATAGCCGACGCCATGGGAATCGAAATCCCCGAAGCGTGGGGAGCAGAGGGCATATCGCTCTACCCGGAGCTCTGCGGACAGAAGCCGCTCGAAAGGGAGTTCTCACTGCTGCACTTCAACCCGCTGTGGCCCCACATGGCCTATCCGCGGGCTGCACGGTGCGCCTACGACAAGGAGTACAAATATTATTGGGACGGAAGATTCTACCACTACGCCGAGGATCCGCTGGAGGAGCGGCCGCTCGACATTGCGACCTGCACGCCCGAGGTGCAGGCGCTCCATGCGCAGCTGAAAGCCCGGGTCGACGAGCTGCCGGGATGGTATCCGGACAAACCCGGGGCTCCGCGCCACGGCAATTACAAGAGTTTTTACGACGCCAAACCGAAGCAATGACGCGAAAAGTCCGGCCTACTGGCCGGATTTTTTGTCCGGGGCGTATTCCTGCAGCACGTAAGTCGTGAAAATCGGGAAGAACATCATACCCAGCGACGGCAGCATCACGCAGAAGACCTTGCCGATGACCGTGACGGGGAAAATCTCGGCTCCGACGGTCGTGACGTTCATCCACGCCCACCAGAGGGCGTTGCCGAAGCCGTGGAGTTTGGGATTGACGAGCACTTCGTAGTCGTAGAAGACAAGGGCCGAAATATAGGTGAAGACCACCACGGTGAAGATGTAGGCGAAGAATATCCGACGCATCTTGTTGCCGCGGACCAGCCACCGCACGATGATGACCATGGCCAGAAAAGCCCGCAGCAGCGGAATAAGTCCCACGAGGATGGCCCAATCGTGGGTCATACGGACGCCGCTCCACGCCAGGATGTTCAGGTAGGGAATCGACAGGAGCAGGAACGGCAGGTTGTGCCAGAAAAAACGGGTCCGCCGTTCGGCAGCGGCCCAGCGGACGAAGAAATCGCACAGGAGAATCAGGCAGACGACGAATTGGATGGTGAGATAAGTTCCGGACATATGGATATGGTCTCCGGCGATGATCTCCCAAGAAATGGCCGCAAGGAGCACCAGGCCCGCGACGACTTTGATGCCGCCGAGCGTATCGCGAAGGCTCGTGCGCACAGTATCAGTAAGGGACATACGATTGCAATTTTCACGCACTGAATTCAAAATCAATGCCACAGCCCCATTCCACAAATAAAAAAGAGCCGAATCTTTATAAGATTCGACTCTTTTCGTAGCGGGTCCGAGACTTGAACTCGGGACCTCATGATTATGAATCATGCGCTCTAACCAGCTGAGCTAACCCGCCATTGCTAAAAGCGAGTGCAAAGGTAATAGAAATTTTCAATCGTACAAAATCTTTCGACAAAAAAACATCTAAAAAAATTGCAGAACATGCCTCCCCAAGAAATTTGAACGGGCAAACAGCAGAAAAATGGCAACTTACTCGATTAAGCAAGCGATAATTTGCTATATTTGCAAAAACCAACCTGACTTACGGCCCATGAACCGAACAACTATTTTCCTCGTTACGGGGCTCCTCGCTGCCGCTCCGGCGGCCGCCGTCGCACAGAAGGCATCGGAAAAACTGCAATTACACATCCCTACAGACCGCAACTGGATATTCGATGCGGAACATCCGGCGTATTTCACGCTGGAGCTGACCTCCCCGGAAGCAGGAATCGCCGGCGATTTGCGCATCGACATCCGGACCGATTTCGGCGAACCCGTAACGTCCGGTAAGGCGGCATATGCCTTTACGTCCGACTCGGTGGCTCCGCAGGGCGGGTTTCGCAGCCGTGCGAACACACATGCGGACAATCTCGGTCCCGGATTCTATCAGGCCTATTTCATCGCCGGGACGGATACCCTGCGGCATATCTTCTTCGGGTACGAACCCGAGCGCATCGTATCGGAACCAGACGGCAAAGCCGACCTGAAACAATTCTGGCGCAGGACCCTCGCCGAACTGAAGCGCGTGAAACCCGAATACCGGGCAGTTCCGCTGGCGGGCTCCTCGACGCCCGAACGCGCAGTTTACGAGGTGCAGATGCAGTCGCTCGGGGGCGAGACCCTGCGCGGCTACTGGGCCGTGCCGGCCGACGGCGGGAAGCACCCTGCCGTAGTGGTGTATCAGGGTTACGGCGCCACGACTTGGATACCAGGGCCGGCGGATTATCCCGGCTGGTGCGTGCTGGTCATTCCGCCCCGCGGGCAAGGATTAAACAAGCCCTGGAACCGGTTCGGAGAGTGGATGTCCTACGGACTGGACTCCCCGTGGCACTATTATTACCGGGGTGCATTCGCCGACACGGTCCGCAGTATCGATTTCGTATTCGCGCAGCCCGGATTCGACGGGCGGAACCTCTTCACAACGGGAATCTCTCAGGGCGGAGGGCTCACGCTGGTCGCCGCAGCGCTCGACCGACGCGTCAGGGCCGCAGCGCCCATCGTTCCATTCCTGGGCGACTTTCCCGACTATTTCCGACTGGTGCCCTGGCCGGCCTCGCTGGTGTTCGAAGGCGCCGAGAAACAGCACGTCAGGCGGGAGGCGGTTTTCAGTACGCTGAGCTATTTCGACCTGAAAAATCTGTGCCGGCAGGTCGAATGTCCGGTGTTGATGGGATTCGGACTGCAGGACATCATCACCCCGCCGCACACCAATTTCGCCGCCTACAACCCCATCCGCGCACCGAAAAGGTGGATTTGTTATCCAGAGTCGGGACACCACGCGGCGTATGACAACATGGACGTATGGATTGCCGAGAGTACACGATTCTTTCGCGGGTGCATGGCAGGCGGGCAGGGGCATTGACGAAAAAATCGTATATTTGGGGTCGTAACGACACTCATTTACTACGGACTCAACACTGCCACACCATGAAAACAATCGGAAAAATCTGTCTGGGTACGGCCGCCATGTTCGCGCTGGCGGGATGTTCGCGGGGTTTCAGCGCCGCCGAACGGGATACGATCCGCTCCGGCGAAGGGGAAATCATGCGCGTGCTGACGGTCAACGACCGCAGCGATTCGCTGACGCTCCGCCGGAAATCGGCCCCGATGGCCGAAGGCATGGAACGTGCGGACGACTACGAGACGCTCCGCCGCCGGATGCTTGCCACGGTGCGGGACCCGAAGAACACCGGCGTGGGGATAGCCGCCCCACAGGTGGGAGTCCTGCGGCGGATGATTGCCGTGCAGCGGTTCGACAAGCCGGGAGAGCCTTTCGAAATCTACCTGAACCCCGAAATCGTCGAATACTCCGCGGAGACCGCCCCGGGACGCGAGGGATGCCTCTCAATCCCCGGTTTCTACGGCGATGTGAAACGGGCGCAGCAAATCACGCTGCGCTACCGCGACGAACAGTTCGCCGAGCGGACGGAGCGCATCAGCGGATTCACGGCCGTCATCTTCCAGCACGAAACAGACCACCTCGACGGCATCTTCTACACCGACCGGATGGAAGGAGAGCTCCTGCAAAAAGAGTGATCCGACCCGCGGGTCAAACCAGTTCGCGAAGGTGCTTGAGGTTGCTCTTGGCCGTGGCGACAACCTCGTCAGTGCGGCCCGAAAGGATCAGTTTGGTCATGGCCAGGGCAAATCCCTTCATCTGATCAAACTCCACCTTCGGAGGCATCGCCAATGCGTTGGGATCGGTCTGGACGCTCACAAGGACCGGCCCCGGAGTGTCAAAGGCCCTCAGCAGCGTGGACTCGGCCTGCGCAGGATCGTCCACCGAAAATGCCGTGATGCCCATGGCCCGGGCGATGGCCTCGAAATCGGGGTTGCACATATCCGTCTGGCAGTCGGGAAGCCCCGCCACCTCCATTTCCAATTTCACCATGCCCAGCGAACGGTTGTTGAAAACCACGATCTTCACCGGAAGCCGGTATTCCACGATCGTCGCCAGATCGCCCAGCAGCATCGAGAGTCCCCCGTCGCCGCACAGCGCCACGACCTCCTGACCGGGGCGTGCGAGGGCCGCACCGATAGCCATCGGCAGGGCGTTGGCCATCGAACCGTGGTTGAACGATCCGAGCATCCGGCGGCGTCCCGTGGCGTGGAGGTAGCGGGCGCCCCAGACACAGCACATACCCGTATCGACCGTAAAAATCGCATCGTCGGAGGCCAACCGGTCGATCAATGTCGCCACATATTCCGGCGCGAGGTTACCCGCGCTGCCCGGTTTCGAAGCTACGGCGGCCATGTCGTCGCACAACTCGCGGTAGATTTTCAGCTGGCGGTCGAGGAACGACCGGTCGGAACGCTCCCCGAGCATCGGAAGCAGCGCCTGCAGGGTGTCTTTCACGTCGCCGGCCAGCCCCAGTTCGACGCGGGCCCGGCGGCCGATGCGCTCGGGACGGATGTCCACCTGCGCGATGCGGCACTCCTGCGGCAGGAAGGAGTCGTAAGGGAAATCGGTGCCCAGCAGGATCAGCAGGTCCGATTCGTGCATGCTGGCATAGGCCGAAGGAAGCCCCAGCAGGCCCGTCATGCCGATTTCGAAGGGATTGTCATACTGAACCTCCATTTTGGATTTGAAGCTGTAAGCCACGGGGGCTTTCAGCAGGCCCGCCAACTGCACCACCTCGTCGTGGGCCTCGCGGGCCCCGATGCCGCAGAAGAGCGTAATGCGTTCGGCCGAACCTATCATGTCGGCCAGCTGGCGGAGTTCACCGTCCTGCGGCCGGAAAAGACTGTGCGAAGGCAGCGTCCCCGGAGCTCCGGGGCTCTCGGCGCAGGGGCAGGCGGCCACGTCGCCCGGAAGCCCGATCACGGCCACCTCGCGTTTGTGGAGGGCATGCTGCAAAGCGGCGGGAAGCATCCGCGCAAATTGCACGGGCGTGACGGCCAGCTGGTTATAACCGCTGCAATCATCGAAAAGGCGAATCGGGCTGGTCTCCTGGAAATAGCCCGTGCCGAACTGGTCCGAAGGACAGGTCGAAGCAATGGCCAGCACCGAGCAGTTGCTCCGGTGGGCGTCGTAAAGCCCGTTTATCAAATGCACGTGTCCCGGGCCGCTGCTGCCCGCGCAGCAGGCAAGTCCGTTGAGTTCGGCCTCGGCGGCCGCCGCAAAGGCACCGCTCTCCTCGTGGCGCATGTGTATCCACCGGACCGTTCCGGCTCGGCGCACGGCGTCGTTCACTTCGTTCAGGCTGTCGCCCGCAACCGCATAGATGTGGCGGATACCCGCGCTACAGATCGTCTCGACCAGCTGGTCGGCTACTTTCTTTCCCATAATATTTGGATTTTCAACTGTTTGCATCACCCCTGAAAGCGTCCAATATCAATACCAAAGTTACCGAAAAAAAGTTCCGTCCGCAACCCATTCGGGCGTTGCGGACGGAAAAGTAAGCACAAAGAATGTTCCTGACTATGCAATCTCCACCAGAACGGCGTCGGTGGCGACCGTCTGGCCTTCGGCGACCAGAATCTGCTTCACCGTACCGGCATAGTCGGAGGTGATGGCATTCTCCATCTTCATGGCTTCGAGGATAGCAACCTCGTCGCCCGCCTTGACCGTATCCCCCACTTTCACCTTGAGCTCGATCACACGCCCCGGCAGCGGAGCCGTCACGGTATTGCCCGTGATTGCGGCCTGCGCCTCTGCGGCATGCTTCTCTTCGGCCTTCACGGCAGGTTCGGCGGGCTTCGAAGCCTCGTAAGCCTTCACCTTCATATCGGTGAGGAAAGTCTTGGCAACGAGCGGGAACAACTCAAGCAGCAGCACTTCCTTCTCGTTGGCCGCGAGCTTCACGCCGCCGGCCTCGGGCAGTTCGGGATTGGGCTGCATCTGGTATTTCGACGTATCGTAGGGAGTCTCCTCACGAACTCCGCAGATCTTGAAGCGGAATTCGGGGTCGATCTTCACCGGCGTCTTGCCGTATTCGCCCTTGACCAGTCCCACGAACTGCGACGACTTGTTGGTGTACATCGGACGCCCGGCCTTCTCGTCGAGGGCGCAGTTGACGGCCTGGGCACCCACGATCTGCGAGGTCGGGGTCACCAGCGGCGGCAGGCCCGCGGCCAGGCGCACCGTCGGAATCAGCTCCATGGCACGTGGCAGAATCTCCTCAGCCTTGAGCTGCTTGAGCTGGGCGACCATGTTCGAATACATACCGCCGGGAATTTCGGCCTTCTGGACCAGCTCGTTGGGAGCCGGGAAGCCGAAATAAGCCTCGATTTTGCGGCAGGCGTCGAGCGTCGCCTCCTCGTCGTCGCGCTGGGCGGCGGCGATGGCTTTGTCGAACAGCGCGTCGATCTCGTCGGGCAGCGGGTCGGTCAGCGGGTTGAACGCCTTGGGTTCGGGTTTCTCCGTGCCGAACACCGACTGGTTGAGCTCCTTACGGATCTCCCGCAGCTGGATGTTGATCTTGGCGACGGCTTCCATGTTGACGCCCGTCTCGATGCCCAGCTTCTTGCAGAAGACATGAACCAGCTCGATGGCCGGAGCACCGGTGCCTTCGGCGAAATACCAGCAGTTGGTGTCCACGATGTCGACGCCGGCGATGATGGCCGAGAGCACCGAAGCCAGTCCGTAGCCCGGCGTGCAGTGGGTATGGAAATCGACGGGAATCGAAAGGTTCTTCTTCAGCAGCCGCACGAGCGTGGCGACGCGGCGCGGCGGAATGAGTCCCGACATATCTTTAATGGTAATCATGTCGGCGCCCAGCGCGGCCATCTGTTTGGCCTTGTCGAGGAAATAGGCGTCGGTGAAGACCGGCTTGGGATTCGACTTGCCCGTCAGCTTGGCCCAGAAGCCCAGCTCGGGATATTTCGGGTCCACCGTATAGCAGACCGAACAGTCGGCAATACCGCCATACTTTTTGACATACTTGATGGTGGACTTGACGTTGTCGACATCATTCAGGCAGTCGAAGATACGCATGATCCCCAGGCCGCTCTGGATCGAGTTGCGGCAGAAGCCGTCGATGATCTCGTCCGTATAGGGAGCATAGCCGAACAGGTTGCGGCCGCGCGAAAGGGCGGTAAGTTTCGAGACACTGCCGACAGCCTTGTAGATCGTCTCGAGGCGCGTCCAAGGATTCTCGTTGAGATAGCGCATCACCGAGTCGGGCACGGCGCCTCCCCAAACCTCCATCGCATAGAAATTGGCATCTTTGTAGAACGGCAGGCAGCGGTCGATCTGCTCCTGGTTCATACGTGTCGCGAACGACGACTGCTGGCCGTCGCGCAACGTTAGGTCTCTGATTTTGAGATTTCTCGCCATTGTTGTACTATTAATTTAAGGGTTCTTTGGCACGAATCTATTGTTATTTCAATAACAAAGGTAATAAACCCGTAGGAATCTGCAACATTTTTCCGGGGAATTTTCAGAATAAACGGTGCGTTTGCTTACTTTTTGTGATAAAAAGTCCGAAAAGACGGCTCAATGTCCGGAACCGTCGTCCGGAACGAACAGCTGGCGATCGGGTTTGCCGTCGAGGTACCTGCGTTTGAAGAGGTTGACGCAGAAGATGAACATCGCCAGCATCAGCGGCCCGAAGATGACGCCCATAAAGCCGAAGAGCGACAGACCGATGAAGACCCCGAAGATGGTGACGAGCGGATGCGTGTCGGCCATCTTTTTCTGCATGATCATGCGCACGAGGTTGTCCACCTGCGTGATTACCAGCCCGCCGTACATCGCCAACCCGATCCCCTGCCCCCAGTTGCCGTCGAGACCCATGTAGAACGCCAGCGGCAGCCACACGAGCGCCGTACCGACGATGGGGAGAATCGTCGAAAAGCAGGTCAGCACACCCCAGAAAAGCGGCGCCGGGACCCCGAAAGCCAAATAGCCGACATAGGCGACGATGCCCTGGGAGACGGCCAGCAGCGGGATGACGATGGCGTTCGAACGGACAATCATGTGGATTTCACGCATCACGTTGCGGGCCGTTCGGCGGTTGAAAGGCAGTATCTCGCGGCAGTAGGCCTCCATGCGCAGGCCCCCGATGAGCATGAAATAAAGCACGAACAGCAGTACGACGATATTGACGCCGAAATCGAAAAGCCCGCTCACGATCCACTGCCCCATTCGGGGAATGAAGGCCATGAGTGACCGGACGTTGCTCTCCTGAAGCATATCATAGCCGGTCTTCTCGCGGATCAGCCCGGCGACGTGTTTCACGGGCGCGATGATCGAATCGGGGTCGAGCGTGACTCCCTGAATCCGGTCGACGACCATCCAGATGATCAGGCTGATCGGAACGAGGAAGAAGAGCACCGCCTCGCCCAGCAGCAGCGAGGCCGCCAGGCTCCGCCGCCACCGCCGCCGTTCGCTCAGGAACCACATCTGCCGCCGGAGCAGCACGTAGATCGTGACGGCCCCCAGCAGGCCCCCCAAAAAGGGCGTCAGCTCGACGAAAATCGTCACGCCCAACCCCACGATAAGCACGAAAAGCGAATAGTGCCAGTATTTCTCACGCGTCGAAAGCATACCCCGCCCCTGCGCAAGGAACGTGCCGCAAGCCTCCGGGGCAGATTCTGCAAAATGTTGAAATATTGTCGAATAAAAATCCCGGTGTCCTATTGCGGCGCAAAAATATTTGATTTATATTTGTGCCATGAAAATTATGGTTGGCATCATCCAGATATCGGCTTATCGTAAATCCGGGGACCATCACAATATGGTTCCCATGTGGCGAAAGCGGAGGTATACGGTATAAGATAAGAGGGATATTCCTGTAAAAAGGGATGTCCCTCAATGCTTTTACAATACGGTTAAAATTCACTCCCCGGCAGCGAAAATCCAGAAACCAAGTCCATCTTTACAAACGATAAAACACAAACAACCCATTATTATCAATTAAATTCACAAGTGTATGAAGAAACTTTTTCTACTCATGCTCACGATTTTCGCCTATTGCGCCGTGAATGCGCAGGTGACGACGTCGGGAATGAACGGTACGGTAGTCGACCAGAACGGACAACCGCTCGTCGGCGCCACGGTCGTGGCCGTACACACTCCTTCGGGTACGCAGTACGGTGCGGTTACCGACAAGAACGGTAACTACAACCTGCAGGGACTGCGCACGGGAGGTCCGTACTCGGTGACCTTCTCGTTCGTAGGTTATCAGTCGGTCGAATTCCCCGGACTGATGCTGTCGCTGGGACAGACCCTCAAGCGCGACGCATTCCTCAAGGACAGCCAGGAGCTCGAGGCCGTGGTCATCAAGGCCGACGGCCGGAACAGCTCGATGAACGTCAACCGTGCGGGAGCCGTCACCAGCATCTCCAACGAGCAGATCGAGCTGATGCCCACGGTGAACCGCAGTATGAACGACATCATGAAACTCACACCGCAGGCTTCGTCGACCACGTCGGGCCTGGCCATCGGCGGCGGTAACTACCGTCAGTCGTATGTGACGGTCGACGGCGCCGCATTCAACAATATGTTCGGTATCGGCGGCAACCTCCCCGCAGGCGGCTCGCCCATCTCGCTCGACGCGCTGGAGCAGGTTTCGGTTTCGGTAACCCCCTTCGACGTACGTCAGAGCGGCTTCACAGGCGGCGCCATCAACGCCGTCACCAAGTCGGGAACCAACGAACTGAAAGTTTCGGCCTACCTCTATTCCAAGAGCGACCAGCTTCAAGGCGACAAGTACGACGGCGGCAAGCTGTCGCTGAGCGAGATGCGTGACAACACCCTCGGATTCAGCATCGGCGCTCCGATCATCAAGAACAAACTCTTCGTGTTCGCCAATTTCGAGCGCGAGTGGAACACCACCCCGGGCAACTCCCGTCTGGCACGCACCAGCGACAGCCAGGATTTCGGCAAGGACCTGCAATACAACCGTCCGACGACCTCGAGACTCGACGAGATGAGCCAGTTCCTGATCGACACCTACGGCTACAACCCCGGTGCTTATCAGAACTATTCGGTAAAGACCCCCGGATACAAACTCATGGCCCGCGTGGACTGGAACATCAACCGCAACCATGCGCTCAACGTGCGCTTCAGCCGTACCCAGAACAAGTATTCGTCGGCCCCCTCGTCGTCGATCTCTCCGTTCAGCGCCGGCAAGGCATACGACAAAGATCTCTACGGTCGCACCTCGATCTATGCCATGTATTTCGGAAATTCGCGCTACTATCAGGAGCAGAATTTCACGTCGGTAGCCGCCGAGCTCAACTCGCGCTTTCTCGACAGCCGTCTGACCAACACGCTGCGTTACACCTACTCGTACCAGTACGAACCGCGCAGCTATGACGGCGGCATCTTCCCGACGGTGGATATCCTGGAGCCCACCGAAGGCGGCGCGAGCGCCCTGTACGCTTCGTTCGGCCTCGATCCTTTCACCGAGGGTAACCTCCGCGAGGTATCGACCCACATAATAACCGACGAGATCGGCTACACGATCGGCAAGAACCGTCTGGTGGCCGGTCTGCAGTTCGAGCACAACCTGACGACGAACGGCTACCAGCAGGGCGGCGCAGGATACTATGTTTACGAAAGCTGGGATGATTTCAAGAATGACAAGGCTCCGCTGGCATTCCGTATCGCCCACGGCAACAACGACGCTCTGGCGCAAGCGTATCCCCAGTTCACCTACATGCAGTATTCGATCTACCTGCAGGACGAGATCAACTTCAGCGAGCGTTTCAAGGCTACGGTCGGACTGCGCTTCGAGGTTCCGGTCTATCCGTCGATCTCGGGCAATGAAAACAAGGATTTCACGGAGATTTTTGCCGATCACGGCGGCTACAAGACCTCGGACATGCCCAAGGCACGTCTGTCGGTGGCTCCCCGCGTAGGCTTCAACTGGGATATGACCGGTGAGCGCAAGTATATCCTCCGTGGTGGTACGGGCGTCTTCAACGGCCGTCTGCCGTTCGTATGGCTCGTATCGGTTGCCGGAAACAGCAACACCATCCAGAACGGTCTTACGCTCTACAGAAACGCAGCCGGCGACAACATGCCCAAATTCCACACCAATGTCAGCGACATGCTGGAAGACGTTTACAAGGGAACCTACGAAGGACATGATCTGGCAGCCAATACTTCGCCTACCATTCTGGACAAGAACCTCAAAATGCCTTCGACGTGGAAAAGCTCGCTGGCACTGGATCTGAAACTGCCGGGCGACGTCAACCTCAATATCGAGGGTATCTATAACAAGGACTTTAATTCGGTGACCGTGACCAGACTCGGCATGGTCGAGAAAGAGGGCGGCATCCAGCTCCCGGGCGAACCGGAGGCACGCGTCTACTGGGATAGCCAGAACATCAAGAACAAAGACGGCGCTACCGTCAATCCCTACCTGATTCACAATACCGATGACCTCGACGGTTACTACGCTTCGATCTCGGCTCAGGTATCGAAGACATGGGGCTTCGGTCTCTCGCTGATGGCTGCCTATACCTATTCGAGCTCCAAGAATGTGATCGACGGTATCGGCGACCAAGTGACCTCGGCGTTCAGCACCAACACGTTCAACAAGAACGGTTCGAACGTACCCGAACTGGGTTATTCGTCCTATGTATCGCCCCACCGTCTCCTGCTCAACGTAGGCTACCGTCTCGCCAACAAGAACGGCGCGTCGAACTTCGGTCTCTACTACGAGGCAAGCCAGCTCGGTTACATCGGCAGCTACTCCTACTCGCGCTACTCCTATACCATGTATGTACAGAGCGGCAAGTATCAGGACCCCGTGACAAACGACCGCGGCGCCGTGAACCTGATCTACATCCCGACCCGTTCGGAACTTGATGGCATGCCGTTTACGTCGGACGAGAACAAGGAGGCATTCTGGAATTTCATCCAGAAAGACAGCTATCTTTCCGAGCACATCGGCGAGTATTCGAAGCGCGGAGGCGCTGTAATGCCGTGGCACCACACGCTGAACTTCCGCTTCTCGCAGGATTTCTATGTCAATGTCAAGGGCAAACGCAACACGATCTCCCTCGGCCTCGACGTCACCAACCTGGCCAACATGCTCAACCGCGACTGGGGTAACATCAAACAGGTAAGCTCGACCAACATTCTGAAATACGAGAACGGAGCCTATACGTTCAACAAGCCCACATGGTCGAAATATGCCAACACGATTTCGACCTGGTCGGCAATGTTCAGCATCCGCTACACGTTCAACTAATCCTTCGGGATATAGACTCAAAAAGAGGAGGCCGGTTTACACCGGCCTCCTCTTTATTATATGTGATCGGAATTTACAGCAACTGCACACGCAGGGCGTCGCAGGCTGACTCAGGATCGCGATGGTCGAAAACGAAACCGTGGATGCCGAGGGCCGCCGCCGCTTCGATATTGGCTTCGCGGTCGTCGATGAAGAGCGTCTCGGAAGGCGTCAGGCCATAGCGTTCGAGCAGGATCTCGTAGATGCGTGGTTCGGGCTTCACGGTGTGCTCCTCGCACGAAACGACCTCGCCGTCGAAAAGCCCGTAGACGGGGAAGCGGCGCAGAAAGTCGATAAACTCGCGCGACATGTTCGAAAGCACATAGAGCTTATACCCCGCCGCTTTCAGGTCGCCGACAAGGCGTTCGGTCGCCTTCACGGGTTCCTGCAGGTCGACAGCCAGCTGCAAAACCGCAGAACAGACCTCCACGGGGCGTCCGGTCATTTCACTGATGGTCACGGTCACCTCTGCGAGCGTCGAGGTGCCGCGGTCGTACTCCTCCCAGAACAACGGCATCCGCGGGGCGCGGAGGAAGCTGAAAAATTCGAGTAATTCGGGGGTGCACTTGCTTTTGTCGCGGGCGAACAACACGCCGCCCAGATCGAAAACGATGTTTTTCATGTCGGCAAAGATAGTAAAAAACCGGATGAGCGCAAAACCCGACGAAGGCCGTTCGGTAAAACGGGCCGCCCCATAATAACGTCGTTACAGCGCCGAAAACAATAAAAATCCCGGTTGGTGCGGGATTTGCAAGGGTTCCGGAAAACTTTATTGCTATGAATCACGGTATAAGCATTCTTTTCCGGGCCATTCCGCTCGCAATGGCCGCATTCTGTTTCGCATACGGAGCCTACATCTTCTCGGCCGGAACCGACACGGCTCGCCTCACGGCCGGACCCGTCGTCTTTTACCTCGGGGCAATCTGCATCGCGCTTTACTGCACTGCAGCGACGATCATCCGCCAGCTTATCGGCACCTTCTCCGCCGCCGCAAAATACCTTTTCCCGGCAATCGGCTACACATTCGCCGTGCTGACGCTCGTCAGCGGTGCTTTCATCATCTCATCGCACTGGCCCGGAGCGCTGGTCACCGGGCACGTCGTCTGCGGACTGGGACTTATCACGGCCTGCGTGGCCACGGCGGCGACCTCGTCAACCCGATTCATCCTGATCCCCAAGAATTCCGCCGACGACACCTTCTCAATCAACACCGCAGGATTCACCCGCGCACAGTCATCGCTGCTGATCTTCATCGTCTCGGCGGTCGCCGCCGTGGCATGGCTCTGGTGCATCCTGCTTTACGTATGCGGGACACAGCCGGCACATATCGTCGCGGGCAGCGTGATGTTCGGCATCGCCTGCGTCTGCACGTCGCTCATCGCGCTGGTCGCCAGCATCGCCCGGCAGGCCCGCGGCAGTTACTCGATGACCGAGAAACGCAAATGGATGAGCCTCGTGCTGACGATGGGTGCGCTGGCCTTCGCGCTGGGGCTGATCCTGATTTTCGTCTTCTGGGGCGAGACGATCAATTTCGTGGGATTCGTGCTGATCGGGCTGGCGCTGATCTGCTGGAGCATTTCAAGCAAGGTAATCCTGCTGGCGAAAATATGGCACGCCGATTTCCCGCTAGCCAACCGCATTCCGATCATCCCCGTACTGACGGCCCTCGCGTGTCTGTTCCTCGCGGCGTTCCTCTACGAAGAGGCCTTTTTCCACGCCAAATTCTTCGTCCCGGCGCGTGTGCTGTCGGGTTTCGGGGCCATCTGTTTCACGCTCTACTCCATCGTCTCGATCCTCGAAAGCGGAGCGGCTAAAAAATAGCAGACATGGACATAAAAGAGCCGCATATGCAATATATGCGGCTCTTTTGTCGTACAGGAGAATTAAAACAAGTGGAATGCGACGGTCAGCCCCGCCATCACGATCGAAACCATCGACATCAGCTTGATAAGAATGTTGAGCGACGGGCCCGAGGTGTCCTTGAAGGGGTCGCCCACCGTGTCGCCCACGACCGTGGCCCGGTGGCAGTCGGAGCCTTTGCCGCCGTAGTGACCCTCCTCGATCATCTTTTTAGCATTGTCCCAGGCTCCGCCGGCATTGGCCATGAAGACCGCCAGCACGAATCCCGAGCTCAGGCCGCCCACGAGCAGTCCCATGACGCCCGCCACGCCGAAGATCAGTCCGACGGCGACTGGAACGATGATGGCCAGAAGGCTCGGGAACAGCATCTCGCGCTGCGCACCGCGGGTCGAAATCTCGACGCAGCGGGCGTAGTCGGGAGTTCCCTCGCCCGTGAGGATGCCCTTGATCTCCCGGAACTGGCGGCGCACCTCGTTGACCATGCTCTGGGCCGCGCGGCCCACGGCATTCATCGTCAGGCCGCAGAAGAGGAACGACATCATGGCGCCGATGAACATGCCGACCAGCACCGTGGGATTCATCAGCGAAACACGGTAATACTCCATGAAATCGAGAATCGAGGCGTCCTGAACGAACCGCATCGACCCGTCGGACATTTCGAGCATCGTCACCCCGTTGTGCATCAGTCCGATGCGAATCTCCTCGACATACGAAGCCAGCAGTGCGAGGGCCGTCAGGGCCGCCGAACCGATGGCAAAGCCTTTACCCGTGGCGGCCGTGGTATTGCCCAGCGCGTCGAGGGCATCGGTGCGCTTGCGGACCTCGGGACCGAGGCCGCTCATCTCGGCATTGCCGCCCGCGTTGTCGGCGATAGGTCCGTAGGCGTCGGTGGCGAGGGTGATGCCCAGCGTCGAGAGCATGCCCACGGCGGCGATGCCGATGCCGTAGAGCCCCAGCGACATATTCTGCGGGGCCATCATGTTCTGCACGTCGAAGCCGATGGCGCAGAGATAAGCCAGAATGATCGCCACGCCGATTGTCACGACAGGAATGGCCGTGGAAATCATGCCCGAGCCGATGCCCGCGATGATGACCGTGGCGGGACCCGTCTGGGCGCTTCCGGCAATCTTCTGCGTCGGTTTGTAGGAGTGCGAGGTATAATATTCCGTGGCCTGACCGATGATGATGCCCGCTACGAGGCCCGTGATGACTGAGAAGGACAACCCTACCCAGTTCTCGACGCCCAGCAGGTAGAGGATGCCGAAGGTGGCGACGGCGATCAGCAGCGAGCTGAAATTCACCCCCACACCCAGCGAGCGCAGCAGTTCGCGCATCGTGGCCCCCTCCTTCGTGCGCACGAGGAAGATGCCGATGATCGACAGCAGGATGCCCACCGCGGCGATCAGCATCGGGGCCAGCACGGCTTTCATCTGCAGCGCCTCGGAACCGGCCGACGCGAAAGCCGCAGCGCCCAGCGCCGCCGTAGCCAGCACCGAACCGCAATAGCTTTCGTAGAGGTCGGCGCCCATGCCGGCCACGTCACCCACGTTGTCGCCCACGTTGTCGGCGATGGTCGCAGGGTTGCGCGGGTCGTCCTCGGGAATCCCCGCCTCGACCTTGCCCACCAGATCGGCACCCACATCGGCCGCCTTGGTGTAGATACCGCCGCCGACACGCGCGAACAGCGCCTGCGTCGAGGCGCCCATCCCGAAGGTCAGCATCGTCGTGGTGATGACCACGAGTTTCTGCGGCCCTGCGGCATCGACAAAATAGGTCAGGATCACGTACCAGAACGAAATGTCGAGCAGGCCGAGGCCCACGACCACCAGACCCATCACCGCGCCGCTGCGGAAAGCGACTTTCAGGCCGCGGTCCAGCGACTGCCGGGCGGCATTGGCCGTGCGGGCCGAAGCATAGGTGGCGGTCTTCATGCCGAAATAACCGGCCAGTCCCGAGAAAAATCCGCCCGTGATGAAGGCGAAGGGCACCCAGCCGTTCTGCACCCCGGCGCCGTAGGCCAGGTAGGCGAAAAACAGCGCCAGCACGACGAAGACGATGCCGACGACCTTATACTGCTGACGCAGATAGGCCATGGCACCCTTGCGCACATGCCCGGCGATCTCACGCATGCGCTCCGTACCCTCGTCCTCACGCTTCATCAGTCGGTAGAACACCCAGGCGAAGACCAGGGCGATGACGGATGCGGCAGGTACGATCCAGAAAATCGAAGGAATGTTCATATCATAGCAATTATTTAGGTTTACTGAAAAACAAATATACAAAAAAGCCGAACGTATGCAAACCCGGATTGCATGCGATTCGGTAAAACCTCCAAAATGTCGTTACGACACCAAAGATAAAAAAAATCGCGACTGAATGTTCCGAATCCGCCTAATTTTTAGGATTATCGAACCTTTGCGGTCGATAAAGAACACCCCGGACTGCTCGTTATGTTGCAATCCGGGGTGTGAAACGGCTCTTCGACAGGCAGGGTTCGTCAGACTCCCGAGCCGTCGGTCTGAAGTTGTTCGACCGTTACGGTCACTGCCGTGCGGATGCTCCGTGCAGGAATTTCCAGCACGTAACCGCGAATGGTTTCATCCCGCACCGGGGAGATTCGTTTCGTGCCGACACGGACCGCGCCTACGGAGCGCACGGCCGGCAGTTCGATGCGGTAACTGCGTTGCTGAGGCTGTCCCTCATAGGAACCCTCTGCCGCCGCAATTCCGATCGTCACCCGGCTGCCCTCGCGGCGGTAACTGAGGGCCGTTTTGGCATAACCGCCCCGGTCGCAGGCGTCGCTGATACCGTCGTCCTCGTAAAGCGTATAGGTGTTGTCGGCTCCGTCCGCCCCCGGATAGCAGCGCAGCACCAGTTCGTCGAGCGGCTCGGTCGCGGGCCGCGGCGTATAGGGCTGCATGGGAATGATCCAGCCGCCGCGGGCGAAAAGCGGAAATTCGTCGAGCCCCTTTGCCACACCGGGTTTCTGGCCGCCCGGATAGGCTTTGCCGCTGAACCAGTCGTACCACGTGTCGCCTTCGGGGAACCAGACGGTCTGCGCAGCGATCTTGTTGTCACCCTTGCCCGGGGTCGTAATGGGCGCCACGAGCAGCAGATCGCCGAAAAGGTATTGCTGCGGATTCTCATAGGCTTCGTCGGCCTCGGGATAATCGATATACATCTGGCGGATGAGCGGCACCATCGTTTCATGCGTCTGCCGGACACTCGTGTAGATGTAGGGAAACAGCCGCGACCGCAGATGGTAAGAAGCGCGGAGCGACCGTGTAGCCGCTTCGCCCTGCATCCAGGGACGGCGGTCGAGTTTCGGATCGCGCGTGCAATGAATCTTCAGCGAGGCCGACATGGCCCCGAACTGGCTCCAACGTGCATACAGCTCGGGATATTCGGGGCCGGAACCGCCGTAGAAGCCGCCGATGTCGTGCGCCCAGTAGTAACAACCCGCGTTGCTGCTGGTGGCCGTCAGCTCGACCTCGAACGCCAGCAGGTTCCAGTTGGCGAACGAGTCGCCCGAGAACTGGATGGGATAACGGTGATCGCCCCACCCCGCCCAACGGCTGTAACTGGCCCCGCGCAGGCCATCGCGCTTCGAACGGTCGTAATAGAGTTTGTTGATCCAGGCCAGCGACGAGGTCGTCGTACCCAGCACCCGGGGATAGGTCGAACTCTGCTGCCAGTCGAGCCACCAGAAATCGACGCCCATCCGTTCGCTGGGTTCATGCGTGTATTTGAAAAAATACTTCATGTAGGTCCTGTCGCCCAGGTCGAACATCACAACGCTGTCGTTGATGATCGATTCGGGCTTTTCCCGGCGCATCTCCGCCAGAAAATCGGCATAACCGGCCTCGTGGGGACGGATACCGTCGTGCGGATGGTCGTTGATGGAGACCGACAGGCGCCGTTCGTGCATCTTCCGCATCAGGCCCTCGGGATCGGGAATGTAACGGGGATTCCACGTATAACCGGTCCAGCCGCGCGAAAGGGAAGCTCCCGTCCCGACCGTCGCCTCCTTCTGCAGGTGCCAGCCCATGTCGAAGACGATATTGTCGATCGGAAAATCGTGTTCATCGTAGTCGTCGATCAGCTGCAGGTATTCGTCGGCCGTGTAGTCCCACCAGCGGCAGTACCACATGCCGTGCATGTATTTGCGCGTCATGGGAACATGCCCGCTGACCGCACCCAGCGAGGCGAATGCGGCTTTGTAGTCCGTTCCGTACATGAAATAGTAACGGTCCGTGACGTGCGTGCGGTCGCGCAGCTTCAATCCGCCGTCGATGACCAGGTCCTTGCCCGTGTCGTCGATCACATACCAGCCTTCGCGGCTCAGCAGGCCGTTCTGCGTGGAGACGCGGTCCTTCACCATGTCGAGCGTGGAGATGGCGCCGCCGAGGTTCTTGCCCGAATTGGCCCGGCCCTTGATTTCGGTCTCGGTTCCGTCAGCCTTTTTCAGATACAGGCCCATGTTATACCGGCCCACGGCCGGGTAGCCGTCGTCTTCGAACTGCATCCGGAAATAGTCGGTTTCGATCTGGTAGCGGTTCGGTCCGACCTTCGAGAATTTGAAATCGCGGCAGAGCACGCTCCTATCGCAGGCAAAGAGGGTCTGGTCATCGACGAAACGGCCCTGCATGGCGTATTCCATGCGGAACAGCGACGGCGTGATGACCGTGACACGCGTATTGCCGACCACGATCGGGTTGGCGGCAGGCAGCTCCCCGGCCTGCACTCCGAGGTGCAGGCCGGCAAGAGCTACCATGAGAATCAGCAATCTGTTCATAAGTTCGAATTAAAAGGGATTTGCTACGGCCGGTAACTGCGACTGCGTATAATGTTTATTGGTAAAGGTCCAGTAGTTGTCCGGTTCGTCGACAGGCACCATCCAGATAGGGCCGTTTTTCGAATCCACCGCCGTACCGGACTGGGCGAACTCGTAATCCCGGGCGCCCCATTCCAGATAAAAGTCGTGATCGCGGAAATAGGTGAACACCCGATCTATCGCGGCCTTGTTCTCCTCGCTGAGACCATTATACATGGCATTGGATACCCGTATATAGTCCTTGAAGCGGAACGTACCGTCGTCGTTGCGCTGGTATGAAATCTTGTTCGTGAATGATTTCAACGAATTTGCCGCTCCGGTACGGTAGTAGAACATGATCTCCAGGTACGCACCGCCGTCGGTCGTTTCCCGTACACGGTAAATGATTCCGTTCATGTGCGACGCTCCCGCTTCACAAGCCGTATCCCACCCGGCATATACCGCACGGAACGCGGGCGAAAGCAACCCTTCGGGAACATTCGCATTGGCGGCGCTCGTGACATCGTTAAGAATGATCTGCCAGCCGTTCATATAGGGGAGCTTCGCCCCTTCGCCCGCTTTGACGCGGATATGTGCGTCGTAAAGGTCCCCGCGCGTGGTGATCTCCACCGGTTTGCTGTACGAGGTGCCGTACTGGTTGGTAACGTAAGCGCGGACACGGTAGGCCGTGGCGGTCTTCAGCCCGAAGAACAGCGGCATCTCATAGGCGGCGGGAACAAGAGCGTCCTCCGCCTCGTAGACCTTATGGTCATTCTCCACGGTCGGGTCCGCACCCGTTTCGCTCCAGCAGACGCCCGCTTCCAGAATTTCGGCGTCGAAGATACCGAGGTTCTCGATCGTGAACGACGGGGCCATCCAGCGGCTGCGGACATCCATCCCCGCCTCCAGCCGGACGCTGGCCCGCGAGGTGGCGACGTTGCTGATCTCCTTGCCCTCCTTGTTGCCGGCCCAGGCCCAGATAAAGCCTACGTTTCCGTCGGCCGGAATCTCGACCTCGTATTCGCCGATGCCCGTCGTCGAAGCGGTGTATTCCGTTCCCTGCTCGTAACTGTCGGTATTGCCGACGCAAATGCCCCGGCTGGTCTCCAGCTCTTCGTCGGCGGCATCCTGCACACCCGTCTTCGCACGAACGACGATCTTGTCGCCCCGGCGGTCGAAACCGACGATCGAAACCACCGGTTTATTGTACTGCCGGGTCCGGAATGAAGCCGCAGGGCTGTAATAGAGCCCCTCGTCGCTCCGCAGGTAGATGCGAACGAAATAGTCGGTCTTGTCCGTCAGGCCGGTCAGGTCGGCGGTCATCTGTCCCAGCCCGCCCTCGACGGGGACGACCGTGCATCGCTCGTCGTCGAGGGTCGGTTCGTCAGCGGTGCCGTAACAGAACCCCCGCTCGAGAATCTCCGAACCTCCGCTGGTGAAGACATAACCGTCGAGCGTCGCCGAGGTGTGCTCCACATTGCGGACCTCGCCGGCCAGCAGGTAGGGCTGCCCCTCTTCGAGCGTGCGGAAGGTCTTGGTCTCGCCTTTCACGACCTGCCCGTTGACCCGGGCATAGACATAGCACGAATAATCGCGTCCCGTTTCCAGGTCGGAAAGGGGCGCTTCGAACGTATCGCCGCCGTGCGGAGCTTTCACCGTGCGGAGCTGGTCGGGTGCGGCCGCGTCGAAATAACAAACCCCGCGCTCCGAACAGGCACCTTTGACATAACCGACGCACACGGCACTCTGGTAGCCGATCTCCTTGATGCGGGTCGTTTCCACGACATCGACGCCTTCGGTCTCGTCGTCGTTGCAGGCGGCAGCGAAGAGTGCGCAGGCCGCCAATGCGAACAATGATAATCCGTATTTGAATCGTTTCATCGTAATTCTGTATTAAGTGTTACTCTATGTTCCCGGCGGGTTTGGTGTAGACGGTGCCGTCCTGCCCGACGGCATCGTAAGCCCCCGTATCGGCATTCCAGCGGAAAGAGGCGATTTGCACGCCGCACACGCTGACCGGAGCCATCAGCCCGATGCGCGTCGGAACCCCGCTGCCGGATGTTACCGTTTCCAGTTCGATCCACATGTGTCCCTGAACGCGCTGCTCCGCGCCGGCCTCATCCTGCCACATCAGGTCGACGAAGCGGTTGCGGTTGGCCGTTGCGGTGGCATGCAGCGCCTCGAGGAACGAGACCGAAACCTCCCGTCCGCCGATTGAAAGCGTGCTCCCGGTATGCCCCTCGATACGGGCGTAGTCTTTCATCAGCGCATGCTCTGCGAAAACGGCGTCAGCTTCGTCCTTCGTGGCACGCCGCAGGTAGGCCGTGGTTTTATTGAGCGTCCCGCGCAGGGTGAAGACACCGCTGTCGAACGAGAGAATGCTGTATTCGAAATCGGAATAGAGGGCATAATGGGTCGGCACGTCCATCACGCTGTACGTCGGGTCGCAGAGCATGTGGATGTAGTTGTAGGTGTTGAAGACCAGCGACGGCATGTGCAGCGCCTTGAGCTGGTAGGAGCTTTGCCGCGGAGTGGTCGTCGTGTCGGTGCCGTCCTTGACGGTATAATTGGCCGAAAGGTCGCTGAGCATGATGACCCGGTCGTTCTCGTCGAACGACAGGTAGTGGCGAAAAACGCCGAAATTGGAATCGACGAGCAGAATCCAGCCGTTGGCGGCGCTCGTCAGCGCCCGGGAATACTCGTCCAGCGCACGGGCGAGACGGATGTCCGTCGGTTCGTCGTAGGTCCGGTCTTCCTTCAGGTCGCAGGCGCCCAGAAGCCCGACGCAGGCAATCAGGGCGATGTATTTTATCGTTCGTTTCATAGAAATTCTGCTGTTTAGTGGTTGTTTTTCGCGTCTTCGATGTCGGCGCGGATCTCCTCGATCGCCTCCTGCACGAGGGTGATAAGTCCCTTTTTCGAATGGGAGTCGTAGAGTTCCACGTCCCACGTCGACTTGAGGTAGGTCTCGACCAGCGACTGCTTCGTCCGCAGGGCCGCTCCGGGATCGTAGCTCGTCTTCTGGTTCTCGGGCTTGGCATACCAGTCGCTCTCCTGGGTGATGAGGTCTTCGTACCACTCCCGGCCGTACATGCAGAGGAAAGCCAGCGTTTCGGCAAAATCCTCGCCCGGGGACTTGCAGGCGTAATTGCTCACATAGCCGTTGTGACGGGCCTGAACGGTCGAAACCGAAGTCCACTTGGTCGTATAGCTCTCGGCGGTGACTTTCTCGAACTCCTCGGGATAGCGCTGCGCCTGCGAGATGGTGTGGGCAAACTCGTGGTGGCAGGTCTTCAGCATCGAGATCAGCACCTCGGGGTCCTTTGTGTAGTCGTTGGCCCGGAAGATAACCACTTTGCGGCCGCCCTCGGCCTCGCCGGTGACGATCGTCGAACCGGTGTACTTGGCGCTGCCGACCAGCATGAATTTCTTGGGCGAGAGTTTGTAGACGAAGGCTTCGTTGTTCGTGCCCTCCGTCACCTTTTCATAGGGTTTGATCCAGCCTTTGACCACGGCGCTCATGATTGGACGCACAACCTCCTCCTTAACCGGAACGAGCGTGTATGTGAGGTCGACCTCCGAACGGTCCCAGCGGTATTTCACCTCCATATTGTAAGGGCTGGTGATATTATCGTAAAGCCATCGGTCGAGTTCCGTCTGCGCTTCCGTGTCGCCGCCGAGACCCAGGATTTCGTATTGTTCGCCGATATTGTCCTCGCTGCACGCGGCCAGGAAGAGGCCCGCGGCGAGTGTCAGAAACAGTTTTATCGTTTTCATCTCTTTCGTGTTTTATCAATTACCATTCGGGGGTGAGCAGACGCTCGCGCGGGTTGAGTTCCACGCCCGAGAGCACCGACTCCTCGGGGATTTGCAGCACCCAGCGGTCGTCGCCGGGCATGAGCCAGTTCGAAGGCCCCTGCTGGTCGAGCTGGGTCACGTGGTAGATCGGAATGCGGTAACGCCACATATCCCAGTAGCGGATTCCCTCGAAAAGGAACTCGTTGCGGCGACAGTCGAGCAGGAAATGCAGCAGCGCCTGACGCTTCACATCCCACGACGAGGTGTCGTAAGCGTTGTACTTATTCATGAAATAATCCGGATTCTTGCTGCCTCCGTCGGCCAGCAGCACCTCGTAAGGCGTTCCGTTCGCCGGCTTGTATTTGGCGTAAAAATCGTAGATGCGGTCCAGGGTGAGGCAGTGCTCCACCTCGTCGTAGGCATCCTTGGTAACATGGTCGAAGATGCGCGTGCGGCAGAAGATGTTCAGGTCGGCCACGGCCTCGTCTAACTGACCGAGGTGGATGTATGCCTCGATCCGGTTGAAGAGCGCCTCCTCGGCGTGCAGCAGCATATAGATGGAGTAGTTGTTGCCGGTGGTGCTGTAAATGTTGTTCTTCGTGAACTGATTTTCGTACTTGCCCACCCACGAGAAGGGTTTGTTGTCCCCCGAGCACATATAGGCCCATTTGCCGCCGGTCGGATTGGCCGAATTGACGGTGTTGTTGGTGTCGGCGAGCGAGCAGGCGTAGCGCATCGTGCCGCAGCTGGCTACCGAAGAGATCATCTCGCAGAGCAGCAGGTTCGACTTGGTGGTCATACGCCAGTACCAGGGACGAACGTCCTTGACACCGTTCTTCGCATAGTCGGTCGTCCAGGGCTGGAAATTGTCGAGCGCAAAGATGGCCGCGGGATCGGTGGCCGAGACGTTCCGGATGCCGGGCGCCACCTCTTTGATGTCCGTGGGTTTGGGGATGACCTTCGATGCCTCCTCCACGACCTTCTCCCATTCGCCCCGGAAAGCGTAGTAACGCGAAGCGAAGGTGTGGGCGGCGGCATAGTTGAAATGATAGCGCGGCACGCGGTGCACGGCATCGCTTCCGAGGTGTTCGAGTCCGTAAGTCAGGTCCGTCCCGATGCGCTCGTAGGTCCTGGCGACGGTTTCCCGGTCGTATTGCTTGATGGAGACATCCTCCGACTCGTCGACATAGGGAACACCCGGATGCTCGTCATTCGCCTCCGGAGCCGTCGGGTCGTACATCTGCGCGAAAGTCGTGACAAGCAGGAAATGGGAATAGGCACGCGCCAGACGGGCCTCGGCGACATAGGCCGCGGTGAGTTCGTCGTCGAACCGTGCACCGGCCTCGATGGCGGCGTTGGCGTGTGAAATGGCCCGGTAGCACTGCGACCAGAGGTAGTTGGGCGAATCCTGCGCCGTGGAGTTGGGCTCGCGCCAGAAGAAAGGATCGGTATTCGAGAGTTTCTCCTTGTTGCTCAGCTCGGAGTCGGTCACATAATCGACCCGGGCGTTGAAGTTGATCGCATAGCAGGCTTTCGGATAGGCCGATGCGACGAGTTTGCCGACTTTTTCGGGAGTGTCGATCTCCGTACGGTTGTCGGGTACGGTGTCGAGATAATCGTTACACGAAGCGCCGAGCAGCAATCCCCCGACAGCGAGCAGCCGATAGATATATTTTACGGTTTTCATGGTTCACAGGTTTTAGAAGCCGAGATTTAAAGCGAACGTAATTTGCCGGGGCAGCGGCGAGGCGACGCCTCCCGTATTGAAGAATTCGGGGTCCTGGCCGTTGAGCCGTTTGTCGGCATAGAGCAGACAGACATTCGACATGGCTGCCGTGAGCGCTATTTTCTTGAAGACACGCGATCTCTTCATCCAGTCTTCGGGAAGCGCATAGGTGAGCGAAATTGTCTTCAGCCGGATGAATCCTCCGTCGACCGTGCGTTCGGTCGAGTAGTTGTAGGAACTGTACGGGTAATTGGCATTCTCGGCATTCTTGATCTGGAGTCCGGCAATGGCGCCGACCGAGGAGTTGCGCTCGTCGCCGGGCTGCACCCAGCGGTCGAAGAACTTGTCGGGCATGGCGTCCAGGTCGCTGTACGTCATCTTGAACACCGGGTCGAGACGAATCTTGTTGCCGCCCTGGAACGTGAGGAAGACATTGAGCGAAAGATTCTTGTAGCGGAACGTGTTGGACCATCCGCCGGTGATCTTCGGATCGACCGGACCCTCGTATTTCAGGTATTGGGTGTCGGTGCTCTGGAAATAGACTTTGCTGCTCTGCTCCCCTTTCTCGTTGATGAAGGTCGGAATGCCCGTTTCGTGGTCGAGGCCCTTGTAGACGATGGAGAAGAGGCTGCCCACGGGGTATCCCTCGATATTGCCGCCCGTCGACTTGATCAGGTTGTAGATGTTGGGCACGTGCTTGGCGTTGGTGATCTTGTTGGTCGAGAAGCCGAACGTGAAATTCGAATTCCACGAGAAATCCTTCATCCGGACGGGAGCGCCGCTCACGGTGATGTCATAGCCGTGCGACTCCATGTCGGCATAGTTGGCCCGCTTGGTCATCTGCCCGCCGATGCCGGCCGTGGTGATCGAGCTGATCAGATCGAAGCTGTTGCGCCACCAGTAGTCGAACACGAAATTCAGGCGGTGTTTAAAAAGGCTGATGTCGGCGCCGACGTTGGTCTGGTAGGCTTTCTCCCAGGTCAGCTCGTTGTTGGCGAGCGATTCGAGCCGGATGACCGATTCGATCTCGCTGGACGAGGGACGCGTGGAGTTGTAGTTCCTGAAAATCGCCGCAGCGCTGGCCGAAGGCGGCATCGTGGCCGTCAGGCCGTAGCTGGCACGCAGCGACAGCTGGTCGATCCAGCGGGCTTTCTCCTTGAGGAACGGCTCGTTCATGATGTTCCACTTGCCGCCGAAATTGTAGGTGGGCAGCCAGCGGGCCGAGGCGTTGCGGCCCAGGGCGTTCGAACCGTCGTAACGGACCGTGGCCGAGACGACGTAACGCGCGTCGTAGCTGTAATCGAAATTGGCATAGAAGGCCGCGAAACGGTCGCGCGTGGTGCTCATCGCGTAATAGGGAAAATTACCCTCGATCATCCAGCGCATGATGTGCCAGTCGGTCGCCACGGTACCGCCTTCGTCGTACTGGTAGCCGTAACCCGTGTTCGAGTAGCGCTGGCGGTCGGCGTATTTGATCTGGACGCCGCCGATGGCGTTGAGCGTGTGTTTGCTCTCGTTGAAATTCGTCGTATACTTGAGGCTGTTGCGCATGTCGTAACTGAGCAGCATATCCTCGGAACGGTTGTAGAAACCGCCGTAGGGAAGCACGGAAATCTTCTCGGCATTGGGGTTGTCGGGGTCCTGCCACAGGAATTTGTTGGCCGCACGAATCGTCGACGTGTAGTCGGCGCGGTAGGCCTCGGCCATGTTCGCGTGTTCGGTGATCTGGTGTTCGCGGTCCGACTTGGCGTAACGGCCTGCGGCGGTGAACTCCCAGCGAAGCCCCTTGCAGATCTGCGCCCCGAGGTCGAACTGCACCTTCAGGTCGGCGACCGTCAGGTCGATGTAGTTGTTCTCCAGTTCGGAGAGGATATTGAAGGGTGCGAAATTGCGGGTGAAATACTCCCGGTTGCCGTTTTCGTCATAAGGCGTCAGCGCACGGCTCGTATTGAGCGCGAAGCTGAAGGGGTTGATGTCGAAATCGCGGTCATAGTTGCCCGACACGACATTCGCATTGCGGGCCAGCGACCCCGGGGCACGCTGCTGGCGCAGCGAACCGGTCAGCTGGAATCCCAGGTCGAGCCAGCGGGCCACCTTGAAATTATTGCGCAGATTGGCCGTATAGCGGTTGACCCGGTCGGCCACGGACCAGCCGTCATCGTGGAGGAAGCTGACCGAAGCATAGGTGCGGGACTTGGCACCGCCGGCCGAAATGCTGAGGGCGTGTTCCTGCTGCAGGGAGTTGCGGAAAAGCACCTTGAACCAGTCGGTGTTGGCCCGGGCATAGCGCATCAGAAAGTCGCGCTTGGCTTCGGGGGTATTCTCCAGTTCGAACCGGCCCGTTTTTTCATTATAGGTGTTGATCTGTTTGTACATCTTTCCGTAGACACCCGAATTCGAAGCATTGACAATATCCGAATTCAGGTATCCCTTGCGCTCTAGTTCGGCATATACCGACATCTGGTCGTAGGAATTCATGATGTCGTAATTGGCATACGACGGACGGAGCTGGATGGTGAAGGTGCCGTTGTAGTTCACCACGGGAGCCCCTTCGCGGCCTTTCTTGGTCGTGACGACCACCACGCCGTTCATGGCACGGGCTCCGTAAAGGGCCGTCGCCGAGGCGTCTTTCAGGATGTCTATCGACTCAATGTCGCTGGCGCTGATACCGGCTACGGCCGATCCCAGCAGGGTCGTGGGATCGCCGCTGGTCAGGTCGTCGTTCGAAACCGTCACGATGTCCTCCTGCACGACGCCGTCGATCACCCAAAGGGGCTTGTTCTCACCGTTGATCGACGTCACACCGCGCACACGCACCTTGGGCGCCGCACCGAACGTTCCCGAAACGTTCTGGATGGCCACACCGGCCGCCGCACCCTCGAGCATACGGCTGACATCGGTCACTCCCTTTATATTCATGTCCTCGATCTTGAGTTTGGTGGCCGAACCCGTGAAGGTCGTCTTACTGATGGTCTGGAAACCCGTGACCACCACGTTCTCGATCTGGGCGTTGTCCTCCTTCAGCGTGAACTGGAAAGAGGTGCGTTGTCCGATGACCTGCTCGGCAGGCTCCATACCCAGGAACTGCACCAGAAGGATGGATTTGGGCGTCACCTCGGCCGAAAACGAGAACTTTCCGGCAGCGTCGGTCTGGATGCCCTGCGCGGTGCCTTTCACGATGACCGAAGCGCCTGCGACCGGCTGCTTCTGTTCGTCGAAAACCTGCCCCGTGAGCTTGATGGTCTTCGCAGTTTGTGCAGCGACGGTCCCCGGAAGACAGAGCACGACTGCCATTAAAAGCAAGGTGCCGCATAGGGTCCGCAGAAACCGTCCGCACTGCAAACAAGTAGAATTCTCCATGTTACTTGTCGTTTAAAGGTTAATTTTTGATTTAAGGTTGGTCCGATTGATTTTTCGGTATTACAAATAAAACCGCTTCCCGCCGGAATTCAGTTTCAATTAGTCCGTATATAGTATGATTTCTTCCAACAGCCCCGCGAAAAGGGTGAAATTCATCTGTATGAAATACGGACGGGCGGATTCGGAAAGTTCGATTTTTTTGCTACCTTTGAAGAGGCATACAACCACATGCAACTGAAATTTCTCATCATACTCGGCCTGTCTCTGGCAGCTCCGCTTTCGGGAGCGTGCCAGAATATCGTGCGCATCTCCTCCCGGGAAGGGATGTCCAACAGCTCGATACTCTCGGTGGCGCAGGATGCCGACGGATACATCTGGGCCGGAAGCTGCGAAGGACTCAATCTGTGGGACGGAAAGCAGGTCCGCAATTACAAACTCTCGGGAAACCTGATCCACGAAATCATCCCGACCCGGGACGGGATGTTCTGGGTGCGCACCAATTACGGATTCGACCTGTTCGATCCCCGGGAAAAAATCAGCGAACGGCACGCCCGGTTCAACCGTCCCTACACCGTAACGGCCCGCAGCCGCGAGGAGGCCTTTCTGGTACACGAAGGGCGGCTGTACGGCTACAATCCCATGGCGGCGGAGTTCGAACTGGTCGAAATGACGGGCCGTGAAATCACACTGGACCGGAAAACACGACTGTTCATCGACCGCCGCAGTTCGCTGTGGATCGTGCGCCCGGAGGGTTTATACCGTTACGAAATAAAGCGATCGGCGGAGGGGCGCTGTTCGGCGCACGAAGCCGAATTCATCCCCGTACACAAGGGCATCGTCTTTTCACGCGGTCTCGGCGAATCCATCTGTTTCCTCGACCGAAACCGCGTCCTGTACCGCTTCGACCCCGAAACCGGAACCCTTTCCCTGCTCTTCGACCTGAAAGGCTTCGAAGGCTTCAATAACGACGGACTGACGGCCATCGAACGCGACGGGGACGACTGGCTGCTCGCATTCCGCAACGGACTCTGGCGGCTGAGTCCCCGCGGCCCGGCCGGAGGGGGGGGGGTATGAATCGCACCGGATTCCCGTGAATGGCAGCATCTTCTCGCTGCTGAAAGACCGGAATCAGGACATCGTGTGGATCGGCACCGACGGCAACGGGCTGCTGCGCCAGTATAACGAAGGGGTCCGGATCAACTCCGTGGTTTACGAATCGCTGCCCTATCCCCTGTCCAAGCCGATCAAGGCGCTCCATATCGACGACGGGGACGATCTGTGGATCGGAACCAAGAACGACGGCATCCTGCGCATCCGCAATTTCTACGACTGCGAGACCTACACCCGGAAAAATACGCTCAGCTATACGACCGCAAACTCGGCGCTCCGGCACAATGCCGTCTATGCTTTCGCCCGCAGTAGCCGGAACGTGCTGTGGATCGCCACCGACGGCGGCATCAGCTATTATTCGTATGCCGCCGGACGGATCGTCCCGCTGACCGGCCGGAACCAACTGCAATCCGTGCATGCGCTTTACGAAGATGCAGAAGGCGTTCTGTGGGCGGCGACGGTCGGAAACGGCGTCTACCGGCTCCGCATTGCGGAGTCGGAGGGAACCCTGCGCATCGCGGAGCTCCGGTCGCTGAACCTGGGCGAAGAGGCCCTGAAGATGAATTTCTTCTTCTCCATCAAAGAGACCGACGACGAGAGTCTCTGGTTCTGCAACCACGGATTCGGGGTATTCCGATACGACCGGAAAAACGACCGCGCCGAGAAGATCGCATTCGATCCGCAGCGCGGGCTTCCGGTAAACGACGTGACCGCCATGGCGACCTGCTCCGACAACACGCTCTGGTTCGGAACGGGATACGGCATCACCTGCTACGACAACGGAGCCGGAAAGGAGAAGCCTACGCCCCGGTACGGGAACGAACTGCTGCGCTCCGGGGTGATCCACGGAATCATCGCCGACACGCTCGACAACCTGTGGGTAAGCACCAATGCCGGAATCGTCCGTTACACCCCCGCCACGAACCGCTCGGTATCCTACGACAGCTCCTACGGGCTGGATGTCGTGGAGTTCAGCGACGGCGCCGAATTCTACGACCGCCGCACGGGCCGCCTGCTCTTCGGCGGCAACAACGGATTCGTCGTCATATCGGGCACGCAGCATCCCGTTGCAGTCGAATCCTACAAGCCGCCCATTCTGTTCCGCAGCCTGCTCATCGGCGGAAAGGAGTACAGCCTCGCCGGACTGATGAGGCAGGGCTGCCTGACACTCCCCCACCGGCAGGCGTCGTTCGCCCTGTCACTCATAGCGCTCGACTACATCCACGGAGGCAATTATTCCTATCTCTACAATCTGGAAGACGACGAGCACGCATGGGTGGACAACTCGCGGAACTCCCAGCTCATCTTCGTCAACCTGCCGCCCGGAGTGCACACACTGCGGGTACGCTACCGGAACGACACCACGAGCGAACTGAGCCCCGTGAGCACGCTGAAAATCCGGATACGCCCGCCCGTGTACGCCTCGTGGTGGGCCGTTGCAATCTACCTCGCGGCCGTTGCAGGCTGTTCGCTGCTGCTGGTCCGCTACCTGCGCATCCGCCACAAGGTCCGCGAACAGCGCAAACACGCAATCTATGAGCGCCAGTACCACGACATACTTTACAAATCGCGGATCAACACCTTCACCAACCTGACGACCGACCTGGCGCTTCCGCTCACGCTCATCAACGGCCCGTGCCAGCAGATTCTGGACCACCGCACGACGGACGGAGTCGTGCGGCAATGGGCCGAACTCATCCGGGCGAATGCGTGCAAAATCAACGATCTGGTCTATCTGATCCACTCCCTGACGCGGGACCTCGACCAGGAATGCGACGACAAGGCCGAATGGGTCGATGTCTCCCGACTGGCGGAAAATATCTCCCAGACATTCTTCGACCGGGCCGAAATCGCCGAAGTCGAATACCGGGTGTCCATCGCTCCGAAACTGCTGTTTCCATGCGTTCCCCATCTGCTGACGACGATCATCAACCTGATGATCACCAACGCATTCGGACGCAGCGATCCGTTCCGGCACGGGAGTGTGTCGTTCTCAGCCGGCATGCAGGGCGACCGGTTCCGGCTGGCCGTCTCCGCACAGGGCCGGAAACTCGACCGCGACCAGTTGTTCCTGATCTCCGACCTGCACCGGTTCCTCGATTATCTCGGCAGCGACCGCCATGTCCGTCCCATCCGAAACGACATGGAACTGGCGATCTGCCACAATCTCGTCGCGAAACTGCACGGCGAATTCGACATCGGCGACGACGGGTCGACGCTCGTGGTGTCGCTGCCGCAGCTGCCGATCACGCAGGCTGTGCCGGACACCGTCCAGGAACCGTCGCCGGAAACGACTCCTTTGCCGGACGAAACGCTGCGCCTCGACCAACTGCTGCCTTCGATGCTCCTGATCAGCGAGGACCGGGAGATGGAAACATTTATCGCCTCGCTGTTCAAAGAGGAATACGACGTGCACTTTTACCACGGTCCCGATTCACTGGACGAGGCGTCCTGGCGCATCGTGCTCTGCAACCCGATCGTGCTCAACGACGGAATGCTCGGAATCATACGCACTATCCGGCAGGCCAAACGGTTCAAGCTGGTTCCGGTCATCCTGCTGACGGCCACACCGCATCCGGAACTGAAACTCATGGAGTCGGGCGTGGATGTGGACCTGTGCCTGTCCCTGCCGTTCAATATCGGGCACCTGCGCAATGCCGTGAACCGGCAAATGCGGCGTTACGATTCGTTCCGGGACATCGACGACTCCGTATACGGATCGTTCGACATGGTCCAGGGCCGGATGCTGCAGAAGGAGGACCGGGATTTTCTCAACAAAATGCTGGAGATCATCCAGCAGCATATTTTCAAGCCGGAACTCTCGACCCACTTTATCGCGGCGCAAATGGGAGTCAGCAAAACGACCTTTTACAACCGGATCGGGACCATAACCAGCCACTCGCCCGTTAGCATCATCAAGGAATTCCGGCTCGGGTATGCCGAACGCCTGCTGGTGCAGACCCGGCTTTCAATCGACGAGATCATCTACAAATCGGGATTTGTCAACCGCAGCACCTTTTTCCGGAATTTCTCGGCCCGCTACGGCTGCACCCCGAAAATTTACAGGGAACAAAAGATCGCCGAGATAAGGCTTGCCGCAAAGGCTGCCGAATAGGCCGATCGAACCATCACCGCACTCCGGGACTGCCGGGCGGCGCCCGGCAACGGCGCAACGCCTGCGGATACCCGCAAATAAAAGAGAGGGAAACTCCGAATAAATCCGGGCTTTCCCTCTCCGTTATCTACACGCCTGCGGCGTTCTGCGGATCGTCGCTCTCGCTATGATCCGAAATTGTCATAAAGAATATTCTCCGGCGGCACGCCGAGGTTGTCGAGCATCTTCACCACCGAGGCGATCATCATCGGAGGACCGCACATGAGGTAGATGCAGTCCTCGGGAGCCTGATGGTTCTTCAGGTAATTCTCATACAGCACGTTGTGCACGAAGCCCGGCGTGTATTTCACTCCGGCGGCGTCCGCCTCGGGATCGGGACGGTCGAGGGCCAGGTTGAACTTGAAATTGGGGAAATCCTTCTCGATCTGGTGGAACTCGTCGAGGTAGGGAACCTCCTTCAGTGCACGCGCACCGTACCAGAACGACACGGGACGGTTGGTCTTTTCGGTCTTGAACAGGTGCATCAGGTGGCTGCGCATCGGAGCCATGCCCGCGCCGCCGCCGATGAAGATCAGCTCCTGCGTGTCGGGCAGGTTGTCCGGCAGGAAGAACTCGCCGTAAGGACCCGAAATCGTGATCTTGTCACCCGGCTTGCGCGAGAAGACATACGACGAGCAGATACCCGGATTGACCTTCATGAAGCCGCCCGTGGCCTTGTCGAACGGAGGCGTGGCGATACGGATGTTGAGCATGATGATGTTGCCCTCGGCCGGGTGGTTGGCCATCGAGTAGGCGCGGAACGTCGGCTCGGGATTGGTCGCGACGAGGTCCCACATCTTGAACTTGTCCCAGTCGCCGCGGTATTTCTCCTCCACATCCATGTCCGAGAACTTGATGGCGTCGTATTTCGGGATGTCGATCTGGATATAACCGCCGCTGCGGAACTTGAGGTTCTCGCCCTCGGGCAGCTTCACGACGAACTCCTTGAGGAAGGTCGAGATATTGCGGTTCGAGACCACCGTGCACTCCCATTTCTTGACGCCCAGAACGGCTTCGGGCACCTTGATTTTGAGGTTCTCCTTCACCTTCACCTGACAGCCCAGACGCCAGTGGTCCTTGGCCATCTTGCGCGTGATGAAACCCGTTTCGGTGGGCAGGATGTCGCCGCCGCCCTCGAGCACCTGGCATTTGCACATGCCGCACGAGCCGCCGCCGCCGCAGGCCGAAGGCAGGAACACCTTGTTGTTGGCCAGCGTCGCGAGCAACGTCGAGCCGCTCTCGGTCGAGATGACCTTCTCGCCGTTGTTGATGTCGATCGTCACGTCGCCCGAGGAGGTCAGTTTCGCCTTCGCATAGAGAAGCAATGCGACCAGTACGAGCGTGATGGCCAGAAAGGCCGCGATCGCTATTAAAATCGTTGTAGTCATTTCTTCAGAATCTCTTTTTAAAGGTTAGAACTGGATGCCCGAGAAGATCATGAAGGCAATACCCATCAGTCCGGTAATGATAAAGGCGATGCCGGGGCCTTTCAGCGCCGCGGGAATGTGCGAATAGGTCGTCTTCTCGCGGATGGCGGCCATCATCACGATCGCCAGCCACCAGCCCAGACCCGAGCCCAGGCCGTAGACGATCGACTGCCAGAGCGACGTGAGCTCGCCGCCGTCGACCTTCTGCTGCATGAAGAGCGAGCCGCCCATGATGGCGCAGTTCACGGCGATCAGCGGCAGGAAGATACCCAGCTGGTTGTAGAGCGTCGGCGAGAATTTCTCGACGATCATCTCCACCAGCTGCACGAAAGCCGCGATGGTGGCGATGAAGACGATGAACGACAGGAAATTCAGGTCCACGCCTTCAACGAGCGCATTGGCCTTCAGCACGTATTCGTACAAGAGGTAGTTCAGCGGAACGGTCATCACCATCACGAACGTAACGGCGGCGCCCAGTCCGAGGGCCGTCTTCACGCTCTTCGACACGGCGATGTAGGAGCACATGCCGAAGAAGAAGGCGAAGACCATGTTGTCGATAAAGATCGACCGGATAAAGATATTCAATGATTCCATACGTTATCCTCCTATTTTTCCTGTAAGTCCTTGTTGCGCGAACGGTGCACCCAGATGATGCAGCCCACGATAATCAGCGCCATCGGCGGGAAGAGCATCAGTCCGCAGTTCGAATAGAAACCGCCTTCGGCCATGTACCAGCTCTCGGGAATGATACGGAAGCCCATCAGACTGCCCGAACCGAACAATTCACGGAAGAAGGCCACGATGACCAGAATCAGGCCGTAGCCCAGACCGTTGCCGATACCGTCGAGGAACGACACCCAGGGCTTATTAGCCAGCGCGAAGGCCTCGATGCGGCCCATGACGATACAGTTGGTGATGATGAGTCCGACGTAGACCGACAGCTGCTTGGAGACCTCGTAGACGAAGGCTTTGAGCACCTGGTCGACGAGAATCACCAGCGCGGCGATGACGACCAGCTGGACGATGATGCGGATGCGCGAGGGAACGCCGTTGCGCAGCAGCGACATCACGAGGTTCGAGAATCCCGTGACGACCGTCACGGAGAGTGCCATAACGATGGCGGGCTTGAGCTGTACGGTGACGGCCAGCGCCGAGCAGATACCGAGGATCTGCACGATGACCGGGTTGTTCGCGGAGAACGGGCCCGTCAGGAATTTCAGGTTTTTAGCCGAAAACAAAGGCTCTTTTTCCATCTTACTCATTGTTTTCTACATTTTCTTCGTTAGACTCATTCCCTGCGGGTGCCTCCACCGCCACGCCGGACGGAGCCGGTTCGCGTTTGGCCACAAGCAGCGGCAGATAGTTCCGGAGGCTGTTGTAGAGCATCGCCGTCACACCGTCGGAGGTCTTCGTACCGCCCGAGATGGCGTCCACCTCGTGTGCGGGGTCCTTGGCGCCGCCCTTGCGGAGCTTCACCGAGACGAACTCGTCGCCCTCGAAAATCTTCTTGCCGACGAAATTCGTCTGGTATTTGGCCGTGGAGATTTCCGCGCCGAGGCCCGGAGTCTCGCCCTTGTGGGCCATGATGATACCGGCCACGGTATCCATGTCCTTGTCGAGCGCCACATAGCCCCAGATAGGTCCCCAGAGGCCCATACCCGTGACGGGAATGACCACGCGGCCGTCCTTGGCTTCGAAGAGCGGATATTTGCCGGCGGCGAAAGCACCCGGTAGGTCGTTCAGCAGGGCGAAGACATCCTCGCCGTCGATCCGTTTACCGTCTTCGCCGACCACATAAGCGTCGATCATGTCATCGTATCGGATCGATTTGATAAGCTCCTCGGCCGGAACACCCTGTTTCACGGCGTCGCCCGCGTAGAGCGAAAGCAGGATCGACTTTTTCTTCTCGTTGAGTTCGTTCTCGTACTGGCGCTTCTGGAGCCCCATAGCCGCCACGGCCAGCAGCACGGCCACGATGACGACCATCACCGTCGAGTACATAATAATATAGGCGTTGCCGTTCTTGTCGCTGAACAGGCCCTTCTTCTCCTGCTTCAGTTCGGTGAATTCCGACGCGGGAACTCCGCAGACAGGGCAGTTAGCGGGTGCGGCGTCACCTTCGTGGATGTAGCCGCAGACATTGCATTTGAATTTTTTCGTTGCCATAACTTATCTCCCCTATTTTGCGAGTTTGACACGTTTGCGGCGGCGCGAAATGTTGGCTTCGACCACGTAGTAGTCGACCAGCGGAGCCAGCGCATTCATAAAGAGGATCGAAAGCATCATACCCTCGGGATAGGCCGGGTTCACCACGCGGATCAGCACCGCCAGCGCACCGGTCATCAGCCCCACGATGTACTTGCCGGCATTGGTCTGCGACGAGGTCACGGGGTCCGTGGCCATGAAGACCGCACCGAAGGCGAAGCCGCCGACAATCAGGTGCCACCAGGCGGGATACTCCGTCACGCCGAGCGCCTGGAACAGATAGCCCATCGCCAGTCCGCCGACGAACACCGAGACCATCGTGCGCCACGAGGCGATGCCCGTGAACAGGAGGATCGCGGCGCCGATCAGAATGGCCAGCGTCGAGGTCTCGGCGAACGATCCGGGGATGAAGCCCAGGAAGGCGTCGAGCGGCGAGTAAGCCATTGCGCCAGTCGTCGAGAGCTGCTCGAGGGCCGTGGCGCCGGTGATGCCGTCGACATGGGCGCCCATCATCGTCCAGTCGGAATACCAGACCGTCTCACCCGACATCGAGGGGGTGTAGGCGAAGAACGCGAAGGCACGTGCCAGCAGCGCGGGGTTGAAGACGTTCATACCCGTACCGCCGAAGACCTCCTTGCCGAAGACCACGGCGAAAGCCGTCGCCAGTCCCACCATCCAGAGCGGGGTGCTCACCGGCATGATCATCGGAATCAGCAGACCCGAGACGAGGAAACCCTCGTTGACCTCGTGGCCGCGTGCCTGCGCGAATCCGAACTCGATGCCCAGGCCCACGATATACGAGACGCAGACCATCGGCAGGATGCGGACCAGTCCGTAGAAGAAAGCCGTGAAGCCCTCCAGCCCGACCTGGATACCCGTGTTGTAGCAGCCGAAGAGGAATGCCGGCATCAGCGCCACGACGACCATGATCATCGTGCGTTTCATGTCGTTGCAGTCGCGGATGTGCGCACCTTTCCGGGTCGTGGTGTTAGGTACGAAGAGGAACGTTTCGAACGCATCGAACGTCGATTCCAGAAAGCCCAGTTTCCCGCCTTTCGAGAACGTGGGCTTGATATTGTCCATGAATTTACGAAGTCCCATCTTTAAGCCTCCCTGATCATTAAGTTAATACCGTCACGGATGATCTGCTGAATCTCGATTTTCGAGGGATCGACGAACTCGCACAGCGCGAAATCCTCCTCCGTGACCTCGTAGATGCCGAGGTTCTCCATCTTTTCGATGTCGCCCGCGAGGCAGGCCTTCAGGAGGTACATCGGATAGATGTCCATCGGCAGATACTGCTCGTAGAGTCCCGTCACGACGAACGGACGTTCGCCGCCGTTCATGTTGGTATCGAGGTCGTAAGCCTTTTTGGGACAGATCCACGAGAAATAGGCACGCGACACCGAGAACTTGTTGAAACGGGGCAACGCCCAGCCCAGCAGCTCGTATTTGTCGCCCTCGGGGATGGCCGTCAGCTGATTGGCATAGAAGCCCATGAATCCGTCCAATGCGGTTCTGGTGCCCGTGAGCACGTTGCCCGAGATGAAACGGATGCTGTCACCCTCCTGCTGTTTCTTCACGTTGCCCTTGACCACGGAATCGACCTTCGCGCCGCCCACAATGCGGACGTACTGCGGTTTCTCGATCTCCGAACCGGCCACGGCGACGATCTTCGTCATGTCGACACGGCCCTCGCCGAACAGGCGGCCGATGATGGCCAGGTCCTGCACGTTGACCGTCCACACTACCTCGCCCTTGTTCACCGGGTCGATGTGGTGAATCTGCACGCCGACGTTGCCGACGGGATGTTTGCCGGCGAAAGTGTGCAGTTCGGCGCCCTTGAGCGACGGCATCTGCCCTTCGGCCTTAGCGCGAACCGAGAGGTGCACCTTGCCCGTCGTAAGCTTCTGCATCACCTCGATGCCCGTCTGGAGGTTCTTCTGCTCGGCCTTGAGGACATAGTTGTAGTCCGGGGCCAGCGGTGCGGAGTCGAAGGCGGAGACAAAGACCGCTTTCGGCGTGTCGCTGGGATCGGCGATAATGCCGTAAGGACGCTGCACGATCATCGGCCAGAGGCCCGACCGGAGCAGCAGTTCGACGATCTGCTCGCGCGAAGCCGATTTTAGGTCAGGCTTTGCGAACTCCTCGTACTCCTGCTGGGCGTCGGGAGTCACCGTCACGTTGAGAATCTTGCGTTTCTCACCGCGGTTGACGGCGGCCACCGTGCCGCTGACGGGCGACGTGAAGAGGATACGCTCATTGGCCTTGTTGAAGAACAACGGCGTGCCGGCCTTCACCCGGTCGCCCACCTTAACCAGCAGCTTGGGAGTCACACCCTCGAAATCGAGGGGCGAGAGGGCATACTCCGAAGCCTGCGGTGCGTCCGCGAGCGACTCCTGGGGTTTGCCCACCAGATTGATGTCTAAACCCTTGCGTAGTGTAATGATTTTCGACATGGTTAAAATTTTGATTTGTTGTATGTGTTTGGAATTAGTTACTCCGCATTGTTAGCGTGCTAACACTTAAATCGCGTGCGAAAGTACAAAATTTTTCCGAAAAATCCCTATGCGCAAACCATTATTTCCTAAATAAACTTAACATTCGAACGGCCCGCTTTCGGGTCAAAATCTAACTCTTTCGAATGCTTGCATTTCGAAATAATATCGGAAGCCGCCGAAACAAAAACGAACGCCGCACGGCGACGTCCGACAATCGGGAAAAAGGCATGAAAAAATTGGCTTCAAATTCGCAATGCTCCCGTTAAATTCCTACATTTGTCGTCGCCATGCTTCCTTATGTCAACATACACACCCACCGCCCGACCGGCTCCGGAATCGAACTCCGCACGGCGGGTGTACATCCGTGGGATGCTGACAAGCAGGATGTTGCGACGCTCGGCGAACGGCTCGGCGATGCACAGGCCGTCGGTGAAACGGGGCTCGATTTCGTACATGGACCCGTCAGGGAAACGCAGTTCGAAGCCCTGCGCACCCAACTGCGGCTGGCCCGCGAACGGGAGCTTCCGGTGGTGCTCCACTGCGTGAAGGCCTTCGAACCCCTGATGCACGAACTGGCGGAGTGCGAACCGCGGGCGGTGATCTTCCACGGCTTTATCGGCTCGCCCGAACAGGCCCGGCGGGCGCTGACCAGGGGATACTGTCTCTCGTTCGGCGAGCGGACCTTCGCATCGCCCAAAACTCTCGCCGCACTGCGCGAAACGCCCCTGTCGCAGCTGTTTCTCGAGACCGACGACAGCCCCGTGCCAATCGCAGAGATTTACGCCCGGGCGGCCGAAGCGAAGGGCATCCCGATGGAGGAACTGCAACGGGCGACGCTGGATAATTACAAAAGAATATTCGAAACGAACAATGGATAACTGGCTGGAAAGAACCGAATTACTATTAGGACCCGAAAAGCTGGAGGTATTGAAAAACGCCCATGTGCTGGTGGTCGGACTGGGCGGCGTGGGAGCCTACGCCGCAGAGATGATTGCCCGGGCGGGTGTGGGCCGCATGACCATTGCCGACGCCGACACGGTGAACACCACGAATATCAACCGCCAGCTGGTGGCGCTGCATTCGACCGTCGGCCGTCAGAAGGCCGAAGTGCTGGCCGAACGCCTGCGCGACATCAACCCCGGGATCGGAGTCACGGTGGTGAACAAATATATCAGGGACGAGGAGACCTATATCTTATTAGACGCCGCGCGGTACGACTATGTGGTGGATGCCATCGACACCCTTTCGCCCAAACTGGCGCTGATAGCCGCAGCTCTGGAACGGGGTTTGCCGCTGGTGAGCTCGATGGGTGCCGGGGCCAAGACCGACCCCACGCGACTGGAAATCACCGACATCTCCAAGACCCACCACTGCCCGCTGGCCCACATGCTGCGCAAGCGGCTCCACAAGATCGGCATCCGCCGGGGGTTCCGGGCCGTCTTTTCGCCCGAGCCGATGCGCGAGGGGGCGATGATCCTCTGCGAGGAGCAGAACAAGAAATCGAACGTCGGGACCATCTCCTACATCCCGGCGCTGTTCGGCATCGGATGCGCCTCGGTGGTCGTCAGGGATTTAATCGGGGAATTAGAGGGCTAAAAGCCCTCTTTCAAGGGCGGCGGACCGAATCCGCATTCGGAAACCAAGTCTGCGCTGCCAACGAAAACTTACAAAAACAAAGAATATGCAACCGAACATCGTATTTTTAGACGAATACTCGCTCGGAGGCGCCGACCTGGCGTCCATCCGTGCGCTGGGCAATTACACAGGCTATGAGACGACGGCCCGCGAAGAGACCGTAGAACGCTGCCGCAAAGCCGACGTGGTGATTACCAACAAAGTGATTTTCCGCCGCGAGACGCTGCAGCAGCTTCCCCGCCTGCGGCTGATCTGCGTGGCGGCGACGGGCATGAACCACATCGACCTCGACGCGGCCGCCGACCAGGGCATTGCCGTAAAGAACGCCGTGGGTTACTCGACCCACGCCGTGACGGAAACCACCATCGGTGCGGCCATCGGACTGCTGCGGCAGGTGGTCTATTACGACCATTACGTCAAGACCGCATACGCCGGATCGCCCCTGCAATACCATTTCGGCCGTACGACCCACCAGCTCTACGGGTCGAAATGGGGCATCGTCGGACTGGGCAACATCGGGCGCAATGTCGCCAAAGTCGCCGAAGCGCTGGGATGCAAGGTCGCCTACACCTCCACATCGGGCATCGTGCGCGAGGAGCCCTACCCCGCCCTGCCGCTCGACGAACTGCTGTCCGGGTCCGACGTGGTGTCGATCCACGCCCCGCTGACGGACCGCACGCGCGGACTGATTGGTGCGCGGGAACTAGCCCTGATGAAACCCTCGGCCATACTCATCAACGTCGCCCGCGGCGGTATCGTCGACGAAGCGGCGCTGGCCGCAGCCCTCGACGCCGGGAAGCTGGCCGGAGCGGGTCTCGACGTCTTCGCCCACGAGCCCCTCGAACCGGGCAATCCGCTGCTCACGGTCCGCGAGCCCGACCGCCTGCTGCTTTCGCCCCACAACGCCTGGTCACCCGTGGAGGCGGTCGAGGTATTGGTGGAGTGCATCGCACGCAACATCAGGGAGTTTTACAAAATAAACTGAAATGGAAACACCGTCCCTCACGGCCGATGAACGCCGCCAGCGGGTGTTCGAGTTCCTCGACGCCCGCGGCATCCGTTACACCTGGTACGAACACCCCGAGGCCCCGACCATCGAGATCGCCCGCCAATGGTGGCGCGACGACGGATCGAAGCACTGCAAGAACCTCTTTTTCCGCAACCACAAGGGCGACCGCCACTACCTCGTATGCTTCGATTCGGAGCAGTCGATGGCCATTCACGACCTCGAACACCGCCTGCGGCAGGGCAAGCTGTCGTTCGCCTCGGAACAGCGCATGGAACGCTGGCTGGGACTGCGTCCCGGCTCGGTGTCGCCCTTCGGACTGATCAACGACCCCGCGAACCACGTCCACCTGTTCCTCGACACCAACCTGCGGCAATTCGCCTCCTACTCGTTCCATCCCAACGACAACCGCGCAACGGTGGTCATCCCGCGCGAGGAGTTCCTGCGATACCTCGCCGCCGTCGGCAACTCCTACGAATTCATCGAGTTATACTGAATACGGCCTATCGAAAAAATTACATGCCTTTGACAAGATGGAGTTGAATCCGGGTGAAGAGCGGTCGGTTCGTTTTTCGCTCCCCGTTCCGCAGCTTTCCCTGTACGACGCGGACATGCGGCGCATCGTCGAACCGGGCGATTTCGAGTTGCAGGTCGGAGCCTCCTCCCGGGACATCCGGCTCCGCAACACGGTAACCGTGGCCGGTTGTGCAGACATTCCGGACCCAAAGGCGACTGGGGTGAAAGCCGGCGCCGTCCGGGAGCCGGGAGCGGAGGTCGAGATTTCGGGAACGGTGCGCAACGTGCAGGCAGCGGTCATGCCGGACGTCAGGATTTACGCGGCATCAGCTCCCGCACGTGCGGTCGTGACCAACAGACACGGAAGATACACCCTCCGTATCCGGACCAACGACCGGGCCGTCTTCGAACTGGAAGGCTACGAACGCCGGGAGATAGGCGTCACGGAGGGCGGCAGCCTCGACATAGAGTTGGAACCGGCCATGAACTGACCCAAAACATTAAGATATGAAACCGTACCTTTCTTCATTGTTATTGTCCGCAGGGCTCTCCCTGCTGCTCGTCTCGTGTGACAGCGGGACCGCCCGGAAGATCTCATCGTTCGACGAACTACCCGACCCCACGGCCGACACACTCTCCGACTGGTCGGGCGTTCCCCGAGGGCTCCATGCCTCGTTCGTAAGCACGGACGACGTTTTCAAACGTTCTGTCGCCCCAGACGTGACGCCCTCGGCATCCGCCCGGTTGGAAGGATGGCGCGGCGAACGAGTTTCCGCCCAACTGCTGCTCTGGACCGCTTCCGGTGCGGACGGCGTAGAGGTCGAGGTGGGGCCGTTCAAGTCGGACGGGTACGCGCTTCCCGGAGATGCCGCCCAGGCCCGATTCGTCCGCTATGTCCTGAGCGACGAGTTCGGCAACAAATGCGGCTATCACGATCCGGCGATCTACCCGCCGCACCTGGTTCCGGACATGCTCGACGACATCGATGTTTTCGACATAGAGGCCCGTAACGTCCGTCCGGTATGGATAACGGTCTCCGTCCCGGCCGACGCCCCGGCCGGAGAGTACGTTTCGACAGTCAAACTGTATGCAAAAGGCCGGCAGCTCCGAACGTTCGACATCGGGCTCACGGTCATCGGCCGGGAACTCCCGCCCCCTGCCGAATGGAACTACTACCTCGACCTCTGGCAGCATCCTGCGGCCGTCGCCCGCGTCGAGGGGCTCGACATGTGGAGCGACGCCCATTTCGAGGCCCTTGTCCCGTATATGCGGCTCCTGGCCGACGCAGGACAAAAAGTCGTCACGACAACCCTGAACAAGGACCCGTGGAACAACCAGTGCTTCGACTCCTACGCCGACATGATCGTCTGGACAAAGAATGCAGACGGGGCGTGGAGCTATGACTACACGGTCTTCGACCGGTGGGTCGAACTGATGACGGGTCTGGGAATCGACCACACCATCAACTGCTACTCGATGCTGCCGTGGAACAACGAGCTCCACTACCGGGACGGTGTCACGGGCCGTTTCGTCAACGTGACGGCCGATCCGGGCACCCCGGCCTTCGAAGAGCTGTGGGTGCCGTTCCTCACCGATTTCACCGGGCACCTCCGCGAAAAGGGGTGGCTCGGACGGACGAACATCGCCATGGACGAACGTTCGCCGGAGGAGATGACCGATGCGCTCGACCTCCTGCGGAAAACGGCTCCCGAACTGGGAATCGCCATGGCCGACAATAAGAACAGCTACCTGAGCTATCCTTTCATAAACAGCATGTGCGTCAAAGTTCGCGACCGGGTTCCGCCGCAGCATATCGCCGAGCGACGCGCCCAAGGCTTCGTAACGACCTACTACGTCTGCTGCTCGGACCGCTTCCCCAACATGTTCACCTTCTCCGCCCCCGCCGAAGCGGTCTATGCCGGATGGTATACGGCCGCCTGCGGTTACGACGGATTTCTGCGCTGGGCCTACAATTCGTGGGTCGGGGAACCGTTGACCGACTCGCGGTTCAGGACCTTCCCCGCCGGCGATACGTATATCGTTTATCCCGGCGCACGCTCTTCCGTCCGGTTCGAACGACTGGTCGAAGGAATTCAGGATGCCGAAAAGATCTCGATCCTGAAAAAGGAGTTCGCAGCCGCCGGAACGCCGGAGGCCGCGTCACAGCTCGAACAACTCGAAACGCTGCTCGCCGGATTCGCCACCATAACCCCGGAAGCGGGCTGGCCCGACAGGCTCTCCCAAGCCAAACGAAAACTCAACGAACTGTCGCACTGATACCAACGAAACAAGCGGATTTGAACCGCAAACATCCGGCTTGTCGAGCTGGCACTCCAAACCAACTGAACTATTACATTAAAAAAGACAAACTTTGCAAGGGGTATTAAGTATTAAATCGTTGAAAACCTAATATTTACACAATGTTTCTATTTTGGGGAGTACCAAGCATAATAAGGTAATTCCAGACGAGGTTACGGTTTCCCAATCGTTACCTCGTCTTTTTTGCTGTATCTTGCATAAGATATTCAGTTGTAATTTTTTGAATCGTTCTTCATCTTGACAAACGACTCTGTGGAAATTAATTTTACCCCCTTAATTTCATCGGAATATGCGCAGCACATTCAAGGTTCTGTTCTACCTTAAAAGGGACAAAAACGCTCGCTCCGCAAGGCCGGGGCGTTCACCCGAGTCGAATGCCTTTTATTTCCAGTTTCAGAAACTTGGCAACAACTATAATCAGGTTGTCAAAGTCATTAACGCCCACTTTTCCAACATCGCGATTCCGCATCAGATCGCTCTGCCGAAGCAACGAACACGTGAGTTGGAAGCCCTCAGTATCGGAATTCCGAGCCCTGCAAAACGAACCGCGGAGTGGTTGCGAATATAGGATCCGGAGCATCGCCCGGCAGAACAGTGCTAACGCGGGATGTCTCGCTAAACGACTGGTGTTAAATACTGAGCAACCAAGGGTTTTCATAAGACTGAAAATCCCTTAAAATAGGTATTGTTGTGCACGAAAGAATCTCGTTTCTTTGTGGAAACTTATTGCTCGTTAGATAATCATCCCACGTCTACGACAAAATCACATTTTTATAAACAACAAATGAAAAGAATCCTTATTTTAGCAGCTATGTTCTCGGCGACGTTGGTTTTCACGGCCTGCGGCGGAGGGAACTCCCGCAACAAGCAAGCAGCCCAGACTGAAACGACGGCGACAGAAGTCGCCGAAGTCGACGCTATCCTCGCCCAAGCAGAAACATTGGTCGGACAAGAGGTCTCCGTAGAAGGTATCTGTACGCATATCTGCAGTCATGGGGGTCGGAAACTCTTTCTGATGGGGACCGACGACAAACAGGTTATTCGCGTCGAAGCCGGGGAAAAGATCGGCAGTTTCGGCCCCGAATGCGCCAACAGCCTTGTCCGTATCAAGGGGCGGCTGGTCGAAGATCGTATCGACGAAGCCTATCTCGCCGAATGGGAACAGGAATTGAAAGACCAAACGGTCGAACAGCACGGCAACGGGGAAGCCGGATGCAGCGCCGAACAACAGGCCCACGGCGAGACCGTTGCAAACAGTGAAGAGAAACGTATCGCCGCGTTCCGGGCCCGTATCGCTGACCGGAAAGCCAAGGAGGGCAAGGAATACCTTTCATTCTACCACATTGACGGAGACAGCTACGAGATCCAGAAATAAATATCCAATTTTATAAAGATACAGCCATCAGGAATATTTGCCACAAGAAAATGGAGCAAGCCAATGACTTGAACACACGACTTACCCTAAAACGGAACTGAATATCTTCCTCCGGAGCGGCATCGAATTTCCCTCTCCGAAATCATGTTCCGCCGCTGTTTGTTTTCTTGAGTAAAAAAAGAAGCGCCCCGTAAAGGGCGCTTCTTCCGTTTATTCGCGGCCGGTCAGCAGCAGCGGGACCAGCAGGTAAATTCCCAGCACCAAAATTCCCAATATGCGGACCGCCCGGCAACGCCGCCTTTTTCGGCTGTACACGGCCCAGCCGATAGCCAGCAGGAGATTCAGTCCGAGGGCCAGGTACGAGAAATCGTGGAAACGCGGCTTGACGTATTTATCGGACGAAGCAGTGAAGACCAGCCGGAATGGAAAAAGGTATTTCCGGGCCTGCTCCCATTTCGCGGCGGGGAAGTCGGTCTCGTGCTCCGCAGCGAGGGAATAGTCACGGGCATTAACGGCTGTGAGGCGTTCGAAACCCTGTCGTTCAGTGATCGCCGTCCAATAAAAATGGTCACCCACGATGATCAGGCGTTCGCGTCGGAGATCGACGGGACGCAGCGGCAGGCGATGCAGGGAATAGTCCGCTTCGAGCGCATGGATATCACCGCGGTCGTCTCCGAGGAATCCCAGCAGTCGCTTGTCGGGGAACTCCGTGACGAAAGCATGCGTGAATACCACCGAATCGGGCTGTTCGATCCGTCGCACGAAGGGCCGTCCGTGAAATTGCTTCAGCTGGAACGGCACCCCGGCGGCATCGATCAGCAGATAGCCGTTATCGTACACCTTACGGGTCGAGGCATTGCCAGCCACAGTGCGTGCCGGAAAGACGAAGCCTTTGTCCGTCATCACTCGGGTAAAACGTTCGCTTTTCGGAATGTCGATGCAGTTGCCCTCCATCTTCACGAACTCGATACCTGTGTGCGTAATGCGGAACACGTCGTCGGGCGTCCGGAAACCCTCCCGGCCAGGAGCCGCGTCAAGCAGCTGGTAAAGCCCCGTGCAGGGGCTGTTCAGGTCCGAGGGCGAGGAGCGAAACACAAAATTGCTCCGCTCGACCTCGTGCAGATCGAACCCGATCCCCTCTATCTGCACTGGCAGGCGATCGTCCTCAGCCAGCCGGCGGTAAAAGAAGGTCGGCATGATACTGTCGAACTGTTTCTCGTCGAAGCTGTTTCCCGCGAGGTCATAACCTGCCGTGTCGTCCTTGCCCTCGAAGGAGAAGGTGACGAAATCGTGCGTCACGCAACTATAAAGCGTCAGCGGCGATTCCGACGGCGACGAACAGATGAAATTGTAGCACCAAGGCAGCAGCCATGCCAACAACAGGGCCGCCAGTAGGATAATGATCGTTCGGATTGTTCGCATCATATGGAATCGGCATTAGTCCTGGCATCCCCGCCGGAAGCGGTCTGCCGAATAAATCGGAAAAAAGAGTGTGCAGACGGCCAACAACGCGATCCACGGCAGCAACGTGTCGTAGGTGCGGGGGTAGTCCGACATAAAGAGCAGGCGCATCACCCCGGCGGCGACCAGCGCATTGAAGAGCCTCCGGCGCCAGGTCGGTTCGACTGCGGTCCACGCGGTGAACAGATAGAGCAGCACGCCCGCAGCGTACCACGGCAGGGCTGTCATGAGAATCCGGGCGACCAGCTCCGGAGCCAGCAGCCACCTCAAACAGATCCAGATCGCCGCAGCTTGTGCGATGAAGAGCACAGCCAGCAACGTAAGTCCGCAGCCGAGCATCCAGAGAAGCATGCGGCTTTGCGGGAAAGGCAGGTGGAGCGTCAGTTTCAGGCGGTTCTGCTGCATCTCGGGAACGAATTGCACCAGCCCCAGCAGCAATCCCAGCAAAGCGGGCAGGTATTTGAGGTTGTCGATCAGCACCGCATTCCGGTCGAGTACGGCCAGCCAGACCGACCCGGCGCCGTTGAACGCATACATACGGCCGATACGCAGCAGGGCGTAGGCCGTGAATCCGGCCAGCACGGACACGGCCAGTGGTGTGAACAGGCGGACCTTGATCCACTCTTTGTAGATTATCGCTTTTCTCATGGTCAGTATTTTCCGGTAAGGCCGATAAAGGCGTCTTCGAGGTTCAGCGTCTCGGCTTGCAAGTCACCGCAGGGCACTCCGGCACGTTCCAGCACGCCCTGCACCGTTGCCGGGGATTCGAACGAATAGAGTTCGGCCTGCGCACCGACGACTGCAGTGCTGTAAAACTCCGGGACTTCGGGAATCCGGGCGCCGTCCGGCGTGAAGGTGTAGCGGCGAAAGGTTTCGAGCAGTTCGCCGACCGGCATCTGGACAAGAATGTGCCCGTAATCCATGACGATGCAGTCGTCGACGAGTTTTTCCATGTCCTGAATGATGTGCGACGTGAGGAAAATCGTCTTCTCCTCGCTGCGGGCATAGTCGCGCAGGTACTCCACGAACAGACGCCGATAGCCGGGATCGAGCCCCATCGAAAAGTCGTCGAGCACCAGCAGGTCGGCGTTCTGGGCCAGAATAAGCCCCAGCGCCACCTGCGAGCGCTGGCCGCAGGACATGCGCGAAATGCGCTGCCGCGGCGCGACTTTCAGTTTTTCCATCAGTCCGTAGTAGGCGTCGCGGTTCCAGCGGGGATAGAACCGGGCGTAAAAGCGTTCGATCTCCTCGATGGTCATGAAGGCATACTGCACGTGCCCCTCGATCAACAAGGCGATTCGGGTGCGGGTTTCGGGACGCATCGAGCGAATCTCCTCGCCGAAGATCAGGCATTGCCCGGCACTCGGTTCCAGATAACCGCCCAGGATGTTGATGGTCGTGGTTTTGCCCGTGCCGTTTTTACCCAAAAGTCCGAGGACCCGCCCGCGCGGGACCTCGAAACTCAGGTTTTCATAAATCAGCCGCTCGCCGTAATGGTGGGAAAGATTCCGGCATTCGATGACAGGATCGGACATGGTTAACGGATGAATTTTTTCAGCAACGACTGCCCGCTCGCAGAAATCGACTCATACTCCTTGCCATTGCCCTTATAGATCAACTGCTTAACAGAGCCGCCGGCCTGATGGTCCTCGAAAAGCTTTTTGGCCGAGGTGTTGTCCGACACGTCATAGACGAATACCGAGGCTTTCATCTCGCCCGCCTCGCCGAGGTTATCCGCTGCGATATAGACCGTGTTGGCATCGAAAGGGTTGAAAACGATCTGCTTCACGTCGAAATCGCCGCCCAGCGAGATATAGGGCGAGGCGTCGAAATTCTCGCCGTCATAGTTGAGCCGGTAAATGTCGCCCCCGCGCGAGTAATAGAGCATCGGTTTGATGGGGTTGACACCAGTGGCCGAAGTCGGCAAAATATGTCCAGAAGCATCTATCTCGCTGAGTTTCTCCTCGGCATCGGCAATGCCGACCGACGTTGCAAAGCGGAACACCTTCACGCTGTTGCCGTTCGAGCCGACCAGCATCACATGCCCCGGATCGTAACGCTTGTTGTAGTACACGCCGTCGCAGGCCATCAGGTTCATCGGTTCGATGTCGCAGACCGTACTGCCTTCCTCCACTTCGAGACCGAACACGGCTGATACATAGAGCAGTTTTTTGGTGCTTTTGTTGAAATAGACGCGCACACGGTCGTCGTATTCGGTTATCAGCGAGCAGGTGTAATCGGCGATCTGTGCTCCGTCGGGCAATTTTTCGTCCTCTTCGGGCAGTACGAAAGTTTTCTCTCCGGTCATGATGTAATCGCGGCCTCCGCCGACGAAATAGAGCGCTCCCTGCCATAAAGCCTCCTGCACGCCCAGTGGGCAAAGGATGCGGTCGGGATGAAATTCACCCTCCCCGTCGTAGACGATCGTATTCTTAACCTCCAGCGTGTTCGAATTGAGCGTGTAGACCGTGGTCGGGTCGCCCGTGCTGATCACTACCTCGTAATCTTCATCGGTCAGCGATGCTGCATTCGGTGAGGTGATACCTTCGCCTTTCCAGCAGAGCGCCAGCGGAGTTTTACCCAGCGAGAGCGTGGGATTATTATCCCTAAAAGCAAAAGAGCTGACCGGAGTTTCCATCACGTCGAGACGCTTGAACGAGAGCATCGACCCTTCGGAGGTTTCGCTCAGCAGCAGCAGTCCCCGGTCGTAGGGAGAGGAGACGCGGAGCGTGAATTCGACGATCTTGGCGCCCGTCGCGCTGGAAGCTTTGAAATAGCCGTTGAAATCGCCCAGTTTGCTGCACTTGTACGAGAGCGTCTTTTCGGTTCCGACAACCTCGTAACCGATGTTCCACTCGTAAGTCACGCCCTGTTCGTTGTCGTTCGAAAGCGACACGTCGGGCGTTATTTCGAGGTATTCGTGCTGGCCTTTGGCATAGCTCGCCTCGATACCCGCCACGGATTCGACATCGGGCGGAACGATCTTTTCTTCGGGATCGTCGCTACAGGATACGGTGCCCAGGGCCATGAGGGCTGCGCCCAGGAAAAAGAGACAGAATCTTTTCATACAAATTGTTTTTATGGTATTTGACATAGTTTCCGTTCACGTCAGACGATCCACTCTACGTCGGGGAAGATCACGCCGTATTCGGGATTTTCGTCGAAATACGCCTTCACCTGCTTGAAAATGCGTAGGATGCCATACCGGTTTTCCGCAATGTCCTTGTCAGTGATCGGCCTGCCGTAGAGTTCTATGAATTTCTGATATTTGCGAACATTGTACTCCCCGAGCCATTTGGAGAGTTCGTTCCACCAACCGGGGCAGTCGAGCCGGTTGGTGAAGCAGACCTTGACGGCCCGGTTTTCAACCACACCTAACCGAAAATCCTCGGTTTCGACCAGTTGCAATCTCACGGTATAGACCGTTTCATCATCGAGATTCAACCGGTGAATATGCACCGGAACGTCCGCCGAGGAGGCGTTCGCCGGCAGCGGATAAAACTCCTGAAGGGCGTCGTAATGGTCGCCCAAGCGGGCCGTCGTATGCTCAGTGTCAAGTGTAATGCGATACTCCCGATCATATTCGCGCGGAAGACCGATGATCTCAACCCCGATAAGCAAGGTGGTGTCGACTACTGAAAACGGTTCCGCCCCGAAGGAGAAATAGAGCGAGTCGTTCGCAAAATTGATCTTGTCGTCGCCCGAATAGGGGAAACTCTCCTTGCGGTCACAGGCTGCCGCAATCAGCACGGCGGCGGCAAAAAACAGGATCGTATAGGTTGTCTTCATCGTCGTCAATTTATGCCTTCCGAATTTTCACTTTCCGGCAGCGGCAGAATGTAGGTCTCATCGCTCGCCGGATGGCGCTTGCCGTTCACGCCCTCCATCGCCAGCCAGAACCGCTTGTTGGTGAAAAAAATCTGCCCTTCGCCCCAGAACTCCTTGGTGATCTCGTTGATCAGCTCATCGCGGAACTTTTCGGAGGTGTCGATGTCGCCGGCTTCGAGCGGCAGCAGGCCGCGGGCCGTGACGACCCGGTTCAGGTAGTCCAGCGCTGCCGCAGGATCGCGGTCGTAGACCGATTCAGCGAGGATGTAGCAGAGTTCCGGCAGACGTATGAGATTGATGCCCGGCGTGCGACCGCTCGGCACGGTCTGCTCTTCGTCGTAGTTCTTGTCGTAGAGTTTGGTCAGCGTGACGACCGAATGTTCCCACTTGGTGCGGGTGAAATAAGCCTGGTAACGGTAGTCGTTGTTGACCGAGGTGAACGAGGAGACCCGAAAAATCGTCTGGTAATTGTCGCGCACCATATTGAAAGTCTCGGTCAGCCGTGTCGGATAGAGGCGGCTACGGACGTCGAGGTACATTTTGGGGGCGTGCAGTCCCCAAATACACTCTGTTTGGGCGGTGTAGCCCATGAACAGGTTTTTCACTTGCTCCTCGCGGATAAAGGCGAAGCCGCCTTTCAGGGCTTCGAGGGCATAGTGTTCGGCCGTTTCGCGGTCGCCGGCCCAGTTCGAGACGCGGGCCAGCAGGGCCGCAGCGGCATACTGCGTCACGTAAAGTTCTTCGGGCGTACGCCCTGCTGCGGGTTCGGCCTGCCGCAGCAGATCGTAGGCCTCGGTCAGGTCGCTGACGATGTGCGCATAGACCTCGCGCACGGTTCCCCGCCGGACAGGGTCGATCGAAAAGTGCTCGACATAGGGAATTGCCTTTTCATCGCCGCGCCCGATGTTCGGGGCGAAGAGCCGCAGCAGGTCGAAATGCACGAAAGCCCGGATGGCCAGCGCTTCGCCGCGGATGCGGGGCAGGATCGCAAAGTCCCGCCCGGCGGCATTGTCGAGTACGCTGTTCACCGAGGCGATGACATTGTAGGCTTGCGACCAGACGACATCGACCTTCGCACGCACATCCTCGTCACGGTATTTGAGGTCGTAAGTGCGGTTAAGCACTGTTTCGCTGGCCTCGTAGTCGTTGTAGTAAAGCTGGGCGATCTCGTCGACGAAGCCGAACGAGAGCTGCTCGCCGTAGAGATCGCCGTCGGCCAACGAAGCGTAGACGCCGTTCATGGCGTCGATGAATCCCTGCTCGTTCTCGAACATCTTGTCCTTATTGACGATGCCCGGGGTGTCGATGTCGAGAAAATCGCACGACACGAATCCCAGGGACAGAAGGGACGCGAAAAAGGGGATGATGCTTTTTTTCATCGGTCAGAGGTTTACAGTCAACGACGCTTGGAAGACGCGTGCAAAAGGATAGTCCAGACCGCGTTCACGGCGGATGGTCGAGATATTGAACAAGTCACCCGTCGAGGCCGCCACGCGGATACGCCGCAGGTGCAGGCGGCGGCAGAAGCTGTCAGGCAGCGAATAGGACAGTTTGAGCGACGAGCCTTCGAGAGCATACTCCGCAGCGACAAAACGGTCGGTCGGGGGCGTGGTCTCCCGGCTGGCGATATTCTTGTAGAGCGCCCGGTCTCCGGGGGACTTCCAGCGGTCGTAGAAAACCCGGCGGTCGGCGTTGGCCGTGGGGTCCGTCCCCTCGACCTTCGTAGCGAGGGTCTGGTTGTAGACCGTGGCCCCGAGGCGGTAGGCGAAACTCACCGAGAGGTCGAACGCCCGCCAGCTGAACGAGAATCCGAACGATCCCTGTACCTTGGGCGTAGTGTCGCCCACGACCTGCTTTTCGCGGTAGTCGTACTCGTAGGTCAGCTGGCCGTCCCTGCGGATGAAAACCTCGCGTCCGTTAGTCGGATTGATCCCCGCCGAACGCATCACTTTAAGCGCCGTCATCGACTCGCCCTCCTCGTAAAAGGCCGCCGGAAGCGACGAAGCAGCATTCTCCTCATTCTCCTTGTTCTTATTTTTCAGGTAGTCGCTGATCTCCACGATCCGGTTGCGGTTGTGACTCATATTGAGATAGAGGTTCAGGTTCGAATGCCTGCGCCGGAGCACGTTGCCACGCAACGACAATTCTACGCCGCTGTTCCGAATCTTACCCAAATTCTCCTTGGCGTTCGAAAACCCGATGTGGTCGGGCTTGGCAATGGTCATCACCAAATCGTTGGTCGTGTCGTAATAAACGTCTGCGCTGCCGTTCACGCGATCGTTCCAGAACCCGAAATCGACACCGAAATTCCGTTTAAGACTGCGCTCCCATTTCAGGCGGGGATTGACCATCGATATGGGCACGGCGCCGATGCCGCCGTTATAAACCAGATCCGAACTGTATTGGTAGGCCAGCTGTGCCTGGTAGGAACTGAATCCGGCATTGCCGACATAGCCGATGCTGGTGCGCAATTTGAGCAAGGAAACTGCTGTGCCTTGCATGAAACGCTCCTTGTGGATGTTCCAGCCGAGGCCCAGCGCACCGAAAGGGGCGTATTTGTTGTCGTCGCCGAATTTCGAAGAGCCTTCGTAACGGAACGAGACATCGGCGAAATAACGGTTGCCCCAGATATAGTTGGCATTGACATAACAGCCCAGCATGCGCGAACGGTCCTCGCCGCCGCCGGGGTGGCTGCTCTCGGCGAATCCCGTGGCCATGGAGGGGTGTTCGAGTTTGTCCGAGAGCACGCCTAATGCACTGAATGAATGGCTTTCAGACTGCGTCGACTCGATGTTGACGCCCGCCGTAAAACTCAGCAGGTTCGCATTGTCGCGGCCCCAGGCCTTGTTGAATACCACAAAGGCATTGCCCGAAAGGGTGTTGGTCGTGCCGTTCGACACGTCGAAACTGCCCCGCTTGGCTGCATCCTTGTCGTAAAAACGTTTCGAAAGCGGAGAATAGAAGGTTTCGCCCTCGCTCTTGGTCTGCGTGTAGGAGAAGGAGGCTTCGACGCGCAGCGAGGAGAGGATCGTCCACCGAATGCGGAACGTGTCGATAAAACTACCCGAACGACTTTTGATGTAACTGCTCAGGCTTTTTTCGTAAAGCGGATTGGCGGCATAGAACGCCAGGTCGTTATTCAGCGATCCGTCGGCATTGTACGGGCGGTCGTAGGGGTTGAGCCTGACGTAATCCGAGAAGCTTCCATAAGGCACGTCATCTGAGGCGTTGCGGCTCAGCGAAGTGATATTTTGGAAAAACAGTTTGTTCATGTCGCCGTAAGTGAGATTGATGCGCAGCGACGCTACCTCCTTGTCCGATTTCTCCATGACCCCCGTCGTGGAGTTGTAACTGCCCGAAACATTGTAGCGGAAATCCTGACTGCCACCCGAAAGCATCAGATTGTGGATGTGATTGAATCCCGTGCGCAGGGCCATCCGCTTCCAGTCGGTGTTGACTCCGGCATTGGCCCGTTCGAGCCGCTCGTAATACTGTTTCTGACGTTCGACATCGCTGCTGCTGCTTCCCGAAAAATCGCCGTAGACGCCCGCCTGCCGCTCATATTCGAGTTTTTCGTGTGCATTGAGCAGGCGATAGTCCGACAGGTCGGGAACGCTGATCTGGAAATTCCCGGTATAGCTGACTTGCAGCCTCCCGGCCTGTGTCGGGCGCGTAGTGATGACCACCACGCCGTTGGCAGCTTTCGAGCCGTAGAACGAGGTCGCCGCGGCATCTTTCAGCACCGAGATCGATTCGATGTCGTCCGAAGGCATATCGAAAACATAGGAGATGTCCACCTCCGTTCCGTCGAGGATGAAAAGCGGGACGTTGGTCTGGTCGCCTTCGATGAAACTGCTGCGGCCGCGCAACACCATATCGGGAATCTTGTTGGGGTCGGAGCCGTTGGCGATGTCATCGAAGATCTCGAATCCCGGCGTGCGCAGCTGAATGATGTTCAGCACGTTGGTATGGACCATGTTTTCGATCTCCTCCCGGCGGATGACGTGCGTGGCGCCTGTGTAACTTTCCTTTTTCTTATCCACATAACCGGTGACCACGACATTGTCGACGTTTTCGGAGCTCTCCGCCAGGCGAATGTCGTAAGAGGTCTTCCCGGCGACGACCTTCACCACCTGTTCGCGGTAACCCAGCATGCGGACCCGAAACTCCGAAGCCCCGGCCGGACAGTCGAAGACGAAGCGGCCAGTGGCGTCGGCCACCGTGCCGTGCGGCTTGCGCCCGGTGTCGTAGGCGACGATGTTGGCTCCGACCACGGGCCGGCCCTGCTCGTCGGTCACCGAACCACCGAGCCGTACCGCAGCGACGCGCTGCTGTCCCGTGACACGGCCCGTAACCGCCAGGATACACAACAGAATACAAACACCTTTATAGATATACATCATATCGGAATCACACGAAAGGAAGATAACGGCGCAAAATTAGAACAAGAAACCAGGCATTCCTATCGGTACAATTCGGTATTTCACAAATACAATATACCGACAAATAGGGAGTGCGCGATAGGGAGGAAGACCTTAATTTTGAAGCTTCAAAATCAAACGTTATGCACTGGTTCAAAATGGCTCTCTGTGCGGCAGCGTTGCTTTCCGCCTGCACCTCGGAGCAACTCCGGGACACACCCGACGGCACGGAGCCGTCCGTTCCGCAATTCGAAACGACCGCTGTCCGCGGCGGCCGCATGCGTCTTAAATTCCGAGAGGGCGAAGAGCCTGAAGCTGTTACCACGACCCGCAGCGGCATCCGCACCGGACTTGCGAAACTCGACCGCGCTGCGGCCAGCCTCGGCGTTACACGCATGCAACGCGTCTTCCCGCCCGCGGGCCGCTTCGAGGAACGCACACGCCGTGAGGGGCTTCACCGCTGGTACGACGTCTGGTTCGACTCGGTGACGCCCGTAACACGGGCGGCTTCCGATTTCTCGCAACTGCCGGGCGTCGAACGTGTGGAGCCTGTCTATACGACTTCTTATATCGGTTCCTCTCGTACTGCCGTTCCGGCCCCTGTATCTCGCGCATCAGATGTTCCATTCGACGACCCCGGGCTGGCTCTGCAATGGCATTACGACAACGATGGCACGCTGACCGATGCCGTGGCCGGAGCGGACATTAATCTGTTTCGGGCCTGGGAAGTGACCTCCGGGGCACCGGAAGTGGTCGTGGCAGTAGTGGACGGGGGTATCGACTTTCAACACGAAGACCTGGTGGGCAATGTCGGTAATTGGGCAGAACTCTACGGACAGGAGGGCGTGGACGACGACGGCAACGGCTATGTGGACGACATCTACGGCTGGAATTTCATCTACTCGTCAGCCTATCCTTACGGTTCGAACAAAATCACCCCGGTAGAGCATGGCACGCATGTCGCTGGAACGATCGGTGCCGAGAACAACAACGGGAAGGGTGGCTGCGGTGTGGCCGGAGGTCGTGGAGGTCATACGGGCGTGCGCCTTATCAGTTGCCAGATGTTCACCGAGAACAAGAACGACAACGGCGACGAGATCGCCGCGATCAAATACGGCGCCGACGCGGGTGCGGTCATCAGTCAGAACAGCTGGGGTTATACCAACGTCTATTCGATGCCCGAAATCACCAAGGAGGCCATCGACTATTTCATCAAATACGCCGGTACGGACGAAAACGGCGAACAGGTCGGCCCGATGAAGGGAGGCATCGTGATCTTCGCCGCCGGCAACGACGAAAGGGACTATATGAGTTATCCGGCCTGTTATGAAAAGGTAGTCGCCGTATCGGCCCTTGCTCCTGACTACAAAAAAAGCTGGTATTCGAATTTCTCGTCATGGATAGATGTGGCCGCCCCCGGTGGAACTTACCGGAAAAACGGCCGCTATTCGGACGAGTGCGCCGTTTACAGCACGCTTCCCGACAATAAGTACGGCTACATGCAGGGAACTTCGATGGCTTGTCCCCATGTCTCGGGCGTCGCCGCTCTGGCCGTGGCGAAATACGGCGGACCGGGCTTCACTCCCGACAAACTGCGCACCTACCTCGAACGCAGCGTGCACGAGGTCGACAGCTACAACCCCGAGTACAAGGGCCGCCTGGGGGCGGGGCTGATCGACGCCTACCTCGCCGTGTCGATGGACCGAGGTATCAATCCCGACCCAGTCACCGACCTGCGGCACAGCGATACGGCAGGCGAGGTCGAGCTGACGTGGACCGTTCCCGAAGACGGGGACGACGGACGCGCCGACTCGTTTATCCTGATGTGGCGGGTCGGGACGCTCGAAAACCCTGATCCCGACAACCTGCCCGAAGGAACCTTCACGGCTACTGTCCCGGTACGCGACAAACAAGCAGGGGAGACGATCTCTTACATATTGACCGACATTGCCGAGCAAACCCGCTACGTCGTGGCCATTATCGCCGTCGATCCCTGGGGCAACCGTTCCACGACGAGTGTTATCTCGTTCGGAACCCCGGCGAACACCCCACCGACGCTCGTCCGGGAAGGCGATCCAACGGTAAGCATCCCTTACAACGAAACCCGCACGGTCACATTCCTCGTCACCGACCCCGACAGCCACGGATTCACATATGAGTTGCAGGACCCTTCGGGCGCCGTCACACCCCGCAAGGACGACGAACGTCTCTATCTCGACATCCGCAACTACAAACGCACGCCGGGCAGCTACTCGGTTCGGATAACCGTCTCCGACAGTTTCGGCGCCTCTGACGCGGCCGCATTCGACTTCACGCTCCAGCCCAACCTGCCGCCCGTTCCAAACGGCGCTCTCGCACCCGTGTACCTCGGCTCGATGCAGGAAACCGCAGAATTCATCCCCTCCGCAGGCTTCGGCGACGAAATCCCCGAGACGGTTGCCTATGCGCTCGAATACGACACCGACGCACTCTACCTGCAGGCCGTGAGCGGAGGATACCGGATCATGCCCCTGCGCTACGGCCGCTCGGAAATAACCGTCACGGCGACCGACGAAGAGGGGCTCTCGGCCCGGGATTCGTTCGCCGTGCTGTGCCGCGACGACACCCGCGAAGCAGACCTCTATCCCAATCCGGTCAAAGACCGCCTGACGATCCGCATGGGGCGCAGTGTCCGGGGACAGCTTAGCGTAACGCTTTACGACGCTGCAGGACGTATGGCGCTACACCGCATTGCACAGATTGCCCCTACGGAACCCGCCGAGGTCGACCTCTCAGCGCTCGGCGGCGGTACCTACACTGTCCGACTCGAACACGCCGGCGGTTCGCTCATACGCTCCATCGTCAAACTCTGAAAACCGCAACGCTATGCAGCCATTTTTCCGCACACTACTCGCTGCGATACTCTTTCTTGCGCCGCACGCCGTTGCGGCACAGGGAGCCGCAGCCTTTCTCGACATTCCCACCGATGCCCGCAGCGCAGCGATGGGCGGCGCCGGCACGGCACTCTCCGCCGATGCCTTCTCCGCATTCCGCAACACGGCTCAACTACCCTTCGCCGAAATGCGTGTCGGCGGCGGCTACACCTATCTGCCGTGGATGCGCAATCTTATTCCCGAAACGACCCTACACGCTTCAGCACTCTATTTTAAGCCCAATGAAAGACAGGCCGTTTCACTCGGATTCCGCCACTTCACCCAATATGGTTCGGAACGCACCGACGACAGTGGCAATGTGCTCGGAAGGCTACGTCCCCGTGACATGGCCTTTGACATCGGCTACTCCCGAATTGTTGCCAAAGGGCTGTCCATAGCCCTTACGGGACGTTATATCCGCTCGGACGCAGGAACGGGCCATGCGGAAAATACCTTTGCCTTCGACGCAGGGCTTTTCTACCGACGGGCACTGTTCCGGTCGCATGTGCTGACCTTCGGATTCCAGGCGGCGAACTTCGGCGGCGACATCGACTACGGGGGCGGCAGGCACTCACTGCCGTGGCAGCTGAAAGCGGGCTCCGCCGTAGACTTCGCTCTGGTGCAGGCGCACCACCTGACACTGACCGCAGAGGCGGGCTACCTGCTTCGGCCTACGGAAGCGCGGGCGTGGTCGGGCCGTTTCGGCGCTGAATACCGGTGCTACGGAATTGCAACCTTGCGGGGCGGCTACTGCCTGGGCGACCGCTCCGCGGGTGAACAGCGTTACGGCTCGGTCGGTGCGGGCGTCCGCTGGAAATACGTCGCAGCCAATGCGGCCTGTCTACTCGCCGGAAAGGACTCTCCATTGCACAAAACCTGGATGCTCACCGTACTGTTCAGCTGGTAACGTGTGCTTCAGAGGCTGTATTGTTTATCATCATAATTGACTGTGTCTGGACGTTTGATGCTTTTGCAATAAATGTCCGATACATGAATAGAGTTGTAACTTTTTCAGTTACAACTCTATCTAAAAATGAATGGATAGTACTCAAGTACGTCCCATCCGGGGATTTAAGGGATGTGCGGCAGGTGCGCCGCAATCATCGAAAACTACAGGTCCACCAAAGGCTTGCCCGTCATCTCCGCAGGCTGTTCCAGCCCCATCATCTTCAGCACCGTGGGAGCCACATCGGCCAGGATGCCGTTGTGCACAGCCTTCACACGGTCCGAAACCACCACAATAGGCACGGGATTCAGCGAGTGCGCCGTGTTGGGCGTACCGTCGGGATTCACGGCGTTGTCGGCATTGCCGTGGTCAGCGATCATCACCACCTCGTAGCCGTTGGCCTTGGCGGCCTCGACGACCTCGGATACGCACTTGTCGACAGCCTTCACGGCCTTTTCGATAGCCTCGTAAATACCCGTATGGCCCACCATGTCGCCGTTGGCGAAATTCAGGCAGATAAAGTCGAATTTCTTTTCACCCAGCGCCGCAACCAGCTTCCCGGCAACCTCCGGAGCCGACATCTCGGGCTGGAGGTCGTAGGTCGCCACCTTGGGCGAAGCGACGAGGATACGCTCCTCGCCCGCGAATTTCTCCTCACGCCCGCCGTTCAGGAAGAACGTCACGTGGGCGTATTTCTCGGTCTCGGCGATACGCAGCTGGCTGAGGCCCTGCTTCGAAACGTACTCGCCGATGGTGTTGGGCACATTCTCCTTATCGAAAAGGATGTGCAGGCCCGTGAACTTGGCATCGTAAGGCGTCATGCAGCAGTAATAAAGCGGCAGCGTGTGCATCCCTTCGGCGGGCATATCCTCCTGCGTCAGCACGATCGTCAGCTCCTTGGCGCGGTCGTTGCGGTAGTTGAAGAAAATCACCAAGTCATTCGGACGAATCATGCCGATGGGTTGTCCATTCTCGTCGATGCGCACGAACGGCTTGATAAACTCGTCCGTCACGCCTTCGTCGTAGGATTTCTGCACGGCCTCGACCATGTCCGACGAACGCTCGCCGACGCCGTTCACCAGCGCGTCGTAAGCGATTTTCACCCGCTCCCAGCGCTTGTCACGGTCCATGGCGTAGTAACGGCCGATCACCGTCGCCACCTTGCCCGTCGATGCGGCCATGTGCTTTTCGAGGTCGGCGATGAATCCCTTGCCGCTGCGCGGGTCGGTGTCGCGGCCGTCCATAAAGCAGTGTACGAACGTATTCTCGATCTTGTATTCGGCGGCGATGTCGCAGAGTTTGAAGAGGTGCTCCAGCGACGAGTGCACGCCGCCGTCCGACACGAGGCCCATGAAATGCACGTTCACGCCGTTCTTTTTGGCATATTCGAACGCGGCCTTCACCTCGGGGTTCTGCATGATCGAGTTGTCGCGGCAGGCGCGGTTGATCTTCACGAGGTCCTGATACACGACGCGTCCGGCGCCGATATTGAGGTGTCCGACCTCCGAATTGCCCATCTGTCCGTCGGGCAGACCGACGTTCTCGCCGTCGGTGCGCAATTCGGCATGGGGATATTTCGCGGTCATGGCCGAAATGTATTCGGGATGGACGGTCGAAATCACATCCGCCTTATCGTGATGGCCGTTTCCCCAGCCATCGAGGATCATAAGTAATACCTTATTCATAGCTATTCTGATTTATTTACTGTTCATACTTTTCCGATCGCCGCTGTCACGGCGTTTCGCCGTGTTTGCAAATCTGACCCCACCCCAAACCCCTCCCTCGGGAGGGGCTTGTTGCAACGCAACCGGGATTTCGACCGGGATTTCGACCGAAATGCGGATGGGATGCGGACAAGTGAGGATGCGATTATTTCATCTGCGCCTCGATCAACTCCACGGCTTTGTCGATGGCAGCCTGCAGTCCGTCGGGGTTTTTACCGCCGGCGGTGGCAAAGAAATTCTGGCCTCCCCCGCCGCCCTGCATCAGCTTCGCGGCTTCACGTATGACGGCTCCGGCATTCACGCCCTGAGCCGTGATTTCGTCGCCCAGCATGATCGTCAGCGTCGGTTTGCCCCCGTTGACGGCTCCCTGCACGAAGACCAGCTTCTGAGAGCGCTGGCGCAGGTTATAGGCCAGGTCCTTGACGAATTCCGGAGAACGGTCCGTCTGCATGGCGATCAGCTGCATCCCGCGGCGCTCGGGCATCGATGCGATGATCTTGTCGGCCCACTGCGCCACCTGCTCGCGGCGCATGGCCTCGACCTCCTTCGACAGTATCTCGTTGCTTTCGAACATCTTCTTCACGGCCTGCAATACCTGCGGATTGTGGAAATATTCGGCCAAGTCGCGCATCGTATCTTCGGCGGCGTAAATTATCTTCTCTGCCTGCTCGCCCGTGACGGCCTCGATGCGGCGCACGCCGGCCGAAATGGCACTCTCCGAAATAATCTTGAAGAACCCGATGTTACCCGTGGCGCTGGTATGCGTACCGCCGCACAGCTCGACCGAAGAGCCGAAACGCACCATGCGGACCTTATCGCCGTATTTTTCGCCGAAGAGCATCATCGCACCGCATTTCTCGGCCTCCTCCTTCGTCGCCTCGCGGTTCTCCACGAGCGGGTAGTTGGCACGCACGGCCCGGTTGACCGCCTGCTCCACCTCGCGCAGCTCACTGGGCGTCACCTTCTGGAAATGCGAGAAGTCGAAGCGCAGGATTTCGGGTGTCACCATCGAACCCTTCTGCTCGACGTGCGACCCCAGCACCTTGCGCAGCGCCTCGTGCATGAGGTGCGTGGCGGTGTGGTTGTTGGCCGCCGCCTGCCGCTTCTCGGGATCGACCTTGGCCGTGAATTCGGCCGCAGGGTTTTCCGGAAGCTGCCCGACGATATGGATAATCAATCCGTTCTCCTTTTCGGTGGCCACGACCGGGATACGCTCATTGGCGCTCTCGATGAAGCCGATGTCGCCGATCTGACCGCCCGAATTGCCGTAGAACGGCGTGCGGTCGAAGACCAACTGATACGACGTCTTGCCTTTCGACGTCACACGGCGGTAACGAGCGATGCGGACCTTCTCGGTCAGCGTATCGTAACCCGTGAAAACGCTCTCCTTGATGGGGATCAGCTCCACCCAGTCGTCGGTGTCGACGGCGGCGGCGTTGCGCGAACGCTCCTTCTGGGCCTGCAGCTCCTTCTCGAAGGCGGCAAGGTCCACGCCGACACCCTGTTCGCGGGCAATCAGCTCCGTGAGGTCGATCGGGAATCCGAACGTGTCGTACAGCTCGAAGGCGTCCTTACCGGAAATCAGCTCGCGGCCCTCCTTCCGAGTGCGTTCGACGACCCCGTCCAGCAGGTTGATACCCGTGGCCAGCGTCCGCAGGAACGACGATTCCTCCTCTTCGATCACCTTCTCGATCAGTCCCTGCTGCGCTTTCAGCTCGGGGAACTGTCCGCCCATCTGCTCAACCAGTCCGGGAACCAGTTTGCAGAGCGTCGGCTCGGTGAACCCAAGGTAGGTGTAGCCGTAACGCACGGCGCGGCGCAGGATGCGGCGAATGACATATCCGGCCTTGACGTTCGACGGCAGCTGGCCGTCGGCAATCGAAAAGGCGATGGCACGCAGGTGGTCGGCGATTACGCGCATGGCCACGTCGGCTTTCAGGTCCTCGCCGTATTTCTTGCCCGACATCGCGGCGATACGACCGATCGTGGGCTGGAAAACATCGGTGTCGTAATTCGATTTCTTGCCCTGCAGGATCATGCACAAGCGCTCGAAGCCCATGCCCGTATCGACATTGCGTGCCGGAAGCCCCTCCAGCGAACCGTTGGCCTTGCGGTTGAACTGCATGAAAACGAGGTTCCAGATCTCGATCACCTGCGGATGGCTCATGTTGACCATCTCGCGGCCCGGCTTCAGGGCGATCTCCGACTCGTCGCGCAGGTCGAAATGAATCTCCGAGCAGGGGCCGCAGGGACCCGTCTCACCCATCTCCCAAAAGTTGTCGTGCTTGTTGCCGCGGATGATGTGGTCTTCGGGAAGGAACTGCTTCCAATAGTCGTAAGCCTCCTGGTCGAACGGCACGCCGTCCTCGTCCGAACCCTCGAACACCGTGGCGTACATCCGCTCGGCAGGCAGCCCGTAGACATCGTGCAGCAGCTCCCAGGCCCACTCAATCGCCTCCTTCTTGAAATAGTCACCGTAGGACCAGTTGCCCAGCATTTCGAACATCGTATGGTGATAGGTGTCGTGGCCGACCTCCTCCAGGTCGTTGTGCTTGCCCGAGACGCGCAGGCATTTCTGCGTATCGGCCGCACGCGGGTATTTGCGGGGCGCGTTGCCCAGGAAAATATCCTTGAACTGGTTCATGCCCGCATTGGTGAACATCAACGTAGGGTCGCCCTTGACGACCATCGGGGCCGAAGGCACGATAACGTGGCCTTTCGATTCGAAAAAGTCGAGAAAAGCCTGCCGGATTTTATTTGACTCCATTGGGTATATTATTTTATCCTGTTTTTACGTTCTTGATTTCGGGTTGCAAAATTACACATTTTAAACTAAATTTGCACCTTATTAAAGAGTTTTTTCCGCGATGGGGCAAAAAGGACACAGATTCGATACCGGGGCGCTGCGGGCCGGTGCGGGGGAGCTGACGCACGAAGCGCAGGTCCTCACGCGCGACGTGGTGACGGCCCCGTTCCGGCTGCGCACCTACCGCCTGATCCGCAAAATCCTGATCGGGTTCATCCTCGTGTCTATCGCCAACGTCGTCTTCTCCTATTTCTTCTACACCCCCAAGATGTACCGCATCCTGCGCGACAACCGCGAGACGGTCATCAAATACCGCATCCTCCAGGACCGCATCCGCACCGCCCAGCAGCGCGTCGACGAGATCCGCCACCGCGACAACTACGTCTACCGGTCGCTTTTCTCGACCGACACGCTCTCAATTCCGGGCGTGTGGCAGCCCTACCCCGATTCGAAATACGCCGCACTGGCCGAGGACGAATACGCCCCGCTGATGGTCGGGACGTGGCGGCAGCTCGACGCCCTGGCCCGCACGATCTACCTCGAATCGGTGTCGTTCGACGAACTGCAGCAGCTCTCCAAGAACAAGGAACAGCTTTCGGCGGCCGTTCCGGCCATCTGGCCCATCGAGCGCAACGCCCTGCACAACAACCATATCGGCGCCTTCAATATGCGGCGCATGCACCCCGTGCTGGGGTATATCCGCCCCCACAAGGGCATCGACCTGGGATGCGACCGCGGCACACCGGTCTACGCCACGGGCGACGCCGTGGTGGAGATCGCCTCTGCCGGCGGCAACGGCGGTTACGGGCACATGGTGCTGCTGAACCACGAATTCGGATACAAGACCCGCTATGCGCACCTGAGCAAAGTCCTCGTGCAGCCGGGCGAACGGGTCACCCGCGGGCAGATCATCGCCGAGACGGGCAACACGGGCATCTCCTCGGGTCCCCACCTCCACTACGAGGTGATTCACAAGGGCGTGCCCGTCAATCCGGTCAACTATTTCAACCGCAACATGACCTCCGCAGAGTACGAACAGCTCATGGAGAACATGCGCGAAACCAATTTCGAAAAGCTGTAAAATGGCAGGGAAAAAGGATCTCGAAAAGCTCCGCCGGCGCAAACGCCGCAAGCAGCGCATCATCCGCGCCACGGTCCACGCTTTCGTGTGGCTGGGCATGGCGGTGCTCTACTACGTGGGGTTCTCGATCTTCTTCGACACGCCGTTCGAATACCAGCTCAAGCACTCGACCGACCGCCTGCACCGCGAATACAAGACGCTGTCGGAACGGTACGATTCGCTTCAGACGGTCCTCGGCAACCTCTCAGACCGCGACCGCAACGTCTTCCGCATCCTGTTCGAATCGGAGCCCTACGATTTCGACTCGGAGTCCGACCGGCGCCAGTCGGCGACCTACGAGAAGATTATCGGCCGCTCGACACGCCAGCTCAAGCGCGAACTGCGCGAAGGGGTCACGACGATGGAAAAGCAGCTGGACGAACTCAACGACACCTACCTCGAATTGCAGAGCCGCATCGACTCGGCAGGCCGCGGATGCAACAACATCCCCGCAATCCAGCCGGTCATCAACAAGCAGCTGACGCTGCTCACGGCCTCCTACGGCATGCGCATACACCCCTTCTATAAGACCCTGCAGTCGCATCAGGGCGTCGACTACACCATTCCCGAGGGTTCGCGCGTCTTCGCCACGGCCGACGGCGTGGTCCGCGACGTGGCGCTGCGCAATTCGACGCAGGGACAGACCGTAGTGATCGACCACGGCAACGGTTACGAGACCTCGTACAGCCATCTTTCGAAAACCAACGTCCGCAAGGGCCAGACCGTGCGGCGCGGCGACATCATCGCCCTCTCGGGCGATACGGGACTCTCGCTGGCTCCTCACCTCCACTACGAAGTGCGGCTCGACGGCATGCGCGTGGACCCGATCCACTATTTCTTCATGGAGCTGTCGCCCACGGAATACCAACGCCTGATGCGCATCGCCCAAACGGGTATGCAGTCGTTCGACTAACCCGGCTAAGCGCATGGAAAATTCTGAAATCCGCCTTCTCCTGCTCGATTTCGACGGCACGCTGGCCGACACCCGGCGGGCCAACACGCTGGCCTATGTTGCTGCTTTAGGCGAAGCAGGCTATGAGCTCACCGAGGAAGAGTACGCGGCCCGTTATTTCGGCATGCGGTGCAACGAGTTCCTGACGCAGTTCGGGATAGCCGACCCTGCCGAACGCGAACGGATACGCCTGCGCAAAATCGCCCTCTACCCCACGTTTTTCGACACCGTGCGGCTCAACGAACCCTTGTGGGAGTTCTGCCGGCAGTTCCGGACGCAGGGCGGGCGCGTGTGGGTAGTATCGACGGGCAGCCGGGACAATATCGACAACGTAATCGCCCACCTGGGCATCGGCGGCGGCCTCGACGGCATCCTCTCGGGCGCCGATGTGAAACACGCAAAACCCGCCCCGGACTGCTTTCTGGAAGCCATGCGCCGCGAAGGATGCACGCCGCGCGAGACGCTGATCTTCGAAGATTCGCCGATCGGCATCGAAGCGGCACGCCGCAGCGACGCGTCGTATTTTGTGGTAAGGCTGTAAACTCAGAAAGGATGGCAGCGGAAATCGGCTTCCGATGTGCAAAATGCCGCCGCAGCCCCTAAATCCGGCGTCTTACGCCGGCAAAAGTACATTTACACTACCGCTTACATATGATATTGAAATCGCAGAACTTGCAGGTATCGGCATCCTCGCACTGGCGGAACGGCACCGACGGGTCGTACAATTCGGCGAGGGTCTCGCGCACGAGTTCCTCGAAACGCCCGGCGTAGAGCGTGTAGCCGGCTCCCCGGACACCCGTTTCTCGGTCGTCGAGCGTCGGCAGGTAGTCGGGGCGGTTCATGGCCCGCACATAATAGAGCGCCGGCACGGCATCGGTCCCGCGCGTGCGGTAGAGCATCATGGCATAGAGCAACGTCTGGAGGATGTTCGAAAGGCGCTGCTTGCCCTCGCCGCGGAAGAGGCTCTCCACCCCGGCGAACTCCAGATGCGGCGCCCCGGTCTTGTAGTCGACCACGCGCAGGGTTCCGTCGTCCAGCGCGTCGATACGGTCGGCGATGCCCGCGAACTTCATGCAAAGGGGACGGCCCGCCGCCGTGAAATCGAATCCGTATGCCACCTCCTGCTCCAGTCCCGTGACCGTGAAGGCGTCGTGTGCGGCGTCGTAAGGCATCACCCCGCCCCGCAGGTAGCGCGTGACGATGTCCTTCACCAGCAGGAGGTTTCCCGTATAATCTTCGGTCGTGGCCGCAGCGTCCTTCAGGTAGTTTTCGTTGATCGCGGCCTCGACCGCTCCGGCGACTTCACCCGTGCGGAGCATCGCCCGCAGGGTCTCGCCGGGATGTACCTCCCCCACAATCCGGGCGTAGAGTTTCTGCACCGCGGCATGGAGGATGGTTCCGAACATCGGGGCGTCAACCTCCTCGGCGATCTCGTCGTCGGCCTGAAGCCGCGCCACGGAGTGGAAATAAAACCGCAGGGGACACGCCACATAACGGAAAAAAGCCGTCGGCGACAAAGTCGCCTTCGATCCGGGATCGGTGAAACGTTCGAGCCGGGCCATCACCCCTTCGTCCTTCGCGACCTCGATCGGAGCCGTCTCGGCCAGATTGACATCGACGCCCACCTCGACCTTTTTCACCGGAAAACCGCTCTCGTAGTCCAGTTGGTAGATGTAGCGGCTGGGCTCGCCCGTCGATTTGTCGTCGGCATGCGAGCAGTAGAGCATCCACACCCGCCGGGCGCGTTGCACGAGGCGGTAGAAATAGTAGGCATAGACGCCTTCGTGGTGTTCGGGCGTGGGCAGTCCGTAGGCCGCACGCAGGTTGTAGGGCACGAACGACGCCTGGGCCATGTGGTTGCCCGGGAAATTGTCGTCGTTCATCGAGAGCAGGACGACGTTGTCGAAATCGAGGTTGCGGGTCTCGAGGATACCCATGACCTGCACCCCTTCGAGCGGCTCGCCCTCATAGGGGATGCGCAGGGTCTGCAAATGGCGTCGCAGCAACGAGGCATAGACCTCGGAGGTCAGAGCGATGTCGCATTGGTCCAGCGAGTTGCGCAGCTTGGTGAGTTCTTCGGCAATCACGGCCAGAAACTCCACCCGCTGACGGGCATCGTCGCCCTCGTAAGGCATCCGGGCCACGGCGGCCGTGACCTTCAGCAGCCAGTCCGAGAGGTCGCGCCACTCGGCGGCGGGCGAAAAGACCATCTCCAGCAGTTCGTTGCCCGCCAGCCACCGGGCATCGACCGAAATACGCCGTTCGCGCACGATCTCCTCCTGCATCCGGCGCGTCAGGGCGGCGTCGCAGTCCGAAATATAGGGATGCGCAAGGATGCCCACGGCGTCGGCGTGGTAGAAGGTGCACCCCGCCCCTTTCGTGCGGCGGTGGGCCTGCAACTCCACAAGGCGTTCGATAAACGTGTAGGCCAAACTGGCCCGCAGGGGATAACCCATCGTGACGTTGACCTTCCCGATCTCGGGCGGCAGGGCGTACAATAGCGGCAGGAGCAGGTTCTCGTCGGTCAGCACCACCGCCGTGCGCTTGTCCAGCGGCCCCGCGGCGGCCAGTTCGCGCAGGATTGCGGCGGCGTGCTTGCACTGCACAGCGTTCGACACCGCGGCCACGGCGGTCAGCTCCTTCGGCCGCTCCATATTGTCGTGCGACACGGCGCCGCGCGGCGGAAACTGCGCGACATTCCCGCGCACGAACATCCCGGCCTCCTGCTCGGGGCGGTCCTTGTAATAGGAGTCGTAATCCCAGTAGAAATCGGTTTCGGCAGCGGTCGAGAGGAATTTGAAAAGGATCTTTTCGCACTCCGACAAGGCGTTGAAGCCCGCCACAACATACTGCCGGGGCTCGGGAAAAGCATATCCGCCCTCGCGGATGCGGTCGGCGGCGGCCCGCTGGACCATGCCGTTGTAGGCGATGCCCAATTCGGCGAGACGTTCGCGGAAGCGACCGTAAATGGGTCCCAGCGTCTTCCAGACGGCCAGGAACTTGCGCTTCTCAGCCGAAAGGTCGGTCTCGTCGGCGAGCGTCGACCAGAAACGCAGTATCTGCAGCTGTGCGGGGGTCAGGTACGAAATGTCGGCCTCGATCTCCTTGATCTCCGAAATGTTGCGGAACAGCATCGCGGCGTCGATCCGGTATTTGTCCACGGTGTCGAAATCCGTCAGGAGCATATCGCCCCAGAAATAGAACTTATCGAAAGGCTCGGTGTGGTATTCCGAATAGATTTTGTAGAGCTCGGTGATAAGCCGTATGCGGTCGCCCGCCGCGAGTCCCGAAATTTCGGACATCAGGTCGTCGACCGTCACCCACTGCGGCTGCCACATGGGCCGCCCGGCGATGCCCGTCAGGGCGTCAACGAAAAACAGCCGCGCACGCCGCGACGGAAAGAGCATCGCCCTTTCGGACAGCCCCTCGCCGTAACGGGCATAGAGGTCTTCGGCAACTTCGTGGAGAAAGGTTTTCATACAATGCAAAATTCACAATTCATAATTCATAATTTCGACTTTGCTGAAATCTATTTCAAACCTCTGCAAACTCAATAATTTTGAATTATGAATTATGAATTGTGAATTACTCCACCCGCGTGATGTCTCCGCCCATGAATTTCGAGCCGCCGCGGACGATGGGCGGCACACCCTTGTAGGTGATCTTGCCCCCGGTCGAGGTCTTGCCCTGGAAACGGTCGGTCACCCACAGCGAGGCAGTTCCCGAACTGGTGACGTTGACCTCGGCGGACATTGTCTCCAGCCCCGCGGCTTCGACCTTGCCGGTCGAAACGAACAGCGAAAGGTAGCGCACGGCACCCGTCAGCGTCGCCGAACTCTTGCCCGAAAGCTCCATCTTGAGGTCCTTGACATCCATCCGGGCCTTCACCTGCGCCATGCCGCCCACCGTCAGGTCGAGCACCGTGGCCACCAGCGTGCTGTCGAACGTCGCCACGGCATCGGCGATGGCGATACGCTCCAGCGAGTTGTAATAAACCGTCACGGAGGTGCGGTCGGGACGGCGTGCGTCGGAACGCTCCGAAATGCGCAGCACCTTATCCTTCACCTCGGCGCGGAACCGCGTCGTATAGGAACCCTTGGTGTCGTAGATAATCTTGGGAGCCTCGGTATCGGGCACCGGGACGAATTTGATGTCGAGCGGGGCCGTCACCTCGACGGCGGTGAACGATGTGAGCCATTCGCGGCGTTCTCCGGCTTCGGCCGGCTGCTGTGCGCGGCAGAGAGCAACGGCGGCCAGCATCACGGCCGTCAAAATCATTTTCTTCATAACAAGGTCTTGTTTTACCTCCGCTAAATTACAAAATTATTGCGAAGTTCGGGATTTGTTTTGTATTTTTACCCATTAAAACGAAATTTCGGACAGTGAGAGCGAAGATTCTGAATGCAAGCGCCGGATCGGGAAAGACCTACCAGCTGGCCTACAAATACGTCCGCGACGTGATCGGCCAACCCGGTCTCTACCGGCACATCCTCGCCGTGACCTTCACGAACAAGGCCACCGAAGAGATGAAATCGCGCATCCTGAAGGAGATCCACGCGCTGGCGTCCGGAGCTGCAAGCCCCTATCTGAACGACCTCTGCCGCGAACTGTCGCTCGACGGGCATTCGGTGCGCAAACGCGCCGCCGAGGTGCGTTCGAAAATCCTCCACGACTATTCGCGCTTCACGGTGCTCACCATCGACACCTTTTTCCAGCGCATCCTGCGTGCCTTCATCAAGGAGCTGGGCATCGACCTCAATTACAACGTCGAGATCGAAACGTCGTCGGTGCTGTCGAAAAGCGCCGACACGCTGATCGAGCAGATCACCGTCGACCGCGACCTGCAGCGGTGGCTCACGGATTTCGTGCAGGAGCGCATCGACGAGGGCCGCAAATGGGACATCCGCGACGGTATTCTCTCGCTGGGCGGCGAGTTGTTCAAGGAGAAGAACAAGGCCGCGCTGGGCCGGGCGCGTTCGCGCGAGGAGCTGGCGAAGATCGTCGCACGCGCCACGGCGCATGCCGAGGCGACCAAGAAACGGATGCAGGAGGCGGCTGCGCAGGCCGTCGGCATCATCACCGGGGCCGGACTCTCGGCAGCCGATTTTTCGGGCAAAAGCCGCAGTTTCGCCAACTGGTTCTTCACCGTCGCCGCGGGCGAACTGAAACCCTATGGCGCGACGGCGGCCAAAATGGCCGCCTCAACCGACGGATGGGCCGCCAAGGGATCGCCCGCGCAGACGCTCGCCCCCGAGCTGCAACCCCTGCTGCGGGAGATGTGCGACCTGTACGACGCGAATGTCCGGAGCTGGAACACCTGCGACCTGCTGCGCGAAAACTACCGCAGCTTCGCCCTGCTGTCGGACCTCTACGAACGGGTCCAGCAGCTGTGCGACGAGCAGAACACGATGCTCCTTTCGGAGACCAAATACGTCCTCTCGGAATTTATCGGCCACAACGACGCGCCGTTCATCTACGAGAAGGTCGGCAACCGTTTCGAACGCTTCATGATCGACGAGTTTCAGGACACCTCGGTCAAGGAGTGGGAGAATTTCCTGCCCCTGCTTCAAAACGCCATGGCGCAGACGGAGGAGACCTCGGTGCTGATCGTGGGCGACATCAAACAGTCGATCTACCGCTGGCGCGGCGGCGACTGGCGCATCCTCCACGAGAACGCCCGGGAGGCGCTGGGAAACGACAACACCGTCGTCGAAAACCTCCAGGAGAACTGGCGAAGCCTGCCGCAGATCGTGGATTTCAACAACCGCATCATCGAGCGGATCGTCGCGGCAGACAACCTCCAGCTCAACGAAACCCTCTCGAAAGCCTCCGACGAAGGGGCCATCACCCCCGCCGAGGCTGCGTCGCTGCGCGACACGCTCGCCGACGCCTACCGCGGGCACGCCCAGACGCCGCGCCGCAAGGCCGAGCATCCGGGCTATGTTTCGGTCGAGACCTTTGCCGAGCGGCCTCCCGTCGTGGAGCGCATCTGCGAACTGCTCGACCGGGGCTTCCGGCCCTGCGACATCATGATCCTCGTGCGCGGAGCCACCGACGGCGCGAAGGTCGCCGCCGAACTGCTCGACTTCAAACGCCGCAACGAGGAGCCCCGCTACCGCTTCGACGTGATGACGCAGGAGGCGCTGATCGTGGGCAACGCCCCCGTCAGTTCGTTCATCGCCGCCGCCCTGCGGCTGGCGCTCAACCCCGACGACTCGCTTTCGCGGGCCGTCTACAACCACTATCTCGGCCACGCCTTCGACCGGGCGCTGGCCGACGGCGAACGCGAATTCTTCCGTTCGATCCGCCTGCTGTCGCCCGAGGAGGCGTTCGAACGGATCGTCATGGAGCACTCTCTCGAGGTCGACCGCCGCCAAACGGCCTACCTGCAGGCCATCCACGAACAGATCATCGCCTTCTGCGCGACGAAGATCGCCGACATCGCGCTGTTCCTGCGCTGGTGGGACGAAACGGGCCAGAACCGTTCGCTGTCGGTCGACGAGAGCGCCACGACGGTCGAAATCACCACCATCCACAAAGCCAAGGGTCTCGAAAAACGGGCCGTGGTGGTCCCCTACTGTTCGTGGGCCCTGGACCCCAAGTCGAGCGGCATGGTGCAGAACATCGTCTGGGCCGAGGCCCGCGGCGAAGGAACTGCGGAGATCGGACGCTTCCCGGTCCGTTACAAGCGGGCGATGGCCGAATCGGATTTCTCGGCGGAGTACTACCGCGAGCTGGTCTTCGCCCATGTCGACAACGTGAATCTGCTGTACGTGGCCCTCACACGCGCCGCCGAGTCGCTGCACGTCTTCATCCCGCAGAAAGGCGGCCGCACGGTCGGGGGACTGCTGCTGCAAAGCATCCGCACCGACGGCGACAAAGCCCTGCTGGGCGACACCGAAGGGCGGTACACGGCCGACGAGACCGGCGAACACTTCGCCTTCGGGGAGTTTGCGGGACCCGTCGCCGGGGGCTCGAAACGCTCCGAAACGGAACACCTCATTCTGGAAAACTACCCCACGGCACGTCCCGACCTGCGGCTGCGACTCCCCTCGCAGCGCTATTTCGAGGACGGGGCCGACATCGAACTTTCACCCCGCAACTTCGGCATCCTGATGCACAAAGCCTTCGAACAGGCCGGCGACGAGGCGCAGATTTACGACGCCGTGCGGCGCATGGAAGCCGGAGGCACGCTTTCGCCCGACGATGCCGCGACGCTGCGGCAGATGATCGCCCGGGCGCTGGAACACCCCGAGGTGCGCGAATGGTTCGGCGGCAGCTGGCGGCAGGTCCGCAACGAGAGCGAGATCATCCTCCCCGGAAGCTCGTCGACACGGCGTCCCGACCGCGTGATGATCGGCGACGGACGGGTCGTGGCCGTCGATTACAAGTTCGGCGAACGCGATGCCGAACGCTACCGCCGCCAGATGCGCGAATACCTCCGCCTGCTCACGGAGATGGGCTATACGGGGGTCGAGGGATACCTGTGGTATGTGAAACTGGGGACGATTGAAAAAGTGGAACCATGAGAAGCATCCTTCAAATACTTCCCGCGGCATTCCGCCGCCGGAGCGTCCGGATCGCCGGAACGCTGCTGCTGCGTGCGGTCCTGAACCTCGCGGGGCTGGCGGCCCTGCTGCCCGCGCTGACGCTGGTCCTCGACCCCGCGGGATTCGCGGGCGACGGCCCACTGGCGCACATCTACAACTGGTCGGGATTCGCCTCGCCGCGCACCTTTGCACTGGCCGTCTGCGGGAGCGTCGTGGCGTTCATGATCGTAAAATGCGGCATCAACTTTCTGCTCGCACGCACCGAACGCCGCTACATCTACGACCTCTACCGCACCCTCTCGCGCCGCCTCTACATCGCCTACCACGACCGGGGACTGGCCTTCATCAACAGCTCCAACTCCTCGGTGCTGGCCCGCAACGTCAATGTCGTCTGCCTGGCCTTCGCCGCCGGGGTCCTGCGGCCCGCCGCCGGAATCATCGCCGAAGCCATGCTCCTCATCCTGCTGTTCATTTCGCTAGCCCTCTATACGCCCCTCGCGGCCCTGCTCGCCGCCGTGATCTTCGTGCCCGCCGTATGGCTCTACTACCTGCTGGTCCGCAACCGCATCAACCGCTACGGTGAGTTGGAAAACCGCGCCCAGCGCGAAAAGGCGCGGCTCGTGGCCGAAACCTTCCGCGGCTATGCCGACATCGAACTGAGCAACGCCTTTCCGGGGATGCTCCGGGCCTTCGACCGCACGATGGACGAGGTGGTGCGCACCCGTTCGCGCGAGGCCGACATCGGCCAGCTGCCCCAGATGCTGACCGAAATCGGACTGGCCGTAGGCATGGCCCTCTTCGCGGCCCTCAGCTTCGGACACGGGCAGGCCCAGCTGCTCTTCGGTGTCTTCGCCGTGGCGGCCCTGCGGCTGATGCCCTCGGTGCGCGGCATCATGTCGGGGTGGGCCACGATCCGCTACAACCGCTACACCATTCCGATCCTGCGCGACGCAGCCGCCCTCGAAACGACGCCTCCCGAAACGGCGGCCCCCGGCACGGAAATCCTCCCCTTCGAATGCGAAATCGCCATCCGCGACCTCACGTTCCGCTTCCCGGACAAAGGCCGGGAGCTTTTCGGAGGGCTCTCGCTGACGATCCGCAAGGGCGAGCGCATCGGCTTCCGCGGAGCCTCCGGAGCGGGAAAAACGACGCTTTTCAACCTTCTGCTGGGACTTTACGAACCCTCGTCGGGCGAGATCGCCGTCGACGGCGTGCCCCTCACCGCGGCCAACCGCCGGGCATGGCAGAACCGGATCGGCTATGTCTCGCAGCACCTGTTCCTCAGCGACGGGAGTTTTGCGGCGAACGTCGCGCCGGGAATCCCGGCCGGCGAGATCGACCGCCAGCGGGTCGCCGAAGCGCTCGATGCGGCCCAACTGGGCGAATTCGTCGCTTCCCTGCCCCGGGGCATCGACACCCCCGTGGGCGAATGCGGATGCCGCCTCTCGGGCGGACAGCGCCAGCGCATCGGCATCGCCCGGGCCCTCTACCGCCGGGCCGACGTGCTCTTTTTCGACGAGGCGACCTCGGCGCTGGACAGCCGCACCGAGGGCGAGATCAATCGCTCGATAGCCGCAATCGCCGCACGCAATCCGGGGCTGACGCTGCTCGTCATCGCCCACCGCGAAACCTCGCTCGAATACTGCGACCGAATCATAACACTTGAAGAATAGATGGATTACAAGATAGCCAATATCCGCGTCTCCCTGCCCGACGCCTGCACGGGAGCGCATTTCGCCCGGGCCCTGCGCCCGTTCCTGACACTCGACACCGGCCCGGCGGACCTCGCGCTGGAGATCGTACTCCGGCTTCCGGACGAAGCCGGCTACCGCGAACTCTACCGCTTCGATTTCACCGATGCCGACGCCGACTGCCGCTTCGGGCGCGACGACGCAGGCTACCTGCTCGAAATAGCTCCCCGCGACGGCTCCGCCCCGGCCCGTTTCCGTAGTGGATACGAGGCCGTGCGGGGGGGGGCCGCGAGTGATTTCACCCTGCAACACAACCCGGCGCTGCTGCGTTTCGGACTGTGGACGCTCTACAACATCGCCGCCGTCCGCCGCGGAGCCGTGGCCATCCACTCGTCGGTGATTCGCTACGGCGGCAAAGGGGTTCTGTTCCTCGGGGAATCGGGTACCGGAAAAAGCACCCACACCCGGCTGTGGCGGGAACACATCCCCGGCGCCGAACTGCTCAATGACGACAGCCCGATCATCAGCGCCGGCGGCGACACGGCCCCGCAGGTCTGGGGCTCGCCGTGGAGCGGTAAAACGCCCTGCTACCGTAACGAAAACCTCCCCATCGCGGCCATCGTGCGGCTCTCGCAGGCCCCGCACAACCGCATCCGCCGCCTGCGTCCGATCGAGGCCATCGGAGCCCTGCTGCCCTCGGCGCCTCCGGCTTTCAGCCACGACGAACGGTTGCAGGACGACGTGTGCGCCCTGCTCTCGCGGGTGATCGAAAGCGTCCCGGTCTACCACCTCGAATGCCTGCCCGACGCCGACGCGGCGCGGCTCTCCTGCCAAACGATTTTCGGGGAATGAGCATCACGGACAATACGACCGTCTTCGGATTCGTCCGCAACCTGCTGCTCGAAGGGCAGGCGGTCGACGTGCGCGTGATGGGCCAGAGCATGCTTCCCTTCTTCCGCAGCGGCAGCCGCATCCGCCTGCGTCCGGTGCGGCCCGGCGACCTCATCCGCGGACACGTCGTGCTGGGCGAAACCGACGCCGGGACCTTCGTCGTGCACCGCATCATCCGTGTCGAGGCGTCGCACATCGTCCTGCTGGGCGACGGCAATGTGGCCGGAACGGAGACGATCCCCCGGGAACGTATCTACGGAATCGTGGATTGCGGCCCTCTCCACCTGCAGCTGGCACGCATCTGGCTGTGGATGCGCCCCGTGCGGAAATACCCGCTGTGGATTCTGCGGAAAATATGCCGCAAGTAGGCACAAAAACAAGAATCGCGAGGACGCGGGACAATTTCCGATCAGTGTGGTGCAGATGTCGTGCATCGTGAAAAATCCCCGGATGGGTAGTACCTAAGTACGTCCCATTCGGGGATTTAAGCGATGTGCGGCGGTGCGCCGCAATCATCGGAAATTATTCGCCCAGGGCGAAACGCTTGTAGGCAACAACCGTGGCGTCCTTGTCGGCCTTGTGGATGAACTCGGCAATCGACTCCTTCTCGCCTACCACCGGCTGGGCCAGCAGCGTGTTCTCCTCGAAGAACTTGCGCATCTTGCCTTCGGCGATCTTTTCCAGAATGGCCTCGGGTTTGTTGGCGTTCTTGGGGTCCTGCTTCATGCTCTCCAGGGCGATCTTGCGCTCGTGCTCCACAACCTCTGCGGGGCAGTCTGCCTCGGAGATCGAAACGGGAGCCATAGCCGTGGCCTGCATGGTCACGGTGTGCGCCACCTCGGCGGGAACCTCCTTGCTGAAGCCCAGGATCGTACCCAGCTTCTTGTTGAAATGCACGTATGCAGCGCAGTAGGGAGCCTCGATGCGGGCATAGTAAGCCAGCTCGATCTTCTCACCCGTCTGGCCCGACTTCTCGGTCACCATCTCCTCGACAGTATGGCCTTCGTCGTTCTTCGTAGCCAGCAGTGCATCGCGGTCGGCAGCATCGTTCTTCACGGCAACCTCCAGCATGCCCTCAGCCGAAGCGGTATACTCGGCATTCTGGGCCACAAAGTCGGTTTCGCACGCCAGGCAGAGGATGTAAGCCTTCTGTCCTACGACCTTCGTCACGACGACACCCTCGGTAGCGGTGCGGTCGGCACGCTTGGCGACGACGAGCTTACCCTTCTCGCGGATAATGTCCTGAGCACGCGCAAAGTCACCTTCAGCCTCGATGAGTGCATTTTTGCAATCCATCATACCGGCGCCGGTCATTTTGCGGAGCTTCATTACATCTGCAGCTTTGATTTCCATAATCTTTTCCTTTCTCTTACGGTGAGTAATACAATTATTCTGCCTTTTCCTCGGCAACGGCCTCTGCGGCTTCGGCAACCTCGGCGACAGCCTCGACTGCTTCGGCCACCTCAGCAGCCTCCTCGGCAGGAGCGGCAGCGGGCTCCTCATAGGGAGTTTCGACAGCGGCAACCACCTCTGCCACGGCAGCCTCCTCGGCATCCACCGAAGCCCTCACGGCTTTCTTGATGCGGGGCTTGCCCTCCTTCTTGACTGCAGCACCTTCGGCCTCGGCCTCCTGTGCTTCCTTCTCCTTCTCGAGTTTGCGCTCCTCGGAGCCCTCGGCGATAGCGGCGCACATGGCTTCGAGAACCACGGCGATCGATTTCGTAGCATCGTCATTTGCAGGGATAACGTAATCAATGTCGGTCGGATCACAACAAGTGTCTACCATTGCAAATACGGGGATGCTGAGGCGCTTGGCCTCCTTCACGGCGTTGGATTCCTTCTGTACGTCGACGACGAACAGGGCGGCCGGAAGACGCGTCAGGTCGGCGATCGAGCCGAGGTTCTTCTCCAGCTTCGCACGCTGGCGGGAGATCTGGAGTTTCTCGCGCTTGGAGAAATTATCGAACGTGCCGTCCACGGTCATCTTGTCGATGGTGGCCATTTTCTTGACGGCTTTACGTATGGTGGGGAAATTTGTCAGCATGCCGCCTGCCCAACGCTCAGTGACGTAAGGCATACCTACGGCTGCCACCTTTTCGGCAACAACGTCCTTGGCTTGTTTTTTGGTGGCTACGAACAGCACGCGACGACCGCTCTTGGCGATCTGCTTGATGGCCGCAGCAGCCTCATCGATCTTGAGCACGGTTTTGTGCAGGTCGATGATATGGATGCCGTTCTTCTCCATGAAGATGTAAGGAGCCATTTTAGGGTTCCATTTGCGCTTCAGGTGACCGAAATGCGCACCGGCTTCCAGTAATGTATTAAAATCTGTACGTGACATTTTAATTCAATTCGTTGGTTTAATTTTAATTCTCTTTTTATCAACTCAGGCGGGTAGCGGCCTTGCGGTCCCCTGAGTTTTCCGCGGCGCGGCAACCTCGAGGTAGTACCGTAATATATATAGGTAATCCGAAAGGTTTGAAAACCGTCGCCGTGCGTTGCCGAAATTCCGGTCGTGCGTATTAACGCTTGCTGAACTGGAACTTGCGACGTGCTCCGGGCTGACCGGGCTTCTTACGCTCAACCTCGCGGGGATCGCGCGTGAGGAATCCGGCCTTCTTCAGTACCGGACGCATCTCGGCGTCGATCTCGCACAATGCACGTGCGATGCCCAGACGAGCGGCCGAAGCCTGTCCCGTGATACCACCGCCATCGAGGTTGATGACGATGTCGTAATTCTCCATGGTGTTGGTGGCCAGCAGGGGCTGCTTCACCTGATACTGGAGAATTTCGAGCGGGAAGTAAACTTCAAGCGCTTTGCGGTTGATTGTAATCTGACCCTTGCCCGGCTTCACGTATACGCGAGCCACAGCGGCCTTACGACGACCTACGGTGTTTACAACTTCCATAACTCTTACTTAATCTCGTTTAATTTAATGGTCTTCGGGCTCTGTGCGGCATGGGGATGCTCCTCGCCGGCATAGACCTTCAGGTTCATGAGCAGCTTGTCGCCCAGACGTGTTTTGGGCAGCATGCCTTTGACGGCCTTCTCGATGAGGAAGGTCGGTTTCTTTGCCAGGTAGTCGGCAGGGGTAGCGAAACGCTGACCGCCGGGGTACCCGGTGTGACGCGTGTAGACCTTGTCGGTCATTTTGTTGCCCGTGAGCTTCACCTTCTCCGCGTTGATGACGATGACGTAGTCACCGCAGTCGACGTGGGGCGTGTAGCTGGGCTTGTTCTTGCCTCGAAGGATCTTCGCGATCTGCGATGCAAGACGTCCCAATACCTCGTTCGTAGCGTCGATGACAACCCACTCCTTGGTTACCGTCGATGCATTGGCCGAGATAGTCTTGTAGCTTAATGAATCCACTTTTTGTTTACGTTTAATTTAACTTATTGTAATCCGTTTCCCGCACTTTGCGGGTGCGCAAAGGTACGCAAAAGTTTTCGAACTGCAAAACCAAATGAAAACCAAAATCGAAAACGGCCGAAAAAAAGCCGCAACCGCCCCGTATTCAGGGGAGTTGCGGCATTCGTATGCGTCCAAAATACGGTCAGGGCCGGACTCTATAGCGGCCCGACGACGGGTCGAACTCCATTTTCTGCTCCCCTGCCGGCTTCACCGGAGCCCGGAAATCGACCGGAAGCGTGTATTTCACCCGCACGGGTTCGCCGCCCTTGCTGCCGGGCGTCCATTTGGGCGACTCGGCCAGCACCCGCACCACCTCCCGTGAGAGGATCGGGTCCGGCGACTGAATGATCCGCACCGATGACACCGTGCCGTCGGCCTCGACGACGAATGAAGCCACCACACGGCCCTGAATGCCCGCCTCGAGGGCTTCGGCCGGAAATTTCACAGTCTGCGCGATCCACCGGCGGAACTCCGGCAGACTGCCTCCCTGAAATTGGGGTATCACGTCGAGCGAATCGGGATTTTCCTGAAGCTCCCCTTCCTGTCCGAAAGCCAGCATCTGCGAAATCCGGAAACGAACCTTTTCACCGCCCGCCACGGCCGGAGTCCACAGCGGGGTTTTATCGACGGCCAGGCGGACCAGCTTGGCAAATCCCGAATGCTCCTTCGGGGCGCTCACCTTGATGCCGCTCATCGTCCCGTCGGGTTCGATGATGAACCGCACGTTGACCCGCACTTTGGGAACGGCGGCGCCAGGGTCCAGCAGACTGTCCACCTGCCGGAACACCCACTCCCGGAACACCCCGGGCGTACCGCCGCAGAATCGCGGCAGGCTGTCGGCTTCGGTGTAGGCCGTATTGTCCTCGGAATAAAGTCCCTTAGGGCCGTGCAGCAACAGCAGGTCGAAACGCAGTTTAAACGCGGCGTCGCGCCTTTTGTCGTCGGCCTCCGCAGGGGTCCACAAGGGAGACGACGCAATGGTGCGCTGAATCTGATAGGCGAAATCCTCGTCGCTGAAACGGGTTGCCTCCACTCCGCGCACCTTGCCTTTCCCGTTCACCGAGAACGACACCTCGACCCACCCTTCGTCGCCGGGATAGAAGATTTTGTCGGAGAATTCGACATTCCGGAGCACCCAGTGTTTGAAATCGATCAGTCCCCCGCCCTGGAATTTCGGCAGCAGCGCGTCAATGCGAGGCTCCGTCCCCGGCAGCTGGAGGTTGAAATCGATCGGGATGGAAAGCCGCACCCGCACGGGCTGACCGTTCAGCTTTCCGGGCTCCCAGCGGGGCGACTGACGCACGACGAGCAGCGCCGCTTCGGAGAGCGACGGATCGGGCGACGTCAGCACCTCGGCGTTCGAGACCCTGCCGTCGGCCTCGACGACGAAGCTGACCGCAACATGTCCCTCGATGCCGTAAATAACCGCTTCGAGGGGATAGCGCAGCCGCTCCTGCACCCAGCGGCAAAAATCGAGCGTTCCGCCGCCATTGAACGAGGGCATCGGATCGGCCAGCAGGTAAGGTTCATTGGAGAGGGTGTCAATCAGCGGCGGGCCCTCCGGCGCCGGCGCTGCCGGAGATTCGGCAGCCGCCGCATGGAGCGACACAAAGCCCGCTATCAGCAGGATGAGCCTTTTCATCGCAAAAGAGGTTTAGTGATACATGTGTGTAAATATAGCAAAAAAAGCCGCTGCTGCCAATTTACGGCGCAAAAAAACGGGGCCCCGGAGAATCCCGGAGCCCGAATCGTCAGAATTGCCGTACCCGGGACCTGCCCATTCCGGAGGAGCTCGCCGGTTGTTTGCTGCCGGTCGGAATCCGGAAATCCACAGGCATGGTATATTTCACCCGCACGAACTTGCCTTTCTGTTGGCCCGGTTCCCATTTGGGCGAATAGCCGAGCACATCGTTCACAGCCCGGGAGAACTCGTTTCCGGGGGACTGCAGGATCGTTATGTCCGACACCGACCCGTCCTGATTGACAACGAAAGTGACGATGACACGTCCTTCAGCGCCCTTCTCATACATATCTCTGGGATATTTCACATTGGCTGACACCCAGTTGCGGAACTCGTTGACACCTCCGCCGCGGAATGTCGGCATTCGTTCCGCAATCAAAAAAGGCACATCCGCCGCTCCAAGCGAATCAGCCTTCGCTTTCGCACCGAAACGCAGCGGCAGGGAGACCTGAATGCGGACCTTTTCGCCCTGCATCATGCCGGGGGTCCAGCGGGGCATCGCGTCGAGCGCCTTTTCCAAACGCTCAATAAGCCATACCGGAGTCTTGTCATCGACCGACACCCCGGACATCGAACCGTCCTTCTCGATCACGAACCGCAAGGTCGTGCGTTCGTCGATCGGAGCGCCGTCGGGGTCCAACTCTCCGACCTGTTCCACAATCCGCTGCCTGAATTTCCCGGAACCGCCCCCTTCGAATGTCGGCATCGTGTCGGCTTTCCGGTAAGCGAAATAATCTTCGGCATGGAGCTTTCCGTCCGCACCGCGGACGAGTGTCATATCCAGCTGCAGCATCTCCCGGCCTTCCGGACTGCCGCCCTTTCGGGGCGTCCAGCCGGTCGATTCGCCGACCACACGAAGCACCTCCGCATCCAGCAAATCGTCTCCGGAAGAGTTCAACACTTCCGTCTCCTTCACAATGCCTTTCTTAGCCACCTGAAACAGCACCAACATGCGAAAGTGGGCACCCTCCGTATAGCAGTCTTCGGGAAAGGTCAGGTTTTCGAGCACATAACGGCAGAAAGTCACCATATCCCCGCCCCGGAACGCGGCTGGCACATTCGGGATTCTCCCCCTGGCGGCAGGCGGAGCTGCAACAGCAGCCCCGGCACTTTCGGGAGCGGAAACGGCCATGGCCGACACGGCCGCGAGCGCGGCCAACAGGGAGAGAAGAATTCGATTCATAAGATAAGCAGGGTTTAGACGTATTAAAAGTAGGGCTTTTTCCCGATGAAACAAAAAAAGCCGGAATAAATCCGGCTTTTTGCAAAAATAAGTCTCTTTTATCCGAGGAACGAGAGCAGGATACCCGCGGCAACCGCCGAACCGACCACGCCGGCCACGTTGGGACCCATGGCGTGCATCAGCAGGAAATTCGAAGGATCGGCCTTCTGGCCCTCGGTCTGCGACACGCGGGCGGCCATCGGCACAGCCGAAACACCGGCCGAACCGATCAGCGGATTGATCTTGTTACCCTCTTTCGAGAAGCAGTTCATCACCTTGGCCAGCAGTACGCCGCCGGCGGTTCCCATCGCAAAGGCGATCACGCCCAGCAGGAGGATGAACAGCGTCCGGGGATTGAGGAACGCCTCGGCCGTGGCCGTAGCACCCACCGTGAGACCCAGGAAAATCACGACGATATTCATCAGTTCGTTCTGCACGGTCTTCGACAGACGGTCCACCACTCCGCACTCCTTCATCAGGTTGCCCAGCATCAGGCAGCCCACGAGCGGCGTGGCCGACGGCAGCAGCAGCGCGATAATCACAGTGATGATCAGCGGAAAGAGAATCTTCTCGGTCTTCGACACCGGACGCAGCTGGCGCATCTTGATCTTACGCTCCTTCTCCGTGGTCAGCAGCCGCATGATCGGCGGCTGGATAACCGGCACGAGGGCCATGTAGGAGTAGGCCGCCACGGCAATCGGGCCGAGCAGTTCGGGAGCCAGGATGGCCGTGAGGTAGATCGACGTAGGACCGTCCGCACCGCCGATGATACCGATCGAACCGGCCTCGGCAGGCGAGAATCCGAGCGCATAGGCGCCGATGAAGGTCAGGAAAATACCGATCTGCGCAGCAGCGCCCAGCAGGAAGCTCTTGGGATTGGCGATCAGCGGACCGAAATCGGTCATGGCGCCCACGCCCACGAAGATCAGGCAGGGATAGACGCCGAGCTTCACACCCAGATAGAGGTAGTCCAGCAGTCCGGCATTTGCCACGAAGATGTCCCAATGGACATGGCCTCCGGCAAACAGCTCGGTGTGGTAGAGGTTGGCTCCGGGGAGGTTGGTCAGCAGCATGCCGAACGCAATGGTCAGCAGCAGCAGCGGTTCGAACTTATGCTTGATGGCCAGATACAGCAGGAAGAAGGCCACGCAGATCATGATCAGGCTGCCCCATCCCATGTTGGCGAAGAGCCCTGCTACGCCGGTCGACTCGGCAAAGGTTTCCAGACTCTCCAGCACGAAATTGGAACTGGAAGTCAATGCACTCCACATAAGCCTATTCGATTACGATTAAAACGTCGCCTTCCATGACCGTAGCGCCCTGCTGCACGAGGACCTGCTTGACAACGCCGCCGCGGTCCGCGTCGATGTTGTTCTCCATCTTCATGGCTTCGAGCACCACGAGGGTCTGCCCTGCGGCGATCGTGTCGCCGGCGGCGACCTTCACGCTCAGCACGGTGCCCGGCAGGGGGCATTTCACGCTGTAACCCGACGAAGGGGCGGCAGCGGCGATGCGCGGCGAGGGGGTTGCCGAACTGGGGGTGATCATGGCACTGTTGGCCGATTTGGGGGCCGGAGCCACCTGCGGCTTGGAAACCGTGGTGGTTTTGGCGCCTTCGATTTCGACTTCGTAATCCACGCCGTTCACCACGACGTGCGCCACCGTCGAGGTCTCGTTCACGTTGTCGATCTGGACGTTATAATTATGTCCGTTAATTTTCAGTGAGTAATCTTTCATTTTCTTTTTTGGGTTGTCATGCTCCAACGAAAAGGTCTATTTCCGGTCGGGAAGCTGGGTTAAACCGTGAATTTTCGAATTCCAGGGCGAATAGGCCCGCTTGATGTTGAGAATGGTCAGCACCTCGGATTCGCGGTCGTGCAGGGCGCCCTTGTAGATTTTGAGCGCCGTGGCGATGGCCGCGATCTCCTCGGGGCTGATCATCGGCGGAGCATCGACCTTCTTACCGACGGAAGGACGCACCCGAAAGCAGGCGCCGAAAGCCTTCATGATGAAGATCAGCGCCACCAGCAGGATGAACACCAGGCTGAAACCGATCAGCGACACCCAGAGTATTTCCGACCATCCCCAGCTAATTGCTTGCAGTATCATAGGCTTTCAGTCTTTACAGGGGAATGTTCGAATGTTTCTTGGCCGGGTTCTGCAGACGCTTGGTAGCCAGCGACTGCAGGGCGCGGATCACGCGGAAACGCGTGTTGCGCGGCTCGATCACGTCGTCGATATAGCCGTAGCGGGCGGCGTTGTAGGGGTTGGAGAACTTGTCGTTGTACTCCTTCTCCTTCTCGGCCACGAACTTGGCTTTCTCCTCGGGATCGGCAATCGCTGCGACCTCCTTGCCGTAGAGCACCTCGACGGCGCCGCTGGCGCCCATCACGGCGATCTCGGCCGTCGGCCATGCGTAGTTGATGTCGCCGCGGATGTGCTTCGACGACATCACGATGTAGGCGCCTCCGTAAGCCTTGCGCAGCGTCACGGTGACTTTCGGCACTGTGGCCTCGCAGTAGGCGAACAGCAGCTTCGCGCCGTGGGTGATCACGCCGCCGTACTCCTGCGTCGTGCCCGGCAGGAAGCCCGGAACGTCCACGAGGGTGACGATCGCGATGTTGAAGGCGTCGCAGAAACGGATGAACCGTGCGGCCTTGCGGCTTGCGTTGATGTCCAGCACGCCGGCCATGAACTTGGGCTGGTTGGCGATGATGCCCACCGACTGTCCGTTGAAACGGGCGAAGCAGGTGATGATGTTCTTGGCATAGCCTGCGGCCGATTCGAGGTACTCGCCGTTGTCGACGATGGCGCGAATGACCTCGCCCATGTCGTAGGGCTTGTTGGCGCTGTCGGGGATGATGTCGTTGAGCGAATCCTCCAGACGGGTGATTTTATCCGTGCAGACGGCCAGCGGAGCGTCCTCCATGTTGTTCTGCGGCATGTAGGAGATCAGTTTCTTGATCAGCTCCACGCCCTCCTCCTCGGTGTCGACGGCGAACTGCGCCACGCCCGACTTGGTGGTGTGCATCGTAGCGCCTCCGAGCTGCTCCTGCGTCACGTCCTCGCCGGTCACGGTCTTCACGACCTTCGGCCCCGTGAGGAACATGTTCGAGGTCTCCTTCTTCATGATGATGAAGTCGGTCAGCGCGGGCGAATAGACCGCACCGCCGGCGCAGGGGCCGAAGATGGCCGAAATCTGCGGGATGACACCCGACGACATCACGTTGCGCTGGAAAATGTTGGCATATCCGGCCAGAGCGTTGACGCCCTCCTGGATACGTGCGCCGCCCGAGTCGTTCATGCCGATGCAGGGAGCGCCGTTGCGCAGGGCCATGTCCATGACCTTGCAGATCTTGTCGGACATCGACAGCGACAGCGAACCGGCCGTCACGGTGAAATCCTGTGCGAAGACATAGACCAGACGTCCATCGATCGTTCCGTAACCCGTCACCACGCCGTCACCGAAGGTGTGCTTCTTCTCCATGCCGAAATCGTAGCAGCGGTGGGTCACAAACATATCGAACTCCTCGAACGAGCCTTCGTCGAGGAGCATCTGGATACGTTCGCGGGCCGTGTACTTGCCCTTGTCGTGCTGTTTGTCGATCGCCTTCTGTCCGCCGCCCATGCGGGCCGTCTCGCGGTTCTCGATCAGTTGGTTGATCTTATCCTGAATTTGGCTCATATCTCTTATTTGTTTTTGTTTTCGCAAAGCTCCGTCAGAATGCCCTGAGTCGATTTGGGGTGCAGGAAAGCGATGGTCATGCCCTCGGCTCCCTTACGCGGGGTTTTGTCGATCAGGCGGATGCCCTTGGCTTCGGCATCGGCAAGCTGCTCCTCGATGTTCTCACAGGCCAGCGCCATGTGGTGAATGCCGACACCGCGGTTCTCGATGTACTTGGCGATCGTCGACTCCTCCGAGGTGGGCTCCAGCAGTTCGATCTTGGTCTGCCCCAGCATGAAGAACGCCGTGCGGACCTTCTGGTCGGCGACCTCTTCGATGGCGTAGCACTTCAGGCCCAACACGTTTTCCCAGTAGGGAATTGCTTCATCGAGACTCTTCACGGCAATGCCAAGATGCTCGATATGAGAAACTTTCATAGCAACAATTAAATTTAAGTTAGTGAATATTTATGTGTAATTTCGTTCGTTGTTATTTTGCGAACACAAAGATAGACGAATCTTTCAGAACCGCCAAAATTCGGCGGACTTTTTTTGGCAATAACTTTGGGTTTGAAATTCGCCTGATGTGTCCGAAAAGGCGATTCGGACTCCGGCCGCCCCGGGCAGTTGCGGTTCGAAACAAAATGCCGGACAAAAACACCGTTTTTACACCCCGCCGCTTGGTTTTCACGAATAAAACGCTATCTTTACCCATGACACGCATTATTCATTTTTAAATGTTTACAACTATGAGAAAATTTTTCGCCCTGCCAAGCGGACCGCCCCGGCTGTCCCGGTTCGCAGCCGTGGCCGCGTACTGCTTCACCCTGCCGCTGGCCTCCTGCTCGGCCGACCCGGCCGACCGGCTACCGGAAACAGAACCGGGGGGGGGATTTCGAAAGTCGGCATCGTCTTCGGAGCATCCCCGGTAACCCGCACCGAATTAGGCCCCGACGGGCGCACGGTCACCTGGCACGCCGACGACCGGATCAACGTCTACATGCTGCCTGAGGGCTCCGGAAGCCCGGTCTACGCCCCCTACTCCATCCGGGCCGGAAGCATCGGCGACGACGGCCGCACCGCCCTTTTCGAAGGCGGCCTGAGCTGGCAGAGCCCGGCATCCACACACACTTTTTACGCCTATTACGCAGGAGCCGCATCCGGTATCGAACTGGACGGCGCGACCGGACACCTGTTGCTGCCCGACATCTCGTCGCAGGAGCAGTCCGGAACGGAAAGCGCCCATGTGGGCAAGGCCAACGTGATGATCGCCCACCCGCTGACGGTCACCTCCCCGGCCGAAGGCGAAACCGCCTTTTTCAATTTCTCATTCTCCCACCTCTACCCGCTGCTCGAATTCCGCATCGCGGATTTCGGCAACCCCAACAATTCCATACTGGAGAGCGTCACGCTGGAAAGCCTGAAAGCGGGCGAATCCCCGGCGTGGGAATCCGCCTCGGTGAACGTGAAACTGACCTCGCCGGACGAGGGCTACCTGACGCTCACGCCTGGCGGAGTTTCCAAACCGATTACGCTGTCGGTCACGGGCGACGAGGCGGCACGAACAATTCCCACCGCCGCCACGGAAGATTTCCGGTCCGCCCCCGCACTGGCATCCGATGCTCCGGAGGTCTCCGGAGCGGTCTTTATCGCCCGCATGGCCATCCAGCCCTGCGACCTGAGCCGCACGCCCGAACAGACCGCCGCCGACACGCGCAACCTGCGAATCGTCGTGAAGACCCGCGAAGGGGAAATCCCCTATGAATACGAATTCCGCAATGCCGGAGTGCTTTTCGAAAGCGGCAAAAGATACGTCTCAACGCTCGTGCTGAAGGCATCCGAGGGACAGCCGGTCATCCACCTCGAAGAGCCCGGCACATTGTCAAACAAATTCGGCGCCGACGCCCGGCAAACCCCATCGCTGAAAATTACGGGAACAATCAATGTGCTGGATTTCTTTACGGCAGGCGACCTCGCCCGCTCCGGCCTTCTCCACCTCGACCTTTCGGAAGCGACCATCGCCGAACAGGAGGATGTCGGCTTCGGTCATTTTCCGGCCAATACGATCCCCGAAGGCTCGCTGAACAGCACGTCGCTGGAGAGCATCGTCCTGCCGACAAGCATCACGGCGATCGGCAACGAAGCGTTTGCCATCTGCCAGAGTCTCGCGGGCGACCTCACCATCCCTTCCGGGGTCCTTTCCATCGGCAGCGCAGCGTTTATCGGATGCACCGGCTTTACGGGCCTGCTCACCATTCCTGAAAGCGTGACCTCGATCGGCGAGATGGCCTTCTCCGACTGCCCCTTCTCGGCCGTCCGCCTGCTGAACCCGGAACCGATCCCCCACAGTCAGAATATGTTCAGTACCGGCATGACGTTCTACGTTCCGACGGGATCGCGGGCCGATTATCAGGCGGCCGAGGGCTGGAAGGACAACGAATACACGTTCATCGAAGATTAACGATCAAATCACAGACACCATGTACGACATAAAAGATACATACCTGGTCCCCGCGGTCGCCGTTTACGAGATCGCCGCCGAACGGGGATTCGCCGGCAGCGGCCTCACCGAAGACTACGACGACGGAGGCGAATTCTAAACTCCCTACATACCGACACGCATCCGGCCCGGAATTATCCGGGCCGGATTTATTTTGAGAGGGTGCAGAACCGGGCGGGAAACGCTGTGACAGACCGTCCACCCCCTAAAACCCAGCTTATAGCTGGGTGTAAATCTGCATGAGGCGTTCTGCCACGGCGTATTCGGAGAAAAGCTCCGCGCGGCGGCGTTCGCGCTGGCGCATCGTCTGCCGCCACGACTCGTCGCAAAGGGCGTTCTCCAACGCCGCGACGACCTCGCCCGGCACCCCGGGATTCACATAAGCTGCGGCATTGCCGGCGGCTTCGCGGTTGACCGGCGTGTCGCTCAGCACCATCGGAAGCCCCGCACGCAGGGCCTCAACCACCGGGACGATCGACGCTTCGGCCTCAGAGTCGGGCAGGTAGGCGAAAACCCGCGCCAGCCGGAACAACGCCGGAAGGTCCGCAGGAGTCAGTTCGTAGATGAAATCCACGCGCGTCGCCAGATGCCGTTCGCGGGCATACCCCAGCAGGAAATCCGAATAAGCCGTGCGGCGGCCGCAGACGACCACTCCGGCCGCAGATTCCATTGCCGACAGCGCCTCGAGCACCGCCTCGTGGTTGTGACGCGGTTCGACGGCTCCGAGCATCAGGATAAAACGCTCAGGCAGACCGTACTTACGCCGCGTGTGTTCAAGTTCCGCTTGATGTGGCGGCTCCTGCGGCACACGGGCCGCAAGGGGCATCAGGACCTCGATTTTCGCGGGGTCGATGCTGAGGCGTTCCGACAGTTCCTCACGGGCCGGCGAGCTGACGGTGATGACCCGGTGTGCCTGCCGCAGGGCCCGGCGGTAGAGCCGCAGGGCGATGAGCCGCTCGGAAAGGGGGTAAAGCCGGGGATAACGCAGGAAATTGAGGTTGGGGACGGTCATCACCGCCGGAACGCGCCCCAAATGGACAGAGAGCGGCAACGAGGACCTGAAGCCGTGGTAGAGGTCAATGTGTACACGGTGCTTTGTATCAACGACATACTCATGCTCCGGAGCATAGTGCGCCAGCACGTCGGCAAGGTCCTGGAAATAACTGCCCCGGGCCGAAACCGGAGCCGTGTCGAGTCCTATTTTCATAACTTATCTCTGAAAAATTGTTCTATATGGTAAATAATCGTTATCTTTGGTGTCGTGACGACACGTTTGTCAGCTGCGACGTTTTGCCGAGCCGCCTGCTGTCTGGCTTTGGCGTTGTCCGTTCTTTTTCGTATCTTTGAATTACAAAACAAGCCTCTCCTATGAAGAAAGCGCTACTCATTCTGTCGTTCGCACTGGCATCGGCCGCCGGCAGCGCCACTGCCCAGAACGTCGTGCTCGGCGACCGTGTCCCTGATCTCAAGGCCCCGAAATGGCTCGATGACCGCCAGCCGGCAGCGGCGCCGGCGACTTATATCGAGTTTTTCCACTCCTCGAACCCCGCCTGCGTCACCTCGCTCGACAAGCTGAAGAAACTGACGGGCAAATTAGGGACCAAACTCCGCGTGATCGTCGTCACGAAGGAAGATCCCGCGAAAATTGCCTCCCTGCTCAAGCCCTACCTCTCGCAGCAGATCGGCGTGGCGCTCGGTGCGGAGAAGGGATTCACGGCCTTCGGCGTGACCTATGTGCCGTTCGGGGTGCTCACGGACGCCAAAAACCGGGCGGTATGGATGGGCAACTCGCTGCAATTCAATGAAAAACTGATCGAACAAACAACCAGGTAACAAAACCATGTCATTCACCAAGATAGACCACTACGAAAAAGAGTACGCGGACACGCATCACGACACGGCCCTCAACGTTACGGAAGGCGTTGAGGATCAACCTATCGTAAGCCCTTATTTCAAGCGTCGCAAGAAGCGGACGCTCTCGACCGAAGAGTATGTCGCGGGCATTCTCGCGGGCAACATCACCACCCTCTCGCAGGCCATCACGCTGGTCGAATCGTCCAATCCGGCGCACTACGCGCAGGCGCAGGAGATTATCGAGGCGTGTCTGCCCCATGCCGGACGGTCGGTCCGCATCGGCATCACGGGCGTCCCGGGAGCCGGCAAATCGACGTTTATCGAGGCCATCGGCAACACGGTCGTCTCGCTGCGCCACAAGCTCGCGGTGCTGGCCATCGACCCTTCGTCGGAACGCAGCGGTGGTTCGATACTCGGCGACAAAACCCGCATGGAGAGCATCAGCAGCAACCCCGATGTCTTTATCCGACCCTCCCCGTCGGCGGGGTCGCTGGGCGGCGTGGCCCGCAAGACCCGCGAAACAATCGTGCTGTGCGAAGCCGCCGGATTCGACGTCATTTTCATTGAGACGGTGGGCGTCGGGCAATCGGAGACCGCCGTGCATTCGATGGTCGATCTGTTCATGCTGTTGCAGATTTCGGGCGCAGGCGATGAGCTGCAGGGCATCAAACGCGGCATCATGGAGATGGCCGACCTGATGGTCATCACCAAGGCCGACGGCGAGAACATCCACAAGGCCGAATTGGCGCAGACGCAGTTTCAGGGTGCATTGAGGCTGTTCCCGATGCCCGAATCGGGCTGGCGGCCCAAGGTTTACACCTCGTCGGCGGTGGCCCGGACGGGGCTGGAGGAGGTCTGGAAGGGCGTCGAGGAGTATCTCGACCACATTCAGAAAAACGGCTATTTCCAGCACAACCGCAACCGGCAGAACAAATACTGGATGTATGAGACGATCAACGAGGTGCTGCGCGAGAGTTTCTACCGCGACCCGGCTGTCGAAAGCCGTATCGGGGAGTATGAGAAGCGCGTGCTGGAGGACCGGATTTCGTCGTTCATAGCCGCCAAAGAACTGCTGGAGGTCTATTTCAAAGACGCTTCCAGGAAGCTGGAATAACCCGAAAAGCCGATTGCCATGAAACATTGCCTGCCATTCGCATTGCTGCTGCTGGCGGCCTGCGGGAAACAAGACCCGGACGCCGCGCAGAAGCGTTGGACGCTGCCCCTGCGTCAGGTCTCCGTCGTCACCGACATGCTGTCGGGCCGGGAGGTCGAGAGCAGGGAGATGACCTGGCGCTACGACGATGAGGACCGGCAGGTCTTTTTCACGATGTCGGACGCAAATTCGCTCATCGTTCAGAACTACCTCTATGACGGCCCGCACACCTACTCTGCCGTAGCCGCCTACGATACGGACGGGAGGCAGACAACATTCGGATGGGCCAACATCCGTACCGAAAAAGATAGCCTGGGCCGAAAGGTTCTGGAGTGCGCGGAAGGAGCGAATGACGGTGAGGAACCGAATTTCGGGCAGATCGAATACGAATACGACGCGCAGGGCCGGATGGTCCGGCAGACAAACCGTTCGGACAACGGACAGGCCATCTTCCTGCAGGAGACGACCTACGGGGAGCGGCGGAAGGATTGCCGGGAGGAGGTTTATTTCGGGGAGGACACAACGCCTTATGTCACGGTCCGGGAGATCGTCTATGCGGACGACGCGATGAAACGCCCGCTCACGGAGCGGAGCGAGGCGGTGGTGGCGGGTTCCGAACCCGATGTGCGCAGCATCACCTACACCTACGACCGCCGCGGACGGCTCACGGGCCGGAACGAACGACAAGGCGCCTCGACGCGGATCAGTTCCGGATACAAATACCGGGACAGGCGGCAGGTCTACGAGACAATCGAATACTACGACGGCATCGCCCGACGGAAAATCCGCACGGAGACCGAGTATCGCTATTGATTAAGAAACGCCCTTCGTCCGCGTAAGACGCGGGTTTTAAATGGGTCGAAGCGGAAATAAGGCTATGAACCGCAAGATGCCTCCGCAGCCCCTAAAACCCGCCTCTTAGGCGGGTTCGCAGTAGGCTTCGCGCAGGCGTTCGACCAGTTCGGGGACGCCCTCGGCGGCGCGTTTGCGAATCACCTCCAACGGATTGCGGATGCCCCGGATCGCCGGACGCCCCGGATCGACCACATAAACCGGAACGTCAGGCCGGATGCACCGCACCAGCGACGCCGCGGGATAGACCGCCAGCGACGTACCTACAACCATGAAAACATCGGCCTCGGCGGCAAGCGCCGCAGCGCGTTCGAATTCGGGAACCGGCTCCCCGAAGAAAACGATGTGCGGACGCAGCAGCGAACCGTCGGGAGCCAGGTCGTCGAGCCCCTGCTCCACGCCGTCGAACGGCACGATGAGCGAGGGATCGTCCGTAGAACGCAGCTTGGTGAGCTCGCCGTGGAGGTGGAGAATGCGCGTCGAACCGGCACGTTCGTGCAGGTTGTCGACATTCTGAGTGATGACCTCGACATCGAAATCACGCTCCAGGGCGGCGATAGCCAGGTGTGCGGGATTGGGCGAGGCGGAGAGCATTTCGCGGCGGCGGTCGTTGTAGAACCGGATCACGCCCCGGCGGTTAAAGTCCAGAGCTTCGGGAATGCAGACCTCCTCGATCTTGTAATTGCCCCACGTTCCGTCGGAGTCGCGAAACGTCGCGAGACCGCTGTCGGCACTGACGCCGGCACCGGTGAAGACTACGAGTTTTTTCATGGCATGGATAGTTACGCAGGGGTAAAGGTACGAAAAATATGGCATAGTTCATGCAAGATTCAGCCGATGTAAACCAAAAACAAAATTTTTACATTATGAATCAGCAAAAACACACCACCGAGGACACCCTGACAGACATTTTCGGATCGAAAGAAATGCGTTCGCCGGCTCCGACGGAATTCATTCCCAAGGAGAAAACGGCCCCCGAAATCGCCTATCAGCTGGTCAAGGACGAGACCTATCCCCAGACCCAGCCGCGGCTGAACCTGGCGACCTTCGTCACCACCTACATGGACGACTACGCCACACGCCTGATGAACGAGGCCATCAACATCAACTACATCGACGAAACGGAGTATCCGCGCGTAGCGGTGATGTGCGGACGCTGTCTGAACATCGTCGCCAACATGTGGAACACCCCCGAGAAGGCCGAATGGAAGACCGGAGCCCTGGGTATCGGTTCGTCCGAAGCCTGCATGCTGGGCGGTGTGGCCGCGTGGCTCCGCTGGCGCAACCGCCGCAAGGCAGCCGGCAAACCCTTCGACAAACCCAACCTGGTGATGAGCTCGGGATTCCAGGTCGTATGGGAGAAATTCTGCCAGCTGTGGCAGATCGAGATGCGCACCGTGCCCCTGACCTTGGACAAGCCCACGCTCGACATCGACGAGGCGCTGAAGGTCTGCGACGAAAACACCATCTGCATCGTGCCCATCGCCGGTGTGACGTGGACGGGCCTCGACGACGACATCGAAGGACTGGACAAGGCCCTCGATGCCTACAACCAGAAAACCGGCTATGAAATTCCGATCCACGTCGATGCAGCGTCGGGCGGTTTCATCCTGCCGTTCCTCCGTCCCGAGAAGAAATGGGATTTCCGCCTCAAGTGGGTGCTGTCGATCTCCACGTCGGGCCACAAGTACGGATTGGTTTACCCGGGACTTGGATGGGTCGTATGGAAGGACAAGAAATACCTGCCCGATGAAATGTCGTTCTCGGTCAACTACCTGGGCGCCAACATCACGCAGGTGGGCCTGAATTTCTCGCGCCCCGCAGCGCAGATTCTCGGACAGTACTACAACTTCATCCGTCTGGGATTCGAAGGCTACAAGGAGGTGCAGCAGAACTCGATGGACATCGCCCAGTACTGCCACGCACAGATCGGCAAGATGCCGTGCTTCAAAAACTATTTCAAGGAGGTGGTCAATCCGCTGTTCATCTGGATGATGGACCCCGAGTACGACAAGAAGGCCAAATGGACGCTGTTCGACCTGCAGGCTGCGCTGCAGCAGAGCGGATGGATGGTTCCGGCCTACACCATGCCCAAGAACATCGAAGACGTGGTGGTGATGCGTATCGTGGTGCGCCAGGGCATGTCGCGCGACATGGCGGACATGCTGCTGAACGACATCCGCAACGCCGTAGCCGAGTTCGAGAAACTCCAGTACCCCACCCCCTCGCGCATCAAGTACGAGAACAAGGAGCACCAGAAGGGCAAGGTATTCACGCATTAGGAATTCTGCAAGGGCGCTTTCTCGCGGCCGGTAACGGCTGACCGAATATTCAGGGACCTTCCCCGCGACACGCGTCCTTTCCGGACGGCTTCCCGCTTCCATGAGGCGGAAGCCGTTTTTTGGTATCCCTGCTTAAAAACCGGTTCCCGCCGGACGCTGAAAACGACACCCCGTTCCCTCACTCCGAGGAACGGGGTGTTCTCGTTCCGAAGAGGGATTTCGGAACAAAACATCCACCCCGGAGGACTTGCTGAAAGTGGAAAAAATGTGTATCTTTCGTGCGTTTTTACCCGATGCGTGTGATTATGACAGAAACCTTCTCGATCTTTCTGATCGTCATGGCCCTTGCGGCCTGCGTGGTGTTCGCCGCGCTTCACTTTTTCGAGGCCGGTTACGGATATCTCTTCGACCGCCGATACGGACCTCCCGTTCCCAACCGTGTGGGCTGGGTGGTGATGGAGTCGCCGGTGTTCATCCTTATGTGCGTGCTGTGGGCCTCGTCGGAGCGGATGTGGCAGGCCGGACCACTGGCGCTGTTCTGCCTCTTTCAGGCGCACTACCTCCAGCGGGCCTTCATCTTCCCGCTGCTGATCCGCGGAAAGGGCCGCATGCCCCTCGGCATCGTGCTGATGGGCATGACCTTCAACACGCTCAACGCCCTGATGCAGGGCGGATGGATTTTCTACGTCTCGCCCGCAGACTATTACGCCGACTGGTTCTCGCAACCCTACATCTACATCGGCGGAGCGCTGTTCCTCACGGGCATGGCCATTAACCTCCATTCGGACCACATCATCCGCAACCTCCGGAAACCCGGCGACACGCGCCACTACATCCCCCGGGGCGGGATGTTCCGTTACGTCTCCTCGGCCAACTATTTCGGCGAGGTGCTCGAATGGACGGGCTTCGCCGTGGCCTCGTGGTCGTGGGCCGGAGCGGTCTTCGCCTGGTGGACCTTCGCCAACCTCGCACCACGCGCCGCATCGCTCCGCAAACGCTACGAACAGGAATTCGGCGAAGAGTTCACCTGCCTCCGAAGAAAGCGCATCATTCCATTTATTTATTAGATTGCGAATTATGAATTCCCCTCTTTTCACCCCTTACAAGTTAGGTCCCGTGACGCTTCGCAACCGCACGATCCGTTCGGCGGCGTTCGAGTCGATGGGCAAGGATTTCGGCCCCACCGATCAGCTCAGGGATTACCACGTAGCCGTGGCCCGCGGCGGCATCGGCATGACCACGCTGGCTTATGCGGCGGTGTGCCGGAGCGGACTTTCGTTCAACAAGCAGCTGTGGCTGCGCCCCGAGATTGTTCCGGAGCTTCGTGAGATCACCGACGCCGTGCACCGCGAAGGCGCCGCCGCCGCAATCCAGATCGGCCATTGCGGCAACATGACCCATTGGACCACCGCCGGACAGATGCCCATCGGCGCCTCGTCGGGATTCAATTTATACGCTTACACGCCCGTCCGGGGGATGCGCCGGAGCGAGATCGAACAGGTCGCGCGGGATTTCGGCACGGCGGTCCGCACGGCGCACGCCGCAGGATTCGACTCCGTGGAGGTGCATGCCGGGCACGGCTACCTCATCTCGCAGTTTCTCTCGCCCTACACCAACCACCGCCACGACGAATACGGCGGGTCGCTGGACAACCGCATGCGGTTCATGCGGATGTGTCTCGGGGAGGCCACGGAGGCGGCCCGGGCGTGCGGCATGGCCCTGACCGTGAAGCACAATATGTACGACGGATTCAAAGGGGGCATCGAGATTCCCGAAAGCATCGAGATCGCCCGCGAGATCGAGTCGTTCGGCGTGGACGGCATCGTGCTGTCGGGCGGCTTCGTGTCGAAGGCCCCGATGGCCGTCATGCGGGGGCTGATACCCATCTACACCATGAGCTACTACTCGCCGCTGTGGCTGCGCTATTTCATCCGCTGGTGCGGGCCCTTCATGATCAAACAGTTCCCGTTCGAGGAGTGCTATTTCCTGGAGGACGCCAAAAAGTTCCGGGCGGCATTGAAGGGTCCGCTGATTTACGTCGGGGGACTGGTCAGCCGCGAGGGCATCGACCGGGCGCTGGATGCGGGATTCGAACTGGTGCAGATGGCCCGGGCGCTGGTCAACGACCCGTCGTTCGTCGAGAAGCTCCGCGCGGGCGACGCCTCGACGCGCAGCGCCTGCGACCACCGCAACTACTGCATCGCGCGGATGTACTCCGTGGACATGAAATGCTGCAAGGATTGCCCCGACCTGCCGCGGAAGATCGTCGAAGAACTCAAACGCCTGCCGTGATGAAACGCCCTGCAATCACACCCCACAGCGCCCGGGCGCTGGTGACGGGCGCCGGATCGGGCATCGGACGCTGTTACGCCCTACGGCTGGCGGCGCAGGGCTACGACCTCCTGCTGGCCGGAAACCGCCGCGAACCGCTGGAGGCCGTTGCCGAGGAGGTGCGGACGGCGGCCCGGGACTGCGACGTGCGCGTCGTGACGATCGATCTGGCCCGTGTGGAGGCCGCCGCGGAACTTTGGGACGCCATGCGCCGCGAGGAGGTCGAAATAGACGTACTTGTCAATAACGCGGGGATTTTCTCGTTCCGCGACATCTTGCAGACGCCTCCCGAGCGCATCGAGCGCATCCTGCTGCTGCACACCCTCACGAACACCCAGCTGTGCCGCCTCGCCGCTGCCGACATGGTGCGGAGGGGCTGCCGGGGGCATATTCTCAATATGTCCTCCTATTCGCTGTGGATGCCCTTTCCGGGGCTGTCGCTGTACAGCGCATCGAAGGCTTACGTGCGGTCGTTCTCGGTGGCATTTTCGAAGGAGGTGCAGGAGCACGGCATCCGCGTCACGGCGGTGTGCCCGGCGGGCGTCGCGACGGACCTCTACGGACTGACGCCCCGCTGGCAGCGGATCGGCCTGCGCCTCGGGGTGCTCATCTCCGCCGACGCATGCGCCCGGCGCGGACTGCGGGCCTTGTGGCGGGGTCGCCGTTGCATCGTTCCCGACTGGTGGAACCGCGCATGGATACCCCTCTGCAAGATACTGCCGATGTGGGTGCTGCACCCCCTGCGGCGCTTCACGATGAAATTCCAGGCCTAAAGCCCGCGTAAAACGCGGGTTTTAGAATGGGTTGTAGCGGAAATAAGGCTATGAACTGCAAGATACCTCCGCAGCCCTTAAAGCCGGCGTCTTACGCCGGTGGTTTTGGTACTTTTGACATCAAAAGTACATTTGAACAAACACACAAAAAATAATGGAAAAAATCAAGAATGTAGTTTTCGACCTCGGAGGGGTGCTCGTGGGCATCGACCTCGACCGCTGCACGGCAGCTTTCCGCAGTCTCGGGATGGACGCCGTAGCGGAGATCGTCAACCCCTACTACCCCGCCGAGATGATCGGACGCCTCGAACACGGCGACATCACGTTCCACGAAGCCTGCGACGAGATGCGCCGGCTCTCGGGCACCCCGGAAGTCACCGACGACGAGATAGCCCATGCCTACGGCGTCTTCCTCACGGAAATTCCCGTCGCGAAACTCCGCCAGATCGACCGCCTGCGCCAACGGGGATTCCGGACCTATGTGCTTTCGAACAACAACACGGCGTCGATGGAGTACGTGCGGCGTATGTTCACGGCCGACGGCAAGACGATGGACGACTATTTCGACGCCGTGTACCTCTCCTACGAGCTGCACGAACTGAAACCCTCGGAGGCCATCTTCCGCAAGATGATTGCCGCAAGCGGCATGCGCCCCGAGGAGACGCTGTTCATCGACGACGGGCAGAGAAACGTCGACGCCGCCCGTGCGCTGGGATTCTCGGTCTACATGCCGGCCCACGGCGAAGATTTCGGACACATCCTCGAAAATCTGAACTGCCATGAAGAAAATCTATAAGACCCTCCTGATCGTCCTCGCCGTGCTGATCGTCGTGGTGCTGGGCATCGCCATCGCCGCGTCGCCCGTGGCGAAAAACTACATCGAAAAGCACGACCGCGAATTGCTGGGCCGCTCGATCCGCATGGAGCGGCTCCGCATGAACATCTTCACGGGCCGCCTGCGCGTCGAGGGGTTGAAAATCGGAGCCGCCGGCGACTCGGCGACCTTCTTCGCGCTGGACAGCTTCGACATGCGGATGCGCATCCTGCCACTGCTGTCGAACCGCGTCGTGGTGAAGCACATCACCTTCGCGGGACTCGACGTAAAGGTCTACCAGCGGGGCAGCGCCTTCAGTTTCGACGACATCCTGGCCCATTTCGCATCGGACACCACGGCCGTCGCCGAACCCGCCGAGCCCGCCGAGCCGTGGGAGATCGGCATCTACAACATCGCCGTGCGCGACAGCCGCCTGTTCTACAAAGATTTGGAGCTCAATGCGGTATGGGGTCTCAACGACATCAACCTGCAGATTCCGGGCGTTTATTTCGGAGGTGAAAAGACCGACGTGGGCGCCGTGCTGAATTTCGCCGAGGGCGGTTCGCTGGCCACGAGCGTCGCCTACGACATCGACACCTCGGAGTTCGACATCGGACTGAAACTCGACGGACTGACGCTCAGCGGCATGCTCCCTTATTTCCGCCAGTGGCTCGACATCGGGGCCGTCGAAGGACGCCTCTCGGCCGATGTGCGGCTGCAGGGCAGCACCGAGCACCTGCTGGCCCTGCGCACCGAAGGTACGGCCTCGCTGGCCGATTTCGCCCTGAAGGACACGCGGCAGCAGCCCGTGGCAGGAGTCGATACGCTGGGGCTGAAGCTCGCCGAAGGCAACCTGGGGCAGATGCGCTTCCGCTTCGAACGCCTCTACGTCGGGGGATTCTCGCTCGATGCCGAACTCACGCCCGAGGGCGACAACATCTCGGCGCTGATGAAACCTTCGCCCGAAACCCCGGAACAACCCGCCGAAACGGCCCCGGAGACCTCCACAGGACCTGCTCCGGTGCTGCAGATCGCCGACCTGGAGATCGACGGCGGCAGGGTCTCGTTCCGCGACCTGACGATGGCCCAACCTTTCGAATACGTCGTGAGCGACATCCGCATGCGAAGCCGCGATTTCGACCCCTCGAAGCGCAACAACCTGCAGGTAGACGCCCGCATGCAGCGCACCGGGCAGGCCAAGCTCCGCTGGGAAGGTACGCTCGACGACCTGAACAACCAGAACATCACGCTCGTGCTTTCGAACCTCAGCCTGCGTGATTTCACCCCCTACTGCGAGCACTTCACGGCCTACCCCATCACGGGCGGCAACCTCACGTTCCGCAGCCAGAACGTCATCCGCAACCGCTATCTCGACGGCACGAACCACCTCGACGCCTTCGAACCCAAGGTGGACAAGAAACGCAAGGAGCTGAAACCCGAAATGAACATTCCGCTCAAACTGGGGCTCTACGTGCTGCGCGACAAGAAAGGCCATGTGAAGATGGACCTCCCGGTGGGCGGAAACCTCGACTCGCCGGAGTTCTCCTACCGCAAAATCGTGCTGAAAGCCATCGGCAACGTGCTGCTCAAGGTGGTGACGGCACCCTTCTCGTTCCTCTCAGGCGGCAATAAAAACCTCGAATACATCGCCGTCGATCCGACGCAGTACGCCTTCACGTCGGAGCAGTATGCGTCGTTCGACCAGATTGCGCAGATGCTCAAAGACAAGCCCGAAATGCAGATCGCGCTGACCCAGCGCATCAACCTCGCCCGGGCCCTGCCCGCACAGAGCGTCAACGTCCTGCGGCTGGCCTACCACAACAGCCTCGCGGCGGCCGACTCCACGGGACAGCGTCCCCGGCTCTCGATGCTCGAATATGAGAAACTCCAGCAGATCGACATCCGCACCCCGGCCGTCGGGGCGTTCGCCGACTCGCTGCTCACCCTGCGCGGCGTCTCTCCGCTGGGGATGTCGCCCAACGCCAAGGCCCTGGCCCTCTACCGCGAGGATGCCCTCGGGCTGCTGCGGCGGATGATGGCTTCGCGCGACAAGGCCCTCGGCGAATACATGCTCACCACCCACGGCGTGCAGTCCCCGGCATTCCGGCTCCAGCCGATGGATTCCGTGGCCCTGACGACCTATGCGGGCCGCGACCGCTACACCATCGCTCTGGCTCTCGACGGTGAGACCATCGAGGTCGGCGGCGACACGGCGGATGCGGACGCATCTGCCCCGGCGGCGATTCCGGCGGACAGCACGGCAGTCCCGGAACCCGGACAACAGGAATAATGCAAAAGAAAACCCCTCCGGGATACCCGGAGGGGTTTTTCATTCATCGTTCGTCGGAGTGACAGGATTCGAACCTGCGACCCTCTGGTCCCAAACCAGATACGCTACCGGACTGCGCTACACTCCGAAACAACGGTCGTAAAAAAAGAAAAAAAGCAGACTACCTCACGGGCAGTCTGCCGATTTGTCGGGGAGACTGGATTCGAACCAGCGACCTCCAACTCCCGAAGCTGGCGCGCTAACCGGACTGCGCTACACCCCGAACAAGTACCCTTATCATTTTAAGAGCGCACAAAGATAAGCCGAAAATCCGAAACGTCAAAATATATTTGCAAAAATTTTACCCTTTCGCCAAAGCTTGCCGCCATTCACAGCCGCTTGTAGTGGCAGTACAACAACTCGCCGTCGTCGCCGCGCAGGTGCATGCCCCCGCCCAGGCAGTAGCGGAACATCCGGCAGTCGGCACAGGCGCCCCGGCGGGCCCATTCGCGGTTGCGGAAAGGTTCGAAACGGTTCTGCCACACGTCCCAGAACCGGTCGCGGTAGATGTTGCCCTGATGGTAATCGGCCCGGATCGACGTGCAGCCCGAAATCGAGCCGTCGACACGGATAGAAGCCACCGAAACGCCCGCGGCGCATTGGTAGAAATGGTCGCGGACCTCGGCTTCGTAACCGCCCAGAAACCCCTCGCAGGCATAGCTGGCGTCGATTAGTCCCTCTTTGCGGGTCCGTTTGATAAATTCCAGCATTTCGCGGAACTGGCCGTCGGTCATCCGCAGCGTCGGATCGTTCTTGGCCCGCCCCATCGGGAAGATCGAAAAGAGCCGCCAATGGCGCACCCCCTCGGCGATGAGCATGTCGCGGAAAGCCTCCAGCTGCGGAACCATCGCCCCCGTGACGCACGTCACCACATCATAGGACAATGACGGGTCGCGCACGGCCATGCGCACGGCGTCCAGCGCCCGGTCGTAACTGCGGGGATTGCCGCGGATGTAGTTGTGCTCGCGTTCGAAGCCGTCGAGGCTCACCGAAACCGACCGCAGTCCGGCATCCAGAAGCCGTTCGAACCGTCCGGGAGTCAGGGCCATGCCGTTAGTCACCATGCCCCACGGATAACCGCGGCGCGTGACCTCGGCACCCGCCTCCTCGAGGTCTGCACGCACCAGCACCTCGCCGCCCGAGAAGATGATGAGCACGTCGGCGGGATCGACATGGGGCGTAACCTCCTCGTCGAGGACCTTCAGGAAATCGGCCAGCGGCATATCGGCCACACCGGGGTCCACGCGGCAGTCGCTGCCGCAATGACGGCAGGAGAGGTTGCAGCGCAGCGTACACTCCCAGAAAAGCGTGTCGAGACGGTGTTCGCGCACCGTCGAAGCGTAAAGATCGGAGAAAATATCGAGGGCCAGTCGTTTGCGAAGCCCCAGCCGGCAGCCGGACATGGCCTATTTCCCGGAAGGCGTCGACGCCTCCTCGCGGGGCTGTTCCGTAACCGGGGGCAGCGAGTCGGGATGCTGGCGCTCCATGCGTTTGATGCGGACGCTGTCGGGGAGCCGCACGCCGTACATCACCACGACGCGGGGATTGGACGGGCCCTCCTCGACTTTCACTCCGGAAACCTGTTTTCCATCGTCCTCTTTGGGTGCGTTCTTCACCGACGAGCAGGCCGCGGAGAATCCCAGAAGGGCCGCCAATGCGAATTTCAGTTTTCTGTTCATAACGCCAAGCTGTTAGACATTCTGGTAACAAAGATAGAAATTTTTCCGGGCAGAGGCGAAAAAACATGCCAAAAAGTTTTGAAAACCAATGTTTTTTATCTTTCTTTGCTGACGTATTAACACTTTAATTCTCTATTTTTATGACAGGTAAGGTAAAATGGTTCGATGGCAAAAAAGGCTACGGATTCATTACGGCGGAGAACGGCAAAGAGATTTTCGTGCATTTCTCGGGAATCGTGAAGGATGGTTTCAAGTCACTCAACGAAGGTCAGGCCGTAGAGTTCGAAATTGGCACGGGTGCCAAGGGCGAACAGGCTGTTAACGTAAATGTAGTTGAGTAAACTATAATTACCGGCATCAAAAGAGGGCTTCCTGCAAGAAGGAGGCCCTCTTTTTCATGAACGGTGCGCAAGGTTCAAAATAAGCCCCGTTTCTTATACGGGTTCTTGCCTGTTTGAAAAATAAATCGTACTTTTGGGCGGCAAAAAACCGGAAACAGGTTCAAAACATTATAAACCCAACACACCATGAAAGAAGCAATCGCAATTCTGACCGGCGGCGGACCGGCCCCCGGCATGAACACCGTGGTAGGCAGCGTCGCCAAAACGTTCCTGCGCAAGGGCTACCGCGTAATCGGCCTGCACGAAGGCTACACGGGCCTCTTCAACCCGTCGCCCCGCACCGTGGACATCGACTATCCGATGGCCGACGGCATCTTCAACCAGGGCGGTTCGTTCCTGCAGATGAGCCGGTTCAAACCCAAGGATGCGGATTTCGAAAACAATTTCAACCTCAAGTTCTTCACCGACAACAACATCAAACTGCTCGTGACCGTCGGCGGCGACGACACCGCTTCGACGGCAAACCGCATCGCCAAGTTCCTCGAGGCCAAGAAATACCCCATCGCCAATATCCACGTGCCGAAGACCATCGACAACGACCTGCCGCTGCCCAAGGGAGCGCCGACGTTCGGATATGAATCGGCCAAGGACAAGGGCGCCGTTATCGCCCGCGCCGTCTATGTGGACGCCCGCACGAGCGGCAACTGGTTCGTGCTGGCTGCCATGGGCCGCTCGGCAGGACACCTGGCATTCGGCATCGGAGAGGCCTGCCACTACCCGATGATCGTCATCCCCGAAATGTTCGACAAGACGGAAATCACCGTCGAGAAGATCGTCAACCTGGTGATCTCGTCGATCATCAAGCGCAAGATCATGGGCATGGACTACGGTGCGGCCGTGATTTCCGAGGGCGTGTTCCACGCGCTGTCGGACGAGGAGATTCGCAAGAGCGGCATCCATTTCACCTACGACGAGCACGGGCATCCCGAGCTGGGCAAGGTGTCGAAGGCGCATATCTTCAACGAGATGATCGAGATGAAGCTCAAGGAGCTGGGTCTCAAGGTCAAGAGCCGTCCGGTGGAGCTGGGCTACGAAATCCGCTGCCAGACCCCGATCGCCTACGACCTCACCTACTGCTCGGAGCTGGGTATCGGCGTTCACAAGCTCTTCGCCGAAGGCAAGACGGGCTGCATGGTTTACGTAGATTCAGAGGGCAACGTATCGCCGCTCTACCTCAAGGACCTGCAGGACCCCACGACGGGCAAGATTCCGCCCCGGCTGGTGGACATCAAGTCGGACAAGTTCACCTCGGTGGTGGAGACCATTCTCAACGCCATCACCCCGGCCGACTACGAAGCCGCCAAGGCTTACGTCCCGAACCCCGAGGAGTATGATTTCCACAAGATTCTGAACTGGAAATAATCCGGTAACGATCCGATAAAATCCCGGAAAGCGCAGCAACGGCTTTCCGGGATTTTACTCATTTTCACACGTCCCCGAAACCTGAAAACCCCATCATGAAACAAACCCAGGAACCGGTGTTCGAGCCGATGCCCGAAACGCCTGCGGAGCCGGAATCCCCGGCCCCCAAACCCGCCGGACAGCCGGCGGCATCACTCGCCGAAGCGAAAAAGAACATCATTGCCGGCCTGCTGTGGTGTGTCGGCGGCTTAGCGTTCAGTTTCATCTCCTATTACTTCACCGAAGCCGGAGGCCGCTACGTCATCGCCACAGGAGCCATCCTCTGGGGCGCATGGCAGGCAATCACGGGATTATACCTCTGGTTGAAAATCAAATACAGCGCGGGGGAATACACAGCCTTTTGGCGCATGCTCGCGGCAGCAGTCTGCACAGCCCTGCTCATCGGATACCTCTCAGTGCTCTCTACGCAACTGGTGGGCGGAGGCGGCGAACTGCCGCTGCTCGACACCGAACAGACCTACGACTGCCCGGACCTCGGACTGCGAATCCGGATTCCCGCCGGGTACACCGCCCTCGAGGAGGAGACAGAGCCCGAAACCGATTCGACCTATGCCCGTTACACGATGTATGTCCTCGACGGCAACTGGGAATTCAACATCGACGCCCTGCAGAACGCGCTCGGCACGGATGTGGAAAGCGTCGCCGACATCTCGGACTACTGCCAGATCCGCGACTCGGCCTACTACGACGGCGGGATCATCAAGGCTTCGCGCCCCTTCACGTCGAACGGTATCGACATGCTGCGCAGCGAAGGCCGCCGGACGGAATACCCGGGATTCGTCTTCACGAACTACGACCTGAAACAGGGACAGTCGCTCATCACCGTCGGAATCAGCTACCCGGCGAACGAATACGGCAAAACGGGAACGCTCCAACGCATCGAGGAGTTGCTCCGGGGCATCGAACTGACCGAAACGGCAGAATAGAAAGATTCACACGACCGAAAAAGGCGGGCCTCCGGGTCCGCTTTTTTTATCCGAAGAGCGTCGGTTCGGGAGCAGGCAGCGCGGGAGCCGCCGGATGGAGGTCGAGGACCTCCAGTCCGCGGTAGAGGGCGCGGCGGACGGTGTAGCGGGTGCCGCCGGGCGAACCGTCGTACCACGCCACCAGGACGCGGGCGTTGTCGACCAGAAAATCGTTGCGGACGGCATAGCATCCCCGGTGGTAAGCCGGGGCGAGCATTTCTACGGAATCGGCGGCGGCCAGCACCCGGCGGAAGCGTTCGCGGTCGGCCGGGGAGAAGCGGCTCTCCTGTCCCCGGAAGGGAATCGCGGCGACCAGCCGGACGCCGGGCACACGCTCCCGGAGTTCCAGCACCGCCTCGGCGGCCGCCAGGTCGAAACCCACGGCCATGCCGCTCAGGAAAGTCCGGAAACCCCGCGCGTACAACTCCCCCACCGTGCGGCGCAGGGCCTCGGCGGCATCGCCGCAGTAGGTGCGGTGGCCGCTGAAAGCTACGGAGGTGAGGGGATCGGCGATCATGCGTTCAAAGGTAGGGTTTTGGCCCGGACTTTGCAAGTCTCAAGGCTGAATTTAAAACTCGCAACAACTATGAAAAACACAGGAATCGCCATCGTATCGCTCGTGGGCGGCATGATTATCGGATCGGCCCTCACGATGCTGCTCACGCCCCAGTCGGGCCCCGAACTGCGTCAGAAAATCAAAGACTCGATCGACGACGAGATCGACCGCGTGAAGGACAAACTCGGCAAAGTCGAGAAGGAGATCGAGGAGGCACGCTGCAAGTGCGACGGGAAATAAACGCCGCCCGAGCATGGAAAACAAACCTTCCGGCGGCCGTTTCATAGCCTCGCTCCTGTTTTTCGGGACGACAGCGGCCATTGCCATCCTGCTGCTGCTCGCAGCGCTGGTTGTATGGCTCTCGTCCGTAACGGGCTCGTTCATCGCTTCGGCGCTGATTCTGGGCGGATTTTTCGCCCTCCTCGCGCTGGTCATCTACCTGCTGGCGATCCGGGATGCCGTGGATCATATCCGCTCGCAGGCGGAGACCGTTTACGAGGTGGCACGCGCGGCGCAGACCGGTTACGAATGGCTCGCCGGAAAGGTTTCTCTGTTTCTCAGGCTGCGCGAAGAACTCCACAGCAAATGAAAAAACGCCGGTGCATCGAAATGCACCGGCGTTTTTCAAGACTGGAACGACCCCGTTATAACGGCACGTTCACATCCACATATACTTTCGTATAGCTCTCCCGGATACGCAGGTAAAGCTCGAATTTATGGGCGAACCAGTCGTCGAGCCGGAAAACCAGTTTCCCGCCGTCCCGCTCGCAAGAGATACCATAGCCGTCGTCGATGAAATCGTATTCGGCTTCTCCGGCCGGCAGCGACAGCGTCACCTTCTGTCCCAGTTCGTGGTAATTGGAGTCGTCGATCGTCAGCACGATACTCCCGTATTCGGGCAGCTTATAGGATTCGGGGACGGCCGCAACGTATTTCACCGCCGCGCCGACAGTCTTGTCCTCCGCCGTAAGCGGCGACACCACATAAATTTTCAGATAGTTCACACCCCGATCACCGATAGGCATGGCCTGTTTCCCGGACGGAAATGACATCAGCGCCGCCGGACGCACCGCCACGTAACCATGACCGGCCTGCACGGCTGCCATAGACGTCCCCGTCTCCAGCGATTTGGGCGTAACGGCCCCCAGACCGCCGACCTTGCCGAGCGTAAAGAGCACGCATCGCCCGCCCGTCACGAAATTCTGGGCCTTGTCGATATAGATGCCCGAGTCGTCCAGCAGGGTTTTCCCGTTGCCTTCATCCATCATGTTCAGGGCAACGGTTCCGTCGGGATCGCCCGGAACCTTATCGTCGTCGGAACAGGAAGGAGCGCCCCAGACAATCGCCGCAAAAAACAGCGGCAGAAAAATCTTTTTCATTTTTATTCAGTAAGTGTTAAGTGTAGCCGGGCCAAAGATACACAAAAAACGCTGTCCGCACCATGATCCGGATCAAAAAAGAACGGACCTCGCAAGAGATCCGTTCCGGTTTTCCGCAATCGGAAAATTATTTGAAGTAGCGCTTGTAGAGCCCCTCGAAACCTTTGCCATGACGGGCTTCGTCCTTGGCCATCTCGTGCACCGTGTCGTGTACGGCGTCGAGGTTCTGCTCCTTGGCCAGACGCGCCAGGCGCATCTTGTCCTCGCAGGCGCCGCACTCGGCGTTCATGCGCTTCTCGAGGTTGGTCTTGGTGTCCCAGACGACCTCGCCGATCAGCTCGGCGAATTTCGAGGCGTGCTCGGCCTCCTCCCAGGCGTAACGCTTGTAAGCCTCGGCAATCTCGGGATAACCCTCCCGGTCGGCCTGACGGCTCATCGCCAGATACATACCCACCTCGGTGCACTCGCCCATAAAGTGGTTCTGGAGACCCTCCCACAGCTCGGGGCTGGCACCTTTGCCGTCGCCGATCTTGTGGACCGTCACGAAATCGAGGTCGCCCTCGGCCTCTACCAGTTCAACGAATTTCTCCTTGCCTACCTTGCACATCGGGCACTGATCGGGTGCCTCGGGACCTTCGTGGATGTACCCGCAGACGGTACAACGCCATTTCTTTGCCATAATACTTGAATGTTTAATTGTGTGTGATTGTGTTCTGTTTGTAGTGCAAAGGTAGCAAATCCGTTCGGAATCCGTATAGTTTTCCGATTGTCTTTTCTGATGGCGGGATAGGCTGCGCTTATAATCACAGCGCAGAACCGGACAAGAGACGCGGGGCCATTCATCGCCCATAAAGCCTGCCTCTTAGGCGGGTTAAGCCCGACGGTCGATCACCTCCTCGATCTGCGCCACGTCGGTCGAGTCCTTCACCAGCACCCGCTTGCGGCTGTCGAGCAGGTACATGGCCGGAATGGCGTGGAGGTCGTAGAGGCTCTTCTCGCGGATGACGCACCCTTTGTCATAGGCATTAATCCACGACGCGGGGATGTGGTCGCGGTAGTCGTGCCACTCCCCGAGGTCCTCGTCGGGATAGATGGCCAGCACCTTCAGCTGCCCCCGCTCGATCATCATCGACAGCATCGGCGACGAGGTGATCGCCTCGCGGATGTCGCGGCACATCGGGCACCCGGGGTTGTTGATGAACAGCAGGATGTATTCGGCACGCAGTCCGTAAAGCGTTCCCGAGGCTCCCGAGGCGAGCGTATAGCGGAAATCGTTGGCCGGATGTCCCAGGCGGTTCTGCATGGCCATCTCCAGGTCGTACTGCGGGGCGATGCGTTCGTACTCGTCGTACCACGGGGCCCGGAGCTGCGCCTGAAGCACGGGAATGTAGAACTCGTCGTTGCGCAACGGCGAATTGGGATCATGAAGCACCCGCTCGGCAAGCATCGAGAAATAGTCGAGCATCTTCCGCGAAGCGGAGGCACGGCGCATCAGCGAGTCGATCGGTGCCCCGTCGGTCGGTCGGTCGGAGATCAGCGCGATGTAGCGGGCATAGGCCTCGACCATCTGCAGGGTGTCCGCACCGGTGGTGAAGAGCGTGTCGGCAAAGTCGAAACGGTCCCAGTAATGCCGGCGCAGGTAGTCGCGCTGTTCGTCGGGCGAAAGGCCCGAGGGGGCGATGGCCGGCAGGAAGACCCGCGGACGGGAAACCCCGGCGGCCGTATCCTGCGCGGGAGCGCTGCGGCGGCGGCCGCACGAGACAATGCACAGGACGGCCAGCATGAGAATCAGAATGCGTTGCATAGACAAGGGTATTATCTGTCTGCAAATATACGCATTTCGGACAACAATCGTGCATCCGAAGCCGCCAAACAGCCGCCACCGACGGTTTTGCACGGTAGTTGCAACACCCCATTGCGTCAAAAACCAAATTTATTCACTATGGATGTAAAAAAAACTACCACAAGCACAGGGTTCAAATTGAGTGTCATGACACTTGCAATTATGAACGTGACGGCCGTAGTGAGTCTGCGCGGACTGCCTGCCGAGGCGGTCTACGGACTTTCGTCGGCGTTCTACTACCTGTTTGCGGCGATCGTGTTCCTCATCCCGACGGCCATGGTCGCCGCCGAGCTGGCCGCGATGTTCTCCGACAAGCAGGGCGGTGTCTTCCGATGGGTCGGCGAGGCTTACGGAGCACGGACGGGATTCCTGGCCATCTGGCTGCAATGGATCGAATCGACGATCTGGTATCCCACGGTGCTGACCTTCGGAGCCGTGTCGATCGCCTTCATCGGCATGAACGATGCGCACGACGCGACGCTGGCCTCGAACAAGGTCTTCACGCTCTGCATGGTGCTGGCAATCTACTGGATCGCCACGTTCATCGCACTCAAGGGACTCGGATGGGTCGGTAAGATCAGTAAATGGGGCGGTATGATCGGTACGATCATTCCCGCCGGACTGCTGATCCTGCTGGGCATCATCTACATCTCGACCGGCGGACACAACCACATGGATATGTCTCAGGGCTTCTTCCCCGACCTGTCGAAATTCGACAACCTCGTGCTGGCCAGCAGTATCTTCCTCTTCTATGCGGGTATGGAGATGATGGGTATTCACGTGATGGACGTGAAGAATCCGTCCCGCAACTACCCAAAAGCCATCATCATCGGTTCGCTCGTCACGGTCTGCATCTTCGTGCTGGGCACCTTCTCGCTCGGATTCATCATCCCCGCCAAGGACATCAGCCTCACGCAGTCGCTGCTGGTCGGATTCGACAACTATTTCCACTACCTCCACATGTCGTGGGCCGGTCCGATCATCGCCATCGCACTGATGTTCGGCGTGCTGGCGGGCGTGCTGACCTGGGTGGCCGGTCCCTCGAAGGGTATCTTCGCCGTGGGCAAGGCCGGCTACCTGCCTCCGTTCTTCCAGAAAACCAACAAGAACGGCGTGCAGAAGAACATCCTGCTGATTCAGGGCTGCGTCGTGACGCTGCTGGCCCTGCTGTTCGTCGTGATGCCTTCGGTGCAGTCGTTCTACCAGATACTCTCGCAGCTCACCGTGCTGCTGTACCTTATTATGTATATGCTGATGTTCTCGGCAGCCATCGTCCTGCGCTACAAGATGAAGAACACGCCGCGCCCGTTCCGCCTGGGCAAGAAGAACGGACTGATGTGGTTCCTCGGATGCCTCGGATTCTGCGGTGCCCTGCTGGCCTTCATCCTGAGCTTCGTGCCGCCCAGCCAGATCGCAACGGGCAGCAACACCGTCTGGTTCTCGGTGCTGATTATTGGATGCGTGGTCGTCGTGGGCGCCCCGTTCGTGATCTACGCCCTGCGCAAACCGTCGTGGAAAGACCCGCAGGCTGCAGCCGATTTCGCGCCTTTCCATTGGGAGACGCAAGCCAAGGTCGCAGCCCCTGCAGCTGCTCAGCCCTCAGCGAACAATAACCAATCAACAAAATAGGTAATACCATGATCCAGAAAATCGACAAAAAAGCGGTGCAGGATGCCCTCCAGATGGCATACGACCGCTGCAAAAACGAAACCGGCGGCAAAAACGCCGACTATATCCCCTACCTGGCCAACGTGCCGTCGAACCTCTTCGGCATCGCGGCCTGCCTGCCCGACGGCGATGTCGTGGCCGTGGGCGACGTGGACTACAAATTCGGCATCGAGTCGGTGTCGAAGGTCCCGACGGCGATCCTCGCCATGAACCAATACAGCGGACAGGAGATTCTTGACAAGATCGGCGCCGACGCAACGGGACTGCCCTTCAACTCGATCATGGCCATCCTGTTGGAGAACGACCATCCCTCGACGCCGCTGGTGAACGCCGGAGCCATTTCGGCCTGCTCGATGGTCAAACCCGTGGGCGACAGCGACGGCAAGTGGAAATCCATCATTTCGTTCATCGCCGACCTCGCCGGATCGGACGTCGAGGTGATCGACGAACTCTACAAGTCGGAAACGGCGACCAACTTCAACAACAAATCGATTGCCTGGCTGCTGAAGAATTACAACCGCATCTACGACGATCCCGACATGGCGCTGGACATCTACACGCGCCAATGCTCGGTCGGCGTGACGGCCACGCAGCTGGCGACGATCGCCGCAACGATTGCCAACAGCGGCGTGAACCCCGTGACCAAAAAAGAGGTGTTCAAACCCGAGCTCACGCCCAAAATCGCCTCGATGATGGCGACCGTGGGATTCTACGAGCACACGGGCGACTGGCTCTTCACGACGGGAATGCCCGCCAAAACGGGCGTCGGCGGCGGCATCATGGGCGTCGTGCCGGGCGTGATGGGCTTGGCGGCGTTCGCTCCCCCGCTGGACGAGGCCGGCAACTCGGTGAAAGCCCAGAAGGCGCTGGCGTTCATCGCCGGGCATCTCAACCTCAACCTCTTCGGCACGACGCGCTGCGTGATGGCCGAAAAGGAACCGGTGCAGGCATAAGGTCCGAACCGCAACGAAAAACCAGCTTCCGACGAAAGCTGGTTTTTTTATTATTTTTTAATTTAATTGCAACGGACAATATCATTTCGATTTCGCGTATAAACCAGCAATATGATTACAATAATAAACCTAACGGCAAAGAAAAATAAAAAAGCATCACAAAACCAATTTTAACAGGCAATTCCCGAAGCATGACATTTTTTTATATTCAGTCATTTTTCATTAAATTGCGGCGAAAAAATCAATGCATGTCTCATAAATATGCGTTGGTAAATACCGTAAAATAAACTTAATTCAGACTCGATGAAGAAATTTTACAACAACACCTCCGCGGTCGTCTCCGTAAGACCTGTATGGAGGGGGGGGGAAATTTACTATTAACAATAGTATCCCTCCTGATCTGCCTGTTCACGGCAAATTTCGTTTCAGCCCAGAATGCCAGATCCTACGTCGTTCAAGGCGTTGTTCTGGATCAAAGCGGCGCCCCGTTCACCGGGGTCAGCGTAACGGTTCCCGGAACCACCAATGGAACCACCACCGGCCAGAAAGGTGATTATCGTCTCATGGTTCCCCGAGGGCGCGATTCCCTCCGTTTCTCATTTATCGGATACAAAACGGTCACGCTGCATGCACGTGACGCCCAACTCGTCCGGATGCAGGAAGAAGCCGCATCCGTCGACGAAGTCGTCGTGACCGGCATCTTCTCCCGTAAGGCCGAAAGCTATACCGGAGCCGCCACCACCATTACCGGAGAGACGCTGAAAAAAATCAGCGGCATGAATGTTTTTCAAAGTCTGAAAAGCATCGACCCCTCGCTGAACATCATGACCAATCTCACGGCCGGATCGAACCCCAATGCACTCCCGGATATGCAGCTGCGGGGAACCTCGACATTCCCGACCAGCGGAGGCGCCGCAGGAATGGACCTGAAAGGCAATTACATCGGAAACCCCAATACGCCGCTGTTCATCCTGGACGGTTTCGAAACAACCGTACAGCGCATCTTCGATATGGATATGAACCGTATCGCCAGCGTGACGATTCTCAAAGACGCCGCCGCCAAAGCCATCTACGGCGCCAAAGCCGCGAATGGAGTCGTCGTGATCGAAACCAAACCGCTGCTCGCCAACGAGACGCGCATCACGTATGAAGGCAAACTGACGCTGGAGATGCCCGATCTTAGCAGTTACGACCTTTGCAACGCACTCGAGAAACTGCAGATCGAAAAAGCCGAAGGACTCTACGACAAGGCGAATACACCGAGCTCCCTGATCGAATATCAGCAATTATACAACAGCCGTCTGGAATGGGCCAAAGCCGGAAACAGCACCTATTGGCTCTCCAAACCGCTGCGCACGGGCGTCGGACACAGCCACAGCGTGAACGTCGAGATGGGCGAAAACGCGTTGCGGGCCGCAGCCACATTCGCCTACAAAAATATAAACGGCGTCATGAAGGATTCGGGGCGCGAAACGCTTTCGGGAGACGTGAAACTCGAATACCGTTACAAGAAAATCAAGTTCCAGAATATCATGAGCGTCTGGAACGTCAACAGCAAAGAGTCCCCTTACGGCACATTCTCCCAATACGCCTCCCTGAACCCCTATTGGTCGCCGTATGATTCCGAAGGCCGGCTCGTGCAGGTCCTCTCCGAGGAAAACAGCCTGAACGGCCTGGTCGGCAACCCGCTGTACGACGCAACGCTGTCCACCCGGCTGAACACGAATAACCTCAACTACTCCAACAACTTTTACGTGGAGGTGCTTCCCATCGACGGACTGCGTGCCGTCGCCCGGATAGGTATTTCCGGACAACGGCTCGAGGACGAGGCCTTTTATCCGTCCAATCACTCCAGATTCGTGACGATGACCGATCCGGAAGATGTCGTCCGCAAGGGTTCCTACACCATGACTTATGGAAAACAGGCAACGCTGGACGGAAATTTCATCCTGCAATACAGCAAGGATATCGCTAAGAAACATTCGATCAACGCGGCTTTCAACATGCTGCTCAGTGAAAACAAATTCACCGAAAGCACGTTCAAGGCCGAAGGTTTCCCGAGCGACAAGATGAACAACATCAGTTACGCCCGCCAGTATGCCGAAGGCACGACTCCCCAGAGCTATGACGTGATCAGGCGGCAGGTGCAGTTCATGGGCAACTTCTCCTACACGTATGACAACCGTTATGTCATCGAGGGAACCATCAACTACTCCGGCGCCTCGTCGTTCGGAAGCAACAACAGATGGGGTTCGTTCTGGAGCGTGGGAGCATCCTGGAACCTGCACAACGAGAAATTCCTCCGAAACGTCCGGGACCTCACCAGCCTGCGTCTGCGCGCATCGTACGGACGCGACGGTAATTCCAATTTCGCGTCCAACAACTCCTACGCCCTGTACAATTACCTGACCTCCGGACAATACAACGGTTTTACGGGTGCAATTCTTCAGAACATGGAGAATCCGAACCTCAAATGGCAGGTCAAGGACCAGTACAACATCGGATTCGACATGATGTACAAGCGAATCAGCATCAACGCCAACTACTACTACAACCAGACCAAGAACCTGGTGTCGAATATCGCGATCGTACCTTCGACCGGTTTCAACACCGTGGACGACAACCTGGGCGAAGTGATGAACCGGGGTTGGGAAATCTCGCTCGGATACACGCCCTGGCAGAGCAAGGACGGATTCCTCAATATCAGCGGAGCCATTACGACCAACAAGAACAAAATCACCAAGCTCTCGGAAAGCATGCGGGCCTACAATGAACTGCAGGACAAACTCGCGGCAGAGTACAACAATACGGCCCCTGTGCTGAAATACATCGAGGGAATGCCGCTGAATGCCATCTGGGCCGTTCCTTCACTGGGAATCGACCCGATGACCGGCCGCGAGGCCTTTGTAAACCGGGACGGACAGCTCACCTACGACTGGTCGGAAAAAGACATGGTATACTGCGGGCAGACCGATCCCAAGTACCGCGGTACGGTCGGGTTCAACGTGGAGTACAAAGGCTTCGGACTGAGTGCATACGGCACTTACGAGGGCGGATGCGAATATTACAACTATACGCTGGTGCAGCGTGTCGAGGACGCCAACATCCGGGTCAACGTAGACCGGCGCGTGCTGACAGGCCGGTGGACCACCCCCGGGCAGAACGCGCTGTATACGACCAAAAGACCTGAATATCAGACCGGTTCGGGTACGGCTTCGGCTTCGACCCGACTGACCTCGCGTTTCGTGCAGAAAAGAGACGAGTTCAGCATCTCGTCGCTCAATTTCTATTACAATTTCAGCGAGGCGGTCGCCCGGAAAATGCACCTCAAACGACTGCAGCTGAAATGTTCGATGGACAACGTGGCTACCTTCTCTTCGATCCGGCTGGAACGCGGTACTTCCTATCCTTTCGCCAGGACCCTGTATTTTACTTTGCTCGCTACATTTTAACCACGGATTAACTCATGAAAACAAGAACCATATTATATGCACTGTCAGCATCCGTACTGATAACCCTGACCTCCTGCAACAACTGGCTCGACACCGGTTCCAGCACACAGATCCGGGGCGACGAATTATTGAAAACCGAATCCGGATTCCTGGATGCGCTTACGGGCATCTACATAAACATGTCCTCGACATCCATGTACGGTAAAAACATGACCAGCTATGTGGTCGATATGCTGGCACAGCCCTACACCGATTTCCGGTCGACCTCGAACGAGCGCTCATATATCATGAGCGGAAAATACAACGATGCGCAGGCTACGCCCTTTATCGAAGGCATGTGGAACAACACCTACAAAACCATAGCCAGCATCAATAACGAACTGAAATTTGTCGAGGCCAACGAGGATGAGGTGCTCAGCCCGTTCGTTCAGAGCATGATCAAAGGCGAGCTGCTGGCCCTGCGGGCATTCCTCCATCTGGACCTGATGCGTCTGTACGGATACGGCGATCTCCAGAACATGGAAGACCTGGAAACGCATCCGACCATTCCCTATGTCACCGTATACGCCAAGGAGACGACTCCGCAGCTGACCTACCCCAAAACGATTCAACTGATGATCGCCGATTTGGAGGATGCCATCAAATGTCTGGAAATCGATCCCATTCGCGGGAAAAACGAGGCCCCGGCAGCAGCCAACAAAGACGGATACTGGAACAACCGCGTATACCACATGAATTACTTTGCAGCCCAGGCCACGCTGGCGCGGGTTTACATGTGGGAAGGGAGTGCGGAAAGCCTGAAAAAGGCGTTCGACATCGCCGAAGAGCTGACCAAACTCGAAGGCACGGCCTATAAATGGGTGAGCGCTTCCGACCTGTACGGAGCCGGCACGCCCGACCGCGTCTTCTCCAAAGAACACCTCTTCACCCTGAATGCCTACAACCTCAAGAATATGGTGAACGACGAAATGATCGATTTCGTCTACCAGCCCAACGCTCTGACCAACGTAATCAAATGGTCGAGGGTAGCATACGACATTTTCAACGCCTATTCCTATGATTACGACAAGAGCGAGTATGTCCCCGGATATATCGGATTCGACGATTACCGTTTCGACCTGCATTTCAAGGAGACGTCAAAGCAGAGCACCGCGGGAGGCAGTAGCCGGGACAAATATTACATGGGGTACAAACTCTACCAGACGGACAACGGATCGACTGCGGCCGTTGATTTCCGCGATATGCTGCCGCTGATCAAGATCAGCGAAATGTACTACATCATGGCGGAGTATTACCTTTCGCAGTCGAATGAGGACAAAGCGCTGGAGATCATAAATCTGGTCCGGGAAAAACGCGGCCTGAGCCAGCCCCTGACCAAAGATCAGATCGAGAACGAATTCTGGATGACCGTTTTCGACGAGCTGACCAAAGAGTATATGCGCGAGTTCATCGGCGAGGGACAGCTGTTCTATTTCTTCAAACGTTACAACCTCGAAAATCCGCTTAACATATACGGATACGACAACGAAAACAACACATTCACATCCGCTCGCTATCTGCTGCCCTATCCGAAAGATGAACTGGAAATCGGCGGCCGGGTTCAGTAGCGAATAATCATCAATGAAAAATTATGAACATGAATAGATTGAAAGTAGTGTCGCTGGCATTGATAGCGGGTGCCGCGATCCTGTCGGGAGGTTGTTCCCAGGATGATCTCTCGGCGTATGCCACAAAAGATTCCGCCGTATATTTCCCGTCAAACAACCAGTCGTACTCTTTTATCGACACCCCCGACGCCGAATATGCCGATGTTGAGATAAAACTCAATATCATCGGCCCTATGGCCGACTACGACCGTCCGGTAGCCGTGGAAGTGAATGAAGAGGCTACGACCGCCACCGCCGGTCAGTATACCGTACTGGGCGGACTGGTTAAGGCCGGAGCGACATCGGGAACCGTGACCGTGCGGGTCAACAATGACAAGCAGGCGCTCGCCCAGGGCGATCTGGCACTGGGACTGCGGCTGCTCGGCAACGACCAGTTCTCGACGGACATCGACCCGGAAACCGACCTGCCCGTCACGGGCGGAGCACTCGTCTCGACCGAAGCCGTGCTGACCTGGTCCAATGACATCAAGATGCCGGAATACATGCTGCAAAGAAACTTTTTGAGGTACGTATCCTACACGGCGCTCTGGGTCGACGACGACGGAAACGTATACGGAGAGCAGGATGAAGCGAAGACCAGGAAGCGACTGAGCGCCAAATACAGTTCCAACGGACTTTACAGTAAGAATCTGGCCAAAGTCCTCCGGGAAGTGTGGCCGGAAGTGCTCAATGTGTTCGGATACCTGGGAACCGATGCGGATATTCTCGAGAAATATCCCATGATCAACCCCGGCAATGTCCAGGATATGTATACGAAACAACTATTCCACAAGCTGGAAACCTATATTTACGAGTACAACCTGGCACATCCCGATGACATTCTCCGCCATAGCGACGATGCTGTGGTACTGAATGCCGCTGGCAATATCGTTTCGGTCAAGTCGGGTGACAAAACCTATGAGCTGAAACTGAAAGAAAATCCTCCCATTCTCGTTAATCCCTTCGGTTTATAATCATGAAAAAAACATTTATAACCTATTGCATATTGTGCATGACCCTGGCGTTGTTCGCCGCGTCATGCTACGACGACAAAAGTACCTCCGGTAAAATCTCGGATACGGTAGAGATCGACACCACCGGTTTCGGGGCAAAGATCGAAATCGCAAACGGAAACACGCTGCGGCTCTCTCCGAAAGTAACCCCGGCCGACGATCCGGATCTCGCCTTCGAATGGAAAATCACCGTCACATCGAACGGAAACGAGACGACTTTTTCCAAACTGAGCGAGGAAAAGGACCTGGAACGGGTAATCACCCAGGCCCCCAGTCAGAAACCCTATTCGCTGGTATTCACGGTGACCAACAAGCGCACCGGCGTACAGTACATGCATCGTTACGAAGTTTACGTTATCAGCCGGATGGGCGACGGCGTGCTGGTCGCCGACACAAGAGACGGGCAGACATCGGATATTTCGCTGGTGCGGAACAAATACGTTTCGGCCGGCTACACCGGGGATACCCAATACATCCGCGACTCCTACTCCTTCACGAACGGCAAAAAAATGGAAGGCGTCATGCGGAAGCTGGTCTACGGTCCCATCGGCAATACCGCCCAGGCATTCTACGTGACGGCAATGACGGACAAAACGCTGGAAAACCTCGATGCCAGCACACACGGGATTATCCAGAATTTCGACCAGATGTTCACGTTCCCGCCCGAAAAGGACAAAGAATTACAGATGCTCGGGACAAATGCCTATTCGGTGTTTTTCGTCTACGAAGGGGATATTTATGCGTATGGCAGACAGGTGAACGCTGTTACGCAGACCTTCTCGGACCCGCTCAATTACGTGAGCCCCTCCCAAATCGCCGACAAGAAATTCGGGAACGAATACACCCAGACAAATGCCGATTTAGGAGTCGTCTTTTTCTTCGACGAGGCCAGGGGAGCATTTTACCATATGGATCCGGTCGCATACCCGATCGCATCGCTGACATCAGGGACCGGCGGCAGTGTGAATTTCGATCCGAACTCGCTCTCGGGATATACGCTGATCGGCTCCTGCCGCGGTGAACAGGTCTCCAGAAGTCCGGTGCATGTACGGGCTCATTTCATTCTCAAAGACCCCCAGGGCGCGATCGATGTCTACCGTTTATCGCACCGGTATGATCCGGATGTCAACAACGGCAGCTATTTTTACGAATCGGACGGAAAATACTCCGCCGCAGCATGCCCCGACATTGAAAACGCACTGTGTTTCGAAGGGTCGTACAAACGTTCCGTCATCTATTACGCCACCAAAAGCAAGGTCTATCCCTGCGTGATCGGCGGCAGCGCCGTCGGTGTCAACGAAAGCGGTGTGTTCACCGCGCCTGCGGGGGAAGAGATTACGGCCATGTCGCTCTTCCGGGAAGCGTGGAGTTATTATAATCAGCAAAGCACCGATATGGAGGTAATGAAGGAGGATGCCAACCAGTTGCTGGTGGCGACGTATAACAACACGACCCAGGAAGGAAAAGTGTACGTGCTCCCCATTACGGGTAACTCCGGAAGTCTGGGGACCGCCGATGCGGATCATACATTCACCGGATTCGGACGTATCACGGCTCTTGGAACACAAGGCAAACAGTAAAGATCTCGATAACAGGAAGGTAATCGATGCAATACGCATCGATTACCTTTGTTCGTAGGATGACTAACCCAATAATTTAGCTCGATATTTTATGAAAAAAAGAAAATTCATTTTTGCAGTGGCATGCTTGTCGATATGCCTGGGAGGATTTCCGGACACGGCATCCGCATTCTGGCCGTTCGGCAAAAAGAAAAAAGCCGGGACCGAAATGTCCCAAAGCGACTCCACGGCCAATAAAAAGAGCAAGTACGACGAGTTTTTCAAGGAAAAGCACGAGACCGCGCATGGACTGATAACCCTGCACAAAATGAAGGGAAAACTCTATTTCGAACTGCCGGTGAACCTGCTGGGGCGTGAAATGCTGATCGGCTCCACGGTAACGGAGATCAGCGAGAACGCCAATGCCGTCGTAGGATCGAAACCCACACAACCGCTCCACGTCCTGTTTACGAAGACCGACACCCATGTACAGCTCCGGGAGGTGAATGCCGATTACATCGCAACCGATGCGGCGATCGACAGGGCGCTGGAAAAGAGCAGCATCGGCTCGATTCTGAAAAACGCCAAAATCGAAACGTTCAACAACGACAGCACGGCCGTAGTGTTCGACATGACCAGCTTTTTCGTCGGGGACAACAAGAAAATGAGCCCCTTCGACCGAAACTCGCTTTACGGATCGTCATTCAAGAGAACCGAGAGCTTCAAAAGTGAAAATTCCTATTTGAGCGGAATCAAGGCCTTCGACGACAATGTCTCGGTGCGCAGCTGTCTTTCGTACACCTATTCGCTGGCGTCGTACAATGACGGGAAAACGCTCCTGAAAGACGCTCCATTCACGGTGGAAATGACCCGATCGATCATTCTGCTGCCGGAAAAACCGTATCGTCCCCGTATGGCGGACTATCGGATCGGAGTCTTCTTCACACCCCGGATGCAGCTGGGCGAGGGTTCGCGGACGACGGCTCCCGTCTATTACGCCAACCGCTGGCAGTTAGCGCCGTCCGACACCGCAGCCTTCCGCCGCGGGGAGAAAGTCAAGCCCGTAAAGCCGATCGTGTTCTACGTGGACAGCGATTTCCCGGCCAAATGGAGACCCTATATCAAGGAGGGAATCAACCAGTGGCAGGAATTGTTCGAGGAGATCGGATTCAAAGACGCCATCGAAGCACGGGATTTCCCGACGGACGACCCCGAATTCGATCCCGACAACCTGAAATACTCCTGCGTACGCTATGCTCCGATCGGAATTCAGAATGCCATGGGTCCCTCATGGGTCGATCCCCGCAGCGGCGAAATCCTGAACGCTTCGGTGTATGTCTATCACGACATCGTGCGGCTGATCAACAAATGGCGGTTCGTACAGACCGCCACGGTCGATGACGAGGTCCGCCAGGCGGAACTTCCGGACGAAATCCTGGGTGACGCCCTCCGCTACGTCATCTCGCACGAAATCGGCCACTGTCTCGGCTTCATGCACAACATGAGCGCATCGTCGGTCATTCCGGTCGATTCGCTCCGTTCGCCGACCTTCACGCGGCAGCACGGAACCACCACCTCCATCATGGACTATGCCCGTTTCAACTACGTAGCGCAACCGGGAGACAAAGAGCGGGGCGTCAAACTCACGCCGCCCCGGTTCGGGATTCACGACCGGTACCTGGTCCACTGGACCTACATGCCTGTTTTCGAAGCGGCAAACGTCGAGGAGGAGGCTCCTATCACGGCCAAATGGATCACCGATGCCGTAAAGGAACATCCGTGGGCCCGTTACGGAAAACAGCAGTTCTCGGTAAGGTTCTTCGACCCCCGGTCGCAGACGGAAGACCTGGGCGACGACGTGGTGAAGGCAACCCGTTACGGCGTGAAGAACCTCAAAACGCTCATCGGCGATTACGACAAGTGGATCACCTCGGGCGACGATGATTTCGAATTCCGGACCGAGATACTGGAGGGCATCATCAACCAGATGGCCATGTACATCCAGCACGTCTACCTGAATGTAGGCGGACTTTACAAGAATGAAGTGAAGGCCGACGACACCCTGCCGGCATTCGCGAACATTCCCACCGAAAAGCAGCTGGCTGCCCTGAAATACATGTTCGAACTTTACGGCGATCTCGACTGGCTGGACAACCGGGAGCTGATGAACAAACTGGCAATCATGGGCTCGCCCAAGGCCGCCGTGGCCAACATGCTCGGCGGGCTGATTATCTCCACACCGTTCAGCGTATCCCTGTCGGCCGACGTAGCCGGAAATTCGTTCTCGTTCCGGGACTGCGCCGATATTGTCTATGATTTCATCTGGAAGCCGACCGTCAACGGCCGGAAGCTCACGCGCGAACAGATGGACATTCAGAAACAGTACGTCGAACAGATGATGGGAGCCGGCAATTTCCCCCTGCCCAAGGCCTCGGGAAAGAGCTTTGCCGATCAGCAGCACGACATGACCGCCTGCACCTGCAACCTCCACGGCGAGAATCTTTGCGGTGAAATAACCTACGATCCCGTATCGGGCTTCGGATGGTCGCCCCGCGCAATCTTCAACCGCGGACAGGCTACCGTAGCAGATATTTATGCTTATGTCTCAAAGGTTCAGACGCTGCTCAAAAGCCGGGTGGACAACGCTCCGAAAGAGACAAAAGCACATTATGAACTGTTGCTGCGCACCATCGAGTTCGGTTTAAAATAGAAAGTCCAGACTATGAAATACTACAAGATATTACTTTTAGGACTGGTTATCGGGAGCCTGGCGATTCCTGCACAGGAGAGTTGCGCGGCCGGAAAGAGGAAGAAAAAAGAGACGGCCGACAGCGTAAAAACAGCGCCGAAAGCCACCGCATACGACAAACTTTTCAAAGGCAAGAAAGGGGTCGTCCACAAAAAGGGCGTCATGAGCATTCACAAGGTAGAAGACAAAATCTACCTGGAAGTGCCGGCCGGCATTTTCGGACGCGATTTGCTGGTGGACACCCATATCGACCGCACGAGCGACGTAGGACTGCTCGCTCCGGGGCAGAAAGCCGCCCCCAGCAAACGGCTGCGGATCGACCGGACCGACTCGCTGGTATTATTCCGCAAGCCCGCCTACAACGTCTATGCAAAAGATGGCGAGGCCAATGTCGAAAGCGCACTGCACGCTTCACGGATCGGTCCCATAATCAAAACGTTCCCCATCGCCGCTTTCAACAACGACAGCACGACGGTCGTGTTCAACGCCACCTCCTATTTCCAGGGGAGCAACAAGGACATAGTCAACCTGCAAGGCGTTCCCGTGGGAGAGGGTCTTTTCATTTATGAAAACGCGCATATCGCCGACCGGTCGCAAATCGACGGCGTGGAGGCCTTCAACAACAGCATCGCCGTTTCGTCCGAGGTCGGGATACGGCTGACGCTGGCGTTCCCGATGGGCATCCTGGACGAAAAACCGGAAACATCGGCCGGCATCGTCACATCGCTGACACTGCTGCCCGACGAAAAGATGAAAGTCCGGGAAGCCGATCCGCGAATCGGAACCTCGTATGTCCGTTACACCTCTTTCAGCGACAAAGGCAGCAAGCAGGGCTATTTCGCCGGACGGTGGAAACTGGAGGCAAAGGAGCCCGAAAAAATCCGCCGGGGAGAGCTTTCCGAACCGGTCAAACCGATCGTGATTTATATCGACACCCTGTTTTCGGAAAATTGGGCCAGGGCAATCCGGGCCGGAATTGAGAAATGGAACCCGGTGCTGGAGCAGGCGGGATTCGAACGGGCCATCCGCGTGGAACGATATCCGTCCGACAGCACTTTCCGGGCAGACGATCCGCTGATCAGCCGCGTCGTCTATTCCGCATCTACCGGAAACACCGTCACGCTGAACCGGCTGCCCGATCCGCGCACGGGTGAGATCCTGAGCGTGTCACTGACCGTGCCGCGTGATTTTGCCGAAAGCGCACGCAAGGAGGCCGTCTACACGATCGCCAATACCGACCGCCGTTATGCAGGCTACTATCTGTCCGATGAAGCCGTCTGTGAAGTGTTGACCGCAAAGGTTATGCAACGAATGGCGGCAGCCCTCGGACTGGCCCCCAACCTGGCCGGCAGTATGGCCTATTCCCCGGAACAGTTGCGTAATCCCGCTTTTACACAAAAGTACGGATTCACGGCATCCGTCACCGACGATGTGCTGTTCAACTATGCGGCACGCCCCGGCGATCGGGAGCGCGGCGTGGCAACGATCATAGACAAGCCCGGGATTTACGACGAATTCGCCGTCAAGTGGCTCTACACGCCTTTGGAAAGCAATGAAAAAGAGACGCTGAACAAGTGGCTCGCCGAAAAGGCCGGCGACCCCCGCTTTTTCTACGGCAAACAGAACGGAATATCGTTCGCTCTCGACCCCCGGGCGCAAAAGGGCGATCTGGGCAGCGACATAACCGTTTCGATGGCGCAGAATATCGAAAATCTGAAATTCATCATCGCCAATGCCCCCGGGTGGCTCAAAGATGACAGCATTCCCGAATCCTACAAGGACCTGTTCCCGGATTTCGTGTTCCTGAAAGTATACGATTACGTGCGCTATCTGTCCAGCTACATCGGCGGAATTTACCAGAACGAGCCTCATGCGGACAATATGCAGCCGGCAAACATCCCGGTTCCGGCACACGTGCAGAAACTGGCCATGAAAGCGGTGCTCGAATTGTGCGAAGATTTATCCTGGATGGATACCAGCCGCGAATTCATGTATTTGGGAGGACCGAACAGCTCGCTGTCTTCGTTAGCCTATACGAGCATGCCGATAATGCAGATCATGAACCGTGTCGCCCGAATGGCCCTCAGTGTCGAAAAATCGGAGAATCCCTATACGCAGGAAGAGGCGCTGAACGACATCGCGTCGTTCATTTTCAAGGATGTCCGGAAGGGAAAAGCATTGACCCCCGCCCGCATGACTTACGCAGGACAGTACATTGCGTTTTTGCTCAACGGATCGCCCGTACTGAAAGCGAATCTGAAAAAGGCGAAAAACAATAGCAAGGCATTTGCCGACGAGGCTGTCGATCCGTTCTCCGAATGGGAGGAAAGCACCCGCCGGATCGCCTCGATTCGCTGCGCGGTCAGTTCCGCATCCGGATCGCTCCCGGACGACCTGACCGAAACAGGCGTCACGACGCAGGCCATGCTGCCGACGACGACGATCTATTACTATTTCCCGAAAAATACGGAGCCCGTGTATTTCGGAAAAATGAAGGATGCCCGCAAAGATATACAACGGGCTATCAGCAACTGTAACAATGCGATGGACCGCGGCGCCCTGAAATATTATCTCGCCCTGATAGACATGGCGCTGACCGGAAAATAAAAAGACGCAAACCGCTCTCTGAAAAAAGAAGACTTACCCGAAAGGTAAGTCTTCTCTTTGATTTTCCGGTCAGAAGCGGTAACGCGCTCCGACCAACAGGCTGCCCGAGGTGCCGATACCGGCTTCGGCATAGGCCGCGATACGACCGCCGACCTCGACGCCGACGGGCGACACCTGGAAGGCGAACAGCGTGGATTTGTCGCTCTGGCCCCCGAACTTGGCCTTGGAGAACGAAGCCCCCGCACCCACCCGCGTATAGAACGACACGACCTTCAGGTTGAGCCAGTTCCATTTCACGTTGGGCATCAGCGACCAGTAGCGGTTCTTGATCTCCGAGGAGGTGCCCTTGATCTCCTGCTTATTCGAGGAGTAGACGACCTGCGCACCGACGCGCAGGCTGCCGATCACCCGGAAGCTGTAACCCACGGTGACGGCACCCCACCCCGTGAGGTCGGTGTCGGAGCCCGAAACGGCTCCGGTCAGGATGTCGCTGTACGCATCGATCCAGTCCGTCACGGGCGCAAAGCCGTAGGAGACGGAAACCTCGCTGCGACGCGATCCCTGGGCTGCGGCGGGCACGGCCAGCGCCAAAACAAGGGCAGCCATCAGCAATTTTTTAATCATAACTTTCTGTTTTAGGGGTTCACCGCAGTAAATATAACAAAAACCGCGCTACAAAAAAACGGGAGGACCTTCGAAAAAAGTCCTCCCGGTAGACGGATTCGCATCCGCGGTTTTCAGTTCTCCTGCTCGACGGCCTTGAACAGCGCGACGTCCTCCGTCGTGGAGTTCATCACGTAGGTATAAGCCTCGGCGATCTTCGACTCGGCGAGTTTGCAGAAGATACGCGCCGAAGCGGCGTAATCCTCCACCTGGCCGGCCTGACGCGCCAGCAGGTAGGTGATGATGATGTATCCGGCGGTCTCCACCAGGCGGCGGGCATGGAAATCCTTGAATCCGCAGACCTCCTTGTCCCCGGCCTCAACGCGGGCCTGCATCTCCGAGAACTTCACCGTCAGCTCCTTGAGCTTCGTGACCACGGGGCACATCGCCTCCGAATAGCTCTCGGCGGCGTAACGCTCGATCTGCTCCAGGAACGTGCCTTTCGTCACGGCGTTGATCGCCGCCACGACCTGCAGCTGCGAGGTGCCCTCGTAGATGTTCATGATACGGGCGTCGCGGTACAGACGCTCGCAGGGATAATCCTTCATAAAGCCCGAACCGCCGTGAATCTGGATAGCGTCGTAGGCCAGCTGGTTGGCATACTCCGACGAAAAGAGTTTCACCAAGGGGGTGAAGCCGTCGGCAAGACGGTTGTAGAATTTCATCTCCTGACGCTCCTCGCCTTCGAGCGAACGCTCCTGGGCAATGTGGCCGTACTGCTTGTAGACCTCGACGAAACGCGCGGTTTCATACAGCAGCGCACGTACGCCCTGCACCTTGGCCTTCATGTTCGAAAGCATCTCCGAAACGGCGGCGAACCGGATAATGGGTTTTCCGAACTGAGCACGCTCATGGGCGTATTTCAGCGCCTCGCGGTAAGCGGCCTCGCACGTACCCACCGACTGGGCGCCGATACCCAGACGGGCGGCGTTCATCAGCGACATCACGTATTTGATAAGGCCCATCTTCCGGTCGCCGACCAGCTGTGCCGGGGCGTTCGTGAAGACCAGTTCGCACGTCGGCGATCCTTTGATACCCAGTTTGTTCTCAATACGGCGCACCTTCACGCCGCCGTCGCGCTTGTCATAGACCAGCATCGACAAACCGCGGGCGTCGGTCGTACCCTCTTCGGTACGCGCCAGCACGAGCGAAACCTCGCCGTCGCCGTTGGTGATGAAGCGCTTCACGCCGTTCAGCAGCCAGGTCTGCTTCTCCTCCGACCACGTGGCTTTCAGCATCACGGCACCCAGGTCCGAACCGGCGTCCGGCTCCGTGAGGTCCATGGCGCACGTCGCGCCCGCCGAAACCCACGGCAAATATTTTTGTTTGATCTCTTCGGAAGCAAACTCATTGAGCGTCTCGGCGCAGTCCTGCAGTCCCCAGATGTTCTCGAAGCTGGCATCGGCGCGTGCGACCATCTCGTTGGCCATCACGAAGCAGATCAGCGGGAAATTCAGTCCGTCGTACTTGCGGGGGAGCGTCATGCCGCTCAGGCCCGCATCGACAACGGCCTTCATGTTCACGACCGTACCCGAAGCGTACTCCACATGATCGTTGACCACGCGCGGACCCTCGTGGTCCACACCTTCGGCGTTGGGAGCTATCACCTCGCCGCAGACCTCGCCGGCGATCTCCAGCACGCGGCGGTAGGAGTCCATAGCGTCTTCGAAATCCTGAGGCGCATAGTCGTAGAGGTCCTTCTCCGAGAAACCGCGCTCCTTCAGTTCCACGATCTTGCGCATCAGCGGATGCCCGAGGTGGAACTGCAAATCCTTATTATCTGAAAAGAAATTAGCCATTACTTCGAGTTTTGTTTGTAGTACTTAATCATCTTGGGGATAATTTCGTTGACATCGCCCAGGATAGCGTAGTCGGCGATCTTGTTGATCGGAGCCTCGGGGTCGTTGTTGATCGAAATCACCATCGACGACTGGTCCATGCCGGCCGTGTGCTGAATCTGACCCGAAATGCCGCAGGCGATGTAGAGTTTCGGACGCACCGTGACGCCCGTCTGGCCCACCTGACGCGCATGCTCCGTGAAGCCCGCATCGACGGCGGCGCGGCTGGCGCCCACTTCACCGCCCAGTACGTCGGCCAATTCGTGCACCAACTTGAAATTCTCTTTGGAACCCATGCCGTAACCGCCGGCAACGAGGATGCTGGCTCCCTTGATGTCGATCTTGCGCTCCTCGATCTGGCGGTCGATGATCTTCACCACGAGGTCCGTGTCCTTGACGAATTTCTTCCAGTCGATCGGCTTCACCTCGCCGGCACCCGGTTTTGCAGCATATTCTTTGCGCATCACGCCCTCGCGGACCGTCGCCATCTGGGGACGGTGATCGGGATTGACGATCGTGGCGATGATGTTGCCGCCGAAAGCGGGACGAATCTGATAAAGAAGGTCTTTGTACTCCTTACCCGTCTTGGGATCCTTGTGGTCGCCGATCTCCAGCTGCGTGCAGTCGGCTGTCAGGCCGCTGTGCAGTGCCGACGATACGCGGGGTGCAAAATCGCGGCCCACGGGCGTAGCGCCGAAAAGCGCGATCTGGGGTTTCTCCTGCTCGATCAGTCCGCACAGCACGGCCGTGTGGGGCAGCGTGCGGAACGGGGCGAAGAGTTCGTCATCGGCGGTCCACACCGTGTCGGCACCGTATTTGGCCAGCTCCGCGGCGATGTCCGCGAGCTTGTGGCCCAGCACGACAGCCTCGAGTTTCACCCCGAGTTTCGTGGCCAGCTCGCGGCCCTTGGTCAGCAATTCGAGGCTCACGTCGGCAACCTTGCCGCCCTCCATCTCGATATATACGAATATATTGTTCATCTCCGAAGCGTATTAACCGAGCGTGTGGCTCGCAATAAGTTCAACCATCAGTGAATTGATATCCTCGTCGGCAGCCGTGAATTTCTTGGCCTCCTTGGCGGCGAAAACCACGTTCTCGATCTTCTTGACCTTCGTGGGCGAACCCGTGAGGCCGAGCTGTTCGGGATCGGGATTGACATCGGCGGCGGCCCACTCCACAATCTGCAGATACTCCTTCGCGGCGGCACGCTGTGCGGCGGGCGATTCGGGAGCCGCAGCAATCTCCGAGCCTGCAAGGGCGAATTTGTACTTCATCACGCGCTTGGCGTTGCGCGGACGGCACTCGGCGGCCGAAGCGTTGACCGTAACGACAGCCGGGATCGGACATTCGACGACCTCGGTGCCATGCTCCAGACGGCGTTTGATGACCAGCGACTTCTCCTTGACCTCGACGATCTCCTCGGCATAGGTCACCTGCGGAAGACCGAGTTTCTCGGCGACCTGCGGACCCACCTGTGCGGTGTCGCCGTCGATGGCCTGACGGCCTGCGAAGATCACGTCGGGCGAAATCTTCTTCAGAGCGCACGAAAGGGCGTAGGAGGTGGCCAGCGTATCCGAGCCGGCGAACTCGCGGCCCGAAAGCAGGTAGCCCCCGTCGGCGCCGCGGAACATCGCGTCGCGGATGATGTCGGCGGCACGCTGCGGACCCATCGTGAGAATATGAACTGTGGAGCCTTCGACGCGGTCTTTCAGCCGCAGGGCTGCCTCCAGCGCATTGAGGTCCTCGGGATTGAAGATGGCCGGAAGCGCAGCACGGTTGACCGTCCCTTCGGGAGTCATCGCGTCCTTGCCCACGTTGCGGGTGTCGGGCACCTGCTTGGCCAAAACAAGAATTTTGAGGTTTTGTTGTTGCATATAAGTAAGTGGTTATATATTTAATATCCTTTTCGTTCTTATTACCGCTGTTATCGCGGCGTTCCGCCGCGTTTACAAGCCTGACCCCACCCCAAACCCCTCCCTCGGGAGGGGCTTGTCGCGACGCGACCGGGTTGTCAACCGGGATTTCGACCGAAATGCGGACGGGCGGGAGCGCAATATCCGCCGCCCCTGAAAACCCGTTCTTAACGGGTGATGGTTTCGCCGCGGTCGGGACCCACCGAGATGATCTTCACGGGAACGCCCGTCTGGTGCTCAATGAACTCCACGTAACGCTTGAACGCCTCGGGGAACTCCTCATAGCTGCCGTACTTGCGCAGGTCGCATTTCCAGCCTTCGAACTCGGTGTAGACCGGTTTGAGGTCGTCCGTAATCTCATAAGGGAACTCCGAGGTCGTACGTCCGCCGATCTCGTAGGCCGTGGCCACCTTGATCGTATCGAAATCGTTCATCACGTCGGATTTCATCATGATGAGCTGCGTCACGCCATTGATCATGATCGAATATTTCAGAGCCACCATGTCCAACCATCCGCAGCGACGACGGCGGCCCGTGACGGCGCCGAACTCATGGCCGATGTCACACAGCCGTTCGCCCGTCTCGTCGAACAGCTCCGTGGGGAACGGTCCGCTGCCCACGCGCGTGCAGTAAGCCTTGAAGATACCGTACACCTCGCCGATGCGGTTCGGGGCGATGCCCAGTCCGGTGCAGACGCCCGCGCAGACCGTGTTCGAAGAGGTCACGAACGGATAGGAACCGAAATCCACGTCCAGCAGCGTGCCCTGGGCGCCTTCAGCCAGAATCGACTTGTCCTGTGCGAGGCAGTCGTTGACGAAATATTCGCTGTCGATGATGTGGAAGCGGCGGAGGTATTTCACCGCCTCGAACCACTGCTTCTCCAGTTCGGTGATGTCGTATCGATAGTCGAGGCTTTTCAGTATCTTTTCGTGACGCGCCTTGGCGGCGGCGTATATTTGCTCGAAATCGGGGCTCAGCAGGTCGCCGACACGCATGCCGTTGCGGCTCACCTTGTCCGTATAGGTCGGACCGATGCCCTTGCCCGTGGTGCCGATCTTGGCGCTGCCTTTCGCCGCCTCGTAAGCCGCATCGAGGATGCGGTGCGTGGGCAGGATCAGGTGGGCCTTCTTCGAAATGCAGAGCTGGCGGGTCAGGTCGTGGCCGCTGGCGGCCAGCGCTTCGGCCTCCTCACGGAAAAGGATGGCGTCGATCACCACCCCGTTGCCGATGATATTGGTCTTGCCACCCTGGAAAATGCCCGAAGGTATCGAGCGGAGTACGTATTTCTCGCCGTTGAATTCCAGCGTGTGACCGGCATTGGGACCACCCTGGAAACGGGCTACCACCTCATATCGGGGCGTCAGCACGTCCACAACCTTCCCTTTGCCCTCGTCACCCCACTGCAGGCCGAGGATCACGTCAACTTTTTTCATTGTATCCGGTATCTATTTATACTTGCAAAAGACATTTTTTGCATCCAAAGGTACAAATTATTATCCGAATAGCCCAAGCCGCGCGGCGGACTTTTCAACAAATTATAAAGAAAACCAGATAAAAAAGAAAACTACAACCGCCTTATACGTCGTCCCTTCATATTAAAAACCGCCACATTGTCATCAATAACCAAATAAATCGTTTTTTCCTGAAGCTCTTGCAAAAAAACGGAATCCCTCCCGTCCGTATCAACGACTGTATCCATTGTAAAATATCCATTTTTAAAATAACCCGCATCAAATTCACAAGGAATTATTAACTTACCCGTCTCGTTCAGAACACCCCATTTTCCATCTTTTTGGGCAAATGTAATAATATCCTTGAATGGATAGATTAAATCGAACTCACATGGTACAACTAATTTACCCTTGCTATTGATACAGCCCCACTTTCCATCGAAAGCACTCAACTCGCGCCCTATATTATGCAAAGCCTTACCATCATTAACCACAGACAAATCATGTTCAATCGGATACATAAATCCATAAAACGGGGTTATCTGTTTACCATTGGCATCAATCAAGGCCGTAGGACATGGGGTAAGCATAGGAATTCGATCTTTGTTTACATCCATTTTTATCACGGCAATATGCTTATCAAAGCCATATTCACCAAAGCTACTGCACCAGTCATACCGGAAAGGAATAACCGTCTGACCAGCCATGTTAATAAATCCCCATTTCCCGCCCTGTTTCACAGCGGCCAACCCTTCAGCATATTGCCGAGCATCCTCATAACGAGAACTGAAGACGATATTATCGTATTCATCAGCATAAAAATACATTGGATTTTTATTTCCAATTACATTCCTGTACAAACGCAACTCTCTTTGCGAAACACAAGAAATCAATAACAGGCATAACAGAACAATGCTTTTATACATATTTGTGAGATTAGAACAAAATCAATAACCAATTAGAGCTTCGAAATCCTCAACACTTTCCTGCTGAACCATAATCCAACATTCACTACCTCTGCGATTCGTTGCATAAATATATCTTTTACCAACAGGAACAAGCCGACTGTCCTGCATTTCATAAATCACCTCGCCAATTTCGGGTTTCGGCCCCAGAGATTTGATGTCTTCACTCCAATTAGGAGCAAGTGAATGAATTCCGAATCTTTCGTCACCTTCATCGGGAGTACCCAAAACACCGACATCAATTCCTCGGAAATGGATAATTTTGTTGTGCAATGTTGGTTCAATTGTACTTTCGTTTTTAACATCAAAAGGCTTAGTGTACAAAATGTAATAGGTCGGTTCAAATCCAATCACATATCGAACAAAAAAGAACCGTTCCTGATATAAAAAGTATTTAGCAAATTCGATGGCTTGATCTTCTGTAAGATTGTTCGAGGAAAAACGAGGTGCAACTCCATCTTCAACAGTTGCACAAATATCTGGTACAGATTCCAATAATTCGGTTTCAATATTTACTTGAGAACAAGATAAAGACAATGTTCCTAAAGTGAACATCATCCCAATAGATAAAAACTTTTTCATAGTTAAGTCAAATTAGAGTGAGTGTCTTAAATATACTACATGCAATATATAATATCAAATTATCATTCTTATTTTCATGCAATTATGAACATATGAACAATATATTACCAATACAGAACAATATATTAGAACATATTACAATAAAAAATGCTCCTTTCGGAGCAACATTAGAATTTAGGAAAAACGATTGACGTACATGTCAGCGCTCTACGAGTTTGGTCTGTCCGTCGAAAGAGATGTTTTGCGAGGAGCGGCAGTAAACCGTCGTCAGGGTGGGATTGCTGCGCACGTCGGCTTTCAGGTTGGCGTCGCACGAAGCCACGTCGAGCGTCGTGAGGGCGTTGTTCCGGCAATCGAGCGTCAGCAGCGAGGCCGCCGAGTGCAGGTCGAGACGCGGCAGGTCGTTGTTGCTGCAATTCAGCCACACCAATCCCCGCACGCCGTCGAGATCGAGCGACGTGAGCGCATTATCCCGGCAGTCGAGTCGTTCGAGGTAGGTGCAGGCCGTAAGATCGAGCTGCGTGAGGTCGTTGCCCCGGCAGTCGAGTTCCCGCAGGTTGAAGAACTCCCGGATGTCGGTCAGCGACGCAATGCCCCGCTCCGGACACTCCATGCGCCGGACACGCTGCGCCTCGTAGCGCGAAATACGCCCGTCGCCGTTCACGTCGAACTTTTCGAGGCAGTAAGTCTCGAACGCCTTGTCGTAAAATGTGAGGTAAATGTGCTTGTTCTCCTCGTCGCGGTCGTCCTCGGCAAGGCCGCAGGCCGTGCAGAACAGAACGAGCAGGACGGAGAGGGTGCGCACCATAGGCAGCGTCAGATGCTCACGTCGTCATCGGAACTGTCCGTATCCGATGCGTCGTCGTCGCCGCCCTGAATGTCGTCGGCACCCTTGATTTCGTCGTCGTAATAATCCTTGTCGTCGTCCTCGTGCGAGTTGTCGTCGACCTTCACGTCGACCTTCACCATATAGGCGATCTCGTCCGTGTCGTAAGGCACGGCGTAGAAGAAATCGCCGTTGGGTTTGTCGACGCGGATCATGGCGTCGGTGAAGCCCAGGGGATATTTCGCCTTGACGGCCTCCTGCAGTTCGGGACTCAGATTGTGGAAGCTCGTTACGATATGTTTTTTCACGATAGTCTGCTTTGCCATAGGGAGTGCTTGGAAATTTTTTGCAATTATAAGCAAAATTTGAATATCGCGCCACATCTGCAATTTTTTTTTGCATTTTTTTTGATTTTGGCCCGTTTTTTCCCGTTGTTAACGACAAAATACGTAACTTTACACACGTCATTCTTATATTATGGTACGCGAACGAATTGAGGAGCTGCGCCGACAGCTCGAGTTGCATAATTTCAAATACTACGTCGAAAACGCCCCCGAGATTTCGGATTTCGAATTCGACGCGATGATGCGCGAGCTTCAGGAGCTGGAACGCGCACATCCCGAATTCGAAGACCCCAATTCCCCGTCGGTGCGGGTCGGAAGCGACCTCACGGCGGAGTTCCGGACCGTAAAGCACCGTTATGCGATGCTGTCGCTGGGCAACACCTACTCGCTGGACGAGCTGCACGAGTTCATCGCCCGCATCGAACGCGAGACCGGACCCACGGACTATGTCTGCGAACTGAAATTCGACGGCACGGCTATCTCGCTCACCTACGAGCACGGACGGCTCGTGCGTGCCGTGACGCGCGGCGACGGCGTGGAGGGCGACGACGTGACGGCCAACGTCCGCACGGTGCGCACGGTTCCCCTGCGCCTGCGGGGCACGGACTGGCCCGAGCATTTCGAAATCCGGGGCGAGATACTGATGCCCTACGCCTCGTTCGACCGCCTCAACGCCGAGCGCGAGGCCAACGGCGAACAACTCTTCGCCAACCCCCGCAACGCCGCCGCCGGGACGCTCAAACAGCAGTCGTCGGCCGTGGTGGCCCGGCGCGGACTGGACTGCACGCTCTACCAGCTGGCGGGCGACGAACTGCCCTTCAAGACCCACTGGGAGAGTCTCGAAAAGGCCCGCGAATGGGGTTTCAAGATCTCGGACCAGGCACGCATCTGCCGCAGCGCCGCGGAGATCGACGCCTTCATCGAGCATTGGGACACGGCGCGGCGCGAGCTGCCCTTCCCCACGGACGGCGTGGTTGTGAAAGTCAACGATTTCGCCGTGCGGCGTCAGCTGGGATTCACGGCCAAGGCCCCGAAATGGGCCGTGGCCTACAAGTTCAAAGCCGAGCAGGCCCAGACGCGCCTCGACAGCGTGTCGTTTCAGGTGGGACGCACGGGAGCCGTGACCCCCGTTGCCAACCTCGAGCCGGTGCTGCTCGCCGGAACCACCGTGCGGCGTGCCACGCTGCACAATGCCGAGCAGATGGCACAGCTGGACATCCGGCCGGGCGACATGGTTTACGTCGAGAAGGGCGGCGAGATCATCCCGAAGATCATCGGCGTGGACCTCTCGCAGCGTCCCGCCGACAGCGAGCCGTTCAGATACATCACCGTGTGCCCCGAGTGCGGCACGCCGCTGGTGCGCTACGAAGGCGAGGCCAAGCACTACTGTCCCAATCAGGGCGGATGCAGGCCCCAGATCATCGGACGCATCATCCACTTCATCCGCCGCAAGGCCCTCGACATCGAGGGGCTGGGCGAGGAGACCGTGGAGCTGCTCTACGAAAACGGACTGGTCCGCAACGTGGCGGACCTTTACGACCTGCAGGCCGGGCAGCTGGCTCCCCTGCCCCGGCTGGGCGAGAAATCGGCCGACAACATCATCCGCTCGGTAGAACGGTCGAAGCAGGTGCCGTTCCAGCGCGTGCTGTTCGGGCTGGGCATCCGCTTCGTGGGCGAGACGACGGCCAAATACCTCGCCGAGCATTTCCGGTCGCTGGATGCCGTGATGAAGGCCACGCGCGAGGAGCTGGTCGAAGCCGACGAGGTGGGCGGACGCATCGCCGACGCCATCATCGAGTACTTTGCCGAGGATGAGAACCTGCAGATCATCCGCCGCCTGCGCGACGCGGGGCTGCAGTTCGAGGCCGAGGCACGCGAGCTGGCATCGGAGAACCTCACGGGCAAAACGTTCGTGGTCTCGGGGAAATTCTCGCGCAGCCGCGACGAGATGAAGGAGCTGATCGAGCTGCACGGAGGCAGGAACCTCGCGGCGGTGTCGGGCAACGTCGACTACATCGTCGCGGGCGACAACATGGGCCCCGCAAAGCTGAAGAAGGCCGAGAAACTGGGCGTGAAGATCATCTCCGAGGAGGAGTTTTTCAGCATGATCGAAGGCGACGAACCAAAAGAAGAAAGAACTACACAGCAAGGAGAATTATTTTAAATACAACGATAAATCCGAACACAGATGCTACGACACAAACTTTCAGGCGTGGGCGCCGCGATGATAACCCCTTTCACGGCAGACGGCCGCGTCGACTACAAGGCGCTGGCCCGCATGATCGACTACGTGATCGAAGGCGGCGTGGACTATATCGTCGCCCTGGGCACCACGGCCGAAACCCCGACCCTCTACATGCCCGAACGCGCCGTGATCGCCATGTTCATCACCAACCACATCGCCGGCCGCGTGCCGCTGGTGATGGGCTGCGGCGGCAACTCCACTTCGGAGGTGCTGGACCAGCTGCGCGAATTCGACCTGCGCGGCGCCGACGCCATCCTGAGCGTGACGCCCTATTACAACAAACCTTCGCAGGAGGGTCTGTACCAGCATTTCCGCACCGTCTCGGAGCATTCGCCCCTGCCGGTGATCCTCTACAACATCCCCGGCCGCACGGGCGTCAACATGACCGCCGAGACCACGCTGCGCATCGCCCGCGACCTGAAGAACATCATCGGCGTCAAAGAGGCTTCGGGCGACATCGAGCAGATGCAGCGCATTCTCGACAACCGTCCCGAGGGCTTCCTCGTGCTGTCGGGCGACGACGGCATCACCATTCCCCTGATGCGGCGCGGCGGCGACGGGGTGATCTCGGTGGTGGCCAACGCCTTCCCCGAACGTTTCATGAGCTGCGTGAACCATGCCAAGGCGGGCGATTTCGACGCCGCCGAACGCGAGTACGCCCGGCTGGACGAAGCGGTGAAAGCGCTGTTCGAGGAGGGCAACCCCGTGGGTGTGAAATGCGCCCTGTCGGTGATGGGACGCATCGGCGACACGATGCGCCTGCCCCTCGTACCGGGCTCGGCGGCGCTCCGGGAAAAGTTCAGAAAACTGATCGCCGAATACGATTTGCGCTAAATCCGCGTTCGTACCAGAAACGACCGATATGAAACGACTGCTGCTTCTGCTGCTCCTGATCCCGGCGCTGGCCGCCGCCAAAGTCCCCGACGAAGACAACATCGTCGACCGGACGATGGACTCGGAGTCGCCCTTCTACTACCCGGCCCTGATGCTGCGTTACAACGCGGGCGACGCGACGCTGACCGACGAGGATTACCACTACCTCTATTACGGTTACGCCTATCAAGACGCCTACAAGCCGCTGGCCACGAATCCCGATCTGGACAAAATGCTGATGCTGGTCACGGGAATCGACCCCGAGAAGCCCGACGTGGCAACGCTGGAGTCGATGATCTCGATGGGCACCGACGCCCTGAAGCGCGATCCCTTCAGTCCCAAAATCCTCAACCTGATGTCATTCGCCTACGGAGGACTGGGCGACAAGGTGCGCGAGAAAGCCTACTCGGACCGCATGAACGGCGTGATCCGCACGATCCTCGCCTCGGGAGACGGATTCACGCAGAAAACCCCGCGCCATGTGCTGATGTTCGACCACGCGCTCGACGTATTGGCCGCCGAAGGGCTCTCCTACGGCAAGGCACGCATCATCAGCCGCACGGTGGAGTTCGTGCCGCTGACGGTTCCCTACGTCGTCGGGGACAAAAAACGCAAGGGATTCTATTTCGATTTCGGCCGCGTCTACTGGAACAAGCCCGAAGGATACACCTACAAACGCGACCGCACCTGGCAGTTCAACAACCTCAAACCCCGCACCTATAAATGATTCGCACCTTCCGGCATATATGCTGTCTGCTGATCCTGCTGGTATTCGCGGCCTGCTCCAAAGAGGAGCCGGGTTACAACCCGCCCGCCCTGGCCGACCGAACCGTGCTGTTGTATATGCCGGGACGTGACCTCGAGGTGCGCGGAGCGTATTTTTCGAACAACATCAAAAGCGTCGGCGAAGCCGTGACCAACCGGGCGCTGGGCAACGGACGTATGCTGGTATGCTGGCAGCCCGAAAACCAGACATCGGCCGTGATGCAGGAAATCTATTACGACAGGAACAAGCGGCGCAGCGAAACGATAACGCTCAGGACCTACGATGATTTCGACGCCGGAGACCCCGACAAGGTGCAGCAGTTGTTCGCGGACGCCGCGGAGTTGGCTCCGGCCCAGCGTTACGGCCTGATTATCGGCTGTCACGGCAAGGCATGGATTCCCGCAAGCGGCGGCGTACTCCCCTATTCGCTGCGTTCCGCGGCTCCGGACGACGACGTGTGGACGACGGCGCCCGGAGCCAAAACGACCCGTTCGTTCGGCGACACGGGGTACGAACTGGATATTACGGAACTGGCCGCGGCGCTCGAAGCCCAGCGGTTCCGTTTCGACTACCTGATCTTCGACGACTGCTTCATGGCCAATATCGAGACGTTGTACGACCTGCGCCATGCGGTGGATTATATCGTGGCATCACCCTGCGAGGTCATGGGCGACGGATTCCCCTATGACCGGATCGTCCCCCACCTGTTCGAAGGGAACGGAGTGCTCAGCGGCCTCGAAAAAGCCTGCTGGGAATTCTGGAACCTCTACGAAAACGATTGGCGGAGTACCATTGCATACGAGCAGTCGGGATGTATCTCGCTGGCCGTCACGGCACAGCTGGATGCGCTGGCGACAAAGATGCGCGGTATCAAAGATAAGAAGCAGGCGTTCGACATCAACGCGCTCCAATATTACAAGGGAAACGTCACGAAATTATTCTACGATCTGGAACACTACGTTACGCTGTGCTGCAGCGATCCGGATGCAGTGAACGATTTCAAAGCACAGATGGAACTGGCATTCCCGGAATCCTGCCGGCACCATACGGCCTCTTTCTATTCGGCTTACGACCGTAGAAATCACTCCGTAAACTACTATTCGGGCGTCTCGGTCAGCGAGCCCGAACCGTCGGCCAGATACACCGCCGAAAACCAGCAGACAAACTGGTATCGGGATACGCATTAGCCCCCTCGGATTTCCCGGTGCATCCCGTCACTCGGACGCATATTTCTTCGGGAGCACGCCGAACTGCTTCTGGAAGCATTTCGCAAAATAGGACGTGGAACTGAACCCGACCATGTAGCAGACCTCATTGATGTGATAACGCTTGTCCCTGAGCAGCCGGGCCGCGGTTTTCAGCCGTTCGAGCCGCAGGTAATCGTTCGGGGTCATATCCAACACGCCCTTGATTTTGCGGTAGAAGCTCGCACGGCTCATGTGCACCATCTCGGCGATGTCATTGATCTTGAACTCGGGATCGCTGAGGTTGGCCTGGATGATCTCCTGCAGCCGGACGATGAAATCGGTGTCCACCGAAGAGGTAGCCATGGTATTGGCCAGCACCAGCGGATTTTTCGAAAAAGCCTCGCTCAACGTCTGCCGGCTCTTGATCAGGTTGGCAATCACCGACAGCAGGTAATCCGACGAGAAAGGCTTCTCGACATAAGCGTCGGCCCCGGCGTCCATGCCCGAAATCTTCGAATGAAGGTTCGTCTTCGCCGACAGCAGGATTAGGGGGATATGGCTGTAACGCAGGTCGGTCTTCACCTGCCGGCAAAACTCGATGCCGTCCATCTTGGGCATCATGATATCGCTGATAATCACATTGACATAACTCTTCTCCAGCAGTTCCAGCGCCTCGACGCCGTTCCCGGCCGTAAGCACCGAATAGCTTTCCGACACCTGCCGCCGGATGAAGGCGCACATCTCGGGATTGTCCTCGACGACCAGGACGCTGTAAGCCTCCCAGCCGAGGTCGCCTCGCTCGTCGGCTATGCTCTCGGAATCCTCTGCCGAGGCGGTCTCCGCGGAATCCTCCGCCGCCTGCCGGCAGAGCGGAATGGTCAGGACGAACACGTTCAGCTCCGTGTCGGCGTCCATCGCCAGCGTCCCGCGGTGCAGTTCGGCCAGGGAACGCGACAGCGCCAGTCCGATTCCCGTTCCGGTCGATTCGTCCTTGCGGGCATGGCGGAAGAACGGGGCGAAGATGGCCTCGCGCATCTCCGGAGGCACGACCTCGCCGTCGTTGGTGACCGTGACCCGGAACGCATCGTCAACCACCGACAACCCGACGCGGATCATCGTTTCCGAATATTTCAGGGCGTTGTTCATCAGGTTGCTCAGAATCTTGGTGAAAGCCTCCCGGTCGACCTGCGCATAAATCTCCCCCTCGCCCGGTTCCAGCTCGAAGGTTTTGTGCTGCTGCTTGGCCGAGGAGCTGAAACGGTAGAATGTCTCTTCGACGATATCCGTCACGTTCTGCCGCGTCAGGTTGAGCGACAAACGCTCCTTCTCGATCTTCTGAAAATCCAGCAGCTGGTTCGTGAGGTCCAGCAGCCGATTGGTGTTGCGGTCCATGACGATCAGGTCCTCGGCGATGCTCCGGTCCATCGTCTGTTTGCCGAGGATGTTCTCCAACGGGCCCTTGATCAGCGTCAGCGGCGTGCGGATCTCGTGCGCGATATTGGTGAAGAAGCTGATCTTGGCATTGTACAGCTCCCGTTCCTTCTCGCGCTCGAAAGCCTGGATGTGCTGCTGCTGGCGGCGAACGTTGCGGCGCGTATAGTAAATCCGAATCAGCACGAGCGCACCCAGCGCAAGCAGTCCGTAGACGACATAGGCCGTCACGGAGAGGTAGAACGGCGGCGAAACCTCGATGAAAAGCCGTTTCTCAGGCTCCGCGCCGGCATTGCCCGAACCGGCCGGGAGGCGTACCCGAAAGTTGTATTTGCCGTAAGGGATTTTCGAATAGGTGATCGTGGCGCTCCCGGGCGTGTATTGCCGCCACTTGTCGTCGAAGCCTTCGAGTTTATAGAGCAGGCGGTTGGTCTGCGGCTCACGGTAGCTCAGGGCGGCGATCTGCAGCGACAGGGAGTTCTGGTCGTGCTTCAGGCGGATCGAATCCGAGTAGATGATGCTCCTGCGCAGCGGGGAGTTCCGGCCTCCGACCAGGACCTTCTCGTCCAACAGCGAAAAATCGGTGATGTAGATGGGCGGCACGTAGTCGGTCTTACGACCGATGAGCGTCTCGGGGTTGAAGGAGATCAGCCCCTCGATACAGCCGAAATAGACGGTTCCGTCCGGGGACTTATAGCCCGACTTGTAGTTGAACTGGTTGCTCAACAGGCGGTCGGTCACGGTGTAGACCTGCCGGACACGGCCCGCCCGGGGATCGAACAGCGCCAACCCCCGGTCGGTCGTAATCCAGAAGTAACCCTGGTCGTCCTCGATAATCTGGAAAACAACGTCGCTGGGCATTCCGTCGAAGGAGCTGTAACGGACAAAATTATTTCCATCCGGGTCGAAACGGCAGAAGCCCGAACCTTCAGTGGTGAGCCATATCCGGCGGTTGCTGTCTTCGAAAACGCTCGTAACGTTGTCGTAGGGAAGCGAATTCGGATCGTCGCCGTCGTGCAAGAACTGCGTCCAGGCATCATTGCGCACATCGTAGCGGTAAACGCCGTTGGAGGAGGTTCCCACCCACAGATTCCCGTTCGAATCCTCCCGGATATCGTGGACCATCTTGCCGCCGTTGATCTCCGGAACGTGCAGGAAACGGTCCGTCTCGCGGTTGTAATACTGGAGGCCGTGCATGGTTCCCACGTAGATACGCCCGCTGTTGGTCTTGTAGAGCGCGAAAACATAGTTGCTGAACAGCCGCCCCGGCTTGTTGTCGTTGTCGTATTTGCGAATACGGCCCGTCCGGGTGTCGATCACCCGGATGCCTTTCGAAAAGGTGCTCACCCAGAGGTCGTCCCCGTCCATCAGCAGTCCGTGGACGTTGGTGAATTCCCGGCTCGGGGAGAAAAAGCGGAACGAGCCGTTTGCGGGATCGAACGTATAGAGCCCGGCGTCCTCCGTGCCTATCCAGAGCCGCCCGTCGTTGCCCGGACAGATTTCCCGCACGCGGCGGCCCCGAAGGCTGTGCGGGTCGTCGGTATGGTAATATTTTTCGAAATCGGAATTCCGCTGGGGCAGGTAATTGATGCCTCCGAAGAACGAACCTACCCACAACCCGCCCTCGCGGTCCTTGCAGAGCGAGTAAACGGCGTTGTCCGAGAGCGAATAGGGGTCGTAAGGGGAACTTTTCAGATGCTGGTAGCGCCGGGTGCGGATGTTGTAGACGACGATGCCCGATTCGGTGCCGATCCACAGTTCGTCGGGCGAATACGGCAGGATGTGCCGCACGAACAGCGGCGCATCGGGATTGTCCGACAGCCGCAGCCGGGTGACCGTCCCGGCAACGAGGTCCACCTTCGCGACGCCGTGTTCCTCCAGCCCGAGGTACATCTCGTTGTAGTCGCTCAGGCAGATGAAGGAGATGATGTCCTGAGGATAAATCTCCTGCCCGTCGGCGTCGAGGAACGGCTTCACGTTTCGGAACAGGTCTTCGGTACAGTAAAGCCCGCCGCCATAGCCGGCGAACCAGATCACCCCGTTCTTGTCGGAGGCGAGGCTGCGCAGCGGCTTCCGCGGCTTGTAACGGCACCCGACCTCGCGGGTCTGCGGGTCGTAGCAGAAAACGTCGCTGTTTTCCACGACAATCCAGACGCGGCCCTCCCGGTCGCAGTCGAGAATCGAAATGGGCTTGGTGATCGGCTTCCCGTCGGCAGCGTAAAGCGGCACGCCGGAAAAATTCTCCGTCACGGGGTCATAGATATAAAGCCCCGAGTCGGTGCCGACCCAGATCCGGTGGTCGCGGTCCTGGACGAGACACTTGATCAGGCTGTTCCCCAGTCCGGTCGTGAGACGGGGATCGTGCATGAAGGTCTTGAACGATTTCCCGTCATAGCGGCACAGGCCGTCCTTCGTGCCGAACCACATGAAGCCCTTGTCATCCTGAATGATCGAGGTAACCGTATTCTGCGACAATCCGTCGTTGATGTCCAGCCGGTCGAAATGGATCGACTGCGCACGGCCCGGAAAAACACAGCAGCAAAGCACAAAGACAAGCAGGTAGAATTTTCCCATACGAAATTTAGGTTAGCAGAACAAATATAAATAATTTAAATCACAAAAAAACATCCTGCAGACACTGAGACAAAAGAGGCTATTCACGCAATAACCTAACAAACAACTCATTACAAATTACTAACAATCCGTTTATCCCGGCGATGATACAAAATTGAGATAATTCTTGCGTTAATAGCGACTATATTTTCTTGCACCGGTTTTCCCTTTCATACCTTTGTTCTAACTAAAACACCCAACTTAAAACGGCACGCCCCGGACGGCTGCCGGACCGAAAGTAACCGATGAAAAAGTGCATTTCCATCCTGCTCGCATGCTGCGTGACAGCCGGTGAAACCTCAGCCATGGAGGGCCGTCTGTCGCAGCGGATCACACTGAAAACCCCGGGTAACAGCGCCGCGACCTATGACCTGCGCGAAGCCGCCAAGGAGGGGGGGGGAATTTAGAGGCTGACCGACAGCTGCCGCTGACCATCCGACGGCAAAAAACCGAAACGGACAACGAAATCAGAATCGTTCTCACCCTGACGGCGGACGATCTCCTATATTATAATGTAGAGCAGTCGTTCAGCACGAACCTCGTCCACGAAAACTGTCTCTTTTACATGCCCGGGTTCTGGTACCACAAGAACCTGAGGTCGCCCAAATCGGCTCCCTCGTTCCACACCAGCGACAGCTGGCAGGTGCGCGAAGACCGCCTGAGCACGCCCCTCACGGGTATCTACGACGAAAAATCAGGAACCTATTACACGGTGCTCCGCACCGACACGCCCGACTGCGAGGCACTCGCCTGCCACAACTACGGCGAGGTCATCCTCTCGGGCAAGACATCGCTGGGATTCACGGGATTCCGCAACGCGGATGCGCACGCCGCGCTGGTCTTCGGGTTCCCCTATTGCGAAGCCCCGAAATCCTATATCCGCAAACTGACCCTCGCCCCCGCCGTCCAGGCATTCGAAAAGCTGGAGAAGGGCGAGACGCGCCGCCTGACGTGGACGATCCGGAAGGGTGTCAGCCCCTCCTATTCGTCGTTCGTGGCCGAGGTGTGGAACGACTCCTTCGACGCGCTCGATCCCCGGCCCGTCAGCCCGCGCTACACCCCCGCCGAGGCCAAGGCCGTCCTGGCCGAATATTTCACCCGGAGCTACGTCGGGGACTATCCCCTGAAATTCACCTCCGGCGTGGAACTCCGCACGGCCGACTGCGAAAGCACGGGCATCGCCGAGGTGGGATTCGTGGGGCGCGTGCTGCTCAACGCCTTCAACGCGCTGGAATACGCCGAGGCGAACGGACGGAAGGAGCTCGCGGCAGAGGCCCGGTCGATCTTCGACAGCTACCTGCAATACGGATTCACACCGGGCGGCCTGATCCGCGAGGTGGTCGATTTCAAGCGGGAACGCGAGACCGACGTTTACAGCATCCGCCGTCAGTCGGAGGGTCTCTACGCCCTGCTGAACTACCTCGACTATGAGAAACGGCACGGACGCAGCCATCCCCGGTGGGAGGCCCGCATCCGGACCCTGCTGGAGAAATTCCGCACGCTCCAGAATCCCGACGGCAGCTTCCCCCGCAAATTCCGCGACAACCTGACCGTCGTGGACGCCTCGGGCGGCAGCACCCCCTCGGCCACGCTGCCGCTGGCAATGGCCTATGTCTATTTCAAGGACGAGGCTTACCGCCGGAGCGCCGAACGCACGGCCGACTACCTCGAAAAGAATCTCATTTCCAAAGCCGACTATTTCTCGTCGACGCTCGACGCCAACTGCGAGGACAAAGAGGCTTCGCTCTACGCCGCAACGGCGATGTACTACCTGACGTTCATCTCCGAGGGCGCCGAACGGCAGCGCTACATAGACCTATGCCGCGAGGCGGCCTATTTCGCCCTTTCGTGGTACTACCTCTGGGACGTGCCTTTCGCGCAGGGGCAGATGCTCGGCGACGTGGGCTTCCGCTCCCGCGGCTGGGGCAACGTGTCGGTGGAGAACAACCACATCGACGTCTTCATCTTCGAATTCGCCACGGTGCTCGACTTCCTGGCCGAAGCGTGCGACGAACCCCGCTTCGGGCGCATGAGTGCCATAATCCGGAGTTCGATGCTCCAACTGATGCCCGTCGAAGGGTCGATGTTCGGGATCGCCCGTACGGGCTACTACCCCGAGGTCGTGCAGCACACCGCCTGGGATTACGGCAAGAACGGCAAAGGCTTCTACAACGACATCTTCGCACCGGGCTGGACCGTGGCGTCGCTCTGGCAGATGCTCAGCCCCGACCGTGTCACGAACTATTTCGCCAACCGATAAACCCTTGTAAGATGGCACGAATTCTACTGCTTCTCATTCTCCTCGTTCCGATCGCCGCCCCGGCGCAGAACGCCCTGAAAGAACGCGAGACGATCTGCACCCTGACCTCGAAGGAGGGCCACGGCGGGCAGTTCGACTGGAAAATGAAACGCGCCGACGAGGTGGGCGTACGCTCCGAGGAGGTCTCCTCCGCCAAACTCCCGACCGAAGACTGGCTGCCGGCGGTGGTCCCGGGAACGGTGCTCAACTCGCTGGTGCACAACGGCGTATATCCCGAACCGTACTACGGACTCAACAACAAGCTGGAGTCGAACCTTATCCCCGACCTCTACCGTGTCGGACGGGATTTCTACACCTACTGGTTCCGGACGGAGTTCCGGCTCGACCGGAAGGATTGCGGCGGCAAAAAGGTCTGGCTTCAGGTCGACGGCATCAACTACCGCGCGGAAATATGGCTCAACGGCAGCATGGTGGGCAACACGGCCGGCATGTTCCTGCAGCGCGTCATCGACATCACCGACAAGGTCTCGTTCGACCAAGAAAACGTCCTGGCCGTAAAGGTCTGCCCCGTGGACATGCCCGGCACGATACGCCCCAAGGGTGGCAAGTCGTTCGGCGCAAACGGGGAGTTCCAGAACGGCGGCAACGGCGAAATCGGCCGCAACGTCACCCAGCTGATGACCGTCGGATGGGATTTCTTCTACCTCGACGGCATCCGCGACCGCAACACCGGCATCTGGCGCGACATCTCGCTGTTCACCACCGGACGCGTGCGGCTGGAACACCCGTTCGTGAAATCCGAACTGGCAAAGCCCGGTTACGACGTGGCACGCCAGACCGTCTCGGTCGAGGTGAGCTATCCCGACTACATTCCGCAGAACACCTGGCGGAAGGCCAAAGTCAGCGGCGAAATCCGCGGCGAAGGCATCCGCTTCGAAAAGGAGGTGTCGCTCTACCGCGGCGAGGTGAAGGAAGTGGTCTTTACGCCCGAGGAGTTCCCGCAGCTGGTGATTCGCAATCCGCGCCTGTGGTGGCCGCTGAACAAAGGAAAACAGGAGCTCTACGACCTGACGCTGAAAGTCGAATTCGACGGCAGGGTCAGCGACTCGATTTCGACGCGTTTCGGCATCCGGGAAATCACCTCCACGACCGACACGCCGGACAAATCGCGCACGTTCAGCATCAACGGCCGGCCGCTCTTCATCCGGGGCACGAACTGGCTCCCGGAAGCCATGCTCCGCACATCGGACGAACGCACCCATGCCGAATTGCGCTACACGGCCCAGTCGGGCGTGAACCTCATCCGATTCTGGGGCGGCGGCATCACCGAGTCGGACTATTTCTTCCAGCTCTGCGACTCGCTGGGCATCCTCGTCTGGCAGGAGTTCTGGATGACGGGCGACACCAACCACCCCAACGATCCGGGCGTCTACTATTCGAACGTCGTCTCCACGGTGAAGCGCATCCGCAACCACCCCTCGCTGGCCTACTACGTCTCGTCGAACGAGAGCACCGAGATGCCGCAGATGGAACGACTGCTCGAAAAACTCGACGGCACGCGCGGCTATCAGATGCAGTCGGAGTGCGGCGGCATACACGACGGCAGTCCCTACAAGCAGGTCAACATCATGAGCCATTACGAAGACAAGGCCTCGCCGCGCGGCAGCCGCGTCTACGGCTTCAACCCCGAATACGGCGCCCCGTGCCTGCCGACGGTCGAGTGCCTGCGCGAAATGATGGACGAAAAGGACCTGTGGCCCATTAATAAGGCGGTCTGGGACTATTCCGACGGCAACGGATTCCACCTCATGTCGACGCTCTACACCGACATGACCAACGAATACGGGCCCTCGCAGAGCATCGAAGAGTTCGCCGAGAAGGCGCAGTTCCTCGGCGCCATGAACTACAAGAGCATCTGGGAGGTCTGGAACTACAACAAGTTCGGCTACGGCGACCGCTACACGTCGGGATTCCTCTACTGGTACCACAATTCGGCCGTGCGCCAGGTCGCCGGACGCATGTGGGACTGGTCGCTCGAACCCACCGCAGCGCTCTACGCCGCGCAGAACGCCTGCGAACCCCTCCACCCGCAGTTCGACTACCTGAAAAACACGGTGTCGGTGGTCAACGACCACTACCGTGCATACCGCGGCTATCGGGTCACGGCCGAGGTCTACGACCTCGACATGCGGCGCATCGACTCGCAGTCGGCGGCGGTCGACCTGCCCGAAGACGGCGTTGCGAACGACGTGCTGACGCTAGATTTCTCGGCGTCGAAGACCCCGGTGCAGTTCATCAAGCTGAGACTCTTCGACGAACGCGGCAAGCAGGCAGGCAGCAATTTCTACTGGCGCTCGGACAACGAATACAAGGGCGCCAACACGCTCACCGGTCCGGCGACGGCGGGATTCCAGTCGCTCGGCGAGCTGGCCCGGACCCGGGTCGCCGCTTCGTACGAAACCTCGGTGGAGGGCGGACGCCACTACATCGACCTCCGGCTGAAAAACACCGGCCGCACGGTGGCGTTCTTCACGCAGGTACAGTGGCTCGACGAGCGGCGCAAGCCCGTGCGGCCGTCGTTCTACACCGACAATTTCCTCTGCCTGATGCCGGGCGAGAGCCGGATGGTGCGCATCGAAACCGCACTCGACAAACTCCCCGGAGAGGCATACACGCTCGTCGTGCGGGGCTTCAATCTCGACACGCGCGAATTCAAGGTCAAAATCCAGCGTCCGTGAAACTCCTGCCGCACATCCTTTTCCTGATGCTGGCCTTGTGCGCCCAGGCCCGCACGCATTCCTACGACGTGGTAATCGTGGGCGGAACCCCTGCGGGAATCACCGCCGCCATCGCCGCCGCACGCGAGGGGAAAAACTGCGTCATCCTGGAACGCTCGGCCCATGTCGGCGGACTCCCCGTCAACGGACTGGGAGCCACGGACATCGCCACACGGGGCGCCACGGCGGGGCTGTTCGCCCGCTTCGTCGCGCTGAACAAAGCCCGTTACACCGAAAAATACGGCGCGGATTCCCCGCAGGTGCGCGATTGCAGCGACGGATACCATTTCGAACCGTCGGTGGCAGCGGAGACCTTTGGGCGGATGCTCGCCGAGGCCGGACCCGGACGCATTACGGTCCTAACCGACCGCCAGTTCGACGCCGAAGCGCGTTACGTCGAGAAGCGGGGCGATCGGATCGTCTCGATCCGCATACTCGACCGCACGACAGGTAAGGAGGAGCATTACCGCGGCACGGTGTTCATCGACGCGACCTACGAAGGCGACCTGGGTGCAGCCGCAGGGGTTCCGTTCCGGACCGGACGCGAAGGGGCCGACGAATACGGCGAACCCTGCGCCGGAAAAATCTACCGCTGGTGGAAGCACGGTCCCGACGCCGACGGCACGACCTATGAGGGCGACGACGCCATTCAGGCTTACAACTACCGCCTCTGTCTGACGGACGACCCGCAGAACCGGCTGGCAATCCCCCGGCCCGAAAACTACGACCGCAGCGAGTACGCCTCGCTGGTCGGCGACGTATTGGACGGACGCAACACGGACGCCCGTTACCGCACGGCGGATTCGGCAGCTATCGCCCGGAACCGCCGGCGCATCGGGGCCGGAGAGCGGACCTCGGTCCCCGGCGACGTCTGGGGCATGGCCAAAGTAACGAGCATGACCCGCCTGCCGAATGCCAAGACCGACGCCAACAACCAGCACCTCGCACTCATCTCCACGGATCTGCCCGAAGAGAACTGGCCGTGGCCTACAGCCGGCTGGGCGTGGCGCGACCGTTTCGCAGAGCGTCTGCGCGACTACACGCTGGGCCTGCTGTGGTTCGCCCAGCACGACGAGGCGCTGCCCGCGCATTTCCGCGAAGCCTGTCTGCGGTGGGGCCTCGCCGCCGACGAATACCGCGACAACGGCGGATTCCCGCGTCAGGTCTACGTCCGCGAAGGCCGGCGTCTGGAAGGCTGCTATTTCTTCACCGCCCAGGACGCCCTGCCCGAAGCCGAGGGGAAACGTCCGCCGCTCCATCGCAGTTCGGTCACTGCAAGCCACTACGCCCTCGACTCGCACGCCGTGCGCAAACGCGAGCCGGGACGCATACACCTCGACGGATTCTTCAGCCACCCGACGGCCGTTTACACGGTTCCCTACGGCGTGATGGTGCCCCGGCAGGTCGAAAACCTGCTCTTCCCGGCAGCCGTCTCGGGCAGCCACGTCGGATTTTCGACCCTGCGCATGGAGCCTTGCTGGATGGCCCTGGGCGAAGCCGCCGGAACAGCGGCGGCGCTGGCGATCGACAGCCGCCGGAACGTTCGCGAAATCACCGTGGACTCATTGCAGGAACGCCTGCTCCGTCACGGAGCGGTGTTGGTCTACCTGCGGGACCTGAAACCCGGCGACCCCGATTACGCCGCCGTACAGCGGTTGGCGCTGCGGGGCTTCTTCCCCGGATGGGAAGCCGGCCTCGACCGCCCGCTCGACGAACCCACGGCGCGTCTCTGGAGCTCGCTCGCCGGACGGGAAATAACGGCCGACGGCACGACCACCCGGCGGGAATGGCTTCGCCGGATCACAATGGATTAACTCCTAAAACAAAATGAATATGAAACAAATTTTTTCCTTTCTGACCGCCTTTCTGGCCATTGTCATGATGATGCTGTGCTGCAGCCATTGCAGCAAGGACGACTCCGACAACGGCAACACCGGAAAGCCGTACGTCCGGCTCAATTTCAGCGAAAAGATGGTGTCCAACTCCGCCGGATCGCTCGAAGTATTCGTATCGTCGAACACCGAATGGATCGCCGAACCGCGGAGCAAATGGCTCAGCGTAGACCACAACAGCGGCAAGGGCGACCTCTCGGTGCGCATCTCCTTCGAGGCTAACGGTACGGAGAAACGCACGGGCATCGTCCGCTTCACGGCCGACGGCGTCAATCCGGTCGAAATCACCATCACGCAGTCGGCGCTGACCTTCACCAATCCCATCACCATCGGGGGCAACGTCGCCACGATGCCCGACCCCTACATCGTCAAGGACGGTGAATATTACTACACCTGCAAGGCGAGCGGCAACGGCATCGCCATCTCGCGCTCCTCGCGGCTCACGGCAGTCAACAGCACCACCAAGAAATGGAGCCTCCCCTACGAAGGTCCCTCGAAACCGTGGAACATCGCCGACCTCTGGGCTCCCGAGCTGTTCCACATCGGCGACCGCTGGTACGTATACTACGCCGCCGGACGCCGCGGACAGGACGGAATCACCGGTTACAGCACCCAGCGCAGCGGCGTACTCCGTTCGAAAGCCAACGACCCGCTGGGCGAATGGGAGGATATGGGCATGCTCTACACGGGCTACAACTACCAGCCGGGCATCAAGCCCACCATAGAGAACACGGAATATGCCATCGACCTGACGACCTTCGAGCTGAAGGGTCAGCGCTACGCCGTCTGGTCGGGCAACGGAACCGACGCCGTCCAGCAGATCCGCATCGCCAAGATGTCGGACCCCTGCACCATCTCCTCGTCGATGGTCATTCTCTCGACCCCCACGCAGTCGTGGGAAACGATGGACGGACGCAAGATCAACGAGGGTCCCGCCATACTCGTCAACGAGGAGAAGGGCAAGCTCTTCATCGTTTACTCCTGCAACCCGTCGTGGACCAAGAACTACCGGCTGGCCTGGCTGATGCTCGACATGAACGACGGCGACCCGATGAATCCGGCCGACTGGAAGAAATCGGACAATTACGTCTTCTGGCGCTGTGACAACACGAAGGAGCCGGTATCCGGAGTCAATGGACTGGGCCACTGCACCTTCACCAAGTCGCCCGACGGAACCGAGGACTGGATCGTCTATCACGCCATGCGCTATTCCGACGGCGGATGGGGCCAGCGTTATCCCTTCGTCGAGAAATTCACGTGGAACGCCGACGGAACGCCCAATTTCGGGGAGGGCGCCGGATGGGGCGAAGCGCTGCTGCTGCCCTCGGGCGAAACCCTCTGAAAACACCTTCGCATTGTCAACCTAACCGAATAACAGTACCGCAAACCGATGAAAAAATTCCTTTTAGTTGCACAGACCCTGCTGCTGCTCGCGGCGGCCTCGAACGTTCAGGCGCAGAAAAGCTACGACCTGAAAAAATTCCCGAAGGGATGCCAACCCGAAGAGATCGGCATAAGGCTCACCGAACGTTACCTCCAGACCCCGCACTCGCACTGGGGCGACGTCAACTCGAAACACAAAGTAACCCTCGTGACCTATCCCGACGTCTGTGCCTGGCTGGGCGCACTGTGGTTCACCGCAGGGACCGGCAACGACAGCCTCTACACCCGGCTCGTGGAGCGTTTCGAGCCGCTGTTCACCACGCAAAAGAACTTGCAGCCCAACCTGTTTCCCAAGGACCACAACGTCGTCGATTTCTATGTCTTCGGCGCCGTGCCGCTGGAAATCTACAAGCGCAACCACGATCCGAAATACCTGGAGCTGGGCATGAAATATGCCGACGGCCAGTGGGAGCTGCCCGCGAATCCGCAGCACTACAAACAGCTGTCCGAAGCGGAAAAGTATGCCGACGAGGGCTACTCGTGGCAGACGCGGCTCTGGGTCGACGATATGTTCATGATCACCGACCTGCAGGCCCAGGCCTATCTGGTGACCGGCGACAAGAAATATATCGACCGCGCCGCCCGTGAGATGGCACTCTACCTCGACCGCATCCAGCGTCCCAACGGACTCTTCTACCACCACACCGGCACGCCCTATTTCTGGGGACGCGGCGACGGCTGGATGGCCGTCGGCATGGCCGAGATGCTCCGCATGCTCCCGAAGGACAACCCCTACCTGCCGCGCATCCGGGCGGCCTACATGCAGATGATGGAGACGCTGCTGCGCTACCAGGGCTACGACGGCATGTGGCGGCAGATCATCGACAACCCCAATTCGTGGAAGGAGACCTCCTCGACGGCCATGTTCACCTACGCGATGATCCTCGGCGTGAAGAACGGCTGGCTCGACCGGAAAATCTACGGCACGGCAGCCCGCAAAGCCTGGCTGACGCTGCTCTCCTACCTCGACGAGAAAGACAATCTCCGCAACGTCTGCGAAGGAACCGGCGCCAAAAACAGCTTCGACTGGTATCAGAACCGCCGCCGCCTGACCGGCGACCTCCACGGACAAGCCGCCATGCTGTGGTGTGCCTATGCGCTCTCCTGCGACGTGAAACCTTACAAACTGACGCCGAAACGGTAAACCCGACCCCTATCATGCACAAAATTCTGAAAACATTCCTTCTCGGATTCGCCTTCGCCGGGCTGTGCCTGGCGGCATGCAGCGAGAAAGCAACCTCCGGCTCGGGCGTAAAGCCCAAACCCAATCCCGACCCGACGCCCGAAATCGAAGATTACGACCTGGTCAGCTTCCCCGACCGGAAGGACCCCAAAACGGTCGGCGAAGGGGTTGTCAACCTCTTCATCCGCTCGGGAAACTCCAACTGGGGAGACATGCACTCCAAGACGAAAAGCACGCTGACCTCCTACCCCGATGTCTGTGCCTGGCTGGGAGCGTTCTGGTACGCCGAGGCGGCCGGGAACAACGACCTGTTCAACCGGCTGGTGGCGAAATTCGACCAGTTCCTCGAAGTGGACGACAAGAGCATCGAACCGAACAAGAGTCTGGTGACGCAGATTCCCCGCACGGAAAACAATGCCGTGGACTACAACATCTTCGGCGCCGTGCCGCTCCATATCTACTACGTCAAAAAGCAGCGCGGCGCGGCCGAGTCGGAGATCAAAAAGTACCTCGACCTGGGCCTTCGCTACGCCGACCAGCAGTGGGAACTGCCTACGGAACAGAAATACCTGGAGAAGATGAAGAATCCGGAGTATTACCACAACCTGGGCTATTCATACCAGACGCGCCTGTGGATCGACGATATGTTCATGATCACGGCGCTCCAGTCGCAGGCCTATCTGGCAACGGGCGACGAGAAATACATCGAGCGGGCCGCCAAAGAGATGATTCTCTACCTCGACGAGCTTCCGGGCGAAAACGGGGTCTTCTACCACGCCCCCACCGCCAAATTCTTCTGGGCCCGCGGCAACGGATGGATGGCCGTGGGAATGCCCGAAATGCTGCGGATGCTTCCCAAATCGTCGAAATACGACGTCTACCGCAACCGGATTCTCACCGAATACAAGAAAATGATGGCCACGCTGAGCGTCTATCAGTATGAAAGCGGCCTGTGGGGACAGCTGATCTACCCCAATCAGGGCGATATGTGGGAGGAGACCTCCGGATCGGCCATGTTCACCTATGCGATGATCCTCGGCGTGAAGAACGGCTGGCTCGACGAGAAGAGTTACGGCACGGTCGCCCGCAAAGGCTGGCTGGGAATCCAGAACTACCTGAACACCAATTTCGAAATCCGGAACGTCTGCTGCGGAACCGGAGCCGGTACGAGCTACGCATACTACCGCGACCGGGAGAAATACACCGGCGACCTGCACGGACAGGCTGCCGTAATGTGGTGCGCCTATGCACTGACCGAACTGGCCAACGAACAACAACAATAAACGTCACTAAAACAAACCTAAAACACTCCTGCATGCCTATGAAAAAAATACAGCAGACCGAATGAAGGAACATTCGGTCCGGGTCGGAACCCGCCTCCCGGACCACGGGCGTCCATAGCCCGAACCATCCCGAATTATTATCATCAATCAACTAAAACCGTATGGAAAATTTTTATAAAACAAGCATAGGGTGCGCCAGAGCCCTGAAAAGCGTGAGCTTCGCCCTGCTTCTTGTGATGTTCCTGTCGGCGAACGTCGGCGCTGTCCATGCACAGGGCGCCTCCGCACAAACGGGGAAACGACGCATCACCGGAACCGTCACCGACACCGACGGAGCGCCGCTGGTCGGCGCCACCGTCTACATCAAGGACACCAACGTCGGAACGACGACCAACACCGACGGACTCTTCGTCATCGACGTACTGCCCAAACAGCAGATCACGGTCAGCTACATCGGCTACCTGTCGCAGACCCTGCCGACCGACGGCCGCGAGGTGATCAACATCAAGCTGCAATCCGACACCGATCAGCTCGAAGAGGTCGTCATCGTCGGCTACGGCAAGCAGAAACGCCAGGCGATGGTCAGCTCGATCGCCACCGTCGGGTCGCGCGACCTGATGCAGTCGTCGTCGAGCAACCTGACGAGCAACCTCGCCGGACAGCTCGCCGGTCTGATCAGCATCCAGCGCAGCGCCGAACCGGGACGCGACGACGCCGAATTCTGGATTCGCGGTATCAGCACCTTCAAGGGCGGAACCAACCCCCTGGTGCTCGTCGACGGCATTCCCCGTGACATCAACAACATCGAAGCCGACGAAATCGAGACGTTCAGCATCCTGAAAGATGCCGCGGCAACGGCCGTCTACGGCGCCGAGGGCGCCAACGGCGTCATCCTCGTAACCACCAAACGCGGTACGATCTCCCGGCCCAAAATCTCGTTCCGCATCGAACAGTCGATCGCCTCGCCGCAGCGCCTGCCCGAGTTCGTCGATTCGTGGGACTACCTCGAACTGGCCAACGAGGCCCGGTCCAACGACGGACTCACGCCCAGTTTCAGCGCCGCGCAAATCCAGCTCTACCGCGACCGCGTGGACAACGACCTCTATCCGAACACGCAGTGGATCGACGAACTGGTCCGCAAAGCCGTGCACAGCCAGCGCTACACGCTCAATTTCCGCGGCGGCGCCGAGAACGCCAAATATTTCGTCTCGATGGCCTACTACCAGTCGGACGGCGTCTTCAAGGAGAATCCCAACGGCAAATACGACAGCAACTTCGGATTCGAGCGTTACAACCTGCGCAGCAACATCGACCTGAAGGTGAGCAAAACCACGCGCCTGAGCGTCGATCTCGCGGGACAGTTCGTACACCGCCGCACGGCCAACCGCTCGGCCGACGACATTTTCAGCTTCATGCTGCACACGCCGTCGTACCTCTTCCCGGCCATTTACAGCGACGGCACGCTCGCCAGCTATGAGAAGCAGGCCGACTCGAACAACCGCAACCCCTACAACATGCTCTACAACCAGGGTTACCGCCAGGAATGGGGCGTAAAGATCCAGTCGAACATCAAACTGGAACAGGACCTGAAATTCATCACCCCGGGCCTGAGCGTCCGCGGAAGCGTCAGCTTCGACTACGACGGCAGTTCGGCGACGCTGCGCGACTACTGGCCGAGCCTCTACCACGCCAGCGGCCGCGACGCCGAAGGCAACCTGGTCTTCACCACCACCTCGTCGGGATCGCCCGAGATCTCGGACCCCAAATTCACCTCGACGAGTTACCTGCGCAAAATCTACATCGAAGGCGCTGTCAACTACCAGCGCACGTTCAACTATGTCCACAACGTGAGCGCCATGATCCTCTACATGCAAAAGGAGCAGCAGAAGAACGATCCGGTGCTTCCCTACCGCAAGCAGAGCGTCGTGGGCCGCGTGACCTACTCGTACGACAACCGCTATTTCATCGAGGGCAGTTTCGGCTACACCGGCAGCGAAACCTTCGCCAAGAAGAATCGTTTCGGTTTCTTCCCGGCCGTCGGCGTCAGCTATTTCGTCTCCAACGAGAAATTCTATCCCGAAGGGCTGAAAAAGGTGATGAACAACGCGAAAATCCGCCTCTCGATGGGCCGCACGGGTAACGACGACACGGGAACCGACCGCTTCCTCTACCGCGCGACGTTCAACACCTCGGGCCACACCTTCAACCAGGGCATCGGAACCTCGGCCTCGAACGGCATGGGGGCCGGCATCTACGACCTGCGCTTCGTCAACAACGACATCCACTGGGAGATCGAAACCAAGCGCAACGTCGGCCTCGACCTCGGCTTCTTCGACAACGAAATCGAACTCACGGCCGACTATTTCAACAACCGCCGCAAGGACATTCTGCTGGAACGCAACACGGTCCCCGGAGTCGCCGGATTCCACGCCAAACCGTGGCAGAACTACGGCATCGTGGACAACTGGGGCGTCGATGCCAGCCTGAACGCCCGCCACGATTTCGGCAAAGTCCGCATCAGCGCCCGCGGTACGTTCACGTTCGCCCGCAACAAGATCGTCGAATACGACGAGCTGAACCAACTCTACGACTACCAGCGGATCACCGGCACGCGCGTGAACGAGAACACGCTCTACATCGCCGAACGCCTCTACACCGAGGACGATTTCATCCGCACGCAGAATCCCAACGGAACCTACTCCTACGAGCTGCGCCCGGGGCTTCCGACCGTCGCGCTGCAAGGAACCCTCGGCCCGGGCGACATCAAGTATGCCGACCTGAACCACGACGGCGTGATCGACAGCAACGACAAGATGCGCGGCGTAGGGCACCCCTACAATCCCGAGATCAACTACGGTTTCGGCCTCAACGTCGAATACAAAGGCTTCTACGTGAGTGCGTTCTTCCAGGGCACGGGTAACTCGTCGGTGCTGCTGGCGTCGGGCAACAACCACTTCTGGCCCTTCAACTGGTACGAGGACAAGTCCAACTACCGCACGCTGTTCCTCGACCGCTGGACGGCCGACAACCCGCGTCAGGATGTCACGATGCCGCGTCTGCACAGCCATTACAGCCACAATGTCAACAAGGAACCCAGCACATGGTGGCTCCGGAGCGGCAATTTCCTGCGTTTCAAGAACCTCGAAATCGGCTACAACCTGCCCAAAAATTTCCTCCGCAAGATCCGCCTCGATGCAGCGCGCGTCTACATGCTGGGCAACAACCTCTGCGTCTGGGACGACATCAAATACTGGGACCCCGAACAGGGCAACCGCAACCAGGGTATGAGCTACCCCATGTCGCGCACCTTCACACTGGGACTCGAAGTCAACTTCTAATCAAGGAGAACGAACTATGAAACAGAATTTTGTAAAAATACTTTCTTTCGGACTGCTGGCCTGCACGGCTTGGTCGTGCAGCTTCCTCGACGTGTCCGATGAGCTGGCCGGCGGCATCTCCGACATCTCGCAGGTGTTCAGCAATGTCGATCGCACCAAAAAGTGGTATTCCCAGGTCTTCAACAACCGTCCCGACTATTCGGCCGTCTGGGTCACGGACAGCCCGATGGGAAATCCCTGGACCGCCTACTCCGACGAAATCTACACGCGACTGGCCAACAACGCCGGCAAATACACCGAGTGGAACTCGTCCAACAGCAATTCGCAGCGCTGGAACACGCTCTACGAGAGTATCCGCCAGGCCAATATTTTCCTGGAGCAGGCTCATCCGATCGTGGACGAAGGCGGCCCCGACGCAGACCGTCTGACCGAGTCGGAGATCAAACTCTACAAGGCCAACGTCCGCTTCATGCGTGCGGCTTACCACTACTACCTGATGGAGCTGTACGGCCCGATTCCCATCGTTGACCATTCGATGACGCTGGAAGACGACCTCGACCTTCCGCGCAACTCGCTCGACGAGGTGATCGATTTCATCGACCGGGAGCTGAAAGAGTGCATGGAGGAGATGGCGCAGGAACCCTACCACGACAACGAGAACCTCCGTGCCGTGCCCACCAAGGGCGCCGCGCTGGCCCTGCGTGCCAAGCTGTGGGTCTATGCCGCCAGCCCGCTCTTCAACGGCGGATGGGCCGAGGGCCTGGCGCTGACCAACAAGGACGGCAAACGCCTCTTCCCCGACCGGGACGATTCGAAACTGCAGACGGCGGTGGACCGCCTCCGCGATTTCCTCGACTATGCCGAGTCGGGCAGCCGCTACGAACTGCTCAACACGGGCAACCCGGACGACGACCTCTACCGACTCTTCCAGGAGTATAACAAGGAGATTATCTGGGCCACCTCGACCAACTCGTGGGGCACGCTGGGCGAACAGAAATTCGACACCTTCGCAACCCCGCGTTCGCAGCCTCAGGGTCAGGGCGGATTCCACGTCCTGCAAGAGCTGGTCGATGATTTCTACATGAAGGACGGCAAGCCTGTCAAGGCCACCTCGTTCCTCCCCAAGTCGGAGCTCTACCCCGCCAACGAAGCCGAGATGGGAACCTACAACGGCGTTCAGGTGTCGAAGATGTACATCGACCGCGAACCCCGTTTCTACAACACCATCACGTTCTCAGGCATGAAATGGCACATGAGCAACCAGGAAATCCAGTTCTACCGCGGCGGCAGGGACGACAACTCGGTGGCCGACGGCGCCCCGCTCACGGGCTACCTGCTCTACAAGCGTATGAACCGCACAGTCTATGGAGGCAATATCTCCGGCGCCGTAACGTCGAAATACCGTCCGGTGATCATCTTCCGCCTGGCGGAGTTCTACCTGCTCTACGCCGAGATGCTCAACGAGGTGGAGCCGGGCAACAAGGATGTGCTGAAATACGTCAATCTGGTGCGCCGGCGTGCCGGGCTGGACGACCTGGAGGTGCTGAATCCCGCCATCGAGGGTAACCAGACCTTGCAGCGCGAGGCAATCCGCCGTGAAAGCCGCATCGAACTGGCCACCGAGGGACAGCGTTATTTCGACGTGCGCCGCTGGATGATCGCCGACAAGACGCCCGGCGAAGGCGGCCAGGGAGGCGATTTCCACGGCATGAACGTCGATCAGACGCAACCCGCGTACTACACCCGCACGAAGCTGCAGACCCGCTCCTTCAAGAACAAAAACTACCTCTATCCCATTCCGCTGGACGAGATCAAGCGCAGCGACGTGCTCGTGCAGAACCCCGGCTGGTAGACCCTATAACCGATAAACTTACGATGATGAAAAAAATCAGTATATTCCTGTTCGCAGCGGCGGCATTGTTGGGCGTCGGCTGTGACGACAGCTCCGACACGGACAAGGTGATTCCCGTCTCGGCAATCGCTCTCGATTCGTCGCTGAGCGAGGGCATCACGCTGGTAGTCGGCCAGACGACCGACATCGCCGGCAAGGTGACGGTACGCCCCGAGAATGCCACGGACAAGACCGAAACCTACGAGTCGTCGGACCCGGAGACCGTCTCGGTAGACGAAGCCGGCAAAGTGACGGCCGTGAAACCGGGACTGGCGATGGTCACGATCAGCGTGGGCGGCAAGCACTCGCATTTCGAAGTGGAGGTCAAAGAGCAGCGGATTTCCGTCGAGTCGGTTACGCTGCCAGCCGAACTGGCCGACGGCGCAACGCTGAAACTCGGCGCAACGCTCGACATCGCCGGCAAGGCGACGATCCTCCCCTCGAACGCCACGGACAAGACCGAAAGCTACAATTCGTCGAACCCGATGATCGCGTCGGTCACCGAAGAAGGCATCGTATCGGCAATCGCCGTCGGCGAAGCGACGATCACGATCTCCGTCGACGGCAAGTCGGCCCAATTCACCCTCACGGTCGAGAAGATAGCCGTGGAGTCGGTCACGCTGCCCGACGAGTGGAAAGACGGCTACACGATGCCCCTCAGCGGAACGCTGGAGCTTGCCGGAAAGGTAGCAGTGCTTCCCGAGAACGCCTCGAACCGTGCCGAAAGCTATGATTCGTCGGACAAGGAGGTCGCCACGGTCAGCGCCGAGGGTGTCGTAACACCGCTGAAAGCCGGAAAAACGACAATCTCGATTACAGTTGACGGAGTTTCGGCATCGTTCGAACTGACCGTCGCCGAAGAGGTTCAGGTGGACATCGAGACCATTACGATTACCGACGGCCGCTGGAACAACTCGCTGGGTACGGCGAGCGTCGAGCTCAAGAACGGAACGGCGACCTACGATCTCTATTCGCGCCTGGTCATCACCCCCAAGAATCAGAACGAGGGCGTGGCATATCAGATCGTCAACAAGGACGGCGAATTTATCGACATCGACGAAAACGGCCTGATCACCTGCAAGAAGGTGGGTACGGCCACGGTAGTCGTTACGGCGAAGAACCACAAAAGTCTGACCCAGGGCAATCCCAAGAAGGTGATCTTCACCTTGAACATTACCGATTCGAACGATCTCGACCGCACCGGCTGGAGCATGTCGGCATCGGGACCGATCAAGGGTACCGACGGCAGCGCCACGGCTGCGCTCGACGAGGTATTCGGCACGAGTTCGTTCCCGACGTCGAGCGCATCGATTCCGGCTTCCGATGCAACGATCTTCGGTCTGGACCGTCCCGGCAAGAATGGCGCCGGCGACACGATCTGGTTCGTGGTCGATATGCAACAGCAGAGGAGCGTAAACTATTTCCGCATCATGCACCAGGGCATACGCAACGCCGACCGCGGCTGCCGTTGGAATGGTTTCACGCTCATCGAAGGCAGCAACGACAATTCGGAGTGGACGCCGATTGCCGAAAATGTAAAACTGCCCGATATGAGTTACGAATCGCAGCTCGACCCGAACGACGGCGGCACCCGCAATATCGACGATTATCGTACGACATCGAATGTAAAGTTCCCCTCGACAGTAAATTACCGCTACCTGCGGTTTGTCGGCAAGGCGGCCGACTTTACGGGAGGTAACAGCACCTGTCAGATTGCGGAACTTTACCTCGGTCTCGACGAATAGACTTTCCGGCTCCGGCGGCCGATGCAGCCGCCGGGGTCCGGAATCCTTAACCGAAAAACGACTTTCAAATTATGAAAAAGATAAGTATTTGTCTGTTTGCCGCGGCGGCCCTGCTGTGCGCCGGCTGCGAAGACGGCATACCCGAACCGGGAACGATGGACGTTCCCGCAGAGAGCGTCGTGCTCGACGAGGAGCTGAGCGGCGGCCTGGTCATGGAGGTCGGCGAAACGAAGGACGTGTCGCTGAAAGTGACAGTGCTGCCCGAAAACGCCACCGACCTGGCGGAACTCTTCTATTCCTCGAACGTCGAAGTGGCGACGGTCAGCCCCAAGGGCGTCATAACGGCCCAGAAAGCCGGCATCACCATGATTTCGATCTACGTGGGCGGCATCGAAACCTATTTCGCCGTGACGGTCGTCGATCAGATTCCGATCGACATCGAGTCGATCTCCTTCTCCAATCCGTCCATGGACGCCTATGCCGGAGTCGGTTACAGCCTCTTCGTCTCGGTCGAGCCGTTCGACCAGAATGAAGGCGTGATCTTCTCGTCCTCCGATCCGGAGACCGCATCGGTAAGCGCCGAAACCGGCCGCATGATCTGCCACCGGAGCGGCAGCATCACCATCACGGCTGCCGCCAGGAACCATCCCGAGATCAAGGCGACGATGAGCGTTTCTATCACCGAGTTCTTCGGCGATTGGGACCGCAGCAAATGGTCGATGAGTTTCTCGCACGGCTGGAAAACCGACGCTTCGATCGGAAGCAGTGCGACCGCCGCTATCGACGGCAACGAGAGCACAACGCTGTCTATGGACCGTCCGGGCCGGGTCAGCAGCATTCCCGCCGACGCCGAAATCTGGTTCCAGATCGACCGCGGCGACAATCCGGGCATGGTCAACTACCTGCGTATCCGCCACCGTCCGGAAGGCAACAACAACAAGAACATCCTCGTCCGCTGGTGGGGCTTCAACCGCATCGAAGGCAGCAACGACGGCACGAATTTCGAGGTCGTCGCCGAATACGTCGCGCTGACGCCCGATCCGAACGTATACGAGAACCTGCTGACGGACAATGTCCCGATCCCGGAGAACGATTTCCGCTATCTGCGCTTCATCGGCTGGAACGATGTCAGCACGGTATCGCCTTTCCTGGGCTTCTACTGCGCCCGCGGAACGGAATACGGAGGCATCAATCCGGGCAATACCATCCAGATCAACGAAATATACCTCGGACGAGCACAGGAATAGGCCGTCGGGTAGCGTAATCGAAAAAGGCCCGAAGAACGAATCTTCGGGCCTTTTCACACTTTTAAAACTCAGACAACGATGATACGAAAAACCCTCTTCACCTTAGCCCTGCTGTGGATGCAGGCCGCGGCCCTGCAGGCGCAGGTCGCGCTGACCGGACAGGCCGCCGCACGCACGGATTTCGAACTGGTCGCTGCGGATTCCGGCGCGGCCGTCTGCTACGACGCCGGGGACGCCGCGGTCGTGGAAACCGCCGCCGGGCTGTTCGCCGCGGATGTCGCCCGCGTAACGGGCCGCGAAATCCCGGTCGTCGCCGGGCAGGAACTCCCCGCAAAGACGCGCTGCGCCGTGATCGTCGGAACGATCGGTCAAAGCCGCTGGATCGACGAACTGATTGCGGCCGGCAAGATCGACGTTTCGGCCATCGAAGGCGGCTGGGAACGTTATGCGATCCGGCTGGTCGACCGTCCGGGACACGGCGTGCGCAAAGCGCTGGTCATTGCGGGCAGCGACCGCCGCGGCACGGCCTACGGATTGCTCTCGGTGTCGCGCGTCATCGGCGTGAGCCCGTGGTACTGGTGGGCGGACGCCCCCGTGCGGCACCGCGACCGGCTGACGCTGCGCGTCACGGATTTCACGTCGGAAAGCCCCTCGGTGAAATACCGCGGCATCTTCATCAACGACGAGGACTGGGGCCTCTACCGCTGGGCGAAGGAGAATTTCGAAAAGGAGCTGGGCAACGTCGGCCCGAAGACCTACGAGAAGGTGTGCGAACTGCTGCTCCGCCTGCAGGCTAACTACCTGGCCCCGGCGATGCACGATGCGACGACGGCCTTCTACAAAATACCCGAAAACAAAGAGATTGCCGACCGTTACGCCATCGCCGTCGGCTCATCGCACTGCGAACCGCTGGGGCTGAACACCGCCAGCGAATGGGATTCAAAGACCATGGGCGAATGGGACTACGTGAACAACCGGGCCGGAGTGGACCGGGTGCTGAAGGAGCGCGTCGAGACCTCGGCGCCCTATGAGAACGTCTACACGCTGGCCCTGCGGGGCCTGCACGACCGGGCGATGGCCGGCAGCGAGGACCTCGACACACGGAAGGCCACCATGCAGGAGGCTCTGCTGGCGCAGCGGCAGATTCTGGCAGACGTGCTGGGCAAACCCGCAGAGGAGATTCCGCAGGTGTTCACGCCCTACAAGGAGGTGCTCGACGTCTACAACCGGGGATTAGAGCTCCCCGACGACGTGACGATCATCTGGCCCGACGACAACTACGGCTACATGAAACGCCTGAGCAGCCCCGCGGAGCAGAAACGCTCCGGACGTTCGGGCGTCTACTACCATTCGTCCTATCTGGGCCGTCCGCACGACTACCTGTGGATGAACACTACCTCGCCGACGCTGATGTACGAGGAGCTGCGCAAAGCCTACGACTCGACGGCCGACCGCGTATGGCTGCTGAATGCCGGTGACATCAAGTCGTGTGAATTTGCGGTCGATTTCTTCCTGGCGATGGCCTGGGACATCGACTCGTTCGACTTCCGGCGGGCTGCGGATTACCGCGCCGAGTGGATGAGCGGCCTGCTGGGCCGGGAGTATTTCGACCGGTTCCGGGAGATTTCCGACACGTTCTACCACCTCGCATTCGTCCGCAAGCCCGAATTCATGGGCTGGGGCTACCAATGGGCCACGGACAAGCACGGCAAGGAGCGAAATACAGACACCGACTTCTCCTTCACCAATTACCGCGAGGCCGACCGGCGGCTCGAAGACTACGCACGGATTGCCGGACAGGTCGACGCGCTGATGGACCGGATGCCCGAGGAGAACAAAGCGTGCTTCTACCAGGTGCTCTACTATCCGGTAAAGGCGTGCGAACTGCTCAACCGCATGGTGCTCCGCGGACAGCAGAACCGCCGCTACGCCACGCAGCAGCGTGCCGCGACCGACGCGCTGGCCGCCGAAAGCCGCATGTGCCACGACAGCCTGCAGATCATCACGGCGGGCTACAACGCCCTGCTCGGCGGCAAGTGGAACCATGTGATGACGATGAAGCAGGGATTCGCCGCATCCTATTTTCAGCTCCCGGAACTGCGGAGCGCACAACTCGCAACGCAGGCCCGGCTGGAAATACAGGCCGAAGGCGAGGATGTGATGAAAGGGCTGCGGAGCTTCCACATGCTCCCGACGTTCAACACGTTCCTGCGCCGTTCCCACTTTGTAGACGTTTACAACAAGGGCGGCGAGCCGCTGCAATGGAGCGTTTCCGCCAGCGACGACTGGATCGTGCCGAGCCGCACGGCAGGCACGACCCGCACCGAGGAGCGGATCGAAGTGTCGGTGGACTGGACGAAAGTTCCCGTCGGGGACGAGGTGTCGGGCTGTCTGACAATCGCCGCCGCGAACGGAGAGAGCCGCCGCGTACTGGTCTCGGTGTTCAACCCGGCCTCCCCCACCCGCGAGGAGTTGCAGGGATTGTACGTCCAGCACAACGGATACATTTCAATCCCGGCGGCGGATTTCCACCGCAAGCGCGAGAACGACGTGATTCGCATCCGTCCCGTCCCGAACCTCGGCGTCGAGAACACGGCGCTCCAGCTGGGCGACCCGACCCTGCCGAAGCAGAACACCCGGCGGCGCGACGTTCCGCAGGTGGAATACGATTTCTACACGTTCGAACAGGGTTCGGTCGACGTTTACACCTATGTGCTGCCGACCTTCGTGATCAGCGCCGACCGGGGATACGCCGGACACGAGGCGACAAACCTCGAGACCCAGTACGGAGTCTGCATCGACGAAGGTCCGGTGATGAACCCCTCAACCTCGTCGATTGAATATGCGCAGATCTGGTACGAGAGCGTACTGCGGAATTGCCGGGTGAACAAAACGACGCTCCACATCGGCAAACCCGGCAGGCACACGCTGAAAATCCTCTGCGGCGACGCCGGCACGGTGCTTCAGAAGATCGTGCTGGATTTCGGCGGTATGCAGCGTTCCTACCAAGGACCGCCGCCCACCCGCGCCGAGGTGCAATGAAAAAAGGAACGATCCGGATTTTCGGATCGTTCCTTTTTTTCAGGACGGCAGGAAACGTCACTCCGGGCGTCCGGGGACGGGGTCCCCGGGCGTCGTGACGGCCGGATCGTAAACGGCGACCCCGACACGCGAGTCGGCACAGCCGTAATAGAGATACCACCGAGACTTGAAATAGACCAGCCCCTCGATAAAGACCGTCCCGTCCTTGTACTGGCCGCTCTTCTCGAAATCGTCCACCGGACGGAAGAACGGCACGTCGAGGCGTCCGATCACCTTCCCGGGCTCCTGCGCGTCGAAGAGGATTTGTCCGGCGGAGTAGGTACGTGCAGGATAGCGTTTGTCCCGCCCCTCGCCGAGCCGGTTCTGACCGTTGTAAAGCAGCAGAATACCCTTGTCGGTCAACAGCGCCGGAGGGCCGCACTCGGTCAGGGCACTGTCGAAATAGCCCTCGCGCGGATAGACCACCCCTTTCAGATTCCCGTTCGCGTCCAGTTCGGGAGTCCAGTCGATCAGGTTGTCCGACGTGGCGATATTGACCATCCGTTCGCCCCAGTACATCATATACTTTCCGTTCACGCGTGTGATGACCAGCCGGTCGCCGTCGAGCTTCGTCACAATCGACCCCGACTTGCTCTTCAGGTCGCGGAAACGTCCGTCGTAAGCCTTGGCGAATGCCGGTCCGTGCTTCGTCCAGGTCACCAGGTCGCGCGACGTGGCCACGCTGAGCCGCGGGATGCGGCGGTTCCACGAGGTGTAGAGCATCACATAGGTTCCGTCTTCGGTGACGGCCACGCGGGGGTCTTCGCAACCGCCCGGCCAGTCGCACTCCTTCATCCCGTCCTCAGCCGGAAAGAGCACCGGAGCGCACCCGAGACGCATCGTCACGCCGTCCGCACTCCGAGCCAGCCCGATACGCGACGTGCGTTTGCCGATGCCGGTCGCCGAATTGTCCTCGGCGCGGAAGAGCACGCAAATCTCCCCGTCCCTGACGGTTGCGGCAGGATTGAACGTGTCGCTCTCCATCCATCCGACCGAATCCTTACGCATCGGACAGAAGAACCGGACCTGCGAATCGGGCAGGATGACGGGATTGGCACCCGCAGGCCGGACAAACCCGCCCAGCGCCCATTCCGGCAGCCGGTTTTCAGTCATCCCGGGCTCCGCGGCCGAAACACGGTCCGCACCGCCGCAAACGAGGACGGAGAGCCCGGAAGCCGCCAGCAGCATTCTGAATAATTTTTTCATGGAATCTGGTTTTAAGTTTGGTTCCCCCGGGTCAGTTTTCCTGCGCCCACACGCTTTTCCCGAGGTATCCGCCGGTTTTTTCGTGACCGGCAAATCTGTTACAAGATACGAAAAAACGAGGAAAAATAAAAGCGGTTTCTGCAGGTAAATTCACCCATTTCAATCCAAATTCCGCGAAATGCGCCGGCCGATCCGGCCCATAAACAAACAGAGTTGTAACTTTTTAAGCTACAACTCTGTCTGAAAGCGGACGGGATGTCCCGTCCGGGAATTCGAACGATGTGCGGCAGGTGCGCCGCGGTCATCGGAAACTATTCGTACTGGCCGGATTTCAGCCGTTCAACCTCCTCGCGCGACAGGAACCGCCAGGCGCCGCGTTTAAGGTTCTTCTTCGTCAGGCCCGCATAGTAGACCCGGTCGAGTTTCGTGACCGTATAGCCCAGGAACTCGAAAATGCGGCGCACGATGCGGTTGCGGCCCGAGTGAATCTCGATGCCCACCTCCTGCTTATTCTCCTTGACGTAGGAAATCTCGTCGGCGAATATCTCGCCGTCCTCGAGCGTGATGCCCTCGGCGATTCGGTCCATGTCGGCACGCGTCAGGGGCTTGTCGAGCGTCACCTGATAGATTTTCTTCTTCTGGTACGAAGGGTGCGTGAGCTGCTTCGTGAGGTCGCCGTCGTTGGTGAACAGCAGCAGTCCGAGGCTGTTCTTATCCAGACGCCCAACGGGGTAGATACGCTCCGTGCAGGCGCCGTCGACCAGTTCCATCACCGTCTTTCCGGCATGCGGATCGTCCAGCGAGGTGACATAGCCCTTGGGCTTGTTCAGCACCAGATAGACCTTCTTCTCGCCCTGCACGCGGCTGTCGTTGAACTTCACCTCGTCGGTAGGCAGCACCTTGGTTCCCAGCACGGTCACGATCTGGCCATTGACCGACACGAGGCCCGCCGTGATGAAATCGTCGGCCTCGCGGCGCGAACAGATGCCCGACTGGGCCAGGAAACGGTTCAAGCGGATTTCGCCCGTCTGCTTGGCAGGATCGTATTTCGGATACGGCGCCGGTTTGTCGTCGTGCTTGCGGAATCCGCCGGGCTTATAGGGTTTGTCGGTGAATTTCTTGTCGCCGAATTTCTTATCTCCGAACTTTTTGGGACCGAATTTCTTCTCGCCGTAGGCGGGTTTTTCACCGTAACGCGGCTTCTCGCCGAACGTGCGCCGGGGACGGTCGCCCTCCTCGCGGCGGGGACGCTCATTGTCGTCGAAACTGCGACGCGGACGGTCGTTGTCGTCAAAGGAACGACGCGGGCGGTCGTTATCGTAACGGGGCTTATCGCCGAAGGTCCGGGGTTTGTCACCGAACGTGCGGCGGGGCTTGTCGCCGTCGAAAGAGCGGCGCGGACGGTCATTGTCGTCGAAATTGCGGCGGGGGTGCTCACCCTCCTCACGGCGGGGACGTTCGAAAGCCGGACGGTTGTCGGCCGTGAAATGGGGGTTGTACGAAGCCCGGCGTTCGGGCTGGTGGTCATGGGACGGCTGCTCCGAATCGGCAGCATCTCGCTGCAAACGCGGGCGACGCTCGACACGCTCCGCCGTAGCAACTACGGTGCGCTTGCGCTTGTCGCGTCCGAAGCGTTCGAGCACCGGGGTCGAGTCGTTTTTGGGATCTTTCATCGTTTCTATTCTACTAATAAAGTGTCGGGCCGAAGGAGCGGGCGGGGCACCGGGATTCTGCCGGTGAAGCGCCTGTCCGGGCCGGTTTTACCCGGCAAAGGTAATCCATTTTTCCGGAATACAACACATTACGTGCCCGATTTCGACCGTTTTCGGAATAATTGCGCCGGAGCGGACGAAAACCGCTGTTTTTGCCCTATCTTTGCGCAGAAAAAGCGCCCCGGAGCACGGGAGCCGCCCGACAGCAATACGATCCTGCGTTATGACCATGAACCGCGAAATACTGCGCATCGCGCTCCCCAATATCGTCTCGAACATCACCGTACCCCTGATGGGCATCGTCTCGACAGCCATCGCAGGACATTGGGGCGCCGACTCCGCGGCCACGATCGGCGCATTGGCCATCGGCGTGTCGATCTTCAATTTCATCTACTGGAACTGCTCATTCGTGCGAATGGGCACCAGCGGACTCACGGCACAGGCGTTCGGCGCCGGGGATTTCCGCGAATGCACCAACATGCTGGTCCGGGCGCTGTCGGTGGCGGCCGTGATGGGCGTGCTGATGGTCCTGCTGCAATATCCGCTGGGCGAACTGGCGCTGTGGGCTATGAACGGCAGCCAGATGACCCGCGATTATTTCTACGCCCGCATCTGGGCCGTGCCGGCGGGCATCATCCTGTTCGGCTTCAACGGCTGGTTCACGGGGATGCAGAACGCCATCTTCCCGATGCTGACGGCCATCACAGTCAACGTCGTGCACATCCTCTGCAGCCTCTGGTTCGCATTCGGGATGGACATGGGCATCGTGGGCATCGCCTACGCTTCGGTGATCGCCCAATGGACAGGCGTGGGACTCTCGGCGCTGCTGCTCATGGCCAAATACCGCCAGCTACTCACCTCGGTCCGCTGGTCCGAGGTGCTGGATTTCAAACCCCTGAAGACCTTTTTCATCATCAACCGCGACATCATCCTCCGCACGTTCTGCATCGTGGCCGTCTACACCTTCTTCACCGGTGCGTCGGCCCGCATGGACGATCCCGCGCTGCTGGCCGTGAACACCCTGCTGCTGCAGCTCTTCACGCTCTTCTCCTATATGAACGACGGATTTGCCTACGCCGCGGAAGCGCTCACGGGCCGGTTCATCGGCGCCCGCGACGGCGTGTCGCTGCGCGACTGCCTGCGGAGGTGCATCGCCTGGGGAACGATGGTGTCGGTGGTCTTCGTGGGCATCTACCTCGTCTGGTGGCGCGACCTGGTGGGCGTGTTCATCGACCCCGCGGCACCCAACGCCGGGGTGATCGAGGAGCTGGCGGGACGCTACATCGTCTGGATCATCCTCATCCCCATCGCCTCGGCCATGCCCTTCATCATGGACGGCATCATGGTCGGCGCCACCGAGACGCGCGTCATGCGCGACTCGATGTTCTGGTCCACGGCGGCCTATTTCGCCATCTACTACGCCTGCTACCCGCTGATCGGCAACAACGCCCTCTGGCTGGCCTTCACACTCTACATGTTCCTGCGCGGAGTGATCCAGTATTTCATGACCCATCGACTGAGGAGCATCCTCGAAAAAGTCCCCGCCTGACATGACACTGTCCGAAGAGCTGCTCTACATCAAATACGTCCGGCTGAAGGAGGATGCCGAACGGCCCGACGCCTATCCCTACACGGTTCCGGCGCTGGCGAATTTCAGCAGCCTGCGGTTCCGCAAACCCGTGACCTTCATCGTCGGCGAAAACGGCATGGGAAAATCTACGCTGCTCGAAGCGATCGCCGTGAAGGCGGGATTCAATGCCGAGGGCGGTTCGCGTAATTTCAATTTCGCCACGCGGCCGTCGCATTCGCAGCTCTGCGAACAGATCGTCCTGGGCCGGGGCCTTTCGCCCCGCGACGGTTATTTTCTGCGTGCCGAGAGTTTCTACAACGTGGCTTCGGAACTGGAGCAGATTGCCGACGGGGTGCTCCAATACTACGGCGACCGGTCGCTCCACAACCAGTCGCACGGCGAGAGCGTCCTCTCGCTGCTCAGCCACCGCCTTTTCGGCAACGGGCTCTACATCTTCGACGAGCCCGAAGCCGCGCTGTCGCCTTCGCGGCAGATGTACCTGCTGTGCCGGATGAAACAGCTTGTCGAGCGGGGTTCGCAGTTCATCGTCAGCACCCACTCGCCGATCGTGATGGCCTATCCCGGGGCGGAAATCTACGAAATCACGGACGACGGACTGCAGCTAACCGGGCTGGAACAGACCTCCCACTACATGCTGATGAAACGGTTCGTCCTCGACCCCGCAAGCCTCCTGCGGCAGCTGGACGCGGACGGAGAATAGACCCCTCCCAAAATACGAAACGCCCCGGAAGCATCGGACTTCCGGGGCGTTTGCATAAACCTGTATTTATTTGCCGATGTTGTTCACCACACGGCGGCAGTCGCGCGTCCGCACGGCCGGATATTTCGGATGGGCGGGCGACGGAGAGGCCGTCATGTTGTTCAGCCGCAGGTTCTCGACATCCACGGCGTCGATGGCGTAGGTGTGGTACGGCATGTCGGCGCCGTCCCAGCCGATGGTTCCCTGGTTGAAAAAGACATTCTGCGCATTCTCGATATAGAAAACCGGAATATCGGCGGCATAGAGTTCCCGCTTGGGATCGACGTTCAGCCGCAGGTCGTAGTTGCCGCCGGCAACCTCCTCGATGGCGCTCTTACGCAACTTGAATTCGAAATTGTTGAAATAGATATTCTGCAGCTGGGTCTGCTTGTCGGCAATCATCACCACGGAATTCTCACCCACGCAGGTGATGTTGTTGAAATAGATGTTGCGGATGACACCCAGCTGCTGTTTCTCAGGCACGAGGACCATCGCCGTCATGTTGATCGGCTCGCCCTGGCCCCACCAGTCGCCCGTATGCAGGCGCGTCTCGATGCGGATGTTCGTGAAAGTCATGTTCTCCAGCGAGCAGGCGTCGCTGACCGAAATGTTGATGCCGCGGTTCGAATCGAAAATCGAGATGTTCGAAAAGTTGTAGTTCGACATCGGATTCTGGTCGTGGCCTCCGATGCGGATGCCGCTCGACCGCGACTGGAGGATGCAGTTCGAAACGTTGATGTTGGTCGACGGCTTGCGGATGTCCTTGAACCCCGGGTCGCCGTGGTGCTCGCCGTAACCGGCCAGCACAATGGCATCGTCGCCGCATTTGAAAAAACAGTCCGAGATATTGACGTTGCTGCAGGAGATGACGTCCACACCGTCGCTGTTGGGAATCAGCAGGTTGTTGTCGATCCGCAGGCCGCGGATCTTCACCCCGTCGCAGTGGACGATCACGAAGCACCAGTAGGGCGAATCGACGCATTTGAAATCCTCCAGCGCCACGTCGGTGCACTCGCTGAAAACGATCATCTGGTGATAACGGTCCTTCGGATAGAGGGGACCGTCGCCCAGCCCCTCGGCGACCTTGCGGAAGCCGAGTCCCTGACGGGTCTGGCGGCGCTGGTCGTCGCCGATGACCTTGGCCTTCCCCGGCTCCATGAACTCCATGCCCCGACCGTTGATCAGGCCGTTGCCCGTGATCGAGACGTTCGACGCCTTCTCGGTATAAAAAATACCCGCCAGCTCGCGGTTGTGACGCTGGTACTGCGTAAGGTCGAACGTGGCGAGCAATTCGGCACCCGTTTCCATCCGGAATTCGACGTTCGAACGCAGGTTGAGCGTGCCCACCAGATAAACACCGGCGGGAACGAGCACCACGCCGCCGCCGTCGGCATGACAGCGGTCGATGGCCTGTTGGATATGCGCCGTGGCAAGGGTCTGTCCGTCGGCCGGTGCGCCGAACGACCTGACGTCGTAGACGGCCGCCGAAGCGGAGAGGCAGGCCGTGCAAAGGAAGATTAAGAAAAGTACTGACTTTTTCATCGGTTGGTATTTTAATTATATTCGCAGCAAAAGACCGTGCCGCAGGACGGCAGGTCATTCCCCGATGCAAAATTACCGGTTCTGCGGATGTAAATATAGTATTAAAATATCTGTTTCCTACACTTCCTGTTCTTTCAGCGCATCCCGTTCGCTCCACAAAAAGCATCATCAAATCCCCTAAAACATAGTTTCAGGACCATTATAGAACATTCACAGACCAATTATGCTATATTTACGGATGTTAAAATAGTATCATCCTATGCTATGAGAGTGTTCGTCACGCCTCGGTCTTCATCGTAATTTTGCAAATGAAGAAAGGTCCGAACCATCTGCCTTCCGGTCGCAACCCGAACCGGCCGCGGCAGAGGTGAGTACCTATTATAAAATACCGATTAATGTCCAAATAACCTAAACCTCTAACATCATGAAAAAAATCGGACTATTCTTAATCTGCTGTCTGATGTGCGCAGGCCCGGCTTCGGCCCAGCAGGTGAACATCACAGGCGTGGTCACCGACGCCAACGACGGCTCGCCGCTGATCGGCGTGACGGTCCTGGTCGAAGGTACCACGACGGCGACCACCACCGACTACAAGGGCGCCTATGCGATCAACGCCAAGAAAGGCGACGTGCTGGCTTTCACCTATGTGGGCAAGACCCGCGAGACGGTGAAAATCTTCGCCCAGAAAGTCGTAAACGTCAAGATGGTGGACGACACCAACACACTCGACGACGTGGTGGTCATCGGCTACGGCACGATGAAGAAACGCGACGTGACGGGTTCCGTCAGCCAGGTCAAAGGCGACAACCTCATCAAGGGCAACCCCTCGCTGAGCGTAAACAGCGCCCTGCAGGGCAAAATGGCCGGCGTACAGGTGCGTCAGAACGACGGAGCACCGGGGGGGGGGAATTTCGATACACGTGCGCGGAGCCAACTCCTTCAGCACCGATACGCAGCCGCTCTATGTCATTGACGGACTCCCCTACGGCGGCGGCAGCAAGGCTCCCGACACCGGTCTTTCGGGCACCGGCTCCAGCTCCAACCCGCTGGCCAACATCAACCCCAACGACATCGAGTCGATCGAGGTGCTGAAAGACGCCTCCTCGACGGCCATCTACGGTTCGCGCGGCGCCAACGGCGTGGTCATCATCACCACCAAGCAGGGCCGCAACGGCAAGGACAACATCACCTTCTCTTCGAATTTCAGTTTCTCGAAAGTGGCCAAGAAAATCGACGTGCTCGACCCCGTGACCTACGCCCGCTACATCAACGAACAGACCCTCAATTCGAACCCCGACGGTCAGCTGCCCTACCGCGGCGAATGGTACTACTCGTTCGACACCAACAACAACATCATCACCTCGTCGGGCAAATATTCGCCCGCTCCCGAGGATTTCCTCCGCCCGGGAGTCTACACCGACGAATACGGCAACACCGACACGGTCGGTTCGACCGACTGGCAGGACGCCATCTTCCAGACCGGATTCACCCAGGAATACAACGTCAGCATCGACGGCGGCAACGAAAAGGGCGGCTACCTGCTCTCGTTCAACTACACCGACCAGACGGGTATCATCGTCGGCTCGGGCTACAAGCGTTACGCCGTGCGTTCGAACCTCTGGCGCAAGATGCGCGACTGGCTCGAAGTGGGTCTGAACACCAACTACACCAATTCGGTGACCAATTTCGTCAACTCCTCAACCTCGGGCGGCGACGGCGTGATCTACTCGGCGCTGGTCTTCCCGCCGACCTACGACGCCACGATCAACACCCAGGAGGACAACGAACTCAACTGGCTCGCCGCCAACCCCTATGTTTATGTCCGCGAGGCATTCGACGAATACCGCGCCAACAACGTCTACCTCTCGTCGTATGTCGAGGCAACGCTTTACAAGGGTCTCAAACTGCGTGAGAACATCGGTTTCAGCTACTCGGGCAACGACCGCAACATGTACTACAACCGCCTGACCCGTCAGGGTTACAAACCCACGAACGGCACCGGCGGCCAGGGCACCAGCTGGTCGCAGGGATTCACCTCGGAGACGCTGCTCTCCTATCACAAGGAATTCAACGACGCCCATACCATCGACGCCGTGGCCGGTATCACGTTCGAGGAGTCGCACTGGAAATACAACAACATGTCGGCCTACGACTTTCCCTCGGACCTGACCCTGATGTGGGACATGAGCGCCGGCATGAAAACCTATCCCCTTTCGTCGGGACGCGGCAAAAGCCGCATGCAGTCGAACCTGGCCCGCCTGAACTACTCGTACAAGGGCAAATACATGGCCACCGTATCGTACCGCGCCGACGGATCGAGCGTCTTCGTCGAAGGCAACAAGTACGCGCATTTCTTCTCGGGAGCCCTCGCATGGCGTCTGTCGGACGAATCGTGGATCAAGAGCCTCAACGTCTTCGACGACCTGAAACTGCGCCTGAGCTACGGCCAGACCGGCAACCAGGGCATCGGCACCTACGCCACGCTGCCCGCCATGTCGGTGTCGAGCTACCCGCTGGGCGGCACGCTGACCCCGGGCTTCGCCGAGCAGACCTGGAAAGGCCCGATCAACAAGGACCTGAAATGGGAGACCACCGACCAGTTCAACGCCGGTCTGGACATCTCGCTGGCCAAAGGCAAGGTCAATTTCGTAATCGACTACTACTACAAGCGCACCAACGACCTGTTGCAGAAAGTGAGCATCGAAACCAACTCGGGTTACACCCAGATGGCTGTCAACAGCGGCCACGTCACCAACGAGGGTCTCGAAATCTCGGGTACCTTCCACCCCTTTGCCCGCCAGGATTTCGGCTGGCAGATCGATGCCAACATCTCGTTCAACCGCAACAAGATCGGCGGTCTCACGGGTGACCAGTACGGAAGCAACTTCATCAACAACGTCTCGAACGTCTTCATCCAGCGCAACGGCTGCCCGATCGGCACCATCGTGGGATTCGTCGAGGATGGCTTCTACGACAACATCGCCGAGGTCCGCGCCGACCCGCAGTACGCCAACGTTTCGCAGGCCGACGCCGAAGCGATGATCGGCGAGATCAAATACCGCGACTACACGGGCGACGGAGCCATCACCGACGCCGACAAGCGCGTGATCGGCGACACCAATCCCGATTTCACCTACGGCCTGACCAACACGCTGCGCTACAAGAATTTCACCCTGAGCTTCTTCTTCCAGGGCACTTACGGAAACGACATCGTCAACGCCAACACCATCGCCAACAACACCAGTTCGTCGATGACCGGTATCCAGAACATCACCCGCGAGCAGTACGACACGCGCTGGACGGCGGAAAACGCCGCCAACGCCCGGTGGCCCAAGCCGATCGAGGCGGGTTACAAACGCGAATGGAAATTCTCGAACCGCTACATCGAGGACGGATCGTACCTGCGCCTGAAGAACATCTCGCTGGGCTACACATTCTTCCCCAAATGGAAGGGCATCAAGTCGATCAACGTCTACGCCAGCGCCCAGAACCTCTTCACCGTCACGGGTTACAGCTGGTACGATCCCGACGTGAACGCTTACGGCAGCGACGTGACCCGTCAGGGCGTCGACCTCTACTCGTACCCCAGCAGCCGCGTCTATTCGTTCGGCCTGAAGCTGACTTTCTAACCGTAAAAACCGAAACGCAATGAAAACGAATAAAATCAAGAATATCCTGCTAGCCTGCGCTGCGGGTGTGCTTCTCTCGACAGGTCTCAGCTCCTGCCAGGATTGGCTCAAAGAAGAGACCTACGATTTTACCCAGCCCGACGACATCGAGGATTCGGACGCCGGGGCTACCCAATGGCTGATCGGCTGTTACAGCCGCCTCAGCACGCTGTTCAACGGAAACACCTTCCCGATGGTGTGGCTCTACGACGAGGATTACCTCACGGGCCCCAGCTGGGCTTTCGGTACGCTCGGCGCCGGCAACTTCCAGAACAACGGCAATGTCAACAGCATGTGGACCGGGCTTTACGAACTGATTCACCGCTGCAACTACTCGACCTACATGGTCAACCAGATGGGCAACGTCGATCCGCGCCTGAAGACCGCCATTCTCGGCGAGATGAAATTCCTGAAGGCATGGAGTTATTTCCAGCTGGTCCGCGCATTCGGCCCCATTCCCGTGCGCAAGGAGTCGATCAGCGAAACGGGCGAGCGCAACGTACCCCGCAGCTCGGTGGAAGATGTTTACGGCTATATCATCGAACTGCTCGACGATGCGAAAGTCGAGTGCTACAAGAATACCGACAAAGAGTATGTGGCAGGGCGCGTAACGGCCGGTACGGCTGCGGGTCTCGAAGCCAAGGTCTACGCCACGATGGCCGCAGGCGCCATGCCCAAGGGCACGCAGCTCTGGGTGCGCGGCGGCAAGCCGTGGAGCGGCGAAGGCTCGGCGAAAGCCTACACCGATCCCCAGAAGCTCACCTATGCGAAGCACCAGCTCGACGGCTACGAAGCCTTTGACCCGATGGAGTGCTACACACAGGCTTACGAAATCGCCGACAAGGTGATGACCGGCGAATACGGCACCTATGAACTGCGTCCCTTCGAGGAGATCTGGAAGCGTGCCAACTGCTACGGACCCGAACAGCTGTGGAGCATTCAGGGCTACTCGTCCGACACGCGCTACTGCGAATATTTCTCCTATCACATCTGCGGCATCGAGGACAGCAACGGCCTGATTTCCGACGGTATGTGGTACGGCGGCCGCGACCACTGGTACAAGATGGCCGAAAGCAAGGACCTGCGCGTACTCGAAGGCATCCGCCACCGCTGGCAGCGCACCTGGGACCTCACTTTCGCCCAGTACTACCCCAACAACCAGGAGTGGAATAAAAAAGTGGATGACAAGGAACCGCCCTTCGACGACGGCCTGACGTATGCCAGTCCGCAGTTCGACACCTACTACCTGGCCTACCCGACCAAGTACCTCGACCGCTCGGACCGCACCGTCACACAGGGCGACGCCTTCTGGCCGCTGCTCCGTTACGCCGACATCGTGCTGATTTACGCCGAGGCATACGCCGAGGTCAACGGCACCGCCGACGGCAAGGCCCTCGCGGCCCTGAATTCGGTGCGCGACCGCAGCAAGGCTACGCCGCGTGCGCTGACGGGACAGGACAACGTTTCGGACATCGTGGATTTCCGTTCGAGCGTGCTCGAGGAGCGTGCCCTCGAACTCTTCTGCGAAGGCGACCGCCGCTGGGACCTGATCCGCTGGGGCGTCTACGTCGAGGTGATGAGCGCCATCGGCGGCAACGACGAGATCGGCACCTACAAGACCCGTCAATCGAAACACACCCTCTTCCCGATCCCTTCGAGCGAAATGGACACCAACGCCTCGATCACCGAGAACAATCCGGGCTGGAACTAATAACCTTAAACCGATTAAAACCGACATATTATGAAACTTACGTGGTTAACCTATACGACTGCCGCCGTGCTGGCCGCCTGTGCGGCAATCTCGTGCAGCGACGTGGTCAACATCGACGAGGGCTGGGACCCGGACAACGTCTCGACCGGCGCCCCGTCGATCCGCAAGATCGCCGCATCGGCCGACACGTCGACCGTCATCACGACGGCGGCGCTCAACCAGTCGATCGCCATCTTCGGCGACAACCTCACCGACCTCGAATCGGTGACGATCAACGACCTCTCACTCGACCTGACGCAGGTTTACGCCAAACGCCACCGCCTCGAACTGGTCGTCCCGCGCAAACTCCCCGGAGAGGTGAACAACACGCTGCGCATCGTCACCAAACGCGGCGAGGTATCGGCCACGCTGAACGTGACACTGCCCGAACTGGTCATCAACGGCTTCAAGAACGATTTCGCCGCCGACCGCGACACGGTACAGGTCGTGGGCAGCGATTTCGACCTCTACCTGATCGACTCGATCAACGCCAAGCTGACCTTCAACGGACAGCCTGTCAAGATGATCGGCTGCAACGCCACGTCGTTCGGCGTCGCAATTCCGGCCGGAACGCCCACCGACAGGGCCTCATACCTGACCATCGAGACCCCCGAGCTGACGACGCCCGTCGAAATTCCCTTCCGCGAACCGGGCATTCCGATCCTCACCAACGACGAGCGCACCTGGGTGAACGGATGGTGGGCCACGGGTATCACGTCGATGAACGACATCTCTCCCGAGGAGTTCTACTATCAGCCGCTGTTCAAGTGGGTGACCTGGATCAAAAAGAATTTCCCCGGCACGTGGGGGTATGAAAACTACATGATCACCCATTTCTGGCTCGACAGCTCGGCCGCCGACCTGCTGGCCAATCCCGAGAAATGGTGTGTGAAGATGGAGATCAACAACCCGTCGGGTACGCCTCTGGCACGCTACATCCGGTTGGGTGCCGCCGAGAGCGAGGATGCCGGCAAGTTCTATATGTGGGACCCCGCAAGTTCGAACAACGGCGTGGCGCTCAACACGATGGGCGAATGGCAGACCGTGCAGCTGGAGGTGACAGACCTCTTCCCGCCGCTCGAGGAAAACGGCCAGAAGACCTGCCTCAAGATTGCAACGGATCCTTACAACAATACGGACCAGTACAACAATTTCAAGATTGCCGCACAGCGCGAGACCGCCGGCGACATGGAGTTCTACCTCTGGAACATCCGTTTCGTGAAGAAGATCGAAACCAAATAGCGAAGCCGGGGCGCAGCGCCGCGAACGCCTGCGCCCCGGTTTTCCCGATACCCTGACACATTCATTCCATACGACATGACGAACACTTTATTCGACAAGCGTTTACACGCCCTGCGCGAGGAGCACGACCGGCTTCTGGAGCGTGAAAACGAACCTCTGCTGCCCGGAAACGGGATTTACGAACGGTACAGATTTCCGGTGCTGACGCGTGACCACACGCCGCTGGAGTGGCGCTACGACCTCTCGCCCGAACGCAACCCCTACTGCATGGAGCGTTTCGGCATCAACGGCACGTTCAACGCCGGGGCCATGTTCCACGACGGCAAATACGTGCTGGCGGTGCGCGTCGAAGGCAACGACCGCAAATCGTTCTTCGCCATCGCCGAGAGTCCCAACGGCATCGACAATTTCCGGTTCCGGAAATATCCGGTCCGGATGCCTGAGACCGGCGATCCCGACACGAACGTCTACGACATGCGCCTGACGGCCCACGAGGACGGGTGGATTTACGGCATCTTCTGCACCGAGCGCAAGGACCTCACGGCCCCGGACGACCTCTCGGCAGCGGTCGCCTCCGCAGGCATCGCCCGCACGAAGGACCTCGAGCGATGGGAACGCCTCCCCGACCTGAAAAGCCCCGGACAGCAGCGCAACGTGGTGCTCCACCCGGAGTTCGTCGACGGCAAATACGCGCTCTACACCCGTCCGCAGGACAGCTTCATCGACGCCGGCAACGGCGGCGGCATCGGCTGGGCGCTCATCGACGACATCACCCGCGCCGAGGTCGGCGAGCAGAAGATCATCAACGGCCGCCAATACCACACCGTCAAGGAGATGAAGAACGGCGAAGGCCCCCACCCGATCCGCACGCCGCGCGGATGGCTGCACCTGGCCCACGGCGTGAGGATGTGCGCCGCAGGTCTGCGCTATGTGCTCTACCTCTATGTCACGGCGCTCGACGACCCCACGCGGGTCATCGCCGAGCCGGCCGGATATTTCATGGCCCCGTTGAGCGGGGAGCGCGTGGGCGACGTCTCGAACGTGCTCTTCAGCAACGGCTGGATCGCCGATCCCGACGGCCGCGTACTGATCTACTACGCCTCGTGCGACACCCGCATGCACGTAGCCGTATCGTCCGTCGACCGGCTGCTGGACTATTGCTTCAACACGGTGCCCGACGGCTTCCGCAGCGCCGCCTCGGTCGAAACGCTCTGCAGGCTGATCGACAGCAACGAACCTTTCAAACAACGCTAAATCATCGATGAAACATCTTCTGACCCTCGCAGCGGGCACCGCCCTGCTGACTGCGGCCTGCTCCGGGCCGGAACACCGTCCTTCGGACCCGCAGGCGGACAAAGCCGCCTGCGCCCTTTACGAACGTCTTTTCGAGCTCCGTGACCGGGGCGTCATGCTCGGACAGCAGGACGCCCTGGCCTACGGACACCAGCGTTACGAACCGGGATTTTCGGACGTTTACGACATGACGGGCGACTACCCCGCAGTCGTCGGCTGGGAGATCGGCCACGTCGAACTGGGCGCACCGTACAGTCTCGACTCGGTCTATTTCGACGACATCCGCCGGGGAATCGCCGCAACGGCAGCCCGCGGCGGCATCTCGACCATCAGCTGGCACGGCGACAACATCCTCACCGGCGGTTCGACGTGGGACTGCTCGCGCAACGACGTCGTCGCATCCATCCTGCCGGGCGGATCGCACCACAACGAATACCTCGCGCAACTGGACCGTGTGGCGGACTTCCTCCTGTCGCTGAAAGATGCGCAAGGCGGAGCGATTCCCGTCGTGCTGCGTCTCTACCACGAGCAGACCCGTTCGTGGTTCTGGTGGGGCGCCGATTTCGCAACGCCCGACGAATACAAGGCATTGTGGCGGATGACCGTCGGCCATCTGCGCGACACGCGCGGCGTACACAACGTCCTCTACGGCTACTCCCCGACCGACGTCGAGGACGAAGCCGGTTATCTCGAGCGCTACCCCGGCGACGAATGGGTGGACGTGGTCGGCTTCGACCTCTACCATTTCGGCTCGGATGCGGCCGCCACGGAGCACTACATGGCCAATATGCGGCGCAACCTGCAAATCGTCGCCGACTACGCCGCACGCTCGGGCAAACTGCCCGTGATGGCCGAGACCGGTATGGAAGGGATTCCCGTGACGGATTATTTCACCCGCGTCGTGGCTCCGGTCATCGAACCTTCGGGCATGGCGTGGATACTCTTCTGGCGCAACGCCTGGGAGCCCGACAAAACCGGCCATTTCTACCTCCCCTACAAAGGGCATGCGGCCGAAGGTGATTTCAAGGCCTTCATTGACAATGAACGAATCCTGATGAACCAAGACATACGATGATGAAACGAATTCTCACCATAGCCGCAGCGCTGCTTCTGGGCGGCGCGGGTTACGCACAGAAAACCATAAGCGTGAAATCGCCCGACGGGCAGATTCGCATAACGGTCCGCGTGGACCGGAAATCGCTGCCTGAATACAACGTATTCTACGGCAAAACGCAGCTTGTCGACGGAGGCCGCATGGGCTTCGTCTTCGACAGCGGCGAATTCGGCCGCGGACTCCGCACCGGACGCATCGAACGCCGCAGCGGCGTGGAGCGCTACGACCTCATCACGGGCAAGTCCTCGCACGTCGAGGAGCCCTACACCGAAGCGGTGATCCCGCTGACGGAAGAGGCTGCGCCCCACCGCCGGATCGATCTCGTCGTGCGGACGTTCAACGACGGCGCGGCCTTCCGCTACGTCTTTCCCGAGCAGGAGGGCTGGAACTCCTACGTGATGCACGACGAACTGACGACATTCGACCTCGCGGGCAACCCCAAGGCGCTGACGATGTACCTGAGGTCATACACCACCTCGCACGAGGGATTCTACACGCAGACCGACTACGAACACCTCGACGAGGGCAAGCTGATGGAGATGCCGACGCTGTTCACCTACCCCGACGGGACGGTGATGGCCGTCACCGAAGCCGCCGTCCGCGATTATGCCGGGCTGTATCTCTCCAAAGAGCAGGGATCGCTGCGCGGCAAACTCTCGCCCCTGCCGGGACAGCAGCGCGACAAGGTGCGTGCGTCGCTGCCTCACCGTTCGCCGTGGCGCGTGATGATGATCGGCCCCGATGCCGGACGCCTCATCGCCTCGAACCTGCTCACGAACCTCAACGACCCGTGCGCCGTGGCCGACACGACGTGGATACGTCCCGGAAAGACCACCTTCACGTGGTGGAACGGCTGTGTCACCCCCGACACCACGTTCCTCGCAGGCAACAATTTCCCGACGAACAAATACTACATCGACTTCGCGGCACGCTCCGGACTCGATTTCCACTCGATTTACGGCTATGCCGAACAGCCGTGGTACTACGACCCGAACATGAGTTTCGAATTCCCGAGCTCCGAAGCCGACATCATGAAGCCGCTCCGGACGCTCGACATGCCCTACATCTGCAAATACGCTGCGGAACAGGGCGTGGGCATCCACCTCTGGGTCAACTGGAAGATACTCTACGCCCAGTTGGACGAGGCGCTGGCCCGCTTCGAGGAATGGGGCGTCAAGGGCATGATGGTCGATTTCATGGACCGCGACGACCAGGAGATGATTCGCATCCAGGAGGAGATTTTAGCCAAATCCGCCGCTCACAAGATCTTCGTGCAGTTCCACGGTTCGTCGAAACCCTCGGGCCTCAACCGCACCTATCCCAACGAGTTCACCCGCGAGGGCACGCGCAACTACGAGTGCTACAAGTGGTCGCTGGACATGGGCGCCGACCTCGACATCGCCATTCCCTTCACGCGCCTGCTGGCCGGAGCCACGGACTACCACCTCGGAGGCTTCCGCGCCGTGCCGAAGGAGAAACTGCAAATCCGCTACTCCAATCCGTGGGTCACGAACACCCGCTGCCACATGCTCGGCATGTACGTCGTGCTGGAGAGCTACCTCGGCATGGTCTGCGACACTCCGCCGGCGTATGAGGGACAGCCCGGATTCGAATTCATCCGCGAGGTGCCGACGACGTGGGACGAGACGGTCGTGCCGGCCGCTTCGGTGATGGAATACGCCTGCGTGGCACGCCGCAAGGGCGCCGACTGGTGGGTGGGCGCCATCAACAACTCGACGCCCCGTGAGGTGGAGTTCCGTGCGGATTTCCTCGGCGACGGCGCCTACACGGCCGAGATATACACCGACACCGACGAAACCGCCGCCGACCCCAACCGGCTCGAAAAACGCACCGTCAGCCTGCGCAAAGGCGACAGACTGATGCTCCCGCTGGCCGGCAGCGGAGGCGCTGCGATTCATATTTTCCCGACCCGATAAAACCGAAACATGAAACTGAAAACCTTACTGACAGCTGCGCTGCTGACGGCCCTGACGGCGGTCACAGCCAAAGAATACCGCCGCGCCGGAAACGCCGTATCGTTCCGCAAGGCGCGGATCGAAATACTCTCGCCCACGATGTTCTCCGTGCGCGAAGGCGACAATTACCGCTTCGCACCCGTGCGCACCGACCTGGGCATCACCGGGCTGCCCACGGCTCCCGTAACGTTCGACATCACCAGGGAGGGTGCGGCCTACCGCATCTCGACCGGCGAAATCACAATAGTCTACGACCCGGCGCAGCCCCTCACCACGGGCGGCATCCGCGTCGAAGGCATCGCGTCGTTCGACGAACTGGGCGCCGAGGATACGCAAAACCTCGGCGGCGTGGTCGGGGCGCTGGACAACTGCGACGGCGAGAAATGCTACTCCGAGCAGAATGACATCACCTCGTCGCACGACGTGCGCCCCACCCCGCAGGACGGTATCCTGAGCCGCCGCGGATACACCGTGCTCAAGCACACGCAGGACCAGCTGAACCTCTTCCGCGAAGGACAGCCCTACGAGGAGCTCTACGTGCTGTGCTACGGCACGGACTACCGCCGGGCCTTCACCGATTTCTTCTCGGTCGCCGGCGAAATCCCGATGTTCCCCAAATGGTCGCTGGGACTGATTTACAGCCGCTGGAGGGATTACACCGACGAGGATTACAAGGCGATCGTCGCCGGATTCCGCAAGGAACGGATTCCGCTCGACGCCGTGATCCTCGACATGTGCTGGCACGTGGACCACTGGTACGGCTACAAGTACGACACGAAGAATTTCCCCGACATGCGCGGATTCCAGGCGTGGGCCGAGTCGCAGCACATCAAAACCGGCTTCAACCACCACTCGGGCTGCATCTACAAAGATGACCCCAAGGTGCGGGAATTCTGCCGCCGCGCGGGGCTCGACTACGAACAGTCGATCGTCGACGGACCCTCGTTCGAACCCGAAATCCGCGTCGTGCAGTACGACACGCGCAACGAACGCCATTTCAAGTCGTTCTACGACCTCTACCTGGCAGAGATGATCGACGACGGGTTCGATTTCCACTGGGTCGACGGCGCCAACTCGATCTACTCGGCGGAGCTCTACCACCGCTACCTCACCGAAGGCACGGGCAAACGCCCGCTGGTGTTGAACCGCCAGCAGAACTACACGCTCTGCAACCACCGCTACCCCGCCGGATTCTCGGGCGACACCTACGCCACATGGGCCACGATGCGCCGCACGGTGGAGGTGACGCTCAAGGGCGGCAACAACGGCGTATGGTGGTCGCACGACATCGGCGGCTACATGCCCCAGGGCACGGACGGATACATCCCCGACGGCGAAATGTTCGCCCGCTGGGCCCAGCTCGGAGCCTTCTCGCCGCTGATGCGCTTCCACGCCAAGAAAGACCTCTTCTGGCACCCCGCAAGGACTTGTCCCGACGGCTGGGACGGCGGTTCGCGCCTGCCGTGGGAGTGGGGACCGACCGTGCTGGAGTCGATCCGCAGTTCGATCCGCCTGCGTGCGGCGCTCAACCCCTACATCTACACGCTGATGCGTGAAGCCCACGACACGGGTGTGCCCCTCTGCCGCGGCATGTACCTCGACTGGCCCGACCGGGACGAAGCCTACCGTTTCGACCAGTATCTCTTCGGCGAAGCGTTTCTCGCGGCTCCGGCCATGCGCCCTTCGGGCGACGGACAGCACGGGGTGACCGAGCGTTCGCTCTGGCTCCCCGAAGGCGCGTGGTACGACTATTTCACTAACGAGCGCCTTGCGGGCGGACGTGAAATCTCCCGCACGTCGGACATTCAGAGTTTTCCGCTCTACGTACGTGCCGGCTCACTCATCCCGATGACCGAACCCGGCGACTATGTCAGCGCTCCGCTCACGACGCTGACCCTGCGGGCCTACGCCCCCGCCGGAAACTGCCGCACGACGTTCGACCTCTACGAAGACGAGGGCGAGAACTTCGACTACGAGAAGGGGCTGAACCGCCGCACGCTGCTCACCTACGACTGTTCCGGCGGCGCACAGCGCTTCACGGTCGAGGCGCCCCGCGGCAGTTATCCCGAAGCGGTCGCCGAACGCACCTACAACGTGGAGATCGTCGGCACGCCGAAACCCGCACAAGTCACGGTCAACGGCCGCGCCTGCGACACCTGGAGCTGGAACGACGGCCTGCTCACGGCCCGCTGCGGCACCTTTGCCGTGACACAGCCCGTCACCATCGAAATCCGCTAACCAAAGACGACAACCCGATGAAAAACAGCATAATCACCACCTGCGCCGCGCTGGCCGCACTCCTCCTGGCAGGGTGCGGCGGCGAAACGGCCGGCATCTACAACGTCGCGAAATTCGGCGCCCGCAACGACGGCCGCAGTCTCACGACGGATAAAATACAGCAGGCCATCGACCGCTGCGCCGAAGAGGGCGGCGGCGTGGTCTACGTTCCCAAGGGCGACTACCTCGTGGGGACGCTCAACCTGCGTTCGAACGTCGAATTCCGCATGGAGACCGGCGCACGGCTCGTGGCCACGACCGACCTCACGCAGTATCAGAAGCACAACGACGAACTGGCGGGCGTTTTCTATACCGAGAATGCTTCGAACGTCTCGATCACGGGCCACGGCGTCATTTTCGGGCAGGGCATGGAATTCATGCACGCCGACAGCGCCAAGGTCATCGCAGGCCCTGCACTCGATTATGTGCGGCAGGGCAAGGGATTGCGCAAGGTCGCCGAAGGAATCGGCGACGGCCCCCTCTACCCGAAGGACCGTTTCCACCAGATGATCGTCTTCAGCAACTGCACCGATGTCGAGCTGCACGACTTCAAATGCGTGGATTCGCCCTACTGGTGCTTCCTGATCGTCCACTGCGACCGCGTCACGGTGCATAACCTGAAAATCGACAACAACCTCGTAATTCCCAACAGCGACGGACTGGACATCATCTCGTCGAGCAACGTCAACGTCTCGGACTGCTACATCTCGTGCGGCGACGACGCCGTGGTGGTGGCGGGTTACGACTGGCATTTCGGCGACCCGGGCTTCCAGCGCATCACGCGCCCCTCGCGCAACATCAATTTCACGAACTGCGTGCTCCGCTCGCGGTCGAGCGCCATCCGCATCGGCGGCTGGGACCAGAACGTGATGTCGGACTACAATTTCTCGAACATCACCATCTTCGACTCCAACTGCGGCATCGGTATCTGCATCCGCGACTACGCAGGACTCGAAAACGTCAATTTCTCGAATTTCAACATCCACACCCGCCTGCACACCGGCGACTGGTGGGGCAACGGCGAGCCGATCAAGATCACGGCCATCCGCGGACGCGAAAGCGTGCCGGGCGCCATCCGCAACCTCCGGTTCTCGAACATCGCGTGCGACGGCGAGAACTCGGTGATCGTCTACGCTTCGCCCGAATGCACGATCGAGAACGTCGATTTCACCAATTTCGATTTCCGGCTCAGCCAGGGCGCACTTGACCCCGTCGCCGGCGGCAATTTCGATTTCCGGCCCACGACGGTCGCCGACAAGGAGTTTTTCGCCTCGGACACCCCGATCGTCTACCTCGAGAATGTGCGCAACGTGCGCATGACCAACGGCACGATGTCGTGGGGCGAAGGAGTCACGAAACCGTGGTTCACAGCCCCGGTCGAGGCCCACGGCGTGCACGGACTGACGCTCGGGGAGATCGCCGCAGCTCCCTCGCCCGCAGCTCCCGGCAACGGACTGCTCGTTCAGCGCAACTGCACCGGAGTCACCAACCAGATGAAACGCTAACCGTATGAAACGCATACTCATCCTGCTGCTGGCCGCAGCCATCGCGGCGGCCTGCTCGCCGAAAAACCGATTTGTAACGGTCGAGGAGGGCCGCTTCATGGCCGACGGCAAGCCGTACAGTTATGTCGGCGCAAATTTCTGGTACGGAGCGATCCTCGGGTCGCAGGCCGAAGGCGGCGACCGCGAACGCCTCCTGCGCGAGCTGGACATCCTCAGCGCCACCGGCATCGACAACCTCCGTATCCTGGTCGGCGGCGACGGTCCCGACGGCGTGCCCTCACGCATCGAACCCACGCTGCAGAAGGCCCCGGGACAATACAACGACGCGATCCTCGACGGCCTCGATTTCCTGCTCGCCGAGATGGGCAAGCGCGGCATGAAGGCCGTGCTCTACCTCAACAACTCGTGGGAGTGGTCCGGCGGCTACTCGCAGTACCTCGAGTGGGCCGGAGCCGGCAAGGCCCCGATCCCGGCCATCGACGGCTGGAACGCCTTCTCGGCCTACGTGAACCAGTACGCCCGGAATCCGCAGGCGCAGGCGCTTTTCGCGGATTATGTGCGCGACATGGTGACCCGCACCAACCGCTACACGGGCCAGCCCTACACAGACGACCCGACGATCATGTCGTGGCAGATCGGCAACGAACCCCGCGCTTTCAGTTCCGAGAACAAGGAGCCGTTCCGGGTGTGGATGTCCGAAATTGCGGCCCTCATCAAGAGCCTCGATGCGAACCACCTCGTCTCGACCGGCAGCGAAGGCAAGGCGGGCTGCGAGGGCGACCTCGCACTGGCCGAGCAGCTGCACGCCGACCCCAACGTGGACTACATGACCATCCACATCTGGCCGCTGAACTGGGGCTGGGTGACACCCGAAGAGCTGGGCGGCGAACGCCTCGAACAAGCCATCGCCAACACCCGGACCTATATCGACGAACACCTGGAAATCGCCCGCCGCATCCGCAAACCCGTGGTGCTCGAGGAGTTCGGATTTCCGCGCGACGGGTTCGTCTTCACCCCCGGAAGCCCCACCACGGGCCGCGACCGCTACTACGAAGCCGTCTTCTCCTACATCCAGGAGAACCGCACGGCAGGAGGTCCCTTCGTCGGATGCAATTTCTGGAGCTGGGGCGGCGTGGCGCAGCCCGCGGCAGACCATGTTTACTGGCAGCGGGGCGACGACTACACGGGCGACCCCGCACAGGAGCAGCCGGGGCTGAACTCGGTCTTCGCGGCCGACACCTCGACCCTCGCCGTCATCGCACGCTACGCGAAACTGCTGGCCGAATAAGCCCGCAGCCCGCCGGAACCGGACACGGGAGCGCCCTCGACAGCGCTCCCGTATCGTTTACCCCACAGACGGGTTGCAAAATCCGAAAAAAAGCCGTAATTTAGTAGACCGAGAACAATGAATGCCATGACACCCAACAGCAAAGGCCCCGTACTGCACGAAATCACACCCCTGTCGGAAGGGGACTGCATCTACGTGATCGAGCGCAAGAAGGCCGAGTTCAACTACCCGATACACACCCACAAGGAGTTCGAGATCAACTACATCGAGAACGCCGCGGGGGCCCAGCGCGTCGTGGGCGACTCGATCGAGGAAATCGGCGACTACGAGCTGGTGCTCATCTCGAACGACAACCTGGAGCACGGCTGGCAGAACCACCGGCTTACGCCGGGCAATATCCGCGAAATCACGATCCAGTTCTCCGACGACTGGCTTTCGGAAAAGCTCCTCTCCAAAAACCAGTTCCACTCGATCCACACCATGCTCCAGCACGGCAGCAAGGGGCTGACGTTCCCGCTCTCGACGATCATCAAGGTCCGGCCGCTGCTCAACTCGCTGACCTGCGAGCAAAAGGGATTCTACCTGGTGACGACCTTCCTCACGCTACTCTACGAGCTCTCGCTGGCCGACGATGCCCGCACGCTGGCCAGCACGGCCTTCGCGCATACCGAAAACAGCATCCAGAGCCGACGCATCCGCATGGCCGACGCCTATCTGCAAAAGAATTTCGCCCGCGACATCACGCTGCGCGAGGTGGCCGAACTGGCCAACATGAGCGAAGTGGCCTTCAGCCGCTTCTTCAGCCAGCATACGGGCAAGAGCTTCACCGAATACCTCATCGACATCCGCATCGGCAAAGTGGCGCGTCTGCTGGTCGACACCAACAAGACCATCGCCGAAATCTGCTATGAATGCGGCTACAACAACATGTCGAATTTCAACCGCATCTTCCGCCGCAAGAAAGGATGCACGCCGCGCGAATTCCGCGAGATGTACCACAAGAAACAGGTGATCGCCTGAGGCACGGACGCAGCGAACAAAGCGAGCGTGCTTATCCCATTATCCTGCAAACTGCCGACAGCCGCCCCGAACGATCCGAAATACCGAGGATCGGCCTAAGGGCCAAACTCTCCTCTCTTCGGATGGGAGGGTTTGAAACATCCGGCAGTATCCCAATTAAAAAAAGACAAAATTGCAATTCAATAACATTTATTCTTGCAGAAAAAAATAGTTTTCCGGAAATTTGTAATCGATTTTTTTACATGAGTGTTGTTCAATGTGAAAATTATTTTCTAATTTTGCCATGCCGGACAACTATCCGGCATACATAACAGAAAGTGTTTTCGCACTGTCCTGAGTGGAAAATGTGGAAGTTTTTCAATAACGACGGGACGACGAACAGCACTCATTTTCTTGTTTAGATATTTGCAGTCAGGACATTTTCATGTTCTCCTGTTCTCATATCTATTCAGGTGTGGGGCATTATTGTTTATCGTTGTTATTGGTCCTTCCACAACCATCCACTCGGTAAGCAAAAAACGGCTCCACACTTTCTTTTTTATTTACAAAACTACATGATAACTCCCTTCAGAGCCGTGAGGGGGGGGGGAATTATTGCCGACCGGCGAAATGTCAGCGACTCACCGCCGGACGCCAAAAGACGGATTCCGTTGTAAACATACGGCCTATGAAGAAATTCATTACCCTACTGTTTTTATTACAAGGTTTCTGTGCTATCGCCCGATCCGAATGCGATTCGGTACGGATTTATTTTCGCCAGGGGCATTCCGTCCTCGAACCGGATCTGCACGGGAACCGGGAAACCCTGAAACGTATTGCCGACAGCCTGCGGACGTATGCCGGGCCGTCGGGCCGTCTCCGCCGCATCGAGGTCACAGGCGGCGCATCGCCCGAAGGCTCCGTCCCGCTCAACAGGCGTCTTTCGGAAAAACGGGCGAAGGCGCTTCTCGACCAGCTGTCGCATGACGGCGGGATACCCGACTCGCTGCTCTCGTTCACGTCCCTGGGACGCGATTGGAACGGTTTGATCCGGCTGGTCGAGAACGATCCCGACGTACCCTGCCGGGAGGCTGCGCTGGAACTCCTGCACGACATCGCCGAACGGTGCCGCGGCGGCGAAAAGGCCGAAGACGACAACACCGCCCGCCTGGCGCATTTCAAAGAGGGCGAACCCTACCGTTACATGTACCGGAAACTTTTCCCTGAACTCCGGGCCACACAGCTCTGCCTGCGGTACGAGACGACTCCTGTCAGGCAGCAGCCGATAGCGGCCGGTGTTTCGTTCCCGAAGCCCGCGATGCAAATCTCGGCGACCGTTCCCGCTCCCGTTTCCGCTTCCGCTCCCGCCTTCGCCGGACAGACGCCCCGAACCCGGAAGCCGTTCTACATGGCGGTCAAAACCAATATGCTCTACGATGCAATCGCAGTGCCAAATATCGGCGTCGAATTTTATGCGGGCCGCCGCTGGTCCGTCGGCGCCAACTGGATGTACGCATGGTGGAAAACCGACCGCAAACACTGGTACTGGCGAACCTACGGCGGAGAGCTGAACCTCCGCAAATGGTTCGGGAAACGCGCACAGGAAAAACCGCTGCAGGGACATCACCTCGGCATCTACGGACAACTCCTCACCTATGATTTCGAAACGGGAGGCCGCGGTTACATAGGCGGCAAACCCGGCGGGTCGCTCTGGGACAAGGCCAACTGGGGCGCCGGCATCGAATACGGGTACTCGCTGCCCGTCGGGCGCAGGCTCAACCTGGATTTCTCCGTCGGTGCGGGCTATCTCGGAGGCGAATACTGGGAATACGTCTCGCACGAAGAGTGCTACGTGTGGCAGGCCACGAAACGGCTCCGCTGGTTCGGACCCACAAAGGCCGAGGTGTCGCTCGTGTGGCTGATCGGCCGCGGAAACTACAACAACAGGAAAGGAGGCCGGCGATGAAAACGATCCGTAAAATATATTGTATGGCCGCCGGGCTCGGCGCATTGCTTCTCCTCGCGGCCTGCGAACACAAGGAGCTGTGCTACCAACACCCCCACACCGGCTCCCTGCACGTCGTTTTCGACTGGCGCGAAGCCCCCGATGCGGTCCCGGAGAGCATGTATGTATGGTTCTTCCCTGAGGAGGGCGGCGAACCGGTGCAATACCACCTTGCCGGCAAGGCGGGCGGAGCCGTCTCGCTGGCCGAGGGCCGCTACGACGTGCTGGCCCTGAACGGCGACACGGAAAACATTCGGTTCGTCAATACGAAGCGGATGGACGCATTCACGGTCAGCGCATCCTCCGGTTCGCTGCTGGCCTCCATGGGCCGCGGCGGCAACAACGTGCCGCGGGCCGAAGGCACGGAGGACCAGGCCGTGGTGCTGCCGCCCGACATGGTCTACGGCGCGTGCCTGCGCGGGGTGACGGTCATCCGGGAAACAGATCAGACCATTACGCTCTACCCGAACGAAAAGGTCTGCCGCTATACGGTCGAGATCGTGCATGTGAAGAATCTCGACCAGGTTTCCCAACTCAGCGGCACGCTCTCCGGTATGGCGGGCGAAATGCTTCCGGCCTCGGACCGTTTGTCGGGCTCCGCCTGCATCGTGCCTTTCGAGGTGCGGAAAACCGACGCCACGACAGTGCAGGCCGAATTCCTGACGTTCGGCCATTGCCCCGTCCCCGCAATCCCCCACAAGATCGTAATCTACGGCATCCTGACCCGCGGCACACAGCAATACCGGGTCTACGGCGACACGGACGACCCGGTGACGCCCCAGATTCATGACGCCCCGGCCCCGCGCCGCGTCTTCATCCGTCTCGACGGACTCGAATTCGATCCGGCGGCCGGGAGCAGCGGCATGAACCCCACGGTCGACAACTGGGGCGAAGTGAACGTCGATATAGACATGTAATTCGATCCGAAATATGCAACTGAACCATTCATTAAATTTTTTGTTATGTTGAAAAAAACTCTCTTGTCCGTTCTGGCCGCAGCGGCTATGACGGCCTGCTCGCAGGTAGAGACCACGAGCATCAATCCCAATCCGGAAGGAACCGGTTACATTTCGTTCTCGCCCGTAGTTCCCAAAGCTACGCGCGGCACGGTCACCAAAATCGACCAGCTGAAAGAGAGCGGCTTCTACGTCGTCGCTTACGGTGAAAACAGCTTCTATTTCAACCGGCTGCTGGCAGAATACAAGGATGCCGCCGAAGACAACAAAGGCGCAGGCTTCTATCTGCCCGGAAAATACTCGTGGCCGAGCTACACGCTGACCTTTGCCGCCTGGTATCCCGCAACGCTTCCCGCCGGCGGAGGCAGCGCCACGGCCTATGACAAGGATGACAACGTAATGCCGGGCGAGTATGTATCGCAGCCGGTATGGAACGAGGACGGGTCCGGGCTGGCGAAAGGCCAGGAAATCCGCGGATTCGTACCCGCAACAGCGCATGCCAGCCAGACGGACATCGTGATCGCCCGAACCAAGGCAAATTCCGCCACCTATGGAACAGGACAGCCCGTGAAGCTGAATTTCCGTCACATTCTTTCGCAGGTTTCGTTCAAGGCCAGGAAGAAGAGCGGCGACCAGCTGAGAATCGAGATCAAAGAGATCGAACTGCGCAACATACCGTCGAAAGGCAATTTCGTGTTCCGCAAGGACAACGACTTTGTCACGGACGACAATGTGACGGAGGTCACCACGAACCCGGCCCTTATTCCCGCCGAACACTGGGAGATCGTCAAGCCGGAAGGCTCGCACAACCTCACCTATGGCGACAAAACGGACAATAACGTCAACTTGCAGCGTTACAAACATGTCCTGGAAACGCCGGTCGCACTGGAACCGGTCGAGGAGGGTACGGAAGGCGATGCCGTAGAACTGCTGGGCGAGGGCGGCAATATGATACTGATCCCCCAGAATTTCTCCGGCAATTATTATGGCGACAACTCGTGGGCATGGGCCGAAGGCCGAGAGGAAAAGGGCGCCTATCTCGCCCTGAAAATGAAAGTATGGCGGAAGGTCATTTCGGAAGACCCCGACAAGAACTGGACGCTTATCTTCCCCGCTGAAGACGATGAGAAAACCGCTGACGGTTACGGCAAGGCGGCCGTCGGCATCGTCAGCAAGGAGGGCGCTCAGGACTGGAAACCGGGCTACCACTACGTCTATACGCTGAATTTCACCGACGAAGGCGTGGGCAAGCACGATCCCGAGACCCCGAAAGGCGGCGACGACATTCTCGGCGACTATATCTGGTTCACGGTGACCGTCGACGACTGGATTCCGACCAATCAGACTCCCGAACTGTAACCGCAGCCGAACGCGGTTCCGAGGCATCCGCCCCGTGCGGATGCCCGCATTGGCCGGGCGGGGTTGACTCTCCCTCCCGGTCGCAGATAAACTCCCCGCAGGGAGCGCCGCCGAACCCGGGCATACACCCGACCGGCAAAAACGACTGTTGAAAACGAACGATATGAAAAGTATGACACGAATAGGACTCCGCATCGCCGTGCTGTTTGCAGCGGGAGCCTTCGCCGGGTCCTGTACGAAAGACGCACCGGAATCCGCCCCTGCGGCGCCGGGCGACGGATCGATCGGCTTCGCGGTGACGGTCCGCAACGGCTGGGAGGGCCCCGGTCCGGTGCAGGGAGCGTCCACGCGCACGGCCGGCATCCTCTCGCAGGAAGACCACGGCTTCACAACGGAACTGCAAGGCGGCGACCGGCCGTTCTGCCTCGACGTTTCGACGACCGGCAGGATCGGTACGGCACCGCAGGCCGTGACCCGCGGTATGCAGACCGAAACCGACGACTTTCCCGCGTCGTTCCGGATGTGGGCTTACAGTTATACGGACACCGATGCCGCATCGTTCGACGTGATGTCCGGCGAAGAGATCGCCCTCCGGGAAAACGGCCGCTGGGAGCCTTCGAAACAATACTACTGGCGCTGGTATACGGAACAGAAACTCGGATTCATCGCCTGCGTTCCCGATCCGGCCGATAACCTCACCCCACCGTCGGACCCCGCCGGATCGTTCGTTTACGAAACCGATCCCGACCTGCAAAAGCAGCAGGACCTGCTGATCGCCTCGATTGCGGGAGTCACCGGCACGGATTACGAAAAGACAGGGGTTCCGCTCGTCTTCAGACACGTGCTCACGGCAATCAAATTCCGCATCAGCACGACGGCCACGGGTATGGAACTGCGCAATATCCGGTCGCTCTCGCTCAAAAACGTCCGTTACAAAGGTTCCTTCCGGGTAAATGCGGCAGGCGCCGGGTCCGGAACGCCGGCGGTCGTATGGACGCTCGACCCCGCAGTCCGGTCCTACACCGATGCACTCGCGCCCGAGACCGGCGACCTCCCCGAGGACAAGGAGAATCCGGGATACGCCGAGCCGGGTTACGAACTCACCGATGCCGACGGCGTCTTCATGCTGCCGCCGCAGACACTGCCCGCCGGTGCGCAGATCGTGATCGAATACACGCTTCCCGGCGAGGAGGAGCTGCAAACGATGACGGCCGACATCGGGGGAACCGAATGGCCTATGGGAAAAACGGTCGTCTACAACCTTTCGTCGTCGAAAATCACGACGGAGGATATTCTGGACGTGCCGACCGACGACATCGTGCTGACCCACCGGGGCGGAACGGCAGTCTATGCCATCCGGAGTTACCGCAAAGCGGAGCGCATCAAGGCCGGGCAGACCGAGGAACTCCCCCCGACGCCGCTGGCATGGTCGGCCGAATTCTCAACCGACGGCGGAAAGACCTGGACCTCCCGGTGTCCCGAATGGGTGACCGGATTCACGGATCAGGCCGAGGGCAGCGTGGAGGAGACAAAATACGAAGCCGCGGTCAGCTCCAAACCGATCGACGAAACGACAGACCCGAATACGTCGCTGCGGGCGGCAGCGGCCGTGACGGATTACGACCTCTCCACGGCAGGCGGTACGACGCCGGTCAACACGGCCAACTGCTATGTCGTCAATGCGCCGGGCACATACCGCTTCCCGCTGATCTACGGCAATGCGATACGCAGCGGCGCGGACAACAAGGAAGCCTACGCAAAGCAAACCGGCGAATGGGGCATGGAACTCCCATTCTGGGACTGCGTTTCGAGAGACATCCAATCTCCGTTCATCACGTCCGACCGTACATTCAGGGCCGCGATTCTGTGGCAGGACGAAAACGATCTCGTGACGAATGTTCAAATATCCCCCACGCAGGAAAAGATTCTCGGAGAAAATGTACCGTATATCACTTTCGAAGTGAATCCGGAGACTGTCCGCCAGGGCAACTGCGTAATCGCCCTGTATGCCGAAGCGAACAACAACAGCACCCTTACCTGGAGCTGGCATATCTGGGTGACCGGGCAACGGCTCGACGATTATGTCCCGGTTGAAACGGCCAACGGAACCCGCTACGACTTTCTGCCCGTCAGCATCGGGTGGTACAGCAACGACCTGATCGATATTTATCAGGCCCGCGACGTACAGGTGCGCATCACCCAGACGGGACACGAGCCGCAGACGGACGGCAAGACATTCACGATTCGCCAGCAGGCATACGAAACCGCCTCCTCCGGCAGTCAGCCCTATTTCCAGTTCGGACGCAAGGCCCCGATGCCGGCCCTGAATGCGGACAACAGCGACAAGGCGACCTACCCGGCGAACATATACAGAATCGAGAACGGGGGAACCAAGCTCTCGGTAGCGATACAAAACCCGAATGTGTTTTACAGCGATTCATACGGCTGGTTCGGCGGCGCCTCCTATTGGCACTTGTGGAACGCCGCAGCCACCGGATTCGAAACGTCGGTGCGCGATTACCGGGTCGTGAAGACGGTTTACGATCCTTCGCCCGTCGGATATACGGTGCCCGCCTCGGGGGCCTTCGCGTCGTTCGATGCCGCGAACACGGCAAATGGGCCGTCGGAAACGCCCGGATTCCGGAATTTCCGGTTCTATTGCTCGGCGTCGCAGCACGACGACGACCGGACGATTCTTTTCCGGGTGGCCGGACAGCGGTCCGGAAACGGCCGGGGAGAGGGAATGGGCCGGGAGACCCGTTACTGGACGGCGGTTCCGGCAACCGGAACGAGTGCGCAGGTGTTCCACCTGACGGATAAAGCCGAAATGCAGACCACCGACCTCTCCGGAGCATTGCCCGTGCGTCCCGTGCGCGAGAAATAGCACTCCGTAATAAAAAGTAACAGCCCGAAAAACGGGCTGTTACTTTTTTAGGGACCTCGGCAACGCTCTTTGTCAGTCGGTCAGGTGGTAATACATCCCCAGCCAGTCGTAGGGCCATGCCGTGACCACCCGTTCGTCGTCGAGGAACCGCAGGAAATCCTTCGTCGCGGGATGCCCCTCGTAGGGTGTGAAGAATCCCAGCGTGCTGTTGCGCCACACGGCGACGTAAGCCAGTTCGACGGGCTCGCCCGGATAGCCGTAGATCGATTTCAACAACCGTCCGGTGAACCATTCGGGATCGTCGATGGCCCCCTGCCCGGTTTCGGAAAGGGCGGCGATCTTGCCCGCGGATTTCGCATAGTCGGAAATCACTTTCAGCCGCAGGTGCGCATGGTCGAGGTTCTTCTCCTCGATGCGGTAGAGCCAGTAGTCGTCCATCGCCACGACATCGACATATTCGTCTCCGGGATAGCAGCGCAGGTACTCCTCCGCCGAGGTGAAATTGATGTCGGGCGAAAAGCAGTAGAGGAAATTGTGCACCCCGCACGTGTCGCGCAGGTAGGTCACCGTAAAGCGGTAGAGCGCCTTCAGCTCCTCGGGGGTGCAGTTGTTGCGGCCCCACCAGAACCAGTCGCCGTCGAATTCGTGCCACGGACGGAAGATCACCGGAATCTGCTCGCCGTTCTTGCCGACGAGCGTGCGGTTGTAGGCGGCGATGCGGTCGAGCATGGCCGTGAATTTCGCGTGGTGGGAGCCTCCGGGCAGGATTTTCTCCACGACACGCTCCGAGGTGTCGTAGAAACTGCCTCCCGTGACCGGATTCGGCGCATGCCAGCAATAGGAGATCACCCCGCCCTCGTAAAAAGCCTGGCACGTGAGGCGGCGGACCTTTTCGGCTTCGGGTTTCAGGTTGCCTTCCCCGTCGACGATGTCCATGAAATCCCAGCTGTAAAAGGCCGGTTTCTTGCCCGAAATACGCTCGATGTCGCTGCGCCCCGAATCGTCGCACCAGCCGAATCCCGACGCCGTGGCATCCTGCGCCCCGAAGAGGAAGCGTCCGCTGCGGGCCACCTTGTGCAGGTTATCATAAAGTGCCTTCGTGCGGTAGGTGGCGGCGGGGTCGGCCAGCCGGTGGGGATAGTTCATCGTCTTGGGTGCAGAGGTCAGCGCATCGCGTTCGACCCCCTCGGCGTTGTCCAGCACCCAGTAGCGCTCGCCGACCTGCACGTTCTCGAATTTCACGCCGCGGACGTTGCGCAGCAGCACGTCGTACTGGCTCTCGGCAACGGTCACATTACGGAACAGGATGTTCTCCATCGGCTGTTCGGCGACGCCCAGCACCTGAATCGGATTGCCGTCGGCGCGGTCGATACGGATGTTCTCGAAGCTCACGTCGCGGACTTTGAGCAGTTCGTCAGCTCCATAAGCGCCGGGCAGATAACTCGGCACCCAGTACCAGACCGTGACATTGATGCCCCAGCAACCGGTGTTCTTCACCTCGATGTCGCGGAAATGAATGCCTTCGACAGGGCGGGTGCCGAACGGACGGCTGCAAACGTGGAACCCGCGGTCACTGCCCTCCACCACACAGTCCGTGAACCAGACGTTGCGGGCCCCGGCCGGAACCTCGGCCCCGACGACCAGTCCCCCGCCGCGCAGGAAGCGGCAATGGCTGATGAAGATGTTTTCGGCGGGTTTCAGGATCTTTTCACCGTTTTCGGCGGGATAGACCACCGACTTGACGGCGATGTTGTCGTCCTGCCCGTCGAGCACCGATTCGAGCAGGTAGCACTCCGACGAGGAGTCGGGGTCCCAGCCGTCGGCGTTACTCAGTCCGAAGCCCGAGGAGACGAGCCGGCATCCGTAGGTGGTGAACCCGTCGCACAAGAGCGGATGGACGTTCCAGGTGCAGGGATTGGTGACGGTCACGTTGTCGAAAGCCACGTTGTCGCAGCGGATGACGGGCAGGCCGTGCGAACGGGCCATGCGGCCCACGGTGCGGGTCTGCTGGTCGGCCAGCAGGCTGCCCTGGTTGTCGATGGTGCCGCCGCCGTAGACGCGGATGTTCCGGTAGCGGTCGCCGTAGAGGCGGCCGATGTTCAGGACGCTGGCGAAAACGTCCTTCACCCATCCCTCGTAGATATTCTTCACCATCGGAAAGTGCCCGAGGTTGTTCACGGCCCGCAACGTGGCTCCTTCGTCCAGATGCAGGCTGATGTCGCTCTTGCAGATAAAGAGCGCCCCCGTGAGGTAGTCGCCCGCGGGGACGTAGACCTCGCCGCCGGGCGTGCAGGCGTCGATGGCCTGCTGGATGGCTTTGGTGTCGAGGGTTTCGCCGTCGCCTTTGGCCCCGTAGTCGCGCACGTCGAAAATGCGCGGGGCGGGGTTGGTCCGGAGTTCGACGGTCCGGGCCTTGTGTTCGCGGCCCGCGGCATCGACGGCAGCGACCTGCACACGATAGGTCGTTGCAGGGCGCAGGCCCGTGATACGCAGGTTGTTGTGGTCGGTGGTTCCGGCGCGGCGGCCGTCGACGCGGACGACATAGTGCTTCATGGCCTTGTAATCGGCGGGAAGCTCCCAGAAAACCACGGCCTCGGTGGCCGCAGCGGTTCCGGGCAGGATGCGGGGACGCACGGGCGCCCCGGCAAAGGCGCCGGAAACGGTCGTGCAGAGCAACAGGAATGAAACGAGATACTTATTCATCATCAGGTCGGTTTGGATTATGTGAATCGGTTACGGAACAAAAATAGAATGCCAAAACCGAATTTCCGAACCCCGGGCCCCGATTGGCTAACAGAATGGAAGGAATGGTTAAAATAACATCAGTCCGGCCGGCAAAAATCGGGGCCAGGCAGACCTGATTGACGGCTTGCGGAGAAATTCGCACGCAAGAGGCGTCCCGGCGTGTTAAAAAAGCATCATAAAAAGTTCTCATTGTATTATTCGAACGTTCCCCTATCGCGTATCTTTGCACTAACCTAAACTCCCTGAAAACGCATGATCGGAATCAAAGAGAAAATTTCCTACGGATTCGGCGACATGGCATCCTCGATGTTCTGGAAAATATTCGGGATGTACCTGCTCTATTTCTACACCGACGTCTTCGGACTGGCCCCCGCGGCCGTCGGCACCATGTTCCTCGTCACCCGCATCTGGGATTCGGTCAACGACCCGATTTTCGGCATGATCGCCGACCGCACCCGCAGCCGCTGGGGCAAATTCCGTCCGTGGATTCTCTTCGGAGCCGTACCCTTCTCGGTGCTGGGCGTGCTGACGTTCCTCGTGCCCCCGATGACCTGGACGCCCGCCATGCGGCTGTTGTACGCCTACGTCACCTACACCTCGATGATGATGGTCTATTCGGCCGTCAACGTACCCTATGCCTCGCTGCTGGGCGTCATCTCGTCCGACGGCCGCGACCGCAACGCCCTCTCCTCCTACCGCATGTTCTTCGCCTACGCCGGCAGTTTCATCGCCCTGGCGCTGGTCGAACCCCTCGTGCACAGTTTCTCGGAACTGGGCGGCGTACACTCCGAGGCCCGCGGCTGGGCGCTGACTGTCGCCGCCATCGGCATTCTCTGCACCGTCCTGCTGCTGTTATGCTTCCGCGGAGTCCGCGAACGCGTACAGCCCGTCGCCGACAGGCAGGGGTCCGTCCGAAACGATCTGAAGGACCTGTTTCTCCACAACCGCCCGTGGTGGATTCTCCTGGGCGCAGGCATCGCGGCGCTGATCTTCAACTCGATCCGCGACGGCGCCACGATCTACTATTTCAAATACTACGTCCAGCAGGACCAGACCGCGGCCATCGGCGGATTCTTCACCCTCTCGGCACTCTACCTCATGGTCGGACAGGCTTCGAACATGATCGGCGTGGCGCTGGCCGCTCCCCTTGCCGACCGCTTCGGCAAGAAACGCATTTACCTGGGAGCCATGCTTGCCGCAACGCTGCTCAGTGCGGTGTTCTACTCGCTGCGTCCCGACCAGCTGGTGGCGATCTTCCTGCTGCAAACGCTCATCAGCATCTGCGCGGGCAGCATCTTCCCGCTGCTGTGGTCGATGTACGCCGACATCGCCGACTATTCGGAATGGAAAACCGGACGGCGTGCCACGGGACTGATCTTCTCGTCGTCGTCGATGTCGCAGAAATTCGGATGGACGCTCGGAGGTGCCCTGACAGGCTGGCTGCTGGCCCGCTACGGATTTCAGGCCAACGCTGTGCAGTCGGCCGAGGCCATCCACGGCATCCGCATGATGCTGAGCTGGCTCCCGGCCGTGGGAACGGTCCTCTCGGTCGTCTTCATCTGGTTCTACCCGCTCGACGAAAAGACCATGAAAACCGTCTCGGACGAGCTGGAGGCACGCCGCAAAGCGAAAAACTGACACGTTATATGGAACGATTCGATCGTCTGGCCGCCGAACTGGAGCGGCATCTGCAGGAGGTGATCCTCCCCTTCTGGACCGACCGTATGCAGGACGGCCGGGGCGGATTTCACGGCCGCATCACGGGCGAAAACCACCTCGACGCCGCAGCGCCGCGCGGCGCAATCCTTTACAGCCGCATTCTCTGGACCTTCTCGGCAGCCTACCGCGCACTGGGGCGCCCGGAATACCTCGAATGTGCCACACGGGCCAAGGAGTGGCTGCTGGGACATTTTTACGACGAGCAGTACGGCGGCGTCTACTGGGAGGTCACCGCGGACGGTACGCCGCTCGACACCCGCAAGCAGTTCTACGCCCTCGGATTCGCCCTCTACGGACTGAGCGAATACCACCGGGCCACGGGCGACCACGAAGCCCTGGAACAGGCTGTCCGGCTGTTCGAAACCATCGAGCGGCACGCTTTCGACAATGCCCGCAACGGGTATATCGAGGCCGCGGCACGCGACTGGAGCCCCATCGAGGATATGCGCCTGAGCGACAAGGACGACAACACGCCCAAAACGATGAACACCCACCTGCACATTCTGGAACCCTATACGAATCTCTACCGCGTGTGGCCCGACGCCCGGCTGCGCGAACGGCTCGAAAACCTCGTCGGCATCTTCCTGGACAGGATAGAATCGCCCGTGACGCACCATTTGGGACTCTTTTTCGACAACGACTGGCACGAGACGAGCCGCAATGTCTATTCCTACGGTCACGACATCGAGGCTTCGTGGCTGCTGCTCGAAGCGGCGCAGGCCATAGGCGAGGACGAACTCACAGAGCGCGTGAAACGCCACAGCCGCCGGATCGCCGATGCAGCGCTCGAAGGCTACCAATCCGACGGAAGCCTGATTTACGAACACCGTGCCGACGGAAGCCTCGACCGCGAGCGCCATTGGTGGGTGCAGGCCGAATGTGTCGTGGGGCTGATGTGGCTCTACACGTACCACGGCATCGGTGAAGCCCTTGCCCAGGCCGAAAAGACTTGGGAATACATCCGCACCCATCTGGTCGACACGGCCGGCGGCGAATGGTTCTGGAGCATCCGCGAAGACGGCTCCGTAAACCGCACGGACGACAAGGCAGGATTCTGGAAATGCCCCTACCATAACAGCCGCATGTGCCTCGAAGCGATGGCCTGCGCCGGACACCTGAGAAAATAAACTGAAAAACGGCCCTCTGTTCCGAGGGCCGTTTTCAATAACCGTATCACGCACAACCCGTCGAGGAACGGCCTGCCACCGTCGTTCCTCTGGATTTACATCGCAGTGCCCCGCCTTGGCGCCGATCCAATGGCCCTCACTCGAAATATCCTTTCCAATCGTCGCGGAACTGTTCGGAACCGGTCTTTTTGGCAAAGATACGTTGAATGGTGTAATCCGTTATTTCGTCGCCGGTCAGCTCCCGCGACCACGCCACGCGCCCCGAACGGTCGGCGCCGGGGCCCTCGCAACGCCATTCGGCATAATACACGTCGCCTTTGCAGGCCGCGTCGTGCCAGTCGCGCCACCCTTCGGGACGGATCGCCGCAGGAAATTCACATTCCAGCCATACGGTACGGGCTGTGGATTTCCACGGACGCCCGAGATAAACCCGCGTCACCCCCTCGGCCGCCGTCACACGGCAGCAGGAAAAGACGAATCCGTATTCGTTACGCTCGGTGGTTGAAGCGGCCGTGATGAAACTGTCGGCCCTGCAATGGATCGTCGAACACTCGAACAGTACGATCGAAGGGCCGAAAATGAAATCGGTGGTTCCCTCGATATAGCAATTCTCGACATGTACGCGCGAAACGTAGCCGCGGGCAAAAAAGGTATCCTGATCGCCGATGAGCGCACAATGATACAGATGGATGCGGTCGCCACGCGTTTCGAGCGCCACGGCCTGTCCTACCCTTCCGGCATCGTTCTCGATGGTCAGGCAGTCCAGATAGACCTCGTCAGCCTGAATAGACATCGTATAGGAATCGTAGGTGGTCAGCTCACGGCCGTCGACGACTTTGCCGGCATAGTCATCCCAGACGATACGGGTTTCAGCCATTTCATCGCCCAGAATACGCACCTTGTCCTTGTAGACGTCGAGCGTCACCTTCTCGCGGTAGGTGCCGGGCATGATCCGCACCGTGCGCCACTCCGCGGGTTTCGAAGGCAGGGCGTCGAAGCACGCCTGAATCGTCCGGAAATCCCCGCGGCCGTTGCAGTCGACGGTATAAACCGTCTCCGCCGAGGCCCAAAGGCCCCGGCAAAGCAGGATCGTCAGTATCGCAAAACGCAGCATGGCGTCGTTACAGCGTTACCCCCGTCTTGAAGATGGCGATCTCCTTGAAGCCGGTCTTCTCGTGCTTGAGATGTTCGCCGCCGGCCGTGGCCAGCACCTTGTCGATGAAACGGTCCAGCACCACCTGCGGCTCTTCGTCCTCGACCAGCGTTCCGGCGTTGAAATCGATCCAGTTGGACTTGAACTCCGAGAGCTGGGTGTTGGTCGAAATCTTCATCGTCGGCACGAAGGCCCCGAACGGCGTGCCGCGGCCCGTGGTGAACAACACCAGCTGACAGCCCGACAGGGCCAGCGCCGAGGCGGCCACCAGGTCGTTGCCCGGAGCCTGCAACAGGTTGAGCCCGGGTTTCACGATAGGCTGCGCATAGTTCAGCACATCGACGACGGGCTGTGCCCCGCCCTTCTGCACGCATCCCAGCGATTTTTCCTCGAGCGTCGTGATGCCGCCCTTCTTGTTGCCCGGCGAAGGATTCTCGTAGATCGGCTGGTCGAATTTGCGGAAATAATGCTTGAAATCGTTGATCAGGCAGACCGTCTCGTCGAAAATCCGGCGGTCCGCAGCGCGGTCCATCAGAATCGTCTCGGCGCCGAACATCTCGGGAACCTCCGTCAGCACCGTGGTCCCGCCCTGCGCGATCAGCCAGTCGGAGAACAGCCCCACCAACGGATTGGCCGTGATGCCCGAAAAACCGTCCGAACCGCCGCATTTCAGGCCCACCTTGAGATAACTGAGCGGAAGCGGCTGACGCTTATCCTGTTTCGTCTTTTCGACCAGCCCGCGGCAGATTTCGAATCCCGCCTCGATCTCGTCTTCGACCTCCTGGGCGATCAGGAATTTCACCCGCTCGTCATCCCACGCGCCGATCACCTCTTTCAGGGCCGACACCTGGTTGTTCTCGCATCCGAGGCCCAGCACCAGCACGGCGCCCGCATTGGGATGGCGGACCAGCGCGGCGAGCGCCTTCTGCGTGTTGGCATGGTCGTCGCCCAGCTGCGAACAGCCGTAATTGTGGGTGTAGACCCGCACGTCGTCGAGGTGCGAGCAGTCGCATTCGCGCTTCACGCGCTCGACGATGGCCTGCGCCTGCCCGTTTACGCATCCTACCGAGGGCACGATCCACAGTTCGTTGCGGATGCCCATCGTGTCGTTCTGCCGCAGGTAGCCCATCACCTTCACGTCACGCCGCGGAGACTCCACGTCGTAGACCTTGGGGGTGTAGACATATTCGAGGTCGTCGCGAAGATTGGTCTTCAGGTTGTGGGAGTGAATCCACCCACCCTGCGGAACGTCCTCCGTGGCGTGGCCGATCGGATAGCCGTATTTCACGACATTCTCGCCCGCGGCAATGTCGCGCAGGGCGAACTTGTGCCCCCGGGCAATGTCCTCGCGGAGCGTGATGCCGACGCCGTCGACATCGACCGTTTCGCCCTTGTGCAGGTCGTCGGCCAGCGCCACGGCGACATTGTCCGCGGCATTGATTTTCAGGAATCGTTTCATAATCATCGTATGCTGAAAAGGGCAGGACCGGCCTCCGAAAAGACGCCGCACCCTGCCCTCCGAAGGTAAATTATTTCTTCAGAAACTTCGCCAAGGCGCCCTCCATGCCCAACTCCTCAATGTCGCGGACATAGCCCGCAACAGCCGGGATGAAGCCCGGAACCTCCGAGAAATCGACGGTGAAGATACCGCTCTCTTTTACGATCTTCGTGATGGTACCCTCGATGTTCTCCGAATCCCAGTTCGCACGGATGTACTCCACGAACTCCTTCGTATCGTCGGGTTCGAAGCCGCTCTTGGGGCTGTAGAGGGTCATCAGCGCCGCAAAGGTGAAGCACTCGTGTTCGGCGATACGCTGCGCCTTGAACCAGTTGTCCTTGACCGTGGGATAATTACGCGCCTCCCATTTCGACAGCGAATTGAGCGAGATGGATTTCAGCAGGTGCTTGATAAAGGGGTTGTAGAAACGCTCCAGAATCCCCGCGGCGAACTCTTTCAGCTCCGCCTGGTCCTCCTCGATCATCGGAATCACCTCGCCGGCAACCATGTCGTTGACGAACTTTTCGATCGCAGGGGTATTGAAGGCGTCCATCACCGTCTCGCAACCCATCTGCAGGGCGATGGGGACCATGCCCGTGTGCGAACCGTTCAGGATACGGACTTTCTTGTCGCGGAACTGCTTGATCGAAGGCATGAAAATGACGTGCAGGCCCGCCTTGTCCAGCGGCAGCTCCTTCATCACCTCCTTGTAGCCCGGGCCGCCGATGGCCCACAGGTGGTACAGCTCGGCCTTCACCACGAGGTTGTCGTCATAGCCGATCTCCGCCTTGATCTCGTCGATCTGCTCCCGCGGGAATCCCGGCACGATACGGTCCACGAGCGTGTCGCAGAAATGGCAGTTCTTCTCGACCCAGTCGATAAAATCCTGCCCAAGCTTGTGGTACTCGGCGTGTTTGATGACATATTCATGGAGCGTCGAGCCGTTGTTCTCGATCAGCTCGCAACAGATAATGCACAAACCTTTGGTCGGATCGCCTTCGAAATGCTTAAAACGCTTGTACAGCAGCGCCGTCATCTTCGCGGGATACGATTTCGGGGGCTCGGCCGTCAGGTCGTCGCCCTCCTCGTAGCGGATGCCCGCCTCGGTGGTGTTCGAAATGGTGATTTTCAGCTCCGGGGAGAGGAAATAACGCTCGTAGGTCGCATAGTCCACATAGGGATTGAACGAATCCATGATGCTCTTCACCAACCGCACGTCTTTCTTGGGCTGCTTGTTCTCGATGCCCTCCAGATAGACGTGGTACATGTTGTCCTGTTTGTGCATCAGGTCGATCATCCCCAGCACCTTGTGCTCCGGATCGATAATCGGCTGGCATACAGCCACTCCGGCGTCCATGACGCCTTTTTCGTTGGCGATGTCGATCTGCCAGTCCACGAAGGCCCTCAGGAAATTGCCTTCGCCGAACTGCAGGATGCGAACGGGGCGGCCGACCTTTTCCACGGTCGACTTGTTCAGTTGCTTAATCATTGTATGTCAGGTTTTTAAATTACTCCAATACGATCGGCTTGTATTTCGGAACCAATGCCTTCATCACGATCCAGCCGATGAGATAAGCCACGGCGCAGATGCAGAAAACGATGAAATAACCGGCGGGTTTTCCTTCGAAGCCCATATAAGCCATATTGGTCTCCTCGGCATGTACGAACAGCCATCCGGCGAACCATTGCAGAATCATCGAACCGACACCTCCGGCCATACCGCCGATACCCGTCACCGTGGCGATCGCCGACTTGGGGAACATGTCGCCCACAGTCGAGAAGATGTTGGCCGACCACGACTGGTGCGCCGCACCGCCGATACCGATCAGGATAATCGGGAACCAGGGCGAAATGGTGCCCAGGGGCTGTGCCAGCAGTACCAGCAGCGGGAAAAAGGCGAAAATCAGCATCGCACGCATACGGGCCGCATAGGGATTCAGACCCGTCTTATTGATGATGATCGTCGGGAGCTTGCCGCCGTAGATCGAAAGCATCGTGATGGCGTAAAGCGTGAAAATCAGCGCCACACCCAGTCCTTCGGACATCTTGATCCCGAACTGCGAATTGAGGTACGAAGGAGTCCAGAAAAGGAAGAACCACCACACACCGTCAGTCATGAACTTACCGAAGACGAAAGCCCAGGTCTGCTTGAACGAAAGGGTTTTCCAGAAGGAGATTTTCTCACCCTCCTGCTCCTTGCCGACAGCCTCGCCGTCGACCAGTTCGTGCTGGTCCTGCTCGATATACTCCAGCTCGGCGGCATTCACGCTCGGGTGGTCCGACGGTTTCTTATACATGAAGACCCAGAAGCCCATCCAGATGAAGCCCAAGGCGCCGATCACGATGAAGGCCATCTCCCATCCCCATGCCTTGGCCAGCAGCGGAATGGTCAGCGGGGCGAACAGCGCACCGATCGAAGCGCCGGCGTTGAAGATCGAGGTGGCATAGGCGCGGTCTTTCTTGGGGAAATACTCGGCAGTCACCTTGATGGCCGCGGGGAAGTTGCCCGCCTCACCGAGGGCGAGGATGCAGCGTGCGGCGATGAAGAAATACATGCTGACCATGGCGATGGTCGCAGCCATGGCCGAGCCGGCCTCGACGGCACGCAGCGCGGCAGCGTTGGGTAATCCCACCCATGCCTCGGTGGCCACGCCGCAGAGGGCGTGCATACAGGCGCCGACCGACCAGACGCCGATGGCCCACAGATAACCTTTCTTGGTGCCCATCCAGTCGATGAAACGACCCGCGAAGAGCATGCAGACGGCATAGACGATTGAGAAAATCGAGGTGATAAGACCGTAGTGGTACTCGTTCCAGTGAAATTCGGGCTTGATAAACTCGTCCCACGTCAGCGAAAGCACCTGACGGTCGAGGTAATTAACGGTCGTTGCGAAGAAGAGCATCGCACAGATGACCCAGCGATACTGTGTCATCTTCCCAGCGAGAGTCGATTGATTTTTTGACATTTATTCGGTTTTTTATTAAGTAGAGTTCGGGGGTTGGAGAGCCGCAGGAACGGCATCCGGCGGCGATTGGGGCCGCCGCCGGACGACCGAACTTACGGAATGACATCTAACGCACCTTGGCGATCACGCCCAGCGCGAAACGGCATTTTTCGGAGATGGCCTTCCAGTCTTTCGCGGCTATCACCTCCTTGGGGAAGAGCTGCGAGCCCATGCCCACACAGAAAACACCGGCCTTGAACCACGCCGTGAGGTTTTCCTCGGTGGGTTCCACGGCTCCGGTGGCCATGATGTTCGACCACGGCAGCGGGGCCTTGACATTCTTGACGAACGAAGGACCGCCCACGTTGCCCGCGGGGAAAACCTTCGTCAGGTCGCAGCCCAGCTCCTGGGCAAAACCGATCTCGGTGACCGATCCGCAGCCAGGGGTGTAGGGAACCAGATGGCGGTTGCAGACCTTGGCGACCTCGGCGTTCAGGTAGGGACCCACGACGAAATTCGCGCCGTACTGGATGTAGAGGGCAGCCGTGGGGGCATCGACAATCGTACCGACGCCCAGCACCATTTCGGGGCACTCTTTGGCAGCGAACTTGATGACCTCGATAAAGACCTCCGAGGCGAAATCGCCGCGGTTGGTGAATTCGAAAGCACGCACGCCGCCCTCGTAGCAGGCCTTCACGACCTGCTTGGCAATCTCAGCGTCAGCGTGATAAAAAACGGGAACCATGCCGGTCTTACCGATGGCCTCCATGACCTGCATTTTATTGAAACGAGCCATAATTTTAATTCTTAATTTTTCATTCTTAATTAACGCTGCACGCGTCCGCTGGCATTGCCTCCGGCCAGGCTTTCGACCTCTTCGGCCGATACGAGGTTGAAATCGCCGTTGATCGTGTGCTTCAGGGCCGATGCCGCAACAGCAAACTCGAGGGCCTCGCCCTGCGTCGGTTTGGTCAGCAGGCCGTGGATCACGCCGCCCGAGAACGAGTCGCCGCCGCCCACGCGATCGATGATCGGATCGATGTCGTAACGTTTCGACTCGTAGAACTCCTTGCCGTTGTAAATCATCGCCTTCCAGCCGTTGTGCGTCGCCGAGAACGACTCGCGCAGCGTCGAAATCACATATTTGAATCCGAACGTCTCGGCCATCTGGCGGAAAATGCCTTTGTAACCTTCGGCATTGGTCTCGCCGCCCTCGACATCGGCGTCGGGCTTGAACCCGAGGCACAGCTCGGCGTCCTCCTCGTTGCCGATGCAGACATCGACATACTGCATCAGAGGCTTCATGATCGACTGCGCCTTCTCCTTGGTCCAGAGCTTCTTGCGGAAATTCAGGTCCACCGACACCGTCACGCCGTGACGCTTGGCGGCCTCGCAGGCCAGCTTCGTCAGTTCGGCGGCCTTGTCCGAAATCGCGGGGGTGATGCCCGACCAGTGGAACCACTGGGCACCCTCCATGATGGCGTCGAAATCGAAATCCGAAGCGTCGGCCTCGGCAATCGACGAATGGGCACGGTCGTAAATCACCTTCGAAGGACGCATCGAAGCACCCGTCTCAAGGTAATAGATGCCCACACGGTCGCCGCCGCGGGCGATGAAATCGGTCTTCACGCCGTATTTGCGCAGCGCATTCACCGCCGACTGGCCGATCTCGTGCTTCGGGAGCTTCGAGACGAAATAAGCCTCGTGGCCGTAGTTGGCGCACGAAACGGCTACGTTGGCCTCGCCGCCGCCATAAACGACGTCGAACGAATCGGACTGAACGAAACGCGTATTGCCGGGCGTCGAAAGACGCAGCATGATTTCACCTAATGTTACGATTTTCATGATTCTATTGCGTGTTAAAATTTGAAGAAATTCTTGGCGTTCTTGTAGCAGATGCCCTCGATGATTTCACTGCCGATGAAATCGATCTCCGAAGCGGGCAGCAGGCCGTTCTCGATGTCGTTGCCCACGAGGTTGCACAGCGTGCGGCGGAAATATTCGTGGCGCGGGTACGAGAGGAACGACCGCGAGTCGGTCAGCATCCCGACAAAACGGCTCAGCAGACCCAGCGTCGAGAGGGCGTTCATCTGCTTCTCCATGCCGTCCTTCTGGTCGAGGAACCACCAGCCCGAACCGAACTGGATTTTCCCGGCGCCGTAACGGCCATCCTGGAAATTGCCTATCATCGTGGCAACCAGCTCGTTGTCGCGGGGATTGAGGTTATAAATGATGGTTTTGGTGAGTTTGTCGTCGCGGTCGAGCAGATCGAAGAATTTGGACATGCTCTTGCCGACCGTGAAATCGCCGATCGAGTCGAAGCCCGTGTCGGCCCCCAGCTGCCGGAACATCCGGCTGTTGTTGTTGCGGATGGTGCCGTAGTGGAACTGCTGGGTCCAGCCCGTCTCCCAGTCCATCGTGGCGAATTCGACCATCATGGCCGTCTTGTATTTCAGGATCTCGTCGCGGGTCAGCGTCTGACCGCCGTATACCTTATTAAAGATAGCGTCGATCTCGGCCTGGGTGTAATCCTCGGCGTAGAACTCCTCGATGCCGTGGTCCGAAAGGCGGCAGCCCACCGATTCGAAGAACTTGTGACGCACGCGCAGGGCGTCGATCACATCAGCGAATTTCGAAATCGAGACGCCCGAAACCTCCGCGAGTCTGTCGATGTAGGCGCGGAAATCGGCGGGAACCTCCACGGCCATCGCCTTGTCGGGACGCCACGTGGGAAGCATCTTCACGCCGAAATTGTCCTCGCGGACCTTGATGTGGTGTTCCAGCGAATCCACGGGGTCGTCCGTCGTGCAGACCACCTCGACATGATAGTGCTGCATCAGGCCGCGGGCATAATATTCGGGCTTCTGCAGCAGGTCGGTGCAATGGTCGTAAATCTCGCGGGCCGTCGAGGGACCGAGCAGCTTCGTCACGCCAAAGGCAGTCTTCAGCTCGAGGTGCGTCCAGTGATAGAGCGGGTTGCGCATCGTGTAGGGCACCGTTTCGGCCCATTTTTCGAACTTTTCCCAGTCGGAGGTATCCTTGCCCGTGCAGTATTTCTCATCGACGCCGTTGGTGCGCATGGCACGCCACTTATAGTGATCGCCTTCGAGCCAGATTTTCGACAGGTTGTCGAAGCGGTGGTTCTCGGCGACATACCCGGGGATCAGGTGGCAATGGTAGTCGATAATCGGCATTTTGGCCGCATGGTCGTGGTAAAGGCGCTCGGCCGTGGGGGTCTGCAACAGGAAGTTGTCGTCGTTAAACTGTTTCATGTTCTGATATAATCCGTTTTAAATTCACTCGTTTCGGGCGGGGCACTGTAAAGCGCCCTTTTTCACAACGTAAAATTACGAACTTTCCGGCACTCCCGATACGAAAAATTGCCAAATAAAGTAGATTATTTGCCAATTTGGTTGACCAATGTACGGAAAAATCGTAAATTTGCCTAAAATACAACGAAAAATTTTTAAACATAGCCTGATGAAAAACACCATTCTTGGGATTGCAGCCGCACTGACGGTCTCCTGCACCCCCGCCCTGAAGGTCGATGTCGCCAACACGACCCCGATTGAACGCGACGACGAAACCGTCGAAATCGCCTGGTCCGAAGTGGCCGCGCTCGAAGGCGTGACCCCGGAAAACATCCTCGTCCTGAACGACGACAACGAGCAGATTCCCTCGCAGGTGCTGTTCCGCGGCACGTCGGAACCCCAGGCGCTGATCTTCCAGACCGACGCCGACCCGATGGAAACCAAGCGCTTCAAGCTCGTCACGGGCACCCGGGAGAACTACCCCGCCGAGGCGTTCGGCCGCGCGGTTCCCGAGCGTTACGACGACTACGCCTGGGAGAATAACAAGGTGGCCTACCGCCTCTACGGCCCGGCGCTGGAAACCTCGCCCGAGAAGCTCATCACCCCGGGCATCGACGTGTGGGTGAAGAGCACCGGCCGCCTGATCATCGACGAACGCTACGCCACGGGTGACTACCACACCAACCACGGCGACGGCATGGATTGTTACAAAGTGGGCGTGACGCTCGGTTCGGGAGCTTCGGTACCCTTCGCCGGCGGCAAATTCTGGTTCATGGACCACAACTACGCCACGGCCCGGACACTCGATAACGGCCCGATCCGCACCTCGGTGGAGCTGACCTACGCACCGTTCGATGTCGACGGCACCCCCGTGTCGCTCACCAAGATCATTTCGCTCGATGCCAACCAGCGTTTCAACCGCATGGACAACGTCTACACGGGTGATTTCGCCGAAATACCGATTGCCGCGGGATTCGTACGCCACGACGTAAAGCGCGTGATGACCGGCGACGGCTGGATGGGAATGGTCGAGGCCGCCTCGGACTCGAAAGACCCCGTGCGCGACGGCGACATCTTCCTGGGCGTGATCCTGCCGGGCGCCGAAATGCTGGCCGACACGCTGGGCCACGCCGTGGCCGTCAAGAACGTAAAGCCGGGCCAGACGCTGACCTACTATGCCGGTTCGGGCTGGAGCCAGGGCGGCGTGGAGGACATGGGCGAATGGGTCGAGAAAATCGGCGAGGCGCAGGCCGCCGCCGTGACGCCGCTGCAAGTGACCGTCCGCAAATAAGTTGAAAATTCTCACGAAAAGTCCGGTCATCAGACCGGACTTTTTCGTATCTTTGAAAGCGTAACGACCTTTTTCTTCAAAAAACCATGCACAACCAAAAAATCGTCACTTTCGGAGAAATCATGCTGCGGCTCACGCCGCCCGATTACCTGCGTTTCAATCAAACCGACCTGTTCCGCGCCAGCTACGGCGGCAGCGAGGCCAACGTGGCCGTCTCGCTGGCCAACTACGGCCTGCGCAGCGAGTTCGTGACCCGCCTGCCCGAAAACCGCGTGGCCGATGCCTGTCTCGACGACCTGCGCCGCTACGGCGTCGGCACCGACGGCATCCTCCGCGGCGGCAAGCGGCTGGGACTCTATTATATGGAGGAGGCCGCAGCCATGCGCACCTCCCACGTCGTCTACGACCGCGCCGACTCGGCCTTCGACACCCTGCAGCCGGGGATGGTCGACTGGCACACGCTTTTCCGCGGCGCCGCGTGGTTCCACTGGTCGGGTATTTCGGCCGCGGTGAGTGCCGACACGGCCGCCGTATGCGCCGAGGCGATCGCCGTCGCCCGGGAGATGGGGCTCACGGTCTCGTGCGACATCAACTACCGCAAAAACCTCTGGAAATACGGCAAGGAGCCGCAGGAGGTGCTGCCCCCGCTGATGGAGCAGTGCGACGTGTTCTTCGGCACGGACGACGAATACGAAAAGATACTCGACATGCGCCTGCCCCGCTTCGAGGCCCGCGACGCCTCCTACCGCCCCGATGCGGCAGGATACGAAAAGGCCTCCGCCGAGGTTGCGGCACGCTTTCCCCGCTGCCGGGGCATCGTCTTCGGGCTTCGCAGCGTCCTGAGCGCCAACCACCACCTGATTTCCGGAACGCTCTACACCGGGGGCCGGCTGCTCTCCACGCGGGTCTACGACATCGACTGCGTGGTAGACTGCGTCGGTGTGGGCGACGCCTTCGTGGGCGGCCTGATCTACGGAATGGCCGAACACCCCGGGGACATGCAGTTCGCACTCGATTTCGGCACCGCGGCCTGCGCACTGAAAAACACCGTGCCTGGCGACTACAACCAATTCACAGCCGAAGAGGTCGCCCAGCTCGCCCGCGGCTCCGTTTCGGGCCGCATCGCAAGATAGCCCCCGCCTAAGAGGCGGGTTATAGGGGGCGAAGGAAGCATATTGCGCTGACAACCCATTTTTGCGCCCCGCCTAAAAGGCGGGTTTTAGGCGGGGAGGGGCAACGGCAAGACATCACGCTGACAACCCAACCTGCGCCCCGCAAGCGCGGAATTTACACGAAAAAGCCCGACTTTTACAAGTCGGGCTTTTCTATTCTAACCAGGCGAAGCGCAGCATGGACCAAAAGCACCATGCCTTACCGTTGCCCCCTAAAACCGGCCTCTTAGGCGGGGATTATTCGCCTTTGGCTTTTTTGTAGAGGTCGTTGTAGGTGTTGTATTTCTCCATGATGCCGGGTTCGTCGCGCAGGCGGAAGCAGAGCGACTTGAGGAACTCCAGTGTGTCGATGTCGTCGGTCTTGAGCTGATGAGCCTTCTCGAACCAGGGCACAGCGGCCATATAGATGTCGTTGACACCCTTCAGGTCGGCATCATAGGCGGCCTGGCTGCTATACTGCTTCTCGTTCATCTCCTTGTTCAGCGCATCGCCCTTGATCGTGTAGAACACACCCAGGTAGTAGTTGCCTTCGAACATGTCGGGCTTCAGCTCCACGACCTTCTTGAACGAATCGATGCTCTGGTCGTAGTCTTTCAGCGCGTAGAAAATACGTCCGCGGCCGAACCACAGGTCTACATTCTCGGGATTGTCCTGAATAGCCCTGTCGATCAGCGCAATGAGGTCGGCGGGGTCGCCCACGCCCTCCTCCGAGGTGTAGAGCTGCATCAGACCGTCGAGGATACGCTCGTTCTTCGGGAATTTCTCGATACCCGTCAGCAGGGCGTCCTTGGCCTTCATCACGTTGGCCTTGTCGGCTTCCTTCTGGCCGTAGAGGCAGTGGAAGAGGTAGTAGTAGATGTTACCCTCCTCGTCGGCATAGCCCTTCTCGATGGCCTGGGTCAGCAGCTTGGCGCCCTTGACGAACGATTTGGGGTTGTTGGCGCCATCGACCGTCAGCAGGTAGCCCGCATAGTAGAGCAGCGCGGGATCGGCCTCGCCGTAAGCAGGGCTCGACTGGGCTTTGTAAGCCGTTTCGTAAGCCTTGGCAGCCTCGGCGTAGTTGCCCGAGTCGATGCCGGTGTTACCGGCCTGCGAGCAGAAATCGCTGACCTGCTTCAGCCCCTCCTTGACCTTCTCAGCCGTCTTGGGGTCCAGCTCGTAAGCCTTGTTGTAAGCCTCGATGGCCTTCGCGGGAGCGTCCTTCATCACCCACTTGCTCTGCTGCCACGTAGCGACCTTGTTGTCCTTGACATAGGCCGTGAAATAGGGATAAACCCAGGCGTCGTACTCCACGCCGTTGAGCGTCTGCTTCTCGGCCGACTTGGGTTCGCCGACAGCCAGCTTCAGCATGGCGGCGTCCATGTTGACGAAAAGGCTCTTCGTGGGCTCGATGGCCACTTCGTAGAAGGCCTTGCCGCGGTTGAGCCACGTGGCGGCCTTGGTAGCTTTCTTCTCGTTGGCGATGTCGGCATCGCTCTTTTCGATCTTGGCAAGAAGCGCTTCCTTGTTCACTTTCTGGGCCTGCACGGCGGGAACTGCCACGAGCAGCGCCGCGAGAGCCGTCAAAATCGTTTTCTTCATAGTAAACTGAAATTTTAAAGATTTTTTGATGTTTTTCAATTATTCTTCCGCAGAGGGAGCGTCTGCACCGGGCGTTTCAGCCCCGTTTTCAGCACCTTCCACGGCCTGCACTTCCTCCTCATCCCCGGCTGCCGGCACGGCCATCACCGAAGCAATGGCATCGCCCTCGCGGAGGTTGATGATACGCACGCCCTGCGTAGCGCGGCCCGCGAGGCGGATCTGCTCGACGGCGGTGCGTATGGTGAGTCCCGAACGGTTGATAATCATCAGGTCGTTTTCGTCCGTAACGGCCTGTATCGAAATTAGTTTGCCTGTTTTTTCCGTAATGTTGATGGTCTTCACGCCCTTTCCGCCGCGGTTGGTGATGCGGTACTCGTCCAGATCGGTACGCTTGCCGTAACCGTTCTCGCTCAGCACCAGCACATCCTGCTTCGAATCGGGTTCCACACAGATCATGCCGATCACCTCGTCCGACTCCTCGATCGAGATGCCGCGCACACCGGCGCCGACACGTCCGATAGGACGCACCGTCGACTCGTTGAAGCGGATGGCCTTGCCCTCCCGGGCCGCAATCATCACCTCGGCATTGCCGCTGGTGAGCTTAGCCTCGATCAGCTGGTCGCCCTCGCGGATGACGATGGCGTTGACGCCGTTCTGGCGCGGACGCGAATAAGCCTCCAGTTTGGTCTTCTTAATCGTGCCGTCCTTCGTACACATGATGATGAAGTTGTTGTTCACATACTCCGCATCGGCGAGGCTCTTGACATTGATATAGGCGCGGACCTTGTCGTCCGGCTCGATCTGGATGACGTTCTGGATGGCACGCCCCTTCGACGAACGGGCTCCTTCGGGAATCTCGTAGACCTTGAGCCAGAAGCAGCGGCCCTTCTCCGTGAAGAAGAGCATCGTGTTGTGCATCGAAGCCACATAGATGTGCTCGATGAAATCTTCGTCGCGCGTGGCGCTACCTTTGGCCCCTACGCCGCCGCGGTTCTGCGTGCGGTACTCGGCCAACGGCGTGCGCTTGATGTAACCCATGTGCGAAATGGTGATGACCATATCGTCGTCGGCATAGAAATCCTCAGGGTTGAACTCCTCGGAAGCGTAGACGATCTGCGAGCGGCGTTCATCGCCGTATTTCGCCTTCATGTCCAGCAGCTCGTCCTTGATGATCTGCATCTGCATCGACTCATTCTCGAGCACCTCCGTCAGGTGGGCGATCAGTTTCATCAGCTCGTCGCGCTCGGCGGTCAGCTTCCCGTGCTCCAGACCGGTCAGGGCGCGGAGGCGCATCTCGATGATGGCCGAAGCCTGGATGTCGCTCAGTTCGAAACGCTCGATCAGGGTCTGCTTCGCGGCGTCGGGCGTCTGCGAGGCGCGGATGATGTGCACGATCTCGTCGATGTTGTCCTGCGCGATCAGCAGGCCCAGCACGATGTGCAGGCGCTCCTCGGCCTTGCGCTTGTCGTAGCGCGTGCGGCGGACCACCACGTCGTGACGGTGCTCGATAAAGTATTTAATCAGGTCGCGCATCGGAAGCATCTCGGGGCGGCCCTTGACCAGCGCGATGTTGTTCACGGCGAACGACGTCTGCAACGGGGTGTTCTTGAACAGCGTGTTCAGCACCACGCTCGCCACGGCGTCGTGTTTCAGGATGATGATGATCCGCAGGCCGTTGCGGTCCGACTCGTCGTTGATATAGGAGATACCTTCGATCTTCTTGTCGTTGATCATGTCGGCAATCTTCTTGATCATCTCGGCCTTGTTGATCATATAGGGAATCTCCGTGATGACGATGCACTCGCGGCCGCTCGGCGTAAGCTCGATATCGGTCTTCGCACGCATCATCACACGTCCGCGGCCCGTGAGCATCGCCTCCCTCACACCCTCATAGCCGTAGATGATACCGCCCGTGGGGAAATCGGGACCTTTGACATACTGCAGCAGCTCCTCGCCCGTGATCTCGGGATTGTCCACATAGGCGCAGCAGGCGTCCACCACCTCCGAGAGGTTGTGCGGAGCCATGTTCGTGGCCATACCGACGGCGATACCGCTGGCACCGTTGACAATCAGCAGCGGGATTTTCGTCGGAAGGACCGTAGGTTCGGGAATCGTGTCGTCGAAATTCAGCGTCCAGTCGACAGTCTCCTTGTCGATGTCGGCCATCACCTCGTCGGTGATCTTCTTCATACGGGCCTCGGTGTAACGCATGGCGGCCGGCGAGTCGCCGTCCATCGAGCCGAAATTACCCTGACCGTCGACCAGCGGGTAGCGCATCGACCAGTCCTGGGCCAGGCGGACCATCGCGTCGTAGACCGACAAGTCGCCGTGGGGGTGGAACTTACCGAGCACGTCGCCGACGATACGGGCCGACTTACGGGTGGGTTTGTCGGAGTAGAGGTTGAGCTCCGCGCTCATATCGTAGAGGATGCGGCGGTGTACGGGTTTCATACCGTCCCGTACATCGGGCAGCGCACGCGACACGATGACCGACATCGAATAGTCGATGTACGCCGATTTCATCTGCTCTTCGATATTGATGGGGATGATACGCCCCGTCAAACCGGCATTCTTTTCTTCTTCAGTTAGCATATTAGTACCTTAGTTCTGTAATTCATCGTCTTTCCGTTTCGGGGCGGTGTCGTCGCGGCATACCGCCGCGTATACAAATCTGACCCACCCGGCTAAGAGCCGGGCTTTAAGGGCGATGCTCCGAAATCAAGTCCATATCCGATTCTGCGCTTCCATTTTTCTAAAAGCCGTTTTTTAAACGGCCCTCGGCGGGGGCTCAGTCGCATCGCGACCGGAATTTCGACGAGATTATCTCCAAGTTAAAAAATTCAAATCTTCCGCTGCATTTTTACAGCACTTTTAACATACAAAAATACGATTTATTTCCGATCTGAGCAACTTTGCAGGCAAAAATCGCTTCGCACGAGCGATATTTTTCAGGAGATATGCCGTTTTTGCCCCTTTTCCGGCGATCTGACGGCCTGAAAAAAAACTCCCGGCAATTTGCCGGGAGAAAAGCGGATTGCAGAACGATCCGTGACAAAGTTGAGCGATCACTCCGCACCTTTGGCCGGGCACGTCTCCGCAAGCGCATTGAGCTGCGCATTGATCCAGAGCATAAGCACCAGATACAGGAGCCCGCACGAAAGACAGCAGCAGAGGGCCAGCTCCCCGGAGAAATCGCGGGGCACTACCCGATTGCAGAACAACTCACACAACTTAGCACCGACACTCGTTAAAATCGGCACGGACCACGCCAGCACGAGTTTCAGCCGTATGATACGCCGATCGACACCCAGGGCCCGCAGTTTATGACGAACGGCGTGCGCCGCCATCGGAAAGATAAAGGGCGCAACGACGGGCATGAAAACAGCGAGGGGAACGACCCAGCCGGCAGGCTTCCATCTCCGGCATTCGCAAACGGCATAGATAACTCCGACCGCATAGGTCAGCAAATAGCAGACAATGAAGCCTGTCAATGTAAAGCCCAATTCATCCATAACAAACCGAATTTAAAAGGTTCAATACATATATCCAAGGCGTCCGATACAAAGATAACACAGTATGCGAGAAACGACGGATTTGCCGGCCGGAAATTTCTCCGGGCGTTCGGCAGTTTGTCATTTACGCAGGATTTTCTACCTTTGCGCCCACGATCCATTTATATGACCCCGATAAACACCCCCAAAGAGGTTCTCGCACTGGCCGGCCGGTCCGCGGCGGACAAACTCCGAAATCCGGCCTCCAAAACCCTGATCCTCGCATTTCTCGCCGGAGCGTACATCGCCGTCGGCGGGCTGTTCTCGCTGATGGCCGGATTCGGATTCCCCGGAGCCGCCGAAGCTCCCGGATTCCAGCGCCTGCTGTCGGGCGCAGTCTTCCCGCTGGGGCTTATTCTGGTCGTTTTCACCGGAGCCGAACTTTTCACCGGCAACAACGCCGTACTCGTCCCGGGAGCGCTCGGACGGCAGTACGGATGGAGCCGGGTGCTGCGCAACTGGACGCTCGTCTACATCGGAAATTTCGCCAGGGCGCTGTTTTTCACCTGGTTTCTGGTCGTAATCCCCGGCGTACTCTCGTCGGAGTTGTGGCAGAACGCCGCCTGCGGCATTGCGCAGGCCAAGGTCTCGATGCCGTGGATGACGGTTTTCCTGCGCGGCGTGGGCGCCAACTGGCTGGTATGCCTGGCCGTATGGCTCGGGCTGAGCGCCAACGACGTTCCGGGACGGATGATGGGGCTCTTTTTTCCGATCATGTGCTTCGTAGTGATCGGCTACGAACATTGCATCGCCAACATGTTCTTCATCCCGCTGGGCATGATGCTCGGCGCACCGGTAACCTGCGGAGAACTCTTCCTCGGCAATCTGATCCCCGCCACCCTCGGCAATATCGTGGGCGGAGGCCTCTTCGTGGGAAGCCTCTACTGGTATCTCAACCGGAAATAATCAGGTAAATCGTCCGTCAGCGGAAATCGATGAACTCGTAACCCGCATAGGCCTGCCTGTCGAACGCGCGGACATGTCCCGTGAGCGGCGCGATGTCCAGCACCCGGACCAGCACCTGCTCGCCGTCGTAATCGTAGGAGAGCGACAAGGGCCGCATCGTGGCGGTCTCTACCGTCACGGTGACGTTGCCTGCCGGAGAGTCGTTCCCGGCGGCGGGCGTCAGCCGCACGACGGCACGGTCTCCGGCCTCGGACACCAGCGCCGGGACATACTCGCTGCCGAGGAAATCGAAGGCCCGGACGGGATTGTTCAGGATATTGCGGCTCGCGGCGTCGACCTCCGTCACGGTCACTTCGCGGCGGCGGTTGTCGATTTCGTAGCGGACGACGCTGTCGGCGAAGACCTCGGCATCGGCCAGCGCGAGGTAGTAGTTTCGCCCCTCGACGACATAGCTGCCGCGGTTTTTGTAATCGCCCGAGACCACCTCGAAATTCACGCCGTAGCCGGGCATCGCGCGGAATCCCGCGGCAAGTTTTTCGAGTATCTCCGTGGCACGTCCGGCCGCCGAAACAGCCTGAATACCCGCCACAAAGGCTATGAGGAGCAAAAGTCTTTTCATCGTCGGATTCGTATTAAAACAGGCCCAGTTCCTGCAATTTCGCCTCCAGCGACGGCAGGTCGTGGTAGAGGATGTCGCGCGGCTTGGCGCCCTGCTGGCGGCCGACGATGCCGGCCCGCTCGAGCTGCATCATGATGCGGCCGGCGCGGTTGAACCCCACCTCGTAGTTGCGCTGGATCATCGAGGTCGAGATCGACCCGTCCTGCACGGCGCTGCGGGCGATTTCGGCAAAGAGCGAATCGTATTTCAGGGGCGCCGAGGAGGACTCCTCGCTGCCCATCTGCGGACCTTCGCCGCTGTCGGGCGTGTAGTCGGGCAGCGCATAGGCCGCGGTGTAACCCTGCTGTTTGGAGATGTATTCGGCGATGCGTTCGACCTCCTTGGTCTCGACCAGCGCACACTGAATACGCGTCAGCTCACCGTCTTTCGAGATGAGCATGTCGCCGCGGCCGATCAGCTGATCGGCGCCCGGACGGTCGAGAATCGTCCGCGAGTCGATCATCTGCATCACGCGGAAGGCGACACGGGCCGGAAAGTTGGCCTTGATCTTACCCGTGATGACGTCAACCGACGGACGCTGCGTGGCGATGATGAGATGGATGCCGATGGCGCGGGCCTTCTGGGCCAGACGCGTCACGGGGGTCTCGACCTCCTTGGCCGTCATAATCAGGTCGGCGAACTCGTCGATCACCACGACGATATAGGGCATGAAGCGGTGGCCGTTCATCGGGTTCAGCCGCCGCGCGGTGAATTTCTCGTTGTATTCGGAGATGTTGCGGGCTCCGGCCTTCTTGCAGAGCTCCAAACGGCTGTCCATCTCCGTGCAGAGCGAATTGAGCGTGTAGACCGCCTTGCGGGGATCGGTGACGATAGCCTCGTCCTCCGACTCCATCTTGGCCAGGAAATGGCGCTCGATCTTGGCGTAGAGCGAGAACTCGACCATCTTGGGGTCGATCATCACGAATTTCAGCTGCGCGGGATGCTTGCGGTAGAGCAGCGAGGTGATGATGGCATTCAGTCCGACGGACTTACCTTGCCCCGTGGCTCCGGCCACCAGCAGATGGGGCATCTTGGCCAGGTCGAAGACGTAGTTTTCGTTCTGGATCGTGCGGCCGATCACCACCGGCAGCTCGGCCTTCGACTCCTGGAAACGCAGCGACCGGACCGCCGAATACATCGAGACGATCTGCTTGTTACGGTTCGGAACCTCGATACCGATGGTTCCCTTGCCCGGAATCGGGGCGATGATGCGGATGCCCGATTCGGCCTTGAGGCTCTGGGCGATGTCGTTCTGGAGGCCCTGTATCTTCGCAATCTTGACGCCCTGCGCCTGCACGATCTCGTACAACGTGACCGTGGGGCCCACGGTGGCCTTGATGCGCTGGATCGGAATGCCGAAATTCTTGAGCGTCTCCTCGATTTTGGTCTTGTTCTCGAAAATCTCCTCGTCCGAGACCTCCGAATCGGACACATAGTCCTCCAACAGCGTCACGGGCGGCTTGCGGTAGTTCACGAGGTCTTTCAGCGGGTCGTAACTCTCCGTCGGGATGGCCGTTTCGTCGACCAGCTTCGCTTCGTTGGACTCGACCGTCACCACGACGCCTTCTTCGGCCGGGGTTCCGGACACCGGAGCCGCTTCAGCAGATTCCTCCGCAGGCACCTCCGCCGGTTCTTCGGGTTCGTCGCCGACGATGATCTCGGTGAACGGCCCGTCGGATGTGGGAGTTTTCGGCACGGCCGTGCGGACCGCAGGACGTGCCAGCTCGATCAGTCCGCCGCGCCCCATCACCACGCGCCCTTCGGGGTGAGAGAGGTCTACCTCCGTGAACTCTTCGTCCCCGGCAGGCGTCGGCGGCACCTCCTCCGGAACGGCACCGCCGACGGGCGTTCCGTCGGGAGCCAACTCCACAAAAGGATTGTCATCGTCGTCCCCGGCCGTCGGTTTCACCGCCGAAACGACCTCTGCGGGACGCTCGACGTGCATCGGCGCGGCTTTCCGCACCGGGGGTTCCGGAGCCTCAGCGACTCTCGGGGCAGGCTCTGCGGCCTTCGGAGCCGGTTTCGGAGCCGGTTCGGGAATCTCCTCCGTGATCGCCCCGTCTTCCCCGGGAACACGGCCCAGGGGCGCGACCACCTTGTGTTTGACAATCTCGACGATTTTCTCACTCTTGCCGGCCATGACGTTGCCGACCTCGTTGACTTTGTTGATGAAGTTGCGGTTGATGAAAACGCCCGTCAGAATCCATCCGCCCAGCAGCAGGATAAGCGTTCCGACGGCGCCGATATGCGTGCGCAGCAGGGTCGAGACCTCGATGCCGAACGCCCCGCCCCACCCTGTCGAGCAACAGAGGCTCCAGCGGTCGGCGAAGGCGAATCCCAGGGTCAGCGACCCGAGAATCATGATGAAGAACAGCGAGAGAATCGAATGGTTCACCAGCAGCGGCCGCTGGCGGATGATCCGCACGCCGATCAGCACCAGCATCACGGGGATCAGGATGCCGAACAGTCCGAACGAACGGTCGACCAGCAGCATCCCCAGCCGTGCCCCGGCGACGCCGCAGAGATTCTCGATTTCGGCGCCTATCAGTTCGCGGTCCTCGACCGACTTTTGCAGCACGCTCTGGTCGGGCGCCCAGCTGAAGAACGAAAAGAATACCGCGGCGGCGGTGAACAAACCCACGAACAGCAGCAGCAGGCCCGCGATCCAGCGTGCGCTGTCACGGTTGGAACGCTGCACGTTCTGTCGTCCGTTGGGGGATGTCGTATTTTTGGATGCCATTTCTCTTACGCTTGATTTATCAAGCGAAGGTACGAATTTTTTCCGACATTCCGGATTCCAAAGCCCGAAAAAGCGTCGATACGAAAATCAGCGGGATTCCCGGGCCTTCTTTTCGAGGCGGCGGCGGTACTCCTCGTCGGCGAAGGTGTGGAACGTGAAGCGGGGCACATGGTCCGCCGAAGCGTGCAGACCGCAGTCGTCGAGCAGCTGCGCCACACGGCTGGCGACGGCAGGCGACGGATCGACAATCTCAACGCCGCGTCCGGCGACGACGCGTTCAAGCACCGGCATCAGGAAGGGATAGTGCGTGCATCCCAGCACGATCTGGTCCGCACCCCGGGCCAGCATCGGCTCCACGGCGGCACGCACGGCGGCTTCGGCTTCGGGCGTATCCTCCCGGTCCCCTTCGACCAGCTCCGCGAATCCCGTGCCCGGGACCGTCAGCACCTCGATCCCGCGGCCGTATTTGGCGGCCGTGCGGCGGAACAGGTCGCCGTCGAGACTCCGCTCCGTGGCCAGCACCCCCACCACCCCGCTGCGGGTCGCCAGGCAGGCGGGTTTCACAGCGGGTTCCATGCCCACGATAGGCAGGCCGGCGTATTTTTCGCGCAGGAAATCGATGGCTGCGGCCGTAGCGGTGTTACAGGCCACGACGACCATTTTGCAGCCCAGTTCGACCAGATGTGCGACGGCGGCGTCGGCCAGCGTCTGCACCTCCTCCCGGGGCCGCGAGCCGTAGGGGCAGTTGGCGCCGTCGCCCAGGTAGACGAGCGATTCGCCGGGCAGCACACGCCGAATTTCGCGCCAGACGGTCAGCCCGCCCAGCCCCGAATCGTAAACGCCGATCGGCGCGTTATTTGAGTTTGCAACCATTTTTTACACTTTCATTCATACATTCATGCACTTTTGATGTCACCGGCGTAAGACGCCGGATTTAGGGGCTGCGGTAACACTTTTCAGATCAGTGTCCTATTTCCGCTACGATCCTTTTAAAGAGCGGACTAAAAGGGTCAAGGCGCAGATTAACATCCCGACTCGTAAGAGAAACCACCGCCCCTAAAACCCGGCTCTTAGCCGGGCGAGAATAAACTCCACCACCTCTTCGTCGGAGAGCCAGTCGCAGTCGACGATCAGCGTCGCCTGCGCATAGAAAGGCTCCCGGGCAGCCATGTCGCGTTCCATGAAAGCAACCAGTTCTTCGTCGTTCAACCCTTGCAGGCGGGGCCGCTTGCGGCGTCCGTAAGGGCTCAGGCGGCGGGCAATCTGCTCCGCCGAGCGGCGCAGGTAAATCGTATGGCCTGCTTCGTTCATCCGCGCCATGTTGTCGCTCCATATGGGCAGTCCCCCGCCCGTGGAGACCACCGGAACGGTGCCCTCTTCGATCACCCGGTCCAGGATTTCGCGCTCGACCTCCCGGAACCGCTGCTCGCCCTCGTAGCGGAAAACGTCGGAGACCGACGCCCCCTCGCGCTCCTCGACCAGCGCATCGGTGTCGGCATAAGGAATGCCGAGACGCCGCGCCAACTTGCGTCCGAGGGTGCTCTTGCCGCAGCCCATGTAACCAACCAGAAAGAGGGGTTTCATCGCCGCAGTCCGTCAGAAAAGGTTCAGCTGTTCGGGGTCGATCATCTCGTCGGCATCGCCCTTCGCACGCTCGATCTCGAATTCCACACCGCCTGCCGCCGTGTTCACATGGGGCAGTTTGGCGGGATTCGCCGCCGGTTTTCCTTTCGGCGCAGCCGCATCGGGCGTTTTCTGTTCGTTATCAGCATCTTGCGGCATATCACCTAAAGTTCCTGTCAGCTGATCGTCGCCAAGTTCTTCTTCGTCAATAGGTTCCGGCTCGGGAGGCAGTTCGGGTTCGATCATCCGCAGTGCGGCGACGTCGTAGGTCGTCAGGCGTTTGCCCTTGGCGCGGTGGCTCTTGACACCCACGAATTCATCGACATCGATCAGGTCCGCGGGCCGCGAGGCGTGCGCCCCCTTATAGGTGATTTCCAGCTTGGCGCCGGCACGGTCCGTCACGCAGACAAAATCGGCATCGGCGTCGAGGAAATCCTGTATCTTGTCCGACATCTCGGCCGTGAAGCGCTTCATGTAATAGTACTGCTGGTCGCGGTCGTAGTAGCACAGACTGTAAACCCGGTCGGACTCGTAACGCGCCACGCGGACGGTGTCGTCGGGGAAATGCTGCATCAGGTCGTAATTGGTGATGTAGTATTGGTTTTTGGAGGTCCACACGATCAGTTTGTCGTCGCCCTTGAACTCGCCCAGCGGTTTGCCGCGGCCGTCGGCGTTCAGGCGGCGGACATCCTCGTCGAACCAGATGTCCTGCCCCCCGAGCGTGGAGGTGCCGCGCTCCTTCAAAACGATCTTGTGGATGCCGTAGCGCGAGAACAGGTTGCCCTGGCTCTGGCGCCCCTTGATGGCGAGCGTCGAGAAATCGAGGTCCACGATCACCTTCTTCAGACGCGGACGGGGCTTAAAGTAAACCTTTAACACCTCGGCCTCACCGTTCGGATTCACAGACATATACAGAATCTCGCTCTTGGGAGTTCCCTTGGTGATGTCGTACTCCTTGTCGCGCGTGATGCCCTTGATGGCGCAGCGCTTCATCATGATCGCGCCGTTCTTGCCGTCGCGGTAGAGGACGTTGTAAATCGTGCGGTCGTCGTTGCGCTTGAAGACCCCGATATAATAGATGTTCTTATCGAAGAAAGCCTTGTCCGAAACCTTCGTAATGACATAGCGGCCGTCGCGGGTGAAGACAATCACGTCGTCGATGTCCGAGCAGTCGCAGACCAGCTCGGCGTCCTTCATCGACTTGCCGATGCCGAAGAAGCCCTCAGCGCGGTCGACATAGAGTTTGGCGTTCGTCACGGCGACCTTCGTGGCTTCGATGTTGTCGAATTCGCGCAGTTCCGTGCGGCGCTCCTTGCCCTTGCCGTACTTGTCGCGGATGCGTTCGTAGTAGGCGACGGCATATTCCGTGAGGTGGTCCAGATCGTACTGCGTCGATTTGATGTCCTCCTCGATCTGTTTGATCTCGTTGTCGGCTTTGTCCGAATCGTAACGCGAAATGCGGATAAATTTCAGCTCGGTGAGGCGCTGCACGTCTTCGAGCGTCACTTCGCGGCGCAGCCGTTTCTTGAAGGGTTCCAGTCCCTTATCGACGGCGGCGTATGCCTCCTCGCGGCTCCGGCTTCCCTCGATCAGCTGGTAGAGCTTGTTCTCGATGAAGATGCGCTCCAACGACGCGGCGTGCCACGCCTCGTTCAGCTCCCCGAGCCGGATTTTCAGTTCGAGTCCCAGCAGCGACTTGGTGTGCTCGGCCGAGCGGCGCAGGATTTCCGAGACGCCCAGAAAATGCGGCTTCTCGTCCCAGATCACGCACGAGTTCGGAGAGATCGACACCTCGCAGTCGGTGAAGGCGTACAGAGCGTCGATGGTCTTGTCCGACGATTCGTCGGGGGCGACCTGAATGACGATCTCGACCTTGTCGGCCGTATTGTCGTCGACCTTGCGGATCTTGATCTTGCCCTTGTCGTTGGCCTTGATGATCGAATCCTTGATCGATTCGGTGGTCGTGGTATACGGAATCTCGGTGATGGCCAGCGTGCGCTTGTCGATCTTCGAAATCTTCGCACGGACCTTCACGGCACCGCCGCGCAGACCGTCGTTATAGCGGCTCACGTCGGCCATGCCGCCCGTCGGGAAATCGGGATACAACTGGAAATCGCGGCCCTGGAGGTGCGCGATGGCCGCATTGATAAGCTCCACGAAATTGTGGGGCAGGATTTTCGAAGCCAGGCCCACGGCGATGCCGTCCGAACCCTGCGCCAGCAGCAGCGGGAACTTGATGGGCAGCGTCACGGGCTCCTCCTTGCGGCCGTCGTACGACAGCATCCACTCCGTCGTCTTCTTGTTGAAGACCACGTCGAGGGCGAATTTCGACAGCCGAGCCTCGATATAACGGCCCGCGGCGGCCTCATCGCCCGTGAGGATGTTGCCCCAGTTACCCTGGCAGTCGATCAGCAGCTCCTTCTGCCCCAGCTGCACCAGCGCGTCCTTGATCGACGCGTCGCCGTGCGGGTGGTACTGCATGGTCTGGCCCACGAGGTTGGCGACTTTGTTGTAGCGTCCGTCGTCCACGACCTTCATCGCGTGGAGGATACGCCGCTGGACGGGTTTCAGGCCGTCCTCGACGTGCGGCACGGCGCGTTCGAGGATCACGTACGAAGCGTAGTCCAGAAACCAGTTCTTATACATGCCCGTCAGCTTGCGCACGCCCCCCTCCTCCTGCGTCAGGCGGTCGAACTTGCCCGCCTTGGCCGGAGCTTCGGCGACAGGCGTTTCGTCCGCCGCCTCGTCCGCGGTTTCGGGGGTCGAGGCGTCCTCGTTGAACGCTTCGCCGGGGATCAGCTCGTCTTTATCTTTATTCTCTGCCATAATTCCTTAACTGATTTTCAGGTCCTGCTCGACGATGTCCTCCTCGATGCGCAGGTTGTCGATGATGAAGCCCTGGCGCTCATACGTGTTCTTGCCCATGTAAAACTCCAGCAGGTCGTGAATCGGGTCGTCCTTCGTGATGCGGACCTTGTCCAGACGCATGTTCTCGCCGATGAACTCCTTGAACTCGTCGGGCGAAATCTCACCCAGACCTTTGAAGCGCGTGATCTCGGCGTTGACGCCGCATTTCGCAACGGCCTTCAGCCGCTCCTCCTCGGAGTAGCAGTAGAGCGTCTCCTTCTTGTTGCGCACGCGGAACAGCGGCGTCTGCAACACGAACAGGTGCCCCTGACGGATCACCTCGGGAAAGAACTGCAGGAAAAACGTCATCATCAGGAGGCGGATGTGCATGCCGTCGACATCGGCATCGGTGGCGATCACCACCTTGTTGTAACGCAGGTTCTCCATCTCCTCCTCGATGTTCAGCGCCGCCTGCAGCAGGTTGAACTCCTCGTTCTCGTAGACCACCTTCTTCGTCAGCCCGTAGCAGTTCAGCGGCTTGCCGCGCAACGAAAAGACCGCCTGCGTGCGTACGTCGCGGCTCTTGGTGATCGACCCCGAAGCCGAATTACCCTCCGTGATGAAGATCATCGACTGCTCGGCCAGCTCGTTCTTGTCCGTGCGGTGTATCTTGCAGTCGCGCAGCTTCTTGTTGTTCAGGCTCACTTTTTTGGCCGTCTCGCGGGCCTTCTTCTGGATGCCCGAGATCGCCTTGCGCTCCTTCTCGTTCTCGACGATCTTCTTCTGCAGGACCTGGGCCGTCTCGGAATGCTTGTGCAGGTAGTCGTCGAGGTGTTTCGCAAGGAAATCACCCACGAACGTATTGACCGACACCCCCGGCTCGATCTCGCGCGAACCGAACTTGGTCTTCTGCTGGTTCTCGAACACCGGGTTGGAAACCTTGATCGAAATCGCCGCCATGATCGACGTACGAATGTCCGAAGGGTCGTAATCCTTGTGGTAGAACTCCTTGATGGTCTTGGCAATGGCCGCACGAAGGGCCACCTGGTGCGTACCGCCGTGGATGGTGTGCTGTCCGTTGACGAACGAGTCGTAGCTCTCGCCGTAGCCCGTGCCGTGTGTGATGACCACTTCGATGTCGTCGCCCGTGAGGTGGATCGGGGGATAGAGCGGCTCCTCGGTCAGGTTGTCGTTCACCAGGTCCAGCAGGCCGTTTTTCGAAACGTAGCTCTTGCCGTTGAAATTGAGCGTCAGCCCCAGGTTCAGGTAGCTGTAATTGCGGATTTTCTGCTCGACGTATTCGAGGTTGTAGGCATATTCGCCGAAAATCTCCTCGTCCACGCGGTATGAAATGAACGTGCCGTTCTTTTCGTGCACGCCGCTCTCCCACTTGTCGCTGACCTCCAGTCCTTTGGAGAAAGTCACCGTGCGGGCCTCGCCGTCGCGCACCGAGCGGGCCGTGAATTCGCTCGAAAGCATATTCACCGCCTTGACACCCACGCCGTTCATGCCGACGGTCTTTTTGAAGGCCTCGCTGCCGTACTTGCCGCCCGTGTTCATCTGCCCAACAGCCGCCGAGAGCGATTTGAGCGGAATGCCGCGGCCGTAGTCGCGCACCGTAACCACTTTGTCAGCGATCGTGATGTCGATCTGCCGGCCCGCACCCATGATGAACTCGTCGATCGAGTTGTCGACGACCTCCTTGATAAGCACATAAAGCGCCTCGTCGGGCTGCGAACCGTCGCCCACCGTGCCGACATACATGCCCGGACGCAGCCGGATATGCTCCCGCGGGGAGAGCGTCACGATGGCGTCGTCGCCGTAACTGTTTGCGTTTGTATTGAGTAAATCTGCCATAATTCGTTATTTTCGGATCTCGGCCAAAGCTGCGCACATCCGGTCGCGGACCGTCTGCATCAGTTCGTGGGTCTCCGTCGCCGCGACCTCCGAGGCCGGGACGGGAGGCAGCACCCGGACCGTGATCCGGTTGCCCCAGTTGAAAGCCAGGTTCTTTTTTATCAGCGTCTTGGTGCCGGTCAACACCACCGGAAGGATGTCCACACCGGCCTCTTTGGCCAGCGTGAAGGCCCCGGCCTTGAAGCGCCCGATCTCACCGTCCTTCGAGCGCGTGCCCTCGGGGAAGATCGCCACCGAGGCTCCGCGTGAAATCCACATCCGCCCGTCGCGGACCAGCTGTTCCAGCGCTTCGGTGGCGCGGCCGCGGTTGATGCAGATGTCGCCGTGCAGCACGAGGTACTGCCCGAAGAAGGGCGTACGGAAGACCTCGCGTTTCGACACCCAGCGGAAATTGAGCGGAATGTAGTAGAGCGCCGGGATGTCGATTACCGTGTTGTGGTTCACGACGATGACGTAACGCTTCTTCCGGTCGATGAGCTCCCGGCCGACGACCTTCTGCCGCCAGAAAGGCGGAATGAAAAAGAACGTCCGCACCAGGATGCGCGACAGCTCGTGCACCACGCGGCGACCCTTATCGAAAGGATAGCAAAGCACCAGCGCAAGGGCCGACAAAATCATGAAAAAGGTGCACAAAAGCACCAGAAAAAGGTAGTATAAGGCGCTCAACATAGTGTCCGGGGACAATTAGCCATATTAATTCAATTTGCAAATTTAGGAATTATTTCCCGGGATTCCTACCCTGCCGCCGGAGGACTTTTCAACAAATTTTCGACTATACCTATTTAATAGGAACGAACCGGCCGCACGGCAGAGGCCCGAAAATTTGGATACCGAAAAAATATCCGCCCGAAAATTTGGATCGGAACCGGGGGGGGGTATATTTGCACCCGAAATGCCTGCGCCGGAGTTGCAGCCTCCATATAGTGTCCATGTCAAAAATTTTCTGAAAATTTTAGTACTATGTTTTGCATAGTATAAATATTATTATATATCTTTGCATCGACAAATAAAATGCAGAACATAATATCATGAAAAGACTGATCCTCCTCATCGTTATCCTGGCTTCGGCCGTAAGCCGACTCTCCGCGGCCCGTCTCTGCCCTTCGACGGGACGCGTGGTGGACGAACAGGGAAATGCCGTCGAATACGCGACGGTCGTGCTGCTGAAAGGCTCGGAGCAGGTGGCGGGCCGGACGACCGACGCCCGGGGACGTTTCGAACTCAAGGCCGCGCCGGGCAATTACACGCTGCAGATTCAGTTTCTCGGGTTCGACCCCATCAAAAAGGCGGTGCGCGTGGAGCTGGACAACGACCTGGGCGATTTCGTGATGCGCTCCTCGGCAACCGACATCGAGGGCGTAGTGGTGAAGGCCCAACTGGTGCGCCGCGAGGCCGACCGGTTCGTGGTAGACGTGGCGAACGCCCCGGCGGCCATCGGCAAGGACGGCATCGAACTGCTCGAACGTGCCCCCGGCGTCTGGATAGACGGCGAGAAGATCTCGATCAACGGCAAAAGCGGTTCGAAGGTCTACATCAACGACCGCGAACTGCGCATGGAGCCCGAGCAGCTGCTGACCTACCTGCGGTCGCTCCGGGCCGAGGAGATTCAGAAAATCGAGGTCGTGCCCACTACCGGCGCCGACTACGACGCCGATTCGGCGGGCGGCATAATCCGCATCACGCTGAAAAAGCGCCGCGAGAACGGCATCGACGGCTCGGTGTCGTTCAACACGTCGCAGGCCGAAATAGTCAATAAATACAATCCTTCGGCGAACATCAACATCCATTCGGGACGCACGGATTTCTACGCCTCGGCGTGGGGGTCTTTCGGAGGCGACAAGACGACCACCGATGAGCAGACCCGTTACGATGCCGCCGACAAGGCGCTGAACGCCCATTCGGAGATGAAGGGCCGCAACCGCAGTTTCGGGGCCAGCGCCGGAACGGTGTTCGAAATCAACCCGCGGCACAGCGTCGGCGCGGAGTTCGAATACTGGCGCAACCGCGACGGAGAGCCCAACGACTCCTACACCGATTTCCGCGACGGCGGCACGGTGACACGCACGGACAGCTATTTCGACAAACTCGACCGGCGCAACAACTATTCGGCGACGTTCAACTACATCTGGAAAATCGACACGCTGGGTTCGACGCTCAAACTGCTGGCCGACTACACGCGCCGCGAAAACGACACCCGGAACGACAACACGAGCCGCATCACGGCTCCCGGAGGCGTCCTCGACTCGGTCTACCGCGACAATTCCGTAAGTCTCTACAACATCACCACGGCGACGCTGGCCCTCGAGAAGAATTTCTCACCCCGCTGGTCGCTGAAAGCCGGCGCCAAGTACACCTACAACGACATGCACAACAACGCCCTCTACGAATACCGCAAGGGCGACGCATGGCTGCGCAACGAGCAGCAGAGTTTCACGATCGATTACACGGAGAACATCGCGGCGGCCTACGGCATCGTCTCGGCGAAACTCGGCGACTGGAGCCTCGTGGCGGGCCTGCGCGGCGAGTACACCCACACGACGGGAAAAGGCGTCGGGCAGGATTATTTCTCGCTCTTCCCCAATGCCAACGTCTCCTACTCCTTTTCGCGGGAGAAAGGCTGGTCGCTGATCGCCCAGTATGCCCGGACCATCGAGCGGCCCCGGTTCTGGAGCCTCAACCCCCAGCGGATGCAGATTTCGGATTACACCTACCAGACGGGAAATCCGTCGCTCGACCCGGCATTCAGGCACGACGTGAGCCTGACGCTGGTCATGGCCCACAAATACACGCTGACAGGCGGCGTGCAGCTCGTCGACGACGAAATCCAGCAGACGATGCGGGCCGATCCCGAGAATCCCGACCTGCTGCAGCTGGCATGGGTCAACTACGACGCCACGAAGGGTTATTATCTCTCGGCCAACCTCCCGTTCCAGCCCGCGAAATGGTGGCAGCTGAATGCCGACATCACCTATATGCGCCGCGGGCAGCGCGTCGAGCAGCACGGAGCCGAGGAGTTTTTCAACTGGGGATTCGTCAACCTCTCGACGACCTTCACCCTCCCGGCGAAATTCTACATCGACCTCTCCTACCGCTACCAGACCCGTCTGGACCTGGGCAACTGCTGGGTGGAGCCCGACCACCGGCTGCAGGCCGGAATTAAAAAGCGTTTCGGCGACCGGTTCACCGCCTCGTTCTCGGTGCAGAACCTGTTGGACCAGGGGCAGGTGATAGGGGCCCGCGGCGACGGATTCGTCCGCACGGTGAACGCCCGGCAGACATGGAGCAACCGCTCCTACCGCATCGGAGTGACCTGGAATTTCAAATCGGGCAAGGCCTTCAAACGCAAGGCCGTCGAAGCCGGGTCGGAGGCCGAAAAGAGCCGGCTGTAACGGACCTGCGAACCGGAACTACCCGGCAACGGTAATGCCTATCATCACGGTCTCGCCGTCGGTGTTGTTCCAGACCGAATGGGGAACGTTCCCCTTCACCAGGCAGGATTCGTTCGCGCGGACGATAACCTCCCCGTCGCCGAGAAGCACCCGGGCCTCGCCGCTCACGACGATAAACAGGTGGTCGGTGGCATGGGTGTGCATCTCCACGGGGCCTCCCCCGCCGGGTGCAAGGTAGGCGACGGCACCGTCGACGATCGTGCCGCCTGCGCCGAAAAGCCGCTTGGCGAGAAAATTCACATGTCCCGGCGGCGTTTTGAAATCTTTGTTCATAAGGATAATTATTTTGTCCGGCGAATGCGCGGCAGCGGCAGACGGCGGGCCCAGCGCACGGCCCACCGCGGCAGGCGCGGACGGGCCATCCAGCGGGCCAGATGGGTGACGGAGGTGGGAATACGGATGGACTTGCCCGCGATGATGAGCGTCACGGCGACGAGAATCAGCGCCACGCCCGTACCGATGCGCAACGTGAACCGCTCACCGAAGACCATGACGCCGAAGAACAGCGCCGTGACGGGTTCCAGCGCCCCGAGAATCGCCGTGGGCGTGGAGCCGATGCGGCGGATGGCCCCGGCCATCGTCACCAGCGAGATAATCGTCGGGAAGAGCGCCAGCGAAACGGCATTGACCCACATCGCAGGTGAAGGAATGGCCTGCAAGTCGGCACACCCCCGCAGCCGCACGACATAGACCAACGAACCGAATACCAAACAATAGAAGGTGAGTTTTTCGGTCGGAAGATTTTTGAGCGACGAGCGGTTGATGCCGACGATATAAATCGCATAGGAGAGTGCCGAGAGGAAGACCAGCACAACGCCTGCGAGGCTGAGCGTCGCCCCGTCGCCCCCTTTATAGAGCAGCGCGATGCCCGCGCACGCCAGCGCAATCGAGAAAACCGTGGCGGCCGTGACCCGTTCGTGGAAACCCACGGCCATGATAACGGCGACCATCACCGGATAGACGAACAGGATGGTCGAGGCGATGCCGGCATCCATGAGGTTGTAGCTCTGGAAAAGCAGCAGCGACGACACCGAAAAGAGCACGCCCATTACCGCCAGCGGAACCACATCGCGCCGCGTGAGGGCGAACGACTGCCGCCGGAAGAGCATCAGCGCCCCCAGCATCACCACAGCCAGCACATAGCGGTAAAAAAGGACCGAATCCGGGCCCAGACCCGCCCCGTACAAAGGCAGCGCAAAGAGCGGATTCAGTCCGTAACTGGCCGCGGCCACGGCTCCCAGCACATAGCCGCGCGAACGTTCGGAGATCATTTAGAAAGTCACCTCGGGAGCGGCTTCCGAGCCTTCGGCAGACTCGAAATAGGGCTTCTGCTCAAATCCGAACATCCCGGCAACCAGATTGGCCGGGAAACGGCGCACTGAAACGTTGTACTGCTGCGCCGCGGTGTTGAAATCCTTGCGGGCAACGGCGATGCGGTTCTCGGTGCCCTCGAGCTGGGCCTGCAGTTCGAGAAAATTCTGGTTCGCCTTCAGGTCGGGATAGCTCTCCGAAACGGCGATCAGGCGTCCCAGCGCCGAGCGCACCTGCGCCTGCGCCTGCTGGAACTGCGCGAGTTTCTCGGGCGTCAGGTCGTCGGCCGAAAGGTTGATCGACGTGGCCCGGGCACGCGCCTCGGTCACTTCGTTCAGCGTCTGGGTCTCGTGGGCCGCATAGCCTTTCACGGTGTTGACCAGATTGGGAATCAGGTCGGCACGGCGCTGGTACTGCGTCTCGACGTTGGACCAGGCGCTCTTGAGCCCCTCCTCCTTGTTCACAAAACCGTTATAGGTCGCATAAAAGAAGATCACCACCACGGCGACTACGCCCAGCCAAATCCATTTTTTCATACTTATCTGTTTTTTAATCGTTACCATTTCGAACCGGCTCCGCCGCCGCCGAAGGACCCTCCTCCGAAACCGCCGCCGCCAAAGCCGCCGCCCATGCCGCGGCCGAAGCCGCCGCCGATGATCGTGCCGCCGCCCGCTCCGCCGCCGAAATTGTCGTCGCGGAGGTCTTTGGCACGCCGCCGGACCACGGCACCGCAGTTCGAGCAAACGTAGGTATATTCCACCAACCGGTAGTTCTGCGTGACGCTCAACACCTGCCGGGAGTCCTGACGCAGGGTGAATTTATGGCACTGCGGACAGCGGCGCCGGGCGTAATAGACCACCAGCACCAATCCCAACGGTCCCACGATGAAGCCGACGACGATCACGAAGATCATCCAGGCCGGGAGTTCGTCGCCGCCGTTGCCGGAGAGGTCCACCTCGCCGCCTTCGAGGATCGTGGCCGCGGCTTCGACGCCCGCGACCATGCCCGCGCTGTAATCCCCCTCGCGGAAGGCCGGAAGCATATAATTGAGCTGTATGCGTTTGCAGAGCGCGTCGGGGAGGATGCCCTCCAGACCGCCGCCCGTGACGAAGCGTATCTCACGCAGGTCCTTCACCAGCAGGATGCCCAGTCCGTTATTGCTTTTGGCCGAGCCCACGCCCCAGTCGCGGAACAGCTCGACGGCGAACGAAAACGTATCGCCGCCGGCAATGTCGTCGACGGCGACGACCGCCACCTGCGCAAGTCCCCGTTCGCGCAGCGACGCGCAGACCGAATCGATACGCGCCACGGCCCCTGCGGAGAGGATGCCGTCGGGATCGGAGACATAGCGCCGCCGGTCCATACGCTGAACGTTGGGAATCTCGTCCGCACGGTAGGTTCCCGCAAGGGCGGGCAGCGCACAGGCGAGCAACAGGGAAAGTATTGCAATTTTTCGCATAATCACGGAGCAAAGATACGAATAAGCGAGGGCAAAAGCAAGTTCACCTGCATTTTGCCGAGCGGGAGTATTTAAGGCGAAGCCAAAGATAGGCAGAAAAACGGTATTCAGTACGTCCGCGGGAACTTTTCCGCCGCGGCGAAAAAAAACGGCGGCACACCTCCGGAGGTATGCCGCCGCGCCGTCAGGCCGCCGGGCCGGTTCTCAGAACCGGAACCCGAGGTAGAAACGCACGGAACTGGTCTTGAACTTGCGGTCGGGGACCTTCATCTGGTCCATCACGTCGCCGACCGACGGGGTGTCGCCGTCCGTCAGGTCGTCCTCGTCGAAAGCCGACTCGTCGAATTTCAGCCCGTCGTATTTGGCCGTGCCCCAGCGCCACTCGACACCCACCGAAAGGACCTTCCAGGCGAGGGTGCAGCCGGCATTGCAGAAGGTCACGTAATGATGGTGCACGGTCTCGTTCATATAGAGGAGCGAATAGGAGGGCGTGACGCGGAAATAGCCGCCGATTTTCAGGTGATGCACGGGGTTGACCGTCACCGAAGGACCGAACTGCATGCCGATCTCGGCCTGATGGATGTCATACGGCTCCTCTTCGAACTCCTCCATGGCGAACTTGGCGTAGTTAATGTCCATCCACGACCAGTCGAGCCCGAATTTCAGCATACCGAAAAGCGGTTTCCGGTGCAGGTAGTAGGTCTTGCCCCAGCTCATCGAAGCTCCGAGATCGCTCGTGAGTTCCCCGCCGTAGGTCTGGTCGGCGAGCGTCTGTTTGACATAGCCGAGGTTGAAATATTTGGCGCGGCCCTTCCAGACAGCGCGGTTCAATTCGGACTTCTCCGTGTCTTCCACACGTGACGAGAGTGCATTCACGACCTGTTGCAGGGAGTCCAGCCGGGACTGATTCTCCTGGGCATACATCCCGGTCGAAACAAGGGCCAGGAGGATGCAGACAGAAAACTTTTTCATGGCCACGAACTATTTTTTCTTCCACGTACGCCGTTCCGTCTCACCGTCCTCGGACTGTTCGGTGACGAGCTTCTCCTTCGTCCAGGTAAGGACTTTAAACTGACTCCGATAGTCGTCGTAGTCCAACGTCAGCACCGGATTCGCCCAGGCCCATGTGCCGCGGTCAGTGTAATTCTCCGGTTCCTCCTCCTCGTCTCCCGGGATGTCCACCTCATAGACGAACGTATTGTCCTCGTTCAGCGTCAGGCTCACGGTTCCCAGGCCCGCGGTGTCGCCGCCGTCGGTTCCCTCCTCGTCCGTAATCTCGATATGGGTCATAACCCATACTCCCGTGAAGGGTGCGCCGCTGTCGATCCCGGTGTCGTCACCGTCGTCGTCGCACGAAACAAGTCCCGCGGCACTGACAGATGCCGCAACCAAAAGATACAAAGCTCCCTTCCGGAGCGCTCTCAAAGAAGAAAACAAAGTTTTCATTTGCATAAAAAAATTATTGGATTAGTAAAAAGGGTGCGTGAAAGCATGACACGACGATACGCGCGGATGAAACGAATCATCCGCGGGGTGTCGGCGGCAGGGCCGGCACAGTGTGTATCAATTATTTTCGGGGGGGGGAATTACGGCACGGAAAGCCCCGGACCGTCCGACGGTCCTCATCCGGAGAATATTTTGCGACAAAATACATACGCAGGCACTGCTTCGGTCCCGGCAAAGATACGAAAAATTCCGCAAACTTGTTCAGTTTGTCATGGTTCGCCGCCGGAATCCGGCCTTTTTCCGGCGGTGTCAGTCGAAACAGGCCGGAAATGCCAGCAACTGATACGCCAGGGCTTTGGCCATACGTTCGTGACCCGCCGCGTTGGGATGCAGACGGTCGGTCTGCCCGTCGCTGAAATAGCGGACATGGGAATCGGCAACGGGATAAAGACCGCTGATGCTGTTGAGATCGATCACCGGAACCGCCCAGACACTCCCGGCCTCACGTATTTTTGCGACATAGGCGTCGGCATAGAGCCCCAGCCGGTTGGGGAACGATTCGTCGGGCTGGATGTTCCGGTCGCTGAAATGCGCATAACCGCGGTGGAGCGGCGTGAGCAGGATGACCTGCTTGGTCGGATAGTGCTCTTTGAGAAAGGCCAGCACGGCATTGATCCGTCCGCAGAGAGTCCCGGGGTCCGCCGAAAGCGTACGGCGCATCCGCATCCCCACGGCGGGTCCCGGCATCGGGCACTCCGATTCCCGGACCTCGTACCACTCGCCCAGCGGCACGCCGGCATTGAAATCGTTGGTCCCGGCAAAGACGACGACAGCGTCTACGGCATCGCCCCGCTCGGCGTAAAGTTTCCGGGCCTGCCCCAGCACGTCGGACCACTGATGCCCGTTGATCCCATAGACGAAAGGCACGAGGTCCAGCATCTCGGCCAAATACTGCCAGTAGTTTTTCGTCGTGCCGATATGGCGCTCGTCCGTGATCGAATCGCCGAGAAAGGCGACCCGCCTGCCGGACCACTGATTCTGTATAAAGTTCATTCCGGCGGCGCACTCCCTGCTATTTCCGGCCCCGTCGTCCGAGGCTCCCGCGGGCCCCGCCGCCAGCAGCAGAGCTGCCAGCAGACAAAATGTTTTTCGCATATTCCGATCGGTTTGTTTTTTCATTCAGCTTGTCAGAATCCGGTAGCTCCACGGCGCCATATCCTCCCCGACGTGTCCCCGGAGTTCGAACGGTTCGCCCGTCATGGCGTCGGTGTACATACCGGCGTAGATGCCCGTATAATAGTCGGCACGGATGGCGTAGGGCGAGAGGTTCATCGCCGCCACGACGCGGTTGCCGCCCCTTTCGCGAACGAAGGTCATCAGGCAGTCCTCGGCATTGTTGCGTATTTCGATCATCTCACCGCCCCGCTCCCCGGCAGCGAGAGCCGGATTGTCGTGCCGCAGGGCCGTGAGGCGGCGGTAGAACTCCGTGAAGGTGTTAGAGCCGTAAGACGGAATCGGGTCGCGGTCGAAGAAGGCGAACGCATGGTCGTAGCCGATCTCCTGACCGGTATAAATCAGCGGCAGGCCCCGCGGAACGACGAACGTGAAGACCGCCATAATTTCGCGGGCGTCGCCCAGGCGGGTGAACTCCGAACCGCTCCACGAATTTTCGTCGTGGTTCGACGTGAACGCCAGCCGCATGGCCGACGCGGGATAGCGGTCGCGGTCGGCATAAAGATAGTCGCGCAGGGCCGTGACACGCACCCGCTGCCGGGCAACGTCGTTCATCAGGTGGTGCATCTCCCAGGCATAGCAGGCGTCGAAGGCTCCCTCCTCGAAGAGGTTCCGCTCCTCGGCCTCGGCCAGCATGAACAGGTCGGGTTTCACACGCCGGAGACGCAGCGAGGTCTCGTTCCAGAAATCGATGGGCACCAGCATCGCCATGTCGCAGCGGAATCCGTCGACGGCATGCTGCGTGATCCAGAACTCCATGGCGTCGCCCTGCGCCCGCCACACGTCGCGGTTGGCGTAGTTGAGCTTCGCGGTGTCGGACCAGTCCCACGGCACGGCGGGTTCGCCCGCAGCATCGCGCTCGTACCACGAGGCGGGCTGTTCAGCGATCCACCGGGCGTCGCGGGCCGTGTGGTTGGCCACCCAGTCGAGCAAGACCTTTATTCCGAGGCGGTGGGCTTCGGCGACGAAGACGTCGAAATCGGCCATCGTGCCCAGCTCGGGATTCACGGCGCAGTAGTCACGGATCGAATAGTAGGAGCCCAGCGAACCCTTGCGCTCGACCTCCCCGATGGGATAGACCGGCATGAGCCAGACGGCATCGACGCCCAGGTCTTTCAGGAAAGGGAGTTTCGCGGCGGCGGCACGCAGCGTGCCTTCGGGCGTGAGCTGGCGCACGTTCATTTCATACAGAACGGCCTGATAGCTCCATTCGGGGTGCAGATTCATCGGTTGTTTACGGTTTGATGGATGACGCGGGTTTCAACAGTATAATGCTCGCCGCAGACGGAGATCGTGACGGGGGCGCCCTCGTTCGAGACCTCGACAGCTGTGCGCGTAACCTTCACGGTGAGCACGCGGCTCCGGAAATTGACTTTGAAAGAGAGGGACTCCCACGCTTCGGGAAGCCGCGGATCGAACGTCAGCACGCCGTCGCGGACGCACATGCCCCCGAAGCCCTCGACCACCGAGAGCCACGATCCGGCCATCGAGGTGACATGGCACCCCTCGCCGACCTCGCGGTTGTAGTCGTCGAGGTCCAGACGCGCCGTGCGCAGGTACATCTCGCCGGCCTTCGACATGTCGCCCAGACGCGCGGCAAGGACTGCATGGACGCAGGGCGAAAGGCTCGATTCGTGGACCGTGCGCGGTTCGTAGAAATAAAAATTGCGGCGGAGGGTCTCCATATCGAACTCCTCGCCGAAGAAATAGAGCCCCTGCAGCACATCCGCCTGCTTGATGAAGCACGAACGCAGGATGCGGTCCCACGACCATTTCTGGTTGATGGGGCGTTGCTCCGGGTCGAGGTCCCGCACGAGCGTCTGCTCCTTGTCCAGATAACCGTCCTGCTGGAGGAAGATGCCCCGTTCCGGGTCCTCGCCGAGGTACATATTGTCGGCGATACGGAGCCATGCGGCGGTCTCGGCAGCCTCGTCGAAGGCCCGTTTCGCGCAAATGCGGGCATAGTCCGCCGGGCGGTTCTCACGTACCCACGCGGCAGCCCGGGCGGCGTAGCGCATCGACCAGCAGGCGATATAGGAGGTGTACCAGTTGTTGTTGACGTTGTTCTCGTATTCGTTGGGGCCCGTGACGCCCAGCAGGACGTATTTTTGCCGCGCTTCGGACCACGTGATGCGCTGGGCCCAGAAGCGGGCGATGCCCACCAGCACCTCCAGTCCGCAGTCGGCGAGGTACGCCTCGTCGCCCGTATAGCGGATGTAGTTGTGGATGGCATAGGCGATGGCGCCGTTGCGGTGAATCTCCTCGAAGGTGATCTCCCACTCGTTGTGGCACTCCTCGCCGTTGATCGTGACCATCGGATAGAGCGCCGCTCCGTCGCCGAAGCCCAGTTTGGCGGCGTTCTCGATGGCTTTATCCAGCTGGTTGTAGCGGTAGACCAGCAGTTCGCGGGCAACGGACTCTCCGGCGGTGGCCATGTAGAACGGCAGGCAGTAAGCCTCGGTGTCCCAGTAGGTGACGCCGCCGTATTTCTCGCCCGTGAAGCCCTTGGGACCGATATTCAGGCGGGTGTCGACCCCGGTGTAGGTCTGGAGAAGCATGAAGATGCAGAAGCGGATGCCCTGCTGGGCCGCGGCATCGCCTTCGATCGCGATGTCGCACCCGTGCCAGCGGACCGCCCACGCCTCCTCCTGCTCTTTCAGCAGGGCGTCGAAACCCCGTCTGCGGCCCTCGGCGGCGACGGCTCGCGCGGCGGACACGAGGTCCGCAGGGGCGTAGTTGAGCGACGAGCAGATGCCCGCATATTTATATAATGTAGCCGTGCGGCCCGCCTCGCAGCGCACCGAGGCGGTATGGCGGACCTTTTCGGAGCGGGTCTCGCAGCGGAACTCCGCGCCTTCGAGTTCCACGGCCTGCGCCCACGCCGCCTCGAAGCCACTCTTGCGGGTGCGGCTCTGCGTGACGTCGCCGTCGGTGAGAACCGGCTCCCAGAATTTTTCGTCGTAGTTGGCGTCGGCGTTGCGCACGTCGGCATCGATATAGGGCGAGAAGGTGATTTCGGCGGCCCGGTTCAAAGGCGTAACGGCATAGCGGACGATGCCCAGTTCGCGGTGCGGCAGCGGCAGGAAGCGGACCGACTCGACGGCGACCTCGGCGCCGTTGCGCATCGTGACCGTCATGCGGCGCGTCAGCACCGAACGGCGCATGTCCATCTCGCGGCGGAAGGACTTCACTTCGACCGTCGCCAAATCGAGCGGCTCGCCGTCGACCGCGACATCGACTCCGATCCAGAAGGCCGCGTTGAGCACCTTGGCGAAATACTCCGGATAGCCGTTCTTCCACCACCCTACGCGGGTCTTGTCGGGGTAATAGACCCCGCCGATGTAATTGCCCTGAAGCGACGGGCCCGAGTAACGCTCCTCGAAATTGGCACGGCCGCCCATCACACCGTTGCCCAGCGCGAAGAGCGACTCGGCGGCCTGCTGCTGGAGCGGGTCGAAACGCTCTTCGACGATCCGCCAAGGGTCGATGACGAGGTTCAGTCTATTTTTCTGCATAACATTTCATAGGTAAATCCTTCGAAACCGTTCAGCTGCATCGAGGCCCCGGAAAGCAGGGGGCTGCCGCCGATGCCCACCGAACGCATACCGGCACGCGCGGCGGCTTCGATGCCCGCGGCGGCATCCTCGAAAACCACGCACGCTTCGGGCCGCACGCCGACCGCTTCCGCCCCTTTCGAGAAGACCTCGGGGTCGGGTTTGGGGTGCGTGACCCCGGTGCCGTCAACCACGGCGTCGAACAGCGGGCGCAATCCGCAGCGGTCGAGAATCGGTCCGGCATTCTTCGACGCCGAGCCGAGGACCGTCTTCACCCCGTGCGCACGCACGTTGCGCAGAAACGCCACGACGCCCGGAAGCACCTCGGCAGGCGTCATCGCCGAGACATACGCCAGATAACGGGCGTTCTTTTCGGCGGCAAGGCGCTCCTTTTCGGCCGCCGTGAAGCGGTCGGCCATACCCCCGGCACGCAGCACGATGTCGAGCGAAGCCATGCGGCTCACGCCCCTGGTGGCTTCACCCGCGGCAGGCGTGAATTCAAAGCCCAGGTCCCGGGCCAGCGAGGCCCACGCCAAATAATGGTAGCGGGCCGTATCGACGAGAACCCCGTCGAGATCGAACAGGCAGCAAGCGATCATTTTTCGTAATTTCGGACGTTAAAGATACGATTTTTTCCCGACATCCGCCCCATCGCGCACACTCTTGTAAAATAACTGCGCGGAACAGCCTTTTTTTTAACGGAATAATTACTACCTTTGCGTTCGTAAATTCATTAAATACGCCTTATTTAACATGAAGCAACTCCGTCTTCTGATCGGGAGCGCAGTTCTCGCCATCCTGCTCGTTTCGTGCTCGGCACAGAAACGCGTGTGGTATCTGCAGGACGCACAGCCTTTTACGCCCGAACAAATAGCCGAAAACGGCCAGATACGCATCAAGCCCCTCGACCGGCTGACCATCGTCGTCAACAGCAAGGACCCCGAACTGGCCGTGC